>Ga0335081_10000059_pt1 | contig 212885 bp, 203 predicted proteins | sample Lox_Sample_35_FD_206713 | JGI IMG/M metagenome (GOLD analysis project Ga0335081, IMG submission 206713) | Soil microbial communities from Loxahatchee National Wildlife Refuge, Florida, United States - Lox_Sample_3.5 | ecosystem: Environmental > Terrestrial > Soil > Wetlands | place: USA...
TACCGAACCAGCTTTGGCAGACGGACATCTTCACGTTCCGTCTTGGCGGCCACTATGCGTACCTGATCGGCTACATCGACGATTATTCCCGCTACATTACGGGGCTCGAGCTTTTCCGCACCCAGACGGGGCAGAACGTTATCGAGGTGTACCGCCGGGCGGCCTCCGAGTACAACCCGCCGAAAGAGATGCTGACAGACAACGGGCGGCAGTACACGAGCTGGCGCGGGCACAGCCGCTTTGAGCTGGAGCTCAAAAAAAACAAGATCCACCACATCAAATCGCAGCCGCACCATCCGATGACTCTGGGCAAGATCGAACGGTTCTGGAAGACCATCTACCGGGAGTTTCTGGTCAGAGCGCAGTTCGAGAGCTTCGAGGATGCAGCCGAGCGTATACGGCAGTGGGTGAAGTATTACAACCACAAACGGCCGCATCAAGGGATTGGCGGCCTATGTCCCGCGGACCGGTACTTCGAGATCCAGAGCGAGCTTAAGAAGACGATCGAGCAGGGCATCCAGGAAAATCTTCTGGAGATGGCGCTCCGGGGCAAACCGCGTCTGCCATTTTACATGGTGGGCCGCATGGAGGGGCAGTCGGTGGTGCTACGGGCGGAAAAGGGCAAGCTGCGGCTGTCGGTGGACGATGAAGAAGATGACACCACGCAGGAAGTAGTCTACAATCTAAACGAAGAAGGAGCCGACCATGGAAAAGACGGAGAAGATAAAAAGCGAGAAGAAGCGGCAGACGATAAACCACGGGGCGATGGAGAAATGCCGGGCGGTTCTCTCGATATGGACGGAGCGGCGGAGGCCGGCGGAAGTATGCCGGGAGCTGCAGATACCGTGGATGGTGCTGGCGGAGTGGCAGAAGCGGGCGATGGAGGGGATGCTTCAGGCACTGGAACCCCGAGTGAGCCTGGACAAGGGGCCGGCACTCTCCCCACGCCTGCAAGCGCTGCTGGAGAAGAAGCGCCTGACGCTCCTCTCGAACACAACGCAGGGCAGGCTGGAAAAGACGCTGTCGAGGGCGCAGGAGGTAAGGAAATCGGAGACGCCAAAGGACCCGAAGTCCGAAAGCTCCTCCCTGCGCAAGGCTGAGACCCCATAACAGGAATGGAGCGTGCGTATGAGCGACTCAGAAGACAAAGAGCTTGCCCGAAAACGGACCGCGGTGGTGTTTGCAGTGCGCAGCGGCCAGATCACGGTTGAGGAAGGCGCACGGAGGCTCGGCGTGTCGCGGAAGACCTACTACGAGTGGGAGCGACGGGCATTACAGGCGATGACCGAGGCCTTGGAGGATAAATCCCCTGGAAGGCCAAGTATACCACAGGACGAGGAGAAACAGCGTTTACAGGACGAGAACGCCGAACTCCGAAACAAGCTCTTTGTCGCTGAGAAGACGGGAGAAGTGCGGGACATGCTGCATGCCTATGAACTGCATAATGCCAAAACGAAGAAAGGCATGTCAGAGGAAAAAAAACGAAAACGAAGGAAGAAACCATAACCTGTATGCTTGCTGTTATTGACCAGATGAGGGAGAAAACCTGTATGTCCTACCAAGCGATCTGCAGTGCCGTGAGGCTCCCCTACCCGAGCTTTATACGGTGGCGTCTACGACAGATGAACGCCACTCCTCTCGTGCGGCAACCGGGTCCTCCTAAGGTCAAGCCGCCGGATCTGGAGAAGCTTGGACTGGATATCGCAGAGCTGTCTCACGGGCAGAGCCGCACGCAGGGCACGGGCGCATTATACGCACGCTATGGTTCTTCCGTATCAAGGCGAGAGCTGCAGAGTATGGTAGAAATGGCACGGCACGACCTCAATACATTACATCGCCAGAACCTGCGGCGGATCAGCTGGGATAGGCCGAACGTCGCGTGGTCCATGGACCCCTGCCAATACAACGAGCGTGATGCCGCCGGAGCCAAGGTGTACCTGAACCATATGCAGGACCTCGCGTCCCGCTACAAGTTCACTCCCATGACAGGCGACGTTCCCTGCGGTGAAGAAATATCCGGGTATCTCGCAGCAACCTTCGATCGCTTCGGTGCGCCCCTGCTCCTCAAACGGGACAATGGCGGCAACCTGAACCATGCGGCGGTCAATGCCGTGCTCGAGGACTACTTCGTCCTGCCCTTGAACAGCCCGATCCATTATCCGCCTTACAACGACGCGATCGAAGAGGCGCAAACCGAGCTGCAGAAAGGGCTTGCCGCAAAGCTCTCGTATAAGCCCAGCTGCCAGCGCGAACACATGGAAGCGTATGCATCGACAGTTGAACATGACCTTAATCACCAACCACGTCAGTGCCTACATGGCAACAACGCCTGCCAAACGTACTTCACGAACAAAAGAACGTTTACCAAGTGGGAAAGGAGGGATGCCTATGCTTGGATGACAAACTTGCAGGGTGATATACTATGCACAGATGGTGGGGTTCAGCCACAAGCGGCCTGGCGGATCGCCGTCGAGGCCTGGCTGAGTATGAAGGGGTTAATTACCGTTACGATCAACGGGAAAGTGTCACCCAATTTTCCCTAAAAGTTTTATCATAAACTGCTGGCGTGCACAAACTTATCGATTTGCTATGCATAAAAGAAACGTAGAGAATAGGCCACAACTCTTGTAGTATGCCCGTACTACAAGGTATCAGGCTGTATACTACATCTGCACTACACTCGTACTACACTCGGCAACTTCGACATTTGATAATTGAAAACTCGTGGATTGTTGTACGGAAAGACCCGGCGTTGCTGATGACCCTTGAACGCCCCTGGACCGTATTCTGTTATGCCATCCATGTCGACTATATACAATACTTTTTTGCAGTTCGGGCACATTTTCTATTTTAAGGAATAAGCAGATCCTAAGCATCCTCTGACGATAGACGTAAAATGCAGTTCTGGAACTCCGTTTTCTTCTCTGCCGGCTTCGTCCCTCCTTGTCAGCTACGATTACTGCTTGTGATGCACGCACTAGAGTCTGCAAGAGCCAAAACCTCCTCATCAATCTTCTTATTGCGAAATTTGGCGTCCTCCATCTCCAGATATGCCATGTTTGGCTAGTGTAGTGCAGGTGTAGTACAAATATAGTACAGGTGTAGTACCGGATGTAGTATACAGCCTAATACCTTGTAGTACGGGCTTGATACGGACGTTGATGGCCGATTCTCCTCCGCTCCTCTTTTTGGACCGCTACCGAGAAAGACCGAGACATGACCTTGACGGGAGGAAGGCAGTCAATTTTTCTCGCCCTCCATTTGTATCCGTCACGGGAGATCCTCCAAACGCAGCGATGCAGTGGATGTTGGGATGCCATTATCAATTATTAATTCATTCGGTAGTCCCGGATAATAGCGATGTCTCATTGTGTTGGGCATCTGATGTCCAACTGCAAGTTTGACGAGTGTAGCGCGAGTGTAGTACGTCTGTAGTACGGGTGTCGTTCAGTTGTAGTTCTGGTGCAGTGCAGATATAGTAAACAGCCTAATACCTTGTAGTACGGGAGATCCGGCGTTGCTGACGACCTTTGAACGCCTCTGTACTACATGCCAAAAAAAGGGCCATCGTTTCTCCGCATTAGATACAACCTGAAGAATCGGAAGGAGTACATGACGCGATTATACAATTAAGAAACGGGATCACGTTATGGAGGCCGATCTTGCAGCCCGATTCACCCTGGGTAACGCTTGTTTCTTCCTGCAGCCGGCTAATGAAGTGTGTCTGCTCTGATACAGACCGCGGGCCCACAGCGTTAATACATGATCATGGAAATGCAGCTGCCTTTATGAGGTAAACATGTCTGTTGATAAAAGCTTGCTTTTTGAAGATTTGCTATTCTACGAACGAATTTTGAGAAAGGGATCTTGCGGGGGGTCAGGACATGGACTTCCCCGGGAAAATCGATCCTGGAGCATTTGTGAGAAGAGATTTCTGTCCCAATAAAATAAAAATTCACAAATGATCACTGTATCGGGAAATTCCTCCGACTGGTACGCTTTTAATGACCATTAGCAAAAACAAATAAAAAACTGACAAAAAACGTGCTGCCCAGTACGTCCAGTCTAAACCAGGTTTTTATTTTTAACATAAAAGAAGGAATCATATGAGCAACTTGCCAGGCCAAAGTAGAAATGCCGGCTTTTAAACCGGCATACGACGTTTCTTGACGGCGAAGCGGCATCACAGTCAAAAATACATATACAGTGCAATTGTGTTTTGACAAGGAGATTATCAAAACCTGCAGACACCATCCGAGAGAGTTTTTTCTATATATAGGATATAGGTATATGTCCAGCTACCGCACAAGGATAGTCGATGCCTTGACACTTTCTACGATTATCCCAGCCTCCCGCTGTTTAGAAATTTGACACTATAACGATTCCAGAAAAAATTTGAAAATAATGACAAAAAAACTAAAGGATATCGATAAATTGCCGATAAGTAGATGTTAGGCCGGAGGCCTTGGGGATCTTTATCCTGCAAGGCGACCCATATATCACAGATTTCTACGAATTTATGGAGGCTAAAAAACCGAGGCCACAAAAAATAGAGATTTTAGGATAGACATTGCGGAAATCTATATGTGCACAGCTACACTGTCGGTTCCATAAAATGCAAACCGGCATCAAAAAATCGGCAGCACGAACTTCGACTTCCGTTGCTGGTTTACCTTATATGATATGGTTACGTTAGGATTGGAGGAATACTATGAAATCCAAGAAAGACATCAATGCCAGGAAGCCGAAATCCGTAAAATTTCAGGTCCGGATCCCTGTGGAGCTTGCCGACATCGTTGATGAATTTTGTCAAAAAAACGAGCGGAGTCGGTCATGGATAATCCGCCGGGCGCTGATATTTGTTTTTTTTAAGGAGCTCGGCGAAAAAAGGGTAAAGAAATTTTTCGACAAATTGCGGCCATGGAAAAACGTGTGAATCCCCTCCTTACACCGGCGAGGAATATTTTTTTACCTCAATAAATGTAGTACTTGTAATACAATATTTTAGGGCATACGACAAGAGGACAATTCTTTTCTTGACAAATATTATATTTTATATTATATTTTATATTATCTTCACCGAAGAGGTCGGGATTTCACGTGGGAATGGAGAAACAGCTGCTGACATACCTGACGTTGTCTGAACGATGGGAGATTCCCGTGGAAACGCTGCGGGTTTGGGTGTGCAAGAAAAAAATACCCGTCGTAAAACTGGGCCGATGTGTGCGCTTCCGGTTATCAGACGTTATCGCAATCGAAAATAACGGAGGGTTTTCAAGTGTCAAAAGTTTATAGAAAATGGATAAAGACGCGTAAAACGTATGTTTACTATCTGGACTATACCGACCAGAACAAAGAGCGCGTTCGTGAAGCCACAGACCTTACCAGCAAAGTAGCGGCAGAGGAACTTCTGAATAAAAGACTGAATGAAGTCTCAATTGCAAAGCATTTCCCGGAACGCGTCATTAAAGAAATCACCTTTTCCGATTTCGTGGATAATCACTATCTCCCGTTCCACGCGAAGGGCCTCAGTCCCAAGCATTTCGCCGATCTAACGGGCAAAAGCAAAGTATTCAAGGAATTTTTCGGGAATCGTAATTTAAGGGACATTACGAGCGAGGAAATATCGGGGCTGCTCCTGAACATAAGAAAAAAAAGAGCATCGAATACGTTTAACAATTACCGGAACGCGATATCCGGGATTTTTACGAAGGCGATCGAGTGGAAATATGCCGCGGCAAATCCTGTTACCGGAATTAAAATGCTCGAAGTAATTCCCCGGAGGCGGATCCTGGAGCCGCTTGAACAGACGAAACTGCTTGATTATTGCTGCAAACCCGAGGATCCGCATTTGCACGATATGGTGCTGTTCGATCTGCGGACAGGGTTGCGGTATCACGAGCTTAAAAAATGTAAATGGGAGGACATTAATGTTGGGAAGGCATTGATGCGGGTCGTCGGCAAGGGGGGGAAGGAAAGGTTCGTGGATTTGGATCCTGTTGCCCTGAAAATTCTTGAAAGACAGAAGAAACGATCGAAGGGGTCCGATTACATCTTTCCCTATGGGAAGGACGGCGGCCCTGTCCGGCGCCTTACCCGTTCGTTCAAAACCGCCGTTCGGCTGTCGGGAATCGGGCATACTACCATACATGATTTGCGGCGTACCGCCGGAGCAAACTGGATCAATGCCGGGATACACATGCGCCAGGTGCAGGAATGGATGGGACACGAAAGCATCAAAACAACGCAGAAGCACTACGGCCACCTGTTCCGTGACAGCGGAAAGAATGCGATCAAAAAGATGGGGTAAAAGAAAAATGACAACTCGGGAGTTTTTGCAGGTTCAGCGGGTGCCGCCGGGACATTGTCCAGGACGAACGGGGATCGCCTGGCTCCCGGGGCGCCTGCATCCTGAGCCTGACGCCCTGAATTTTTTTAAAATGATTCCTTGACAAGGGCAATTGTTTAATATATTATATATTATAATTGTGATGAGCGAATATAAAAAAGAAAGCCCCGAATTTGTTGTTTTGCAGGTCCGCATCGAAAAGGAGCTTGCGGAAATCCTGGATGATTTTTGTCAAAAAAATAACCGGAGCCGTTCGTGGCTCATCAGGCGCGCACTGATATTCACGTTCATGAGGGAGCTGGGGATTGCAAAGGCGAAAAAATTTTACGACTTGTTAAATCCCCGACCCAAGCAATAGATGCACCTATTTTGCACCTGGGAGGGAAAGGAGGAGAACAGCACTACGCAAGTGATTGATTAATATGGTGCCCCTGGGGTGACTCGAACACCCGGCACGCGGTTTAGGAAACCGCTGCTCTATCCACCTGAGCTACAGGGGCGGGTTGTGATTGGAAATTGTAAAGTGTTAAATAACTTCAGCCGCCTTCTTTTACAGCATCCCTTCGAAATCGATCTTTTTCCGCTTTGTAATGGCCCGCAGTTTATTGAGCGCCTGCGTCTCAATCTGCCGGACGCGTTCGCGCGTGATCCCGAATTCTTTTCCGATGCTGTCCAGTGTCTTGGATTCGCCGTCGCTCAAACCAAATCGGAGCTCGATGACCTTGCGCTCGCTTATCGACAGCTGCTGAAGCCATTCATCAATATGCTCGCGCCTCCGGATATCATCGGAAACACTAGCTGGCGACAGGGCATTGTTGTCCTGGAGAATGTCCTTGAGGGTATCTTCCTCCTGATCGCCGATCAGCATGTCCAGCGAATAGGTTTCGCGCACGACCTGCGAAATGCTCCTCACCTTCTCCACGGACACCTTCATTTTTTTGGCGATCTCTTCGATTGACGGCTCGCGCCCCAGGGACTGGGTAAGCTGGCGCGTGGCGCGCATGTAGGAATTTACGATCTCGGCGATATGAACAGGAAGGCGGATGGTCCTCGTCTGGTTGACGATGGCCCGCTCGATGGCTTGTTTAATCCACCACGAGGCATAGGTGCTGAACTTGAAACCGCGCTGGTACTGAAATTTTTCAACTGCCCTGATCAAACCCAGGTTGCCTTCCTCTATAATATCGGAAAACTGCAGACCCCGGTTGATGTACTTTTTGCCTATAGCGACAACAAGGCGCAGATTCGCCTCGATCATCTTTGCACGGGCATCCAGATCGCCCGCTTCTATCCGCTTCGCGAGTTCCTGTTCCTGTTCAAAGGAAAGAAGGGGGGTTTTCCGTATTTCCTTGAGGTAATATTTGATGGCATCAAGGCCCTTCTGTCCATCACTAGTGGTTGCGGCGACAGAAGAGTCTTCGGCGGTGTTCACCCTTTCTTCTTTTTCCTCATGTTCTTCACCATAGGGCTCGGCGCCCATCAGATCATCAACTGACCGCTCCCTTTCTATCATGAACACCTCATGGGACAAAAAAATAGCGGCCGCACCGAAGCTCCGTTGTCTTTGATGACAGGTAATGCGTTCATCCCCGGTCTTCGACGCTGCTTGTCCGATCAACAGTCGTAAATTCCACCTTCCCCCACTACCCGCTGTTTGTATTAATAATAATCATGGGAGGTTGACGCCTTTATTTCAAGCGAAGGAGGGAAATGGTCGGGGCGAGAGGATTTGAACCTCCGACCCCTTGGTCCCGAACCAAGTGCGCTACCAGGCTGCGCTACGCCCCGACGAATTTTTACACTATACTAGAACTGAAATCGTATGTCAACGCACATTCTTTATTTTGTCACATTCTTTATTTTTGCAGCATTGATAAAATTATCAAAGGCCTCTTGATAGTAGTCTTTCTTCGCTCTGATCACCGCGGGAATCCGCTTTTCGAAGAGCTCACGACCTTCTTCCACATCGTTTTTCAACAACTCAAAAAAGGTCCCGTTCCTGATACCCTCAATCACCGCTTCCTGGTTATAAAGAGCGATATCGGAAACGATAATCCTGGCAAAACGACGCGCTTTTTCAACAGCTTCAGGATCTGCCTCGTCTACCCCAGGGAGATCGCATTCCTCTTTTTGAAATATTGATGCATCGAGACTCAGCGACTCCGGCATGACTGCCATCATCTCAGAACTGTCCGCTCGGGCAACCGGGGAAACCGTCGCATTCTGCGGCGCCGAATCACGAAAATCCCGATCAACAGAGCGTACGACTTCGTGGTTGAGCAGTGACGGCTCAAATTCCCGTGCCGGAGGACGCGACATTTCCGGAAGTTCGTGTCGCAGTGGCGCAGCTGTTTTGGGAGCGATTTTGGCCGGTTTCTGGAGTGAAATGAGATTGCGCATCTTGATCGTTAGAAAATCCGGGATATGGTGTTTCTCTATATAGTCATCGGCGCCGTAGAGGCTGGCCGGCGTGCGCTTGTATCGCCTCCGGTCATATACCGAGGAAAGAAGGATGATTTTTATATCCTTGGTTGCAGGATTCCCTTTCAGCCGTTCGCACAATTCGAAACCGTAAATGCCTGGAAGGCCCACATCGAGCACCAGCCCCTGCGGTTTGAGCTCGGTCGCTTTTTTCAGCGCATCGACGCCGTTTGAAACCAACTCAACCCGGAAACCGGCTTCGGTGAGAACGCCGGCAACCATGTTCCTGACCACCTCACTATCATGGGCAACCAGCACAAGAATGCCGCTCCAGGATGGATCAGGTTGCGTCGCTTTTTTCGCAACCGGTGCCGGCGCGACCAGCGCCGGCTGATTCAGGGGAAGTACGTTGCCGCAGCGCGGACATCGTATTTTTACGCGCCTGCCGGCGATCTTGGTATCGTCAATTTTTAGCCTTGCACCGCAATCGCATGAAACAATCATGGATATTCGGATCCCCTCCCTCCCCAGAACGGGACGTCTTTCCGTTTGAAGAGTCCGATTAGGAAAAAGCCTGCTATGAAACCGGCGACATGGGCATACCAGGCAACGCCGCCGCGGGAACTGCTCGTTATCAGGACGTTTAGGAACTGGATGACGAACCAGAAACCGAACACGACCATGGCTGATATTTCCACGGTCCTGATGTAGAAACCGAAAAATACGATTGTTACCACCCGAGCTCGAGGATAGAGAAGCAGATAAGCCCCCAATACCCCGGAGATGGCCCCGCTCGCGCCAAGCATGGGAATCATTGAATCCCTGTTCGCAAGTGCATGAGCACATGCAGCGGTTACGCCGCAGAGGAGGTAGAAAATAACAAAGCGGATTCTTCCCATGGCATCTTCCACATTGTTCCCGAAGATCCAGAGGTAGAGCATATTGCCGGCAAGGTGCAGAAGACCGCCATGCAAAAACATGGAAGTGAACAGGGTTGCAACTGCAGGGATTACCTGAGGTGTCCTCGGGGCATGAGTAAGCAGATTCGCAGGCACCAGCGCAAAAGCATTCACGAACCCTTCGCCAGCGACACTCCCCAGCGTAACCTCATAAATAAAAACAATGACATTGAGAATAATCAGGATGAAGGAGATAACTGCGAAGCGCTCCGTAGGGTTAATATCTCGTAAAGGAATCAATCGAGCACTCCGTTCATCCCACAGCTTCTTGCTTCATCCCGCACTGACTCGAACTATTCAGCGTGGACTCATCTCAACCTCCGGTACCTGCTGAAAGACCGACCTCACGATACAAGAAAAAGCATGACTTGTCAATGAAATGATGTGCAGACCATAAAAGACGGTCGCGGTGGAACTTCGCCGTTACCCCGTGATGTCACGCCATAAATTACCTGATTTCAGCTGCCAAGAAATTACCGAATTATGGACGGTGATCCTACCGCTTGATCTTTCCGCTTGCTGTTTTTTCCAAACGATCGGTGAACTCAAAGCCCTTAGGCACCTTGAACTTCGCCAGCCGCTGATAGCAGAATCGGCGAATCTCATTCACGTCGGGATTGCCAACATCGTCACTCAGTACAATCTTCGCCATGGGTAGTTGGCCGTAGAGAGAATGTGCGGCACCGTATACCAGAGACTCCTTTACCAAAGGGTGTTGATTCAGCACGGCCTCGACTTCCTGGGCAAAAACCTTCATTCCGGCGAAGTTGATCACGTCTTTTTCTCTGCCCACGATGAAAAGAAAGCCATCTCTATCGATTTTGCCAAGATCGCCGGTCCTGAACCAGCCGTCAACGAGGACGTCATCCCTTCCCTGCCAGGGAGAATAATAGGCGTCGAGCATGCCTTTCCCCCTGATATGAATCTCCCCAACACCGTCGGTATCCTTTTTATCTAGTTTTATCTCATAATCAGGCAGCGGTTTACCCACCGATCCGCGTTTTTCTTTGTCCCCGGAAAGCCGGATGAATGGGAGGCCAATTTCAATGATCCCGTAAGCCTCAGTCAGCTCAAAACCGAATTTCTCCCGGAACTCGCCAGCAATCTGTTCCGGCAGCTTCATGGCTGTCGAAACAGCCAGCCTGATGTTGTTCAGTGCGTCGCCGGAAATCGTTTCCGTCCGGGAAAGCAGGCTGTAATGAAAAGGTGACGCGTAAATGAAAGTTCCCTTCTCTCTCGAAATCCCGTCAATAAGCGCCTCGGGAAATCGTTTGCCACACAGCACAATGGTCGCGCCATTCCGGAGGAACAGGAGTATAGTAACAACGAAATGAAAACTCATGGACAGGACCCAAAGCACGGTATCCCTTGAGGTGATCTGAAGACCCTTATCCGCAGCATCGGTCCGTTCGATGATTGCTTCATGGGAAAGCACAACGCCCTTGCTCGTTCCTGTGGTTCCTGAACTGAACCTAATGAAAGCAGGGTTAAGCCTGAAGTACTCGGCTTTCGGACGTTCTCTCACGATCCGCTTCACAATCATGAATTCCTTCTTGAAAAAGCCCAGGGACTGCAAGGGAGCGCTATCCCCCCCCTGCCGCAGCCTCGGCTCGGCAACGAGGAAGTCAACGTCTATCCGGTCGATGACTGTTTCGATCTCGTCCGCGGCCTGTTCCGGCGGGATCGGGATGATTACTGCCGAAAGCGAAAGAATCGCAAGGCTGATGACGATATAATCAATGCTGTCTTCGCAGAGCAGGCCTACGCGGTGAAGCCGGCTCACCCCCTGTTTTCTCAGGGTCTCAGCGACCGTCTCAACCGAGGAGAGCAATCGACCGTAGGTGATCCGGTCATCACCTTCAATCACCGCAATCTTATCGCCGATCTGCCCGGTTTCGCGCTTGATAATTTCAAATATGTTCATTTGTTATTGAAGAAATAAATTCTTGCAAAACGGCATATATTTCTTCCAATGCTCCTTGCCTCTCATGTCTTGAACGCTTTTCCCGATGCGCTGTTCGACGAATAGTCCTTATGAATGTTTCTCATCGAGAAAATATACCGGGTTCCAAGATAAATGATCTTCACCATCTCCCGGAATGGCACCTTCACCTTGTTCACCCTGAGCGGGTTCGCCTGAAGAGCGACACGGGACAGCTTCGCGAAGTGCGCATAGAACAGGTTCAAGTCGAGCTTCGTCGGCAGAATCGTATGCATGCAATCGTAATACAGGTAGGGATCAACGATATAATCGTCCTTGTGCTCTTTCCAGAGAACCGTTCCCGGCGATGGCGAAAAGACTGTAAACGTAACTTCCGCGGGACAGACTTTCATGATCTCCACTTCCAAATCGCGGAAATCCTGGACCGAGAAATCCGGATCCACCATGAAGCTCGCATGCAGCGTGATGCCGATTTCCTTGAGAAGCTCGACGGCTTTCCGGTTCGTGTCGACGTTCGTGCGTTTTTTGTATTTATCCAGCCGTGACCCTACCATGGCTTCAAGGCCGACGTATACGACGCTTAAACCGACCTGTTTCCAGAGCCTGAAGAGGTCGGGATACTTGACAATAGTGTCTGCCCGGGCCCAGCTGATATATTTTTTCTTGATTCCTTTTTCGATAAGCAGGTTTGCAATCTTCGTCAATCGGTCCTTGTTCAGAAACGTCTCGTCATCGACAAAGTAGATATGATCCTCGGGGATCTTTGAGATTTCGTCAACCACGTCTTCGGGCTGACGCTGGAGGTATTTTCCGCGCATCATGTGGTGTACCACGCAAAAAGAACAGGAATAGGCACATCCCGTCGACGTGCGCATGCTCGCTGTGCGTGGGAATATCGTGTCGAGTTTCTTCTCCGTGCTCGAGGTCCAGACGCAGAAGTATCGCGAACGGTCCACCAGTTCCCGCCGGGCACGCGGAATCCGGTCCACCGACGGGAACTCGGGCGGTGGCCCGGCTGCCTTTTCCGCGAAGTCCGGGGCCCGGGGAGACAGGACGTTGTCGCCAAAAGCGAGTGTTGCGTTGTTTTTGTAGCGCTTCACGATTTCAGCAAAGGCCGTGCCTCCCTCGCCGCGCACGATTATATCGATGCCGTCGCCGTTTATGGCATAGTCCGCCGGTATGATCGTTGCGTGCGTGCCTCCGACAACCGTGACGATCTTTGGGTTGATCTTCTTCGTGAGCGCCGCGAGTTTCTTGACCAGCCCGGACTGGGAGCTGTAGCCGGTGAATCCGATGATCTGCGGATCAAAGCAGCGGACTTTGTTCTCAAAGCCTAGGACCGGGTGTTTCTCGAAGCTCAGGTCTTGGATAATGACCTCATCTTCTGCCGGCACCCCGGCCGCGACCATTTCAAGTTCCAACGGTTCAAGATGCAGAAAACCTTCCTGAAGCCTTTTGGCCACGAGGAGCTGAGGATTCGGTTTAACGAGGAGAATACGCACGCGCAACCCCTTTCTTTTTTTATGTGTTTCCAGAAAACGATTTTATGTCGGCGGGATAGGTTCCGTTCCTTGCTCTGTAAGCAGCTGCTCGTCCTGCCTGTTCTCCCAGTGCCATACAAGCCCCCATGACGCGGGTTGAACCGAGCGCTTCATGCGTTACGGAAATACATCGGCCTCCTGTCAGAAGGTTTGATATCCCCTTGACCATCAGGCACCTGAAGGGTATCTCATAGTAATTGCCTGCGGGAACATATTCGTAGAACGTCCCTTTCTCATAGTTCCAGAGTTCGATGGGCCAGGCATTTTTAGCTACGCTGTCGGCAAATTTTCTGGCTTGCAGTACATCTTCCCGCGTCAAGGTATAATCGCCCTTTATCCTTCTCCCTTCACGGTCGACTACACGCAGGGAACTATCAGCAATCCATGACTTGTTAAATGCAGGTAGCGCTTCGGCGAGCATGGCATGGATGGCTGAGCCATCTCTTTTGGCGCGGCTTTCACGCTCCGGGCTTTTCACTCCTTCAACGCTCATTTTGCAATAACCTTCCCTCGGATTATCACCCAGGGAAAACGTCGTAAATTTCGCTGAATAAGGCAGCCTGCCTTCATTCACCGCGCGGGCTAAATAATAGGGAACTTTTATTGAAAGTGTTTCATCGGCATCATGCAATCCTTTTATCTGCATCACATATCCGGCAAGCTGACGTTCATGTTCAACCGCAAGATCGGACTCTGCACCTGCCAGCGCGGCTGCCTCCCCGTTTCCCGAGCAGTCGACCACCACCGCCGGTTCGAGAACGGTATGAACTCCGGCGGATATCGTCACAACCTTTCTAATGTCTGAACCCTGCCTCTCTATTGATGCCGCAGCGTTTTCTCGCATCACCGTTAACCGGTTTTCATTTCTGCAGAGTGATTCCAGAACTGTCCGGAGTCCTTCGCGTTCATAAGGAAGCACATAAACTCTTCCAATTTTTTGTATTTTTGTTCTTGGAGAATACTTCAGCAACAGCGCAGCGACTTCACGCACCAGCCCTTCGTTCAGCGTATCAGCAGGAACCGTGTCCCCGTTCAGATAAAGACCGCAAATATGCTGAAGCAATCCTGCGTAACCCGTGCCGCCAAGATATGATTCCCGTTCAGCAAGCACGGTGCGCGCGCCGCCGCGAGCCGCCGCAACAGCAGCCAGCGTTCCTGCAATTCCGCCTCCGATTATGACGACGTCACAGTCGATCTGTCTCATGTTTTCGGGACTCCACATCGTGCTCTGATTCCAGCCTCCAGCATCTGCACTTCTTCCTCCTTCAATAAACCGTCGATGTGGGACAGAGCTATATTTAATCTGCCGTTGAAATAATTTGTGAAGAACCCCAGCCCGGGCGGCACTGGTACGCGCGGCATATGGAACAGGTTCTCGATTTTTACTCCCATGAAATCTCCGTACTGGTACGAACTTTTACCGAGATGGGAGAAGGCAAACGTCGCCATTTTCCCCTCCAGGGGCAAATGGAGAAGCCTGCCAAGGATTGACGGTGGTGCAATGCGCGTCAGCTGGCTGGCTTCGGCCAGGTCTTTCGGAAAACCGGCCTTCACCTGATCATACATCTGTTGCTTGAGTGATGCGATAATCTTTTGCCGGTCGCCTGCCACCTGCACCGGGATCTGATAAAAAAGATAGGATACATAGTTGAAAAATATCTCCTGCAATGCATCCGCGTTCGGTCTGAGATCGACAGTGACCGGGATCAGATAGCTCGACCGGGGACGATACCGTTGAATAAACAGATCATGCAGAGCCTGTACGATTACGGCGAGGAGAAAGAGGGACTCCATGAGGTAGCCTGCTTCATGGTAAGCGCGTTCTAAGACATCTTCGGTCTCCCGGGGGGTGAACGAAATCAAACGGTACCGGTAGGCGCCGCTGATTTCACGAGGAAGGGGCAGCTGCTCGGGTGTTGATTTCGACAAGGCAATGATCCTGCGGTTCACGTTCTGGCCTGCGCGGAATTTCCTCGACCACTGCGTCAGGGCCGCCGAAGATACGAAGGCGATATCGCCTGCTACGCTGCCGTCCCTGACGTCCTGTTGAAAGAGATTCAAAAACCCTTCCGCGCCCCTGGCGTCGAAAAGGCGATGGTCGAAGGTCATTGATAAAACATTTCGACCTCCGTCCTGCAACAACTGAAAGGACAGGTAGTCTCTCTTGTCGCGGAACGGAGCGTTCGCACTCTTTTCAAGAGGGGAAAAATTATCACCGAGTGGCCCGTTGTTATCCAGGACAACCGGATGAAAAGATAGTTCGCCGTCGTTTTCCCGCGGAATTTTCCAGTACGGCGCCAGTCTGATATCGCGTGCTCCACGTCCGCGAATCACGGGGAATTTTTTGACGAAACGGTTCAACGCATTACGGACTTCTTCCTGCTGAACGGTTGAATCGAGCTGCAGCACGATCTGGGATATGTTGCCGACGCAGGTAGCGGACTTCATCATTCGGTCCAGCGTATTGATGACCCAGTCCGATCCGGAAAGGTAGCGTTTGCGTTTCGATACCAGCATAATGGCCAGAATTCCTACAATTTCCTGTTGATATGCGCTGCCAGTGAACGGATGCTCTCAAAATCCTTCTTGGTCAGGTCCGATGCGATCAGCTGGAGCCTAAAGGTCTTTTCGATATACACGAGAATTTCAACGAATCCCATCGAGTCGATGCCGAGGTCATGAAAAGCCTCGTCCACCGTGATGTCCGACGTCTTCTTATTCGTAATCGCAGAAATGCCTTCGATCAGTTTTCTTTCAATTTCTTCTGTGGTCATGATAAGTCCTCACGATGAGTTATTCAATTGACATCTTATACGCGGATCATATGGCGATCAAACGAACTGCTGCTCTCGTAGAATGACAGTCGTATCCGACACATTCAATTGATGCTATGTGCGCCGGTCCGCTATCAGTCAGTATTCGCAGACCCCGGGGATTATCCTGCACCGGGTTCGGGTAATAGCGCTGTTTGTTCAGCATCAATGCGCCAGCGGCCACGTTAAAGGCGCTGCCGGTCATCATCGTTCCGAAGAGCGGAGAATATGCCGCGAGCATCGTCCCTGAATCAGCGCAGGCAAGATAAGCCGACTCGTCGGGAAGCATGCCATCAGCATCGATGATTGTGACATCCGTACCCGCGCCCTGCGAAGTGCTGTCATTGATCATGACTGATTGAACAGTGCAATAGGTCTTCTCCCTCTTCTCACGCCCCAAAATATAAAAAATTGCACCTTCACCCGGCACCTGGCAGGTCGGTTTGAAGACAAATGGCCTAATCCTGCCGTCCCGTGCTGTGGTCAGTTTCCGGTCGGCAATATAACACAGTACATCGCCGAGCTGGTCCACAGCGCCGGCCAGGACATAGTCGCAGCGCTGCTGCTGAAGCCAAGTCACGGCAAGCTGCAGCGCCAACTGGAAGGAAAAGCGGAACTGCGTTATGGTCAGCGTCGGCCCTTTGATGTCGAGTGTCGACGAAACATAGGACGCCGCGGCATTATGCACCGAGTTTGAAAATATCGTGGGAGAAACGGCGGTTTCGCCGAAATCAAGAATATTGTCGAGAAAACCGAAGGTCGTCACGTGCGCGCCAAAGGCGGTCGCTACGATTATGCCCACTTTCTCCCCATTGATATTCCCGATTCCGCTGTCCTTGATTGCGTCAGCGGCGCAGAGCACAGCCATTTTGCTCAACCGGTCTGCACGCCTGATTTTTTTAAGTATCGTCTTATCCGGGACATCGTCGAGATTTGCCTGATACACCGGGTGTTTGCCCCTGATTGCCCATTTGGCTTCCACGTCAATCGGTGTTTGCCAGCCTGAGACCATGGCTTCTTCAAAGTTTTTAATGCCAATGCCTCCCGCGAACACGGTTCCGATCCCGAGAACATTCATGCCCTCACTCCCCGTCCAATCACGAGCGCGGCGTTATTGCCCCCGAAGGCCAGCGATGTTGAGATTGCATAGTGCCCGTTTACCAGCGTCTTTTCCCGCACCGGGGCGAGAGAGATGGAATCATCCCGGGTTGAAAATCCCGCACTTGGCGGTATCCAGCCCTCCCGAAGACCAAGAGCCGTGAACACCGCCTCTAGTCCCCCTGCCGCGCCGAGGGTATGGCCAGTGTACCCCTTCGTTGAAAGCATCTTCAGGTCATTCCCGAACATTCCCGCCAGCGCATTCCCCTCCACGAGATCATTGTCATTCGTGCCCGTTCCGTGGGCGTTCACGAAGCACACCTCTACCGGTTTGATGCCAGCCTCATCGAGCACGTTCCTGAGCGATATCTTGAGTCCAATGCCGTCAGGGCTGGGAGCAGTGAGGTGATAGGCATCGCTCGATGATCCGTAGCCGAGAAGAACGAGATCCGACGATCGTCCTCTCTTCCGTGCAGCAGTCGTTTTCTCAAGGACCACAACTCCGGCGCCTTCACCGAGGTTCAGTCCTTTTCGGTCCCTGTCAAAGGGGGTGCACAAGCCGGGGTTTACGATGCCGAGTGAGCCAAACCCGCAGTAAGGAACGTGGTTCAGTTCATCAGCCCCGCCCGCAAGTACGATGTCGCAGAGACCGCTCCTGAGCCACGACAGCGCAACACCGATGGCATCGGTCCCGGAAGAACAGGCGTTCACCACGGTGAGTGCCGGACCGCGCGTTTTATGCCTGCGGCTGATTACCTCAGCCAGGTTCCCTTTCAGAAAGCGGTCTACCGGGACCATCGGCGCATCGCCTCGCTCGCGGTAGGAAGTGTAGAATTGAAGGTCGTTCAACTGGCTTGCGACAGTCGTGCCCATGCACACGCCTACCCGTAGGCCTGACAGGTCATCGAGCCCGGCATCAGCAAGAGCTTGATCTACTGCAATAAGGGCAAGGCTGAGGGTACGTTGCCCATCAAGATGGTAATCTGGCGGCAGGTTTTTCACCTCGAAAACCGGATAGGCCAGTTTCGTGGGAAAAAGCGTTACCGGGCCTGCATTCCGCTTCACCTTCAAAAAGGAATCGAGTGTTTCGCTGATATCGTTTCCGGCAGCGGAGATCGCTCCCATGCCAGTTATGAGAATGGAAGTGTCGTGCATACTATGTTCCAACCACGGGCAGCGCTGGCACTGATAGTTAAGATTCCATTGCTGATGCCCATTCAGCTTTTAATCTTTTTTCTTCATTCCTAGGATATCCAGCCCCTCATCAATGGTCACAATGCTCATGTCCGGATACTTTGTTTTCACGTAACGGATCATGTCGCTGATTGCGGCACGGTCGTCGTAGATAATATGATCGAGGCGTGCCGTGGCCTTGCTCGTCTGTCCGATAATCCTGTCACCCTCCCGCGGTGTCCCCGAGAGGGGAACGAAATAGAGCGACCCGAAGTACTGGAACCATGCCGGCGCTTCATACCTGCCCTCGGCACCTGAGGGGCTGAAGATCAATTTTTCTCCGGCCATGAATGTTCCTTGTTTTCCAGCTATATCAACTTTGATGTCCGTTTCGTGCTGATAAACGATAATCCACGATCTTTCAGTATAAGCCTTGTCGATATGCCCTTCCATTCCGGCCAGATCGTGCTTGTAAGGAAACGATTTCAAATAATAGGGATCTGTCATCGCAGTATTGACGGCATAAGCCCCGCCCCTGCCCGAGCGATAGTATTTTGCCGCGATTTGCCTAACCAGTTCGTTGTTTTTGTTATAGGGGTAGACGACGTTGTGGACTGTCACTCCTAATTTTTCCAACGCCTCTTTTGAACGGGAAAATTCGCTTTCGATCTGAGCCGCCGTCAGGGACTGGAGATTGGGATGGGAAACGGTGTGGCTCATGATTTCCCACCCGGCATCACGCAATCCGATAATCTGCGCGGCGGTCAGATGGCCCGGCGTCCCGATCCAGTCCGTCGTTATTGCCGCAGATGCAACGGCGGACTGTTCAGAGAAGATATCTTTGGCCACGAGAAAATCGGTGTCATTCCCGTCGTCAAATACGTAGCTGAAAAGCGGGGTCGATGCGCCTGTTGGGACGGGATTGCGGGCAACAGCGCCGCACGCCGCAACCACGAGCAGCGCAATCGTAACTATGAACAGGCGTCTCATACGTTCCCGCGAAGGTTATACACCCTTTTTTTTGTTTTCATAAACATAATTGGCAAGAGTATTAATGGAGTAGAAAATCTCCTTGCCCTGGTCCATGTTCTTCACTTCAAGACCGAAATTGCGCTGCAGGAGTACGACGATCTCAACAGCATCAAGCGAGTCGAGCCCCAGTCCATCGCCAAAAAGGACTTCATCGTCTTTAATATCCTCGGGCTTCACATCCTCTAGGGACAGATCGCGTACCATCATTTCCTTGAGGTCCTTTCGGATCTTCTGAAGTTCTAGTTCTTTAGTGTCCATTGATACGCTCCTTTTTGCACTGATACACCAGCTTAATCTGCTTAAACTGTTTGAACGGCTCGAACAATTCAGCTCAACGATTACACATTTGACGCCCAAACGTCGCGAAACACAAACCACTGGTAAGGATATTCCCGAACATACTCTTCGAGAATGCCTGCAAATTCCTGAACAGCAGCTTTTATAGCCGTTTCTTTATTCCTGCGCGCTCCCGCCGGAGGCTGAATTACATGGGAAACGTCGGTGATATACTTTTTCAGACCAGCTTTGGCCGAGAGCAGGACTACAACCGGGCACTGTGCCGCTGAGGCGAGACTGAACGCGCCGTAGGGAAACCTCACCTTTTCTCCGAGAAACGAAGCCTCCATGGCGCTATATTCATAGGTGCGGTCACCCATGATCGAAACAAGGTCACCACGGTCGATGGCCTTCATGGCCTCGACTACTCCGCCCAGGGAATCATCGGTGTACAATATTTTAACCATTTCCCCTTCGCTGTCAATGTTCAAAGCCTCTTTTACCGCTGCATTATCCTCACGGCGCATCATGAGGTGGACGGTCCGCCCGAATTTCCGCAGTGCCGTCATGGCCACCTGCCAGTTCCCCACATGGGCTGTCAGCAGGATAAAACCCCGGTTCCCCGCGCCGAGAAGGTTTAAAACGTTGTCGTACCCGCGGATTTCGATAGCGATATCTCCGCGTCCCGATGCCGCATAATACCGATCGATCAGGCTTTTTCCCTGGTTTACAAACAGTAAATACGCGTCGAACCTGCGACGGAGCGGGGAGTGCTCCGGAAAACGTCTGCGCACGTATGCCATGCTCGCAGCCACGGCCGTCCGGTCAAAGATCAGGTAATGGAACCCCACAAAGTAAAGCAGACCATAGGCGCCCCGCAGGCCGAAAATTATGACAGCTGCCTGGAATAACCAGAATCCCAGGCGGTTGCCGCGCTTGCGCTCAACACTGTTCTTTTGAGACATTGCGGTACCGTACCCGTTTTATCAGGGTTGCCGTGATGAACATCATGCAGCCGATAATCAGGGCTGCAAGAGGAGCAATGATCAACGACCCAAGAAACCATTCATACAAACGAGATGAGAACTGCTCAAACACGGTCCGGAAACTCAAATCGGTCAGCCACGTGCCGTGCCTGAGATAATAGCCGACTTCGATGCAGAGCGCGGGAATAAAGGGCGGCATGGCGAGATGCTGGATATTGAGGGTCACGACCTTGTTCAGGTTAAGCCGCATCGAGACATAAAGGATCACCAGCGAGTGCACGAACAGCAGCGGCAGGACGGCAAGAAACATGCCGACAGCAGCTGACATCGCCAGACCTTCAGGTGTTGCGTGCTCCTGGAGAAGCATGCGCAGGACTTTTCCCGGATGGCGCAGGAGCCTCACATCGAACGTTGGCTCCGATTTCACCAGTTTCTTGTGCGGCAGCGGCAGCAGGCGCCGTCCGACGAGCATGGAGTGAATAGCGGTGAGCCGAAGGTTGTCAAGAATGGGTTTGAAGCTCGTAACACGCTCCTCCGGCCTTGGATACATCACCTCGACGGGGATCGTTTTAAGCTTCAGCCCCGCCCATGCCGCCTTGGCCAGCACCTCGGCTTCGAAATCGTAGCGTACACCTTTAAACCTCAGTTTATTAAGAAAAGCGACGGGGTAGATCCGAAACCCACTCTGGCAGTCGTCCACCACCTGACCGGTTTCGACCCGAAGCCAGAAGTTCGCAAAGGACCTACCGAAGCGGCTCGATGCGGTTACATTCTCGGAGTTGAAATTGCGGGAGCCGATGATAATGCTTGGTTCGTCTTCACGGATTTGCGTGATAAGTTTTTCCATGTCGCGGGGATAATGCTGTCCATCGGCGTCGATGGTGACCATGTGCGTACCGCCGTGGGACTCAATGTACAGGGCAGCCGTTAAAATAGCCTGCCCCTTCCCCATATTTTTTGCGTGTTTCAGCACGACCACGTCTGAACCGGAAAGGAGCGTCGCCACATCAGCATCGGTGCTGCCGTCATCAACGACCACTACATTGCCGAGGATCGCACGGCATGCATCGACAACCGCCTTCACCGTTGCCTTGTTGTTGTGGACCGGGACAGCGATCCACATATGATTACCTTGCGCCGGAGTGTTTTTCGCCATGCCTCGTCCTCTTCCGGGATTTTTCCCCTGGCAGCAGAAGATCCCACATGGGACCGGTGTAACCAAGCTTGTGCAGCACCTGGAGGCTGTTGTCCATGGCATCAGGCGGGAACACGCAGTGACGTACGCCCTCAAATGCCCTGGTCAATGTCTCTTCGAGCCATTTCCGGTCCACCGCTGGTGATAAATAATAAACCGGATGCAGCAATCCATCATCGGGCGCGATGATCTTTTCCCTGATTGCGAGCCGTGCGAGCGCCGTGTCAGGCAGGATCCGAATGCCCATAAAGATGAATGCAACGCACTTCTGAAGGCTCAAAATATTCTTGATGCCCTCGCGAACTGTATCAGGTGTCTCACCCGGACCGCCGAACATGAAAAAATGCGACGTAGCGATTCCGTTTCGCATAAAAAGGTCGTTGCATTTCACGATATCGCTGAAGGTGAAGTTCTTGCCCATTCTTCGGAGCGTGATATCGCAGGCCGCATCGGCGCCAACCTCGGCCGCAACGAAGCCGGTTTTCTTCATGCGTTGCACGATTTCGTCGCTTAGGCCTCGCGGCTTGAAAAATGCTGTCCAAGGAATGGAAATGCTGCGTCTCTCCATTTCATCAATAACCTCAAGATAGGCGCCCTCATCGTCATTAAACACCGAATCGACGAAAAAGACATACTTGGTCTTGAACTTGTCCCTCAGCAGCTCAATGTCGTCGGCAACCGCACGGGGCTCCCTTCTGCGGAGCTGGGATCCTTCGAGCACGGGATAGGTGCAGTACACGCATTTATAGGTGCATCCCCGCTTCGTCTGGATTGAGGCAATGTTCCCGCTGTGAAGGTAAAATTCGAGCAGCCGCTCGTCATAAAGCGCCGAGTTGATCTCGGCCCCGGACAACCGCGGCGCCGATGAGATAAGCCGCTCCGCGGGATAGATCCCTTTTGCCGCATTGTTAGCGAATTCGACGGCAAGGACTTCGCCTTCCCCGATAATGCCGTAATCCGCACCGGTCTCCTGCAGGATCAGGTCCGGGATTAGCGAGAAGCCCGCCCCTCCCAGGAGCACCTTCACAGCCGTAACTTCCCGGATCCTGCTCACGATGTTTTTGACGTTCTGGATATAGTACTGCTCGTTCATCAGGTTGACGTTGTCGATGTTCCGCACCGAAATGCCGACAAGGCCGGGGTTGAACTTCCTCGCCTCTTCCGCAATCGCTTCAAGCGATGTGTTCTGGTGAAGAAAATCTACCTGTAGAACTTCGTGGCCGGCTTTCGTGAGTGCGCCGGCAATCATGCTTACGCCAATCGGATAGATCGGGTACGGCGACAACGTCACGTTGGCCGAGATAAGAAGGATTTTCATCGTACTTTCCCCACAGCCTCATCCTTCTGCCATTTTCTGCGCCGGAGACGACCACCCTGGTACGTTCCGTCCGCTTTTTCCTTTTCAATGACCTTCAGGAAAAGTTTGGCCATCTTGAGGTTCTGGCTGCTGTCGCTGTAAAACCTGTCCCAGGCATAGTAGTAGAGGTCCTGCAGCTTCTCCGGCGTCATTTTCGCGGGCTGATATACCACTTCACCGCCCGTGTAGTGCCGCCAGTCATTGGAAAGGATTCTCCCCTCTTTCTGCAACGTTTCCCGGATCGGTGTATGGGGAAAGGGTGTAAGAATTGTGAACTCAGCAAGATCCAGCTTGATCTCGAGAAGGAAGTCGACGAGCCGCTTTACATAGTCCTCATCCTGTTCGTCGGTGCCGAGGATGATCGTCCCCTCAACGCCGATGCCACGTTCCTGCAGCCTTTTGACCCGTTTTCTGATATAGTCCGAGGTGTCGAAAATGGCCTGATAGACGTACCAGCATCCGGCTTCGGCGGCAAGATCCAGAATCTCATCATTGTCCTTTATGGGATGACAGACCCACTTCTTTTTAAGTGGAATTAATGCCCGGAACAAGTCCTTTTCCCACTGGTCATTCTGTGCCATCGAATTATCAACAAAGAACAGGCGGTTATTGTCTATGGTCGCGATCTCGCTGATCACGTCGTCAATGGGACGGGGACGGAACTCGCGTCCCCCAAGAAACGGCGTACAACAGGGGAAGCAATTGAACCTGCAGCCGCGCGACGCATGGATGAGGTCCACCATCTGCACTCCGCGGTAATTGTAGAGCGGGCGGTTTAGAATGTTTCTGCGAGCTGGGCCGACAAGTGAGATGTCGGGGAAATGCCACTGATAGTCGTATTTTTTTTTCAGCTGGTTCTTTTTCAGGTCCTCCAGGATGAAGCTGAAGCGGCCTTCCGTCTCGCCGAGAAATACCGAGTCGGCATGCTTCATTGTTTCATCGGCATGGAGCATGGTCCCGATGCCGCCGAAGATTACGGGCACGCCCCGGGAACGGAACTGATCCGCGATCTCCCACCCGCGCGGAATCTGACAGGTAAGCATGCAGGAAATCGCCACAAGGTCAGCCGGCGAATCAAAATCGATATCCTGAACATGCTCATCGTAGAAGGACACCTCCACGTCGTCAGGTATCGTTGCGGCGAAGCAAATCGGCCCATGGGGCGGAAGATGAAATTCAGTCTGTCGTTCCAGTTTCGGCCATTGGGGATAAATGAGTTTAATCTTCACACGATGCCTTTCTTGCGGTCAATAACGACAATTCCCGTATCATCGATGCCACACCGGGCGTTGTTTTCACGATCTTCCTGAGATCTTCCAGGTCGACTGAACCTGCCTCACCCTGTCCGGGCCTGCATCCGAGAACAAAGAAAACAGCTTCCGTCTCTTCCGCCTTTCCGGCCAGCATGATCGACGTCTCTTTGGCAGTGATCATTTCCTCGGCAATATCGAGTACCGTGACAAGAGAATTGTCCAGTCCCCGGGCGTACAGTAACGGCCCGAGAAACCCGAAATGGATCGCCGCCTCGCCGACGGGGCTCGACGGCAGAGTGTAAATAAACAGATTTCCCCGCGAAAGCGTTCGTCCGCTCCCAACATAATCCCTGAAATAGGCCAGGTCCGCCTGGAGCGATCCCTCGGTATTCGTTCCGATGATGCCGATATCTTGCTTAAGTCCCGGTACATACTTGATGCCTGCATCCTGCACAGCGAGCGCCACCGCATAGGCAGTCATCCGAGATATCGCATCGAGCCGCCCAAAGTTTTTGAAGGAATGGGAGAAGATTCCCCGCTTGGGCAAGGAATTCACCCCTTCTCCGTTTTCGTACCTGATGCGTTGGCGGCTCCGTACCCCCCCGTACCCCTCGTTTGTGAGCCATCCTATGCCTGAAACAGTAATCATGTGAAATAGCGAGTTCTTCTCAGTGGGAGAAGCATCACCGGCTCGTTGCCATGGACCAACGGATGTCTCTCCATTTAAATTCGGGGACAACTCTATCCCTTCGCGACCTTGCGGTTCATGTTCACCGGTTTAATCTTGTCCGGGATGCAGGTTCATGCCATCATTCGTCTTATGCGCTTTTCCTGCCCTTCAGTGCCCTGTTCATTACGCCAGCACCAGCGCCGTGTTAACACCGCTGAATCCTGCATTCGTCACGAGAGCCTTTCTGCCTCGCCCGACGGGACGTTTACTGTCCGATACCCAGCCCAGCGCATTCGCATCAGGCTCTTTCATATTGACCGTCGGAAGTACGATGCCCTCTCTCAGCGACCGCAACGCCATGATCATTTCCACGAGCCCGGCCGCCCCCATGGTGTGACCGATTCCCCCTTTGAGGGAGTAGAGCGGGACAGTGTCGTTCCTGAATACCTCGTGAAATGCCCGCATTTCCATGGCGTCATTGTATACGGTCCCGGTCCCGTGCGCGGCAATGAAACCGATGTCTTCGGCGCTTATTCCTGCAGATGCGAGCGCCTTGGTGACGGCAAGGATGAGCCCCCTACTTTCACGGGACGGTCCGGTCATGTGGTTCGCATCGTCGCTCAAACCCCAGCCCGCAATCTCTCCCTGAACCCGTCGGTTTTCCTGAAGAGCCCGGTCCTCGCTCATGACGAGCGCGAATGCCGCCGCCTCCCCGATGCTCAAACCCGCCCGGTTTTTATCAAAGGGCTTCGCGGGTGCTTTATCCAGAGCCATGAGCGACGAAAACCCTGAAAAAATAAACTCCGTTACGCCGTCGCAGGCCACAACCAGCACACAATCAGCATGGCCGTTCCTGATCATAGCTGCGGCCCGCGCCGCGGCAGCGGCGGAGGAGGTACATGCCGCTGACACCACCATGCCCGCCCCCCGAACGCCCGCTAATATAGCAACTTTTTTCAGCAGCCGGCTTATCACGCTCTCCGCTGCATCGCCGCTGCCTTCAAGCACGCTTTTTTCCAGAAAATCTATCTCGCCTTTCGTCGTAGCCAGGACCAGTTTCGCGTCTTCCGGGATCAGGGCGTTGTTCTGCTCAAACAGAGCATCAAACATCTGCATCACCAGGGACTCGCGGCCGTGGTAGTCAAGGCCGCTGACCATGGCTGCCACATTAGATTGGAAGGCGCTGGTGCCGAACCTCGTAACTGGCGAGATCGCCGTTCTTCCCGACAGGATGCCCTGCCAGCAGGCGTCAATGCCCATGCCGTAGGGCGTTATCATATCCGATGCAACAACAAAGGCTCTCATGAACGATGATGAAACTCCCCTGCTCTCCATCTTTTACGGCACCGCTCCAGCAGCTCCGGCGAAACCATATAGGGCTCCCCCGACTGATGGCTGATGAACAACTGCACCATGTAGCCGCTCGTCGCAAGGCTTCCATCCTGCTTGAAGAGGTGGAATTCCGTGTTCAACCGGGCGCCTTCATTCCAGATCAGCGATGCCCTGATGATAAATTCCTCATCGAGGAAGAGCGGTTTGAAGTAATCAATATGCAGTTCGACGATTGGAGCCCGCAGACCAGCCTCGAAATATTCCGGATAGGACAAGCCGCATCGTCTGCCCAGCTCTTCCGAAGCTTCTTCAAAATAGAGCGGGTACCGTCCGTGCCAGACGATCGCCATAGGGTCGGCCTCATTGAAACGCACGCGTCGTTTTATTTCTATGACAACCGGATCGGGCGCGTTTGGGATCCGTTCGAAGTAGGATGTCTTTCTTCGCGTCCTCATCCTAGCAGTCGCTGCCTTCTTCCGCGAAGCGGACCTGGAGTTTAAGCTCAGAAATTTTCGTGTTGTTCTTCGATATGATCGCCTTCACCATAAGTTGACCGTCGTGCTCCGGCAAGATGCTGCAGACAACGTTCACTTCTTCCCCCGGCGATACCGGAGCCAGGTACTTTGCAAGAGTGATCTGTTTCAGAATCACGTTCTTCTTGTACGCTTTTTCAACCATCGTGAGGGCGCATTGGATCTGGCATACGCCGGGCAGGATCTTCTTCCCGGGGAAATGCCCCTGGAACCCCACGAATTCCTCGGGAAATACAAAGCGCGACGTCAGCGTCTGCCCCTCGGAAGCCAGGTCCATCAGGTATTGTTCGATTTCTTTCCTGATTGATCTCAAGAATGGAACTCCTTTTGCCGTACGATCAACCGATAGCCGTACTGATAGTTCAGCAGCACAATTCCCTGGGGCAGCCTCTTGCCATTCTGCTCCCGGTACTCATAGTACGACACCCGCCAGGCGAGGCCGCTGCCGTCGTAATAATTCTTCTCGACGAGGTCGCCGTGCTCTCCGGCGAAGAGATACTCCAGCGTTCCGTCGCCTGAGGCTTGACGGAAGCTGATGCTGTACTTTCTCCTCATGACCCTTGCATCAGCGGCAGGTATTAGATCGAAATAAATCCGCCTGATGTCGGCGCCAACCGCGGAAGCGATATCGCCGTACTTGCTGAATGCCGCAATCGAGTAGACGGGAACAATCCTATCCCGGTTCCCTGCGAGTTCGAATAATTTTACACCCATGGGGTTAAGACACACAACCTTGAACAGGTCGTCGCGTCTGTTGATTTCAACGAAGCCGATGCCCACAAACTTACGCCAATTATACTCAAAAACAACAGTATTGAGCAATTGGAAACTGTCCGGCATGTTTTCTTGAAAGTGCTCGACAACGCCTCGAGGCGCCTCCGGCGCCATTGGTACCCGGGCCGTTTCTTGAAAAGGAACAGCGCTGCATCCTGCGACAAGCAGGAGTATGATCAAGGCTGGCGTTCTCATTTTACATGACCGTCATTCTTCGTCGCTCCCAGAATGCTGCAAAGTGACGGAATCACGATAATGGAAGAAAGGTATCCCGTCACCATGCAGATGACCATGGCCACAGCCGTAGAGTGCAGCGCCGGATGTCGGGCAAAAAGCAGGGCCCCCGCCCCGATTACGTTGGTAACAGCGGAAAGCGTGACCGCCACGACCGTGCCGGTGCGCAGGTTATACCGGTATTCATAGGTCATCCCGAGGCCATAGTCGACAATGACGCCGGTTGTTATGATAGCAGCTACGACATTGACCACATTGAGCGGCATCTTAAAGAGCGCCATGATCCCGGTCAGCCAGACAACGCCGGTAAGCACGGGGACGAGCGATATAAATGTTTCCGTCCAATTCCTGAAGAAGAGCCAGGCCAGGATCACGTTGAACAGGATTGCGGCCGGCGCCAGGATGCTCATTTCTTTTGAGGTAAAATCGGAAATGGATGAAGACATCGCTCTTCCGGAAACAATAAAAGTGCCCCTATGTTTATCCGCTATGTCCTTCAGGGCTTCAACAGGCTTTTGCTCGTCAGGGAAAAAGGAAAGGATGCTGACTGAATCATCTTTCCTGAGCACGAACCGTTCCTGCAACCGGGCAATGACGCCGTTCGGATTTTCTTCATGAGCATCATGCCGGTATAAACCGTCGAAAAACGGCGTAAACGCCTGGTCTGAAAACCCGTAGACCGATGATGCCCCGTTGATCAGCCGTTTCAGCTTTTTTTCCCTTCCCGCTCTCCAAAACCGGTCCCACTGTTCGCTGTTGTATTTTCGCGTCTTTTCAGCGGGCCAGAACAAAGCAAGACTGGAAATGTTCCCGGCTCCAATGGCCCTGGCGGCCTCACGGTAAACGACATCGTTCTTTTCCATTGCCTCTTCGTAGGTTGCTCCCTGCACTACCAGGATGGCCTGATTGGTGTTCCCGCCCCACACTTCGTGGAACCGCTGCTCCGCCTGAAGCACTGCCGGCTCACTTCCATCCAATTTTTTTACATCGCTGTCAAATCGGATCGAAAAGGAAAGCACGAATGCGCCCAGCGTAAGCAGAGCCCAGATGACGACACTCAGCTTCGTTGGCCAGCGGAACGATTTGAGACGGTCACCGATGGTAGGATCGGGTGCAATCGCATATTGCCTCCACGACAATATCAAGGGTAGTACGAACAGGGAAATTATAAGGCAGATGGCCACGCAGAGAACCGAAAACAAGGCCAGCTGGTGGTACCCGCGAATCATGGATAAATAAAGCACGGCAAAACTGAACATCGTTGTGACCGCGTCGATGCTCACCAGCTTCGCCAGCTTCACGGTCTGCGCGGCATCGGCTCCACGCTTCATGGCGATATACACGAGGAGCCCGTAATCGATCGATATGCCTGCTATGGCGGTACCGAAGCCGATCACGAGGTACGACAGCTTTCCTTCCATGCCCGTTGCGATGATGACGGCCCAGGCCACGGCTATCAGGGGAATGACAAACACGAAGAGCGCCCGCGCATCCCGGAAGACGATGATGAAAAGCAGGAGGAACGCTATGGACGCAATGGCCGATGCGACCTTGATGTCCCGCTTCATCACCCGTTCGTTACTTACCGTATGTAAATAACCGCCGACCACATCGGCTTTTACGTATCCGGGGAGTTCATGAAGTCTGTTGTCCAGTGCTGCGACGAGCTCTTTGCTTTGCTGGCCGTCCATAACCGGGACCGGCGTCTGCAGGATAAGCATTGCATGACGGCCGTCGCGACTGATAAAGTGCCCATCCTCAATGGCGACGTCGTATCCCATCGAAGCGGGAAGCGCTCGCAGCTTGGCAAGGATAAGCATTTTGATGCTGAGCGGGTCGGTCCGGGAGAGCGACGCTGTAAAGATGCTTTCAGGCCGGAGCGACTGCCGGTAAATGGCGCCGAGTTTCTCAGACACCCGGGGAGCGGTAATGTCCTTATCGATCGAATCAAGGTCCTCTTTGCCCAGGACTTGGGGGGCATACTGGAGAAGGGAGAATTCCTCCATCACGTCTGACACGGAAAAACCCGAGAAGACCTTCGTAAAAAGCGGCGGCTTGAGCGATGCGGCAAGTTTGTCGGCCGCGAGAAAGAGGTCCTTCTTGCTTTTGGTGGGATCAGTCAGAGCCAGGGAAACTACGATTTTATCCGACAGGCTGGAATCACGAAGAAAATTCATGCTCCTGCTGATTTCCGGATCCGGTGGCAGCATCAGGTCGATATTGCCCTCGTAGTGTATGAAGAACAGGCCGATTCCCGCGGCAATCATAAGAACGAGGACGGACCCGAGCACTAGTCTCTTCTGATTGTGGACCAACTGAAAAAGGAAGGCAAAGAGCCGGTCAAACATGCCCTTTTACCTCGAAATCGCTTTTATCGAGAGGGGCATTCAAACGGGTATTGGTGAAATGAATGGTCGTAATGTCACCGCTCAGTTCGCGGATCCGGATCTGCTCGAGATATTTCTGGTCTTCACGGAACGTGATGGTGATGCTCTTGATAATTTTTCTGGTGATGTTCTTTTCCAGTGGGGAAAATTCGATCTCCAACGGATCGCGCTTGACGACGCGAACGGCATTAACTTCGATAAGCGAGCTGTAGTCTCCGGAGAACCAAACCGTGAGTTGGTTCAGGACGTTCTGAAAAATAGGGTTTTTCGTCAGGGATATCTCCTGAACCTGGTTGGTATCCTCGTCCCATTGGCGGATTAGTTTATCGGTGATCAGTACGGAATAACAGAGAGGCGAATCGACATGCCAAGCCACTTTATTCGGCTTCTCAAGATAAATCCGGCCTTTGAGGACGAGCTTATCCTTGAACATGGCCATTTCCTTCTCCTGGGTAAAATCGGTCTTTAGGGTTTTAAAATCAGAGACCTTTTTTCCCAGGGTGTTCAGGAACGCTACAAGGTTTTCTGTTCCGCCGTCAGAATTTTCGCCAGCAAAAACAGGACCTGCCAAGAGGACTGCCAGCAGGACTGCGGCAATGCTCCTGATTAACTTTCCTGCCATCATGCAACCACCTTTCCATCGCTGTGGTAGACTTTCAATTCTCCGCGTGCGATCACATCCCCGCCTTTCCGGACCTCGCCCTGAATGATGCCGAAGTCTCCAAACCTGGCGACTTTTTGCACGAAGATTTGAAGCGTATCCCCGACTCCGGCTGATCCCATGATTTCCATGTTCTTCATGCCCAGCAGTAACCCTGCTGGCTGGAAATCCCTGCATCCGAGCCTCCGGAATCCTTCCTGGGCAGCAATGGCTTGGGACAGGATCTCGGGGTACGATGCATCGTCAAGCTTGTTGTCTTCTCCGACAAAGATCGTGTCGGCCTTTACCGTCATTTCCGACAAGGACGATCGCTCTTTCATTTCCAGCAGGCGGTCAATGAGCAGCATCGGCGGCTTGTGGGGAACGAGCAGCCCTGCATCCACGGGGAGGTAGACAATATCGTCTTTTTTATCGAGGTTCCTCCAGCAAAGCGGGTCAGAGGCAAGGTAATCGCCGGTCAGCTGGTAGGCGGCCCCCCTGCAGCCGTAGCATTCGCTCACATGGTCGCAGTCGCCGCAGGGGCCCTTTATCATGCTCCTGTAGCTTTTCAGATCCGAGACGACCTCACTGTCTCTCAGGATATCAGCAAGTTTTTTCTCCCGCACATTCCCGATCGGAATCGTGACGCCGACACAGGGCTGGACAAAGCCATCGGAACTGACGGCGCAGGAAAACTGATGGCGCAGGCAAATCCCCCCCACCAGCGGCGGCCTCGGCACCCAGTGGTGGCCGTATTTCGTCCGGTCGAGCTCGGCAATCCTGTGGAAGAATTCCTCGGCCTCTTTTGTATTGATGTCGAGCGCACTATTGTCCCTGGCACCCCCTTGGGGAGTAATCATCTCGAAATAGGGGGCGATGTTCTGGTCCCGGAGCCATTCCCATAGTCTGGGAAGCTCGTCGATGTTTTGCCGGCAGATGACGGTGCTCACTCCCATGAAGCGGTCCGCAGATGGATAGCCCGCCCGTTTCAGGTTGTCAAAGGCCCGGTGAATCTGATCATATGCGCCTTTTCTGCCCGAAAGCGTGTCCTGGAGCTTCTCATCGAACGTGTTCATCTTGAGCACGACACGCACGCGCATGTCATAGAGCGTCTGTGCCATTTCGGTCGTGATGCCTGAACCGTTGGTGAAAAGTTCTACATCCATATTGAGCCCCCTGATAAACCGCAGCATGTCCAGAATCGGGGGATAGAGCATGGGCTCGCCTCCGAGAACGATGATTTTACGCGCCCCCAGCTCCTTTGCCTGCGTGATCACGTCCTGGAACTGTTCAACCGTCAGTTCGTTCCGCCGCTGTCCGTTTTCCGCGGCGTAGCAGTATACACAGCGGAAATTACAGATGCTGTTGAACTCGATTTCCATGGAAAGCAGTTTGCCGCTCTGGACCGCCTCGGCGATCTCTTCATTGGAAAATTCCGCACCGTAGATCTGCGTCTGACAGGTATTCATAGGCTCTTTCTCGTATCGATGAATCGGATTAATTTCCGGGGATTTCCGGAATAGACTTGTTTTTTTACGGTTTCCTCGTCGGCGATGACCACCTCGGGTCGCACCCGCAGATGGGCCTGAAGCTTGTCCATGATCATCTCCGCTGTACAGGATGCGTCCTTGAGCGCAACATGGACCGTCACCACATCGGACAGGTCATAGTCGCTCGATGCGCTGACATAGTATTCACCGACTTCCGGAAACGAATCAAGTACCGTATAAATCGAGTTCGGGTACAGCGTCGTTCCCCGGAACTTGATCATCTGTTTTTTTCTGCCGAGAATCGGGCCCAGGCGGGACGAGTTTCTTCCGCATGAGCAAGGTTCATGCATAAGAAAGCTCATGTCCCCCGTCCTGAACCGAAGCAGCGGCATAGCTTCTATGGACAGGGGCGTCATGACCACCTCTCCAACACCCCCTGCCGGAAGGAGCGCACCCGCCTCGTTCACGATTTCCACAATCCCCAGCTCGGGGTGCAGGTGCCCTCCCTTCTGGGCAGTGCACTCGCAAAAGCTCGTAATGGTCTCCGAAGATGCGTACGTTGAATAGAGACTGGCTCCCCAGACGGCCTCGAGGTCTGCTCCTATTCTCAGAAACTCCAGGTCCCGGTCGCGGATGGGCTCTCCGATGCAGATCAGCTTTCCCACGCCGACCGAGGCAGGGTCGATGTCCTGGACCCGGATGAATTGGCCCAGCTTGACCAGGAACGTGGGTACGCCAACCAGCACTGTCGGCTTCATTCTCTTGATGATTTCCAGATGGCTTTCAAAGCTGGAAAGTCCATTCCTAATCGCGGCCGCGCCAAGGCTTCGGACGCCCGAGAAATATGCCAGTCCCGCGATGAAACAACGGTCCAGCGTGCAGGTCAGCAGCACAACATCCTCCCGCGTCACACCGCAGCCGGCAAACGAGATTTCCTCATTGTACGCCAAACGGCGGAGATCATTCTCCGTATACATCATTACCGTCGGTCTTCCCGTGGTCCCCGAGGAAAGAACGATGTCCACAACCTGCGCTCGCGGTACGGCGAGGAAATCGTCGTTGTGCTCGCTCAGCATGCTCTTATCGGTGAGCGGCAGCTTCTGGAGGCTGTCGAGGGTCACGCCGCTGACATCCACGCCTTTTGTTCGGAAGAGGTCCCGATAAAAAGGCGAAGATGACGCCAGATGATGCAGGTGTTTGCGCAGCAAGCCTTCCTGCACTTTCCGTATCTCGCCGGGACTTAAGAATTCTAGCTTTCTATTTCGGTCGAATTCGATCATATTGATCATCGGTGCAATCGTGCAAAGATTTTCTAACTCCTGACTCCTATCTCCCAATTCCTATCTGCCGTCTGCTGTTTCCCCACGTTGACCTTCCATTTTTACCAGTTCCCGGTCGATAATGTTCCACACCTGATTCTTGAACGCATAGGCGTTCAGGTCCTTGTATTCATTCCAGGTGATGGCAGAGAGTCTTCTCACCCTGATAGTCCCGGGCCGGAGCATCATCGAACCCTTGGGTGGAATATTTTCATTCCCCGAAATGCAAAGCGGCACCACGGCCGCCTTGGTATCGAGCGCGAGTCTGAAAGCGGCGCTGTGAAAACTCCCCATTTGCCGGCTTGCTGACCTCGTCCCTTCGGGGAAAAAGATGATGGAGACCCCCTGGTTCAATAACGTGCCAGCTGTCTCGATGAATTCCTCGTGAGACATCATCCTGATATTCAGGTATCCCGAAAGTTTCGCATACATGCCAATCACGGGAATTCGAAAAGGCCATACATTCACGATCTGCACGCATTCATGGGGCAACACACACATCAGGAATGCGTCAGAAGCCGACCGGTGGTTGCATACGAAAATATAAGGTTCACCGGCGTTGTTCTTCGCATGGTCCTCGTACCGGAGCTTAATGAACGGCCAGGGCAGCGCCGTAATCAGCTTCCCATACCAGCTTATGGCTCGGCGGAATCGCTTCATGGTCCGCCGGTGCGAAGAAAACGGTCGTGTGCAAGCCACGCCGAGCGTCAGCACCAGTATCGCAATTGCTGATGCCAGCAGGAAAAGCATATAAAAATACAGGTTCAGAAGATACAGTTTCAGTCGAGCCGGCATTGTCACGAGCTCTTTTTGCTTTCCTCGCCCTTGAGGGATGCAATGAATTCATAAATGTCCTGAAGTGTCCTGATCTCCCTGACTTTTTCCTCATTTCTGATCTTGACGCCGAAGCTGTTCTGAAGCGCGACGATCAGGTCCACGATGTCGAGGCTGTCGAGGCCGAGATCGGTAAAGATATGCGCCTGCGGCACGAGCCGTTCCTTCTCGATCTCAAAGGACTTCTCGAAGACCGTATTCGTTTTCTCGATGATTTCCTGATCGGTCATTCATTCCTCCGGAAAATTTGATATGTTTGCAAAAAATCTCTTTGTTCGCGTTTGACGCCATTCCGGCTTACTGGATCCACTCGTTTTCAGATGACCAGGTGCCTTTCCGATACCGGGCATGTTGGAAAGACAGATTATTGCGTCCGCGCCGATTTTGATTCTTGTTCTTTTGCCCCCTAGCATCAGACTTTCCTGCACACCAGCGCCGCATTAATCCCGCCGAAGGCGAAACCGTTCTTCAGGAGGTTCCTGATTTCTTTTTTGACCGGCGTGAACACGTGATTGATACCCATGCAGTCTGGGCTCACTGTTTCGAGATTGTGCGTCGGGTAGATCACGCCCTGTTCCATCATTTTGAGGGATGCCTCCAGTTCGATGGCGCCGGAAGCTCCCAGCGTGTGACCAATATATCCTTTCAAGCTGCTGACCGGAGCGGAGTAACCGAAGAGTTCACCGATGGCCTCGGCCTCTTCCTGATCGCCCTGGACCGTGGCCGTGGCATGGGCGTTGATATAGTCAATATCGCTCCGTTTCAGGCCGGCATCACCGAGTGCCTCGCGCATGCAGATGACCATTGACTCCCTGTTCGACTGGCTCACATGGAGACCGTTTGCCGTCGTACTGTAACCCGTAATCTCGGCGTAAACCCTCACTTTTCGTCTGACAGCGCGCTCGTATTCTTCCAGCACCAGAATGCCGCTCCCTTCGCCGCAGACCAGCCCATCGCGGTCCTTGTCAAACGGTCTCGGCGTTTGCTGTGGCCTGTCGTTGTAACCCGCCGACGTTGCATAGAGGATGTCGAATGACCCCGTCACCGTGGGGTGAAGTTCCTCAGCTCCACCGCAGAGCAGCACATCCTGCCTGCCGAGCCTGATCAGATCGTATCCGACGCCGATGGCGTGGAGAGCCGATGCGCAGGCCGCGGCAGGAGCCATGATGGACCCATTGATGCCCAGGTACTGGGCCACATTCGCCGCCGCGGTGTGGGACATGCACTGGAAGAACATGGTCGAGTTCAACCGGCTCAAGTCCTTATGGGGCAGCATGATCTCGAAAGCATCATTGATGCTCTTTGCGCTGCCCATGGTCGATCCGATAACGCACCCCATGCGCCACCGATTTTCCTGTTCCAGCGTAATGCCGGCATCGGCAATCGCTTCGTCGGCGGCCTGTGCCGCAAAAATGCTCATACGACCCATGGACCGCCGCTTCTGGCGGGGAATGCGCTTCTCTTCCCGCATTTCCACGGGCGCCCCGACGAGACTGCGGAGACCGGTATACTCTTCCCACCTCTCCATGCGCCGCACGGCGCTTCGTCCTTCTTCGAGTCCCTTCATGAGCGCGGCTATTCCGTTGCCGAAGGGGGTTACCGCGCCCAGTCCGGTTATCACGACCCTCTTCAACATTTGATTCGTCATAGCGCCTTTTGCAACATCATTCCATACCGTTCCCTACCCATGATAGCCCGGCCGACGATCAGCGATGACATCATCGCGCCGATAATCCCTGGCAGCAATGAGCTTTGCCCGGCGGCGTAAAGATTGTGAAGCGGCAACTTCCCGATGAGGTTGAACTGTCCCATCTTTTGCTGCACGCCGTAGGCGCTTCCATCAGGGCTGTGCAGGTGTTCCTTGAAGGTCAGCATGGACGCCGCATCGAGGATTTCCAGGCAATCCCGGTAGGCGGGAATGTTGCTGAAAATATGTTCCTTGACCGTTTCGACGCGCTTTGCCTTGTATTCCAGATAAGCCCGCGGTCTCGTCCCCCGGCGGGAATCGCTCCATGCTGCGACCTGCCCGAAAAACGACGGCTCAAGAATGCAGATACCCTTCTTCAGATTTTCCTCAGCGCTCTCCGGGGACTTGATGATGACCACGGCCGGCATCCCCTGGTAGGCCGGGTCCAGCAGGTTGTTCACATTGTTGTCGGGGAACAGCGATATCAGCGACGCATCGGGAATGGGGTCGCTGGCGCCGGGCTTGAGCACTGCGAACAATGAAAAAAAGCCGACCGAGGATTCGAACGAGGAAACGCGGTCCGCAAAGGCCCTGCTGAAATGCTTCTTCGGCAACATCTTCAGTATCTCTTTGGGGTGGATCGTCAGAATGCAAGAATCGGCCGCAACCTCTTCTCCGGTGCTCAAGACGAATCGGCTGACATTGCTATCCCGGATATCCGCAAGCTCGGAGATAGAGGTTCCGCAGCGGACCTCCACATCAAAGTCCTTGAATTTCTCCCGGAAGGCATTGATGAAAGCATCGCCGCCGTTCTTTACGCAGGCAATGGATTCATAGAAGTTCAGGACCATCCTGCTGTGATTGGCAAAGGAAACATCCTTCGGACGCACACCGTAGCACATGGCATAGCCGGACAGCAGCCCCTGCAGCAATTCATTCCCGGTCAGGTCTCTGAGAACCGTGTCAAGAGAGACGAAATCCTCATCCAGCGTGGTCGCCGATATTTCGTTTTCCAGAAGATTGAGCGAGGGGGTCCGGCTGCAAACCGACCGGGTCATTGCAATATAGCGGTCGATCGCGCCACCTTCCCCGGGGAAATATGCTTTGAGCTGTTTCTTTATGTTCTCGACGCCTGCGGGGAGTTCAAATCGCTTTCCCGCAGCTTCAAAGAAAAACTGATTCCTGCATGCCTGGGAGAGAAAGATCGGTTCGATATAGTCGCGGAGACCGAGAAACGACAAACAATCGGACAGGATGCCGTCCTCATGAAGCCCACCGGTGAAATGAAAACCCGTATCGAAAAAAATGCCCTTCTTCGAGAAGCGCGCCAGCGAGCCGCCGATGTGCGGAGCTTTTTCGAGCAGGAGCACTTTATGCCCGTTCATGGAGAGCAGGAGTGTCATTGTCAAACCGCTGATACCGCTCCCCACGACGATGTGGTCGTATTTTTTCATTGTTAGTCAGCTGCTCCGGGAAATGATGTCTATAGTCAAAAAAACAGGGAGACTACATCGCCAGCCCGCCGTTGATGCCGATCACCTGGCCGTGGATATACAGGTGCTCCTCGGTGCAGAGAAAATTCACGACCGACGCCACATCCTCCGCTGTCCCCACGCGGTTGAGCGGTATGAGCGGAAGGACCTGCTCCTTCGGGATATGGCCGGTCATCTCGGTCTCGATAAAGCCGGGAGCGACGACGTTCACGAGGATGTTCTTTTTTCCCACTTCCCGCGCCAGGGCTTTGGCTGCGCCAATCAGGCCCGCTTTCGACGCGGAATAGTTCACCTGTCCTGCCTGACCAAGTTGTCCCGACGCGGAAGACACGACGACGATGCGTCCCCGTTTCGCTTTTAACATCGAAAAAAGCACCATGCGCGACACATTGAAGAACCCGTTCAAATTCGTGGCAAGAACGGAATGCCATTCATCCTTCGACATCCACATGAGAAGATTATCGCGGGATATGCCGGAATTATACACAAGGACATCAGGCGCTCCATTCTCAACGCGGGCGGCCAGGGCGGCTTCGGTTTCTTCATAGTTGGAAACATCAAAAGGAATCAACTCGCAGGAGCAGCCAAGTTGCTCTACTTCTGCCTTAACGCTCCGCGCTGCCTCATGGTTGCCTTTATAGGTAACCCAGAGCGAGAAGCCCGAGCCTGCGAGACGCAGTGCTATGCTCCGGCCGATGCCGCGGCTTCCCCCAATAATTAACGCTAACTTTTTTTCCTGTTTTTCCACTTATAATTGTCCAGGGATAGAAGCGGCTTCCTGCGGATTTCAGTCTGCGCAGTCCCGTAACGTCAAAGCGCAAGAAACGTGTCTCAGGCGCACTGTGACGGGTTCAAGCGGTCATTACACAGCATCAGTGCTTTGAAGTCTTGTTTTGCACTACGACGTCTGCCAAGACTCCCTCTCATCGGGCAATTGGTCTTGGAGCGATAAAATAATGTAACCATATAATATTTAAGGTTTTTTAAAAAGCTACAAATATTACACCATCATTTTTTTAGTGTCAAGTCCTTTCCCTTGAGTGAGGCGAACAATAAATTCGATTTGGTAGAAAATGCTTTCCCCGCCCGCGAGTGCGCTATTATATCATGGTAAAATCATTACTCGCAATAGATAAATTCTTTTTCTGAATACTCCCCGTCTCGCAGCACCTGGCGCCACAATCCCTTAAATATCCGCTAAATAAAATGCCCCACTTGGTGCGGGGCTGGGAGTTTTGCACGACAACGCCTTCGATGAATTTTCTGGAAATTTATTTCCGGTCTATCAGCCGAAGCATGCTGTCCAGGGAGATCTCGAAAGCCGCGCATGGCATGGTAATCTGCGCGCGTTCAAGCACGGCGGGACGAATCTCACCCATGAAACCGACAGCCACGCCGTTCGAAAGGATTGCCCCGCACCGTCCTAGTGTGTACAGTGGTTGGTCAACCGGAACGAGCGAATAGTCCAAACCGAGGTAATAGAAAAGGATATCGAGGGTGGAATGCATTTCCGAGAAGTTAGCCCCCGGATGAGATATGAGAGCACCCAGATTCAGTTCTGTTCGTGACCCGTTATTTTCGTTCTTGTCGAAAACCGCGACTTCTCCAATTTCGAAGGTACTGTGGGGATAAAAGGCATCGGAGCTGGCGGTCTCAACGGTTAGCAGCGACGGGATGACGCGGTTCCGGAGCACAGAATAGGCCAGGGACATGACGTTGTCCACCTCGACGAGCACTTCGCCCTCCGGCATGGCATAGTCAAGCTCTTCGCGCGAGCAAAGGATATTGGACATGATCTCCTGGAAACCCGCGCCGACCATGGTTCCGCGAACCGAGTCTGAAAGCAGTTCAAGTGCGGTCAGCGAGCCAACGGTGGATTGCCGCGGCATTACAGGCTCGAAGGAATCGTATCCCCTGCTGATGGCATAATCCTCGACGAGGTCCATGGGATGCATGATATCATCGCGATACGGTGGTACGACAACCGTGATCATACCGCGGGATGCCGATACGGAATGCCCGTAGGATGCGAGATATTTTTTCACATCAGTCAAAACAACGTTCTCCCCCAGCCCCGAGGAGAACGTCGACAGGGGAATCTTGAGCTTTGCCGAGGTATCCGCCGGAAAGGCCACACGCTTTCCGACTTCCGTTTTATAGGGATAGATTACGAGTATCGGCTCGACTTCCGCGCCGCGGTCGTAGAAGCTTGTCGCCAGAATATTGAGCATAAGCATCGTCATTCGCAGGTCCGTGCCTGTCACTTCGATGAGCACATTCCTCGTCTGGGGCTTCACCTCTCCGATTTCCCTGCTGTTGATGATTGGCGGGAAGGAAAGCACCCGTTCCATGCTGTCCATGAGTACAGGATACTGTGAAAAAGGCTTGACGATGCCGCCGTAGTCAATGCCTTTCGGATGGCGTTCGAGGATTTCCGCAAGCGTCAGTCGTTCTTCCATGCCGAGAGGTGTAAAGGCTATCGAAGAAGGATCCGCGAGCCTGTAGTTCACAGGGAATACGATGCGGTCGAGCTCATAGATGCCGATCGAAATCGTCGTCCGTTTCCTGCCGAATATTTCGGCAAGCTTGTCCTGGCTCTGGATCATCTGCGCCAGCACGTCGTCGGTCATGCGCACACCGCTTGCCGTGCAGGCAGCGATAAAGGGGCGGACGGACTTCATTGCCCGGGAGACCCGGATCTCCCGTGTCGCTTTCCTTCCGTGATTGAAGAAAGGATAGCTTTCGGGCTTGCCGGAAAGGGCAATCCTGATCTGACGGGCGATTCCCTCGGCGGACCAGAGATCCGGCCGGTTGCTGTCTGACAACTCTACCTTGAGATCATCGGTCGCGGAATTATATTCCTTCAGTTCCGCTTTTGCGAGCATGAGGAGCTTTTCAAGCGCGCTAAGGGCAAGCTTCTGCCCGATGAGAGAGTCGAGGTCGTGTTTTTTGATGTCAATAGTAGGCATATGCGTAATACAACGTTCAGCGTTGAGAGCTCAAGGTTCGGAGCACAGCGTAAAGCGTCATAAACGTGTCTTGTTTCCCTAGTATGCTCAGGGGAATTGCTACCTGTTTAGTGGTATTTTCTTGGTTCTGATGAAATCCAGATTCCGTGAGAACAGGTCGCGGATGTCCTGAATGCCGAGCGCCACCATGGCCATGCGGTCGAGGCCCAAGCCCCAGGCGATAACCGGAACGTTCACGCCCAGCGGCATGGTCACTTCAGGCCGAAACATGCCGGCCCCGCCCAGTTCCATCCATCCCAGTTCCGGATGCTTTACATGCAGTTCAACGGAGGGCTCCGTGAACGGGAAGTAGGCTGGCCGGAACTGGAACTCGCCTGCCTTGGCGATTTCCTGTCCAAACAGCTTCAGGAGGCCGAGCAACTGCTTGAAATTGATGTCCTCGCCGAGCACGATGCCCTCGACTTGGTAAAAATCGGGGGCATGGGTGGCATCCACGGAATCATAGCGGAAACAGCGGGCGATGGAAAAATATTTCCCGGGGATTTTGGGGCCTGAGGCCAGGGTCCGCGCCGATACCGCTGTTCCCTGGCTCCGCAGAATCAGTCGTTTGGCCCGTTCCAGGTCGAACGCGTAGCGCCAACCCGTGGACCCTGTTTTTCCACCATCCTTGTGCGCCGCGGCGACCTGTTTGGCGAAAGGCTGCTCGATCTGCTTACTCGTTGCGGGATCCTTGATAAAATACACATCATGTATATTCCGCGCCGGGTGGAATTGAGGCATGAACAGCGCGTCCATGTCCCAGAATTCGTTTTCCACGAGAGGGCCGCGCATTTCTGTAAATCCCATGCCGATGAACTTGTACTTCACGAAGTCGAGAAATTCCTTATAAGGATGTTTCTTGCCAATGCTGCGGCGCGGCGGGCTGAGCGCGATATTGTAAGCGCGGAACTTTTTGTTTTTCCAAGTCCCCTGTTTCAGCATCTCCTGCGTAAGAACGGAGATTTCATCAAACGCTCCTCCCCGCTGCTGGAGCAGAACAAGCAGTTCCCGGCCCGAGGCCGTCAACGCGTAAGACCGGTTTTTTTTCTCAAAGATGCGAAAGATCCCCTTGGATTTCCCGCGTTTGTGGAAATTTGCCTGGATCACAGACTGCTGTTCCGGGGTGAAGACCGCTAGGTTGGTTTGATCGGATCCTGCGGCTGACTTGATGAGGGCTGCAAGGAATTCATATTGGGAGACATCGGCTCCGGCTGCTAGTTCCAGGATTCCGCCCTGGACGACGCGAATGACGCCGGTTTCCTTGAGCGCCCCCACAGCCGAACTGACCTCAGCCGGATCCATGCCCCAGGACTGAATAATTTCCTTGACGGTGAACTTTTTCCCTGCACGGAGAGCGTCGATGACCCGCATCTCCGGCGTGCCCTTCTCGAGATAGACCCTGCCCGTTTCCGTAAGGGATACGAATGAAGTGACGGATTCGTCCCTGGCATCGAGCAGCCCTTTTGCCTGGAGCCAGCCTGAGGCCATGTCCAAGCGGGATTCATCAAGGCCCGGTGCGCTCAGGATTTCCAGCGCCGATACGGTCGTCTTCGTGGCAAAGCAGAGGAGCAGTTTGCTTTCTAAAGGATGAAGGCTTTCAAGGAGTTTGATATGTTCCGGAGCGGTCATAAGATGCGGTCAAGATTACGTTGAATAAAAATTTTTGTCAAGAAAAAACAGATTGACGAAGGTTTAAAAGGTGTGTTATGGTGCGGTCATGGCAAACAACAAGGTCAAACCGCGGCTGAGCTTTACGCTCATCTGCGACGACGTCCGCCAGGAGATGGGCGGCAAATTCAGCCTCATGGGGCTCTTTGAAAGCATCTTTTCCCATACTTTTCCGGCGATGAACTACCGCTTTGCAATCGTGAATGAATGGATCGGCGGCCGGGGAGACTTTACCGTGCGAATCAGGCTCCTCGCTCCGGACCGTGAACAGATACTCTCGGAGTCGCAGACAAAGCTGAGTCTCTATAATGAAATGCAGCGCCATCGCGATATCTCGATCCGCTATAACACGACCTTCAAGGTGCCAGGCACCTATTGGATCGAAACGCTTCTTGACGATGATCAGGCCGGCATTGTCCCCCTCGTCGTCCAGATGGTGTCAGAACAGACGGTGCATTAAGGCCTTGCTTGCACCAGGGAAAGATATCCGGTCGTTTATCCTCCCCCTTACCCCGCCAGGACCTGGGAATGCCCCCTTTTTAAAGAAAGACTGAGCCTCTGTTTTCGAAGTCCCGCTTCCTTACTCCAGCACTACAATCGGCTCCAAGCCAACTTTCGCATGAATATCCTTCTGAAGCCTCTCCGCTGCAACCCTGCTTGCAAAACTGCCAATGCGAACGCGATACCACGTTCCCTTGCCTTGCAATTCCGACGTAATAATGAATGCCGCGAATCCATTCTGCTTCATCCGTCTGACGTCATCCTCCGCGGTCCGCCTGTCGAGATGCGAGGATACCTGGATCGTAAAACGCAGCTTCGCGGATGCACCCCGCATGCGGGTCGCTGCCTGTTTCTCCGCCACAGGAGACGCTTGAACCACCGTTTTCTTCTCCGCTGTCACGAGCGTGGCTTTTTTCTCCGGGATGGTCGTCGTTCCACCCTCTTTCGCAGCTTTTTGATCTTCCGTCTTGAGGACATCAAAACTCTGTTTCTTTTCAGACTCACTGGCAGTGTTCGCGCTTTTGGACTTGAGATCAATGGAAACTGTTCTGTCTTCCTTCTCGGTCAATGTTTTATAGAATGTGAATTCCTCCGGTTTGGGTAGATTCTTGGATACGACATCGGGAAGCGGCTGCATATTTTCGTCCGGTGACGCTGTTTTACTCTCGTACCTCCCGATGTAATAACCAAGGAAAAAGAAGCCCAGCATGAGGGCCACTCCCGCCGGAATGATGAACAGTTTTGATATGATTCCGCCGCGTTTGTTGTCTATCATGTGCTTCATCCCTTTCCGATATTCATGAATCATAGACCGCTAGAGCCCAGGGGTCCGTTACCCCCTATTCGATCAGCATCGCGTCTCCGTAACTGTAAAACCGATACCGTTCCGCTATCGCCGTCCGATAGGCTGACAATATCCGTTCCCTGCCGGCAAAGGCTGACACCAGCATAAGAAGCGTTGACTTCGGCAAATGGAAATTCGTAATGATTCCACCCGTTACTTTGAATTTATATCCCGGATAGATGAAAAGCTCCGATGCCCCCTCGCCGGCAATGACCGAACCGGACGCACGGGAGGCGGTCTCAATGGTGCGCACACTCGTGGTGCCTACGGCAATCACCCGTCGGTCCCCGGCTTTTGCCTTATTGATCGCAGCCGCCGCAGCGGTTGAGATCGAGTAGCGCTCCGGGAGCATCCGGTGTTCGACGATCCTGTCGGAACGCACAGGCTGAAACGTGCCGGGGCCCACATGAAGCGTAACAGTGACGAGCTCAACTCCCTTGTCCACGAGCGCTGCAAGAAGATCCCGGCTGAAGTGCAGGCCTGCCGTGGGCGCGGCAACAGCCCCTTCCCGTGATGCGTACACAGTTTGATAGCGTTCGCGATCCTGTCTTGAAGGGTCGCGTCTGATATAGGGTGGAAGCGGGACCCTGCCGATCTCGTCCAAGACCCCGCGGATATCATCCACGCTGTGGAAACGGACCGTCCTGGTCCCGTCGGCATGCTCGTGGACGATTTCGGCTTCCACTCCCGCGGAAACGACCAGTCGTTTCCCTTCACCGACTCCGCCTTTTACGAGCGCCACCCAGAGATTGCAATCAAGCTCCGAGAGGAGAAATATCTCGGATCTGCCGCCACCCTGCTTTGCCGCAGGCAACCTGCAGGGGAAAACCCTGGTATCGTTCAAGACCAGCAGGTCTCCAGGCAACAGATACTTCTCAAGGTCGGCAAAGATCTTGTGTTCAATGACACCGGAGGACCGGTCAAGGACCATGAGACGGGAGTGGTCACGCTCTGATGCCGGCTCCTGTGCGATCAGTGCTTCGGGAAGTTCATAGTCGAAATCAGAGAGTCTCAGTTGTTCCGCTGCCGGCGTGTTCATGGCGGGATAATACCATATTGATATACGGGGATAAAGAAAAAATGCATCTTATTGCGGTGATCAGGTCACGCCTGAGTGTCGGACCAGAAGAGAAGAGTACCATTTCGTTTAGCGTCAGCATTACTCCAGCGACCGTTTCCAGCCATGCTCGAATTCCTCGTAGGGAATCGAGATGCCGTTGCTGATCGCCCGGGGCATGTCGGCGCCCCCGGCCAGTTCATCGAGCACAGCCTTGACGCGATATAAACCGAAGGAATCGATCATGTAACGGACCGAAGAAAGGCTGAACAAGTAGGCGTCCAGGGCTTGGCTGGAATTCAGTCCCAGAAAAGGCCCTTCCAGGGCCGACAGCAATGGCAGTTTGCCGGTCTCTGCGAGCTGCCGGAGGTGGGTACGCTGGCTGCCATCGATTTCCCTGCCTTCAAAGTACTGGGCCAGCCCTTCATTCAACCAGGTTGGGCAGCGGGGAGTAATCGACCGGACCACAGCATGGGTATATTCGTGATACAGGATTTTCCGCAGTCCCGGAGTTTCCTTCTCGATGCCGCCGACAGGAATCCGGATTTTCCCATCGAAAATGCCGCTGCTCCAGTCCGGGGCGTCGGTCACTTCCTGGAATTGCCGGCTTGAATAGAGAATGACTTGTATCTCCTGATCCGGATAATAGGAGAGTGCCCGTCCAACTTCCCCATAGGCCTCTTCGAGGATTCTCAGGATGATCCGCCCTACCTCGATCTTTTCCCTGCCTTCATATTTGATCAGGAAGTGGCTCGTCATGTCGCGATCGAAATCTTTCTCTGCCCGGTTTTCTATCCTGATGCGCTCAAGCCTCATCTGAAGGTTCTTGTCCGACGGATCCAACGCCACCGCCTTCTCCCAGTATGATGCCGCGGTATCAAGATCGTCCTTCCGGTAATAAAGCTCGCCGAGAAACTGATAGGACGTAGCCTCATTCGGGTTGAGCTCCGCTGCGCGCGTCAGCTCCCGCTCGGCCGTCGAGTCATCCTTCAGGTGATAATACGCGATGCCGAGGCCCAGATGGCCGGCGCTGTCGGCATCATTGTACCGGATTGCCTCGTCAAAAGAATCACGAGCAGCATTATAATTTCCGTTTTTCAACTGTTCCATCCCGGCTCGTAAAAACCGGACGTAGGTGTTCTGCTCTGCCGTTTGCGCGTAACAGGGTGCAATGCATGCCGTCACTATGATAAGCACTGCCCAGTACATGTGGGTTCGTTTTAGTCTATGCATCTGGTCGTCCTTATTATCAGCAGGTTCATGAACCGATTTTGTCTACCTGACCTTTCACAATAGACTGGGAGCGATGATCCTGTTACCTTCTCCCGCCTGCCGTTTTCAGTCTTTCATCACCTTTACCATGACTCTGCGGTCGCGGGGACCGTCAAACTCGCAAAAAAACAAAGCCTGCCAGGTGCCGAGTGCAAGTCGTCCCTCCTCGACGATAACCGGCTTTGACACACCGATTATGCTTGATTTAATGTGCGCCGCGGAGTTGCCCTCGCTATGACCATAATTATCGTCAAAAGGAATGGTCTTGTTCATTTCCTTCAGCAGGTCTCGTCCCACGTTGGGGTCCGAATTTTCGTTGATTGTTACTGCCGCGGTCGTATGCGGCACGAAGACGTAACACATACCCGAGCGGATTCCGCTCTCAGCCACAAGGCGCTGCACACCCTGTGTGATGTCCACGAGTTCCGTCCTGGCATTCGTTTTCACCCTGAGCTGCCTGATCATTTGAAACCTCCTGGGAATAAAGTACCTTAAGAATATTTTATTTTCAGAATGGGTAGAACGTTGCCACCGTTCCAGAAAGCACAAAGAGAGGATGAAAAAGACTATTAATAAATCCCCGCTGCAATGTATTGCTTTTCTCTCCGTGATCTATGTGGCCTTGGTGACAATATTTTTCCGGTTTCGGCCTGTCCGCGTCAGAAACAACAGCCAGGAAACAAGGCACAACTACTGCCTTGCCCTCTTTCCGCACCTCAGGCTTGTAGATGCACCCTCTGATTTCCTTATTGGTCAATCCCCATGTCTTCACGTCCCTTTGCGCGTTTTTCCTCTGCAATCGGATAAATAATGTGCGTAATGAGTGAATTGATCCGGGCAAGATTGCCGATGAGGTCGAGATGCACGTGGCTGGTTTCTATCGATTCCCGCAATCCTTTCCGTAAACGGTCAAGATGGGTCTGCACCAGCTCACGCTCCATGATGCCGAGTTCCTCCTTGTTTCGTATAACGCGGTCGGCGAGGTCGCGGTCATTGCCTGCGAAAGAGGACATTGCCGCATCGAAGTTCTCGATAATCTTCTTATGGAACAGGGTGATCTCTTCGAGGCCCTCCCGAGAAAACGTCATGCCCTTGCTGATCCGCTTCATGGCAAGCGGCATGATGTTACGGTCGATGATATCGCCGATGCTCTCCAGATTTCTCGACGCTTCAAGAACCGTCATGGCGCGCCGCGATTGGGACTCCGTGAGATGAGATGACGACATCCGGGAAATGTAAAGCCTGATATGCCGGTCGAGGAGGTCGATCAGATTGTCCTGGCTCTTGATGCCGGCGATGGCATCGGTATCGTCCGTCTCGAAGGTTTTGATTGAATCGACAAGCATCCCCCGCACGATGTCCGAGGCCCTGAGTGTTTCCCGCGCTGCCTGGCCCAAGGCGAGCGACGGGGTACCGAGCACATGATCATCGAGGTACAACGGCCCGAATTTCTTTTCTTCTTGCTTCTCCGGAATGACTTTCGTAATGAGCATCGCGAATAGGCCGGTGAATGGGAGAAAACAGATCGCCATGATGATGTTGAATAGTGTATTGGCATTCGCGATCTGGCGAGGCAGGTCGGTCGTCGATGCTGCAACCAGTTCCTGAAAGGGGACGATGAAGGGCAGAAAGAGCAGAACGCCGAACAGCTTGAATAGAATGTGGGCCCAGGCAACGCGCCGCGCCTCCACCGGTGAGCGCAGGCTCGCAATGAGTGCCGTTGCACAGGTCCCGATATTGGCACCGAAAATGATGTACAGAGCAGTTTTAAGCGGGATCAGGCCGCTCTTGGCAAGTACCAGGGCGATGCCCATGGTCGCCGCGCTGCTGTGAATGAGTCCGGTCAAAAGGGCCGAGATCGCAATTCCGAGGGCGGGCGTGTCCGTAAGGGCCACGAACACCAGACGAAACAGTTCATTTTCCTGGAGCGGCGTCATTGCATCGGTCATTATTTTGAGGGACAGAAAGACGAAGCCGAACCCGAGGATCCCCTCTCCCACATTCCGTATGATGGTCTTTTTTGAGAAAAGCACGAAGGCCAGTCCGATTCCGATGATGAGAACCGCATAGTCGTATATATGGAAGGCGATAAGCTGGACTGTGAGGGTTGCGCCAATGTCGGCGCCGAGCATCACCGCGAGTGTTTGGCGGAAGCTCATAAGCCCGGCGCTCACGAATCCCACGAGCATGACGGACGTGGCGCTGCTTGACTGGATCAGGCCGGTAATGAAAGCGCCGCCTCCCACTGCGGCCAGCCGGTTGCTGGTCAGGGAGCGGAGCAGCGAACGGATCTTCGAACCTATGGCGTTCTGGAGCCCGTCATTCAGGAGCTTGATTCCATAGAGGAGCAGCAGGATCCCGCCGAAGAGGCTGATGAAGATCATGGAAGTACTATGCCTAATTTTTCAGGGTTCGTCAAGGCAATCTTGAGGTTTACGGCATTGTCGCCGGATACGTTATCCGGAAATGCTTTTCTTTTTCACGAACTCGATTTCTTCTTCCTTGCTCCTTACCAGTCCGTCGAGCTTCGCATTGAGAAGCTCCCCGAGAATTCTCCGGTACTTTGGCCCGGGCGGGATTCCGAGTCGTTTGAGGTCGTCGCCGGTGAGGGTCACCTTGACGTTGCGCAGATGGGTAAGGTAGAGAGAGATATATTTCTTGGCCCGTTCCTGCTTTGATTTCGCCATCATCAGGAGAAGCGCCTCGATGTCGAGCGGCGACAGCAGATCATAGATGCGGCTGTGGGAAACCTGTGGTTCCTTGTAAAATAGGAACAGCACTTCCCGGGACCGAGTGCGCGCCGTGTGCACGCGCTCCCGGAAACGGATCGGAACCGCAAGGCGCTCAAGGGCTTCCGCGGCCGTCGCATCTTTCACCCGATCAAAGAGGCCGAGAAAATAGACAAACCACTTTTCCACGATGAGATCCAGGTAGAGCAGCCGGAACCACGCGAGTGTCTCGCCTATATTCGTAAAGAGACGTTCAAGCTCAGCGGATCCCTTGAGGCCAGTGTGAATGAATTTCAGCAGGTCCAGCTCCCGCATCCGCTTCAAGACTTTCAACGGCTCGGATTCCGAAAACATCAGAACAAGTTCCGTGTAGATCCGTTCGCCGGCAAGCCGGTCAAAGAGCTTCATATTCACCGCGGTCTTTATCAGGTTCTGGGTGTGTTTGCTCAGGTGGAAATTAAACCGCTGTTCAAAACGCACGGCCCGCAGCACGCGGGTGGGGTCCTCAACAAAGGAAAGGCTGTGCAGAACGCGGATGGTTTTGTCCTTGATATCGCGGAGACCACCGAAAAAATCGATGAGTTCACCGTACCGCTTCCGGTTTAAGCGCACCGCCAGCGTATTAATGGTGAAATCGCGCCGGTAAAGGTCCTTTTTAATTGACGACAGCTCGACAGTGGGCAGCGCGGCCGGTGATTCATAATACTCGAGACGAGCCGTGGCGATATCGAGTTTGAGCCCCGTGGGCAGCACGACGACGGCCGTGCCGAATTTCTGGTGCGTTTTCATGCGGCCGCCCATCTTTTTCACAAGCATGCCCGCGAATGTTATGCCGTCTCCTTCGACGACTATATCGACGTCGGGGTTCGACACCCGCAAAAAAAGATCCCGAACAATGCCGCCGACGAGGTAGACCGGGAAGCCGCTTTCATCGGCGACCTCCCCCACGATTCTAAGCGTGTTCCGGACCTCGGGCATGATCCGCTCTTCCAGCAGGCCCTTTACCGTACGAAGGGACCCGGGCGACAGCTCTTCCGAATCGGGAATCACCGCGAGCCGTTCCTCATGAAGCGAACGAAGAAGATCGGTGCGGGTGATTGCCCCCACTAATTCGCCTCCCCGGTCGAGGACCGGGATAAAGCGCTGGTGCTCCTCGATCATGATGCGCTCTACCTGGCTCATGGGCATGTCCGGCGTCGCAACCGGTCCACCGCTCGTCATGTACTCCTCGACTTTCCGTTTTCCGAGACCGTGGAAAAGCGCTTTTTGCACAATCTCGCGGGTGATGATTCCCTGATAGGAATCTCCACGCAGAACGGGCAGCACATTGACGCTGAAACGTGTCATGGCCTCGCCCGCCTCCGCTATGGCGCTACCGTAGGGAATGGTTTTGACCGGCGCAGTCATGATTTCATGAGCAATCGGCCCCGGTTTGATGTGCCTTCTCAAAAGGTCGATCAGTCGCTCGCGCGCCTGGAGGTAGGTCATGTCCTTGATCGCGGCCGACGCAGCGGTCGCATGCCCGCCGCCGCCCAACTGCTCGAGCACCTCCCCGACATTCACCGCCGGGATCCTGCAGCGGCCGATAACATGCGTCTTGTCGCCCATTTGCACGACAAGGAACAGCACGTCAAGGCTCTCCATCTCCCTGATCTTGTGAGCCAGATTCGCCAAGTCGGGGATAAAATGAGGGACAGCCAGGGAGGAAATAACGACGGTGACGCCGTTGATGTCGTACTTTTTTGCGTTCTCAATAAGGTTGTTCAGGATTGCTATTTGTTCCGTCGTCAGCTCGCGTGACATGAAATCGGAGACAATGTTCAGCTGCGCTCCCTGCGATATGAGGTAAGCCACCGCCAGGGCGTCCCGCTCTGTCGTTGAAACAAAGGTTAGCGAACCCGTTTCCTCGTATATGCCGAGAGCCAGGACCGTTGCCTCGAGCGAGCTGAACTTGATTCCCTTATCACGGAGCAGTTCAACCATGATGGTTGTCGTTGCGCCCACCTCTGCGATTACTTCTTTCTCGCCCCGTATGTCGGTCTCCGAAGAGGGGTGATGATCGTAAATATGCACGGAAACGTCGGGCCTCGCCAGCGCTTCCGCCAGCTTGCCGATCCTCAACGAATTCCTGTTGTCGACAATGATGAGCCTGGTGACACTATCCACATCGATGGTTTTCAGCCGCTCTGCCTCCAGGGTGTAAAACATGGATTCGAGAAAAAAATCCCGCATGCTTTTTTCCTGAGAACCGGGGAATACCAGTTTCGCTTCCGGATAGAGCTTCTTGGCCGCTACCATCGAGGCCAGCGCGTCAAAATCAGCGTTCGTATGACTGGTGATGATTTCCATGGCGTTTGCCGTATAATGAGTCGAAAGAGTCTGGCGAGTCCTAAGGGAAACGATACCGGCAAACTTTAAAAACTCGGTGCATTCAATTCACCGGACTCTTCAGGCTGCCTTATCCTCTTGGATGATACTTCTCGTGAATTTTCTTCAACCGCTCTCTCGATACGTGCGTGTAAATCTGAGTTGTGGAAATATCTGAGTGGCCGAGCATGGCCTGGACCGCGCGGAGGTCGGCTCCGTTGTCAAGAAGATGGGTTGCAAACGAGTGGCGCAGCGTGTGGGGCGAAACGGTCCCGGCGATTCCCGCCTTGAACGCATAATATTTTATCCGTTCCCAGAACATCTGTCGGGTGATGGCTCTGTGCCTGGAACTGATGAACAGATAATCCGATTCTCTGTTGCCAAGCAGGGAACGCCTTGCGTCAGCGAAATACTCCTTCAGGGCAGCGGCAGCCGATTCCCCCAGAGGGACAACACGCTCTTTTGATCCCTTTCCCATGACAAGAAGAAATCCCCGTTCAAGATTGATATCCTGATATTTCAGGCCTACCAGTTCGCTGACGCGCAGGCCCGTAGCGTATAAAAGCTCGAGCATTGCCTTGTCCCTCATCCCGATTGCAGTTTTCCGATCGGGTTGGTCGAGCAGTAAATCCACAGCCCCGGCCGAGAGCGCTTTCGGCAGACGCTTCCATCCCCGGGGTGTCTCCAGGTTCATGGTAGGATCATTCGTTGCGAGGCCGTCGGTCAAAAGAAATTTGTGGAATCCTCTGAGCGCAGCGAGACACCGCGCGCGCGAGGGAGCGGCTAGCCCGGACGACGTCATTGAGGCAAGGAAGGCCGTGACATCGGATTGAGTGATATCTTCAGGCATCCGAGCCGCCGTGTAATCCAGGTACTTGCGCAGGTCCCTTTCATAGGAGTCGATGGTATTGCGCGCAAGCCCCTTTTCCACGGCAAGGTAGTTGAGAAATTTCCGCAGCAGTCCGTCGTCCATAGGTTCAAGAGACATGAACTCGTCTCTGATTCGATTGTAAGTTATTGTTGACGAAAAAGCAAGGAACCTGCGGGAAAAGAGCATAACAAGGGGATTTCTGTCTGGTCTGAAACAGGGGGGAACATATAACCTTCGCACGGAGAAGCGAAGGACGCGGAGAGAAGTTTCCGGTTTTCACCGCTTTTCAACCGCTCTCCATCTTTCCGATGAGGGAACTGAGACGTCCCTCTGCCTGTTCCATCATGAACTTTTCAATGCCAGCCAGCACGTCCAAGGTCGCCCGGGGGTTCACGAAATTAGCAGTTCCAACCGCAATTGCCGATGCTCCTGCCAGTATGAACTCCAGCGCATCGTCTCCCGATGCGATACCGCCCATGCCGATAATCGGCAACGGGACGGCTTTCGCAGCCTGCCAGACCATACGCACGGCAATCGGCCGGATTGCGGGACCCGAAAGGCCCCCCGTGCAGTTCGCGATGCGCGGCCGTCGGCACCGCACATCGATCGCCATGCCGAGGAGCGTGTTGATGAGCGACAAACCATCGCATCCCGCATCCCGGGCCGCCCTGGCGAATTCCGCGATATCGGCAACGTTCGGCGAAAGCTTCGCGATGACCGGCAGCTTCACGGCTTTTCGCACGGCAGCCAGAAGTTCAAACGCTGCCTTGACATTCGTGCCGAACACCATGCCTCCCGCCTTTACATTGGGGCACGAGATGTTGACTTCCAGACCGTCTATTCCGGCAACGCCGTCCAGCCTCTCCGCGACGCTGACGTAATCCTCAAGACTGTATCCGAAAATATTCACGATCACCGCGGTATCGAATGTCCTCAGATAGGGCAGTTTGTCACGCAGAAAAACATCGACCCCGGGATTTTCAAGGCCGATTGCGTTCAGCATACCTGACGGCGTTTCCCAAATACGGGGCGGCGGATTCCCCGTGATCGGCTTCGTCGATATTCCCTTGACGATGATGCCGCCCAGTTTATTCAGGTCCACGAACTCCGCATATTCCTCGCCGTATCCGAAGGTGCCCGAAGCCGTGAGCACGGGGTTCTTGAGTCTGATTCCTGCGAAATCAACGGAGAGATCCGGTTTTATTTTAAATTTGGCTGCCATGCTTCCAATGTAATTCCCTGTCTTCAACTTTCTGCTTTCCGGCTCCTATTTACGTTTGACGAGCCACTAACTTCACCACCACCTGCTCGCTCCACTCGATGTCCCGCGAAGCAAACACCGGCCCGTCTTTGCATACCCTTTTGTAGCCGCCCGACTTCATGGCAACGGAACATCCCATGCATGCCCCGACGCCGCAGGCCATGCGTTCCTCTAGGGAAACGAAACAGGGCAACGAATGAATTGCGGCGATTCTGCTTACCGCGCCAAGCATGGCATGGGGGCCGCACGCGTACAATACGAGAGGGGTTTTTCGCTCCCTCGTGGTTAGAAACGCATTCAGGAGGTCCGTGGTCATCCCCCGTTTTCCCGCGCTTCCGTCTTCCGTAGCAAGATGCACTCTCACCGCGGTATCGCGGAAGCTCTTCACGATCCCCGCGGGTGGCAGACAATCCTTGTTCCTTGCCCCGATAAAGAGATGAGCGCGGAACCCTGCTTTGGCAGAAAGAAAATGGAGGGGAGGAAATCCGCTTCCGCCGGCAATGAGCACGGGAGTCGCGTCTTTTCCCGGCAGCGGGAACCCGTTCCCGATCGGTCCGAGCAGATTCAGCGAATCTCCCGCCTTCCTTTGCGTCAGCAGCGAAGTCCCCCTGCCGATAACTCGGTAAATAAGCTCCAGCGAAGACCGTGAGGGCAGAGAAGATATGCCGAAGGGCCGCGCCAGGAGAGGGTCCATGGTTTCTGATACCCGGAGCATCACGAACTGGCCCGGCAGCGCGGCTGCGGATATTTCCGGAGCCCGTAGCACAAGGCGAAAGTATCCCCTGCCGACGGATTTATTGACAAGAATTGTTGCCTTGTGGAACCTACTCGAAGGCAATCTGAATCTCCTGGATCTCGTACACGACGGTCTTGGCCGGGGTCTTGATGGTGACGATATCGCCGACCTTGTGGCCGATAAGTGCCTTGCCCACCGGCGACTGCACCGATATTTTCCCCTTTTTGAGATCGGCCTCTTCCTGCCCCACCAGTGTATACTTCCTGATATCTCCGGAATCGGTGTCCGCAAGCGTGACCGTTGCTCCAAACACGACCTTTTCGTTCGTGAGCTTTGAAATGTCGATGATCTGGGCGCTGGCAAGCTTATGCTCCAGTTCCCGCTTCTTGGCGTCGAGATGGCCTTGCCGCTCCTTGGCTGCATGGTATTCCGCGTTCTCCGATAAATCGCCGTGAGCCCGCGCTTCTTCGATTTCTCGTATATTCTTGGGACGTTCAACCTTGATGATACGATCGAGCTCCTGTTTGAGCTTCTCGTAGCCCTCTTTGGTCATGGGAATCTTCTGCGTCATGGTTTCTGATACTCCTGAATGGATTTTACTTGTATCGGTCGTGTTTTGATGGCCGAAATGCCCCGCACCGCCGCTTTTGCCGCGGATATGGTCGTGAAATAGGGGACCCCCTTGATCAGGGTGGTGCGCCGTATCGAATAGGAATCCTTCTGCGACTGCGCGCCATGGACCGTATTGATGACCAGGTCGATCTGCATATCGGTGATCTGGTCCACGATATGCGGCCTCCCTTCAGTCACTTTATTCACGCTCTCGACCGTAATGCCCCGTTTCCTCAGATAGTCCGCGGTGCCGCGGGTGGCGACAATAGTGAAACCCGCTTTTTCCAGCCCTTGGGCGACTTCGAGCAGGCCAGCCTTGTCCTTGTCCTTCACGCTCAAAAATACGCGCCCCGAAACGGGCATGGGGTTGCCGGCCGCCATCTGCGACTTGGCGAAGGACATCCCGAAATCCGTATCGATCCCCATCACCTCGCCCGTCGATTTCATTTCCGGCCCCAGCAGCGTGTCCACACCCGGAAACTTCGCGAAGGGGAAAACAGCTTCCTTTACCGCGATGTGCTTGATGCTCACTTCTTTCGTAAAGCCGAGTTGTGCAAGGGTCTTGCCGGCCATGACCCGGGAAGCGAGTTTGGCAAGCGGTACCCCAATCGCTTTGCTCACGAACGGGACGGTACGCGACGCTCGGGGATTCACCTCGAGTACGTAAATCCGGCCCTCCTTCACGGCAAACTGGATGTTCATAAGCCCGACCACACCCAGTTCCAGGGCGAGTGTCCTCGCCTGCCTGTCGATCTCCCTGATGATTCCGGGCGAAAGAGAGAACGGCGGCAGCGAGCAGGCGGAATCGCCGGAATGGACTCCCGCCTCTTCGATATGTTCCATGATTCCCGCCACGACTACGGTATTCCCGTCGGAGATTGCATCGACGTCTATCTCTACGGCGTCTTCCAGGTACTTGTCAACGAGTACCGGCCTTTCCGGCGAAGCCTTTACCGCCCGGCTCATGTAATTCCGGACGGTCTCCTCGTCATAGACAATCTCCATGGCCCGGCCGCCGAGCACATAGGAAGGACGCACCATAACAGGGTACCCGATGCAGTTAGCCGCGGTTACCGCTTCATCGCAGGACACCGCTGTGCCGCTTTCGGCCTGCAGGAGACCGAGTTTGTCGAGCAGTTCCTTGAAGCGCTTCCGGTCCTCGGCCCGGTCGATGCTGTCGGGCGTGGTGCCGAGGATGCGCACGCCCTCTTTCTCGAGAGGCACCGCGAGCTTAAGCGGCGTTTGTCCGCCGAACTGCACGATCACGCCCACGGGCTTTTCCCGCTGTATAATATGTAAAACATCTTCGAGTGTCAAGGGTTCAAAATAGAGCCGGTCGGACGTGTCATAGTCCGTGCTCACCGTCTCGGGGTTGCAATTCACCATGATCGTCTCGAATCCGTCTTCCTTGAGCGCGAAGGCGGCATGGACGCAGCAGTAGTCGAACTCAATACCCTGCCCGATCCGGTTCGGCCCCCCCCCGAGGATCACGATCTTTTTCCGGTCAGTTGGATTCGCGTCGCATTCAGCAGTCCCTCGCACCTCGCTGCTTACGCCCTTACCCTTGATTGTATAAAACGGTTTTTCATAGGTTGAGTAAAGGTACGGCGTGTGCGCCTCGAACTCGGCAGCGCAGGTATCGACGGTCTTGAATACTGGCGTAATACCGAGCTCATAGCGGGCCCTGCGCACCGTTTCCTCCGTGGTGGTCAGAAGCCTTGCAAGCCTGCGGTCGGAAAATCCGTATTCCTTGGCGCGTCTCAGGGGATGATCCGGCGATGGCGTCCGGTCGTTTAGAATGTTCGCCGCCTGTTCCTTCAGTTCCTTCTCCCGGTCGACGATCTGCTTGATCTGATGGAGGAACCACGGGTCGATCCTTGATAGGTTGAATATTTCCTCTACGGTCATGCCCACGCGCAAACCATCTGCAATGAACCACACCCGTTCCCAGTTCGGCACGCTGATCTTCTGCCGGATGTCGGCGACTTCGTGCTCACCGTCTCCATCGCGGTCCCGGCGGGACTCCAGGCCGTAGCGGTCGATTTCGATCGAACGGAGCGCCTTTTGGAATGATTCTTTGAACGTCCGACCGATGGACATCGCTTCGCCCACTGATTTCATCTGCGTCGTGAGTGTGGCGTCCGCCTGGGGGAACTTCTCGAAAGCAAAGCGCGGGAACTTCACGACGACGTAATCAATCGTCGGTTCGAAAGACGCAGGCGTTGCCTTGGTGATATCATTCGTAATTTCGTCGAGGGTATACCCGATCGCGAGCTTGGCGGCGAACTTGGCTATTGGAAAGCCCGTGGCCTTGGAAGCAAGCGCCGAACTTCGGGACACACGCGGATTCATTTCAATCACAACCATCCTGCCATTATCGGGGTTTACCCCGAATTGGATGTTCGATCCGCCGGTATCGACGCCGATTTCACGGATAATCCGGAGCGATGCGTCGCGCATGATCTGATATTCCTTGTCCGTCAGCGTCTGGGCCGGAGCCACGGTGATGCTGTCACCGGTGTGGATGCCCATGGGATCGAAGTTCTCTATGGAGCAGACGATTACGACATTATCCTTGGCGTCCCGCATCACTTCGAGTTCGAATTCCTTCCAGCCGACCACCGATTCCTCGATCAGCACCTGATGGACCGGGCTGGCCTCCAGACCGCGTGAGATCAGATCATTGAACTCCTCCCGGTTATAGGCTATGCCGCCGCCCGTGCCGCCGAGCGTAAAGGCCGGGCGCAGAATGGCGGGAAAGCCGACGGTTTCCAGGATACCCAGGGCCTGTTCCCTGCTTGTCGCGAACCCGCTCTTCGGCACATCGAGCCCGATGTGCTCCATGGCTTTCTTGAACAGCTCCCGGTCTTCCGCTTTCTTGATCGCCGGCAGTTTGGCGCCGATCAGCTCGACATTGTATTTCTTAAGCGCGCCGGACTCCGCCAGGGCCACGGCAGTGTTCAGTGCAGTCTGGCCTCCCATCGTGGGAAGCAGCGCATCGGGCCGTTCGCGTTCTATGATTTTTTCAACCACCGCCGCCGTGATCGGTTCAATGTAGGTACGGTGCGCCATGTCAGGATCGGTCATGATCGTGGCCGGATTGGAATTGACAAGCACGATTTCGTATCCCTCTTCCCTGAGCGCCTTGCAGGCCTGCACGCCCGAATAATCGAACTCGCAGGCCTGGCCGATCACGATCGGACCCGCGCCGATGATTAGGATCTTTTTAATATCAGTCCGTTTTGGCATTTACCCGCACCTCTCAAAATTCAGCGTTCGGAGTCCATGGTTCAAAGATCAGGGGAGTATCGTCTCTCGCGTTGGGCATTGGACACGGAACCTTGTACTCCTATTCAAACTCCTGCATCCAGCCGTTTTCCAAACCATTCTGTTCCATGATCCGGCGTGCATCTTCGTATTCCTCGGCCGTTATGCGGCGCGACAGCTCTTTGATCTCATTCGCCTTATATGCCGGAAAATACTGGGCCATGAGACTGACGAAGACGTCCGTCGATATTTCCTTTGACAGGAATTTCATAACACCGTCTGTTCCCGACAAACCATTGGGAAGCACCAGGTGGCGGATGATCAGTCCCCGTTTTGCGATCCCCGTCTCGTCGACGACGAGGTTTCCGACCTGACGGTACATTTCCTTCACCGCTTCGCGGTTGATCTCCGGGTAGTGCACGGCCATCGAGTATCTTCTTGCAATCGCCTTATCGGAATACCTCATGTCCGCCAAGTAGATATCGATGATCCCGTCGAGCAGTTGGAGTGCCCGCAGCGACTCGTAACCGCTCGTATTGTATACTACCGGGAGGCAGAATCCGCGTTCCCAGGCAAGCCCCAGCGCCTTCAGGATCTGCGGCATAAAATGCGTCGGCGTCACCAGGTTCACATTGTGACACCCCTGCTCCTGCAGCCAGACCATCTGGCACGCAAGCTCGCCGGGAGTCCGCTCCGTGCCGTTCCCCATCTGACTGATGGGATAGTTCTGACAATAGGAGCAGCGCAGATTGCAGTTGGTCAGAAAGATCGTACCGGAGCCTTTCGTTCCTGATAGCGGCGGTTCCTCGCCGTGGTGGGCGCTCACGCTCGATATGACGGGATTCAGGCCAGACCTGCAAAAACCACGTTTGTCGTTTTTCAGCCGGTTCACCCCGCATTCACGGGGACAGATGCAGCAGCTCTCAAGAAGCCGGTAAGCCGCGTTGACACGTTCGCGTAATTCAATCTGGGATAACAAGGAAACCACCTGAACATCCAAACAACAAAATCCAAAAATGCAAACTATCGTGCTTGGCTCTTGAACTTCTCCATCATATCGATGAATCGCTTGAAAAGGTACCTGCTGTCATGCGGTCCCGGCGACGCCTCGGGATGATACTGCACCGAAAAAGCCGGAAGGGTTTTATGCTGGATCCCTTCGCAGGTCTTGTCATTCAGATTTATATGCGTCATTACCACGTCGTCCTTCACCGTGTCCATATCCACGGCAAAGCCGTGGTTTTCCGCGGCGATCTCAACCTTGCGCGTCGTCAGGTCCATGATGGGCTGGTTTCCGCCGTGATGGCCGAACTTCAGTTTGTAAGTCCTGCCGCCGAGAGCGAGGCCGAAAAGCTGTTGCCCCAGGCAAATGCCGAAGATCGGTTTTCTGCCCAGAAGTTTCCTGATGTTTTCTATGGCATAAGCGACCGGTTCCGGGTCCCCGGGGCCGTTTGACAGGAATATCCCGTCGGGGTTCATGGCAAGGACTTCCTCCGCCGGCATCGTTGCCGGCACCACCGTCACGTCACATCCCGCGCTCGTGATCAACCGGAGAATATTCCGTTTGATGCCGTAGTCATAGGCGATGACCTTGTACTTTGACGGCGGCTTCATGGCATACCCTTTTTCGAGGTCCCAGTCTCCCTGCTCCCAATGGTAGGGTTTCTTGCAGGTGACGTCCTTTACCAGATCGAGACCGCTCATGGTGGGGAGCGCTTTTGCCCTGGCAACAATGCTGTCGGCGTTCATGTCCCTGGTCGTGATCACCCCGGGCTGCGCACCTAAGTCCCGAAGATGTTTTGTCAGTGCTCTTGTGTCGATTCCCTGGATCCCGACAATGCCGTTCTCGCGCAAATATTGATGAAGGGATTTTTTCGAACGCCAGTTGCTGGCAATGTCCAGGTACTCCTTCACAATGAACCCTTCCGCGTAGGGCATGGCGGATTCCACATCCTCATCGTTCACACCGTAGTTCCCGATCTGGGGGTACGTCATGGTGACGATCTGTCCTTTGTACGACGGATCGGTCAGGATTTCCTCGTATCCCGTCATGCTGGTATTGAAGACGATCTCTCCGGATGTCTCCCCTTCCGCTCCAAAGGATTCTCCTTCGAACACCATGCCGTCAGCCAGTGCAAGTATCGCTTTTTTCATAATCAGTCAGACTCTCTCATTCCAAATTTCCCACACGCTCCGGGGTCGAGGGATACCATGATCCACGATCAGAACCGGTCGCGGCCCTCGATACTCCCCCCCACAATCGTCTGCACCGCTCTTCCCTTCAGCTTCCACCCATTGAAGGGGGTGTTCCTTGATTTCGACTTGAACTCCGATGCGTTCACTGTCCATTCCAAACTTGGGTCGATGATCGTGATATCGGCCTCCGAGCCAGCGGAGAGCGAACCTTTGTCGATTTTAAGAATACCAGCGGGGTTGGCGGTGAGTTTCCGGATTGCCTCGACAAGCGGCAGGACGTCTTCCTCAACGAGTTTAAGCGTTAATCCCAGCGCCGTTTCGAGCCCTACGATCCCGAAGGGCGCATAATCGAATTCACCGGCTTTCTCGTCCGCTGCATGCGGTGCATGGTCCGTGGCTATCACGTCGAGGGTTCCATCCCTCAGTCCCTGCTTGATCGCATTGACATCGTCGGCAATGCGAAGCGGCGGGTTCATTTTTGCCATGGTATTGTAAGCCCGCACCGCTTCGTCGGTCAAAGAAAAGTAATGCGGACAGGTCTCGGCCGTGACCTTCACTCCCCGCGCTTTTGCATCTCGGAGCATGCTCACCGAACCGGCGGTGCTCACATGGGCTATATGCAATCTGCCTCCGGTTGATTCGGCAAGAGCGATATCCCGTGCGGTCATCACATCCTCGGCCGCCCGCGTGATGCCACGAAGCCCCAGCTCCGTTGAGACAATGCCTTCGTTCATCACTCCCTTGGCTGCAAGCGCGATGTCTTCACAGTGCGAGATGATGAGCATGTCGAATATCTTCGAGTATTCGAGGGCACGGCGCATGACAGCCGCGTTCATGACCGGTTTGCCGTCATCCGATACGGCCAAACAACCGGCCGAGCGCAATTCTCCCATCTCGGCAAGTTCCTCTCCTTTCGATCCTTTTGTGATAGCGCCGATGGGAAAAACCCTCGCCGCGGCTTCGCGGGCCTGGGACAGGATGAACTCCGTGACTGACCGGTTGTCGTTCACCGGGTTTGTATTCGGCATGCAGCAGACCGATGTGAACCCTCCGGCTTTTGCCGCTGCCGCGCCGGTGGTAATGGTTTCCTTATATTCGAAGCCCGGTTCGCGCAAATGGACATGCATGTCGATCAGACCGGGTACCACGAGCTTTCCCGAAGCGTCTATAATCTGTGCGCCATTTTCCGGGATCGACCCTGGTTTGGTTACTGACGCAATCTTGCCGCCCGATACGAGGATATCGAGCTTTTTGTTGATTCCATTCACGGGATCTACGACGTGGCCGTTTTTAATGAGAAGATTCATAGCGCCTCTTATGCTGCCGCAAAGATACATAAAATGTGCTAGGGGAAGTCTTCTTTGTACCTCCTTGCGGCCGGTGGCATTTTTCTACTGCCCTGTTCACAGACATCGAAATCACGCTTCCGCCTTCGTGCCACCGGACAACAGAAACATCACCGCCATCCGGACGGCAACGCCGTTCGTAACCTGATCGAGAATGACTGGCGTGCTATCGGCGACCTCGGACGATATTTCTACACCGCGGTTCATGGGGCCGGGATGCATCACGAGCGCATGACTGGCTGCCTTGGCCAGTCTTCCCGTATTCAGACCATAAAATCTGGCATACTCGCGCACGCCGGGGAAAAGCCCGGCAGCCTGTCGTTCAAGCTGGAGGCGAAGCATCATGACCGCATCCGCTCCGTCGATTGCCCGATCCATATCATAGGTGACTTCTGCCCCCAGACATTCAATTCCCGGCGGGATCATCGTGGGCGGACCGCACACCCGCACTTTCGCGCCCATTGCGGTGAGGCCATGGATGTTCGACCGCGCCACCCTGCTGTGGGCAATGTCTCCAACAATGGCGACGGTCAGCCCCGCAAGCCTGCCCAATTTTTCTCGAATAGTGAACATATCGAGCAAAGCCTGGGTCGGATGTTCATGAAAGCCGTCTCCCGCGTTAATCACCGAACTTTTGAGTATTCTAGCCAGGTATTCGGGTGCCCCGGAACAGGAATGGCGGACGATAATGATGTTACACTTCATTGCTTCCAGGTTCCGTGCTGTATCGAGAAGGGTCTCGCCTTTGACCACACTGCTGGTCGATGTCGAAATATTAATCACATCGGCTGAAAGCCGTTTGCCCGCAAGTTCGAAGGACGTACGGGTCCGGGTGCTGGCCTCATAGAAGAGGTTGATTACCGTCTTGCCGCGCAGCGCCGGCACCTTCTTTATGTCCCGCTCGGACACATCCTTGAACGTCGCGGCCGTGTCCAGGATAAGCTTGATCTCATCCGCGGTCATTCCTTTAATCCCGAGCAGATCTTTTGTTCTGAGCGCCATAGCCACACCTCTGAGGAGCAGGGTCCGGAGTTCGCGGTTGTGAGTCTGTGTTGCCTTCCCCGTCTGCCGTTTGCTGTCTTCTCACTCCCCCAGGATCACCACTTTTTCTTCTCCGCCATCCTCGGCCAGCATGACTTCAACTTTTTCCCGTGCCGAGGTGGGAAGGTTCTTACCGACATAATCTGCGCGAATGGGAAGTTCCCGGTGCCCCCGGTCCACGAGGACGGCCAGCTGGATCCGTTTCGGTCTTCCGTAATCCATAATGCTGTTCAAAGCGGCGCGGATGGTCCTGCCGGTAAAAAGGACATCATCCACCAGTACCATGATTTTATCCTGGATATCGAAGGATATGTCTGTGGCCTGGGGGACCGGCTGAGATTTTCGCGTTGCCAGATCATCGCGGTACATGGTGATATCGAGGCTGCCTACCGGTATGTCCACCTTCTCTATCTGTCGGATTTTTTCCGCCAACCGTTTGGAAAGATGGACGCCGCCCCTCTGAATACCGACGAGGACAAGATTGCCTGCTCCCTTGTTTTTTTCGAGGATCTCATGGGCAACCCGCGTAAGGGCCCGGTCTATGCCGGTCTTGTCGAGAATGAGCGCTTTTTCCCCTATGCTCATGGCAGTAGCTCCTGTTTTCATGAAAAAAGACACAAAAAAAACCCTCTCCCTCGATACACGGGAAGAAGGTCTACGTGATGATGTTAAGCGTAATACTGCTCTTGCAATTTTCCATCTTGAACCCTTCCTGGCCTCACAGGACCAGACTTAAAGAGAATTTCTTTTCTTTGTCAACAATACCTCAACAACCTGTTTCTGTCAAGCGTTTTCTCGGGATGAAGGGTATCGAATTCGCTTTACCAGGGAAAAAACGTCCTGCCCATCACCAGGGAGGACGTTTCAGCATCCGTTCGCCCTTGGGTATGATTGAGATACCCGACGGATCGCGATGGCAGGCACAGTGCAGCCTGTCCTCTTTCGGGTGGATCCCGATCTTTTCCCCTTCCGCCAAGATGTTGAACTTGTCCACGATCACTCGCTTGAGGCGGCAACCCTTCTTTATAACGCTATGGTCCATGATGATGCAATCCTCGACAAGGACATCGTCTTCGATAACAACATCCCTTCGTATCACCGAATTGATGATCCTGGCACTGCCGATGACTACCCCTTCGGCAATAAAGCTGTTCAGGATCTCGCCATGCATGATTTTAGCCGCCGGGCCCTCGTATTCGGCGGGATGGATGGGCCATTGTTTGTTATGGAGTTCAAAGAGCGGCTCCTTGCCAAGCATGTCCATATGAGCGTCGAAGAAAGCAGGGATGGTTCCCACATCCCGCCAATAGCCCTTTTCCTCATAGGGATGGGCGCCGGGTATGACATTGGTAGCGAAGTCATAGGCGAAAACGCTTCCCGTGTTGACGAGGTCCGGAATGAGATGTCTCCCGAAATCATGCTGGTTCTTTTCCTGGCCCCTGATGAGCGCTTCCATGAGGACATCCTTGTTGAATATATAGTTCCCCATCGAAACATAGGCGCGCCTCGGGTCATCCATCATGGAGGCGGGGTGTTCCGGCTTTTCCTGAAAGCCGGTAATTCTCCGGTCCCCATCAGTGACGATCACTCCGAAGGACGACGCCTGATCAACAGGAACAGGGCGAGCTGCGACTGTTACCATTGCATTTCGTTCAAGGTGGAAATCCATCATCTGCCTGATGTCCATGCGGTAGATATGGTCAGCGCCGAATACCGCGACGAGTTCCGGACGCTGATCGTGAATCAGGTTGATGTTCTGGTACACAGCGTCCGCCGTCCCCTGGAACCATTCTGGCCCCATGCGCATTTGCGGGGGCACGACAGTAACAAAATGCTCCTTGACGATGGGAGAAAGGGTCCAGTTCTGGCGCACATGTTCGATCAGGGATTGGGACTTGTACTGCACCAGGAGATAGATGGAATAGATTCGGGAATTGACGAAGTTGCTCAGGACGAAATCAACAATGCGATATCTTCCACCGAAGGGCACGGCGGGTTTGGAACGATAATCGGTGAGCGGCGCGAGCCGCTCGCCTTTGCCTCCTGCGAGAATGAATGCCAGTATTCTTGGATGCGCCATGTTAACCTCGAGATGTTGTCCTCACTAAAATGCCCGTCACCTTTGTGCGAAATATGCGAACTGACAACAACGAAACCGAACCGGCACCTCCATTCATGCGTCTGATGCCGTCCTTTCCTTCCCTCCCCGTTCCTCCCGGATATGCACGGTTCGGTGCGGGTAAGGAATCTCAATGCCTTCGCCTTTAAAACGTTTGAATATCCTTTTCCTCAATTCATGCTGGACGAGGCTCTGGTCGGTAAATTTGGCAACCTGGCAGGTCAGGGTAAAGTCCAGGGAACTCTGGCCAAAGCCGGGAATGAATCGTGCGGACGGTGCGGGCTCGTCCAGGAGGCTGGGAATGTCGTGCGCCCCCTTTTTTGCCTCCTCCACCAATATTTTTTCTATCTGCTCCGGATCCGCTGAATAACTGACACTGACAGGCATGAGCAGCACCATCTTTTTGTCCGGTTCGGAGTAGTTCGTCACCACGCTCTGGCCAAGCCTGCTGTTCGGGATCACGACAATATCATTCGACAGCATGCGTATGCGCGTCGTGCGCCAGCTGATGTCATCAACATACCCCTCCTGCCCAGTCTCCAGTCTGACGTAGTCGCCGAGCCGTATCGATTTTTCCACGAGGATGTGGACGCCGGCGAACAGATTCGCCAGTGTGTCCTGAAGCGCCAAGGCAACGGCAAGTCCGCCTACGCCCAGGGCGGTGATGAGGGGGGCGATCGATATGCCCAGATCAGTGAGCATAATCAGGATGCCGATGACAAAGATCGTCCCTTTCAGAATGCCGTAGGCAAGACCGGTCGTCGGGATCGGGATGTTGCTCTTCTGAACATAATTCTTGAACAGCCTGCCGGCCAGCGTTGCGGAGGCGACAGTAACCGATAGGATGATGATGACATGGATGGCTTTCCCGAGATACCCCATGTGCCTTTCGGGAAGCCCTGAGAAGGCCAAGCCGACTTGGAGGCTGATCGCCACGGCAAGGACAATCGAGGGGTACTTCGTTGAATCGAAGATGATGTCGTCAAGGTGGGTCGCCGTTTTTTTTGCCCAGGTTCGAAGGATCTGAAATGTTACATACCGGAGAACCAGCAGGAGCAGTGTGCATCCCAGTGCCGTCGCCGCGGGAACGATAAACTTCATAGAGGCGTTGTCCATGCGCGCATTCCTCCGCTATCGATCTCGTTCTTTCGTTTGCGGAACCTGAGAACGACCTGTGTTGGATGACCTTTTCTGACTCAGGGATCGTTTCAACCGGAACCAGGACACCAGGATTATGCCCGCAATAATGCCGGCCAGGAGTGAAAGCACAATTACCAGGGCAAGAGATGCTTCGAAACGCCAGGAAAGAAATGAAACAGCGACCGGAGTCGCATTCTGAGCCGAAAAGGCCGCCACCACGGCGATAATGAAGATCAGCAGGATAAGCGTTATCATGTATCCCCCGTCGCGTATAAAAACTAAGGTACCATACGGTTCTGACTAAAGTATATCGTTGATCGGAGGATAAAGCAAGAAATCCATCGCAGGAATGAAACCCGGCTCTTGCTTCGGCCGCTGAAACGCGGTACAATGCATGCCGAACGAGAAAAGATCCGCGTTTATTCAATGACAAATTCCGGATACGAAGAAAAGAATAAAATAACGATCAACCGGTCCCTGTTGCTGACCCTGGTGGCCGGGGCTTTTGCCCTTGGCATATTCATCGGCGCCGCGACGGGACTATTCTCCCCTCTTCCACCTCTTCAAGGCGAATCTTTGCAGGATGAACCGGAAGGGACCTTCCGGTTCATCCGGGCATCGGTAGAAGCAAAACATGCCGGCGAACGGTTGATGACAAACCGGGAACTGAAGCCATTTCAGTACAAAGTAAACAGCCTGATCGAAAGCGACTTGAAAAACGCCGATGCCGAATCCATAGCGGTATACTTTCGTGATCTGAATAATGGGAACCGGTTCGTCATCGGAGAGCGCAATGTTTTCGACGGCGACAACCATCTGAAACTGCCCCTCATGATCGCCTATTTTAAATGGGCCGAATCAAATCCCCTTGTGTTGCGCAAGAAACTAATCTGTGGCGTCAAACCGGAAACGGAGCAGCGCCGCGAGACGGCGATGAGTAAACTTGAACTGGGGAAATCGTACACCGTTAACGATCTTATTTTTCGGATGATCGCTTATGACGATGATGCTGCCTATGCGATGTTGTCCGCCAACTTGCCCGCAAATCGCCTCGGAAAAATTCTCAAGGACCTGAATGGGGAATACGATCCTCAGAAGCAGAATGAGTCCCTGTCACTAAATACCTATGCGGCGCTCTTTCGAGTCCTGTTCAACGCTTCTTACTTGTCTGAAGAAATGTCCGAGAAAGCACTCCGCTATCTTTCGAAGACCGCCTTTCAAGACGGCATCGCATCAGCCATACCCCCGAATGTCGATAAAGCCGTGGATCATGAGGAGATGTCGATCAGGAGCACGGGCGAGGGAGAGAACAGCGATATGCTCCAGTTGCAGGAGTTCGGCATCATTTATCATCAGAATCGACCTTTCCTCCTCGGGGTCATTGCACGGGGCAGCGACGACAATCGTCTCGAAACTGTGATCCGTGATGTCACCCGGCTGGTGTTCCGGGAAGTGGATCAGCAGTCGTGATTGCGTTCTTTTTCAGGTCATGAGTAATACAGGGATGCTGGGGAGTTTTGACAGCAAGGGGGAGAACCTGGTGATCAGTTTGCTATGAATCGGCCTGCAGAATGATAATCCCGTCGGGATCCGCGGCAACTTCAGTTGAGCGGTCCTATTCCTCTGTCGTGACGCTTCGAACCCTATTCGTCCAAACGATATCCGAGCTGTTCGATGCTGTTGCGTGCGATCTTCGAGAGATTTTCCTCATCCATTTTCGTCTCGTCGAACTGGACGGCTATTTTGCCGTTTTGCACATCGATGGAGTTCACCCCGTCCATGCCTCCAATGAATCGTCTGAGCGCGAGGGAACATTCCGTGCAGATATTTTTGTCTACTTTAAACAACGCGACTTTCATGAATTAATGTCTCCGCTCTTAAGAGGCCGGACGATTGCCTCTCGGAATCATGAGGCCCTCCGCCGTTCCCGTGTCCTCCATCCAGCGGCCGTTCCGGGAGGCACAATCGATCTAACCTATCTGGCATCAACATTGAACGTCATTGTGGGAGAGGGTTTATCACCACGCACGACGTTGACATCAACACGCCAGCCGCCCTCCATCGCGATAGTAGCGGTAAATCCGTAGCCCCCCCCTTGGGGAGCGGCTTCGACGTTATATTCCATGGGAGCCATTCCTGGCATTGCGGACATGTAATAGCGCACACCAACTTTGGCGTCGGAAACCGCTTTTCCTGATGCGTCAGTAATCTTTATCGTCATGGCGTTATCACCGATGATGAGTGGGTAACTGCCGGCACTCAGCGTAACGGTCAAGTCGCCCGCCGTCTTCTGCGCTTGATACCCTTTTGTACATCCAGCTGCAGTAAACATTGCCAGCGCAGCAATAATAAACAACATCATGCTTTTCTTCATGCTCTTTCTCCTTCTTTCAAGGGGGAACTGTATTGGTTTTTTTTGACTATCAACGAACCCTGATGTTGTCACCGGCAATGAACTCCGATATAGTGCCGCACAGGGAAAAGAGACTCCTTCTCAGGTCATACATCAGAGAATTACGCTCTCGCTCCTCACTGCCCAGTACAACAGGTTCGTTATGGTTATGCATGTTGCATGAGTCATGCCATGCCTGGCCTTTGTTAACACAGTAATAATTCGCTATATTCTCCAACACCCTGTCAAGGAGTTGCATCGTCTGCTTCAAAGCGGTGTAGGATTTGCTACTTCCATGCAAGCAGGCAGGGAGTGGACATACAAAAGCATTGCAGATCCCGTTGCCGGATCATTTCATTATCCGCTTTCAATGAGCAGGGTCCTGTTCGTGCATCGGTTACCGCCCTGTTCACGGGGGAAAGCCGAATCAGCGGGTCATTTGAACACCGCATACTTCACAAGGTTTTTCCCGCTGTTCTTGGCTTCATACATGAGGCGGTCCACAATTTTAATCATTTCATCAATTGATGAGGGGGCATTGATAAAGGTTACGACACCGATGCTGAATGTTACCGATCGACCGTCTCCCCAGGGGGCCTGCGAAATTTTTTTGTGCAGTTTGTCGAAAAAACCCGCAGCCGCCTCGGCGTTGCTCTCTGGCAGGAGCACTGCGAATTCGTCTCCACCGAGACGTGCCGCAATATCGGTTTTTCGAATGCTTTCCCGGATGTCCAGTGCAATCGACTTCAACAGCGCATCGCCCTCAGCGTGCCCGAAACGGTCATTAATGGCCTTGAAATCGTCCACATCTATGTAGGCGAGCGTGAATGCGTGAGCGTACCGGGAAGACCTCCTAATCTCGGCATCCGCCAGCTCGAAAAAATGCCTCCGGTTCCCCAACCCCGTCAGATAGTCCTCCCGGGCGGAGGACTTTTCCCTCTTGAAAGCGTTGAGGAGATATGCCACGATGATGAAAAATGTGGACATCACCAGAGCGTTCCATATAGGGATGTAAGGGCTCGTATAGGCGACGCCAGAGAATATATCCACCGTTAACCATGTTGCCGCGCTCACACACGCAACCAACATGCCCGCTGTTCTCCCGGCATACCATGATGTCAGAGCAACGGGAATGAGATAAAACATTGAAAAGCTGACTTTACTGCCGAAAAAATAATCTGGGACGCCTACCAGCAACGCGAGGATCGCACCTCCGGCGACATTAAACCGGACGGACTGCCTCCTCAGGAACTCCATCATGTTTAAGATATGTTTTTCCATAACCGGAACGCTGTTCCGAAAACCGTCTTTCGCTGCGATCAAATCAGGGTCTTTGTTATTTTTTAGTTTATCATATCGGAGCGGTCTGCAGGGTAAATTTCAGCTCCTATAACGTCAATGTGGCGGGATTGGATATAAAAGAGAGCCGGGCGTGACCTACTTTTTTCGTTACCACGGGGGAGACATTCAATGACGGCACCGATCGGGTGGCGTTACCTTTCCCCCGCGACTCTTGCCGACGAGAGCGGTTATTCATACTCGAAGCACGGGATGCAGACGATTTTCCCGTTTTTTACCCTTCCGCGGGACTCCATGAATTTCTCACCACAGTTTGCACACCGGACGGAGCCGCGAATCCGTGCTTCAGGGGGAAGCGCGACGGTTGCCGGTGTAATGGTCAGGAGCTCTTTTATTTCCGCGTTCAGAATCGCAGCGGCCTTTTCCATTTTGAACGCCTCCATATCCTGCGATACGTTCTCACCCGCTTCCTGCCTCTTTTTCAGATCAGGAAACCGCTGATCACCGTCAAACCCCCGATAGTCCTCAGAGATGCGGATACCTTTCCCTGTCCTGCGGTTATAGAAGGTGTACACATGCTTGCCGAAATCGTGGAATATCAGGTTTCCTTTACCAAACGTGCAGCCGGTAATGAACTGGATGGCGTCGGCGGCACAGGAATCGTTCTCCACAATGGCCACAAGTTCCTCATCCTGCGGGCGATCGGCGCCGAGTTCCCGGAGCGCCGCTTTTGCTACGCGGTAACCAAGGGCCAGTCCGGGACAAAGATGGCCGTGGAACTGGATCGCGTCACGAAGATCTTCATTGTTCATTGCGTTCATGAAAAAACCTCCTACGACTTTTTATTTCTTCAGGATTGATTTCGCAGCAAGGATTGCCTTTGCTCGCTTCAAATGGCCCTTCAAGGAATCATTGTCCGCGATGGCAAGGTATATTTCTTTCGCAACCTCCTCCTCGCCGGCCGCACTCGCCTTGCCGGCCCACTCGAGGTAACTCTCTGCATGGCTGTCGCCGTGCTCGATCCAATGTTCTAGCATGACCTGCAATTTTACCGAAAGCTCATTTTCCTGTCCGTGCTCGTGTCCGTACGCATGGCTGTGGTGCTTGTGATTGTCGTGCATCGTGCCTCCTGTCGAGTGCATATGACCGTAGTGACCGTGCCGGTGCATATGGGCTGTCTTTCCATGGTAATGAGCGTGCTCGTGGATCAGATTCACGCTGAGCAGTAATTCATCGTTTTGAATAATTTCACCGAAATCTCCATCCGCAGCAATGGTGTGATCCTCCGAAAAGACCACAGCGCGTTCCGCGATGTCTCCTGCAATGGACAGGTCGTGTGTCGCCGAAATGATGGTTTTCCCTTGCTCGTGCAGCTCGTGCAGTACCTCAATGAGCCAGACCTGCGTCCGGGGATCGAGGCCGTTCGTCGGTTCGTCGAGCAGCAGCACGTCAGGATCCGTTGCCAGGCTTGATGCCAGGGCCACTTTCTTTTTCTGACCGTCGGAGAGCGTATAGGGCGCGCGGTCGCGAAGGTCGGTAATCCGAAGCGTTTCGAGCTGACGTTCCACAATGTCACGGACCGTCTCCGCCGGCAGATCGAGCTGCAAAGGGCCGAATGCGATTTCATTCCAGACCGTTGACGAGAAGAGCTGAACATCGGGATTCGAAAATACAAAAGCAACCCGTTTTCTGAAATCCATAGAGAACAGCCGGTTCTCGAGGGCATTCTCGGTCAGCGGTTTTTCAAAAGCATGAATCGTTCCCCCTGTAGGAAATACCAGGCCGTCGAGCAGGGAAAGCAGCGTAGACTTACCCGTGCCGTTTGCTCCGAGAATCACGGTGCGGCCGCCAAGCGCAAAGTCCGTGGTCAGATCGTTCAGCACCGGGGTGCCGCCGGCATAGGAGTACGCTATGTTGCGCAGGCTGAAGGCGTTCATCCGTGGGAAAAAATCCTCTCAAGAAAAAGAAGTATACCACTAAAACCGATCACTGTCACCAGCCACAGGTAGTCGGCCGGCCTCGCGTGGAACCGGTCGAGAGCGCGGAACTCGCCGTGAAATCCCCGGGAGAGCATTGCTTTGTAGACGTCTTCACTCATGTCCATGGATTTCTTAAACGTAACGCCAATGCGCGATGCGGTCCAATTCCTGTCAATTGCCGCGGAAAGCGGCCGTATTGTCCTGCTCTTCCTCGCGCGGTACATATCCTGGATCAACCGCAGAAAAACGAAGAGGTACCGCTCGGTCATACTCAGTGTCATGACGAATATTCGGGGCGCTGCGAGCGCACGAAGACCGGAAAACGCCTCGGCCCACCTGGTCGTGAGCGTGAACAGAACGGCAAAGGAAACCGATGTTGCAACCCGAGAAACAAAGATGATCGAACCCAGGAGACCCTGCCGGGTAACTGCAATTTCCGCGGGGATGACATAGGGTCCCCAGGAATGGGCCCTGTTCAGTTTGACGAGCATCCAGAGCGGCTCTCCCGGGGTCACGATATTCAGCATTGCAGGCAGAACAACGGCGGCTGAGAAAAGCGGGACGAAGAGCCAGACCCTTTTCTGCAGAAACATGATCGGCACCCGCGAGGCCGACGCTAGCGTCAGGCTCATGCCGTACATGATCCAGAGAGCATAGGGTGAATGGAAAAAACTGATCAGAACGATGAGGGAGAGGAAACCGAACAACTTGATGCGGACGTCGAGCCTCTGGAGCAAGCCCTCCTTCCGAGCGTAGGCCTCGGAGAACAAGGATTGCTCCGCAATTTTCGCGACCGCCAACAGCGATTTATCTAAGAACTTCGTTTTTGTCAATAACGCACCGGCTGATCGTATTTGATTGTCATTTATTCTTCTTGCGAACCAGTAATTTCGTTAGAAGATACATCATTCCCGCTATAAAGGCAACGCCGATAATTGCGGAAACAACGTATCCTAAGCTCTGGCCGCCCAACGCCTCGCTCTGTCCGGGAAGTCCGTAATCGGACAGCGGCGCCTTCCAGCGCTCTCGCATGCGTTTCATTCCCTCGGGAACAAAGCCCGCCACCTTTCCAATTTTGTCAAGCCCCCACTCGCCCCAGGCTCCTTCCGCGTTAAACAGCTTCGGTAGTATGATTCCGACGGGCGACAAGATCACCAAAATACCGATCGCAATCCACAATTTTTTCAGGTTAGTCATCATGCATCACGCTGCTGCTCTGTGCAATTTCCGCCGTCTTTCAAGCGCCGAGCATGGACGGATCACTCTTCTGAAAATACTTTACCACGAGCGCTGTCACCAGGGCCTCGGCAAAACCGAAAACCACCAAATGCTCCACTACCATTGCCGGTACTGCGACACTCAGCGGGAACGGGGAATAGAGGGGCTGTCCTGCAGTGGTTTTTTCGAGCATGGGCTGAATGCCGATCTCTATTCCCGTAACAAGTGCGGAAAGGTTCAGGCTGATATACGCGGCAATAGCGGCTGCAATCCAACGCCGAGCGCTTTTGATGTCGGAGCCGGCTGCAATGAGCCGGTAGATGCCGTATCCCGCCAGACCGCCAATGACTCCCATGTTAAAGCAGTTCGCACCCAGTGCGGTGATGCCCCCGTCGCCGAACAGCAGGGCCTGGATAATCAGTGCGACCGACACGGCTATCATGGCGGCCCAGGGCCCCAGGAGTATGGCGATCAGCGTTGCTCCTGTTGCATGACCCGTTGTTCCCCCCACGATGGGAAGGTTAAACATCATGATCACGAAGCTGAACGCTGCGCCCAGCGATAGATAAGGGACCTGCCTGGTTTTGAGCGTTTTATTCAACTTGCGCGCCGCGATTGTCCAGAACGGAATGGTCACGGCATACATCGTACCATACGTGGCGGGCCCCAGATATCCGTCGGGAATATGCATCATCTTCTCCTTTGCAGATTTGTTTGTCTTGTGGCCCTGGAACACGAAAACCCGATAGCAGCCCCCGGCATGACCGAGACACCGATTTTCCCCGACGGCGAGGCATGCTTTACACAGAAATCAATGTCAAAATCCTCGGCAATCGAATAGATTCTCCCGCCGGGAAGGTGTGCCGGTCCGGCATGAGACGATTCCTCGATATTCCCCTTCGCACCGCAACGGCAGCCCGTGATGAGCAGGTAGGTTATCCAGGAAATTTCCGGCAAATAACATGTCGCTGCAAGCCCCATTCTCCCTGATGATTTTTTTAAATGCATTCCATCCCGCTTTCGGCTGTAACGGATGCGGCTTTGGAACAAACCATTTTCCCCTTAGCCACCGATAACAACCAGCATATCGGGGGCAAGGTCCCCGTGATACGGATACTAATACAAACGAAAAATATTTTGTATCGAGCTAAACAGATAACTTACTGATTTTACAGGTCTACTTTTTCGACATTGTCACAATATTCCGTGCGTTTGTATTATTTTGGAATTATGGGTGTTACGTTTTTTATTTTTGTAGCACACCGAAGGACAGCTGTCAAGTGGATTGTAACCGCCGCGGGCGACTCTACTCTCCGAGGGAACGAGGACGAGGTTCGTTACAGGAGTGACGGGAAGGATCTCGGTATGCGGTCGAGCCCGAGACAGGCGGCCCAGAGGGGTCCGCTAAAACCGCAATGCAGTGCCGACGAGCGTCGTATACTCCTCGGCATCACTGTTGAGCCCAAGCCGGGCGGCGAGATCAACATACCAGGATTTTGAAATATCATATTTGAATCCAGCCATGAACGTAACAGGGTGCACGCCGCGAACGATCTCTTCCCCTCGGAGGTCCTCACCAGCCAGTTCAGTCAATAAGTGGAAAGACTCCGTGAATTTATGATCCAGGGCCAACCCGACTTGGATAGCGGAATTCATGGTCAAATGTTTGATATAGGATTCATATCCAACGCTCACGTGATAAATCGTGCTACAGCATCCCTGCTGGTCGATCAATTTGAACCCTACTAAGAAATCATCGATACCGAGTCCCTTGCTGCTGCTGCCGGTAGGCAAGCCGGTATATACCTGGTATCCGAAAGACTGGTGTACTTCATTTTGATATATTCTTTGTTTGAAACCAAGCTGAACATCGCCAAGCCCCGCCTCGTTCTGGTCCGTGACTGAGCTCGGATTGAGCATGAGATAGGGCACTGTCAGGAACACGTCGGCGGATTCGCTCACGCCCGCTCTCAGGATGCCAGAATATGTTGTCGTGTTCAGCTCACTGTCTTCTTGTGTGTGGTCGCCGTTCAGTTCGAGCAAAAAATTGCCTGTGCCCTGCGTGTCCGTATCCTCCACCTGGAAAGGATGGACCGCCCAGGCAGACACCGGTGCAAGAAGGAGCATCCCGATAATCCATCCCAGTATGGTCGTGCGCATATAGGCGCACCGGTCCGTTCTGTTCATACGTTGAGGTCCCCTGCTTTCATTCGCTTGTTCCTTTCTTGATAATGATTCGGGTTCCCCCGATCTTTGCGATCATTCCCGCCTGCCGGAATTCGTAGTCGATTCAGGTTCTCTTTAACTGAACGATTCCGGACACGATTGCATGACTTCCCAGAGTTATTGCGATTTTTACACCAGTTCTTTTCCCGTCGTTGTCGTCGTGAGCTTTCCGTGTTTGACCCCGCGCGTACCGATCAGACGGTCGGCGATTGTTCTGATTTCGCTGCTTTTCCCCTTCACGACGAGGACCTCAAGGCAGTTGTGCGCATCAAGGTGTATGTGAAGCGCTGATACGATTTGATGAAAGGATTTATGCTGAATGTCCGTAAGCGCGTGGTCCAACTCCCGGGTATGATGGTTGTAAACAAGCGTGATCGTGCCCACGGTCTCCAGGTCCTCCGCCTCCCACTCCTGCTCGACCAAGCTGTCGCGGATCATGTCGCGGATCGCCTCAGAGCGGGTAGTATACCCTTTCCGCCCAATGAGTGCATCAAATTTTTTAATCAACTGGCTGTCAATTGAAACACCGAAACGGGTTATCTCAGACATGGGAAAGGCCTCCGTGTTACAATTTTAAAACAAGTAACACAGATGCATATTCCCTGTCAAGAGCAATCTTCCTGAGAGCCATAATAACCTTGGAGAATGTCCTCGTTTGAAGGAAAACCGAAAAAATTAAATTTTAACAAAAAAGCTCTAAAGATTTATAAACTGTTGCCGATAAGGAAATAAAGGATATCACCCGAAATGAGGACGACACATAAACTTGACAAAACTACACGCCTTTGATACTTTTTATCAACCTGCAATGGGTCAGCGCAAAACCATTCGTTATTTCTCTCGAGGAGACATTCTATGAAAAAAGTACACCTCTACTTCGTTTGTTTGCTAGTGCTATCGATGGTCGTGATCCCCTATAAGGCCTTTGCATTTTTCGGCGTGGAGGCGGGCGTAGGATACTGGAGGCAGGCGCCTTCGGGGACGCTGGAGTACAAGGGAGATTCGCTTGACCTCAAGAATGATTTGAATCTCGGCGATAAAAACCAGGTTTTCGCACGCGTGAAGATTGAACTTCCGCTGGTGCTGCCGAACATCTACCTTATGGCAACACCGATGTCCTTTAGCGGGACCAACCAATTGACAAGACCAATAACTTTTGGGAACACGACATTTGATGCTAATACACCGATCCAAACGAAGCTCAAGATGGACCATTATGATGTAGCCTTGTACTATCCAATTCCCCTGCTGAAAACAGCGACTGCCGGCATTCTTAACGCTGAACTCGGTCTGAACGCGCGGCAAATCATATTTGATGGTTCCATAACCGGGAAGGTTTTAGGAGTGACGGAGACCTCCTCCAAAAGCGTCACGCTCTATGTACCAATGATCTATGCCGGCGTGCAGGTGAAACCCGTTTCAGCGTTCAGCATCGAGGGTGAAATCAGAGGCATAGCCTACGGTTCAAACCATTACTATGATTATATCGGCAGGCTCAAAGTGATGCCCTTCGGGCCGCTCTTTATCAGCGGAGGTTACCGGTCCGAGCAGATAAAAATCGACCAGAGCGATGTTAAGACCGATGCCAAGTTCAGCGGTCCGTTTGTTGAAGCAGGCGTCATTTTCTAGCCTTACGGCCTTTCGATTCCTCTTGACAACCCTCTGTGAGCAAGCCGGAGGGTTGTTTTATTTCCATGTTCGTACCCCTTTACCCCGTTCCTGTGTTGCCCGACCCTTATCCCTTGCCCCCTTCCCCTGCTTTATGCTATATTCCCTTCGTGGAAACGAAGAGAGACACCCCTGTGCTCAAAGTGACGGGGAATGCAGTCGAAGGCATCATTGACGAAGTGGCGTCAGAGCTCCCGATCAGGCTCGTCCTCAATGGCGAAGCGCTCGTAACGCTCCTGTGCACGCCTGCAGAGCTTGAGGAACTAGCCGTCGGATTTCTCCTTTCCGAAGGACTGCTCCGGGATCGATCGGCAATAAAAAAACTGGATGTCGACGAGCAGGAGACAACAGTGCGCATTGAACTCTCCGGTCTTCCTGCCGACTTTTCCAAACTGTTCGAGAAGCGTACCGTTTCGTCCGGCTGCGGAAAGGGTGTGACCTTTACCCAGTATCGTATGTATGCGGACGAAAGAATAGTGGTCAAGGGACCGCTCATGACCCTTGATGACATCAGGCGCCTGCTCAAAACCTTCAGGAACATCTCAGCCCTCTACCTGGAGACCGGAGGGGTTCACAGTGCGGCTCTTTCAGACGGCAAGGAAATCCTTTTTTTTTCAGAAGACATCGGCCGGCACAACGCGGTCGACAAGCTCATCGGTCGAGCGTTTCTGAAGTCAGTTTCCGTTGAAAATAAAATCCTGCTCACAAGCGGCAGAGTGACCTCCGAAATCATGACCAAGGCGGGCAGAAACCGCTTCCCAATCCTCATTAGCCGTGCCGCGCCGTCATGCATGGCTATTAGCTACGCCGAGGACATGGGAATAACGCTGATCGGATTTGCCCGGGGGGACCGCATGAACATCTACTCCTGGCCGAAAAGGATAAAATTTGACTGATCCGGCGTTGAATCGCACCTGTCTCGTCTTGTGTCATCAGAATCAAACGCACCACACTCGTCATCCACGCGACGGCAGAAAACCCGCTTCGAACGGGAGCAAGTTCGTCCGCCGGCTCAAACGCGGATCGACAGCACGCTGCTTCAATCAAAAGTGTCGTGACATTCTCGGTGCAATCCGTCCGAGTCTGACGCGTTCGCCGGAGTTGCTCTTATTGAAATATCATCCGGATTCTGTTATCTTTGTTCCTCGGGTTTCCCTTCGGGGAACATCTGTTTTTATTTTTGTTTGAGGGAGGCATATGAACAATCTGCACGAGTTTACCGCTGAACCCATGATCGCTTATTTTTCCATGGAGATCGGCGTTAAGAACGATATCCCCACCTATAGCGGCGGCCTCGGGATTCTGGCCGGCGACACGATTAAATCCGCTGCCGACTTGAATCTTCCTCTCGTTGCGGTCACCCTGATCAGCCGCAAGGGATATTTTTCCCAGCAAATCGACGCCAGCGGATGGCAGAAGGAGATCCCGGTAGTTTGGGACCCCGCCGTCCATATGTCGCTCCTGCCGGGGAAGGTCATCGTCCACATCGAGGGCCGGGAAGTTTATGTCCAGGCCTGGCTCTATATCGTCGAAAGTCCGACAGGCGGTAAAGTTCCCATCCTCTTTCTTGATACCGATCTTCCCGAGAACTCGCCGGAAGACCGGGGGATTACCGATTCTTTATATGGAGGCGACAGCACCAACCGCATTAAGCAGGAAGTCGTGCTCGGCATGGGCGGCGTACGCATGCTTCAGGCGCTCGAGTTCCATATCAAAAAATTCCACATGAATGAAGGTCATGCAAGTTTCCTCGCTCTCGAACTGCTGCTCCGGTTTAAGCGTGATATCGAAAGCGTCTGGGATGAGCGGTCAGTCTGGGACATTGCCCGCGTCCGGGACCTCTGTGTATTTACGACCCATACCCCGGTTGAAGCAGGCCATGACAAATTCCCCTATCCCCTCGTAAAACAGGTGCTCGGCGAAATTATTCCCCTGGACGTGCTCAAGGACCTTGCCGGCAAAGACAGCCTGAACATGACGCTTCTTGCGCTCAGCCTGAGCAAGTACGTCAACGGTGTTGCGAAAAAGCATGGTGAGGTGTCCCAGCATATGTTTCCCGGTTACCACATCCACGCCATCACGAACGGCGTGCACACTTTTACCTGGACCTGCGAAGAGATGGCAAAACTCTTTGACAAGTATATTCCGGGATGGGCGAACGAACCGGAGCTGTTCGTCCGTTCCGGCAGCATCCCCGAACTCGAGCTGTGGGAAGCGCATCGAGAGGCGAAAAGGAAACTGCTGACTTATGTCGGGGAGGCAACGGGCGTTGTGATGGATACGAATGTCCTTACGCTCGGTTTTGCGCGCCGCGCGACTGCATACAAACGTCCGCATCTGCTCTTTTACGATATCGACCGCCTGCTCGAAATCAACGCGGAGGGCAGGCTCCAGATCATTTATGCGGGCAAAGCGCATCCCCACGACGATAATGGGAAGCGGCTGATCCAGGGGATCTACGGCTATCGCGATAAACTCAAGGGGAAAATATCCATCGCCTTCCTGCCCGGCTACGACATGGACATCGCGCTCAAGCTCGTGTCAGGCGTCGATGTGTGGCTCAACACACCACTCAGGCCTCTTGAGGCATCAGGTACCAGCGGCATGAAAGCCGCTCACAACGGCGTAGTGAACTTCAGCGTTCTCGACGGCTGGTGGATCGAAGGTCTTATCGAGGGGTTCACTGGCTGGTCCATCGGGGGGCTGCCGACGGAGACGGTCCAGCCGGGCATGTCGGATGCCGAGGATGCGGCGGACCTCTACAAAAAGCTTGAACAACTCATCATTCCCCGCTACTACGATCCGAACAAAAGCCACTGGAGCCGCATGATGAAGAACGCCATCAGCAAGAATGCCTACTATTTCAACAGTCACCGCATGATGAGAAGATATGTAACGGAAGCGTATATTAGATAGTTTATGGAGTTTTTGGAGTTCGTGGAATCCGAGATCAACAAGAATTTCTCCGAACGTGTCGCCTTGATTCTTTTGCTCATCAAGGGCGCATAAGCGGATTTTCCTTGATGAGATCGCCGGCGATGAGCGTTTCTCCGAGCATCTATCTCTTTACATCGGGATTGGCCAAAGATCTCCCCTCATAAGGCCCCCTCTCCCTCGATATCTTCGCAGAAAGCGATTGTGGCAGATTAAATCGAAAATCTCGAATTGAGTCATGAGACTAGTGCGGGGTGTCTTTTCATAGGGAGGGGGAACTCCCCTTTTTTTACTCAGGAGGTTAAAGATAATTCGTTGTTTTTCCGATAAGATGATTGCTTGTTGTCCCCTAAGAAGGGACAAGCGTGAGCTTGCGTAAGATTCATATTTAATATTTATTTTCAATATGTTATAACGTTCCGCATCGGCATAGTCTATGCTACAGGGAACAGATCGGCGCACGAATCAATGAACGAAGATCACTCAACAAATGAGCGGAGACTGCGGGACATCATTGACACGACTCCGGAATGCCTGATGATTCTTGCGGGCGATGGTTCCATTCAGAAGATAAATCCCGCCGGTCTCTCCTTGCTGGAAGCAAATTCCCTTGATCAGGCCACGGGTCGTTCACTGTACAGCTTCGTTGTCCCGGAATATCGTGCGGCCGTCCATCTTTATATGGATGAAATTCTCGAAGGCAAGTCCGCTGTTCTTGAATGCGAACTTACCGGCCTCAGGGAAACCCGCCGATGGGTTGAAATGCATTCCACGATGCTGAAAGAAGGGCGCGACGCGCCTCCGGCGGTACTCAGCATCTGCCGCGACATCACGGAACACAAAAAGCTGGAAGCGCAGCGCCGTCATGCCCAGAAGATGGAAGCCATCAGTACCCTCTCGGGTGGTATCGCCCATGATTTCAACAATATACTCACCGCGATCATCGGGTACAGCAATATCCTCAAGCTGAAACTCAAACTGGATGACCCGATACAGATTTTTGTCGATCAGATCCTGTCGTCAGCGGAGCGGGCTACGGGGCTTACGCAGAGCCTCCTGGCCTTCAGCAGGAAAACGGCGCTATCGCTGCGGCCCATCAAGTTAAATGAGACGGTAACCAGAGCTGAAACGATCATCCCCCAACTCATCGGAGAGAACATCGAGTTGAAGACCGACTTGGTCAAAACAGACACGACCGTAATGGCGGACCCAGGCCAGATCGAACAAATTCTGGTGAATCTCGCGATGAATGCGCGGGATGCCATGCCGGACGGTGGGTCGCTGTTGCTGTCCACGGAAATCAAAGTGATGAACAATGAATTCATTCGCACCTACGGATATGGCAAGCCGGGGGTCTATGCGGTTATAAATGTTGCCGATACGGGAAGGGGCATGGATAAGAAAACCCGGGAGAGGGTTTTTGAACCGTTCTTCACGACCAAGGGAATCGGGAAGGGAACCGGCTTGGGCCTTGCAAACGCTTACGGAATCGTCAAACAACACCACGGCTTCATCAACTGCAGCAGCGAGCCGGACAAGGGTACGGTGTTCAGCATTTACCTCCCGCTCGCGAATCCATCCGCGCCCGTTCTGAAATCGAATGATTCGGTTGTTCCCCAGGGCGGCACGGAAACGATTCTTGTTGCCGAGGACGACCAGGAAGTACGAAAACTCGCCGTGAATTTTTTGCAGAATTTCGGGTATACTATAGTCGAGTCTGAAAACGGAGAAGAAGCCGTTCAGTTATTTCAGCAGCATAAGGATAAGATCCGCCTCCTTTTATTCGATGTCGTCATGCCGAAAAAAAATGGAAAAGAAGCCTACGACGAAATCAGGCGCCTGTCACCGAGGATTAAAATCCTCTTCATGAGCGGATACAACACCGGCACGATGGTCAATAAGAGCATTTTGGGAGAGGGGCTTGATTTTGTTTTAAAACCCACATCACCCGAAGTTCTTCTGAAGAAAGTCCGGGAGGTCCTGGATAAATGATTGATAAGGGGAATAGCACTCTCCTGATCGTTGATGACGACCCCTACGTTCTCGAATCCATTTCGACACTCCTGAGGGAATACGGCTATACCGTCTCCAGCTGTCAGAATGGGAACGAAGCATTCAAGATGGTCGAACAAGTTCCTTTTGATGTCGTTTTGACCGACATCAAAATGCCGCAAGTCACGGGAATCGAGCTCCTCCAGAAAATCCACTCTTACAACCAGCAGATCCCCGTTATTTTGATGACTGCTTTCGCCGAGCTCGATGTAGCCGTTGATGCCATCAAGCGCGGAGCATTCGATTTTATCACGAAACCCTATAACCCCGACTATCTCCTGCACTCCGTGGAAAAAGCCGTGAAATATACCCGGTTCGTCCAGATGGAGAAAAACTACAAATCCATGCTCGAAAACACGGTCAGGCTGAGGACACAGGAGCTGGCCGATGCACTCATGATGGTAAAAAACATGAGCACCGAAATCATTCAGCGGCTGACAGCCGTTGCTGAATACCGCGATACGGACACCGGCGCTCACATTGCCAGGATCGGCCTCTATTCAAGCAGGATCGCGGAATATCTGAGCATGCCCTTGGATTATATCGAGACGCTTACCTTTGCGAGTCCCATGCATGACCTCGGCAAAATCGGCATACCTGACAGCATCCTGCTCAAACCGGGGGCTCTCAGCAGGGATGAGTTTGAAGTTATGAAAACCCATACAACGATCGGAGAGAAAATGCTCACGGGCTCGTCCTACCCCGGCATTAAAGTGGCTGCGTCCGTCGCGTTAAGCCACCATGAGCGCTGGGACGGCAACGGGTATCCGCGCGGGCTCAAGGGTGAAGAGATTCCCATTGAGGGCAGAATCGTCATGCTCGTGGACCAGTACGACGCGTTGCGGAGCAAGAGACCGTACAAACCGGCATTTGATCACGACAAGACGGTGAAAATTATTACGGAAGGTGACGGGCACACGATGCCGGAGCATTTCGATCCCGCCATTTTAAAGGCCTTTAAAGACGTCGCTCCTCTTTTTGATGAGATTTACGAGTCCCATCAGGATTAGAAAATGCGCAGCCCGTGGGGAACGTTTCTTCTCACGAGGGTCTTCTGCCGGATGCCTGCCGCGTCCCCTCCTGAAGCATGTTGGCCAAGTTCACCCGTAGCTCCAACACGTTTTTTCACGTTCGATGAATCATCACAGATAAATCATCACAGCTTGATTTCCAGGGCCGTTTGTATTATAGTTCCGCATGCAGAATAAAATAAAAACTCCGGAAGAGCTCCGTCCGCTCCTTGCCATATTGCGTTCCATCGGGAAAAAGATCGTTTTCACGAATGGCTGTTTCGATATCCTCCATACCGGCCATACGCGCTATCTTGCGAAAGCCAAAACGCTTGGCCAAGTGCTGGTAATTGCCGTCAACAGTGATGCCTCGGTGCGCACGATCAAAGGGGAAAAGAGGCCTATCATGTCAGAGGCGGAACGCATGGAAACCCTTGCCGCCCTCGAATCGGTTGATTTCGTGACCCTCTTCAACGAGCCCGATCCCTACAAGATCATAGCGATGCTCGAGCCCGATGTCCTGGTCAAGGGAGGCGATTGGCCCGTGGAAAAAATCATCGGCGGCGACCTTGTTGTGGCTCGGGGTGGGCAGGTTGTCAACGTGCCCTACCTTGAAGGCGCTTCCACGACGGGGATTATCGAACGGATATTGAGAAATTACAGGTGAAGGCACCTTCCCTTCTGATTCCAGGCCTTAAGCCTTCTTGTGTTCTTTTTTCCCTTTTCCCGTTCTTTTCTCCCGGTCAATTGAATACAACGCCGCATCGGTAAATCCGAAATAATGCCCGATCTCATGCATGACCGTATCCCTGATCAGCCTTTCAATTTCCCCGGACGATGCGGCAGCGCTCTCGATGGGATGTTGGTAGATGACGATTCGATCAGGGAGCACATTCCCGTAATTCCATCCCCGCGATGTCAGCGGCACACCTTGGTAGAGGCCGAAAAGCGTGCCTGACTTTATCCCCAGATTGTCAAGGACCTCTTGCGAAGGACGGTCCTCAACCTCGATAATAATATTGTGCAGCCTGCTTTTAAATCTTTTGGGAAGTTGTTCGAGTGATTTTTCAACAAGGAGTTCGAAGGCTGGGCGGTCCATGGAATAACGCGGGTTACAGACAATCGGAGAACAGACAGGATGTATCCCGTTTGTGTCTGTCCTCCGTCTTCTGCCACCCGTCCTCTGTCGTCTATGTTCGAATGCTGTAAAACACGTTTCGACCGCGGTAAACAGCGGCATCGCCCAACTCTTCCTCGATTCGGATAAGCTGGTTATACTTGGCAATGCGGTCTGTCCGCGAAAGCGATCCCGTTTTGATCTGGCCCGCATTCGTAGCCACTGCGAGGTCGGCAATCGTGGAATCCTCGCTCTCGCCGGAGCGATGTGAAATCACGGCGGTATACTGGGCCCGCTTTGCCATTTCGATGGCGTCCAGTGTCTCGGTGAGAGTACCGATCTGATTCAGTTTGATAAGGATTGAGTTGCCAATGCCTTCACTGATGCCTTTCTTGAAAATCGCGGTGTTGGTCACAAAAATATCGTCTCCCACAAGCTGGACTTTTCTTCCGAGACGGTCGGTCAGAAGCTTCCATCCCTTCCAGTCTTTTTCCGACATGCCGTCCTCGATCGTGATAATCATGGGATAACGCTTGATCCAATCCTCGTAGAAGGAGACCATTGCCTCAGAGGACTTTTTCTGGCCCTCTCCTTTCAGATCGTAAACCCCGTTCTCATAGAATTCGCTGGCCGCTGCGTCGATGCCGAGAAAAACCTCCTGCCCCGGTTTGTATCCCGCGTGCTCAATCGCCTCGAGAATCACCTGAACCGCTTCTTCGTTCGATTTCAGGTTCGGCGCAAAACCGCCTTCGTCGCCTACAGCCGTATTGTATCCCTTTTTTTTGAGCACGGACTTGAGATTGTGGAACACTTCAGCGCCGATGCGTATGGCTTCGGAGCAGGAAGACGCTCCCGCGGGTATGATCATGAATTCCTGGATATCCACGTTGTTATCGGCATGGGCGCCGCCGTTCAGTACATTCATCATTGGGACGGGGAGCTCCTTCGCATTCGGGCCGCCAAGGTAATGATACAGCGGCAGGCCCGCATCTTCCGCCGCCGCCTTGGCAACGGCAAGGGACACCGCGAGCATTGCGTTTGCGCCGAGCTTTCCCTTGTTCTCGGTGCCGTCCAACTCGATCATCGTACGATCGATTACGGCTTGTTCGGTTGCGTCCATGCCTGTAATCGCAGGGCCGATGACTTCAATGACATTGCCGACGGCTTTTTGGACTCCCTTTCCCAGGTAACGGGAACCACCGTCCCTGAGCTCGAGTGCTTCACGCTCACCGGTTGATGCTCCGCTCGGAACGATGGCCCGCCCCAAGACGCCGCTTTCGAGAACAACATCGGCCTCGACCGTGGGATTGCCCCGGGAATCGAGAACTTCGCGCGCATACACATCAATAATATCGCTCATTGCTCCCCCCTCATGGATGGATCTTTTGGTCTGCCGAGCTTATGGTGTTTTTAGAGTCAATCACGTTTATGGAAATGCGCGCCGTGCTCATAGGACTCTCCTGCTTCGGTCTTTTGTTATTGACCTACGATGAACCGCTTGCCGGCGTCGATGAGATTTTTCATTTTCTCCTCGGATGAGGACTCCGCGTACAATCTCACAACCGGTTCCGTGCCGGAGGCCCGCATCAGCACCCAGCTGTCGTCTTCGAGCATGTATTTTGTGCCATCGGCCGTGGTTTTCTTGCCTTTTACCCGCAGACCTCCGAGTTCGCTTAAGGGCTGGTTGAGGCGATCGCCGACCGCCTTTCTGTTCTGTTCGGTTAAATGAATGTTGATCCGTTCGTTCAGGATGGTTCCCGTCTCCTTGTACAGCCGTTTCAGGAGTTCCTTGATCGTCTTCTTTTCCAGCGCGACGATTTCCGTTACCAGCAGGCTGGCAAGAATCCCGTCCTTCTCGGGCACATGATCCTTGATCGTCATCCCCGCGCTCTCTTCCCCGCCGAATATTATCTTGCCCTGCACCAGAAGATCGCCGATGAATTTGAATCCCACGCCGGTCTCGTATACCTCAATGCCATGTTTCTTTGCAACCGCATCGATCAAATGTGATGTTGCGATGGAACGAGCGGCACCGCCTTTCCAACCGCGCGTCCGTACGAGAAAATCCAGAACGAGTGCGAGCACCTGGTTGGGATTGATGTACGCCCCGTCCACATCTACGATCCCGAATCGGTCGGCGTCGCCATCGACCGCCAGACCGATGTCGAACTTTCCTTTTTTCATCATTGCCGAAAGTTCGGAAAGATTTTCCTCCGACGGCTCGGGAGAATGACCTCCAAACATCGTATCGCGATTGCTATGAATGGCCGCAACCGTGCATCCCGCATCCTGGAGCGCCGTGTCGAGATAGTCACGGCCCGTACCGTAAAGGAGATCTACTGCGACTTTCAGTTTCGCTTTCCTGATCGATTCAACGTCGATTTTTTTCCTGAGGTCGTCCAGGTAGTTTTTACGCAAGTCTACTTCTTCCGCCAAACCCTTATTGATTGCTTCCGGAAGAGATAAAGGCGCTATACAGCTCTTTTCCAGAAGCGCATTGGCTTTTAATTCGATGTCTTTTGTGGTTTCGGGAAGAGCCGGGCCGCCCCAGGCTGGAGAAAATTTCAAGCCGTTGTACTGAGGCGGGTTGTGGCTTGCGGTAAAGTTGATACCGCCGGCTGCTTTTCTGCGGATTATCTCGAAAGAAATCGCCGGCGTCGGGGCGTCGCGATTCGAAAGATAGGTGTGAATACCGTTCGCGCAGAGCACTTTGACGGCTTCTTCTGCAAAACGCTCGGACATAAAGCGCGTATCATATCCGACAATAATGCCTCTTTCTTTCAGGGTCTGGGAAGCAATATGGTCAGCGATGGCCTGCGTGACGACACGCACCCTTGCGACCGTAAAATCATCAGCAATGACACCACGCCATCCCGATGTCCCGAATTTAATTTTATCGATAACCATGGTCATTCGAAATTTATCATAAACAGGTACCCTTTGCAACTTAAAACCAGATCGCGATTTTCTGACAGTTGTGAACCGCCGGCCAGGAATGCCGCAATCTAAACACTTTCGACCCTGATGATTTGAGCCGTAAGTTCTTCTCCTATTTCAAGGAGAGCTACCGAATTATACGGCGCATACTGCTTGTCCGTCGGGCTTCCCGGGTTCAAGTAATAGACGCCGTTGACTTTGCCCCAGAACGGCGTATGAGAATGACCGTAAATGATCAGATCCACGTCTTCGAACTCTTTCCTGATCATCTCTTGCTGCACATCTCTTTTGTATTTTCCGTGAATGAGGCCGGCTGTATAGCGGCCGAGAGTGATGACTTTTTTATACGGAAGCTTCACCTGGATTTCCGAGTCATCCATATTTCCCGCAACTGCCTCCACCGGAGCAAGGGTGCCTAGTTCTTCGAGGACGGACATCTCCACAATATCGCCTGCATGGAGGATAAGATCGACATCCCTGAAAATATCAAAAATAACAGGAGGGAGGGCCTTCATGATGGTTGGCACATGGGTATCGGAGAGAACTCCTACTTTCATAATGACTCCTGAAGAATCAGACAGGGACAGCAATCCTTCGGAGGACCAGGAGCCCGCGCCATGCTGCGGCCCTTGTTGATCCGCTAAACGGTATTTATCCACGAATGTTCAATTTTGATTTTAATTCTTCGACAGCGTTGGATAGAGAAACCGGGATCTGCTCCTTGGTCTGCATATTGCGGAGAACGGCGGACTGCGCCTTGAGTTCCTGTTCGCCGATAATCAGGGTGTGGCCTGCCCCGCTCTTATCCGCTTTTTTCATCTGGCTTTTAAGGCTGCCCCCGGCATAATCGGTATCAACACGGATACCGGAAGATTTGAGGGCATAGACCAGCGGGAGCGCGAATGCCACGGCATCGGAACCCAGCGCGGCAATGAACAGCGCCGGCCGCGGGGCCTGAAGGGTAGCGCTGTCCATGAGCGACACCGCCCGCTCGACACCAAGCGCAAAGCCAATGCCCGGTGTTGCCGGCCCGCCGATGTCCTGAACTAAGCCGTCATACCTGCCGCCCGCTGCCACGGTGTTCTGTGCGCCCGGATGCCCCATCACGAGTTCAAAGGTGGTTCGGGTATAATAATCGAGGCCCCTGACCAGACGGGGATTTACCTCGAACGGGATTCCGAGTTTTTTCAAGCCATTTTCAACCGTCTCAAAATGCGTTTTGCAGGGATTACAGAGATGATCGAGCATGACCGGAGAATCACCGAACTTGTCCGCATCCACCTTGCAGTCCAGCACTCGCAGCGGATTTGTCTCATAGCGTCTCTGGCAGTCACCGCACAATGTCGGCAGCTTGGCTTCGAGATACTTTTTGAGTGTTGCCCGGTAGGCGCCCCGGCATGCGTTATCGCCCAGGGAGTTGACCTGCAGAGTGAGGCCGGTAATGCCGAGGCGTGTAAACAACTCGTAAAGCATCGCCAGCATCTCAATATCGACATGCGGATGGTCGATGCCGAGGGCTTCCGCACCAATCTGGTAAAACTGCCGGTACCTCCCTTTCTGCGGACGCTCATGTCTGAACATGGGGCCCAGGTAATACAGCTTTACGAGCTGACTGTCAGCATAGAGCTTATGCTCGACGAATGCGCGAACGACCCCTGCGGTGCCCTCTGGCCGGAGTGTAATTTTTTTCCCGTCCCGGTCTTCGAAGGTATACATCTCTTTCTCCACAATGTCCGTGGATGTCCCGATGCTCCGGGCAAACAGCTCGGTGTATTCGAATACGGGGACGCGAATTTCAGAAAAACCGAAATCCTCGAACAGCTCTCGCGCCGTTTTTTCGAGGAATATCCAGGCCGGCATGTCGGCCGGCAGTATATCTTTAACGCCCTTGATTGCCTGAATCGCCATTCAAACTCCTTCATCCGTGCGGCATGAGATTTCAGCCGACAGCATCACCGTTTTCTGAGCAGTTTCCATGGCGGCTGTTGATGACCTGCCCCACCGGTGATGCGCTTTCCTACCTTCAAAGGGACAATAATTATCAGCTAAAAATATCACACTACGACGACAATGGTCAATCGGAAAGTGAGAAACGCAGCAGTCAAGAGCTGACAGTAGAGAAGAGGTGAAAACAGGCCTGGCCTTCTCCTGTCTGCCGTCTCCTATGCACCATCTCTTGTCTTTAAGCGCCTGATTCTCTCCACAACAGGGGGATGGGAATAGTAGAATTTTGCATAGAACGGGTGAGGATGGAGGTTCGAAAGGTTCTCGCTTGATAGTTTAATCAGCGCCGAGGCGAGGGCTTCGGGGTTACCGGTTAAATCGGACGCAAACTTGTCGGACTCGTTTTCATTCCTGCGGGATATGAAACTGAACAGCGGCGTCAGCGGAAACATGGCCAGGGAACCGATAAAACCGGTAACGACTACCCGTGCATAGAATGATGCTGTGGAAAGATGAACCAATTGCGGCAAACCGCTCCAGGATACGAGATGAAAGGCCAGAAAGAGACCGCAAAAAGCGAGCGTTTCAGTCAAAACAATACCCTTCAGCACGTGCCGCTTTTTCCAGTGACCGACCTCATGAGCGAGGACCGCAAGGATTTCGTCCTGCGACATCTGTTCGATGAGTGTATCAAAAAGTACGATGCGTTTTACTTTGCCGATTCCGGTAAAGTAGGCATTTGAATGGCGGCTCCTGCGTGAGGCATCAACCTGGAATACGCGGCTGACCTTGAGACCAGCCTGTTCCATGAGAGCACGGATTTTTTCCTCCAGCCCTTCTGCTTTCACCGGTTCAAACTTGAAGAACAGAGGCTCGATCACATAGGGGGAAAGATACATAATGAAAATGCCGAAGACAAGGAAAAATGCCCAGTCCCAGAGCCACCACCAATGAGGGCTGGCGATCACGATAGCCAGAGCTATGCCGACGACTGCACATCCTAAAACCGAGGAAATGAGAATCGTTTTGATGAAATCGGCGAGCCAGAGACGGACCGTCATGGTATTGAAGCCATACTTGTTTTCAATTTTAAAGTTTTTGTAGAGACTGAAGGGGATACCTATGAACGTCTCGGCATAGAGCAGGAATAAAAAGAAATAAAGCCCCCCAAGAGGCAAAGAATGAGTAAGGGAAGAAATCCAGCGGTCGTAGATGCCGAGGATCCCGCCAAAGAAAAAAAAGAATATTATGCCGTTCCCGAACAGGGACTCCACAATACCTGCTCTGCTGTTCTCCAGAGTATACGTCGTTATTTTCCGCAAGCGGTCGGGGTCGATGACGCCTGCAAATTCGGGCGGGATGGACTGCCCATGCGCTTTCAGATATGCAAGATTTAATGAAAGAAGCCAGTAGCGAAATGCGAGAATGCCGATATAGAAAACAATAAGAACAAGCATAAACTCATCATACTGGCAAAATCGAACGAGGTCAAGAAAGAGTGTATTTAGGTCGGCCTGAGCTGTGCGGCGGGTAATGGTGAAAAAGGCGTTCCGACAGTCGTGGTTGACATTACTGTCTTCTCGCGGTATCGAAACGCCTTAGAGACTGTGCTGTCAGTTCTTTGGTGTTTGTCTTGGCGTCTGTATGAACATCAACCATCGGCGATTTCATGATGTTAATTTGCGACCGCGGCCAAATCAACGCTGGGGGGGAAGAAGTTGCCGCAGCTGTCTCTCGTTCGATGGTATGCAACCAACAGCACAGTCTAATACAAGTTTATCAGTTAATAAGAACCCGTCAATACGCCAATAGTTGCATTTTATGGAGTCGCATAACACCTAAGCATGCGATAGCAAAGCGATGGCTTTTGTTCTGCTTTTAACATTCAGCTTCCGGTAGACCCGGTACAGATGAGTCTTGACCGTTCGCTCACTGATGCTGTTACTGTTCGCGATTTCCCTGTTTGAAGCTCCCTGCAATACCATAGTCAATACTTCCATTTCCCTGTTCGTGAGCGGTGGCAAACCTGGAATCTGGGATTGGATTGTTTCTGGAAGAAGCATCGGTTTGGAAATGGCTTTTTCCAGGATTCTCCGCTCCGCCCAGATCTCACCAATATGAACTGCATGGAGAGCCTTGATCATGGTAGCCGGCGTATCTGACGATTTGATGTACCCTCGTATCCCCCCCTTTATATCCGTGATGAGGTGCTCATCCGAAGTTGTTTTGCCGAGAAGATACATGACTCGCGTGTGAGGGGATTTTGTCTGGACCGATCGGATAAATCGCGAAAGCGTATGTCCCTTTAGAATGTCCGGGTCTAAAATCAGAACGTCGGGCGTCAGAGAAAGCTGTTTAATCGCCGATTCGCGCGTGGAAACGGTTGAAACTACTTCCACGTCCACTTCTTTATTGAATGCCGACAAAACAGCCTGCAATTCGGCCTGATCATTTTCTACTATCATAATACGAATAGGCAACACAGTAAATACCTCCCTATGCTTAAATTGCTCTCTCACAACCGTTCTCTAATACTATTTTAAGAGGTGCCACAGGAGATGTCAAGGCAGAAGAAAAATAATTATTGTTGCCTGATATTGAGGAAAGAGTTCTGCACGACTTCTATATGATTGATTTATAAGAGTTTAATGCCGAATTTTCGCAACATCTCATCTAAAAGAGCGAGGGGAAGTCCAACGACGTTATTGTAGCATCCTTCAATTCGAGACACCAAGAGAGCTCCTTTTCCCTGGATACCGTAGGCACCCGCTTTATCCAGCGGTTCTCCTGACAGAACGTACTTTTTTACTTCATCCTCGTCGAGGTTTCGAAACCAGACCCTGGTTGTCGATGTTTTGCACGATACCACCCCACTCGCCGCGTTCATGACCGATAACCCAGTAATAACTCTGTGCATTTTCCCCGAGAGCATCTCGAGCATACGCTCGGCATCACGGGAGTCTGCGGGCTTCCCAAGAATAACCTTTTTGAACACTACGATGGTATCGGCCGCAATGATAATGCCCTTCCCCGCTTTTCCTGCCGCGGTTCTGGCTTTATCAAGCGATACTCGGATTGCGTAATCTTCCGGCACTTCTCCCGGCAGAATACGTTCATTCACCTCGGCAGGATCTACAGTAAAATCAACATCGATCTGGCGTAAAAGATCCCTCCGTCGCGGCGAACTGGAGGCGAGTATAATTGGAATCTTCTTCTTCGCTGTTATCATTATAATAGTGATCGTCTCTACAAGCCGGAACGCCCTCGTCATGCCGAGGGAAGAGCCGATAAGGCAAGATATTCTCGTTCTCAGCGCGCAATGGCAGGGAACTCTTTGAAGGACCGGGAAGATCGCGCCACAGGTATTTTACCGCTCTATAGCGCTCATTTTTTTCGGAAAGGATGATATCGTTCCTACGATACCACAATCAATCAGTCAACGAGCGAGAGGGAAATAAGTCACTTGCCGTATAAGGCCTTCATGATAGCTTCTCATCGCGTTTCGCGCGATATCAATTCATCCTTGCTCCAAAGAGCGCATGGGTTCTTGCCTTTCCCTTAATAGGCAAGAGGCCCGCTTATAGTGATTCTGCCGGTTGACGACACAGCAACTTGGTAATGTGCATTTCCAGCGCTATCATTGATGGGAATTGTGCAAGACGCGGTGCTGATAAGCCCATTGGGCGTAAATTGGACAGTTTCTATTGGACCGGGTACTGCATTAGGCGGCAGGGGCAGGGCGTTCCATATCGTAATTGTGGGCCAACTGACTGTGTTAGAAGACAGTGAACTTGCAATAGTACCGTAGCTATACACGTTATTAACAGGTTGAAGTATAACTTGTTGTTCTTTATTCGTAGCGATAGCATTACTCCTCGCCTGCCTGAGAACAGAAGCAACGTGCCTTGCCGCCGATCGATAATCGGTGTTGTTTATCCAATTCATATAATAGGGCACAGCGAGGGCAGCCATAATAGCGATAAGCACAATTACAAAGATCAACTCTATCAGGGTATAGCCTTTTGTTGAGCGAATGATCGTTCGATTTTCCAGCTTCATTTTCCTTTCCCCTCTTTCACATCAATCGAAATCGAATATTTCTGAAGAACTTGCACTCCCTCCGGATCCTGCGCAACGATTTCGACATTGTAAATACCTGCCGGCGTATCCTTTATCTGCCAGGTTACGACGCCAGTTTTATTGTCTATGGTCATGCCGGGCGGCGCAGAAGCAAGAGAGAATGTAAGAGGATCTCCGTCCGGATCCTCTGCCACGACCTGGTAGGTATAAACCTCACCCTGAATTTCCCGAGGAGGATTCGATACGATCCGGGGAGGTGCATCCGGTATGACTATTTGCTTTGACTGAAAGGGCTCCCCCTCCCCTTCGCGATCATACGGGACAACGGTCAGTGTTATTATGTCGCCGCGCTTAAAAAGGTTCCCTTTCAGGACAGGGGTATCTTCGGAACATGCTTTGCCGTTTATGAACCACTTGTAATGGAACTTTACTTCTTCTCCGGTTGGGTTCGCTCCCACGGGATTTACGGTCAAGTCCACCCCGGCGTAAACATTTTCAGGACTGAAGGGAACCAAAACAACCTTGGGAGAACTGTTACTGATGTCTACAGATGCAGTTCCTTCCAAACCGCCGGCAGTCACGGTCACGGATACCGTATCCCCCCTTGAAAACTGATTTTTAGCGAGCCGAGCGGTGGACTCCCCGATGATGACCTGGCCATTCCGCTGCCACTGATAGGTCGCCGTATCTGCCCCGGGAAAATCAGCCTGCACTTGAAGATCCGTCATCGCAGTGGGTGATTCAGGCAGTATCTTTACCGGAAAAGTCCCCGGTACTTGCTGCTGCCCGCCCCCTCCGGCTGGAGACATTGTCTGTCCCTCCGGCTGAGGGGAGGTCGTGGAAACCGGTTCCTTCCCCTCTTTATGGCAGCCAAGGAACTGCATCAGCATGAACAAAAGAACTATTGGGATTAATTTCACTTTCATTTCTTTACGCTATTCTTGTTCTTTGTACCACCACGCTCATTCTCTTACTTCACCTTTGTCTCCAGTATACCGGAGACACGGATGCGCCGGGTGACTGCGGGGCGGAAGAAGTACAGAGACCTCCTCCACATCCTATGAGCGTTATACAGTTTGTGTTTCCCGCTGAGCATATGACCACAGGACTCGATGGAATACCTGAGCCCACGGTACGATGGCGATCCGTCCTGAGAAGCACTTGGGTTTTTTGACCACTCGCCCATGCTTGAGGAGCAAAAGCATATAGGTTTGAAGCGTATGTCGATGATGTGGAATCATTTGACGTATCATAATTCACGACGGCATCCCCCGTCAAGTAGTCCAGCGCATAAACGTAGCTCGTGCCAAGATTTCCACCCGTACAGGGATTTGTCGTGGCGGTGCTAGCGGTAACCGGAGAATAGGTCGTCATGAAGACTGTGCCAGCGGCTACAGCCGCGGTCGAGAGCACCTTTTCTCCCGGGCAAGGATTGCCGTTACAGAGAACTTGCGGGGTTCTGTCGCCACTGTCAAGACGTATATACCAGCCGTATTCGGTGGTGTCTGTCGGTAAGGAAGCCAGATTAAGAGGACTGAGCGCCGTATTGGCAGCGGCCACCGTCGTGGCTGATTGGAGGGCATCTGATGTAACATCAACCATATTGGCTTCAGTCACGGCGGTCGTAATGCCCGTAATTTGACCGCTACTATTTGTACCCTTATCGAACAAGGCATATATCCTGTCCACCACGGCCCTGTTCAACGGATGTTCGCGGTCCCCGGTGCCGAAATACAGTCTGACAATTTGGTTATTCAGATCAGGCACAACAGCGGGCCTATAAAAAATCTTTCTTCCCGTGCTGCCATCGAGAACCCCATTGGTATATCCAGGGTTCGAACTGAATATCTTGGTTACCGTCCAGTTAGCCGTCTTGGTTGACGAGAGATTGAACCTCCATATGTTCCCGCCGCTATCACCCATATACAGGTGGTCCACATAGCCGTCACCGCTCAGATCCACGGCAGCTATCTCGCTTAGCATTGAATATTGAAGCGGATTGCTGTTCGCGAACGTATAGCTCCATATTTTGCTGCCCGTGGTGCTCATGTTCAGCGCACTACCACTCGTAGCCGGCACTGTTGCAAGTTCAACCACATACACGCTTCTCCCCTTGTAAGAATTAGATGTTGAGAATGTGGCTGCAGTTACCAACCCGGCACTTGTTAGGGGATTACCACTACTGTCGAGGCCACTGTCCTCTGTAGCGAGAACACCTACACACGAGCCGCTAAAGGTTTGGGTCGCGCCAAAGCGGCCGTCTTCATTGCAGTTATCATACCCGCCACCAAGGAACGCGGCTGCCTTAATCTGCGAACCCACCACAATTTGCCCTATTTTCGGCTCGCTCCAAGCCTCCCCTAAATCGGAGAAGCCCGCTGTGGCGGGCGAAATTGTCCACAAATATTTCGGCGTTGCCGGGTTGGTCACGTCCAGGGCATAGTAGAAACCCTGGCCGGGCTCCGTAGTCACTCCTCCGCCCCTTCTCAGCCCCACAAGCAAAATCACACTGTCATTATTCGCAGAAGAGATCCCGGTAGTAGCGTCGTTGGGATTCGCAAGATAGGTAAATACCTGGGGGCTGCTATCAACGTAATACGTATGATTCGTACCGGTTAGGTACTGGAGATAGGGAAGCAGGTCCGGAGGAATAAAGGCCCATGCTTCGATGCCGCTACAGTCATAGAAGGCGTGCAACATCCCGTCATTCGTGCCCGCATAAATAATGTTCTTGTTTTTAGCACAGTTCGATTCATCCGAATAGGTATATGAGGCGTAGCTAACCACGAGAGGCTTCGAGTGGAGGTCATCGCCAACAATCCATGCCCTCTTGTTCGTGTTCGCGTTCGCAGAGTACACGTCAAACCCGTGAACGTAGTTAATGAGCTGCTTCACGTCCGTGGTCGTTCCGGACGTAATAATGTTCCCCGGCAGACTCAACGAAGTTGCCGTAATCAAAGCATTCGCCGTGCTGAAGGCATTCGTACTGTTTGTCAGATCCGTGTTTTGCCCCATATAGGTATAAATATGGCGCACCGAGCCAGTTATGGCGCTGGTAACGCTGGCGATGGCATACGGCCTAGTTTCCAGCACTGCGCCCACGCCGCCTGCTTCCACAATGCCGCCGTCTTCTCCGGCAGTAGTGATGGAACCAGTGGCGGGGGTATTCGCAGGGGTTGTCCAGTAAGATACGGCAGTAGACCGGAAACTCCCGTCGCTGCAGGTAGAACACAGTAACGCGCCATCCCGGTCATCGATACCATCTCCGTTCGCGTCAACGTACGTGGCAAGATTGCCATTCACATCGATAACATTGAAAAATCCGAAATTGCCAGGGGTGTTGTTGGCCACACTGCATCCCGGATCGACACTGCCGGGAGCGCATCCAAGACCAAATTTCTTCAGATTGCCGTCCCAGAACGCGTTCTGCTCCGGATAGAAGAAACCCATATACACTCTGCTGCCGAATTGGAGCTTGTTCTCCGGGTTCACCGGCACAACCGGTGCAACATAGGACGTATTGGTAGCATATATGGTATTGACTATTTTTGTTAGAGCCTGTCCCAGGGTTTGCGCGCTCGTTGCCGCAAAATAAGCGCCGTTGCCATGGTTTGAATCGGCCGCCAGATTAAGAAGATCAACGGCCTCCGTGGTTGCAGCGTCCGTACCAAAACCAATGGTAAAGACGGTAACATTATTCTGACTCGTGGTGGCTAATTTGGAGAGCTGGTCGTGCGTGTACATATACTGCGCGATACCGGCGAGACAATGGTTTTCATTGGTGGCACCATCATAGCTACCACTAGTAGCATTACACGTTGTATACGTATACGAGGATGTGTTGGTGCAACCGCCGTCGTATCTGGCGCCAGCCTTGGTCCCCGCTGTATAAGGAGTATCGTATAGATATTGTGGAATCAAATTACTGGTATCCGTATTTGCCATGCCGTCAGTAATGACAACTACATAGTTTTTTTGGCAGCTGTATTGGATCGGAGATTTATACACCCCGTTCGTAACGCCGATCGTGGCCCCAAACGGGGGTGCGGCGCCCTGATAATAACTCATCGCTTCATACAGGGCTTCCCCCAACGGCGTAGAGCCCTGAGGAGTAAGTGAATTTAATGCCTGCACCAGGGCCTCGCGGTTGGTAGCCGTACCGAAGGCATTATCCATATTTTTAACCGTTGTAACATAGTTCGTACTTGAACCACTAATCGGGTAACTTAAGAATGTCCCGCCCAGGCCGTTACTGGTTTGGGCGTAATTGTATGTCATGACCCCGAATCTTACCGCATGCGTGGATTGGATAAGAGTTCCTATGACATCGCGCGCAATAGAGATCTTGGTTGCGGAGGATGAGGGATTACCATAGGACCAATTAATATAGTTTCCCAATTGATAGGTTACATTCGCACCAGCGCAAATGCCGTTTGTATATACTGTTCCGTTAATCGTCACGTTACAATACTTGCAGGAGCCGTCAGCATTGAGTGCATAACCACTGTATATTCCTGTAGTAGTCAAGGAGTTGTAAGGATTCGTGGTTATCGTCGTATAGGTCGTCGTATGATGGCTGGTAGTTGAGGTAGAATACGTACAGCCGGCTGGAGGAAGCAAAGTTACATCCGTCAAAACAGTATTTCCAGCACTATTGTTGTAAACCGTAGTCGGCCAGCACAAGTTATAAGGCCCGGCTGAGCTATAGCATTGTGCCACTTGTGGATACGCATTCGGTGCTGTAGCGGGGGGGAGAGGATCACTCCACGTAGCGGGAGCATAAGGGGAGCCTGTAGCAGTTGCGTCTGCAGGATCCTTCATGCTGCCCGAGTCGTCTATAATGATCAGGACATTCGGCTGAAGCGTTGACGGCTGGCCTCCATAGATGGCCGTGTCGCCGATAAACTGGTCCGGGACCCCCACCACCGCCAGCGCGGTGACTGGATGCAGGATAAACGCAAGTCCCACGATGATGATGCTCATGAGTGTCTTTTTCATACAGCCTCCTCTTACGTCCCGTAACTGACGCGTTCCCACCAAGCCGATCGGGGAATCAGTTTCTCAGCTGACGGCATGGTTCAGAAAAATCCATTGTCAAAAAATCAACCACGGGACTATTTACCACCCGAATTATTTTGCACTTGAAGGACCTGGTCATTATAATTGATCCAGTTGCCCATGGCCCAATCCAACGGTTCACCAGGCGAACCGCAAGACCCATCTTTGACGTCCAGATGTCCTTTCCAGGTTCCCTGTTGGCGTAAATTCTGCAGGGCGTCTGTACACGTCACATACCGGAGACGGTCCAATTTTTTAACGCGTCGCCACGTATCACTCCCCTCATATTTGGAGAAAAGGAGGTCCGCTTGAAAATTGCCGGCATACACAATATTCGGATTATATTTAGCACCCGGCATCACAACTGCTCCCTGGCTCCCTTGTTGCTGGGCAGTCGCGGTCGCGGCAGATATGCCGAGAGCCAGCGCGATCGCGAGAATGAAAAGGGTCTGTTTCATAATGGCCTCCGTAAAACTTGATTGACATTGTCCCGCTTGTGTAATTCGCTAAATGCCAAGTACCGCTCTTTCGGGAACTTATAGTATCGGTTCCCATGACGCAAGAAAATTTCTCCTCCAAAACCCCTGCCCACTAAGCGGAATTAATGATTCGGTACTGCCTGCGCCACAACGGCTTCGGCAACCACCGTTGCATTATTTACTGCAGATCCGGTTGAAGTCACGGCCGTATAAATGCCGTGCCACCCGGACCCGCCTACGTCTGCATCATAAATAGAGGCTCGAGATCCATTTGGAGGCAGAGGACCCGACAGCAAGGAGGGCACACCTGCTGTAAAAGTACTATTTGTTGAAACATCGACTTGAATGCCATTAGGATAAGCTCCATGAATGTTCGTTCCCCATCCTGGCTGTCCATTATTATAATTGTAAACTGCCGTAAGAACATTCGCGTTTGTAACATATCCGATTCCGGCGTCTGCGGCGAAGAATGCATACTGTTCTGTTCTGAAATTTCCGACGATTTTGAGTTCCGTTGAAGTCGTGTCAAGGGCCCATGTCCCGAGGATACCCAGGATGACCAGCATCACCAAGGCAAGAAGAAGGGCAATACCGCGTTCGTTCCCCGTACGAACAAAAGGAGCGAGTTTCCAATAGCGGGATATACGCCTGATCTTCTGCTCTTTTCCTGTTCTTCCCATTTCATTCTCCTATCGGTCTCGTATGTCTATGACCGCGTCAAGTCTGCGCTGGTGTGCCGTGTTGGTGCCCGAAAGAGCATTCGTGGTCATTGTTTGACCGAAGAGCGTTACCTTTACTGCGCGTATCGAGGTATAATTTGGGGCCGGGGTCGTGGTTTCGGGGGCCCCGCCGTCCATGAGGTAGGACAATTTGAGATTTGCCATGTTCTGGGCGATCGGATTTGCGACGCCGTTGACAATTCTCATCAGGCAAAGTTGTCCCGTAGGACAAGTCGTTACGGTACTGCCGCACCCCGCTGCCGGGCCGAGGCAATATTGAATCGTGTTTGGGTAAAAACCTTCGGTGTCGATGATAAGATCACCCGCAATGTATATACCCGCCGGAGCGGTTGATAACGTAATCGACGGAACTGTACTGTTCAATGCGCTAAGCGTATAATTGTTAAAAAGAGGAACATTCGTGTTACTATCCGGGAAGATTCTGTTTCCTGGTCTTATAATCGAAACCGTGTCTGTGCTCGCAAAAGCTTTTACAGACGACGGGTCATCAATAATGTAAACAGATGATCCGATCGCCGGCTGCTGTGCTATCCTGGCAATTTTCCCCGTTGCCGTTGCCGTCGTTAAGGTTATAGAATCTGAGGTACCGGCCACTTGCTGGTAGGGATAGACCGAAGACAACGCGGGCCCTTGGCTGACCGCATACGCATTTACGGCTGGCAAGCTCGAAAGAAAACCGGCCATCCTGATATCCCTGGTCATGCTCTCCATGCCTATCCTCAGGTTTTGCTGGACCTCGACGACTTCCTCCTGGGTATAGGCCGAACGCTGATGCGTGAGATAGAGAGAATAAACGGCCATCATCACGAAGCTCAACATAAACAGAACGACCATCAGTTCTATGAATGTGAAGCCCCTATCCTTCATGCATAAGGTTTTCATTTATTGAACTCTCTTGAAGGTCGTGTACGTTGAAACCGGATAACTACCATTAAGATTTTGACCGCTAGTGCCAATATTTGTAATACGATTCACCGTGACCTGAACAGTTGATGTTCCTGTAAGAGGTATTGCGCCGGCTCCCAGGCCGGCTTGATTTGTGTCGATCGTGTAAACTGCCTGGTAGGTACCTGAACCAGGGATGGTCAAGCTGGTAGTATATGTATTCGTATTCTCATCGTAAAATGTGTACGTTGCATTCGTCACTGGGCCATTATATGGATTCGTGGGATCCGTTATGCTATATGACAGAATATCCTCAGCAACCTGCATGGTCAGCATGCTTGCCACAGAGTTATTGTTGGCTATGGAATTCTTGTCTATGGCAACACCCTGCATAGCGGCTGCAGCCATCAGTCCGAAGGCAAGGATCGTTATTGCCACGAGGGCTTCAACAAGTGTAAAGCCTGTCTGATTTTTCTTGTTGCAAATGGTCGCTGTCACCATATGACGAACACCCCCTCAGGCATTATCCCAGACATGTGATCCGCCGACCGGGCATCGCTCTCAAAGAGTAGGACATCAGGCCGCGTTGACAAATTATAGCCAAGCATTCCGAGCATACAAATGAAGCTTCCATCATGCAATGACCTTTCACGCAAGGCGTTTCAATTTCAAGATGCTTACAGCAACCTTTTATGCAACAGTCATACCATGTCGATTCTTTGTTTTTTTAATAGGTTACAAGTTAACAGGGGAAGGATTTGTTCTCTGCAGTTCTCAGGTATGTAATGCATTACATAACAATTATGCCCGCATAACCTACGACCTGATCAAAGTCACCGCTTGTTTCTCCGGAGTTCGCGTATTTCACCATTTCGGCCTTCGTTGCGCCGAGTAAGTGAGCAGCCGTCAGCATTGCCACGGCAGGACCGTATCCGCACATTGTGATGCCGAACTCCTGCACAGTACGGTAGAGCCCTTGAGGGTTCAGGTTCAGAATCTGCTGAATGGCCTTCATGTCCTTCTCTTTTGCAGCCGACGCCTTTTCGTAGTGGGTCATGTCCGAACTCGCCACGATCAGCACTGCCTTGGAGTTCTCCTCCCTGCCCTTTACCCCTCCCCTGCTGTTCATGATCGCCGACGCTACTGCCTTTCCCAGTTCCTGACATATTTCCAGTCGGGTATCGAGCATCTGGATCGGTACAATCTTGAAATCGCTTTTCAAGTACTGGATAAAAGGAAGCTGTACCTCCAGAGAATGTTCACGGAGATGAGCGAGTTCGTTTTCCTGAATACGAGTCGATTTCGAGAGAATCGCTGCTGCCAGCGTTTCATCGATGGATACGACGCCGAGCGGCGTCTCCCATGCTCCCTTTGCCATCAGAGAAACAGGCGCACCGAGGCCGGTGTGATTCGGACCGATGAGAACAATGGTGTCGGGGAGTTCGATGCTTGAGTATACGGCGCCGGCCACAGATCCGGAATAGATCAGGCCAGCATGAGGAACGACAACGCCGATTGCCTTTTTCCGCATGACGGCGGGAGTGACAAATTCCGAAACCTGCTTTCTGAGTTCTTCGGGTGAACCTCTATAGAAATATCCTGCTACAGCCGCATGACGGACCATGGACTTCTCCATTGCATGAGCGGTTACTCCGCGAGTTTTTATTCGGTTCCAGGATGTTCGGTGTCGTTCCCTTCGAACGTACGTATATGCGAAAATGACTGGAGCACCTCAAGGAGGTGAGGACGTACCGTCAGATGCCGCGACCAGGCCTTCAAACCTAAAAGCCTCTTTTCTCCGCGTTTTCAAAACGGGTAAACCGGTTGATATAGGTCAAATCAACCTTCCCGATGGGGCCGTTTCGCTGTTTGCCGACGATGACTTCGGCGACGCCCCTCCTCCCGCACAGGCAGTCTCCCTCGTGGGGGCACTCGCATTTGTTATAGACCTCGTCCCGGTAGATGAACAGGATCACGTCGGCATCCTGTTCAATGGCGCCGGACTCGCGAAGATCGGCGAGCATCGGCCGTTTTTCCTTTCCTGGCCGCGTTTCCACGGCGCGGTTCAGCTGGGAGAGGGCTATGACAGGCACCTTCAGGTCCTTCGCGAGCATTTTGAGCGACCGCGATATATTGGATATCTCCTGCTCCCTGCTCGCCTCACTCTGGCGGCCGCGCATGAGTTGGAGATAGTCCACAATGACAAGGTCAAGACCGTGCTCCGCTTTGAGTCTCCTCGCTTTCGCCTGCATTTCGAGCACCGAAAGCGCAGCCGTGTCGTCGATGTAAATCGGCGCTTCGGAGAGTCTTCCCGCGGCGTTCGCAAGCGGGGTCCAGTCCCGTTCCGATAAATGACCGGTCCTCAGCCGATGAGCATCCACCCGAGCCTCGGACCCCAGCAAACGGAGCCCCAGTGCCTCCTTGGACATTTCGAGGCTGAAAAAAGCGACGATCTTCTGTTTTTCAACAGCCGCATAAGCCGCGACGTTAAGGCAGAAAGCGGTCTTGCCCATGGACGGACGACCCGCGACAATGATAAGGTCGCTCGGCTGGAGGCCCGACGTCAGATGATCGAGGTCGACGAAACCGGTCGGAATGCCCGTGATCATCTCTTTGCGCTCATAAAGATCTTCGACCATCTTAAAGCTGTGACCGACGATATTTTTCAGGGGTGAGAATGCCTCGCCGATTTTCTTTTGCGCTATGTCGAAAATGGAGCGCTCCGCCGTGTTCAACAGTTCGTCAATGCTCTCGACCGTGCGTGAATCGTCGTAGCATTGCGTGATGATATCGGTAGACGCGTGAATAAGCCTTCTCAGGACCGATTTCTCGCGTATGATCTTCGCATGGTACTTGATGTTGGCCGCCGTGGGCACGAGGCTCACGAGATTCGCCAGGTAGGATGCTCCCCCCACGGTATCGAGCGCCACCTTCCCGCGAAGGCCGTCCGTCAAGGTAACCAGATCGATCGCCTCCCGGCGTTCGAACATCTCGATCATGACGGCAAATATCCTCCGGTGGATGTCCTTGTAGAAATCCTCGGGCGATAAGAGCGACATCACGTTGTTGAGTGAATCATTTTCAATCAGGACGGCGCCGAGCACCATCTGCTCGGCTTCAATGTTCTGGGGAGGAAGTTTTTGGAGAGGGACGTCAGTCTGGACGGACATGATTCAACCTCAAATATGTTACAGGGAGTGGCCTCGCGGGAAGGGGTGCGGTTCAATCCTCCGGGAAAGGACGATGACCGTTCCTGTCACCGGCCCTTTCTCAAGCCGCCTGCCGCGGGTAAACTAACCATGACTCCCTTGACGGAGTAAACAGCGAAGGCTGGTGCAAGCACCAGCCTTACGATAGAACACTTCAAGGATCACGATTCTCCATCGGCGAATATGCTGGAGCGTTACTCCTCTGCGATGACCGACAGTTTGAAATCCGCGGTGACGTCGGCATGCAATTTCACGGAGATGGTATAATCCCCCAGCCGTTTGATCGGCTCATCAAGAATAATTTTTCTCTTATCGATGGAAACGCCCTGCGCCTTTATGGCTTCGGCAATGTCCATGGACGTGACGGAACCGAAGAGCTTGCCCTCTTCGCCGCTTTTGGCTTTGATCGTAATCGACAGAGCCTTGATCATGTCGGCGTCCGCTGCTGCTTCCTTTTTCAATTTGCGAAGACGGTCGGAAACCATTTTCTTCGCATGATCCATGGCATGGAGGTTTTTTGGTGTGGCTTCAATTGCCTTTTTGTTCGGCACCAGATAGTTTCTCGCATACCCATCGGCCACCTTCACGAGATCGCCGATCTTGCCTAATTTATCAATGTCTTCCCGTAAAATTACCTGCATTTCTGGAACTGCTCCTTTCAAATACGTGATAATGGCACGATACTACCAGAAATGGGGGCGAGGTGTCAATCAGAATCTGACCCCGGCTGTTATCCTAATGAACTCCGGCGTCACGGCCCAGGCGTCCGTTCCACACGGTCCCGTCCCGCATTTTTGGCCCTGTACAAGGCATCATCGGCCCGTTTGATCATGTCGTCGATGGTTTGGTCCGCTTCCTCAAAGCACGTAACTCCCAGGCTGATCGTCACCGGCGCGGTGACCACCCGTGGTTCTTTCACCGCCATGCGGATCCTCTCGGCGAAGTGCCATGCCTGTTCGATGTCCGTACCGGGCAGAATGATGAGAAACTCTTCTCCACCGTACCTGCCCACGATGTCATAGGCGCGGATGATGCTCTTAAGCCGGTGCGAGACCTCCTTCAGGACATCATCCCCGGCCAGATGGCCGTACTGATCGTTCACGGATTTAAAGTGATCGATATCGCCGATAATGCAACTGAATGTTTTTTCCAACCTTTTCGCCTGTTCAAACTCCTCTAAAAAACGCTCAAGAATGTGGCGGCGATTGAACAGCCCCGTCAATTCGTCGGTGATCGCTATTTTTTCGATCTGTATTCGTGCATCGGCGAGTTTTTTGATCAGGCTTGACATGAAATAATATATCAGTCCCAAAAGCAGGGTCGTCGTAATGACCCCGAAGGTGATAATGGCAGCCGTGTTGAACCGGAGATTGCGCTCAATGTCGTCAACATTGAAGGTAATGCTGATGCCTCCCCGGACGTCTCCGACAGCATAGTTTTGCTTTCGATGGCAGTTCAAACAGCTCTTTTCGACAAAAAGCGGAGCCATATACCGAAAGAAGGTCATGTTGTTTATCCGTTCCGTCCGAGAGACCTCGTGCAAATTGCCCTTATCAAAATTCAGCAACGCCTCTTTTTCAAAAGCATCCGGCATATTCTGGGGGTTTATCGGTTTCAGACTGGTGATGTGAAATTTAAATAATCCGTCTTTCTCTGCGTACTGCGAAATTTCTCGGGTCATAAGCGCCGGATTTTTTAACGTGTAAACACGTCCGTCCACAGCCGTAATATCGGGATTTTCAAGATAGGGATTGGACTCCACCCCCGGCTTCTTTTCCACATAGACACCGCCGTAATCGGCATTCCATTGTCTGGTCAGCAGGATGGCTTTGAAAAGGACCTGCGCCCTGGCAATATTTTCCTTCCTGATGAGCTGCCTGGTCCGTATGGCCATGTCAAGAAAGATCGCCGTCAGCACCAGCGCGATGACAATGCTGCTGGAGAGGAGGAACCTTCTGTAAATTTTTCTTTCTTTCTGTACGGGCATCCCGATCAACCGCCTGCTTTTTTCTTGAGTTCATGCAGTTTGTTCATGGCGTCCAGGGGGGTCATGCTATCCAGGTCCAGGTCCTGCAGTTCCTTGAACAGGAGGCCTGCCTCGCTCGCGAAAAGGCCGAGCTGCGGTTCAGTCGCGACGGCATCATCGCTCTGACCCGCTTTAGTCTCCTTTCCGTCCTGCCTCCCCTCTTTGCTTTCAACATCAAGTTTGGGAGAAGCCACGGGCTCGCCCAATTCGTTGAATTCGGCTTTTTCCAGATTCGCGAGCACTTCTTTGGCACGCAGGATCACTGCCCGCGGAAGTCCCGCGAGCCGGGCCACCTGAATGCCGTAGGACTTGTCCGCGCCGCCTTCCACAACACGCCGAAGGAAGATGATCTGGTCATTCCATTCCTTGATGGCCACGGTGTAATTCTTGACGCGGTCCATGGTGAGGGCGAGCTCGGTCAGCTCGTGGTAATGGGTGGCGAACAGGGTCCGCGATCTGAGTGATTTGTGGATGTATTCCGCCACGGCCCAGGCAATGCTGATTCCGTCGAACGTGCTGGTGCCCCTTCCGATCTCGTCAAGGATGATAAGGCTCCGGTCTGTCGCGTTGTTCAGGATGTTGGCGGTCTCGTTCATCTCCACCATGAAGGTGCTCTGGCCGCGGGTGATGAAGTCCGAGGCGCCTACGCGGGTGAAAATGCGGTCGATCAGTCCGATCTGGGCTTCCCGCGCCGGGACAAAGCTTCCCATCTGCGCCATGACCGCAATGACGGCAACCTGGCGCATGTAGGTGGATTTGCCCGCCATGTTCGGGCCGGTGAGAATGATCAGCTGGTTTTCCTCACAGTCAAGAACCGTGTCGTTCGGGATAAACCGCTCATCAGCGGTCAGCTGTTCAAGGACCGGATGTCTTCCCTCAACAATCCTCAATCCATCACCGTCGATGATCGCGGGCCTCGTATAGTTGTTCTTTGCCGCCGCCTCGGACAGCGACGCGAGGCAGTCGAGAATTGCAAGCCGGCGGGCCATGTCCTGTATGCGCACGGTCCAGGCCGCCAATTGCTCCCTCACCTGCTGGAAGAGCCGGAACTCCATGTCGAGGATTTTTTCCTCCGCTCCCAGCACCTTGTCCTCGTATTGCTTCAGCTCGGGAGTGATGAACCGCTCCGCATTGGTCAGCGTCTGCTTCCGGATGAAATCCGGCGGAATGTTCATAAGATTCGTCTTCGTCACTTCGATATAATATCCGAAGACTTTGTTGTAGCTCACTTTCAGCGAGTTGATGCCTGTTCGTTCCCGCTCCCGCTTTTCGATGCCCGCGATCCATCCCTTGCCCTCGGAGCTGATGGACCGCAGCTCATCAAGCCCGGCGTCATACCCTTTTTTAATCAATCTGCCTTCGCGCAGGGTATAGGGCGGGTCATCCGCGATGGCCTTGCCGATGAGCTGGGATGCGTCATGCAGATCGTCCCAGCCGCTTGCCAGATCGTATATCAGTTTCGATCCCCAGTCGGCGATCATGGTCCGTATATTCGGCAGTGCGTCAAAGGATCGTTTTAAGGCAAGAAGGTCCCGTGCGTTCGCGACGCCGAGCGACACCCTGCTGATAAGCCGTTCGAGATCATAAACTTCTCCCAGGGCTGTCCTGAGATTGGTTCGGGCCTGGTGTCCGTCCTTCAGTTCGCTGATCACGTCGAGGCGCCGTTCGATTTCGCCTGCATCCATCAGGGGGTTCAGCATCCATTCCCGCAGTTTTCTGCCGCCCATGGAGGTGACCGTGAAATCAAGGACTGCAAGGAGCGTCCCTCTCGACGAGCCGTCATAAATGTTCCTGATCAGTTCGAGATTCCGCTGGCATGACCCGTCCAGGACCATGTATTCTCGCGGGCGGAACGGCTTGATCTGCCTAAGGTTCGCGAGGCCGGTTTTCTGCGTTTCTTCCATGTATCGGAGCGCCGCCCCGGCAGCCGAGATGCCCAGTTTCATGTCACTGATGCCGAACCCTTCGAGCGATACGGTCTGAAAATGGTCGAGCAGCGTGCGGTAAGCAGTTTCATAATCAAAGGTCCAGTCGTCACAGCCATTGACGGCCTGGGTATATTGACGCAATAATGCCGACAAGCCCCGCTCGGTCTGATAGCCCCTTGGATACACGATTTCCCGCGGGGTAAAGCGCGCACACAGGTTGTCTAACTCCGCGAGATTGCCGGCGCCGTGGATCTCGGCAAGGAAGAACTCACCCGTTGAAATATCGAGGAACGAAAGCCCGTATCCGTTCTTTGCCGGATAGAGAGAGGCGAGATAATTGTTGTCCTTCGCGTCGAGAAGGTTCGAGTCCAGCACCGTTCCCGGCGTCACGACCCGAATGACTTCTCTCTTCACGATGCCTTTCGCGAGTTTGGGATCCTCCACCTGCTCGCAGACCGCGACTTTGAAACCGCGCCGGATCAGCTTGGCGATATAGCCTTCCGCCGCGTGATAGGGAAACCCGCAGAGCGGTGTCTCGATGCCCTTGGATTTGTTCCGCGCCGTGAGTGTGATCTCAAGGACCTTCGATGCCGTCACGGCGTCCTGGTCGAACATCTCGTAAAAATCGCCCATGCGGAACAGCAGGATCGCGTCCAGGTGCCGGTGCTTAATCTCGCGGTATTGCTTCATTAAGGGAGTCAAGTCGGACATAGCAAAAGAGGAGACGGGAAACCAATACCGGACGACAGACACACGGGACATTGCCTTGTCCTTCGGTCTAGCGCCCGGGATCGTGCTTCCGCCTGTCTTTGAATCATCCTTTCGCCTGCTGCATCCCGAGCTTCTTCATCACCTGCTGAATGTCCTCCCAGACAAGCTTCTTGCCGCTGGGGTTTCTCAGAAGATAGGCGGGATGAAATGTCGGCATAAGCGGTATTCCCTGATAGGTTTGCCATTTTCCGCGGAGTGAGGTTATTCCCCCGGGGGTTTTCAGCAGGGTTTTCACGGCCGTGTTCCCGAGGGCCACGATAACAGCGGGGTTGATTGCCGCAAGCTGCTTTTTCAGAAAGGGTTCACAAGCCTCGATCTCATCGGGATCGGGGTTCCTGTTGTCCGGAGGCCTGCACTTCACGATGTTGCAGATGTAGACGTCCTCGCGCTTGATCTTCATGCCTTTGATAATGATGTCTGTCAGGAGCTGCCCTGCGGCGCCGACAAAAGGCCTGCCTTGCTGATCTTCCTCCTGGCCCGGCCCTTCCCCGACAAAAACAAGCACGGCGTTCGGGTTCCCCTCGCCGAACACGATGTTCGTTCTCCCGCTGTGCAGTTTGCACCGTAGGCAATCGCCGAGCTCCTCACGAATCGCCGAGAGTCCCGAGGTCGCCTGTGACGGTTTCGGAATTGCCGGCTCGGTAGCTTTTTTCACTGACGTCAGCGGGACAGGAGTCGCGATGCCGCTCCCACATGGTGGAATGGATTCGATCCAGCGGACGCCGAGTACTTTCTGATACTCGAGATGTGTTCTGACTTGCGCAACGATATCCAGTAATTCACGCTGAATTTCAGTCATGTTCCCGCCGTATTGTTGAACGTCGAACGTTTAACGTTTGCTCAGTTTCCCCACTTGAGCTTCGTCCGGAGGATTTCGTAATAGCTTTTCGAGGGATGCTTGATCAGCTTCATTTTGTATCGCGACTTCCTGATCTCCACCACATCGCTGGTAATGAGAGGAAACCCTATCTGACCGTCAAGGGTCAATGATACGTCTTCACTTTGTGACGTCAGACATACCGTTACGACGACGGTATCAGGCAGTGCAATTGGCCTGTTCGAGAGCGTGTGAGGACAAATTGGCGTCACCACGAAGCAGCGTAGCGTCGGATGAATGATCGGGCCTCCCGCGGAAAGCGAATATGCCGTCGATCCCGTCGGCGTCGCGACGATCAGCCCGTCCGCCCTGAGGGTTGTCAAATGCCCGGTTCCTACCGAAATTTTGAGCTCCATCATGCGTGCGAGCGCGCCTTTGTTGATCACCGCGTCATTGAGCACGCGGTACCGCGCCAGCCGCTTTCCGCCACGGATGACCGCCGCTGACAGCATCATCCGGTCCTCGGTTTCTAGTTTGCCCGCAATGGCTTTTTCAAGATTGTCATAGAGTTCGTCGAGAGATACCTCGGCCATAAAGCCCAGGCTGCCGAGGTTGACGCCGAAAATAGGCACGTCCGTATGGGCATCTGCCACGTGCCTCGCTGCTGACAGGAGCGTGCCGTCTCCGCCGAGGATGATCAGCATGTCAACGAGCTTGGGGATCTCTTCGTCGTCGTATCCCTCCGCTTTGATGGCCATGGCGGTTCTCTGATCGATGTATACGTTCTTGCCGCGCGATTCGAGCCACTGAGTCAGCTTTTTCGCCGCTTTCTGCGCTGCAGGAATATCTTTTGCAATAATACCGATCTTCTTCATGCCATCCCACCGGTGACGATATGCCGCTTAGGATTCATAACAATGAACTGATCCTGGGGCTCCTCGGCGTCCCGTCACCCGTTTGCGCTTCCAGCGTACGCCTCAAATCATCCAGGATTTTCTCGTATCGTTCGCCTTCGGCAAGGAATCCTATTTCCCGGCTGTGGTCATCAACGTAGGACAGATAGATGCTGAGACACTCCTGCGGAAGCTCATCCTCGGCGCGTTCAGCCCATTCTATCACGGTAACACCGTCAGAATCGAGATATTGTTCAAACCCGATATTCTCCAGCTCGTCGGCATCCTTGAGACGGTAGAGGTCGATGTGATAAAAAGGCACCCTTCCCTTATACTCGTTCACAAAGGTAAAGGTAGGGCTTGGAATGTACTTCGTCTCCACGTCCAGACCCTGGGCAATCCCATAGGAAAAGCTGGTTTTCCCGGCGCCGAGGTCGCCGTACAGGCAAACCGTATCTCCGGTATCGAGCCGCTCCCCGAGCATCTCGCCGATCCGCCAGGTCTGCTCCTGATCCGAGGTGATCACGCTGAACATTATTCAGCCTGCATCGCAACGGCCTTGACCATGTCGCGCTTGCCGATGATGCCTACGACTTTGTTGTTCCTGAGGACCGGCAGGAGGTGCACTTTTTTCTCAGCCATGATCGTGGCGATGTCGACGAGCGACGTGTCTTCCGTAATGGTGATGACCTTGCGCGTGCAGATATCCCCCACTTTCGTCGCGGTCAGCCGTTTTACCTCCTGTTCAAACTTCTTCGAGCTTTCGAGGTAGATCGCGGCATCGAGGAAACTGACAACGGTGGGAATGTGGAGCCGTTTGTTCTGGCTAATGAGATCATTTTCCGTCACCATGCCGTAGAGGTCGCCGGCGTCATCCAGAACGGGAACGCCGCTGATCTGATTCTGTACCAGCAGGGATGCAAGCTCTTCGACGGAGGTCGCGGGCATTACGGAGATCACATCCTTTGTCATGATGTCTTTTGCAGTAAGCATTGGATCACCTCGGGAAAAGCCAATGTAACGTCTTATAAACAGGGCGGCCTTCCGCCCTGCATTGTTCAACCATGTGCTGGAGCGGCATTTCCGCCGTTCTTTTCCATTTCTTTCATGGCATGGGGAATTTTTTCTATGACGTCGCCTGCGATGAGCGATGCCTCGCCCAGTTCCCGTGCCGCGATATCGCCGGCCAGGCCATGAAGATACACGCTGAGACAGGCTGCCTGCACGGCTGGCCGTCCCTGGGCGAGAAAACCACCGATCATGCCCGTGAGCACGTCGCCCGTGCCTCCCGTGGCCATGCCCGGGTTTCCCGACGAGTTGATGAAAATCTCGCCCTGGGGAGTTGCGATCACCGTCCCGGCCCCTTTCAGAACAAGAACAACGTTATAATCCTTTGCGAACCGGGCAGCAATGTTGATCCTGTCCTTTTGCACATCCGCAGCGGACAAGCTGAGCAACCGTCCCATCTCGCCGGGGTGAGGTGTCAGGATAACAGGGGCTTTCGCATCCTTCAAAAGAGCCTTGTGCCCGACAAGGGCGTTCAGGCCATCGGCATCAATGACGAGGGGTATCTTGATGCGGGGAATAAGATTCCGCACAACTTGGGCTGACTCAAAATGAGTGGAAAGCCCGGGGCCAATGGCGACGGCGCTCATTTTGTCCGCTGACCTGAGCAACTCTTCTTCCGACGCGATGCCCAGGGTCCCTTCCATGCTTTCAGCAGCAGGAATGCACATGGCTTCGAAAATCTGGGATTGGATGATCGGGACGAGGCTATTCGGCGTCGCAACGCTGACCAGTCCAGGACCGGTTCTAAGTGAACTCTTCGCCACCATGACCGCGGCGCCGGCTTTGCCCGGGGAACCGGCGATGATCATGAGATGGCCGAAATCCCCCTTGTGAGCGTCCGTTTTTCTGCGCATGCTTGCCACGCTGGCGACGGACCGGTCCAGGAGGCTCACAAAGAGGTTTTCTCTCTCCACGATTTCCGGGGGAATCCCGATGTCCGCCACGCGAACCGTGCCGGCATGGTCTGCGCCTGGATAGAGCACCAGACCACGCTTGAGCAGCGCCATGGTTACCGTGAGATCTGCCTTGATTGCCGTACCGAGGACAGCGCCCGTGTCGGAATCGATGCCCGTGGGAATATCAACGGAGACCACCGGCTTGCCCGACGCATTCACGATGTTTACCGCCTGGGCATAGACGCCTTTCAGGGAAGACGCAAGCCCCACGCCAAGCATGGCATCGACGAGGACATCGGACCACGAGATGAGCTGAGCGACGGATCGTAATGATGCGGCCTGTTGAATCTCCACATCCATCTTGCGAAGGATGGAGAGGTTGATTTTCGCCTCGCCGGTCACGTCGTTGAAGGGAGAGAGCAGGGCCACACGCACCGGGACGCCGCGGATGCGCAGCCTGCGGGCAAGCGTCAGTCCGTCACCGCCGTTGTTGCCTTTCCCGCAGATGATCCCAGTCCGGACACCGGCGAGGCCGCCGAAGTATTTTTCCATCTCGTCCAGAATGGCCGAGGCGGCGTTTTCCATCAGCACCGGCCCGGGAATCCCGAATTCCTTGATCGCCCTGCGGTCGATATTTTTCATCTGTTGAGCGGTGACGATTTTCATGGATTTACCTGCGCCGGGTTCCGTCCGAACATCCATCCGCCCTCCGGTCAGGGGTTTTCGCGGCTTGAATTCTGGGAACTGCCGACGAGCACGACCTGTGCCACAGCATACCCCTCGTCGTGAGAATAACTGAGGAGAATCTGCTTCACTCCTTTGAGGTCCATGAGGTCTTTTACCCTGCCCGAGACGTTCACGATCGGTCCGCCGCCCTCGCCGTGCAGGATTTCCATATCCGTCCATTTGACGCCTGCGCTCCACCCCGTGCCGATGGCTTTCAGGACCGCTTCCTTTGCCGCAAATCGGCCCGCATAGTGCTGGGCCGGGAATTTCTGCCTGGAGCAGTATTCCCGCTCGTTCTCCGTGAAGACGCGTTCAAGAAAGCCGACACGGCTTTTCCCCGCCCGGTCGATGCGGTCGATTTTTACCAAGTCAACTCCAATACCGATTATCATGCTCGCCCTCGTAAGCAGCAATGCCAGGATTCGACATTCAGATCATCAGTTGCTTCATCTCGCGCACCGCCCGGTCGATTCCCACGAGCGCAGCGCGGGAGATGATGCTGTGGCCGATATTCAGTTCTTCCACTTCCGGGATGTCCATCATCCGTGCGGCGTTGCTATAGTTTAGTCCATGTCCTGCGCCGACATGGAGCCCCAGGCTCGATGCAAGTTGCGCCGCTTCGAAAATCTTCGTGAACTCCCGGTCTTGCTCTTGTGCGCCCCGTGCGTTTGCATAGGCTCCCGTATGGAGTTCCACCCAGTCGGCGCCTGCCTTCTTTGCCGCGGCGATCTGCTTCTCATCGGGATCAACAAAAAGGCTGACCGTGATCCCCGCTTCCCGGAGGCGGCCGATATAGGCTTTCATGAATTCGATCCGTGAAGCTACCTCCAGGCCGCCTTCCGTCGTCAGCTCTTCCCGTTTTTCCGGCACCAGCGTCGAAAAATCCGGCTTGATCTTCCGGGCAATGCGCTCCATCTCGTCGGTTGCGGCCATTTCCATGTTCAGCTTGGTCTGCACAACGTCGCGCAGAAGGCGCAGGTCCCTGTCCTGGACATGCCTGCGGTCTTCCCGCAGATGGGCAATGATGCCCGATGCGCCGGCGAGTTCGGCAAGGACGGCTGCCGCAACGGGATCGGGCTCCGTGCCCTTCCTGGCCTGTCGTATGGTTGCAATATGATCGATATTCACGGACAATCTTGACACTCGAGAACTCCTTCCCATGCCATGCGAACGATCTTTTTTTCGATTTTATCATCTATCCGCCAAAATATCCAGAAAATTTGCGGCCGATGGCTTCTTCAGATTTCTGAGAATGTCTACAAGTCGATCGGCAATGACCGTAACAAAGTTCCCGTTCCCACGTTATGCGGTGAAATCGGCGGAGGCATGAAGTCCGCGCAGGCGGACCTCTAAGAACAGTGGAGGTGCGCGTTTAAGATGCAGCGTAAAACAAATAAAATATTCCCTGCCCCTTCCGGAGGGCAGAGTTTTTTTTGGTACGATTCTTAAAAAAGATTGGTTATTCTGAACTCATGACGTTAAACGAAAAACCATATCATCCCACCCCTACCATCCTCTTCGCGGAGATTACGGTATTTTTGAGCAGAATGGCGATCGTTACCGGCCCCACCCCGCCGGGAACCGGCGTAATCATCGATGTCTTTCCCGAGACTGCTTCGAAATCCACATCGCCAACGGTCAATCCGCCAGGCTGCACATTAATGCCGATATCAACGACGATGGCACCCTCTTTCACCATGTCGGCTTTGATCAGTCCCTGCCTTCCCGTGGCAGTACACAGAATATCCGCCTGCCTGGTTTCCGCGCCGAGGTTCTCTGTTTCACGATGGCAGACCGTGACCGTGGCTTCCTTGACCAGCATCATCATCGCCAGCGGCTTCCCGACAGCCAGGCTCTTGCCCACAATGACGACTTTTTTGCCTTTCGGATCGACACCATAGTGTTCGAGCATCCGCATCACTCCGTAGGGAGTACACGGAAGAAAGGTTGAACGCACCGTGAGATTGAAGCCGGGCTCGAAGAGCTGCGTTGTGGATTCATCAGCGGAAAGCCGGCCCACGGAGATGGCGCCCTGACCGTCCACATCCTTTTCCGGAGCTATGGCGTTCACAACTTTCCTCGTATCGAGATGGCGGGGAAGCGGCATGAATACGAGAATGCCATTTGCCCGCTCATCATGGTTCAAGGTCTTGATCAGGTTCAAAATTTCGTTCACCGATGATGATGAAGGCATGGAGTAGTTGAAAATATCGATCCCTGCACGCACCGACGCGCTCTGGATCGCCTGATAATACATATACGACGATTTGTCCTCGCCGACCAGAACGAGCGCGAGGCCCGCCCGGATCCCGTATTTTGCAAGCCTGTCTGTCTCTTCCCGCACCGCTGCCACAATTTTTGCGGAGAGTTCTCCCCCCTTCATCAATTTCATCGATTGCCCTCCAAAAATAAATTTTTTTAAAAAGGGGAATTCCCCTCTCCCTTTCAACAGATCCTGCTCCGTCTGCCCGATCCCGGACATAGGACGGTCTTTCCTGGAAAAGCCCTTCTACTTTGCCGGTTGTAGTTCCTGCGCCGGGACCGCTGGATCCCGTATTTCCGTATGCCTGATTTGACCGCCAAGGTTTGCCGTAATGCCCACGAACGTCGCCGTGATCAACGACATTACCAGTACAAGGATCACGATAATTATCGGTATAGCGCCTCTCAATTTGAGTAAAACAAGTCCGGCCAGGGACAAAACTCCGAGAATTTCCATCAGGACCAGCGTCAGTTCAGCGAGTTCTTCGTGTCTTCCGATATACGTTTCCGTGACGCCGGGGATATGCTTGACGACTTCTTCTGCACCCTCGCCGGTAAGAAACACCGGAATCGTTATCAGCGCAATGAGCACAAACACTCCGAAACTCACCATTTTGACTTCCTCGCTTTTCCTGACCAGGGCATAGATGAGCAGTAGGATTCCGCCGAGCACTCCAATGACGGGGAAATGGTTGATCATGAGATGAACATGGGCCCAGTTGATATGCATGGCTCATCCTCCTTGTGTTTGACGATTTCACAGTCAATACTGCCGATTAATTTTCATCATTCCCGCAGACAGGCTGTTTCTTTTTCCAACGCGTTCGAGAACTCTTCAATGTAATGTTTTCTCTCCTCGTTACTCCAGGAAAGTTCTCCTGCCGCTATTGCCGCAATCCTTTCTATCTGCTTCAACCCCCGCGAACCGGTCATGCCCAAGTGCATCCGGCGCAGGATGATATCAGTCAGCGTTCGGGCGCCCTCTTCACGGATGCTGAATACGACCTGTGCGTAGATGTCGCGGCTCTCCGGGGAGATCGTTTCCCCGAGGGCAGGATCAATTCTCACGAGATCCAGCAGGGGGGCAACACGAGCGCCATAAAAACCGATGAGATGGCGGACGAGTTCCTGCGGAACATTATAGCGCGCTGAAAAATCAGGAATGGCCTCCCGCAAATATGCCCCATATTCCCCGGCCAAACCGCCAGCCAGCGGTTTCTGCGCGGTGATGCATTTTACCCTGTTGCCAAGGGTCCTGCATGCTGCATCGACAACGTCTCTGGCCATGTTGCGGTAGGTCGTGAGTTTTCCGCCGGCGATCGTAAGAATTCTTCCTGATTTTCCTTCCCTGATCACGCGGTGCTTGCGTGAAATCCTGGACTCCCGGTTTCCCGCGAAAGCAAGCGGCCGGACACCGGCATAGGTATAGAGGATCGCTTCGCGGCTGATGTTCAGCCCCGGCAGGACACGCCTGCTCTCCTTCAGCAGATAATCGATATCCTCCCGGTCGGCATGGACTTCATCCAGATCTCCTCCATACTTCGTGTCGGTCGTGCCGATGAGTGAATAAGCTCCGAGGGGGATAATAAAAAACATCCGGCCATCGCGTGACGTGACGAAAAGCGACTGATCGGAGAGTTTCGGCATGACGAGATGAATGCCTTTTGTGGGATAGATTATTTTATTATCGTTGATGTTCGCTTTTTTCCTTACAGAATCGATCCAGGGCCCAGCTGCGTTTATCAGGACTTTGGAGCGGAAGGTCCTTGTTTCCTCGGACAGCAGGTCTTGTGCAGTAACGATTACACCATCACCCGTTTCTTCGATCTTCCCGGCCCGAACGTAGTTCAGCAGTGTCGCGCCGGCTTCCCGCGCCGACACCACGTTTTCGATCACGAGCCGCTCGGGCATCTGAATCTGATGGTCGTAAAATACCGCGGATCCCCGAAGACCTTCCCGGCTCAAACGCGGTTCAAAGGTAAGCGTTTTGGCGCCGCCTGACGTAAAATAATGGGGTATGTCTTTTTCGTGGGAAAGCAGGTCATAAAGATGGATCCCGACGGAGATCACGGCCCTGCCGTGCGGATCGCCCTGATAGATGGGGATCAGAATCGGCATAGGGCGGATGAGGTATGGCGCCTGCTCCCGGAGTATAGCCCGTTCGCGGAGCGACTCAGCCACAAGATCCATCTCGAAGTTTGCAAGGTATCTGAGGCCGCCGTGGATCAACCGCGTTGTTTTAGATGAAACGCCGGAGGCAAAATCGCCTTTTTCAAGAAGCAGGCAAGACAGGCCCCGGAGCGCGGCATCCCGGGCAACTCCTGCGCCGGTAATGCCCCCGCCGATGACAATAAGATCAAAAAGTAAATTACTGTCGGGGAATCGATTCAGGGTCATGATGTGTTCCTGTGAATAGCTGGCCCAGGGAAGCCGAGGCCATGTATTCTGTATGGCTGCCTCGGGCGCCTCGTGAATACCTTCAGTTTGCGGACTGCTTGTGCTGTCAGCTCCGGGAAGCGGACCGCAGTTTTTCAATCAGACTCTTCAACACCCCAGGCTTGTTGGAATAAATCCCGTCCACGCTCCAGGAAATCATTTTTTTCATCTCTTCTTCTTCATCCACAGTCCAGACATACACCTGGATCCCCTGCTCGTGACAAAGCTCGACAAGCTTCTCATTTACGGTCATTTTCCTGAGACTGATAATCTTATACCCTTTTGCGCTGTATGACGACACATCGTGCGAAGTGAAAACATCGAAGATCATCGAGGTCGGAAGCGCCGGTAACACGCGGCGCACGGCGAAGAGCTCATCCTCTTTGAAAGACGACACGAGCACATAACCCCGGTAATCGGAAGATGCCAGGTATTCGGCCGTCAGCAATCCCGCGCCGTCACTCTTGACTTCCAGATTCAATCCCGCCTTGCCTGAAATGACCTTTATCACATCAGTCAAGGTTGGAACTGGCTCTTTGTTTTTCAGCTTGATTCGTGCGATCGCAGCGGATGAGGATTTCTCGATATCGATATTTATTTTCGCTGTTCTCTGCGTGTTCTTATCGTGCATCACATAGAGCATATTGTCGCGGCTTCTGCGGATATCGACTTCGATCATGTCTACGGGATAGGACAGCGCATGATGAATTGCTTCCAGGGAATTTTCAAGAGCTGCGGAAGGATCACCGCGGTGAGCAATAACAAGAGGAAAGTTCATTGTTCTTAATTATACCCGAAAACGCGCAAACCGCAACTGGAGGAAGGTGGAGGGAAAGAAGGACCGAGATGCTGCGAGGGGCAATAAACACTATCACGATCCGGACATTTTTCCCATAATTTTGTCCTTGATCGACCGGATATGGTCCGCCAGTTTTCTCTGTCGGATTGCTGACCGGTGAATAGACGTCCGGATCATAACGAGTTTTTCAAGCGCGGCCGTCTCCCCCTGTTTGAACAAGTCCCGGGGATCGCTGAAATCAGCCCAATGCGTTTCGCCCACGGCGGGATGGATGACGACATCCGCCTCCTTTGCCATGATCTCATTTAAATAAATCCGCGACACCGCATCCGCGCGAAGCACGATGTCAAGCCCCGATTTGTCTTCGAAGGTGGCAACATCGCTCGAGACATCCACGGCAATGACAACGTCTGCGCCCATATCCCATGCGCAGAACACGGGAATGCGCTCGACCCATCCTCCATCCACCAGGAGCATGCCATTGTCATTGACCGGCGGGAAAATGCCGGGAAGGGCGCAGCTTGCACTGATAGCAGTGCGAAGCCTGCCAGCCGTATACATGACGCGCCTGCCGTTCCGGATATCCGTTGCGACACAGCTGAAGGGAATTTTCGTTTCTTCTATGGCAATGTCGGGGATAAGGGGGTAGATGAGCTCTTCATATTCCTTTTCCCCGATAAAGGCGGGTTTCGTCGCCGTGACCCCCCAGAAGTATCCCTTGCGGATCAGGGTCGCCATGTCGCTGAAAAAGCCATGGTTATTGTCAGGCTGTTCAAGCTTCCGGATGAATTCAAGCCGTGTTTTCCGGGAGCGGTAGCTGCGCACATACTGTTCCACCCGTCCCATCCAGTAGGAAGCATCGGGCTGCGACGCGTACTGGCCACCAATCAGAGCGCCGAGGCTCGTGCCGGCGACCATGTCGATGGGGATTTTGGCGTCCTCAAAAACCTTGAGCACGCCCAGATGGGCAAGCCCCCTGGCCGCCCCCCCACCCAGTGCAAGACAAATCTTTGGTTCCATTAGGCGTTCCTTGTTCGGGGATCGTGGTGCGTGAGGCACGGTTTGATCAAATCATAGCATCAGGCCCCAACAGTGTAAAGCGTTATCACTGAACAAATTATTGACAAATGAGCGCCTACCATGGTATGTTCACTCTATGAACATTGAACGCCCCACCCCAGCCGGTATGGATCAGCACCGTTCCCTGCAGATCCTCGACGAGCTTTCGGGCAACAATTCGCTCACCCAGCGCGACCTAAGCGGCCGTCTCGGAATTGCCCTCGGCCTGGTCAATTCTTACATCAAGAACCTTGTCGCAAAAGGATTTATCACGATCAAGACGATACCGCCGAAGCGATATGCCTATTATCTCACACCCAAAGGCTTTACCGAGAAGACCCGACTGACCTATCACCTGCTCCAGGATTACACGCGCATTTACCGCGAAGCTCGAACCAACTTCAATAAATTATTTCTTTATCTCGAGAAAAAAGGTATGCAGAGTATCATTTTTGCCGGAGCCGATGAGGTGGCGGAGATTGCCTACATTACTTTGCAGGAAACCAGTTTGACACTTGTTAGCGTGCTGGATGACGATAAGGCCGGTGAAATGTTCTTTAGCAGAGCCATCAAACCGCTAAAGTATATCACTGACTTAGACTACGACATCGTGGTCGTGACCTCCTATCTCAACAGAAAGACGATTTTCCAGGAATTAATCAACGCGAAGGTGGACAAAAAGACTATCCAGCTCATATTTTCCGGTAAAAACGATCACCCCTGATGGAGAATCATTAAATTAGACGAGCATAACATGGTATCAGGCGGTACCTTTTTCGGGATATAATTATAAATGGACTACACTCATCTCACAGTATTCGTAGCCGGACACAGAGGGCTTGTGGGAAGCGCCTTGGTACGGCGTTTGACCGCTTGCGGCTACCGTAACATAATCACCGCCAGCCGGGGGGAACTGGATCTATTGAATCATTCGGCAGTGAACGAGTTCTTCCGGTCAAAACAGCCCGATATTGTTTACCTGGCAGCAGCCAAGGTCGGGGGCATTTATGCAAATAACACCTATCCTGCAGACTTCATTCTGGAAAATTTAAAAATCCAGAATAACGTCATAGAGGCTGCCTGGCGCCATGGTATCCAGAAGCTGCTGTTTCTCGGCTCCAGCTGTATTTACCCCAAAATGGCTCCGCAACCGATTAAAGAAGAATATTTGCTGACGTCCTCACTCGAACCGACAAATGAACCGTACGCCATAGCAAAAATCGCTGGAATAAAACTATGCAGCGCTTTAAACAGACAATATGGCACGAACTTTATCTCCGTGATGCCGACGAATCTGTATGGACCTAACGATAACTATCATCCCGAGAATGCTCATGTAATCCCGATGCTCTTGCGGCGATTTCATGAAGCAAAGATGAAAGGGCAGCCATCGGTAACCGTGTGGGGAACGGGCACGCCCCGTCGCGAGTTTCTTTTCTCAGACGACATGGCTGACGCCTGTGTATTTATTATGGAAAACTTTTCATCCAGCGATATCGGGGAACTGATAAACATAGGCGCCGGTAAAGACTTCACGATTTCAGAACTGGCTGACCTGATAAAAAAGGCTGTTGGGTTCAATGGTGCAATTGAATTTGATTCTACCAAGCCGGACGGAACACCGCGCAAGCTCTTGGATGTCTCCCGACTTCGCAAACTTGGATGGAAACACAAGACATCGCTTCAGGCAGGGCTTGTTAAAGCCTATGAGGATTTTCTTGGAAATTCAGCAGTACGAAAATAGTTAATTCCAGGGGAAAGTAATTTAATTGATTAAGAGAATGCTCTTCATCTTCGGGACACGTCCCGAAGCAATAAAATTAGCGCCAGTAATTCTTGAACTTCATAAGTTCCCTGAGTTATTTGACGTCCGTGTCTGCATAACGGCCCAACACCGGGAAATGCTCGACCAGGTGCTACGGTTTTTCGAAATAAAACCAGACAAGGACCTGAACATTATGAAGCCAGGCCAAACGCTCTTCGATGTGACGATTGCAGGTCTGGGAGGTTTGAGAAATGTCATTCAATCTGTCAAGCCTGATTGGGTCCTCGTCCAGGGCGATACTACGACAGTCTTTACAGCTGCACTTGCGTCCTACTATTGTCACATCAAGGTCGCACATGTTGAAGCGGGTCTAAGGAGTTTTAATAAATTTGCGCCTTTCCCCGAGGAAATGAATAGGGTCATGACCAGTCGAATAGCAGACCTGCACTTCTGCCCAACGGAAAATGCTAGGACAAACCTTCTCAAGGAAGGCGTTGAAAATGAAGACACAGTTGTCGTAGGCAATACAGTCATCGATGCTCTTTTATACGCCGTCAACAAAGTTAAGAACATGCGCAGCGAGGATTTCGACGGCGCTTTTAATAGCATCGACGTTCGGGACTTTGCCAAGAAAATCATCCTAGTCACTGGACACCGTAGAGAAAATTTTGGAGAACCCTTTAAAAACATTTGTACTGCCTTGAAGAAGATCGCCGCTCGTGATGATATCGCCATCATATATCCTGTCCACCTGAACCCGAATGTGAGAAAACCGGTATTTGGTATTCTGCGCGGGATTGACAACGTTCACTTGATCGAACCGTTGGATTACGCCGCATTCGTTTGGCTTATGGAAAAATCACACCTAATCCTCACCGATTCGGGAGGAGTACAGGAAGAGGCTCCATCTCTCGGTAAACCGGTCCTCGTTATGAGGGAAGTAACCGAGAGAGCCGAGGGCGTGGACGCCGGGACCGCTAGACTCGTTGGAACTGATCAGGCGAGGATTACTGCAGAATTGTCATCACTCCTCGACGATCCACGGCATTATGCTGACATGACAGGCAAAAAAAATCCCTATGGCGATGGAACATCAGCTCAAAAGATACGGGAGGTTTTAGCTAAACAATGAAAACCATTTGCGTGCTCGGTTTAGGTTATATCGGCCTGCCCACAGCCAGCATTCTTGCGACCAAAGGATTCTCCGTTATTGGCGTCGATACCAAACAACAGGTTATAGATACAATAAAGAAAGGCAACATCCATATTGTCGAACCCGATCTTGATATTCTGGTGAAATCGGCTGTACATTCGGGGAATCTGACCACGTCGCTAAAGCCGCAGGAAGCTGATGTTTTCATTATAGCCGTACCCACACCCTTCAAAGAGGACAGGAAACCCGATCTCACCTATGTCGCAGCTGCGGTTGAATCGATCATTCCTGTACTGAAAAAGGAAAATCTCGTAATCCTTGAATCGACATCACCTGTCGGGACCACAGAATCCGCAGTTGCATCATTGATAGCGGAGCACAAACAATGGAAAGCCGGCGAGGATTTTTTTGTCGCTCACTGCCCGGAACGGGTACTACCGGGAAGGATACTGAAGGAGTTGGTCGATAACGACCGTATCATCGGCGGAATAAATCGCGCCTCAGCCGAGGCCGCACGGGATCTCTACAGTTCCTTCGTGAGTGGAAATATTTTCCTTACCGATTGCACGACAGCGGAACTTGTCAAGCTGGTCGAAAATGCCTACCGGGACGTGAACATCGCATTTGCGAATGAATTGTCACTCATCTGCGACCATCTGGGACTGCGGGTATGGGAAGTTATCGAACTTGCGAACAAACACCCACGGGTGAACATTCTGCGACCCGGTCCGGGAGTCGGAGGACACTGCATTGCTGTCGATCCCTGGTTCATCGTGGATGCCGCGCCGGAGCAGTCCCGGCTCATAAGAACAGCCCGGGTGGTCAATGATTCCAAACCACACTTCGTGGTTGAGAAGGTGAAGAAGCAGGCCCGGAAGTTCAAGGCACCCGTAATCGGTTGCCTCGGCCTATCGTATAAAAACGATGTCGATGATCTTCGGGAATCACCCGCCTTGGAAATTACAAGAAATCTTATCAAGGAAAATATTGGAACTGTTTTGGCTTGTGAACCCTTTGGTAAAACATTCGATGAGTTCCCGCTCCATCCTCTCGAGAAGGTATTAAAGGATAGCGACATCATTGTCCTTCTCGTGAATCATAAGCAGTTTTACGATGTGGATCGAGAGTTGCTGAAGGAAAAGATCGTTATTGACACCTTAGGAGTGTGGAGATAAGCCGGAAATGATTTCGGATCCAGGGTAGATAGCTTGATCTATAATCTCGACTTAAAGCGGCATCTGAGAACCGTAAATTTTTCGTTTGCCACTTCCCTCTTTATTCTTCAGATGTCGTGATTGTACCTGATATACAGAAATGCTTAAAGGGGCGTCATGACCATAGACCAACTGTTTATTAAACTACTTCCGGCTTTTATCCGCACAAAACTCGAGGGACGCATTGTCCTGCAAAAAACTATCAGCAATGCAGGATGGCTCCTCGCAGATAATATAATCCGGTTGGGGTTCGGTCTTATAGTTGTTATCTGGTTGGCGCGATATCTAGGGCCTGATCAGTTCGGGCTTTTGAGTTTCGCCGCAGCTTTTGTTCTTTTATTCTCACCTTTGTCTACTTGGGGGCTGGACGGTATAGTAGTACGGAATATCCTTCTCAAACCGGAGGCCACAAACGAGACTCTCGGGACTACATTTGCGCTTAAACTGTTAGGCGGTTTTTTGGCGACAGGATTGTCTCTTGCGGCTATATACGTACTTCATCCTGATGATAGTTTAAAACAATGGCTCATAGGGATAACTGCTGCTGCAACCGTATTTCAAGCATTGGATGCGGTCGACTTCTGGTTTCAATCGCAAATTCAGTCAAAGTATACTGTGTTCGCAAAAAATGCGTCGTTTCTCGTTGTGGTGCTCGTAAAAATTATTTTGATCGTGATAAAAGCTCCGCTCTTAGCTTTTGCCTGGGCGGGGCTGATCGAGACATTTCTTGGCTCTATTGGCCTCGCCATTGCTTACAAGGCCACGGGGAATTCTCTAGCAGTCTGGCATGCTAGTTTTGTCATGGCTAAGCGTTTGCTCCAAGACAGTTGGCCACTCATATTATCCGGTATCGTCGGCATGATCTATCTCAGAATCGACCAAGTAATGCTGGGTGAAATGGTAAGCAACGAGGAGGTTGGGATTTATTCCGCAGCGGTGCGTGTTGCAGAGGCATGGTATTTTGTTCCAATGGCTGTTTTTTCATCGGTTTACCCAAGTGTAGTTGAAGCCAAGACTATGAGCGACGATCTGTTCTACGAACGTCTTCAACGGCTTTACAAATTCATGGCGTTCATTGGATATGCTGTCGCCGTGCCCGCGTCATTACTGTCAGGCTTCCTGATTAACATATTATACGGTGCCCGGTATCATCGGGCAGGCGCGATGCTAGCGGTATTGGTTTGGGCAGGGTTATTCGTAAGCATTGGAGTAGCACGTAGTTCATTTCTGATGTCCATGAATTGGACTAAGCTCCATTTCATGACGGTGCTCATGGGGAGCCTGTTAAACGTAGTTTTGAATCTTGCTTTGATCCCACTCTATGGGGGGATGGGAGCCTCTATAGCCTCCTGCGCAGCATACTGGCTCGCGGCCCATGGTTCGTGTTTTCTCTACAGGCCGCTTCGGAAAACAGGTTTAATGCTTACGAAAGCACTTATTTATCCAAAATTTTGGTAAAGACAAGGGCTCGAATTGCCAATTATTGTGAAAAATATCTTACCTGCATTAACAAAAACCTTGCCTCTTCTTTTGACACATCCGGGCCAAATCAAGTACGCACTCGAGTGGCTGTCGAGTTTGAATCCAGACAAGAATCCTCTCATGGATGAGCTCCCGTGGATTGCTTTTGACGCGAGAAAATTCCTCGAACGCATTATCAGAAAAGATATGATAGTTTATGAATATGGTTCAGGTGGATCAACAGTTTTTTTTGCAAGACGCGTTCGAAAAGTAATCTCGACGGAACATAACAAAGATTGGTACGGAAAGGTTCTGGATGACATCAACAGAAAAGGTCTTTTAAATTGCGAATTAAGGTTGCTGGAACCGGCACCAGTTACATCACAGAAACCTAGTGATCCTTCGGATCCAGACGCATATAGTTCTAATGATGATAAATATCGTGGCATGTCTTTTAAAATCTACGCATCAAGTATTGACAACTTTCCTGATGCATTTTTCGATATAGTTTTCATCGATGGTAGATCGAGACCTTCTTGTTTTAAACATGCTTTAAAAAAGGTGAAAGAAAGAGGTTATTTAATCCTGGACAATGCTGAAATGCCTTATTATTTTTATATACACAGTAGTCTCGACAATAAAGAATGGGAGAAATATGACTTCTTAGGATTATTCCCTTACATATTTCACTTCTCTGAGACGTGCATATGGAAAAAAATAAGTAGCGGGGACAATAAGATGATTGCAGAAAACCCGACATCATCTTCGAATAGAATGTAGTAATCAAAAAGGGAATCAGAAGGGGAAAATATGTTTTTTCACTTAATAAAAAATATGGTAAATAGAATTGGTTTGGCGTATACTCAAATGCTTAACAAAAAGGAGTATCATGCACAGACATTCGACAGCATCAACGAGCGACCAGTTGAATATGAATTTCTATTTAGACATTTAACAAAACAAGCTCCCAAAACAATACTAGATGTAGGAACAGGCCTAACGGCTTTACCACACCTTATGCGGACTTGTGGCTTTGTTGTTACTGCAATTGACAACATCAAGGATTACTGGCCAAATGGCATGATCAATCGTCATTTCTACGTCATCAACGATGATATCACTCACACAAGTCTAACTAGTAAATTCGACTTCATCACATGCATCAGCGTATTGGAACACATTAAAAACCATGCAGCCGCGGTCAAATCGATGTTTTCCAACCTGAATCCTGGAGGCCATCTTATATTATCATTTCCTTACAATGAAAAGAACTACGTCGAAAACGTTTACAAACTGCCGGGGTCAAACGTCAAAGAACTGTTTCCCTTCATCACTCAAGCTTACTCTCGTCGAGAATTGGACGCATGGCTGTCCGAAAATGGCGGCAAGATATTACAACAAGAGTATTGGCGGTTTTCAACTGGCGAATATTGGACTCTTGGAGATCCGCTGTGTCCGCCGATTCAGGTAGATAAAAATGAACTTCACCAAATTAGCTGTATTTTGATTCAAAAAAGCTGCTAAAATACATTAGTCTAAAAATAAGTTATCGTTATATTTAAGTTTTCGACATCATCGCGTTTCGCAAATATTCCCATGGAGATTCACATTGAAGGTTCTATATATTTCAAATGCTTTGACACATTATTACAATCTAGTACTAAGCAAATTAAACCGCGTACCAGGAATCGAATTAATTGTTGTCGTACCACGGCAATCCAATTTACACGTTGGAGAAGGCGTTTATCAAACACGAGATGGCATCTCATTTAAGGTCTACGAGTTGGAAGATAGGCATTTCTTATTTTACTCTTCTTTTAAAGGTCTTGCAAAAATCCTTCACGATGAAAAACCAGACATCATTCTTATAGTTGAACAGTATTTATTAACCTTAGTTTTTAATATCCCAGTCATTTGTGCTATAAAAAAATTGAGGATTAAGCGCATAATGCAGACGATTCCTTTTCGCATTCCCCGGTTTGAAGAAGCGAAAAAGCGACTTATGAATAGAACTGATATATTCCAGAAGTACCCACGCTGGCTTAATACGTTTTTACACAAGTCAAGGATGGTTGCGCTCATGAAACTCTCCTACATATACACTATGAAGTTTGCATATAATATACCTGATGCTCTTCTCCTTTATATTGACGAAGGCTATGATATATTTGGCAGTTATGGCGTCAGCAAGGATCGTATTTTCATAACATATAACTCCCCCGATACAGATAAACTATTTGAAATTAGGCAATCTATAGCTTTCGAAGAACCCATTTTACCTAGAAATGTGCATAGACTAATTCATGTCGGTCGCCTCGTTGAATGGAAGAGAGTTGATATTCTAATACGCGCCTTTTCCCGGATAAAATTGAAATACGCAGACGCCGAGTTGCTAATTATCGGCTATGGTCCCCAGGAGCAGGCATTGAAAGATCTTGCAGATGACTTACATATCGGCGCGGATATCAAATTCTTAGGTGGAGTATACGATCCGAAAATATTAGGTCGCTACTTTATGGCATCTACTATTTACGTGCTGGCTGGTATGGGAGGGTTGTCTATAAACGATGCAATGACATTCGGATTGCCGGTAATTTGTTCCGTTTGTGATGGTACAGAAAAAAAGCTAGTTCGTGATGAATTTAATGGTAAATATTTCAAAGATGGCGATGAAGATGATCTGTTTGAGAAAATCATTTACTTATTTGATCGTCCTCAATTACTTAAACAAATGGGTCTTAACTCTACATCGATCATAAAAAATGAAATAAATATTCATACGGTAATAAAGGGTTTTCTGGCCGCCTTTCAATACGTAAGCAAGGAGCCGAAGTAGGCTTTTTTATTAACTCATGAGCATCAGTAACTGTCTCTATGCAGAAATTTAAACAAATCGCACATGACTCGCTACCTCCCTATTTCTGGAGATTTTACTCTAAGTTCAATCGAAAAACTGGATTTTTTGGCAATTACCATACTTGGGATGAGGCTCGTCGGGCTTCAGTCGGATACGATGCCGATGTAATCCTGAACAAGGTTAAAAACGCCCTGCTCAAAGTGAAAAATGGCGAAGCGATATACGAGCGCGATTCCTTCTTGTTCGACAAAGTTCAGTATTCATGGCCCCTCTTGGCGGGACTACTTTGGGTCGCATCACGGGAAGGCAACAGGCTGAACATCATCGATTTCGGAGGTTCACTAGGTAGTAGTTACTTTCAGCAGAAATACTTTTTTTTGCATTTAAATGAGTTTCAATGGAATATCGTTGAGCAGCCGAAATTTGTAGAAATAGGGAAGCTTGAGTTTGAAGATAAGCATCTAAGATTCTATTACAATATAAACGAATGCATTGAAGAAAAGCACCCGGTTGCCATACTACTGTCCAGTGTGGTTCAGTACTTGGAGAGACCTTATGATCTTTTGAGCGACATTATCGCAAAAGATTTCAAGTACATTTTATTTGACAGGACCCCCTTTCTTTACAAAGGCGATGACAGAATTACAATCCAAAAAGTACCGAAAGAAATTTATAAAGCAAGTTATCCGAGTTGGTTTTTTAATCAGGCAAAGTTTTTAACATTTTTTTCGAGCAAGTACGAATTAATTGCCGATTTTGAATCCAGCGATCAAGCCAATCTCCCATCTGTATTCAAAGGATATATTTTTAAGCAAAAATAGCCATGTTCGTTTTATTAAAAAAACACTTCAACAAGCAGCAGTTTCAGCCCGGCGCATGTGGAATGTTTTTTAATCCATTTTATTTCGCGAGAAAAGGCCTATATGAAAATATATCCACATTCGCCGACAAAATTACCGGGAAAGTGCTTGACGTCGGATGCGGCCAAAAGCCTTACGAACAGCTTTTTAGATCATCGCAGTACATCGGCCTCGAAATAGACTCGCCTCAAAACAGACAATGCAAAAGTGCGGACTTTTACTATGACGGCGTGACATTTCCTTTTTCCGACAACGAATTCGATAGCATCGTTGCTAACGAAGTTTTCGAACATGTTTTCAACCCGACCGAATTCCTGAAGGAAATAAACAGAGTGTTAAAACCTAGCGGCATACTCCTTTTAACGGTTCCTTTTTGTTGGGATGAGCATGAGCAGCCATACGACTATGCTCGCTATTCCTCCTTTGGTCTGGTTGCCATAGTAGAAAAAAATGGATTCAAAGTGATTTCTAAAAGAAAGAGCATGAATGATATACGGACGCTTTTTCAACTGTTCAACGGATACGTTTACAAAAAAACTTTTACATCTAACCGCTATGTCAATTTTTTAACAACATTATTGCTAATGGCGCCGTTTAATATACTCGGAGAACTCCTTGCGAAAGTACTTCCTGTAAATGATGATTTGTATTTAGATAATATAATCCTAGCGACAAAAAATAAGGACGTACGGATCGATAAGCGGAATACGTTGAATAAGGTCTATTGATCACCGATAGCCTCCATTATCAAATAGTCCCAGCCGGCCTGGAATGCAACGTTATCCGGCTGTATAAACAAGGTCTTTAATCAGTTAAGAATTTGCACTTCTATCTTCACGAGGATACCATGGATTATTTTAAAGAGTTTGCTGTAAAGAAAGTTCTAATTACGGGGGGATTAGGCTTCATCGGTTCTTCCCTTGCAAGACAGCTCCTAAATCTGCAAGCACAAGTTACTCTTGTTGACAGCCTCATTCCCCAATACGGTGGCAACCTTTTCAACATTCATGACATCAGGGATAAAGTCGTGGTGAATATAACCGATGTTCGCGACCCTCATGCAATGTCCCATCTCATCCAAGGACAGGATTTTCTTTTCAACCTCGCTGGACAGACTAGTCATCTCGATTCTATGAATGATCCTCAGACAGACCTCGATATCAATGCATCGGCACAGCTCTCAATTCTTGAGGCATGCCGCAAGCACAACCCGCGGATAAGGATTGTATTTGCCAGCACCCGGCAAGTTTACGGCAAGCCTGAATACCTGCCGGTTGATGAAAAACATCCCATTAAACCCGTAGATGTTAACGGCATCAACAAACTGGCAGGGGAATGGTATCATCTTTTATACAATAATGTATATAAAATCCGTGCTTGCGCTCTGCGGTTGACCAATACCTACGGCCCGGGAATGCGGGTTAAGGACGCACGTCAGACATTTTTGGGGATATGGATTCGCAACCTGATAGAAGGAAAACCAATCCAGGTTTTTGGCGACGGTCTGCAGATACGCGACTTCAATTATGTCGATGACGTTGTCGAAGCCCTCCTGCTGGCAGCGGCGGATGCTATGGCCGAAGGAGAAGTGTACAACCTAGGGAATCGGGAACACATAAATCTTAAAGATCTAGCCGCTCTTATGGTGGAACTGAATGGGAGCGGATCATATCAAATTATACCCTTCCCGCCTGACCGGAAAGCCATAGATATCGGCGATTATTACAGCGACTTTAGTAAAATCCACCAGGTTTTGGGATGGGCGCCGCGCATTTCCCTCCGGGAGGGTCTCCGCAAATCGCTGGATTATTATGTTATTAACGGTAAACATTACTGGGAGCAGAACCAATGATACTAATGAATGATTTCCGATCCGAGCCGGATGAGCTTGTGCAGAATGAACTTGCAGCTGTAGAGAGGGTACTTCGTTCCGGCTGGTATATCCTGGGTAACGAAGTGAAGGATTTTGAACAGCATTGGGCAACCTACTGCGGAGCAAAGTTCGCGGTCGGCGTCGGCAACGGTATGGACGCCATAGAGATCGGATTACGTGCTCTCGGGATCGGCACTGGCGATGAAGTCATTACAACCGCTATGACAGCTTTTGCGACGGTATTGGCAATCATGCGAGCTGGTGCTGTGCCGGTGCTGGCTGATATTGATCCGGAAACAGCACTACTGGATCCGAACAGCGTCGAACGCTGCTTATCTCCACGCACCAAATCAGTCCTTATGGTGCACCTCTATGGCCAGATACGCAACATGGATCATTGGACCGCGCTCTGCAAGCGTTCCGGAATAGTTCTTCTCGAGGATTGCGCTCAATCTCATGCTGCACGATGGAAGGGCAAGGCGGCCGGCACGTTTGGCGCATGGGGGGCCTACAGCTTCTATCCAACCAAAAATCTGGGTGCAATCGGAGACGGTGGAATGTTAATCACCGACTCCTCCGAGATCGCGGAGAAGTCCAGGATCCTGCGAAATTACGGCCAATCGCAGCGGTACTATCACTCTGAAGCTGGATTGAACAGCCGACTTGACGAAATGCAGGCGGCCATCCTAAATGTCCGGTTGAGTTGGCTCGACATTTATACCCGCAGACGCGGGGAAATCGCCCAAGTCTACTCAAGCGGCATAGAGAATCCATACATTCAAAAGATGACTGATCCTCTGGAATGGGGCAGCCATGTGTACCATCTCTACGTGATCCGCTGCGATGCCAGGGACCGGCTTGCCGTGTATCTCCAGGAACGGGGGATTTCGAGCCTCATTCACTATCCGATCCCCATTCATCATCAAGGACCATGCCTGAATGTGAGAATCGATCCGAAGGGACTTTGGAACGCTGAACAGCATGCGCTCCGCTGCCTTTCTCTTCCCTGTCACCCGCAGATGTCCGACAATGACTTGCATCGCGTAATAGAGGCAATCAATGAGTTTAAATAATCCTGTTGAGCACTTTGTTACGTTGTTCGATAGCAGTTTTCTGCCAATTGGTATGGCGCTCCATGATTCTTTGATGAAACATGGGCAATTGTTTCATCTCTGGATAGTTTGTATGGATGAGTTGGTGGAGGATCAACTGCAACGAATTTCACTGCCGAACGTGACACTCATCCCGGTCAGTTCGATCGAAACCCGAGATCTGTTGGATTTAAAGAAAGGACGAACGCGCGGAGAATACTGCTGGACAATTACACCGTTCACATTTGAGGCGGTCTTTGACCGGGACGCGAATGTTGAACGTGTTACCTATCTGGATGCCGACCTTTTTTTCTTTTCCAATCCTCAAATACTGCTTCAAGAACTAAATGAATCGAGAAAGCATGTCTTGATTACAGAACATGCCTATGCTCCGGAGTACAACTATTGGTCCGTGTTGAGTGGCAGGTTTTGCGTTCAGTTTTTGACGTTCAGAAAGACAGCAGAAGCGATAAAGGTTATGCGATGGTGGCAAATGAGATGTTTAGAGTGGTGCTTTGCAAGGTTTGAAGATGGCAAATTCGGCGATCAAAAGTATCTCGACAGCTGGCCAAACCTTTTCGCCGACGAGATTCACATAGTTCGCAAAACAGATAAAACCTTGGCTCCTTGGAATGAAAAATATTTTGAAATACAGCAACAGATAAAACTTGATCCCGTTTTTTTCCATTTTCATGAATTCAGAATTGTTGCCCCGAATAAGGCTAAATTATATTCTCACTACAGAATTGGTAAAGAAGGGCTTAAACTTTACGATATTTACCTTTCATCGATAAGCAAAAGCATTACTACTTTATATAATTTTGGCATAAGTGTGCCTTTTATAAATAAACCCAAGAAATTGAAAGAAACAATCTGGAGAATAATCATGAGACAGGATCGTTTCAAAAAAATCAGTTTGTTAAAATCATAGTAGCGGAGTAGAAACTGACCCCTGATATTGAGTCTACACTTTCAAGGAGATATGATGACGCCCCCAATATTTAATACATTTCATCAAACCATGACGACGCTTCTACATTCGTTCGGATTGTCCCGGGGTCCCCTATCGTTACAATCTGCATTAATGAGGCACATTCGAAGAGGTTTTGACGTCAATACCGTGATCGATGTTGGTGCATTTTCCTGGATCTGGTCGCTCAAGGCAATGGAACTTCCTACGATATCTGATTTTCCCCTGATTGAAGCTCAAAAAAATTATGACTCGGCGTTAACGAAACTATAAAAATGCCTTTTCCGCATAGATTAAGTTATAGCTGCGGCGGGTAATCGGAATGGTGAAATATATTTCGACGCCTCCAACCTATTTGGCGGGCTCGCCTCTGATACTCCTTTCGAGAAGAATTGCATAAGCGTACCAGTTCTGGCCATCGATTCTGTCATTACTTAAAAGAGGCTGAACCCCCTTATCTTCTCAAACTCGATACAAATGGATTTGAAGTCCCCATTTTTGAAGGGGCCAGTGAAACCATGAAACAGACTGAACTGATCATCGTAGAAACCTATAACTTCAAGTTGACGACCGATAGTCTTCGAATCCATGAGATGTGCTCGTACCTTGAATCGCGCAATTTTTGTTGCATCGACATCTGTGAGCCATTGCACCGACCCCGCAACGGAGCGTTCTGGCAAATAGATCTTTTCGTTATGTCTTCGGATCGCGAAGAGTTCAATTCAAACACGTATGAATAATCCAAATTAACTCCTATGAAGAAAATATCTATCATAACTCCCTGCCGTAACGCTGAAAAAACCATCGGTGAGACTATCGAGTCTGTCCTTACTCAATCTGCCCTGCTTGCCGGCAGGGCAGAGCTGGATTACGTTATCTGCGACGGCCTTTCGACCGATGAGACAGTCAAAATCGCAGAGTCTTCCACTACTGGGTTCCGACATGGCCTTGTCCGGATCGTGAGTCAGCGCGATTCAGGAATGTACGATGCGCTCGGCCATGGTTTACGCATGGCATCCGGCAATATATGCGCCTACCTCAATGCCGGAGATTACTACTCGAAGCAGGCATTCGACATAGTCCTCGACCTTTTTGAATCGAATAAAGCAAAATGGCTGACAGGTTTTTCCACCATATATAACGAACGCTCACACCTCGTGGAATGCTATTTGCCTTTCAAATATCGGGCTCGGCTGTTCGCTTGTGGAGGCTATGGCCGAATGTTGTCTTTTGTCCAGCAAGAATCTACTTTTTGGAGTGCCGAGCTGAACAGCTCAATAAACTTCGAGCAACTCAGCACGTACCGATATGCAGGTGATTTTTATTTGTGGCATCAATTCTCCCAAAGCGCAGAGCTAAAAATAGTCGCAGCGTATATCGGTGGTTTTAAACGTCACCATGGGCAGCTGTCGGAGGACATCGATGTGTATTACCATGAGATGGATGCCATCACTGGTAATCACAAGGTGGGCGTAACTGACAGGATCGTAGCCTGGTTTGATGCGCTTATGTGGGAACTGCCTCCTTTCGTCAAGAAATATTTCAACCCGAATGGGCTATACCGTTATGACCATGAACGGCAGGAGTGGGTGTAGTTTCAAAAAATACAAAATTCAGGAACATAGAGGGCGGAACGAAGACTCAAGGTGTTGTAAGAACGACACGTCCAGACTCGCCTTTGATTTCAGTGATCACTCATGGGGGAAAATCGAATCAGGAAGTTTTGTGCTCGATGATCCGCAGAAACTGATCGGCAGTATGACCCCAGCCGAATTGTCTGGCGGTGATCATGCCTTCTTCGGCGATAATCTTTCGCAGGTCGCCGTCGCTAATCAATATAAGCAACTTCTCCTGTAAATCGGGGATACTTTTCGGTTCGCACATAAGGCAATTCCGGCCGGAAACTGCGTACTCGTGCACTCCGCCCGTATTGGTCACGAGAACGGCGCAGCCGCATGACATGGCCTCAAGCGGCGGAAGCCCGAACCCTTCCCACCAGGACGTCGAAACGAAGATGTGGGAGTGGTTATATACGTCCGCGATCTGCGCATCGGACGACGGTTTGACTAAGGTGAAGTCTCTACAATCGAACTGAGACAGATTGTCTGATGAAATCACAAAGATATTTGTGATGCGGTGTCCGACAACAGCTTTCAGACCTTTCCATGCTTCCACAAATTCGGCAAACCCCTTCCAGGGATGCGCCCTTCCAACCAGGCAGATATTCAGTTCATCACTGCATCTGACGTTTCTGTTGAAAAAAACCGTACGTTCAACGCCGGGATGCACCAGTAGGCAGGGGACATCGTCGCGCCCGGAAACCGCGAGAAAGGATTCCCATACGAAGCGAGAATTGAAAAGAAAGTGCATGCGATACCGGTACGATATCCTTGTCAGCGTTTTATATACCCGCAGAACCAATTTGCTCTTCAAGAGATGTAGATCGTCAAAAATGATGTAGTCGTCCGCCTGTAGAAAACGGTATGCGCGTTTACGTCTCAGAAATATAGACAGAAGAGACAGCATCGGATCGGTGATGATGAGTGTACTCTCCTTTCGTTCCCTCCTGACGAACCAGAACATCTTCGCGATATTGATGATCGCGCTGAAAGCATTCTTCGCGGACCTGCCCACGGTCACGACGCGGACATCGGGTTCCAACGAAAAGGTGGGACGTCCATCAGAGATTGCGGGAAAGAGGATATCGACAGTATGACCACTCTTCGCCAGTGCATTCGCCAATTCGACGATTACACGGGTTCCGCCGCCGGTTTTAAAAAACAACATGATAAATACTACGTTCATTCCGTACTTGTTCGACAGATGGTGGATTTATCGGATTTTTCGATCGGCTGATTATCAGCTTTCCCCCGATAAAAAACGTTCATTATCGATCTCACCGCGCTTGACTTTAATGAAGTTCTTCCGATTAAGCATCCGGAGATCGTCCATTCTGATTCTCCCTCTGTTTAGGATGATATAGAGAAAAGGGACGTAAACGATTGCAAGAAGAGTCACAAGCGTTTGATATTGCCCCAGCGCCGGTGGAAGCATCGTACGAATGCGATGATAACTGAGGCCAAAGACCCGGTTGGCCGGGGCCCAGTGATAATACTTCATAACGGTATGCAGAATTTCCACCTGGAACCCGAGAGCCTGACGCGGAGACATTGACTTGGATTCTCCATGCATGCGGTATGTTGCCAAATAGTGCTCGATGTGAAGCAACCTGCTTATCCGGGACATCCTGATCCAAAGATCATGATCCATCGTGTAATGTAGATCAACATCCATGGGGCCCGCAGCATCCAATACACTTCTCCTGAAAAAAGCCGCAGGTTGACAGATCAAATTCAGGGCGGCAAGCCCTTGAAAATCAGTCGGGCCGGTGTTCACCTCTCTCAGCTTCTTTCCAGATTCATCAATAAACCACGCTTTGCCGTAAACAAGTCCAATATTGGGATTGTTGCGGAAGGAAGAAGCAATTAGGTTCAAAGCTCCGGGCAGATAGGTATCATCGGAGTTCAGCCAGGCCAAAATATCCCCCTCCGCTTTGAGGAACCCCTTGTTAAGTGCGTCGGTCTGTCCTCGGTCTTTCTCGCTTAGCCAGCGATACCGTATGCCTTTACAGCGAATTGGCCAGGTTCCATCAATAAGAAGGACCTCGTATTTTTTGATTATCTCTAGAGAATTATCCCGGGAACCTCCATCAATTATAATGTAATCTATGGTGAAATCCCCTTCCTGGCTCAGGATGCTTTCTATCGTCTGGGAAAGAAATCTTCCCTGATTGTAAGAAGGCGTGATAATGGAGATCCGGATAGGTTCTGGGTTTTGGGCTATGCTCATCTTGCCTTGGCGATTTCTTTGATATTATTAGGGTGGATACTCACTGCATTGCTGCATTGCCGAGGAGACTGAAGACCTAGTGCTGAAGTGCATAAGTTCCACAGAAGGCCTGACTCCAGACGGAGAACTCATGCTGGTGAACTACTCCGGGCCGCCGTCATCTTCCTATCCCATGCATCCATAATTTCTTCAAAAGCGGCTATGAAGAAGATGATTAAACCAATAGACGGCATATATACCCGGTGTTCAAAAATGACATCAAGGATTGGAACAAAACTCTGGGTAGGCGACAAGGCGATATAAAACCAGGCAAAACCAAACGGTATTAGCGTCCATCTCTTCTTCACATAGAGCCAGATCGAAACAGCCACAACACCAACATGCGCTATAAAAGAGATCATTGTTGGAAACTCAAACAAGGTCTTCGCTAAGGGATATCCATAATCCAGGTTTTGGTTAATGGGAAGTATAAGAAGCCTCATATAAGTCCACAGGACATTGAGCGACGTCAGCAAGTAGGTCAAGGGAGTAATGCCCTTCTGTCCGGAGATGCCGAAGCCGACGCCGTTCATTTGCGTCGTAGACATATCGTAAATCAACACGCTCCACGACAATGCAACGAGCGCATGCCAACCCAAACGCGAAAGAACCGGTTTGAACTTGCTGTTCGAAAGAAATAGAAAATCGTAGAGAATCAACATTGCAGGCAATGTTACCGCCCATTCTTTCGAACCCATGGCGAGCGCCGCCATGGCAACACTACCTATAAAGTAAGCGAATTTACCTGTCCTCGCCCCATTGATAAAAAACAAAATAGTGGCAAGATAAAAAAATGTTGCGATGAGCTCCGTGCGGCTGATTATGTACGTTACCGCTTCTGTCTGAATAGGATGTAGTGCGAAAAGAAGCGCACCAAAGAGGGCCATTCTCCGCGACCGGTATGCATAGCGGTCGCGGAGTGCAGGCAGTTCCAGAGTCCAGAGAATAAATAGATATACAAAAATACTATTAGCTATGTGGCAACTGATATTGAATATGTGCCATCCTATGACGTTCAGACCGCTCAAAGCATAATTTAACAGCAGCGAAAGGTTTACTATAGGTCTGGTTCCGGAAAAAGAGCCAATAAAAGTATCCCAATTAAGCCGCTTAATATTAAGATTATCCACGATAGTGGGGTTATCATCAAAATTGAAATCATCCTTGAATGTGTTGGAATAAGCAATCAGGATCAGAACGGTAATAATGCCGAATGCAATAAGGTTAAAATGCTTTCCCGCCAGAATCCTGCTTATTTTTTCTCTTAATGCCCGCATGATTGCTCTTATTCCTTCGCTAAGCCAAATTTCTCCGTTAATTTAACATGGTTTGGCAGTAAAGTAAACATTATTTTCCTGCACAATCAACCCTTTACAGAATTGGTTGAGGCCCTATTGCCCAAGGGCTCCTGAATCTGCTGGCGCATAAGCGCCACTTCTTGCGCCAGTTGTTTGTTCTTTTCAGACAGTCCGGAAATAACCACAGAAAAGTGAAGCGTTATGAGTAAAAGGAACAGGAACGCAACAAGAAAAAGGAGAGATGGCGGATAGTAGATGCCGAGCAGATGGGAAACATATTGCAGAATATCCCGTGATGATGAGAAAATAAGCAGAACTCCGCCTGAAAGGAGCCATAAAAGAGAGTATTTCTCCTTGAGACGGCCTCGGCGGATAAGTTCCGCAACGATAAACAACAATGCTCCGCTTCCAACAATAGCAAGGATTTTTAACACATCCATCGGCGTTACCTCACTTTCTTCATGAGATCAATAAACACAGCAATAAGTACTTTAGTCATATAATATAGCGACCTGAGTGGAGTTATTGAGGATTTACCGCCTGTCCGCTCCCGCATTGTTACCGGCACTTCCATTATGCGTTTTTTTACCTTGTGCAGCAGAACTAGGGACTCCACCTCAGGATAGTCATCGGGGTAGTTCCGCGCAAAAAATTCAATAACGCTTTGGTTCGCGGCCCGAAAACCGGAGGTGCTGTCTGTTATCGACGTAGTCATGATCCGCGAAAGTACGAACGAAAAAATCCATATTCCAACTGACCTGAAAACCGGCGCTTTATAGTTACTGGGCATCAGAAACCGGGAGCCGATCACCATATCCGCAGCTCCTGCTTCAAGAGGATGCAGGAGTTTGACGATTTCCTTCCCCACATGCTGACCGTCACCATCGAATTGTACAGCTATATCATAGTTATTGCGCAACGCGTACATATACCCTGACTGAACTGCTCCGCCAATGCCCAGATTGAACGGTAAATCCAGGACGCTCACGCCCAACTCTCGGGCGACGTGGGACGTAGAGTCTTTTGACCCGTCATTCACCACCAGAATGTCCACCGAGGGGACGGACTCCCTGAGGTCATGGATTACGCCGGGAAGGCTCTTTTCTTCATTGTATGCGGGAATGATGACAAGTATTTTCATGCGATTTCTGTTCAACGGGATCATGCCATAGGGACATATTCACCATGCGGAAACTACTTTATCACTTTCCACCCCGTTCTAAAGAGATCTTTCAGTGCTTTCCAGGAATTGATTTTTCTGAGCTGGAACCATATCCTACGCGGGCTCAGATAGAATTGTCTGTTAGCTTTCTTCACCGCATTTTCCAACTCTTCCTTGCGGAGATGTGGGTAAGCGATGAGCGATTTATCTGTCGGTGAAAGGTTGCTTTCTAAATCGTTAATGTCGGGTTCCAGCGCCCATCCCCCCTCTCTCGCTTTTCGATCAAACTCCGTTCCGGGAAAAGGAGTTGCTATCAGAAACATGCAATAATTTATAGGATACGATGAGATCGTGTTGACCGTCGATTGAATAGTGTTTTTTGTTTCAAGTGGTGAAGCGCCAAACATGATGTTGGCTTTAGGTTCAATGCCGTATTTATTGAGCATATCTATGGCTCGTCTCACCTTGACGATATCCAGGTCTTTTCGAATATCATTCAATACGTTTTGATCAAGTGACTCTATGCCAAGATCAACGTATTTACACCCCGCCCGCGCAAGAGCGCTCACAATATCATCATCGAGAACAAACTCGCAACGAGATAAGCCTCCAAAGGGTAAGCCGACCTTTTCCAGACCATCGCATATTTCGAGGATTCTCTTCTTTCCACCGAATAAAAACATATCATCGATTATGGACACCCCTTTATATCCTGCCGATTTAATCGCCTTGAATTCCCCTACGATATTGATGGAAGAGCGCAACTTAACAGGCGGTTTGCTTCCATCATGAAATCGTTTCCACTCCAGCTCCCTCGCCCAGCTTATCGCATTTGGTACGCAATAGTAACACCGGAAACTGCATCCTCGCGAGGTCAGCACCAAGGTAACCGGCCGTTCGCTCAATTTAGGATTAAAATATTCATTACTATCCGTGAGCAAGTTGCGCGCAGGGAACGGCAATGTATCGAGGTTATCAATGACACCAAAGGTTTCATTCTCGATCATTTCTCCTTTTTTCAGATATGAGATTCCCTTCACGCCCTCCACGCTCCCGGCGAGAAAACCTTGCAATAAATCACCAATAATGTATTCCGCCTCTCCTCTGGCAACATAACAACGGTTATCAAAAAGGAAATGAGATGGTTTAAGCGTAGGATGGGGACCAAAAAAGATTATTTTTGCCGGGGTCTGTTCAATAATGAGCCTGGCGGCTTGCAAATCCACGCTCTCGGCTAGAAGAACGGTGTGAAAAACATAGACATCATGATCTGCTGACCTAAGGAATTGTGTATATTCTTCCCACGAGTTATTGCCGGTAAAATCATTTAATGCGACTGCATGCCCAGCCTGTTCCAGCAATGCAGCAACATACAGGATCGGAATTTCCGGCTGTTTATAAACCGAAAAGGTGCATCCATAAACCCGTTCAGGCTGCTTGTCCTTTTGTTTGGCGGGCGGGATAAGAAGACATATTTTCATGATTGATTCTTAAGTCTCCTTCCTACCCAAACCACCAAAGCCCAGCTCCATACGAGATTTCTTATCAAATGGACAAGGGGAAGCAAAGCAACGGATAAATCTTTTTGCTTTCTCAACACAGCTAGAGTAAATACAAACCGATCGATCAGGAGAACGCCAAGTACGAGCAGGCCAAGTAGTAATGGTAGTTTTGATGTTATGCCGAGGGCAGATGAACCCGTAGCAATCAGTACCAGCATTAATGATAGCAGCGTCAGGGGCGCTTGTAAAACCATGCGCAGACCAGAGACGCTATCTCCGGTAATTTTATCTTTATGTTTAGCGATGAGCTGCATCCTCCCATACGCTGAACGGTATTGCTGTTTGACATAGCTCAGGTAATCCGCTTTCCAGTAATGGTCACAAAGCGCGTCTCTTTTGAACACCAGCTTGTACCCAGCCTTCTGAAGTCGATAACTCATATCGTTGTCATAACCATATACGAAGGCGGGATCAAAAAGTCCCGTACGTTCAAGCGCGGATCGACGATATGCGGTATCACCCGTACACACCTGGGTAACATATTTCCCCGATATATCATCATATCTCTTTTCCACATCATAGCCCATCATACGAGCCCAGAATGATATTTTTGAGGGAGTTTTATAATATCCTTGCACTGCACCCACTGCCGGATCATCGAGTTCCTCAATAATTTTCCTGAGCCAGTCTTGATGCAAGATTACATCCGAGTCCACACTGCAAATAATGGTATAACGGGCTGCTTTAAAACCGGCGTTTGTGGCTAGCACAGCCCCCTGATTCGGTTGATCAAGGACCCGTATTTTACCTTCGGCTTCGAATTCCCTAATCATGTCACGCGATCTGTCTGTACTGCCGTCATTTACAATAATCACTTCTTTTTCGCCCTGATAATCCTGTGATAGAATTGACTCAATAACGCTAGTAATGTGCCGCTCTGCATTATACATTGGGATTACTATGCTGACCGGATTTAATGTAGATTTCATAAATTGGAATACGGAAACTGTCGCAGATACTGTATCATACAGTAAAATATTGGAAATATTATAATTTGTTTCAGTACAGTCGTCAACATATAATCATGCAGCCTGCTATAATCATGCAGCCTGCTATAATAAGACATGATAACGCCACTACTGTATATTGCCATATTTTTGGACATTTTCTAGAGCTGAGGCTTTATTCATAGAATGGGCAAGATAGTATATATGAGGAAGATGGGAATAGAAATGTTATTCACAGTTCTAATATTATAAAAATTGAAGAAAATTTCAATATCCGGTGTAAATAAACTACCTCTTTTTTGAAAAGCCAACAACCTCGGAGATCTCTAGGGCTAGTACTTGACCATGAAATTAAATATCCAGTTCTGCGAACTCTGCCCGTTCCTTGATAAAGACAAACCGTGCCTTTGGGTCCTTTCCCATGAGCCGTTCGAAAACATCGCCCGTGGCCTGATGGTCCACGACCTGGACTTTCATTAGAGAGCGCGTTTTTGGGTTCATCGTGGTTTCCTTGAGCGTCTCGGGATTCATTTCGCCCAGCCCTTTAAACCGTCCAACCTCGAACTTTTTGCCATTTAGTTTCGCGAGAATTTTTTCTTTTTCCATCTCATCCATGGCGTAGAAAACTTCCTTGCCCGCCTCGATCTTGTAGAGCGGCGGCATGGCAAGATAGATATGGCCGTGGGCGATCAACTCGGGCATATAACGATAAATGAACGTAAGCAGTAGTACGCTGATATGGGCTCCGTCAACATCCGCGTCAGTCATGAGAATCACGCGGCTGTACCGGAGCCTCGTGAGGTCGAAGTGCTCGCTCAGGCCGCAGCCGAGTGTTGCGAGGAGGTTCTTGATCTCATTGTTCGTCTGAATCTTCTCGAGCGACGCTACCTGTTCCACATTCAGGATCTTGCCCCGAAGGGAGAGGACGGCCTGTGTCCTGCGATCCCGGGCCATCTTGGCCGATCCACCTGCCGAGTCTCCTTCCACGATAAAAAGCTCCGTTTCCTCCACCTTGCTGGATGAGCAGTCCGCAAGTTTGCCCGGAAGGTTGAGCTTCAGGGACGAGAGTTTGCGGGTCACATTCTCCTTGGCGGCCCGGGACGCCAACCGTGCTTCAGCGGCCAGGAGGACTCGTTTCACCACCGCATCTGCCATGGTCGGGTTCGCAAGCAGGTATGCTTCGCAGGCGTTCTTGACCGACGCTTCAATGGGCGATGAAATTTCCGGATTGTTCAGCTTTTCCTTTGTCTGGCCCTGGAACTGGGGGTTCTTGATGAGTACGCTCACGATGCCGTACAGCCCCTCGTACACATCTTCGGGCGCGATGGTCTTGATGTTTTTGGGGATCACGCTTTTGCGTTCCGCGAAGGCGCGCACCGCTTTCGTAAGCCCCGACCGGACCGCAAGCTCGTGGGTCCCCCCGTCGGAGGTGTTGATCGAATTCGCATAGGAGTGTACTTCCATGTCCGTTGCAAGGGTCCAGTGAACCACGCACTCGATTTTGAAATCGTCTTCTTTTTCGAAGTAGAAAGGATCGGCATTCACGACCGTCGTGCCCGATACGATGCGCTTGATATAATCCTGGATACCGTTGTCATACCTGAAGGTGACCGACTTCTCGCCGTCGCGCAGGTTCTCGATCGTGATTCTGAGTCCCTTGTTCAGGAACGCCTTGCTCTCCGATACCTCAAGGATATTTTTATAATTGAAGCTCGTTTTCGAAAATATTTCAGGGTCCGCCCGGAAATAGATCTGGGTTCCATGCGCCCGCGTTGGTTTTCCCTTCTTGAGACTGCCCTTTGTCTTGCCACGACTGAATTCCTGGGTCCACTCAAACCCGTCGCGCCAGACCGTTGCGATAAACACCTCGGACAGCGCGTTCACGACCGACGCACCCACACCGTGGAGGCCGCCGGAGGATTTATAAACCGTGTGATCGAACTTGCCGCCCGCATGGAGTGTGCAAAGAATTGTCTCGATCGCCGGTTTCTTCGTTTTGGGATGAATGTCCACAGGGATGCCGCGGCCGTTGTCCACGACCGTCACCCCGCCGTCCTTCTCAATCGTGAGCTTGATCTCCGTGCAATACCCGTTCAGGGCCTCATCAACGGCATTATCAAGTACTTCCCACACGAGATGGTGTAGACCGCGCACGTCCGTTGATCCGATATACATGGCTGGACGCTTACGGACAGGCTCCAGGCCTACGAGCACGGTGATGTCTTTTGCAGTATACGTTTCAGCCAAGCGAAAACCTCCTTGTCAGACAACAGATCATAGACCAGCAGAAGACAGATTGATTCGAAAGGGCCACTCAGCCACCTCTTCTCTGTTTTCTATCATCTTACTTCCACTATCTGACTGACCGCGGCAGATTATAAATCAGGATGCGAGATAAAGCAATATGAAGTTTCCGGTAAACGTTTCGGGAACAGCGAATTGAGAAAGACATCCTACATTCACGATTCCCTTCGGGGAATCGTGGCTTCGAGAGGGAGTCGACTTGTTTCGGTTGCATCCTCTTTGGAGACGAAAAAAAAGACCCCCCATCTGCGTGGAGGGCCTGTCTGTGTTCGACACGATGATAAATGCTTCTCATTTTGCCGGAGTTGACATTGGCATCGTCGAAGTCATTGTCGAGGTCGGCGCTGTCATTCCAGGCTGCTCAGCCGGTTTCGGCGCCTCCTGCTTCTGACATCCCGCGAATGCGAAAGCAAGGGCAATTGCAAGAACCGCTATGATTGCAGAGATTTTCTTCATGTTCGTTCACCCCCTCTCTTTCCCTCTTAATAACACTTGCAACGCGTTTACCGCAATATGGATGAATCGGATGAAAAACGCGTTGCAGCCTTGAGAACGCTCGAAACATGGACCAGCAAACTGCTATCCGTGATGCTTTCTCAGTTCTTCATTCAAAACGGTCAGATTATAATACTTTTTTTTCAAAAATCAAGTGAATTTAATGCTACTATCTCCTAAAGTGCTATTTATGAGAAAAATAGCGGAAATTGGGGTGATTCCGACTTCGTTTTTTGGTTTTTTAACGGAGAGTCCCGCGGGCCAAACCGCGGGGCTCTCCTCGAAGAGCGTTACAATTGCGGCAAGCGAAGCACCATTCCCTCGCCCATGACCAGGTCATCAATATGACCGGCAGCCTTGCTGACCCGTGAAATGAGATGGATATGGATCGCATTCTGCATTCCTGAACCTTCCTTGATTGCAGGCGCGAACTGGGTCAAGAACACCCCGGCATGATGTTCGGAATAAAAGCCGACGATCTCTACGGGTTCGTTGTTCGTGACAAAATGCTCCTTTGATTTTTGGAACAACTCCTTCGTAATCGGCTTTCCCCCGGTCCGGTCGACATTGATATGCCATTGTATTTCCACGGGAGTCCCGGAGAGAAGAAACGGAAAGGGTTTGTTTGTGTCGATTCCCGCTAACTGTGCCTGCGCCTTGACGAAATTTTGCAGATCAACGTACCCTTTCACGCTGCCCGGGATGGGAACATCCTTCCACTTCGATTGTTCGGTCCAGACAAGAAAGAACGCGCCGTGCTTGAACGTGTCTTCATGAACGTAGCCCGAGTCCCGGACTTTTGTGATGTAAGGCTTCGAATCAAAAATCGTGATCTCCCCGTCAAGACCGTCAATCGGCCCCATCGCGTAAAGTCCTTTCAGTCCTTCCAGGGATTCCAGCGAGACCACGCTCGCCGCCTTGCCACTCGCAAAGATATCTTTCTGAGCGCCGATGTACTCGACCAGCCCCTCTTTTTTTGCGCCTTTGACTGCTGCAGAAGCCGTCACAACAACAAATGTCACGAGCACCGCTGCTGCCAGGCTTGGAACCATTGATCGAGTTTTCATTATTTTCCTCTCCTGGATCGTGCATACTCATCACATCCATCAATGCTGCATTTCGCGGTGTCATTTCTCTCGGAGGACGCGGGAGTTACTTCCACACTCCTCCGCGCCTCCGTAGAGAAAAAGCATTCTCAAAAGGTCGGCGTCGGCACGCTTCCCCATCCGCTGCCGTGCGGAAGTTCCTTCACTTCGAGCAATTTCAGGCTATGCACTTCAACGTCAACCATGAATTGCGGGACCCGGAGGGCGTTGATCGAGAAAAGGTCCGCCGGGCTCTGTACAGGAACATCTTCTATCGAAAGAAAGATGAGCCGCCGTACGAAGCCGTTCTCCGCCCCGCCGGTTTCATGATGCATCCCGCTCTGCATGGCGTGGTGCCCCTCACGCAAATGCCCGAAGGGATTGAATATCCAGTCCGTGATCATGGCCATGGAGTGGTGCTGGTTAAACAGTTTCCAGTCTCCGCCCGTATCCGCGATCATTCCCTGCATAACGTAAAACTGCGGAATAAAGTAGACAAGATAGTGCTTGTTATCCGACAAGCGATCTTTGACTTCTTTGAGCGCGAGAATATCGGCCATCCGGTGGTCCATCATCATTCCATCTTCGGGCAGGATGGCGATGCCTGTAACGTTTTCGGCCTTCGTCCAGGTCGTAAGATGGCTGATCGTATATGCCCGGAGCAAGAATGCCGTTCCGATTACTATTGCCGTAAAGCCGATGGCAAACAATACCTTCCCGAAATTCGACGGCGGGGTCAGCGATTTTTCCAGCCCGCGCGGCAGAAACATGCCGGTTTTCCCCATATAGGCGCGATAGGTTGTTTCATATGCCTTCAGCATTCGCCGCTCCTCATCCCTGGCAAGAGCGTAATAGATCAGCGTCATCACGAGCCACAGCACGAGGGTCAGAAACCGGGGCCAGAGAATTGAGAGACCAAGACCGGCAATTCCGAGTCCAAGATACTGAGGGTGCCTGATGACGGAGTACAGACCGCCGAGCACTGCCCCCTTTTTCGCAAACTTGGCAAAGTAAATCTGGCCTGCGCACACGAAAAAAACGGCCATTCCCGCTACAAAAAGGACTGATCCCATGACGCGAACAAACCTGAGAAGATCGTCCTGCGGAAGGACCATATGGGGCAGATAAAAAGCGCTGAGCCATCTCGTTGAAGAGGTGCTTGCGAGTTTGAGAAGAACAGGGTTAAAAACCGAGTAAAAGAACCCCGCAAAGGGGCTGATCATAATGAGCACTTCAAGAGCAATAACGAAATACAGAACAAGGGCGCTCTGAAGGAGCGTCTTCCTGGTGTCCATAATAACCTCCCTGATTGCCTCACTTGTAAAAAATCGTGTTTCTGTTTTTGTCGTCATGCCGGTTTGTACGAAATCGGAACTTTCAGAAACATGAGCGACAGGATTCCATACACCGCCCGGTTGTTGCCGATGCGCCGGGACAGGCGCAGTGACAGCAAAGTATTTATTCCCGATTTTTTACGAAAGATTAAATTGTAATTTAGATTTTTATCCGACAACGTACGCGCCAGGAGGTCTTAACAGCTCTCCCGGTGCAATATTCCTGTAGGTATCGACAACAGGCTGTGCGGATTTTACAGGATCGAGCCGGAAAGAATGGAGCATCTGCGGAACAGAGAAGACATAAGGTGGGAAATGAACAGGAGTAACAGGGGGGACATAATTCTTCTGCCCGCCGGATGCAATGACAAAACCCTGATACAAAGAACAGTGCCCGCACGATGCCGCCACGGTGGATTTTCCTGCCGCGCCGAAAGGACACGTGTTCTGGATGAAAAGAGCAAATGCGAGGATGAATATGATTGGCTGAAACCTCGCCTTCATCATACTTCACTTTATGCCATCGGGAAGGAAAAGTCAATTTTTATTCTTGTACTCTTGATGCAGGCGAACACTGGACGGCATCTGTACCATGAACTTCGAATTAAGAATCCAGGGCTCTGCCCTATTTGATCTCTTCTACCATCTTCCTGAAATGCCGGCAGTTTTCCACGAGATCAGGCCCGTGCTTAAACAGACCGCCGCCGATCAGGAATATCAGGTCCTGACCGTACGTTTCGAGCATCTCGGGCACGCGTTCCAAACTCATGCCGCCGCCGGGCGCCGGGAAAATGGATTTCAGGCAGCCCATGGGAATAACCGTCCCTCGCACGATGTCGCTGCACTCCTCGCGGCTGAACGAGAAGCGGCCGCCGAAATTGGGGAAAATCGTTGCATCCGCACCTGCCAGGCGCGCCAGTTGGCCGAAAATGACGCCGTGGGAAATACCATTCCGGCTCGTGACATAGCTTCCCTGCAATGCCGGGTGAGTAAAGATCGGGAGCGCGATCCCGTCGTCTTCGGCCAATTCTCTCATCAAGTCCATACCGATCAGTCCGGGGGCAGCCATCAAGCCGCCTGCTCCGGCTCCCTTGGCGAACCTGGCCCTTCTCAAAACCTCACGGTGAGATGCCGTTATATTCGCGACGTAGATTGCATGCTGTCCCGTTTCTTTGCATGCCCGTTTTACCGCTGCGGCACAGAGTTCGACTCTCTCCTCGAAAGGCGAACAGCTTTGATTGCTCAGGCCGTGATCATCCTTGATGATATCCATCCCGCCCAGGACGAACCGATAGGCAAGGTCCGCAAGCTCTTCTGAGGAAAGGCCCATGGGTTTGAGCGCGGTTGAGAGAAGAGGCCTTTTGGGGACCTTCAGCAGCTGACGGATCCCCTCCCGTCCAAAGCGCGGCCCCTTGAACCCGCGAAGCAGTGAATCGGGGAGATTGAGGCGCTCCACCCTGATGTCGGGCTTGATACTGCTGTTGCCGAATACGACGTTCAGGAACTGGGTCAATTCTCCGGCAACGATCTCCACGGCATAGCTGATGACTGCGGAAAAGCTTTCCCGGTCAGACCGTTTAAACTGTTCAATCCGGCCGAACACGTGGTCGCGAATGACGCCTTCCGGCACCTCGTCTGCAGGAAATTCCACGGTCTGTTCGATGCAGATGTCCTCGGCTTTGGAGAGGGCCTCGGCCTCGCTTCCGAAAATACGGTATGTTACGGAAAATCGCTCGCCGGAAAAATGGGATGCGGGAGTACAGGTCTCTTTAATAATCGGCATGGAAGTTTTCAAATCGGCGATTCTTCATGAAATCATTCATCATCGTTTATTCCGGGTTCTTGAAACCTTTGAAACTATAACGCCTCTGCTTTTGCAGCGCTGTGGACCGCCGTTATCCGGGCTGACGCAAGCTCCTCTTCGGTTATGCCGAATTTCCGCCCCACCATAGCTTCCACTGCACCGACAAGCGATAACGCGTCCATGCGGTGTTCCTTTAAAAGATACTGTTTGCTTGCACCGTGGCTGAACGTATCCCGCAGACCGATGCGGACAAGCTTCTTCGCGATTCCCGCTTCAGCCATTGTTTCCGCGATGATGGTTCCCAGGCCGCCGATGACGGTATGATTTTCCATGGTGATGACGCCGGAACGGGACCGGCCGATCGCTTCGATCACTACTGGGTCGCGAAAGGGTTTCAAGGTCGAGATATGCATATGCTGGATCGAGAGGCCCCGCTTCTTAAGGGTCTGTGTCGCCCTCATCGCTTCTTCGGTTATGATTCCCGATGTCAGGATGACAATGTCGTCTCCCTTGGAAAGAAGGCGTGCTTCTCCGAGCTTCATCGGGCTGTCGAAGAGCCGCGGGATTTCACCCCGGAGCATGCGGACATACACCGGGCCCTGAATGTTCTTGATGACCTCCAGAACGGACTCCACGTCGGTTGCATCGCCGCATTCGAGCACCGTCATGTTCGGGAGTGAGCGCATCACTGCGACGTCCTCGATTGCCTGGTGGGTAGCGCCCCCGGGCGTGGTGATCCCGGGAAGAAATCCGATCATTCGGACCGGCAGATTGGGATAGGCGACAGACATAGCGATCTGGTCATAGGCGCGGCGATAGATAAAGACGGCAAAGGTATGCACAAAAGGAATGAACCCCTCACGCGCAAGACCGGCGGCGAAGCTCAACATATTCTGCTCGGCGATCCCCATGGACACGAAGCGGTCTGGATAGGTCTCGCGAAACAGGTCGATTTCGGTTGAACTCGTGAGGTCGGCGGAAAGTACAAGCACGTCCGGCTTATCAGCAGCCCATTTGACGAGATTTTTCGCATGAACCCGGGTCACGATTGCCGGGCCCGTTGCCGGCAACTCCGGAGATTTTTCTTTTTTCCCCGCCGATGAAAGCACCATTCCGGTCAGTTCCGTATAGGCGTCGATATAGCTCTTCTTTTCGTTTTCACTCGTGAAACGGACATAGTGCATCTTCGGCGCCCGGGTCTTCAGCACATCGATTCCTCGTGCGGCATCAGTATCCGCAAGCACCACAACCGGACGGCCGTCGGGAGTGAGCGCTCCGGTTTCAGCAAGACGCTTTATGTCATGACCGTTTACCCGGAATACTCTCGCGCCGAAGGATTCGATTCTCTTGTCGAGCGGCTCGATGTCCATGACATTACACATTTTGCCGTCGCACTGGAACCCGTTGACATCCACATAGATGGTTACGTTGTCCAGCATGTGATACGACATGGTTTGGAGCGCCTCCCAGGTCTGGCCGATCTGAAATTCACCATCCGACATAAAGACAAACACCCTGCCCCGCTCGCTCTTTCTCTTTCTGGCCATTGCAATGCCTGCCGCCTGGCTGATTCCCTGGCCCAGGGAGCCGGTCATGGTTTCCATGCCCGGGGAGTGTTCGGCGCCGATCATCTCGACCGAGCTTCCGTCCTTATTGAACTGCGAAAGCCCCTCCTCCGCCATGCGGCCAGTTTCTACCAGTGTTGCGTAAAGAACAAGTGCATACTGGGCCGGGGAAAGAAAAAAACGATCGAAATGTTCACCCGGGCCGTTGAACGATGCGCCGGTAAAGTAATCCGGATTGTCGGGGGCGGGAACGCCCGGGAAAGGTAGCGGAACGAGCGGCGTATTGATTTTGCCAAGGTTCATGATCTTGACATAGAGCGTAGCCAGGATCTCGGCGGAGGAACAAGCTTGGGAAAGATACCCCCCATTGTTTCTGATCGTATGTTCGAGCACACGCCGCCTGATGCCGGCTGCGACACGCTTCACTTCGTCCTGCCACATCGAGGTATCATCTTTGCCATGCTTTGATTTCATAACCACGCTGACATCTCCAGTTGTTTATGTACTCCGGTCCCCGGCTTCAGCCGTCATTCCCGCTTGTCGGGAATCGGAGTCGAATTTCTGTAGTAAAAGAAACGATTCCGGGCAAGCCGGAATGCCAGCAAAAAAGGAAGGGCCCGTATAAATACGATAAAATTCCCGGTTCTGAGCCCGTAAAGATTTCCCCGTTTCGTGGCGTTGATTATCACGCAAGGATTGATAAGAGTCAAGACGAATTTGACGAATTTGACTCTTGTGGAGTCTCTGGCTGAATGGCTCTTGCTATTTTTTAACGCCACCCATAGCCAGGCCGGAAATGATCCTGTCGAGGAAGAACGTGTAAAGAAGGGCCACCGGAATGCTTGCCAGCAGCGCGCCGCCCATTAACGCGCCCCAGTAAAACACATCCCCCCTCACCAGCTCCGTCGTGAGCCCAATACCGATTGTTTTTTTAGCGGAATCCTGTATAAACGCAAGAGCATAGATATATTCATTCGCCACCAGCGTAAAGGCGAAAACGATCACGCTGATAATTCCGGGAATGGCAAGGGGCAGGAGCACCCTGAAAAAAGCGCCCATTCTGCTGCATCCATCAATCATGGCCTGCTCCTCGATGTCCTTGGGGATGGATTTGAAGAAACTCATGAGAAGCCATGTACAGAATGGCACGGTAAAGGTGGGATAGACCAGAATGAGCGACCAGAGTGAATTCTGAATATTCAGGATGGCAACAACCCGTGACAGGGGGATGAACAACAGGGTGGGCGGCACCAGATAGGTAAGGAATATGCCGATTCCCATGTTGTCCCCCCATCGGCCCGCCATCCTTGCAAGGCTGAATGCCGCCGGAACAGCCAACAGAACCGTTATCAGGACAACCGCGATACCGACCAGCAGGGTATTCAGAAGAAAGGTCGTGAACAGGGTCTGGCCGAAAAGAAGCCTCAGATGATCCAGGGTCGGCGGTTCGCTGAAAAAGAACGGGTTGTTATTGGGATTAAAAAGATCATGGGTCCGCTTAAACATGGTAATAAGCATGATATAGAAGGGCGCAGCCGCAAAGACAATGAAAAGCCCCAATCCTGCATACAACCCCGTGCGAGTGAATAATTTTTTCATGTTACAATGCCCTCACCTGCGAATATTGTCATGTCACCACTGCTTTTTTTGCAAGCTTCAGCACTATGATCGCAAGGCCGGCCAGCACGGGGAAGAAGAAAATGGCAATCGCCGCGCCCTGCGCCAGGTCGCCTCCCTCTATGCCCGTCAGGAAAGACAAGCTCGCAAGCACTTGTGTTGCATTGGGCGGCGGCCCTCCCCTGGTCAGGATCCATACCACGGTCATGTCGGTGAAAGTGAAAAATGTTGCGAATAGTACCGTCACTCCAATGACCGGGAACAGCAGGGGAAGGTTGATGTGAAAGAGACGGCGGAAATACCCCGCGCCGTCCATTTGCGCCGCCTCGATGATCTCTTTCGGGATGGAGTTCATTCCTGCTATGAGAATTACTGTCGCGAGAGGAAGCAGCCGCCACACATGGACCAGAATTACCGAAGCCATTGCCAGGCCGGGCCTTCCCAGCCAGTAGAGGTTGCTTGCCGGTCCGAAAAGAGCCCCCGGCTTGCCGAGCAACCCCAGCATACGAAGAAACCAGTCGATGGGGCTGAATACGGAATCCAGGAACCACAGGAAGCCGATGGCCCCCAAGGCTATTGGCGCTGTCCAAGGCATGAGGACAATAAACCGCACAAACCACTTTCCCCGAAAATCTCGAAGCAGCAGTTCTGCCAGAATATGGGCCAAAACGATAACCAGCGACACCGATACGACGGTGAAAATGAATGTATTGACCAGGGAAGTCCGGAAAGCCACGTCTTGAAGAAGGCTGATAAAGTTTTTCAAGCCAATGATTTTAATATGAGGATTTCCCACAGTCACATTGCTGATGCTGTAGACAAAGGACATGACAAAAGGGAATCCTACAAACAGGACGATATAGAGCCCTGTGGGGAGCAGCAGCAACGGGGCGAGGATGTCCTCGCGGTCAAGAATGCGTCTGGCTTTCATGGCAACACCTGATGGGAATCAATTTTCAGTTCTTCGTTTTTCTTTGCGAGTTACAGCTCTGTTCAACGCAAAAACCTCATCCCTTGATTCTCATTCCCGTTTGTTTATTGTAGTACCGTAAATCTTCTCTGCGAACCGCGAAGTCGTATTCTTTCCCCTCATCAAGGGGAATGCGGACCGGCAGATTGGCTACCACTCTGGCATCGCCGATAGTCCCGTAAACCAGTTTGAACGATCCCAGATTTTCCACTCGTACCACCTTGAACCGCAAAATCATCGGCTCAGCGCCTTGCGCCGAATCAGCGGGAAGAAACAGTTCCGGCCTGAACCCGACAATCATTCCATTGCGCTCGACAAAGTTCATAGGTGGTATGCCCACGAAACCCGCTACAAAGGTATCGGCGGGATCGCGATAGATATCCTCGGGGGTGCCGATCTGTCGCACCCTGCCATCGCTCATCACCGCAATCCGATCACCGAGGCCCATTGCCTCGGCCTGATCGTGCGTAACATAGATCGTTGTTACGCCGATCTCCTGCTGGAATTTCTTCAATTCCACCCGGGCGGTGTGCCGCACTTTTGCATCCAGATTGGATAGGGGCTCATCCATCAGCAGCACTCTCGGCCTCCTGACCAGCGCCCGCGCTATGGCGACACGCTGCTTTTCCCCGCCAGACACTTGTGAGGGCATCCTGTCGAGGAGATGTCCGATTCCGAGAAGACCGGACGCCCATTCCACCTTCTTCCTTATTTCCTGTCTGGGGAGTCCTTCGACAATGAGGGGAAAGGCAATATTCTTAAAAACTGTTTTGTGGGGGTAGAGAGCATAGCTCTGGAACACCATGGCAATCCCTCGCTCCCTCGGAGGGACGTCATTCACCACTTCGCCATTGATGACGATCTCGCCAGCAGTGGGTCTTTCAAGTCCGGCGCAGAGCCGCATCAGGGTCGTCTTGCCGCTCCCTGATGGCCCGAGAAGAACCACTATTTCCCCTTCTGCAATTTGGAGATCAATGCCGTCAACCGCCTTTACCGTATCGAAGTGCTTTTTGATCCCTCGCAGTTCAACGTATGCCATTCTCATCCCTTCGTACTACACAGATTTCCCTGCGCAGCTCCTGCCTAAACGGGGATCTTGCTTTTCGACCCCGTTCGGGCTTGCCCGGAATTGTTTTTTTCACTTGCCAGCCTTCCGATGAGCGGAGAAAACCTATGCTGCCTTTTTCCTCATCAGGCCTTGGGCCCGCCATTTCTCGAAGATTTTTTCACACTCCGCTGCCGCCTGCTTGACTGATTCCTCCGGTGTTTGCTTGCCTTGGGCCACGCGGGCAAACATATTGGGGATCACAAAGGTGCCGAATATCTCCCCCTCCGCCGGACTCGCCGGGCCGGGATATCCCACATTCGCGCTCCACTTTTCTGCATCCATAAGAGGTATCAGTTTGCCTTTTGCCTCTCCCGGCAAAACAAAGGGATCGCTCTCGAACCACGCATGGAAAACATCCCTCATCGTCTTTGCACCCTTTACTTCAGGATATCCCCGATCGCCCCGTGGCACAGACGCATTAAAATATGATGGCGTGGCATAAAGCTCGCTCTCCCACATGGCCCGGTCGTAATTCGCCACAAGATCAAGCAGAAACTGCTTTGCCAGGTCCGCATTCGCCGCGGCAAATTTAGGAATGACCGACACGTAGATGACATGTTCGCTTGCCCACGCTGTCCCCCGTGGACCTTTCAAGGCAGCGGTGAGATAGACATCCTTGGCGATCTCAGGAACATCCTGCTGCGCCGACCGGTAGGCCGAGATCGAGTTCAGGATATACGAAGCGCGGCCGGCGATAAGCGCCTGGTTGTTCGAAGCTGGGGTCCAGGCGAAAACTTCCGGCGTAAGTGTCTTGTCGTAAAGGTCTTTCATATATTTTACGGCTTCGACAGTCCGCTTGTTATCCAGACTTACGCGCTCCTCTGCGTCCTGCGTTGATGTGTCGAACGACCAGAGCAGGGCCCTTCCAGCCATATTCGAGTCCAGCTCCTGGGAAATCCCGATCCCGTTCTGGACGCCTAGTTCATTTTTAATACGGGCGCTGTAAACAAGCAGCTCTTCCCACGTTGTTGGTCCATCCGGCATTCCCACTTTCTCCCAGAGCGATTTCCGGTAATCACCGGGATCGATGGTCCACCCATGGCAGAACCCGTAAAATTTCCTGGTATCGGGATTGTATGAACTCAGTCTGGCCACGGGCACCTGTTTCCCGAACCGTTTCTCAGCCTCCTGGTTTACATCGGTCAGGTCCAGAACGCTGGGCTCGAAATCCGATGGCGGGTTGATAAACTCGATCAGATCATGACCCCTTCCGGCCACAACTTCCGCAGCAAACGTGCTCCTGAGGTCGGACAGACTGATATGGTCGACAATCACATTCACATTATGTTTTTCCCCCCATTCTTTTGCATAGGGGTCAAACCACTTGTCATACCGCGGAACGAAATGACTCCATTGGAGCAGACGGAGTGTCCTCCGACCGGATGACTGGGCAAATACGTTATTCAAATCAAGGATTGACGAGCCGAGTGCCAGACCCGCCGCGCCCATGCCTGTTGTTCTAAGAAAATCCCTCCGTGTTATTCTTTTCATGGTTGTTTCCTCCTTGCATCTTATCAGTAAACGAAACTCAGAACTTAGGAAGTCCGTGTTCTTCAACGCTCAACTTTATTCTCTTCTTTCCCATTCATCGTCGTATTTTCATGCTCCCTCATTCGCAAAATAGATATCAATATCGCGATCGAAGCTCTTCATAATTCCCTCAGCCGCTGTCGGTACGTTTCATAATTCGGCACGAGGCGTTTATACTCATCTGACATAAGCGACGATGAAATCATGAAATCCGCAGTTGCCCTGTTGCAGGCCGCAGGGATGTTCCAGACCACGGCGATTCTCAAAAGGGCTTTTACGTCGGGATCATGGGGTTGCGGTTCGAGAGGATCCCAAAAAAAGATGAGGAAATCAATGACCCCATCGGCTATTTTAGCGCCAATCTGCTGATCCCCGCCGAGTGGACCGCTTTGCAGTTTTATCACTTCAAGGCCCAGTTCCCTTTCGAGAAGAGTGCCCGTCGTACCGGTTGCATAGAGCCTGTGCTTGGCCAGAAGATCCCTGTTGAATTTTGCCCATTCAAGGAGATCCTGCTTTTTATGGTCATGGGCAACAAGAACAATATTTTTTTGCTGACCCATTTCAACCTTTATATAATCCTCCATAAGTATCTTCTCCCTGCGTTGCCAGATCGAGCAAACGCCTACCGCATTCACCAAAACAAAAGAGGAAAGAACAGATTGTCATTCTGTTTTAATTATACCAGTATCAGAATGTCCTTCGGCGGGAACGCAGAATTTCATTCACAAAACGGGAAAGCACGATTTCTTAAGCCGTCCTTGAATGTACCATTCCCTTCCCAAAAGGCCCCGCATAAAGAGGGAACTAATATAATTGCCCAATTGTGGCTGGGAATTTATCTCAGATGCGACGCCGCAAGATCAGTTGTGACCATTGTTATCCTGGACAATATAACTTTTGTGTTTCAATTATCGTGACAGATTTTTTGACCAGCTTAAAGAGAGCATTTTCCCCCTAAGCTGAAGACATGCCTCTAAGATATGAAATTCACGCTTTCCCGGACAACATATTTTGCCAAGAGGTAACCCTTTGAAATGGTTGAATTTATACTATCGAAAGCAGATATCTGATTGATTGGCCTGGCGCTTTACCGGACAATAGTTTTATATGCTTATTTTGTTCGTTATGAACTTTTTACCACATATAATATAACAAAGCAGAATCAAAAATGACAATTGGCTTTTTCATAGAATGAGGGCGGGTAAATTATGATAACCCGCTAATTGCCTTTTTTTGTAATCAGGACGACATGATGAGGGGAATGAGGAAGGCAGACGAAAGATGGTTTCCCCTGCAGTGAGCGGGAACCGGTGACCGGTCGAGCACTTTTCAGGGTTTTCCCGTTTTATATTTTTCCTTTAGATAGCGCTCCAGCGCGTTTTGCCAGGGGGGAAGAACAATATCAAGAGCGCGGGCCCTGGTATTCGCGAGTGCTGAGTAGAGAGGCCGATGGATATCGCCTTGTGTGCCGCTGCGGTCCACTGGCTTGAGTTTCACGTTCAGACCCATGATATCGTAGATGGCTTTGGTGAATTCATACCAGCTGCACTTTCCCTCATTTACCAGATGATAGATGCCCGGTGTCCGGTGAGGATGCTCAAGGAGCCGCAGGACCGCCTTGCTCAAATCGTGGGTGTACGTGGGAGAGACGACTTGGTCTCCTCCCATTTCGAATTCCCTTCCGGCCTCCGCGTCCTCGATGCGCTGGTCTACAAAGTTTCTGCTCGCGCCCCTGTCTCCGGCATTGCCGTAGAGCCCGCAGGTCCTTATGATCATTGAGCTGCCGTGGGCTGTGGAGAGGGCCGCGAACTCGCCTGCAAGGCGGGAGATGCCGTACATCTGAAGCGGTGCCGGTTTGTCGCTCTCCAGGTAACTCGCCTTCTTTTCACCATCAAAAACGTAGTCCGTGCTGAACGTGACGAAGAGAGACCCGACACGGTTGCATGCAGCGGCAAGATCCCGTACCGCAACGCAGTTCACGGCGAATGCGGTTCCCGGATCGCTTTCACAGAGCGGCACATCGCGAAAATCAACGGTGTTTATGACCGCCTCGGGGCGGTACCGGTCGAGCGCTGCATTGACGGCGTCCCGTGAACGGATATCGAGAATGGTGCGATCGGGAGCATAGATTTCATGAATCGTATTACAGTTCAGAATATCGACCCCAAGCTGGCCGGATTTTCCGATAAGAAGAATTTTCATGGACTTTATTCCCGTGCTATGAAAGACATCAAATGGATCACTCTCATGACCCCCACTTTTCGAAGAAACAAAACTCCCCCACCGGTTTCCTCGCGGGGCCGTCCTTCTTTTCCTCGACAGGATAGCCGAGGGGGAAGAGACCCACGATCCTGATTGCAGAGGGAATGTGAAGCAGGCTCTTCAATTTTTCCTCATCGTAGACACCTACGAACACCGTGCCCAGACCCTCAGCACGAGCGGCCAGCATCATGTTCTGTGCTGCAAGTCCGGCATCGACAAGATAGTAATTCTGGTTCCAGAGCGAGCCAGACTGCGCCGGATCGGCGCAGAGAACAATGATCACCGGAGCTTCAGCGAGAGCTTTCATCGAGGGGTTCGTTTTGTAGCCTTTCGTCGCAAAATAAGATTCCACATAGGAAAGAGCGCTGATCTTCTCCTTCATGAACTTGTCCTTGACCACTACCAAGCGCCAGCATTGATAGTTGGCCCACGAAGGCGCCATGCGAATGGCTTCCAGCACTGCTTCAAGCTTTTCGTTCTCAACAGGCTTGTTCATATACTTGCGGATGCTCCGCCGCGTTTTAATGGCTTCGAACAGGTCCATACATCCTCCTTCTCTTCAGGTGCCAGGGAGCGGGCATCAGCAATTCGCCGCGTCGAGGCGCCCTGCCGGGCTATGCCGTATCATAACTTCGTCTGCTCCTCACCATTCCCGGACCGCTGTTCCTCGGTCAGGGTGCACTGGTTGTCGGTAAGGTATAATTTACGGCCCTTTTTGTGCTTCGCACTCAGGCTGAAGGTTTCCCGCCTGCCGTCGAGGAGCATCAATTCTACATCGGGGGAACGGACCAAGCCTGCATCCAAAAAGTCCTCAGGCGCGATCTCTGCTATTTCGGGCCGGACCGCAAAAAAAGCAATGCCGCGGGCGCAGGCATCCTGGATCTCATGCTTTGCCTTCAGGTCAAAGGAACGCTGCCGGTACGAGACAAATTGAGGGATAGCGACCGCGGCCAGGATGCCGAGGAGGGCTATCACCGCGATCGGAACCAGGACGACGGCCACGTTGTTCACCCCCCCGGCACGGGCCACGGCGACCGCGCGTTCCACCTCGGAAGCAGACAGGCTCTTTACTTCGATCAGTTTTTTCTTGGCGTGCCGGTAATAGATATAATTTGCAGACATGCCGAAAGCGATCATGACGAGAAATCCGAGATAAGGGACACACCCGAGAAAGAGTACCAGCAGCGCCCATCCATAAAGTTTTCGGTACAGGGTCCACCAGAAGCTGAAGAAAAAGGCGGGCCAATGCCAGGTCGTTACAAAGGAGTCCTCGCCGTTTTTGGCAAATTTGCGGAATTTGATAAGATATTTTTCGGCATTCTTCCCTATGAAGAGGGCAAGATCTTCTTCTCGCGCGGCGGATGATGAAGAGGGGTTTTGCGAACCTGCCTGAGCGGGAGACAGTTTTGCTCCACAGAACCGGCAAAAAATTTCTCCCGCGTTCACTTCCTTCCCGCACTGCCTGCAATAGGGCATGGAAACGACTCCTTATCCGCTACGTACACAATCATGAGCACTGTATAAAAAAACGGCGGCAATGTCAATTATTATAAAGCGTGTTATTATAAAACCTCTGCTATTGCGGCACCCGGGGGTACTGAAATTCGCCCATATGTCCGGCCAGCCCCTCTAGAAGAAATGTTTTAAGATAATACTTTTCCTTCTCCGTCAGTCCCAGGGGTTTCAGCACCGCATTTCCCTTGCCACCTCCCCCGTCGAAGAATTCGATCACCTGATCGAGTGTGGAGAACACTCCGTTATGCATGTAGGGGGCGGTCTTGCCAATCTCGCGAAGCGTCGGTGTCCTGAACGCTTTCCAGTCTTTTCTGTCACTCGTTATCAGGTACCTGCCCAGGTCCTCGGCAAGGGTGCGGTAATCCTCGTAATGATAGATTTTAGCGACAAACCGGCGCGTCACGGCTATACGGGGGTCTGACCGGTACTCAGGATTCTCAGGCACACCCAGAGCGTGAAATTTGTCATCACACAAGTTTACCCCGTAGTGGCATTCCCCGCACCGGCCTTTCCCCATGAAGATCACAAGTCCTTTCTTGGCGTCATCGGAAAGCGCGGTTGTATCGCCTTTCAAATACCGGTCAAGCGGCGCATTCACGGAGAGAATCGTACGCTCAAAGGCGGCAATAGCCATGGCGATCCTTTCCCGCGTCGGCTCACCGTTGAACACTTTTTTGAATGCGTCGACATATTCGGGCACCGAGCGGATCACTTCTTCTAAAAAATCGAGATTCCGGTTCATTTCAAAGGCCGACATCATGGGAAAGAGCGCCTGGTCCTCCAGACTCAGCGCGCGGCCATCATGAAAAAGATATTTCTGGAAGGCCACATTAACGAGCGTCGGCGCGTTTCTCCAGTTTTTCGTCGTGGGATAGCTGAGGGATATGTCAAGGCCGTCGGTAAAGGCTTTTTCGGGGTCATGACAGGTCGCGCAGTTCATGGTGCCGTCTCCCGAGAGGCGGCGGTCGAAAAAAAGCATTTTACCGAGTTCGATCTTTTCCGGCGTTTGAGGATTCTGTTCCGGAACGGGAACGGCTTTGAAGGGTTCGAGGGTGCCGGCAAAGGCTGTGCTCGTTGATAGAATAAGAAGCGAAATTCCTGTTAACACCATGAAACGTGCCAGCATGAGAGGACCCTTTGAGATTATTATTTTTAACGATGAACAGCGAACATCAATCTCGAGACGTACCTTCAGCGTGCTGCATTCAATTCCTCGTCGATGATCTTCTTGAAATATGCGAAAGGCCGCTCCCCGATGACCTTGCGGCCATTGATGAAGAATGTCGGCGTGCTAAACAGGTCCATGTCAACTGCAAGTTTTTTGTCGCGCTCGATTTCCGCTGCATGTTTTTTATCGTCGATAGACTCGCTGAATTTTTTCACATCCAGGCCCAGTTCCCGTGCATAGCTGATAAGACTGCCACGGTCGAGCTTTGGAGACTTTTCCAGCAGCAGGTCATGCATCTCCCAGTACTTGCCTTGGTCCCGCGCCGCAAGGGACGCTTCTGCGGCAAGGTGGGAATAATCCCGGTAGATATAAGGATAGTTCTTGATGACGAGCCTCACCTTGCCTTTGTACACATTCATGATCTTTTTGACGGTCGGACCGGCCGCCACGCAGTGCGGTCATTGGAAGTCGAGGAATTCGATGATCGTCACCGGTGCGCTTGCGGGGCCGGAAGCCGGTGAATCTCCCACGGGAACTGAAAACCTCTTTTCGTCGGCATGCAGGCCGGATGCAAAGAGCAAAACGGTCAGATAGATCATAAATGTTCGCATCGGTCATCACCTCGCTGAAAAGACTCCTTCTGCTTCCTGTCCGAATTTCCGGTATTCTGATCAACAACCGCACCGTAACCAGCGGTTTCTGGCATTATGCAGAACATCCCAAACGGTCTATAAGAGCATTTTCGTAAAGAATCTGTTTGTTCAAGCATAGGCAATTACAGTCCGCATGTCAAATCAATAGTAAGGGTCGGTCGCAGGAGCATAATTCTATGGTTCATGGACGTAATAACAGACCGATTAAAACAAAGACACAAATGAAAATAAAAAAACGCCCCCTTGCTACTGCTATCCGCAAGAGGACGTTTAATGATTGAAAAATCCCATATCCAGGAAATAAAATTACCAGCTTTCTGGTCAGCAGCCTATTCAGGGAAGGTGAATCTCTACTCTCTTATTTTATACCCTTCCCTTCACAAGGTTATCGACAACAGTCGGGTCCGCAAGCGTTGATGTGTCGCCAAGATCTTCCACCTGGTTATGGGCGATCTTGCGCAGAATACGGCGCATGATCTTGCCGCTTCTCGTCTTCGGCAGTCCGGGCGCGAACTGGAGTTTATCCGGCGTGGCGATCGGACCGATGACGGAGCGAACATGGCCGGTCAGTATTTTTTTAAGCTCGTCCGACGGCTTCTGGCCTTCCTTCAGAGTCACGTAGACATAAATACCTTCGCCTTTGATGTCGTGCGGGTAGCCGACAACTGCGGCCTCGGCAACCGCCTCGTGGCTTACCAGTGCCGATTCAACTTCCGCAGTGCCCAGTCGGTGGCCGGACACGTTGATGACGTCGTCCACCCGTCCCATGAGCCAGTAGTCGCCGTCTTCATCTACGCGTGCGCCGTCGCCCGTAAAGTACTTGCCCGGAAACCTGCTGAAATAAACTTCCTTGATGCGCTTGTTCTCGGGATCGCCGTAGGTTCCGCGGAGCATGCCCGGCCAGGGCTTTTCGATGACGAGATAACCGCCCTCATTCACGCCTGCAGGAGAGCCGTCTTCCTTCACGACTTTTGGCACGACGCCGGGGAATGGACGCGTTGCCGATCCCGGCTTCGTCGTCATGGCGCCGGGGAGCGGCGTGATCAGGATGCCGCCAGTTTCGGTCTGCCACCAGGTGTCGACGATCGGAAGCTTTTCCTTGCCCACGTTCTTGTGATACCACATCCACGCCTCTGGGTTGATGGGCTCGCCTACCGTGCCAAGAACGCGGAGCGACGACAGATCATGCTTGGCGACCCAGCTGTCGCCTTCCTTCATGAGCGCGCGGATCGCCGTGGGGGCGGTGTAGAAGATATTTACCTGATGCTTGTCCACAATGTCCCAGAATCTGCCCGCATCAGGATAGGTCGGTATGCCTTCGAACATGAGCGATGTTGCGCCCGCGCTGAGGGGTCCGTAGAGGATGTAGCTGTGGCCCGTGACCCAGCCGATGTCGGCCGTGCAGAAATGAATGTCTTCCTCATGATAGTCGAAGATCCACTTGAAGGAAATGTTCGTGAAGAGAAGGTAACCGCCCGTGGTATGGAGCACTCCCTTGGGTTTCCCCGTGGAACCGGACGTGTAAAGAATGAAAAGCGGGTCCTCCGCGTCCATCTTTTCGGGCTCGCAGAAGTTTTTGATGTCTTTCGCCGCAACCTCCTCATGCCACCACGAGTCCCGCTTGGGTTCCATGTTGACTTTGCCAGTCCCCGCCCGCTGAACCACGATCATGTCCTTGACCGTGGGGCACTCGAGGAGCGCCTCGTCAGCATTGGCCTTTAACGGTACGAACCGTCCGCCACGAAGCCCCTCATCCGCCGTAATGACCATGGTTGACTGACAGTCCTGGATGCGGTCTCTGAGCGATTTGGACGAGAACCCGCCGAAGACCACGCTGTGGATCGCGCCGATGCGTGCGCAGGCCAGCATGGAGATGGCCAGTTCCGGTATCATGGGGAGGTAGATCGTAACGCGGTCGCCCTTCTTGATCCCCTTCTTTTTGAGCACGTTGGCGAAACGGTTTACCTCCCAATAGAGCTGCTGGTAGGTAAATGTTTTGTATACGCCGCTGTCCGCTTCCCAGATGAGCGCGGCCTTGTTGCGCGTGGGGGTGTGTATATAGCGGTCAAGACAATTCACCGAGGCGTTCAGTTTCCCGCCGAGGAACCATTTGATGGACGGCTTCATGAAGTCGTACTCAAGGACCTTGTCCCACTTTTTGTACCAGGACAGGTTCTTTTCCGCCATCTCGGCCCAGAACTTCTCCGGGTCGTCGATGGAGCGTTTATACAGCTGCTCATATTCCTTCATGTTTTTGATATGAGCTTTCTGGCTGAATTCCTTGGACGGAGGGAACGTTCTTTTTTCCGTCGAAAGGACATCGATGTTCTCTTTTGCCATTCTTTTCTCTCCTTTCGGGATAACCGCAACGTGTCTGGTGAGACCGGATATGCCCGGCCATAAACAGAGCATACACAAAATAATCGAAAAAGTAAAGGCGGACCCATCAGGCCGCATGGTGAGAACCTTGCGGTCATCCTTCCGGATCGGGCGGGCTTAAAGCCCTTCCCCAAAGGTCTCCTTGAAAACAAAAGAAATGAACCGATGAAGGGTGCCGGTTGCGATTCCCGGCTGGTCCTTCATCGGTTCACTCAATCATTTTCGGCGGTAAAATGTGCTGAAGCTCTCTCCTATTCCGCTCCGATGCCCACATACTCCCGGACCTTCTCGGCATCGAACTTCTCCTGCGCCGCTTTATCCGGCGCCATGAGCGAGACAAGAATGCCGATCAGGAAGGCCGCAGCCATGGAAAAGATGGCCGGGTTCCTCATGGGGAAAATCGCTTTAGGCATCTGGGATGCGACGTCCTTCTTTTTTGCAGCTAGTGCTTCCTTGTCCTGCATCTTCGCATTGACCGAGGCTTGGATTTCCGCGTTCTTCTTCTCAGCAACGGACATGTCCTTCTTTTTCATCTTGGCAATCGCATCGGCACTCACCATCGTTTTCTGCAGATCAGCGATCTGGGTATCGATGCCGGCAGCGGCTCCATCAATATCCTTGAGCTGCGCTTGCACTGCCTTCATCTCATTAACATGCAAGATTTCCACCCATATGGTGGGGCTCAGGACAAGGAGCACGACCGCAACGATCAGGCCGGTGTAGATGCTCATCACCGCTCCAGCAGTCGTGAACTTCTTCCACATGATTGACATAAGAAGTGCCGGAAAATTGGCGCTTGCGGCAATCGCAAATGCCAGACCGACCAGGAAGGCGACGTTCTGCCCCTTGAACAGGATGCCAAGAAGGATGGCGAATATGCCGAGACCAACGGTTGCGATCTTCGCGACCTTCACCTCTTCCTTCTCATTCGCGACACCACTGCGGACCACACCCACATACAAGTCATGAGAGAGCGCTGAGGCACCCGCAAGCGTGAGACCGGATACCACGGCGAGGATCGTGGCAAAAGCGACAGCCGACAGGAATCCGAGGAAAAGATTCCCGCCGAGCGCCTCGGCAAGCAGCGGGCCGGCCATGTTGCCGCCCGCGTCAATGCCTGTGATGATCTTCTGGCCCACGAGTACGGCGGCGCCGAAGCCGATCGTCACGGTCAGGATGTAGAAGTAGCCGATGAAGCCGGTTGCATAGAACACCGACTTGCGTGCCGTTTTCGCATCAGGCACGGTGTAGAACCGCATCAGGATGTGCGGCAGACCGGCGGTGCCGAACATAAGAGCAAGGCCGAGAGAAATAGCTTCCATCGGACTGCTTATAAGCCCGCCTGGCGAAAGAAACTTGCCGGTGTACAATTTTTCGGCCTGGTTGAAGAGATCCCCGTAGCTGAACCCGAACTTGGTGAGAGTCAGGATCGTGAGGAGCGTCGCACCGCCCAGGAGCAAACCAGCCTTGATGATCTGGACCCACGTGGTCGCGATCATGCCGCCGAAGAGCACATAGCAGATCATGAGAGCGCCCGTAACCACGATGGCCAGTTCAAAGGGGAGGCCGAACATGAGCTTGATCAGCACGCCTGCTCCAACCATCTGTGCGATCAGGTACATGAGCACGACGAAGAGCGAACCCGCTGCCGCTGCCGCACGAATAGGCCGCTGCTTCAGCCGAAAGGCGACGACATCGGCAAAGGTGTACTTTCCAAGGTTGCGGAGGGGCTCCGAGATCAGGAACATGATGATTGGCCAGCCGACAAGCCAGCCGACGGAATAGATTAGGCCATCGTACCCCTTGGTGGACACGAGACCCGCGATGCCGAGGAACGAGGCCGCGCTCATATAGTCGCCCGAAAGAGCGAGCCCGTTCTGTAAACCAGTGATGCTTCTGCCTGCCGCATAAAAATCTTTCGTCGTTCTTGTCCGTTTCGCCGCCCACCAGGTAATCACGAGGGTGGAAATGACGAACAGGATGAAGAACCCGATTGCAACTGGGTTAGCTTGTCCAATGAGTGTCTGATGCATGTTATCCTCCCATCTTTTCTGTGATTCTCTTGACCATCGCGTCATATTTCGCATTCGCCCACCAGATATAAATCCCGGTGAATATCCATGACAATACGATAGTTCCCACGGCGATGGGGATCCCGATCGTAGCTGAGCCGCCTTCGCTCATCTTCTGCGCGAGGAAGGGTTTGTCGTACGCGATCAGGGCGATGAACCCAAAATAGAGCACCAATTCAAGGATCGTTAGAATCAGCGATATGGTGTCCTTCTGACCGGACAGCTTTTGAAAATCCGGGTCATTCAAGATGTCTTCTTTCTTCACCTTTGCCATAGTATCCTCCCTTGTTTCAATATTCGCATCTAAAAGTTTCCGAATTCACCCAGTAATCCGAAACGATCACCCCCTTTGAATGGAATTCCAATTGTGAGCAGATCACCGATGTCCTTCGCGCCGGCTTCCTTCAACAGCGGTAAAAATCTCTGAAGCAACTGGGCCGTGGTAAAAGCATCCATAAGGGCATTGTGCGCTCCGTTTACCGGAATGCCATAGCATTTCACGATGTCGTAGAGCCGGTATCCGGAAAACAGCGTCGCCGTACAGGAACCGGATTTATTTCGCTTCCGGAGCCATTCATAAATGCTCATGGTGTCGATTGCGGGGTTCGCCAGCTTCTTTCCGCGAATCCTCTTCAGCTCCCGATTGAGAAAACCGAGATCGATGTCCACAAAATGTCCAACCAGTACCGCATCTCCACAATAATCGAGGAATTCACTGATCACCGAATCTATGGACGGCTCCTCCGCAACTTCAGAAGGCGTTATCTCATGGATGACCACGCTCGATGCCTTGAGCTCCGTCCGGGGGCTGACCAACCGATAAAACGTGTTCCCAAGGTCGATCACCCCGCCGCGCATACGGACTGCGCCGATGGAGACGATGGAGTCTTTTTTTTCTTCCAGGCCGGTCAGCTCCAAATCGACAACGGCGAACTGCGCCTCCGTCATCAATGTCCGCGTTTCAATCCCGGTTTTTTCCCCCCTGCCGAACAAGTTAAACATAGGCCTGAATGACGTAAACACCGCGGCAAAGAGAGGTGGATTGAATGCGCCGGCAACCGGCTCTTCACCCCCTCTTCTTACCAGATGAGCGATTTATACCGTTCGATGACCAGGTCCTGCACCTTGGTGATGATCTGAAAAGCCTCTTTGATTGACCTTTTTTCAAGATTGCTCAGTCGGTTCGGGTTGATAAAATTGTCGGGTGCCTGATCAGAGTTGAGCTGTTGATATTGGTGATGAATCCGGAGCAACATAATGAATTCGAATGCATGTTCGAAGTCATCGGCGTACTCCTCGACAATGGTGTGCATATTCCGCAGGGTTTCGATCCGCTCGAGGGTCGAGGTCTCGCCGATGCCTTTCTCGAGCGCAAACAGCCTGATGAGATCGATGAGGGGCGCCAGCCCTTTGATCTTGAGGTTCAACTCGTCCTTGTGCTCGCCACTTTTCTCTACCACAAAGGACTTGAAGAATCCGATCGGCGGTGTGTTCTTGATCGCCATGTTCGCAAGATACCCCAAGAAAACCTTCTGATCCTTTAAGAGCGCGTTCAGTGCGTCCCGCAACGATTCGGCAAGTGCGATCTCGCCGTACATGGGCCGAAAATCAAAAAAAGCCAGGGAATGAATCAAGGCCTCGGATGTCGGCGTTGCGATCCAGTTTAAAAAATATTTTTTCCACACTTTAAGCGGCTGCCTCCACTGTGGATTGCTCGCCATATAGTTTGCAGGACAAGGGGGGAATCCGCACTGAAACAGGCTGTCCCGCACGGTCTCGGTGAACGCTGCAAAGTACTTTTCCGCTGTTTCCCCCTCAGTATCGGTTGCCGGATCAGCATAAATGAGGGCATTGTCTTGGTCCGTCTTGAACGTCTGTTCCTTGCGGCCTTCGCTCCCGAAGACGATCCAGCAGTAGGGAACCGGTGGCTTACCGTGCTTCCGTTCGGCGAACTCAAGTACCTTGTGCACCAGCCGGTCGTTGATCTCGGTAATGATCTTGGTGATGTTGCTTGCCTTGGCGCCCTCCTTGAGCAGAAGCCCGACAATGCTGTTGATCTTCTTCGAAACCGGGACAAGACTGTCGATTGTCTGCTGGCTTTCTATGTCCTTGGTAAGCGACAAGGGAGACGTTCCTTGGAGCACCATGAGATCGTGGTTTGTGATCACGCCCCTGAGTGCGCCGTCCCTGATGACCAGAATGTGATGAATGTTATACTTTATCATCTTGAGCACGGCCTCGAAGCAGTAGTCGTGCGCATCAACCCTGATAAGGGTGGTGCTCATAATGCTCTTGACCGGCTCCTGCACGCTCCGTTCCTTTGCCACCACTTTTTCACGGAGGTCCCGGTCCGTCATGATGCCCACGGGAAGGTTTTGATCGTTCATGACCACGATAGAACTGATGCTGTTCTCGGACATGATCTGAGATGCTTCGCGGATCGTCGTGTTCTCCTGGGTGGAGACCACTCCCTTGATAGCCATATCCCCCACCCGCGTCGTGAACAGCAGCCGGTCGCTCCCCCCGTAGAACATGCTCTTGTCCTGCATTTCCCGGTACGTTCTGTCAATGTACTTCGTGATATGGGACTTCAGAAAATATTCAGTGAATGAAAGCTGCGAGTCGAGGAGTTTCAGCAGCATTTCCTTGCCCAGGAGATAGCAAATCGTATCGTCCACAGCGGTGATATTCGATCGGATCCGGTCTTTACCCACGAGAGACAGGAAACCGAACGTGTCCCCTTCTCCTCGGTAATCGATGACAACTTCACCCCCATCATCGGAAACCATGGAAACCTTGACGCCGCCTTTCTTGATGATGCGGAGGGAATCGCTTGGCAGTCCATCCTGCCTCAGAATCACCATGTCTTTCGGATAGAACTCCATGGATAGATTGCGGGCGACAGCATGCAGATTTTCCTCGTCGAGAAACTGGAAGGGAGGCACTTTTCTCAGGAATGCAGTCACATCCTCGAGAATCATGTTTCTGTTTGAACTTGGCTTTAATGCGGGCGACATGCCACTAAAATAAGCAAAATAAATACCAGAGTCGTTCCTATAGATTATTAAGTACTCTTGATGCGCCTTGATAACGTGGTTAGAAAGTCGATTCTATCAGCGAGGGGATACAGGAGTTGTTAACGGTCGCTGTGAGCGATGACGTATAAAATTAAAAAGCAGCGAATTCAACGTGTTCTGCCAAACAGCTTGAGAAGCATAATTATATGCAAAATTTTAACAACCTATAAACGTAAAATTAAAACCAGAATAAGATTCCATATTATAAAAATAAAGACTTAGCATATTTTAATTCCTTTTTTGGTGTATCCAGCGTCTCTCTTTTTTTTAGTCATCCATGTAACAAAAGGTAATTGATGAAAACTTCTACGAAGTAACAAAAAGTAACCATGTTCTTGCATATACACAGTTGTCAATATTCCTCCTATATTCCTACTATGAAGCATTTATTTATGATGGCGAGAGGAAATGGGGCAATCTTAGCTTAACACGTCGCTTATTCACTCCATCAGTTTCAAAAAGCTCTCAACAGGGAAATGTGACTCACTCGATGGAAGCTCAATAAAAAAGCCCTCACGGAAAACCGTGAGGGCTTGCTTCTGTATAATGACATCTTACTTCTGGTGGCATTTACCGCAACTGGCTGCGTCCTTCGTCGCGAAGGCCTTGGTCCCGTTGTGGCAAGAACCGCAGAATTTGCCTGCGTTCATGTCAGCCATGGTGATGGTGTCGGCGCCCTTCTTCATCTTGAAGAGACCAGGATGGCAATCCGAACACTTGAGGCCTGCTGTTGCGTGAGCTTTGCCGTCAAATACGACTTTGCCGGCGCCCGCGGGGGTAAATTCCACCGTCTTGCCAGACGGCACTGCGAATGCTGTCATTGCCATAACGAGAGAGATGACAACGACCAGGGTCAATATCAAACCTTTATTCATTAAGTTTTCACCTCCTTCCCTCATGAAGTTCGTCAAACACTGACTCTCGGGTACGGACCGAAAGACAGCAAACACGTTTTCCGTTCCGTACCACGCGTAAAGCCCTCAACCTTAAAGAAATGCCTTCGGACTCCTGTATTCGTGGCAAGTAACGCATTCTTTCTTTGCCGAAGCTTCAGTAACTTTCCAGAGATGCGGTTTGTGGCAGTCCTTGCACTGCATGTCCATTTTCAGATGCAGGCTGTGTTTGCCGACTCTCGCTATATTGCTGTGGCACTTCAAACAATCCTCGCTCTTGGGCTTCACTTTGCCCGGTGTATGCGGCTTGTGGCATTCATAGCAATAGAACTGCATCGGCGAATTATCGCCGTATTGGATCTTGATGGCCTTCTTGATGGTCTGCTGATCAGGCTGGAAGAATCGCACATCCATCGTTCCGTCCGCAATCAGCTGCTGGCGGATGCTATCATCATTGCTGTGGCAGAAGAGACATTTCTTCCTGCCGGGCCTGATGTCCGCGGTGCGGTCGGTATGACAGTTGATGCAGGCAAGGCCGCCCATGCCTACACCATGCACCTGCTTGCCGGGATGGCACTTCAGACAAAACTTTTCCGTCGGGAGGAAGTGATGCAACCCGCTCTTGTCCGACTTGACCTCACCATGACACTGGGTGCATTCGATCTGTTCCATATACACATGCCTGGCATGGAACATGGACTTGTTGATTTTTTCTCCCGGCCCCTGTGTATGACATTCGTTGCATACTTTCTGACCAACGATAATCTTTCCATGCCGGGCAGGGACAGCGTTCGGCCGGTGGAGCACAAAACTGATGAGCAGTTGGTTCTGCTCGGGGATGGTGAGATGATGACATTCATGACAATTCAGTTTTTTGTGTTCGCTCTGCGACCAGCTGTCGTATGCCGGCTGCATCAGATGACAGCCGACGCAAAACTTCGGGTTGTTCTGGGTGAAATCATAAAACTTGTAAGAAACAAAACCACCGCCGACTACAATGAAAAGGACGAGCACTGAAATGAGCAATTTCGCTTTCAGCGAAATAGGCTCCTTTATTCGCTCCATAAACCGTGCTACTTTCCCCTTAAACCATTCCATCAACTTCATGTTCCCCCCCTAAAGCCAAAATTCTAACTTTAGCTTACCGCGTACTAAGCGAGCATTTATAACATATGAGAAAGTTAATGTCAATACTTTACGGGAAAATTTCTTTAAATATATTGTTAGAAATGAGGCGTATTGTCTTGACAATTTTTTTCGCATTTGTTACCGTGTCATAACATTATAAAAAAATTTAATAGACACGTGGAGGAACGATGAACAGGCGCAGATTCCTAAAAATGATTTTAGCCTTTCTCGGGTCGGTCACTTTTTTCTCCTTTGCTTTTTCCTTCTTGAAATATCTCACAGCACTTCCCGCCAGCGCAACGGCCGCTAACAAAATCACTATCCGAAAGAACGAAATCGCCTCTGGAGATGCAAAGAATATCGTCTATCAGAATAAACCCGCCATCATAATCAACCGTCCTGACAAAGGATTCATTGCGCTATCACTCACCTGCACGCACCTTGGCTGTGTTGTCGAGTTCAATAAAAGCAGGCAGACATTACTGTGCCCCTGTCACGCCGGCATGTATGATCTCGAGGGGAACGTGATTTCAGGACCGCCACCGAAACCATTGACGGCTCTTCCGCTGAAAATCGAAGGCGATTCCATAATAATAGGGTGAGACAATGTGGACGAAAATAAGACACTGGATTGATGTGCGCATCGGGCTGGACAATATTATTCAGACCCAGGTAATTGATTACCGCATTCCAAAAAACACGAATATTTTTTACACGCTCGGTTTTCTCGCTGTCGTAGCCTATGGTATTCAGGTGGTGACCGGGATCCTGCTCCTTATCTATTACGTCCCTCACCCCGACCATGCATTCGGAAGCGTGCAGGACATTATGACGAAGGTTCCCTACGGCTGGTTGTTCCGGGAAATGCACGCTGTGGGCAGCAACCTCATGATTACGGTTGTCATGCTCCATATGGTTACCGTTTTTCTCATGGGAAATTACAAGCGGCCAAGGGAATTGACCTGGCTGGGCGGCGGGCTGATTCTGATTATTACCATTATCTTCGGCCTGAGCGGATATCTTCTTCCGTGGACCCAGCTGAGCTATTGGGCGACAACGATTGTGACTTCGATGCCGACTGCATTTCCCGTCATCGGCGAACCGATCTCACAGATCCTGAGGGGAGGAGACCATGTGACGGCAACAACGCTCAGCAGATTTTTCGCGCTTCATGTGGCGATCCTGCCTCCCATTTTTCTGGCTCTCATGGGTGTGCATCTGTTCCTGATCAACCGGATCGGCATCTCAGCCACCCCTTTCGGCAAAATCGACGAGGAAAAAAGGCCGCTAACCGAGTACAAAAGGAAAACCTATCCCGACGGGTATCCTTATTATCCGACCTTTTTTCAAAAGCAAATGTACATGATGATGGCATATCTCGCCGTCATGTTCTTCATTATGACATTTCTGCCGACGCTCTTTTTCCCGAGTGAGGCGAACATACCGGCAGATCCGTTCAAAACACCCCATGCGATCAAGCCTGCGTGGTACCTGCTGGCGCCCTATCAGCTCCTCAGGCTCATTCCGAATAAATTTTTCGGAATCATGATTCAACTGATCCTGATCGTCGTCTTTCTGTTATGGCCATTCCTGGATATCCAAAAGGAAAAAAACGTCCTGAAGCGGCCAGTCCTGCGGGGTGTCTTCCTGTTCCTGCTTGTCATGTGGGTCGTACTCTTGTTCTGGGGGAGGACATAATGAAATACCTTATCTTAGGGGGAATGCTGCTGTTTCTGTTCCCCTTGACCGTATATGCGGACTACCAGCAGGATTTCGAGAACGAATTCCTTACAAAGCCATGGGCAGGTGTTCAGGTTGAGGAGAATGTCTGCATATCCTGCCATTCCTCGGAACAAATGAAACCGGAATTCAGGACTATCCCCGAAGAATGGCAGGCCAGCTGGCATGCCCAGAATAATGTATCCTGCGAGCACTGCCACGGAGGCGATTCAAAGGATGCGGCGCTGGCAATGTCGCCTCAGCGGGGCTTCCTCGGCAGTCCGCAGTATAAAGATGTCCCTCAATTCTGCGGTAAATGCCATATCGCCATCCTTACCAATTTTCTCGAAAGCGGCCATGGGAAGGCGCTCATGGCCGGCAAAAAGGCACCGAATTGCGTGGTCTGCCACGGGTCCCATAACATCCGGAAAGCCGGTATTGATATCATCAGTGTCCAGCTCTGCACAAAATGCCATTCCTACGAACGAGCCAAGGTCATGAAGCAGGCGCTGTTCCTGACCGAGACGAGAATCGGAGAGCTTGGGAAAAAACTGGAGGAGCTGAAGCATGAAGGCGTCTATCCGGAAACCGACGAACAGAGCCTGTTCAGCACACAAGCGGAATTCCGCGCTCTTTTCCACACCGTAGACGTCAACCTGGTGAAGGACAGGACCGGCGAATTTACAGCCAAACTGGATCTGATCGACAAAAACATCCAGAATACGTATTCATTGCTGAAATTCAGAAAAAATTTCTCAACCTTGCTCATGCTGACCTTTGCGGGGATGGGTTTTGTTATTTTTCTGATGACGCAAAAAAAAGATGAGTAAGGAGTGCGGCTTTCTCCTCGCGGGGAATACAAGGCAGCGTGATTAAAAACTTTTCGGATGCACCGGAACATTTTTTGAAGCAGAGAGAGAAGGAGGTATCCGCAGGGCAACGAGCCGTAGCGGCGGAAGACGACGGTTCTTCGAAGCGCATTCACCCTCATGCCGGACAGATGACTGTCCATGACCCGCTTCGGGGACTCATGGTGTTTCCTTCGTCGGTGCTTGCGGTTCGTTCGGACCCGGTTTGCAACAATGATTGATTTGACTTCATCGCCTTCTCCAAGGCGTGAAAAAGGCTGTTCCCCGTTCCCCTCCCTGATGGATTATCAGTCTCTCCCGGCAGTGGTCTCGAAACGCAGCTTCCCCGTGTAGATCGGCACTGCAAACTTAAGCAGCAACGTGTACAGCAGGGCGCCGATTGCCCAGATTCCCATGGTGACAAGAATCTCCGACTTCGTGGGAGAATATTCATAAATTTCGCCCAGGGCATCGGGCACAAACCCCGGGACCACGAGCCCCATCCCCTTTTCGATATACACGCCCATAATAATGAGGATGCACCCGAGATTGAGCGTTGTGAAATTCTCCCTGGTCTTCGGGAAGAGAAAAAGGAAAAATGCCGTGGTATTCATGATGGTTGCCGCCCACATCCATGGTACGAGGCTTGTTTTCCCATGAAGACCGAAATACAGGTATTGGATGGAATAGCTGTCGACACCGCCGGAATAGAATTCCTTGAACGCTTCGGCGCCCAGGAGGAACAGATTAATGGCCATGGCGTAGGCGATCAATTCCGCGATCTTGAAGATTGCCTTGTTATCGATCTCGACGTCGGACCGCTTCCTGATGATCTGGAACAGGATCAGCATGATGGCCGGACCTGAGCAGAACGCCGAAGCAAGAAAGCGTGGTGCCAGGATAGAAGCATTCCAGAATGGCCGGGCGGACAACCCATTATAGAGAAACGCGGTCACGGTGTGAATACTGACCGCCCAGGGGATCGAGAGGATGATGAGCGGCCCGATCACGGACATACTATATTCCTTCCCGATCGAAAGACGGTAGAGAACGTAAAAGGCTATGATGCTGTTGATGGCAAGATAGCCGTTCAGGACGACCACATCCCAGGCCAGCAGCGATGCAGGAAAATGCATGGCGCCGATGAACGGCAAAATATGCCAGACCCGGAGAGGCTGGCCCATGTCGACCAGGATGAACAGAATACACATCGTGATCGCCGTGATGGCGAGCAACTCCCCGAACAGCACGATTTCCTTGATCGGTTTGAAATTATAGAGATAGGCAGGAACGACGAGCAGGACGGCCGCGGCGGCAACGCCGACAAGAAAGGTAAAATTTGATATAAACAGTCCCCACGAGACCTGGTCCCTCATTGCCGTTGTGATCAGACCGCGATGGAGTTGGTCAAGGTAAGCGCTGAGCCCCAGGAGGATGAAAAGCGAAAGGAATGCGACCCACAGGTAGTAGGCGCGGTTCCCAATAAATATCTGACGCAAGGCGATAAAAAAGTTTCTGATCAAGTTGCCCATGGGTAAGCCTCCTACACGCCGTACGCGAAGAAATAATAGAACTTGGGATTGGTGTTCAGGTCTTCCTTCAGGCGGAACACTCTCTTGTGTTCTATGGCATACCGGATCTCGCTGTTCGGATCAAGCAAATTGCCGAACTTCCTCGCGCCCACGGGACAGGCCTCAACACAGGCCGGGTAGCGGCCGTTCCGTGTCCGCTGGATGCAGAACGTGCATTTCTCCACCACTCCCTTATAGCGCGGACGATTCCCGAGGTAGTGCGTCTGCGGGTTAATCTCCTCACTCTTCCGGCCCGGCTCGGCCCAGTTGAAGTGCCGAGCTCCATAGGGACAGGCGGCCATGCAGTAACGGCACCCGATGCACCAGTTATAGTCGACGACCACGATTCCATCGGGCTCTTTCCACGTGGCCTGCGTCGGACAGGCGCGAACACAGGGCGGGTCTTCGCACTGCTGGCACTGGACCGGCATGTAAAAATAGTCCGGTTCGGGCACCAGTTCGGGATTGTAGTACTTCTCCGAGTTTTCAAGGTCGACCCACTTCTCACCCTTTTTGAATCTGAGGACCGATATCCAGTGAATCTGCGGGTCCTTGGACTGATTGTTCTCATCCACGCAGGCATACTCGCATCGCCTGCATCCGATACACCGGGAAAGGTCGAGGCCGTAGCCGAACAGCACACCGGGAAGAGCCTTCTCATTTCCCACTTTGATCGCTATCTTATATTTTTCTTCGTACTCCTGTTCCAACCGTCCGATGACCTGCTTGATCTCGGCATCGTTCATTTCCTTGAAGTGTTTCTGGAAAAAAGATTCCCAGAATGACGCTTCCGCTTTCTTGAGCGGGAGAGCTGCTCCCGCAAGTCCGAGGGCAGCGCCTTTCAGAAAGCTCCTGCGGTCAAGATGTATTCCGTCTCTTTTTTTCGTGATTTTTCGCATCATTCGCCTCGTCGTTTTATCACGTTTTTTCACCTGATATCCGTCGGCTTGACCGGCGGAGGCAACGGTTTGATCGGCTTGAACCGCGGACCGTGCGGCCAATGGCAGTGCACACAGAGCCGGTACTGTTTCTCCCCATTCCACATCCCGGTCCTCTTTCCGTGCAGGCCGGCTTTCCACTCACGGAGAATCGTCCCGTGGCATTGGCCGCAGAGAATATACGATTCCTCAAAGCTGACCAGTTTGCCGTTCGCGAGCCGCAGCTTATCGCGGTTATCGGGGTTGTGGCAATCAAAACACCATCCTCCCGGTATGTGCTTCAGGGAGTCCGCAATTTCCTGGTGCATTTCCAGTTTACGCGGCTTTTTGTTTGCAGGCATGCCGGCGTGACATTGTGAGCAGGGGAAAATTCCGGGAGTAAAGGGAGGTGGCGGTACAAAGAATTTTTTCGGGATGTCTTGTTCTTCTGCGAGGAGGCTAGCTGAAGAAAGGGTGAGCGTCAGGAAAGCAATGAGACAAAAAAGCCGGCGTACTTTGCTTTGTTCTTCCATCGTATCCCCTCATTTCTGGTTTTGGGGCTAGCTCAATGAAATTTATAATGCATCTATTGTAAGACACCCCTGAAGAGATTGCAAACTAAAATTTCAAGTTGACAGAGGTTCTCTCCCGGAACGAATAAATCCCGGGAGAGAACCTCTTACGATAGGATTAGTGGGCTTCTTTATACTCGAACACGGGGAATATTTTGCTGATTACGTAAAAAAGTGCAAAGGGCATGATGAAAATGCTTACCGCTCCTGCAAGCCCCTCTTTGAACGTCTCCCAATTGTGCGGGACAATCGGCAAATGATAGTGCATGAATCCGGCAAAGGTCAGTGAAAATGCCTGGCCGCCGATTACGACGTTCCAGCGCATCATAAAGACTCCGAAAAGGACGAGTGTGACGCCCACCAACGCTCTTCGTATCGTCAGCCCGGGAAGCAGGAACAGGATGAGGGGAATGAGATTTCCAATGCCGTATTGCATGATGAATATGGCCTTGAAATCCCGCTCGTAGATAACGCTTCGGAGCACATCCCAGGACTTCAACGCGGTGTATCCCCGGAAGATAAGATCGAGGATTTCAAGGCTGATGGCGGCCACGAGGAAGGTCAGAAGATACTTCGCCGTCATCTGGATAACACTGATCTCCGCGCTCTGGAGCTGCTCCTTGGACTGGTATCCGGCGTACGCGGCCCTTTTGCGCTTCGCAAAAAACTTCCGAATTTCCATCGTCACGATGTACGTGAGCATGCACAACGCGATCCCCGAGACAATCGCTGACATGATGAATATGACCGGCATGAGCGGCGTCATCCACAGGGCGTTGGCCTTGACGGAGCCGAAAATGAATCCTGCATAACCGTGAAGAAAACAGGCGACAGGAATCCCGAGGCTGGCAAGGAACTTGATCGCTTTTTCGTCCCGATGCAGCGCCTCTTCGCTGACGTCGTAGACACCGAGCGTCAGCGAACAAAAAATCAGATACTGGATCCATTCCACGATTGTCTTATCCTGCTTCTCCCGGAGTTTAAGCGACACAGAGACAAAATGGCTGCGGTACAGGAACCAGAGCTCCGATGCCACGATGGCCCCGTAGGAAAAAAACACGATACCGAAAGCGGCGATGGCTGAGGTAAAATGCGGGGTCATGAAAATCTCCACCCCCCGGAAGGGGAATTGCAGGTGGAGCACAATCGGCATGGGCGCGGCAAAAAGAAGCGCAAAGGAAAAAACGAGCGCAAAACGTGCCATGTCCTTGAGTTTCTGGACGCCGAACACATGATAGAGCGATGAAAGCACGAAGGCTCCTGCTACCAAACCCGTCATGAAGGGATACATCACGATCTGTATGCTCCAGTAGATATACTCATTCGGTAACGTAAACAGCTCTTTTACAGTCCAAAGTTCTCCATGTACCATGGCTATCTGACCTCCTCGTCCAGGCCGATATAATAGACCTGGGGTTTCGTGCCGTATTCACTCTTCAATACTGCCACCCGCTGTGTTCTGATGGTCTGGGTCACCGGATCATTGGGGTCTTTGATGTTCCCGATCTGGCGCGCTCCGAAAGGACAAGCCTGAACACAGGCGGTTTTTAATCCTTTGGTGATCCGGTGATAGCAGAAATTGCATTTCTCCGCCGTATGATAGACGGGATGGAAAAACCGGACTCCGTACGGACAGCCCATGATACAGTAGCCGCAACCGATGCACCACGTCCGGTCAACCATGACTACGCCATCGGGCGCCTGATACGTCGCCCCCACGGGGCAAACTTGAACACAGGGTGGGTTATCGCACTGATTGCAAAGCTTCGGCACGAAATAAGCCTTTTCGATGCCCTCACTGCTGATGTCTTTGAGGCCGTCTGATCCCTGATCGATTTTCGCATCCGTAAAGCCGTCCCTGGCCGCCTTGGGACTATCAGCGTAGACCCTCCCTTTCTTGGTCAGGACATATCGCTCTACCCAGGTCCTCGAAACATTCGCATCGTAGGGGACCTCGTTCTCCAGCTTGCATGCCTTGACACAGAACCCGCATCCCACGCATTTATAGGTATCCACCAGAAAAGCCCACCGCACAGATGTCGTCTCGGCAGCTATGTCAGCGAAAAGTTTTTTCGGGTCGACAATTTCGAGGGCTGCCAGCGGGATTGCCGCGCCGGCGATGCCCATCACCGTTTTCTTAAAAAAGTCCCTTCGCGTAATCATTTCAGGCCCTCCATCGGGTTGTGAGGATTATGGCAGGTGGAACATTCCATGCCGGGGTTGTGCTTCTCGGGGTCAATGCTTATAATGTGCGAACGCCCGCTCGTGGGGTAAGGCAGCGGATAATGACAACGCAGGCAAAGTGCCCTGCTCCTGTCGATCGCCAGTTTCGGGGGGTCCGACGGATGATCGATCGCTGGGCCATGGCAGTTTTCGCACTGGATTATCCTGTGCGGGGTTTTGTTGATGCTGTCGTATTTATCGGGATGACAATCCTTGCAGTATTCCTTACCTTGATATTTCACCTTGATCTTCTTCCAGTCTTCCTCATTGGAATGACGGTGCCAGCTATACATGTAACCGCGCTGACCGATCCCGAAATCCTTTGGGACGATAACCATTCTGGCCAGCAGTATCAAAATGACGATACCGATCACCACAATCAGCGGTCTCAATACATGATTCTTCATAACCTTCCTCTCCTCCCCTGATTTCAATCCGGTTGACGTGCATCCACAGGTATTTTAGTTATTCCTCCCGCTTCAGCGTGTTCTTCATGAGGGTCACCCCTTCCCAGAGAATGGCCAGGAAACAGAGCGACAGCCCCCCCACGAGGCCGAAGATGTGCACCAACTGCCATCGAATGACGATAAAGAGAATGACGAAAATGACGGTCAGTTTCAGACCGCTTATGACCAACGCGGCCAGGCTTGAAATTCCTGGCGTTGCGCCTGCGCGGAGGTATACTTTTTCTACGGATCTGGCCAACCACCGGAAGTTCAGCAAGCCGAGTATACCTCCGAAGAGAATGCTAAACGGCAGGAACCACCAGCCCTGCGGGGGATGCTGAATAATGCTGTAGACGGAAGCGGCGACAACGGCACCGAGCACGATCAGGGAGGTCTTCATCGCAACCCCTCTGATGATGCTCGCTACAGCCTGTTGTCGTATTCTGATGTCGTCAGTCATGACTTCTTCTTGTCGTCCTTGTCAAACGAATCCTGGCTCTTTTTGGCATATACGAAAAGGTTCCGAAAACCCGCAATAATGCCGATGAGGAGAAAAACCGCTGTGAGCCAAGGGGAAGTGCCGAACCATTTATCCAACTTGAGCCCGATGAAGAGACCAATCACGGTGGAGAATACCAGGGTTAATCCCACGGTACTCAGCACGCCAAGCATACGAATGAGCCTGCGGTCTTTTTCTTCCATGATAGTACGAACACTTGACCGGAGGAGGCTCAGAGTAAAACGAAAATATTCCAAGAAATTTTATTTCTCTGCGTCCTCGATGGTGTTCTTTCTTTCAAAGCCCCTTCAGGCTCTTCCTCGCCGCCTCGATCGTTTTATTGATATCTGCTCTGCTGTGTGCCAGGGACAGGAAGGCCGCCTCAAACTGGGACGGCGCGAGGTTGACGCCGTTCTTGAGCATGGATAGAAAAAATTTGCCGAACCGCCCCGTGTCCGATGTCTTGGCGCTGGCGAAGTCTTTCACCCTTTTGTCGGTAAAGAACGTGGTAAACATAGACCCCACGCGGTTGATCGTGGACGGGATTCCCGCTTCCCGCGCCGCGCTCCTGAGTCCGTTTTCAAGATCGAGAGAGCTTTTTTCGAGCAATTTGTAAACACCGGGTTTCGCGAGAAGCTTCAACGTCTCGATTCCCGCAACCATGGCCAGCGGGTTACCCGAAAGCGTCCCCGCCTGATAGATGGGTCCGATCGGAGCGATCTTCTCCATGATCTCGAGTTTTCCGCCGTAAGCACCGACAGGCAGGCCTCCACCGATTACCTTGCCGAGGCACGTGAGATCCGGTTTAATTTTATACAGCTGCTGCGCGCCGCCAAAGGAGACGCGGAAGCCGGTCATCACTTCATCGAAAATGAGAACGATGCCATACTGGTTGCAGACTGTGCGAAGACCCGCCAAAAAACCCGGCTCGGGCGGCACGCATCCCATGTTGCCTGCTACGGGTTCAACGATGATGCAGGCGATCTGCTCGCCTTCGCGGGAAGCAAGTTCCTTTACCGCATCGAGATCGTTGTAAGCCACTGTAAGCGTGTATTTGGCAAGATCCGGCGGCACACCGGGGCTGTCCGGAAGTCCGAATGTTGCCACGCCACTGCCAGCCTTTACGAGAAGGCTGTCTCCGTGTCCGTGATAACATCCGTCAAACTTGAGGATCTTGTCTCTTCCCGTAAAACCACGTGCGGCACGGATGGCGCTCATTGTCGCCTCTGTGCCGGAACTGACCATCCGCACCATTTCGACGGAAGGGAAGGCTTTCTTGACCATCTTTGCAAGCGTAATCTCAAGTTCTGTCGGCGCGCCAAAGCTCGTTCCATTCGCAATCGTCTTTTTGAGAGCGGCAGTCACCACAGGATGCGCATGCCCCAGAATCATCGGTCCCCAGGAAAGCACGTAATCAATGTAGGCCTTGCCGTCAGCATCGAAGATCTTCGATCCTTTTGCTTTCTTGATGAAAAGCGGCTCGCCGCCCACCGACCGGAATGCCCGGACCGGGCTGTTCACACCGCCGGGGATATGTTTTTTTGCTTCCTCAAACAACTTTTTCGATCTCGGGCCCGACATGCACACTCCTTTCGCTGATCATTCATTCTTCCCGTCAATGACCAACCTCCATAAAATATGAAAATCTGTCTTGAAAGTCAATGAAAAATCTCAAGGGAATGAGGGTAATTGCAGTTTAATATCATGTAACAACCGGAATTTGCCTTAGTTGATCAGGACATCATCAATCCTTTTGAACGGACACTCTCAAAACCGGCATCAAACGGAAACGCCACAAAACGAATATTTTCCTCCTTCATGAAACTATGGGCTGAGGAGGAAACGAGAAGCCTGCAATGATGGGGAATCAACGCTAGCTTATTTCGTTCATTTTTGCGAGCAAGAACGCCGCGACACCGTCAGCATTGTTCAGGTCAAAGAACGGGATGCTCACGTCATAGTGACGGTCGCTGACCAGCGCCAAGAAAGAAGGATCGTCAAGAGCCAGCGGACGCGTTCCCGAAACACCATAGCGGAAGACCTCGATCCTGTTAAGCGCCTCGTGTTTGAAGCCTTCATGGATGATTATGTCGGCATCCGCCGTCCATTGTTCAAGCGCTTTCGGAGCGGGTTCCTGGTCGACGTCTTTCATCACAGCGATCTGTTCGGGACCGACAAGAACAACGGTGCCGGCTCCGGCTCGCTGGAAGCGCCAGGAATCCTTGCCGGGCTTGTCAAGGTCGAAGCCTGCCGATGCATGCTTCACGACAGCAACCCGCAATCCCTGGTTCCTCAGAATCGGGACAACTTTTTCTATCAGGGTTGTCTTGCCACTGTTCGAACATGCGGCAACAAACGAGAAGATGCGCATTCAAAAAACCCTTCTCTCTGCCATTCGAAGATGCGAACAGAAGAGCGGCAGATGAACATCACGCTGCCTGCAGGTTTATTCGTGTACAGGCGCCTTGAAAAAAAACATTCGCTCTCCACCGGTTTACAAAACGACCTGCGTTAACAACCATCCCGGCGTTTGCCAACTGCTCTTCGGTCCCGACCCGGCCTTTGATTCATTGCGGCACCTTTATGATTCCGCCGTTCCCGCCGACTTAGATTCTTTCTTCCTGCCGACAAGGCGCGAGGCAAGAATGCCGACCTCATAGAGCAGATAGATAGGGATGGAAAGAATCGTTTGATTGAAGATGTCCGGCGTTGGACTCAGGATCGCGCCAAGGATGAACGCCCCGAGGAATGCGAACTTCCGGAACTTGGCTAGGGTTGCAGGGCTCACGATTCCCATCCGGCTGAGCAAAACGATGATAAGCGGAAGCTCAAACACGATGCCGCTGGCCAGGAGAAACTTTAAAATGAAATCGATATAATCTTGGATCCGGAGAATGGCGACCAGATTCTCGGTTTTATAGGTAAGGAGGAACGACACGGCGAAAGGCAGCATGACGAAGTAACAGAAGAGGACGCCGATGCCAAAAAAAAGGGAAGAGAAAAAAATAAACAATACGATGTACTTTTTTTCCTTTACATGCAATCCCGGGCCGATGAATTTCCATACCTGAAACATAATGAACGGGAACACCAGCATGATGCCGGCGATGAGCCCGATCTTGAGGTGGGACCAGAAGGGCTCGACCAGCGTGGTATAGTGCAACTTCTGAGGGGACGCATTGGGCAGAATCGAGACAAAGGGATAGGCAAGCTTAAACTCCATCTTCGAATTCAAGGGCCACATCAGAATTCGAAGGATATTCTCCGAATAATTAAAACAGATACCGAAACCTACAGCGATCAATATGAGAGAGCGTACGAGTCTCTTCCTGAGTTCCTCCAAGTGGCTCCAGAAGGGCATCCTCAGTTCTTCCTCAGGCGCTGCCATGAGCATTCTCCTTTTTTTCCTTTTCCTTGTTCTGCTCCATCGGCGCTGTTTCCGGCGCAGACGCCTGTTTGGTTTCGTCCGGGGTAAGCTCCTGCCCGATTTTCTTTATCTCGTCGAGCTGGGCGGTCTTTTCCACTTCTTTCATCTCTGCCTTCATGGATTCCTGAAATTCCTCGGATGCCCTCTTGAATTCCGCGAGTGCGCGGCCGATGGATCGGCCGATTTCGGGAAGCTTTTTCGGACCGAACACGATAAGGGCTATCACGAAAATGAGCAACAATTCAGGAAATCCGAGACCAAACATGGCGTTCTCCTCTGCTCTGAAGGGGGAAAATTTATTGAAAAATAACCACTGAAACCGTCAGGATTTCTCTTCGGCGGCGAAAGGTTTATCCCGATCACCAGGCCTCTTACGCTCAAACGCCCGCGTTTTGTCCCGCAAGCCATCCCTCGATCTTTATCAGGCTTGAGTTCAATTACAGTACTGATGCCACTGGACTTGTTCTGCCGGATCACTTTGAGCGTGACCGTTTTGCCAATCTGCCCGAAGGCGACCATTCTTGGCAATTCGACCGGGTCGAGCACTTTTTACCGTCAAGAGCAATGATCACCAGGCACCAAGGAACAGGCTTCAACAACATCAATAGATATCACGCTGTCATGGAATAGTCAAGATATTTCGTTGGGTTACGCATTGTTGAAGCACGGGAAGCATGAACTGGGGACTGGAGGCATCCGTATGCGGCGGTGGGAGAGGCGCTGGTCCATGCCGTATGAATCGCTACAGAGAAACCCGAATAACCGTTTTTACGTTGCCCCGCACGTTAAAATCACCCACGACTTCAAGTGCGCGGGGTTTCAGGCTCTTCTTCAGCGCATCGAAGATCAGGTTCGTCACTGATTCATGTGACACGCTCTGATCACGGAAGCTGTTCAAATAAAGCTTCAAGCTCTTCAGCTCAACTACCTTTTTACCAGGCGTATAGGCAATCCTAATGGTAGCAAAATCTGGATAACCGGAGCGAGGGCAGAGACAGGTGAATTCCGGGTAGGAAATATCGATGGTGTAGTCTCTATCGGGATTTGGATTGGGCCAGAGTTCGAGTGACGCCTCATTGATTGCCTTGGTTCCGTATTTCATTGTATCGATTGTAACCCATTCCGACACGGCTGTAAAGATGAAAGATGATTCATCTTCAGGGGCAATCTCTCTACTCTTTGACGAGTTGTTCGCGCTTCCGCTGGGGCAAAATTTTCTCCTTTCCAGACGTCTTTGATAAAACTTTAAAAAAAAGGCGCCCTTTTGGGCGTCTTTTTTTTACCCTTTGCTTTTGGCATGACGATTTTCCGTTCTACACCTGCCACATCATGGCCTCAAAATCGTCGGTCGGGACCTTGAACTGAATATACCCTCGATAGGGCCACTTCTCGACCTCCGATCCCGACCGCTCAACGGTCACAAAAATCTGAATTTCTTCGTTCGCCTTGACCCCCAGCAGATCGAAAGATATCGCAAGTTCGATAATATCATTGGCCGCAACAGTGTTTATCACGGCTGATTGCTGCCGAATTCCGTTCTCTCCGCGATATAAGACCGCGCTCACGCGGCGCTCCTGCGGGATGATCCTGATTTCCACATCAATTCCTTTTGGATTCAGAAAATTGATGAAGAATGCCAGGTCTGCCACCTTCTCGTCCTTCAGGCTTCCGCTCGGGTCAAGACGGAAAAACATGTTTTTGAGATCGAAGCCGTAATAAATGTGAGTTATGATGGACGCACCACGGTGCATGGCCCCGCCGCCCTGGCTCACGTCATAGAAGCCAGCGGACAGCCATTCGAAATAATTCGTGACCTGACCGTCGATGGTCGGCGAAATAAAGGCGGTGAGCTCCACGGTGGGAAGCGCCTGCCGGTCCTCACGCAGAATGGAAATTTGAAGCTCGTCCGGTACGTCGAGACCAATAATCCGGTAGACATTCATGAGGTGGGTCCGGAACAGGAGATCGAACTCTTCGTCATTCTCGGAATAGTGGTCATCACCGTACCACCAGCACCAGTCGCTTCCCTCGGCGATGTAGATTTCCTCCCACGCCTTTGCCAGTTTATCCGAGTCTCCGTCGCGGGAGGCGAATTCCGTCAAGGCCTTGCGTGTCTTTGATAGCAGATCCCAGGCTTGATTGTCCTCTTCATGGCCGATCCAGACGCGGTAGTTCGCATTGATCCACGAGCCCGCGTGTAGCCGTTCAAGGGTCTCCTCGGCGGGATGTTCCCGCAGATACTCCCCGACCGTCACGCACCGGAGCCCCTGTTCTCCGTTGAGGCGTTCGTAGAGATACAGGAAGAAGTCCCGGCCGTCATTCTGATAATATTCCCAGGCGTTTTCTCCATCGAGGATGATCGATACGAGGTTGGGGCCATTTGACATGCCCCGCCTGACACGGTGGAGCCGGTCCACCAGGTCGTGCACGGCATTCTTGTAATCCCATTTCGAATAGACAAAACCGATAAGATCGGACAGCGTACGATCCCGGAATATGATCGATATGCGCTTGTCTCCTTTTCCGGCCAGATAGGGCTTGTATAATATCTCCGGGTTTTTCATCACGCCGGCGAAATCCCGCTCGATGTTCTTGCCGAGGGAACGAGCGAGAACTCCTTCGTCACTGCCGATCCATTTGATGCCGGCGTCAGCCAGGAGGGGAACGATTTCTTCCGCCACCGACCCTTCCGAGGGCCACATGCCCAAGGGACGCGAGCCGAAGAGGTTTTCGTGATATGCCATGGCACGCTCGATCTGAATACGTGCGTCCTCGGGATGGGCAAAACGCTCGGCGGGCAATCGGATGTCCGGAGCGGCGACTTTTGCGAGGTCCGTATCAAACAGCAGCGGCAGAATCGGGTGATAGAACGGCGTCGTCGTCAGCTCTATCCTACCGTTCTCCGCCATCTGCCGATACTCCGGAATGATGAGCGCCATGATCTCTCGCTGCTTTTTGATGAGAAGAAGCTTTTCCTTTTCGCTGAAGCCTGAGCCTTTCTGGACCAGCCCCTGGAGAAACGGGTCCTTCTGCTTGAAGCTCGGACCGAACCAGGTTAAATTGAACCAAACCTGCAGGTCAAGATAGTCCTGCTTTGTGTAATACCGTGTTGCGTTCTTCAGATCATTGGGAGAGACGCTGTAGCCTCTACGGTCAAGCAACTGCCAATAACCGGGATAGGGTTTGATCATCGTGTCCCAGTTCGCCAAGAAGGAATTTTTGAGCAGGAACATCTTGTCTTCCTGGTCGAGTTCCGAGGCAGGTTTGAGCGTTAGGGTGAGGAACTTGTCGGTTGCCTCGTTATCCACATAGTCCGTGATCTGCTTGAGGAGCGAGGGAACAAGGTTGAAGGTCTGGTGAATGTCGGGAAAATCCGTCAGGAGCGCCGGCATGTCGTAATAATCCTTGATACCGTGCATTCTCACCCAGGGAAGGATGTAGGATCCCGATATATCATCCTTATAGTACGGCTGGTGCATGTGCCATACAAATGCTATGTACAGAGGATGGTCGGACATGTCAGTTTATATATATGCTGGGAAAATCACGATGAGAAAAATACATCAGATCTCGACAAGGAAAAAGAAACTCCCTCTCTGACGCTCTTCTGTTTTATGATTTCGAGTGCCGAATTTGAATTTCCGAATGCCCTTCATGGTTCATCATAATAGTACACTATCTCTCCCTGACGCGCAAGCCCGAGTTTGTCCCGCGCCAGGATTTCCAAATAATCGGGATCGGTTTTCAAGGCATGGACATCCTTGAGAAGCCTATCATTATCCTGTTTCAGCCTTGCGATTTCCTGGGTGAGGGAATCGTATTGCGCCTTCATGCGGTAATACTTTATCAGCCCCATTTCACCGAAGATGAAGGACGCAAGGAGGTAGAGGGCGGCGAGAGCAGCGGCTGTGATCAGCGCTTTCCTTTTGAACGAGTTCCGGGAACGGCGATCTTTTTTTAAATAATTCCGTTTGCCCATGGCATGAGAGGGTGGTGGACACTCGCCTTTTTCACGACGAAAAAGACAAAAACTGGACTGTAAAAACAAAACCACGAAGACCAGCTTCGTGGTAGAGTTGCAGATGTGCAATCCGGATATGCTTCATATCCTGGGCATCCGTTATTTCTTTTTGGTGGTCTTCTTCGCCTTCTTTGCCGGGGCTTTCTTCGTCGCCATGAGTCATCACCCCCTTCCATTGTTGATTTCGAAAATACGTGGTAAACAGGTATCGACACGATTGATCCACGCTCGTTGACGGTCAGGTAAATACGCCGGGGGACTCCCTGGCCCCCCGGCGGGCCCCACTCTATGGGACGCGATGTATGAAAACTACTTTTTCTTGGTGGCTTTCTTCTTGGTCGCCTTCTTCTTCGCTTTCTTCTTGGCTGCCATTATTTGTCCACCCCCTTTCGGCATACCGCGTTCGGACTCAAGCGGCCTTATCTTGAAACAAGCTGAGGAACATCGTTCAGCAGTGACATCTGCGAGTACTTCTCCCGTATCCTGCCGTTCACGAGCCCGAGGAATTCCTCGGCATCTTTGATCGCCTGCCCTGCTTCATACCGAGATATGATACGCTCGGCTTCCTCCATAAAACTCTGATATTTGCGCCGCATTCTGTCAAACTTATTAATGAGACTTTTAAACTGCTCGCCAAGCAGCGCTCCGGCAGCGGTCACTATGGTCTTTTGAGCGTCTCTTCCCCGGACTCCTTTTGGCCTCAAGCCCTCGGCAAGAATCAGAGCCCTTGCTGAGCGGGCCATGGCCAGGTAAGCGGCCGCAAAAGCCCATTCTTCATCCTTGCCTTGGAGAAGTTTGCTCGTTGAGAGGTCCCGTTCTGCCCGGGTCACAAGCGCGATGATCTCGCTGATTTCCGAAGGGCGCTCCTCAACGATGCCCATCTCTTTTAGCGTTTCATAAGTCATCTTCCTTGCCTACCAGAAAAATTTTCTTGCCTTTCAGTAATTCCCGGATAAAGGGGTCCTTTGATTCTTTCCGCTTGCGGTACTCCTGCTCGTCAAATACCAAGTAATCGATGTCCCGCTTCAGTTTTTCTTCAAGTCCCATCACCATATCATTCAATTCCGTGATGTTCGCCTGTCCGATAACCATGAGATTGATATTGCTGTCCTCTTTCTCAGACCCCCTGGCGTAGGATCCATAAATGAACGCCGCCTGAACCCCCTTGAGCCGGGAGAGCGATGCCTTCATGGCGCCTTGAGCCCCGGTCGTCTTGAAAATCAGGCCTTTCATCTCGGCGAAGATAGGGGAATTTTTATTCGCGAAGTAATATTTCTGGACACCCCGCTTTTCTTTCCCCAAAAGCCCCATCTTAACGAGATTGTCAAGCTCCCGCTTGATCCCCGCCGCATCCTTCCCGATATGGCGCGCTATCTCCCTCAGGTAGAATCGATCATCCGGGTTGTTAAAGAACAGGCCTAAAAGCTCCGCTCTTGTCGAAGAGAAGAGTTTTGTCAGCACCTTGTGTCACCTCGTGGACAAAATATACTACAAGAGTGTATATTTTGTCAACAAGAAAATTAAATAAATTATTTTTCTTATGGTTAGACAATTTATCAACACAGTAATCAACAGGAGGTAAAATTGGTCACAAATATTATTGTTTTTTTATAAATTTCACACTATTATTTGTCTACGTCCGGCGTCCGGGACCAATGCTTTCTGGCACTCCGGACAGTGCACGCGTGCAAGCACCGCATCAACACCCGCGGCAAGATGGAAATATCCGCGCTAACAGCGCCTCAATTCCGTACATTGCACGAGCTCAGTTTCGACAACTGCGAATCGGGTCGGCGAATGAATGCATGCAGGCCCATTTCAAATTTTCTCCTGTTGTGATTTTTCGGGCAGTGGTGTTGAAATAATCTCTCCACTCAGTTGAGGTTCATCGACGCTGACTCGCGGGCACAGCAGAATTTTCTTTTGTTCGCCGCATCACCTATGGTATATTAGATAAAATAAATCGTTGACAAATTGTCTTCGAACTTCATCCGGAGAAAAATGCAATTCAGTGAATTAGATATTCCCTACGAAGTAAAGCAAGGAATCGAGCAGTCAGGCTTTACGATTTGTACGCCCGTTCAGGAGCAAGTCATCCCGCGAGCGGTTCGCGGAGAAGATGTCGCGGCGCAGGCGCAAACCGGTACGGGAAAGACAGCGGCTTTTCTTATTTCGTTGTTCTCACGGATGATCAGAAACCCGACGATGGGCCTCGGGAACTCTCCCCAAGCGCTCATCATCGCTCCAACGCGCGAGCTTGCCGATCAGATATACCATGAAGCATTGCGGCTGGGCAAGTTCACGGGCTTCCGCCTGCTCGCAGTCTATGGCGGCATCGATTACCAGAAGCAGATGGACATCCTCCAGAAGGGCGTCGATGTGCTCATCGGCACTCCGGGCAGACTCATCGATTATTACAAGCAGAACATTTACAACCTCAAGAAAACCCGTTATCTTATCATCGACGAGGCCGACCGCATGTTCGATATGGGTTTCATCGATGATCTGCGGTACCTGCTCCGGAAAATGCAGCCGTTCACCAAGCGGCAGTCCATGCTTTTCTCGGCGACTCTCTCCTACCGTGTTATGGAACTCGCTTACGAATTCATGAATCTTCCCGAAAAGATTTCGATCACGCCCGAAAAAATCACCGTGGATCAGGTAGAGCAGGTCCTTTACCATGTCGGCAAGCACGAGAAAATTCCGCTCCTGCTCGGACTCCTCAGGAAGGAAAAACCCGTCCGCACGCTCATCTTTGTGAACACCCGGCGCGCTGCCGACATGGTCGTCGAGCGGTTGAACCGGAACAGCTGGAAGGCCGATGCGATCACCGGCGATATCATCCAGAAAAAAAGGCTCCGGCTCCTCGCTGATTTCAAAGAAGGAAAACTTCCCATTCTCGTCGCTACAGATGTGGCCAGCCGCGGCATTCATGTCGAAGGGGTGACCCATGTCATTAATTATGACCTCCCCCAGGACGCCGAGGATTACGTGCACCGCATTGGCAGGACTGGCCGCGCCGGGGCAACGGGGAAAGCGCTCAGCCTCGCCGATGAGGAATATGTCTATTCCCTTGAGGGCATCGAAAAATACATCGGCCAGAAAATCCCCGTAGAATGGGCCGAAGACGCCATGTACATCAGGGAAATCCGCCGGACCGCTGAAGAAAAGAGGCATGCGGCGGCAGTTGCGGCGCAGAAACCTCGTCACCCCTCAAAAAACCGTCGTTTCGAGTCGCGAACAAAACACCATTAATCGGATTCGCTATCGCAAGACACCAGCGATCAGGAGTGCCTTCCGCTCTTGCTGATTTCGGGGCCGCCGTTCACGACAGGTTCCGGGAGTCGAGGAGGAACACTTTTTTGCCCCGGTGGTATAATAGTAGTAGAGATTAAGGATAGTTTCCCTCTGAATTATTCACACCGCCCGAACAGACGGGAAGGCGCCAAACCAGGAGGGAGGTTCTCCATGGTTGCTGTTATGCCCACGATAGATTATGAACGTCCGTGGCTCCGTTCTTATGAAACCAGCGTTCCTCCCAGCCTTACCTACCCCGAGATTGCGCTTGGAACCGTTCTTGAACAGAATGCACGGCAATACCCAGATCATAATGCGCTCCTTTTTTACGGGAAGAAGATAACCTACCGCGAGCTCGATAAGCTTGCGAACCGGTTCGGACGAGCCCTCAGGGCGCTGGGCGTGAAAAAAGGCGACCGCGTCGCGCTCATGCTGCCCAATATCCCGCAGATGGTCATTGCCTATTACGGGACGCTTCGAACCGGCGCCGTGGCTGTCCCTACCAACCCGCTGTACCATGAGCATGAGCTGGAAGTGCAGCTCAAGGACAGCGGCGCGGGGACGCTGGTAGCGGTCGACATGTTCTATCCTGTGATTTCCCGTGTCATTGCGCGGACAAAGGTCACACACCTCATCCTCTGCGGCATCAAGGATTATCTCCCCTTTCCCTTAAACCTTCTTTACCCGCTAAAGGCGCGGATGGATCGGGAATGGGTTCCTGTAAAACGCACGCCTCCTATCTACGATTTTCTCGAAATCCTGAGGGATCAGGACGCTTCCGCACCTGATGCAACAGTGTCCCCTGATGATGTCGCGCTGCTGCAGTACACGGGCGGGACTACCGGGATACCGAAAGGCGCTGTCCTCACCCATCGCAACCTCGTAGTGAACGCCGTACAGAGCAAGGCCTGGCTTACACTCGGGAATGAAAGTAATGTGACCATTCTCGCTGTAATCCCCTTTTTCCATGTTTACGGGATGACAACGGCGATGAATCTCGGCATTCTCATCGGCGCCGAGCTGCTCCTTCTTCCCAAGTTCCATACGAAGGAGGTTCTGCGATTCATTGAAAAGTTCAGGCCCCAGATATTCCCGGGTATCCAGGCAATGTACCTTGCCATCAGCCATTACCCCAAGGTCCGGAAGTACGATCTGTCATCGCTGAAGGTCGCCCTGAGCGGCGCCGGTCCGCTTATGCACGAGGTCCAAGAGCAATTCGAGCGCGTGACAGGAGGAAGAATCGTCGAAGGATATGGACTTTCAGAAGCGTCGCCGGTGACCCATGCGAATCCGATTTTCGGCAGGCGCAAAGTGGGCAGCATCGGCCTCCCATGGCCGGACACTGACGCCCAAATTGTGGACATCGAGACCGGCGAAAAGTCGCTCTCCATCGGTGAGACGGGAGAGCTCGTCATCAAAGGACCGCAAGTCATGAGGGGCTACTGGAACAAACCAGCGGAAACGGCGCTGGCGCTGCGGAATGGATGGCTGTATACCGGCGACATAGCAAGGATGGATGCGGACGGCTACTTCTTCATCGTGGACCGCATCAAAGACATGATCAAGACCGTCGGAGAGAATGTGTATCCCCGTGAAGTCGAGGAAGTGCTCTACATGCACCCCAAGGTCAAGGAAGCGGTGGTTGTCGGAATCCCGCACGAGGAATATCTTGGGGAGAAGATTAAAGCATTCATCGTCTTGAAAGAAGGAACAACTGCGACAGCCGAGGAGATTATCCAGTACTGCCGTGAACAGCTGTCGAAGTTCAAAGTGCCGAAAGAAGTTGAATTTCGCAACCAGCTTCCGAAAACCCTGGTCGGAAAAGTGCTTCGCAGGGTGCTGCGGGATGAAGAAATGAAGAACATGGAAGCGAAATAGTTAATTAAGAATCGGGATTATTATACGGCACAATCCTGAAATCAGCTCCGTGAAGCAGATATCTGCTCTTCACTACCCATCCGGCACAGCACTTCCTCTTTGCCGAGGCAATACTCATGAAAGAAGTCGTCATCATAGATGGCTTGCGAACCCCCTATGCGAAGGCTGGCACTGCCTTCAAGGATGTACCTGCTGTCGACCTTGGTGCGGTTGCGGTCAGGGAGATTGTCGCGCGCACTGGGCTCGACCGGGAACGCATTGACGAGGTGATTGTGGGCAACGCGGGGATGCCGGCGGAAGCCGCCAACATCGCCCGGGTTATCGCCCTCCGCGCTGGGATTCCCGAGCGGGTCCCTGCTTACAGCGTGCAACGGAACTGTGCGTCGGGCATGCAGGCCGTAGCAAGCGCCTATGCCCAGATCCTTGCGGGTATGAGCGAGGTTGTGGTGGTCGGGGGCGTGGAATCCATGTCCAACTATTCTTTCTATATAAGGAAGAAACTTCGTAATGTTCTGACCAGCGTGCAGCGCTCCAAAACGGTCGGCGGCCGAATCCGGGCAATCCTTTCGCTCCGGCCGAAGGATTTTGTACCTGTTATCGGCCTCACGGAAGGACTGACCGATCCAGTCTCCGGGCTCATCATGGGCGAGACCGCTGAGGTGCTCGTGCGGGATTTCGCGATCACCCGCCGCGAACAGGACGAGTACGCCCTCGAAAGCCACCGGCGATGGGCAGCAGCTAATGAGGCGGGAAAGTTCAAAAACGAGATCATTCCCTTCTATGTACCGCCGGGGTTCGAGGCTGTTACAGAAGACATCGGACCGCGCAAAAACCAGACCCTGGAGGCTCTGCAAAAACTGAATCCTTATTTCGATAAACGGTCGGGAACTGTCACGGCCGGGAATTCGTCGCCGATCACCGACGGCGCTGTTGCTGCAGTTATCATGAACTCCGACCGTGCACGAGAGATGGGCTACAGCCCGCTTGGCCGCATCAGGGCCGTGGCCTTTGCCGGGTTCGAACCGGCCCGCATGGGCATCAGTCCGCTCTATGCTACGAATAAGGTTTTGAAGCGTGCGGGCATGACCATGAAAGACATTGACCTCATAGAGTTGAATGAGGCTTTTGCGGCTCAGATCATTGCCGTCGAGCGGGCCGCCGTGTCGAAGGAGTATTTTGACAAGAATCTTCCCGGCCAGGAGCCGCTCGGCGAGTTTCGGCGCGATATCATGAATGTAAACGGTGGTGCGATTGCTTTGGGGCACCCTGTGGGTTCATCGGGCCTTCGGATCATCATAACGCTCCTGAAGGAAATGGAGCGTCGGGGCCTCTCGACCGGCATTGCCACACTCTGCATCGGCGGCGGTCAGGGCGGGGCCATGATTGTTGAGCGTAGTTGACCTCAAGGACTCAGAAAAAAGGAGCGTCAGCTTGCTGCCGAAGATGAGTATTGAACTCGAATGCGAGGTTCCTATGTCGGCTTTCAATTATAGAATAGACAAAGAAGGTGTCGCGATCCTCACTTTTGACCTTCCCGGCGATAAGGTTAACAAACTCACCACGCCGGTCATGGAGGAGTTGGACAGACTCCTCGGCGAACTGGCTGGGAAGAGGGAGATACGAGCGCTCGTATTCCGGAGTGGCAAAGAGAGCAATTTTATTGTGGGCGCCGATATCGCGGAAATCAAGGGCATCACTGACAGGGAAGCCGGGGAGCGTCTTTCCCGAAAAGGACAGAGCGTGCTGAATAAACTCGAAGCCCTGCCCTTCGCTACCGTGGCTGCAATCCACGGTCCCTGCATGGGAGGCGGGCTGGAACTCGCGCTTGCCTGTACCTATCGCGTCGTCAGCAACGACCAGAAAACCGCCCTTGCCCTCCCTGAAGTGAAGCTTGGCATCATCCCCGGCTTCGGCGGCACCCAGCGGCTGCCGCGCATCACGGGGCTTGCGAACGCACTCGACATGATCCTGACGGGCAAGTCTGTTTTTGCTCAAAAAGCGCGGAGCATAGGCCTGGCCGATGAAGTCACCTTTAAAGAAATCCTTCTGGATCGTGCCATTGGCCTGGCAAAAAAAGCGATCGGCAAACCGCGGCCCACAGGCATCCGTGCAAAGAGACCGCTCGTCAACCGCTTGCTGGAAAGCAGTCCTCTGACGAGGACCATCATCTACCGGTCCGCGCACAACACTGTGCTTCGGGAAACGCGCGGGAATTACCCCGCTCCGCTCGCTGCACTGAAAGCGGTCCGCTACGGTCTGGCGCATGGCAGCGAAGCGGGATATGCGATTGAAGCAAAACTGCTTGGCGATCTTGCCCCGACCGAAATTTCAAAAAATCTCACTTCTCTCTTCTACCTCCAAGAGTTGCTGAAGAAAGATCTTCACCGCCCCTCCGTCATTATCCGGTACGCCGGCGTTCTCGGCGCAGGGGTCATGGGGGGCGGCATCGCCCAGCTCTTCGGGGAAAAAGGTATTGACGTGCGTTTGAAGGACATTAATACCGGGGCGGTGGCATCCGGTCTCCGGGAAGCCTGGCAAATATTCAGGAAGCGGCGGGAGAGGGGTGTCCTGAGCGCAATCCAGGCGCGCGACGGCTTTGACCGGATCTCGGGAGTTACCGATTATTCAGGCTTCGGAAAAGTCGACGTGGCAGTCGAGGCGGTCGTTGAGAATATGAACGTTAAAAAATCGGTGCTGCGCGATTTCGAAGCAGTCGCAAAAGACGGAGCGATCTATGCTTCAAACACCTCATCCCTCTCCATCACCGACCTGGCACTTGCCTCGACACACCCCGAGCGCGTCGCGGGGATGCACTTTTTCAATCCTGTAGAGAAGATGCCGCTCGTTGAAGTGATCAGGGGCAAAAAAACCTCCGCGGAAACTATTGCAACAATCGCGGCGCTCGCTCGCAGGCTCGGCAAGCTTCCCGTGGTCGTGAATGACGGCCCGGGCTTTCTGGTCAACCGCATTCTCATGCCCTACCTGAATGAGGCCGCTACGATGCTTGAGCAGGGAAACACGATCGAGAAGATTGACGAGGCCCTGCTTTCGTTCGGCATGCCCATGGGAGCTTTCATCCTGCTCGACGAAATCGGCATCGACATTGCTCACAAGGTAGCGGATATCCTGGAGCAGGGGTTGGGCGACCGCGTCAAACCGTCACCGCTGCTGAAAACCTTATATACGGAAGGTTATTATGGAAAGAAAAACGGCAAGGGCTTTTACCAGTACGAGGGGAGGAAACGCAGGCGACCGGATCGTTCCGTCTATGGCAGGATACTGCAGAGAACAGGCAGTGCGGGAACGATCGACTCTCAGGAGGTTGTTGAGCGGCCTCTTCTTCTTATGTTCAAAGAAGCGGCGCTCTGTCTTGAAGAGAAGGTCATAGACAGGCCTGACCTTCTCGATGGGGCGCTTGTTTTTGGCATCGGCTTTCCTCCTTTCCGTGGTGGGCTGCTTCGGTATGCGGACAAGCTCGGCGCGAAAACCATCGTTGACAAACTTGAAAGCTACAGCCAGAAATACGGTGAACGGTTCAAACCGCCCCCCTTCCTCCTGGATATGGCGAAGACAGGTCGGGGCTTTTACGAAAAGACAGGCATAGAAAGGCTGAAGGCGGCTTAAATTACAAGCGCCGGCGGCAGTGGCTTCCATGTACAAGCTGGTCGCCTCTGGCTCTCCCCTCCATCGCACCGGGCAAGTCCGCAAAAAGCATTTACTGGAGCAGCGCCTTCTGCTATAGTGTAGGAAAAGGAGGTTCGTCAGCACCCCATGCCTCCCAGTCGACCAGCCTATCGGCAGAAACAGTTCTCACTTCTTTTTTTTCTGCTATTCGCCCTTTTGTCTCTGAACGGTTGCGATTACGTCGGCTTTTATACCCAGCAGGCGCACCGGCACCAGACCTACCGTTATTTTCCCAGTGTTGCGGCGCTCAATCAGATTGATCCTGAAAATTCCATGATCCTCAGGGGGCCTATCAAGAGGCTTCAGAAACAGAACGAACCGCTGCTTCTCGTTGCGGTGTGCAGCAAGTATCAGCAGAACGAAAAGGTCGACCTGGTTCAGATCCCTGTTTCGACGGATACCTATATGGCCTTTCTCCCTGTGGGCAGTTATGATCTCTATGTTTTTGCGGATCTGGACGGCGATGGTGACTTCGAGAGCGAAGAACTGGTTGGAAAGGCGTCGGTCATCGTTAATCCCGAACAATCCCGCAACAGGGCCATCATAGAAGGACCGGCCATCATCGTCGATCGTGAACACCCGGGCGAAGTTGCTTTTCGCGTCCATGAAAAGGTCAGGCCGACCACCTATGTCTATGCCTCGCTCGATGACGAGTTTTTCGATCCTCGCTACGGCAATACCGGCCTCTACAATCCATCGCAATTGATAGAGCACACGCAGGGATTTGTCTTCGGTCTGGAGAACTTTGACGCAAAAAAGACGACGGTCCTTTTTGTCCACGGGATTAGCGGAACGCCACGTGATTGGAAGTATCTTGTGGCAGGGATGGATCGAAGCCGGTTTCAGCCCCTGTTTTTCTATTATCCATCAGGGCTTCGTCTCGATACAATGGGATCGCTGCTGGCTGAGGTTATCAGGGACATCGATAAAAATGCGAAGGAGGGCGGACGCAGAATCGTGCTCGTTGGCTATAGCATGGGGGGTCTGGTAGCCCTCTCGGCCATCAACAAGCTCTCGGAAGGGATGTTCCCCTCATCGCTTAAGATGTTCTGCTCGTTTTCCACCCCTTATGGTGGAGACGAAAATGCGGAAAAAGGGGTCGAGAATGCGCCGGTCGTGGTGCCGGTTTGGCGGGACATCGCGACGAAAAGCGAATTTCTGCAGACCCTTACGGGCAAGCCGTTTCCGAAACAGCTTCCCTACTATCTTTTTTTCTCCTATCACGAGACATCAAGGTTCAACCTGGGGGAAAGCAGCGACGGAACTATCATGCTCCGTTCCCAGCTCACGCCCTACGCGCAGAAATCAGCCACCAAAATCATGGGATTCGATGAAACTCACACCGGCATCCTGAACAACGACGGTGTACGGCAATCATTCAACCAGCTGTTGGATACCATCACGGCCGCGCCGTGAACCAATCGCGGGAATCTTCCGCGCCCCCGGAGAACTGAAAGCCTCACGGGGCTCCTCCCTACGGCGCACCGCTTCTGACGGCTCATCCCTGTTCGATTGTTATGGCATAGTAGGGGCAGATAGTAAGTATCCCCTTGAATTTTTCAGCATCGAACGTTTCGGCATGAATGACCCATGCCTTTTCATCGCGCATCTCGAAAAGCATCGGATACGCTTCGGCGCATCCCCCGCATCCCTGACACAAGCTGTAATCAATATTCGGAACCATTCCGCACCCTCGCTTTTTGCAGAATTGCACGTCAATGGCAGGATAATACCACGAAGATAGCGGATTTGGAATGTTAATAAATCATGTCGTCATGGACAGCTTGCGGTTATTGCTTCCGTCATCGCATCATCGATGACGGAAGCATAAGCGCTTGCGGGGAAAACCGGGGACTGGGGCATTTCGTGACCTGAAACTACGTGGTGACGGCCTCGCAGGTATATTCGTTTCCGGCGATATAATTCTCAAGCTCCTTGATCGCTGTTGTCTGCTCTGAAATGATCGCATTGACCACGTCGCCGATGCTCATAACTCCCATGAGCACGCCGTCGTTGATGACCGGTAAATGGCGAATATGGTTTTCGGTCATGAGGACCATGCAATCCCGCAACGATGTTTGGGAGCCGACGGTTATCGGCGGGCTGCTCATAAGCTCCCGCACCTTCGTGTTCTTCGATGATTTCCCTTTCAGGATCACTTTGCGGGCATAATCGCGTTCAGAGAAAACTCCCGCGAGGTTGCCGCCCTCTATGACGAGTAAAGCACCGACATTTTTTTCCGCCATAATCTCGAGAGCGTCATACGCAGTTGCTTCCGGACCAACCGCATGAAAGCCATGCCCTTTTGCCCTAAGCACCTGACCAACAGTAATGGATGCGTACATAAAATTACCTCCTTTCGTGAAGTAAAAAAAGCCGAGCGACCTGAAGACCTGTATCTTCGGCAACTCGGCTCTCTCCCCCCCGGGAGCCTACCCTTGACCAAACCCTTTCTACAAAGGACTCAGCTTAATTCTGTTGCTGTGGTGTTCTTGACCAAGCTATAACATTCGGCCTTGCTCCTGTCAAATTCTATTTCTGAAAGCAGATTATCTAAAGCTGTTTCTTGAGATCTCCCGAGATTCGCTGATGCCACTCCAACCTCGTCCAGGGCAACGAGAACCCGTCGAACCGCTCACAATTCAGATCAGAGTGAAAAAGAAGCGAATAAGGTAATACGGTACCGTTGGCCTCACTATGACATAAGAGATAGCATGGTAAACGGATTTCGATAACAATCAAAGTAGTACATTTTTCGAGGAATTCGAGCGGAAAATGGGAGCGGACAGAAAGAGAAAGCTTTCAAGAAGTCAGCTGCAGGTGATTCTATGCATCACGTTTAGCGGAGTATTTTTAGGCATCTGTTGTTCTCCACCATTGTAGACAAATGAATTCAGACGAAGATTTATCACATGCGATGTTCACCTCTCGAAATCATTCTTGTAATCGCGGTCATGAGCCATACCGCTAAACACAATTCGACCGACATATTCTTTCAATTCATCCGAGGCCCTGAGAGCCGCCTGGATCACCGACGGATCGAAGACCGTCCCTGATTCCCTGATGATTTCCTCCAAGGATGCTTCGAAAGAGAGCGCCTGGCGATAAGGGCGGCTGACCGTAAGGGCATCGAGGGCGTCTGCAACGGCAAAGACCCTGGCTCCGTGCGGGATTGCGTCTCCTTTCAGACCGCGGGGATAGCCCGATCCGTCGAAGTGTTCGTGATGACTTCTAATGATTTCTGCGGCCCGGGAAAAGTAACCGATGTGCCCGATGATTCGGTAGCCGATGTCAGGATGCTTGCGCATGACCGCCTGTTCTTCCGCGTTCAGGGGCCCGGACTTGTGCAGCACGGCGTCAGGAACACCGATCTTGCCGATGTCATGGAGCAGCGCGCCGCAGTACAGATCAACGAGGTCCCGTCCCCTCACGTCGCAGGAATTCGCGATGATGAGCGAGAATTCCGTAACGCGCAGGGAATGGTTCCCCACTTCATGCTCATGTGCGTCGATGGCATTCACGAATGCTTCGAGGGTCACCAGATAAGCCATATCAATACGGTGGACAACCCCCTCCAGGTACGTGTCGTTGAAATAGCAATTCCAGCAGCGGAAAGTGCCGTCCGACCGCATGACATACTGGTTTTCCGCAATCGCAGTGCCGCAGTTCGGGCAGGTATGGATTTGCTTCTGTTCAACGGTCATGACTTGAGGGTATCAAGGAGTATGCTCTTTGTCAATGGGGATTCGTTGAGGGGGGAGAAAACACTGTTGTGTAACATTCATGGTTCAACGTTCAGAACATCAAATGCTCTGGCCAGCGGTAAGAATCCTGTTCTCCTTGATCCGATCGCCTCATGCATAATCCTATAAATTTGCACGCCGCCCGGACCGGGCGTTAAGAGGGCGTTCAGGAAGTACAGACTGTACCCGGAACGAACCCGGTCCCGGAGAAAGGGTTCATGGCTGGCCTCTGAAAATACGGGCATTTCTCTTCTCTGCAGCCATGAGAATGTTTTTCGCCGTGTTTGCAGACAACCGTGCTTTCCTTGACCGGCAGCAGGATTCCGAAACGCTCTCCAAAGAGGGCCACCGCTTCGCGCAGCCCGGCGCGTACGTATGCCTTGCAGCAGCTTGGTCCGGTAAGTGCTGACAGTGCCTGCATGACTCGAATTACGGCATCCATTACAATTTTCTGTTCCCTGTCTGATCCGCATCGTGCACCGAGAAAAACAGAGAAACAGGCACCCAGGGCAGGTGCGATGCCACAGACCCCGGTGAGGCCGCAGTATCCCCCCACAGCCTGCTTTGCGGTCCGATCAAAAACTTCCCGGACCGCTGCGTTTGTGATATTTCCATTTCCATAGGGCGAGTTCTTGAGGGCACCGATAAGAGCTCCGGCGGCGATGAAGGCATGCTCGCACCCGAGCATGGGGAGGCGCGCATGACTGATCATCAGTTCAGCCATGGCAAATGGATCGTTTTCCCGGCTGGTGCAAGCAATTTGTTCAATCATGCCCCGTGCTTCCAACCCGTGGCATGCATCGCATACGAAATGCCCTGCGGCACAGACGATATGCCCCTGCTCTGCTCTGTTGCAATAGATGCAGGTACGGCCCTCCGCCTGAAGAAGGTATTCAAGGGCCGAACCGCAGACCATGCATTTTTCGGTATCTCTATAGACTGGCATGGCATTTTTATACCACTTCTTTTGTCCGTTTGCAATTTCAAGACCGCCCTCATCACCGGCTCCCTTGACTTTGTATGTCTATTTACGCTATCCTTATTCTAAGAATTACTGAAAAGCATGCTGCCTCGCTGTTTTCATTCAAAACCACAATGAGGATTAGGGTGATGTTCCCGATGCGCAGACTGTTCCTTCTTCTCCCTCTGTTCCTCCTGTTGCCGCACTCAGGCCAGTGCCACGAATCAGCGGCAACACGGGCGGATATCGGGATTGATGAAAAACTCGGGCAGTCTATTCCGGCAGAGGTGGTCTTTGTTGATGAAAACGGCAAAAGCGTAAACCTCAGAACCATGATTGACAAACCGACCATCATTGCCCCGGTCTATTTTAGCTGCACGCATGAATGCCCTCTGCTCCTCACTGGTGTTGCTGATGTGCTTGGCAAAATGGACAGCATGCAGCCGGGGAAGGATTTTCAGGTGATTGCCCTCAGCTTCGACGATAAAGATACGCCAGCCATCGCGCGCGATAAGAAAAGGAACTATATCAAAGCTATCGGCCGCCCCTTTCCAGAAAACGCATGGATCTTCCTGACAGGCGCTGAACCCGGCATACGAGAATTCACTGATTCCATCGGTTTTAAGTATCAGAGGGATGGGGCTCACGATTTTTCCCATCCTGTCACTCTCGTCGTCATTGCGCCGGGGGGCAAAATCGTACGTTACATCGAAGGCGTCAATTTCCTTCCCTTTGAAGTGACCATGGCGTTGAACGAGGCGGCAAGCGGTCAGGTGGGCTCTACGACCCGCAAGATTCTTTTGTATTGCTTCAGCTATGATCCACTCAAAAAAACCTACGTATTCAATATATTAAAAGTAACCGGAACCGTGATGATCCTGTTTGTCGGATCATTTTTCACGTATCTTATGGTCTCGACAAAGAAGAAACGAAAAGATTTATGAGCGTTTTTTAAACATGCTCAGGCCCGACATCGGCACGAGGCGCAACACGAAACGTATAACCTGAAGCCGGATTTGAGGAGAACCGCGCCCATGGAAGCAAGCTTTTACCACGCGAAAACCAGATATCCCGGCATCTTCGGCTGGCTATTCACGACCGACCACAAACGGATCGGCCTCCTGTATCTTATCTCGACATTGTCCTTCTTTGCCGTTGGCGTGAGCCTTGGCCTCACCATGCGGCTCGAACTCATCCGGTCCGGCATGCACATCATCTCCGCGCAGACTTATAACGCCATCTTCACCATCCACGGGGTGGTCATGGTCTTCCTTTTCATCATCCCAGGAATTCCCGCTTCGCTCGGGAACTTCGTCATGCCCCTCCAGGTCGGCGCGCGCGACGTGGCCTTCCCGAAGGTCAACATCCTTTCGTGGTGGCTGTTCATCATGGGCGGCACGGTGGTCGTCACGTCCCTCTTTACGGGCGGCGGACCGCCGGACACGGGCTGGACCTTCTATATTCCCTACAGCATACGAACCGGGACGAACGTATCTCTTGCGGTTTTCGGCGTGTTCCTGATCGGCCTTTCGTCCACGCTCACGGGGATGAATTTCCTCACGACGATCCACCGGCTTAGAGCTCCCGGAATGACCTGGAAGCGGATGACGCTTTTCACCTGGGCCATCTACGCAACATCCTGGATCCAACTGCTGGCTACGCCAGTCCTGGCCATCACGCTCCTGCTTATCATCATGGAACGGTTCTTCGGCGTGGGGATCTTCGATCCGGCCAAGGGCGGCGACCCCATTCTCTTCGAGCACATGTTCTGGATCTACTCGCATCCGGCCGTCTACATCATGATCGTGCCCGCCATGGGTGCGGTCACCGATATCATTCCTGTCTTCAGCCGCAAGAATATTTTCGGATACACAGCCATCGCCGCATCGAGCCTGGCCATCGCCTTCGTAGGCTACCTCGTCTGGGGACATCATATGTTCACCAGCGGCATGAGTGACACAGCCCGCATCATATTCTCATTCCTTACCTTCCTCGTCGCTGTTCCCAGCGGAGTCAAGGTCTACAGCTGGATCGCGAGTCTGTATAAGGGCTCGATTACCCTCGGCGCTCCGCTCCTCTATACACTCGGTTTCATCTTCCTGTTCTCAATCGGCGGACTGACCGGCCTCATACAGGGGGCGTTGGCTACGAACCTCCATGTCCATGGTACCTATTTTATTGTCGCCCACTTCCATTACGTCATATTCGGCGGAGCAGTCATGGGTTTCTTCGCTGGCCTGCATTACTGGTACCCTAAGATGTTCGGAAGGATGTATGAGGAACATCTGGCAAAACTCGCGTGGGTCTTCCTTTTCATCGGCTTCAACATGCTTTACTTCTCCATGTTCGTTCTCGGCTGGGAAGGCATGCCGCGGCGTTACTACGATTATCTTCCCCGGTTTAATGGACCGAACCTGGTTTCGACTATTGGTTCCTGGGTCCTCGCCATGGGACTGATCATCATGTTCTATAACCTGATTCATTCGCTTTTCGCGGGAGCGAAAGCCGGCGACAATCCCTGGGGCGCGGCATCGCTCGAATGGCAAACCTCTTCCCCGCCGCCAACGGAAAATTTCGAGGATATCCCGGTGGTCACGAAGGGACCCTATGATTTTAAATAACCGTGCGGGGTTGAATGTTCCCTGCCCCTTGTACGGCATATCAAAAATTCCGCTGTGCATCAACGAGGATTCTTTTTTGTTATGAACGAAACCGCTCCTATAGAACATCGCGATTATATCGGCGCAAAGCTTGGCATGTGGCTTTTTCTGTTTACCGAAATCCTGCTTTTCGGCGGCATGTTCCTCGTCTATTCGGTCTACCGTGAGGTCAACACAGCCGATTTCCATGAAGCAGGAATGGAAATGAACATGACCATCGGAGCCGTGAATACTCTCATCCTGCTGACCAGCAGCCTGACCATGGTACTTTCGATTTCAGCCATCAAGAGTGACGCAAAAATGCGCTCAATCTTTTTTCAGGCCGTCACCATCATCCTTGGGCTTGCGTTTCTCGTGAATAAATATTTCGAATGGTCCGATCATATCCGGCACGGTTTTTACCCTGACTCGCCTCAACTGTTGGCCATGGGCCACGGGAAGATTCTCTTCTTCGGCTTGTACTACGTTATGACCGGCATTCACGCCCTGCATGTCCTGATCGGTATAAGCATCATCGGCTTTGTCCTGATTCTGACGCTTCGCGAAAGCGTGTCAGGAAAGGATTATGTCAAACTGGAGAACGCGGGACTATTCTGGCACCTCGTTGATGTCATCTGGATTTATTTGTTTCCGCTGTTTTATTTGATATTGTAATTTATTTTGTGGCCGTGGATTGTAAGGGACCGTCATGGAGGAATCGTGGGCTGAACCCCGCCTGCGAGAAAAGTTCATGGAAGACAAACAGGTAGAACGGACTCACGTGCCGAACCGAGTATTTGTCATTGTCTGGATCGCCTTGCTTTGCTTAACGGGATTGACGATCAAGGCTGCGCAAATGAAAATGGGCGAATGGAGCATGGTCGCCAATATCGCCATCGCTTCAACCAAGGCAAGCCTGGTGCTCTGGTTTTTCATGCACCTCAAGTATGAAAAAAGAGTATTCAAACTGCTGATCTTTATCCCGATCATAACAGTCTCAATCATCATCGGGTTGACATTCTTCGATATCTGGTATCGATAATCATGGCACTCTATGCCATATAATTGCATTCTAAACTCTGAACACTGACCTTCTCCAGGTGGATTATGGTAACCGGCTGGCCGCACATGTCGAACCCCGCGGATGACACGTTTTTTTTCATTCTCGGCATATCTGTCGTTCTGCTGGCCCTCAACACGGGGGTCATGATCTATTTCGTTTTCCGTTACAGCAGGAAGAGGCACCCCCAGGCCGAGGAGGTAAAGGATAACGTTCCACTCGAGATCATCTGGACCGTCATTCCCACAATCCTCGTGCTGGCGATCTTCTTTGTCGGCTGGAAGGGTTTCCAATATATGCGGACAGCCCCGCCCGACGCCATGGTCATAAAGGTTGTTGCCCGGCAGTGGTCATGGACCTTCGATTACGCGAACGGCAAGGAAAGCAATGTACTCAAAGTTCCGGTGCGAAAGCCCGTTAAGCTCCTGATCACCTCAGCCGATGTTCTGCACGGTCTCTACATACCCGCGTATCGGATCAAGGAGGACGCCGTGCCCGGCATGGAAACACACCTCTGGTTCCTCCCCGACGAACTCGGCTCCTATGACCTATTCTGCACGGAATACTGCGGATTGGGACACTCCAGCATGATCACCAAAGTGGAAGTCATGACCGAGCAGGATTTCAATGCATGGTACAAAGGAGAACAAGAACGCGGTACCGCAAAAACCGAGGGCAAAACACCCGTTCCGGAGGCCCCAGCAAAAAAGAGCGAAGGAAAACCGGCGCAAAAGGGTGCCCAACTCGTTCAGGTCAAGGGCTGTCTTGCCTGCCACACGACTGACGGCACACCGAAGATAGGGCCGACGTTCAAGGGGGTTTTCGGAAAAAAGGAAACCGTGATTCGGGATGGAAAGGAACGGGAGATCACCGTTGATGAAGCATTCATCAAACAGACACTTCTGCACCCGGAAATAGACCGGGTCAAGGGATTCCCGCCAATCATGCCCTCTCAGCAGGGACTATTGACGGACAACGAAATAGATGCGATAATCGAGTATATAAAAAGCCTGCAATAGCGCATCATCGGCCGGCGAAATTAAGGCTCTTCGGGCATCGTGCTCGACGGTTGAGCGATTTATCGATATGGCAACTTGGAAACCCTATATTGTTCTCAGCAGAACATCCATTTCCCTTTTCGCCGCCTGTTCCGCGGCAACGGGGTTTTTTCTTTTTTCGCGTCACCAGCTAATCGCAGCGCTTGACGTTGCCACCGCGGTATTTTTTCTGTCCTGCGGTGCCTCAGCCCTCAACCAACTCCAGGAACGCTTCATCGATGCAAAGATGGAAAGAACCCGTCAGCGGCCGATTCCGTCCGGCATCATCCTCCCTCGTCAGGCTCTTTTCTTTTCTCTTTCTCTCATGTCATTCGGTTTGTTCATGCTGTGGTCAGGAAGAAGCGAAATAGCCCCCATCCTGGGGCTGGCAGCGATTGTCTGGTACAACGGCGCCTATACTTACCTCAAGAGGGTAATGGCATTCGCATCAATACCGGGCGCCGTCGTCGGGATGATCCCGCCCGCGATTGGCTGGGTCTTTGCGGGAGGGTCCCTCCTGGATGCCCGTCTCGCAACGGTCTGCTTCCTCTTCTTTATGTGGCAAGTCCCGCACTTCTGGCTCCTCGTCCTGAATCATGGAGAAGAATACGAACGTGCTGGCCTACCATCACTCACCGCGGTTTTGGGCAAGCCGCAAATCGCGAGGATAACCTTTGCCTGGATTGTCGCGGCGGCAATCGCCAGTTTCATCCTGCCGCTCTACGGTTCGGTGAGATCGCCCGTCGTCTCTTTCTCTTTCTTTCCCTTGGCCGTCTGGCTCGTCTGGAATGAACGATCCTTGACAGGAAAGCATCCCTTGCTGCCTCCTTCCCCGATCCTCTTCACAAGGATAAATATCTACCTGTTCCTCATAATGTTGCTTCTTTCAGCGGACAATGCTCTTCACAGCCTGTCATGACGGACGCTCATTCCGATATAGCATTGAAACTCAAACAGCTCCTTATCGACTCGTCGCCGCTTATCGAGGAGTATACAGCTACGATCTGCCCGGTTTGTATTGATGTGTGCTGCAGGCAAAGACACGGACTCTATCGTGAGAAGGATCTCGGATATCTGAACGGACTTGGCATAGTCGCACCACAGCGGGATGAGGCGCGATCATTGGAGGGGCCTTGCGAAAGCATGGGGCCAGGGGGCTGTATTCAGCCCCGGTGGTTGAGGCCTTTCAAGTGTACATGGTTTTTCTGCGATCCTCTTCTTGAAGCGCTTAATAATGGACCGCAAAAAAAAGCAAGGAAGCTCACCGGGATGATGCAAGATATGATAAATTTTTATAACGCATTATCGGAGGTTAAAGGGTAACTGATATTTTTCTGTTATTGCCTGGACCGTTAATCTTTGCTGCTTTTCCCAACATGAGCTACTTCCCGAAGGGACAGACAGGATACCTGCATTCCTTGCAATGGAGGCAGAGTCCGCCGTGGCCGAGTTCCGCCAGTTCCCTTCTCCCGATCTTCTCGCCTGCCAGCACCCGCGGCATCATGAGATCAAGGATCGTAACACTGTGATACATACCACAGGCCGGAATGCCGAGGATCGGGATGAGATTCATGGTGGGAGCTTCGCGTCCCGGGGTTTTTCGACTCTGGACCGGGAGCTCTGAGCGCTGAACTTTTTCTATGTATCCCACGAGGAACATCGCCCCGGGGAGTACGGCCGCGCCGTAGGTGACATCTTTTGCGCCGATATTTCTGATGGCGAACCGGGTAACGTCGTCGGGATCCACGGACATGCCGCCGGTGGTAAGAAGCAGATCCGCGCCGGCATCGAGGAGCTCCCGCAGCCGCTGCTCGATGATTGCGGTGTCATCGGGGGCATAGTAGAGACCGACAATCTCACCCTTGAACGCCTCTATCTTTTTTGAAATGACGGGAGCGAAGGCATCCTTGATCTGGCCATGATAAACCTCGTTTCCCGTTATCACGACCCCGACTTTGGGTTTCCGCAGTTCCTTGACTTCTACAACCGGTTTCCCGACAGCGCGCGCTTTCTCGCAGATCCCAGTTGCCTCGTCGATCACACCTCGCTTCACCACCAGCGGAACAGCCCTCGTGCCTGCGACAACCCGGTCCTTTTTCACCAGCGAATAGCTGTGTCGTGCGGCGCACATGACCTCTCCCAGCATGTTGAATTCAAGCAGTGCTTGGCGGTTTACGTACAGCAGGCCATCGTGCTCCGCGACAATATTGACCTTGCCTTCCTTCGGTTCACCCTCAGCCCGGACCCCCGTTCCCATGAGAGCGGCTGCAAGAGCGCAGGCCGCATCATCCTCATGCATCTCATCAGGTGCAAGGGAGAGCACGAACAGATGTTCCTTTCCCAGGCGTTTCAGATGTACAATGTCTTCGAGGCAAATGATATGCCCTTTTTTAAATGCCCTGCCCTTGAATTCGTCCTTCCTGATTTCCGTGATATCGTGAGCAAGGACCATCCCGACCGCAGCGGAGACGGGTACTGTTTTCCCCGCTGTCGCATTTGTTTCCCTGCTATGCTGTTGATTGCACATGGGCGACTGCCTCCCCCGACTCAGTGAGACTGGGCCGCCGGCGCCTCCGAATCACATCAAGGCATATCACGGCACCTGGCGCATCCCGTCTTCACATCGAACGGAACGCCAACTGTCCGTTGTGGCAGGCATCGCCGATCTCGGCCCAGACAACCAGCGGCGCAAACAGCATGACGATGCCGGACAGTCAAACGACTTTTTTCACGTCCTCCCCCGGTAGTGGAATTTTCCATAAGTGTATCACAAAAAACAAGCCAATTCAAAATAAAACAGGCGTTTTTCATCAGAACCAGAATTGGATATGCGTGACGGGAAAAGTCCCGATGGCTTCCCCTTCAGACGAATGGCGATGATCGAGTGTCCTGAGATGCCTTGAACTATCTGCGCTGAGATGGTGACGCGTAGCCGGACATTTTTACCGGGAGACAAGTCAAGAGCGTTCCGCGACCTTCTGTCTTGACAGATTCGGCAAATTAGCATAATCTCCCTCTACGGTAAAGGCCGTACCGGCTTTCTGCCTAGACCGCCGGCACAGGCCGTGAACGACCTTGCTACGGCAGGCGGCTATGAACAGCTGCACTGGCACCGGTTCAGGCAGAGTGCATACCTGCTTTCTTTGGAGGTGAACATGCGGATCCTTACCTTGTCCTGGTTCCTGATGTTGTCCTTAGCATTCCGAAGCGCAACAGCCGGTGAACTGAAGGAGCTTGACTTGTCTGACGGCAGCACCATCACCGGAGAAGTGCAATCGCTCAGTAACGGGATTTACACAGTCAAATCGGAAAGCCTTGGTATCATAAAAATCGAGGCATCGAAAATACAATCCATCCATGCAATATCGTCGTCAGTGGGCGCAAGAACCGGCAACGGGATCTCTGGTGGTGAGATAAAATCGCTCCAGGAAAAGATGCTCAATGACACGGAAATCATGAGCCTGATCCTGACCCTCCAGAACGATCCCGAGTTTAAAAAGATCCTTGAGGACCCGGAAATCATGAAAGCCGTCAATGCGGGTGATGTTGCCGCCCTCCAAGCTAACCCCCGGTTCATGAAGCTCCTCAACAATACCACGATCAAAGAAATCGGTGGGAAAGTAAAATAAGGGGGTTGAACCCTCCTGTACACCACATTGCTGTTGACATCGCTTTTCGTTCCGGATACTATCATCGAAAAATCCAGAAGGGATACAGTATGGCCATAACCTACAAAGACGCGGGTGTTGATATCGACGCCGGTGACCTCTTTGTCGAGAAAATCAAGCCCTATGTGAAAGCAACGTTCCGGCCAGAGGTTATGACGCATATCGGCGGATTTGGCGGACTGTTCGCGCTCAAAAAATTCAAGGAGCCCGTGCTCGTGGCCGGGACAGACGGCGTCGGCACGAAACTCAAGATCGCCTTTCTCATGCACAAACACGACACGGTCGGCATCGACCTCGTCGCCATGTGCGTCAACGACATCATTGTTCAGGGCGCCGAGCCGCTCTTTTTCCTCGATTATTTTGCAACGAGCAAGCTGAAGCCCAAAGAGCATTCCGACATTGTCAAGGGCATTGCCGAAGGGTGCAAACAATCAGGTTGCGCACTCATCGGCGGAGAGACCGCGGAGATGCCATCGTTCTACAGCGAGGATGAGTACGATCTGGCGGGATTCGCCGTCGGTGTGGTTGAAAAAAAGAAGCTCATCAATGGCTCGAAGATTAAGCCAGGAGACCGCCTTGTCGGGCTGGCATCTTCGGGGCTCCACAGCAACGGCTTTTCCCTGGTGCGCAAGGTGCTTCTCGAAAAATCGGGCTACGGCGTGCAGGACCTTCTGAGCGAACTGAACCAGGTCCCCTTGGGCGACGTCCTGCTTACCCCCACGAGAATATACGCGAAGACCATCATGGCTCTTTTGAAGGAATTCGACATTCGCGGCATTGCGCACATCACGGGCGGAGGCATCACCGAAAATACGCCCCGCATGCTCCCAAAAGGCGCCCAAGCCCTGATCAGGAAAGGGACATGGGAAGTGCCTTCGATTTTCAAACTTATCCGGAAAAAAGCGGGGATCGATGACAACGAAATGTACCGGGACTTCAACATGGGACTCGGCATGATCCTTGCCGTTCCAGGGAAACAGGCTGAGGCGATCATGAAAAAAGCGTCAAAGCTGGGGGAACAAGCATACCTTGTCGGTGAAGTTGTTAAGGGAAAACAGATTGTGAGGTATGAAAGCTAGGTTTCGGGTTTTATTAGTCCCGACCGCCGATTTCTGACTCCCGCCCCGACTCCTCCACCTGTTTGAGGGACTTCCATGAAAAAAGTAAAACTCGGTGTCCTTGTCTCCGGCCGCGGCTCCAATCTCCAGGCAATCATCGACAACATCGAGAACGGAACACTCTCGGCGGAACTCGCCGTCGTGATCAGCGACCAAGCTGATGCCTACGCTCTTGAACGGGCGCGGAAGCACGGTTTCGCCGCAGTGCATGTAAGTGCCAAAGGGTTTAAAAATAAGCGGGAAGAGTATGACGCACTGCTCGTAAAAGAATTGCAGGAAAGAGATGTCGAACTCGTCTGCCTGGCCGGTTTTATGAGGATCATCACCCCGACGCTCATCAGGGCCTTTTCCAACCGCATCCTGAATATCCACCCCGCTCTCCTGCCGGCCTTCCCGGGCCTTCATGTCCAGAAAGCGGCACTGGAGCACGGGGTCAAGTTTTCGGGGTGCACAGTGCATTTCGTGGATGACGGTATGGACACCGGCCCGATCATCATCCAGGCCGTTGTTCCGATCATGGACAACGACACGGAGGACAGCCTGACAGATCGAATCCTCAGACAGGAGCACAAGATTTATTCCCGCGCTATTCAACTCTATGCCGATGGCAGGCTCACCATCCGGGGCAGACGGGTTTCTGTCTCCAACGGGGAACAGTCGGCCGATGCGTTTCTGATAAATCCCTGAAGATCGTTGTACCGCCGCCGCGCTCAGAGGGCGGCGGATGGCCATGTCATTTGCTTTTGTATTTCCTGGGTTATCGGCAGGCTCATTTTGAATGTTACCCCGCCTGACCCGTTCTTGACAGCGCCTATGGTTCCCCTGTGATTCTCAATCAAGCGCTTTGAAATCGCCAACCCCATACCGGTGCCCTTCGGTTTCGTCGTGAAAAAGGGCTGAAATATTTTATTCATCACTGAGGGATCCGGCACCTTGCCTGTATCGGACACTTCAATCAGGATGGCCCTCGCCGCCGATTCAAACCGTGTTTTGATCCCCAAGGTGCCGCTGCCTTGCATGGCGTCAACAGCATTCAGCATCAGATTCATGAAGACCTGCTTCAGTTGCATTGGGTCAGCCGTGATTCCCGGAAGATTCTCCTCAAGATCCTTAACAACGGAAATGCTTTTCGATGAGTCCGCCGGCGAACGGGGGTTTTTCAGCACCATGCCGGCAACTGCGTTCAGGACGGCATTGACATCGGTATCTTCAAACTGGGGCCGGGAGGGCCTGGCGAAATTGAGAAGGTCTCTGATCAGCAGCTCGATCCGTTTGATCTCGCCGATCACGAGTACAAGAATGCGCTTATCCTCTTCGGGGAGGTAAGGCGCCGTGGAGAGGATCTCGATTGAAGCCTTGATGCCTGCAAGGGGATTTTTAATTTCATGCGCCAGTCCCGCCGCCAGCTCCCCTGTAGTTTTGAGCTGCTCGGTCCGCTGCAGGGTTTCCTCAGCCTGTTTCCGTTCGGTGACGTCACTGTCGATTGCCAGGATATAGCGGTGATCCCCCATTTCAAGCAGACCGGCGCTGATCGCCACGGGGAAAACGGTTCCGTCTTTCCTGACATGATTGATTTCCCGCTTGAACCACTCCCCCTGGAATATGCGTTCTATGCGCTCAGGCACCTTGGCGGACGAATCGGCGTCGTCGAGATCCCTGATGTTCATGGTCAAAAGTTCCTCAAGGGTGTAGCCGTGCATCTTTACAGCGGCCTGATTGGCCGCAACGATTTTCCCCATGTTATCACCTTCGCCATCCAGGATAAATATGCCGTCGCCAGCGCTTTCGAAGAGCAGGCGGTACCGCTTCTCGCTCTCTTCGATTTTCTTCATATGTTCCTTTAACGAACTCGCCATTACATTAAAACCGACTGCCAGCTCGCCGAACTCATCCCGGAGTCCGGCTACTCTATACTCGAAATTCCCCGTTTGCAAATTTCTCGTAGCATTCAGCAGCGCCTGAATCGGACGGGTAATGCCTCTGAGAACGGAAAAGGCCATAAGGGCGATTATGAATGGGCCAGCGGCAATGACCATAATCAACATGATTTTCGTGCGACGCACTTCGCGCAGGATATCATCAGTCTGCTGAGAGAGTTTTTTGTTGGTTATCACGATCATGGTGTTGATCTCGCTGATCAGAGAATCGCCGATGAGGTGGGCTCTTTCCAGTTCGACACGAAGGCTGCCAGCGTCCGCTTTCACGGTCAATCCTTTGCCGATTTGCTGGCCGTATTGCTCGACCTGATGCTGCAGATCTTGGAGCCTGCGCAGGACGCTTTCTTGATGGTGGCATCCAAAACAGACATTGATCGTATTCTTCATGGCATCAACATGCCTTTCAACGGAAACGGCGCTTTCCGCATGCCGTGTGCCCTGGGAATACAGATCCGCCTCCGCTCTACGAATATTCAGCAGGAGGTTCTCCCTGAGGATTTCCACCTTGTGGAACATGAGCAATTCATCAAACCGCATTGCGTTGGTTTCGATCGATTTGATGAGGTAAATACCGCCGAAAACGAAGAGCAGAGACACGGTACCGAGAATTATGATGATTTTCTTTTTCATAATGAGAGGGTTATCCACCGTGCCACAAATAATGGATCCGGCAGTGTGGGCTTGCTGCTGGCAACGACATCATCGTATGACTTGCCGGTGGTTCGTTCTGCTCGGGGACTATTTATCATAGCCAGCTATCTCTGATCCTTTTCGGATCATCGGATTCAAGGGCTCCCAAGTTTCAGCCATTGAATCGTCTCTGCTCGTTTTTTTTAACCCCATGAAATTAAGACGGAATAATCCCTACTCCAGGAAGGTATAAATGTCACAATATTTTACCCTCGTTATCGGGTGCTGTCAATGCACAAAAGGGCTGCCAACCGACGACAGAAATATGCTGGCATAACGAGATCATTAGAGAATGATAAATATTCGTTCGCCCCGGAGCCCTTCTTACAGTCGCATGACGTCAGTAGATATGCCCCCTTGCCGGTTTGCTCTTCGTTAAATATCCTCATAGTAGCGGCGATGAACATTTGTCTACTTCTTTCAGCGAAAAACGCTCATCTGAATTCTTTGCAGCCTGCGCCTTAATCCCCGCCCGGAAGGGTGTTTTCAGCGCAAATGATAAAAAAGCGGTGGCTGCTGTTGAACACATCAGTGCCAGCTCCCGGGGGTACTGCTTTTTTTTGTTCGGTGAACGCATGAAGGGTTATTGCGATTTCGGACGACGATATGCATCAGGTAAGCTAGGGCAGAAAAAATTCAAATCAGGCGAAATATTCTTGGCAGGGTCATGAAGAAATGGTGGCGAGAAGGGGATCGAACCCTCGGCCCCCGCATTGCGAATGCTAACAAGCAAAAATCTAATTCCCTTGATGTATCGCCTGGTTTCCCGTTTGTGGTATAAAATCAAAGGGTTTTCAGTATTGCGATGCTTACAATCGTTACGATGATTCTATCTATTTTGGTCTGTTCTATAAATAGCGCACTAATTAATTGCGCATAATTTGCGGACAATTTCGTTGCCTGATGTCCATTCCCTGAATCTTGATTCCACTGACCGTACCACATCCTCAAGCGTCGGGAAGTATCGGTTATGCAGACAGAGCCTTCGAGTTAATTTCCATAACCGCTCAATTGGACTTAGATCAGGGCTGTAAGGAGGCAGAAAATCCAACATGAATTGAGGTTCATGCTGACTTCGCCAATCTGCATGGAGCTTGGCATGATGGTATTTGGCATTATCTGTTATGACAACGACGCGA
>Ga0335081_10000060_pt1 | contig 211064 bp, 190 predicted proteins | sample Lox_Sample_35_FD_206713 | JGI IMG/M metagenome (GOLD analysis project Ga0335081, IMG submission 206713) | Soil microbial communities from Loxahatchee National Wildlife Refuge, Florida, United States - Lox_Sample_3.5 | ecosystem: Environmental > Terrestrial > Soil > Wetlands | place: USA...
AATCTTTCGATCAAAACAGTGACTGCGCTTGAGCCCCGGACGCCGCACCAACCGGAAAAACTTAAGAAGCTGTCAAAGAACGAGTATGTTTTTACTCCTTTAAAATTTATCGTCAATCGAAAATACGAGTTTGTAAGTATTTGCTTTTTCAATCGAGTGCAGCCCGTTCACAGGGCCATGACCGGAAATGGTGCAGGCCTGCAACGCAACTCGCGCGAGAACCCTTGCTGGACGCGCCTTTCCGGCGAAATCACCGCCCAAACTCAAGCTTCGTCTCACGCTCACGCTGTGATTCGCAGTTGTGAAAATCGCGCAGAGGCCGCGCGGGATGGGCGATTCGGCTTTGATTTAGATTTTTCTTTCGCCCCTTCGGGGCTGGCTCATCCTTGGCGAATCAGTCCCACGGCTTACGCAGTGGGCTATATGCTTTCGCCGCTGCGCGGCTTGACCTCAGGCGCTAAAGCGCAAATTTGTTTTGGCCTCTTGGCGGCACGAGTGAACTCGTACCCTTCCCCCGATCGCGATCCCACTTCTCGCAAAAACGGCGAGAAGCCGGGCAGCCATTAGGTCTGACAACGAATCGTGTTGTCGGACGGCATACTCGCTTAGAGCGTCTATGCGGACCGTAGCGGAGCTCTTGAAGATGATCGCTGCTGTTATGGTGTGTGCGGCCGGTTTGGTCGCGCCTATCTGGATCGATGGACGGCATTGGTTTCCGCGCAGGCGCAAGCGTCTCTAAGGTTGTTGGACTTCGATGTTCTCATCTGCCAGGCGCTTGTCGTTTTCGTCCGTTCCCGTCAACTCGAAGGCATTCGTGACCGCGGCTTTCCCTTTCTCTACGCTCGTAATCACGTAGGAACAGCCGATCCAATGCGCTTCTTCGTGGTCGGTTTTCGACCATTGGGCGGGATGATCCGGATGGGAATGGTAGAACCCCACAATGTCTTCGCCGCGTTCGCGGCCCTCCCGCTGGATGCGCACCAGTTCTTTCGGATCGATGTTGTAGCGATTGTGGGCAGAATCGGTGCGGGTATTGCCGCAACGTGCAGTCGAAGTCACGGCCCGGCTTCCGTCGTCATCGAAGCGGCCCAGAAGCACGCCACAGCATTCATGGGGATAGGTCTCTTCCCCGTGGCGGCGGATGGAGTCATAGTCGGAACGGGAGAGCTTGAGCATGAGACGAGATTTAAGATCGCAGATTTCAGATTGTAGATTGAAGCCTGGTCTTGGATTTCTGAATCTGCAATCTCAAATCTAAAATCTGAAATTGTTCACCCTTCCGTCCAGAACCTCTCGCTCAGATACTTGTCGCCTGAGTCGCAGAGGATCGTAACAATCACCGCTTCCCTGCCGCGCCGCAAAGGCATCTCACGCGCGATTTTCAAGCAGCCGACAACTGCAGCTGCGGCGGAAATTCCCACGAGCAATCCCGCATTCCGCGAAAGATGGCGTGCCATGGCATAAGAATCTTCGGTCGAGATTTCCAGATTCTGATCGGCCAGTGATGCATCATAAATTCTCGGAACGATGGCGCTCGCCATGTGCTTCGCGCCTTCGATGCCGTGGAATGACGAATCCGGCTGAAGCGAGATGCACCGCACCGACGGATTCAGCTCTTTCAGTCGCCGCGTCGTACCCACAAACGTCCCGCTCGTGCCCAGCATGGAGACGAAATGCGTGATGCGTCCCTGCGTCTGCTGCCAGATCTCGTTCGCCGTCATGTGATAATGCGCCTTCCAGTTGGCGTCGTTGGAATACTGATCGGCGTAGAAATACTGGTCTTGATGTTTTTCGGCCAGTGTCCGCGCCATGCGGATCGCGCCGTCTGATCCGTCGGCAGGATCGGTGTAGATGATGTTCGCCCCGTAACCTTGCAGAATCTGCTTGCGCTCGCGGGAAACATTTTCGGGCATGCACAGCGTGACCGGGAATCCTTCGGCCGCACCGAGCATCGCATAAGCAATGCCGGTATTGCCGCTGGTAGCGTCGAGCAAAATTTTTCCCGGACGAAGCTGTCCGGTGCGGCGGGCCTCAGAAACGATATTGGCGGCCGCGCGATCCTTTACGGATCCGCCGGGGTTATACCATTCGGCCTTACCCAGAAGTGCTACGCCCGGCAGGTCGCGGGTGACCGCATCAAGGCGCAGCAGCGGAGTGTTTCCAATGCGATCGACAAGGCTGTGGCCCAGTGTTTCGCCCAGTCCTGCGGCGACTTCCCCAGGATTGGCATATTGTCCCGCTGAGGCAACGACCGCGGTTTTTGTAGAGCTAGACGTCATGGTTGAACCGAATCGCGGTGACCAACGTAACGTGCTATGTAGTTCGAAACACGGTATGTAGTATTTTGTTTAGATGAATGAGCATCATCCGGCGATGCACCGCGTGTAAAGTTACGACGGTCCTTATACATAAATAATGCATCCAACCTGCAAGCAGAGCCGGGGAAGAAAGGTAACGTAACGAGAAATGGCTAAAACAATTGAAACACGAACCTACGATGAAGCGCTAGCCTGGCTGCGCGATCACGGGTTCGACATCACGGAAGCCCCCGGCACCAGCGGCCGCGTATTCCTACGGAAGTATAACGTCTCTGCAGCCATCCAGAAGACGCCGGAAGATGGAGTGAAGATCTTCGCCTATCCGGGATACCTGATTGGCAGCGAAATTTCGAAGCTGGTCAACCGCGGGTATCAGCAGTTCTTCAAGACCTCGAAGCAGGAAGTGCCTGCGACCGCCGAGCAACTGAAGTCCCTGCAACAGTTTTCTGAAGAATTGAAACAGGCGCTAGCCCTGCCCAGCCTGTATAACGAATCGCTGGGGACTGTTGCCGAAGCCTATCAGTACGATCGCATTGAGAATCGCGATAAGCCTGCGGTGGAGCGCCCGAAGCGTCCGTGGGAAGTGGCTGGCGGACAGGCGGTCGCGGCGAAGAAAGGGAGAGCGTAACAAAGTTTCGAGGTTGCAAGGCGGCAAAGTTTCAAGGTTTCAACGACATCGTTTTAGCTTTGAAACATTGAAACCTGCGAAACTTTGAAACCTGCCTTTCACTTGTTCTCCGCACCGTTCGAGTCCGGTGCGTACAGCTTGCCGGCATCCGCCTGATCCGCCTTCTGGCGCAATTCCCGCACTTTTTCGAGTTCCTTCGCGGCCTCAGCTTTCCTTCCGGTCAGCTGGTACAGGTGCGCAAGCTGATAATACGCGTCAGGCTTAGCGGGTTCGAGCGCTACGGCCCGTTCCAGCGCCAATTCCGCATCCTTGTAGCGCTTCTGCTGCAGATAGATTCCGCCCAGATCCAGATGCACGATCCGCAGGTCATTTTTCGCTTTGAGCGCGCGTTCAAGCAGAGGCAGCGCGGCATCGGGACGATCGTTCTTCCACTCGATGTCGCCGAGATATGCCAGCGATTGCGCATGATTTGGATCGAGCGCCAGCTCCCGTTCGAACTCCGGCTTAGCCTGCTCATACTGCTGCGACTTCCAGTAAAGATAGCCGAGACCGAAGTGAAGGTTGGGCTCATTCGGCGATGTCTTTTCCGCAGCCTGAAACTCGGCAATGGCCTCGGGGGTTCGTCCGAGACCGTCGAGGGCCTCACCCAGCAGAACGTGGGTGGGAGCGGATTCCGGATTCCGTTCGAGCATCTGCCGGAATTCTTCACGGGCGCAATCAAATTTTTTCGCCCAAAGACAGCTCTGCGCGAGCATCTGGTGAAGTTCGGCATTGGCGGGATCGGCTTTAGCAACTGGTTCGAGATATTCGGATGCGAGGTCGAACTTTTTCGCGCCATAGTAGCTCATGCCCAGAAGGGCGCGCGCCTGAGCGTTATTCGGATCAGCGGCGAGGACGTGGCGAAGAGCCGCAGCTGCCGAAGAAAAGTGGCCTTGCTTGAATTCCGCGAGGCCGAGATTCAATTCGACCCCGGGCAGCTTCGGATTCAGTTTGAGGGCTTGTCGATAAGCGGCGGCAGCTTCGGGATACTTCTCCTGCTTCGATAACGCCACACCGAGGCTGGCGAATGCGGCAGCGTCGCTGGGATCGCGTTCGGTGATTGATTTCCAGGCCTGCGCCGCCTCCGGCCATTTCCCCTGCTGCTGCAGGGCGATCGCATCGGATGGAGTCTGCGCCGCGGCCAGAGCAGCATACAGAATAACTGCAGCGAATTGGGATGTGGACCGCTTCATTATTAGGGTCGTACAGGAATTCTAAACCGCCTCTTCCTCAACCTGTGGAAGAGTGGCGCTTCAGCGCCGCGTTAGCGCGACTGCAGGATGGGGCTTTAGCCCCTGTCTTTCTTTGCTGACACGATCGAGAGCGACCACCACCCCTAAAGGGCGTGCCTCTCGAAGACTTGAAACGCGGCCCTGAAGGGCCGCTCTTCCACTAAAGAAAAACCCCGCTCGCAACTGCGAGCGGGGCGAAACGTTGAAACCAGATGGATCAGAAGTACAGCGTCAACCCAAGCTGAATTTCGCGCGGGTCGTGAGCTGAAGTGAGCGCGCCGAAGTTTCCAGCTGTGAAACTGTTGCTGACGCTGCTATCGCTGAATTCGGTGTGGTTGAATGCGTTGAAGAAATCCGCACGGAATTCGAGTTTGCTGCCACGCGACTCGCTAAACAGGAAACTCTTGAACAACGAGAGATTCCAGTTCTGATAGCCGGGACCGCGGAGGAAGTTAAACGGCGCGTTGCCCCAATCTCCGGCTACAGTTGGTGAGAACGCTGCAGGATTGAACCAACTGGAAACCGTTTTCGGATAACTGACGCTGCCTGAAACATTCGGCCGGTTGTTGGCGTTCGGGATGATGCTGCTGATGTTTCCCGTGCCAACCAGCGCGCCCGTACATGAAGCAGGGTTATTCGCTCCCTGAGCACAGTTGGTAATGCCGCCTTCCGTTATGTTCAGCGGTTCACCAGTCTGCAGCTTGACGATTCCCGACACCTGCCAGCCACCCACAGCCGATCTCAGCAGTTTGTTGTTGGCGGTCCTCAGGAACGGGATGTCATAGATGAAGTTAACGAACGCAATGTTCGTGCGGTCCAGGCCGGATGGACGGCCGGAGTCATACGCATGGCTATAAGGATTGGAAACGTTGTTCAGATCACTCACACCGTTCCCACTGGTCGCTGGATCGATTGCGCGCGACGCGGTGTAGGCAGCCTGGAGAGTGAGATCATGCCGAATCTGGCTCTTGAATTCCACCTGCAAGCCGTTGTAGTGCGAATTTTGCACGTCCTCCGACATCTTGATGGAATTGAAGCCCAGGTAGGGCACGAAGGTGTTGTATCCCGTACCGTTCGCCGCGAACAGCGCGGCGAAGGTGCTGGGATCCGGCAGGTTGGTCTCCCGGTAATCGTTCTGATACCGGTTCTGGTTGCCGACGTACTGCACCGTCAGGACAGTACGGTCGGACAGCGCATGCTGGACGCCCAGGCTGTACTGATAGCTCACGGGCATCTTGTAATGCGTCGAGTCGAGACCGGTGATGCCAGCCACGGTAATTGGAGCGACCAGAGGCGCCGCAGCGCAGGGCTGTGTCGAACCGCAGAGAACCGTTGAAGGATTCTCTAACTCCACGTTATTGAAGTTTACGTTTGTGCTGAACGGGATATTCGGACCAGCGTTGTACATGTCGTTGCCCTGAATCCGTTCATACATCGTGCCGAAACCGCCGCGCAGAACCGTCTTGTTGGAGCCGGTCACATCATAGGCAAAACCGATGCGCGGCCCGAATGCTGCCCAGTTGTTATTCACCAAGCCCTTCGGAACCCCAGCCGTTGTGCCCGGAATGCCAATCCCGTTGAGGTAGAACTGGACACCATTCAGAATGGGATTCGGACTGGTCCCCAAACCGGGGCTGGTGGGCGAGATATTGTTGCCATTCGATCCCGCAACGAACACGGCGGCATCGGCCTGATTGTAGAGGTTGGGATAGAAGTTACCCATCCTGTTGTTGGCTTCGTAGGTGTGCGGAGCACCGTCCCACCGCAGGCCCAGATTCAGGGTCAGCCGGTGATTTACGCGCCAGTTGTCCTGCGCATAAACGGCCCACGAAACATTGTTCCAATATCCGTGATCCTGCACGGCCAGTTCGTTGTAGCCTGAAGCCGTCCCGAGCAGGAAGTCGGCAAAATCGTTGCCGGTAAAGTTGTTGTTGAAGGTGAAGGAACCTTGCGTGTTGCCGAACAGATCCTGAATCTTCTTATAGATCGCCCAGCTGGCGCCCATCTTGAACTGGTGCGCGCCCCGGGTCCAGGAAACGTCATCACGGATCTGATAATCGTCCGCTTTGTTCTTCCACGGCCAGCTCGCATTCGTGTAATCCGCGCCGTTGTAGCCGTTCAGATGGATCTCCGGAATTCGGTTGTCGTTGTTGGGTCCGCTGAAGATTCGGTTCGAGGTAAATCCGCTCGGGCGTCCCAGAATGCCGGTAGGCAGAATGGCAATCCGGTTGCCGTTGTAGTTAAAGGCGACTTCGTTCAGCAGGGTTGGGCTGATGGCATAGGTCGTGTGAATCACGGCACTATACGAGGGGTTGCCGAACGTGTTGCTGGCGGTCGGTACGTTGTCGCCGCTCCACATCGACGTGCCGAAGTTCTGGGCAATCTGTTCAGCCAGATAGTGACCATAGACCGAGAACTTCGTGCTGAACTGATGATCAATTCGGACGATCTCTTCCTTTACATTCGTGGGTACGTTGTTGCCGCCCAGGAAGGTCGGCTGACCCTTCCCGTTTACTGAGTTATTCGCGGGGAAGATTCCAGCTTGCAGGAGGAGGGCCGAGTTCGCATCGATCATACAAGTTGGGATCGTGTTATTTGGGAATGGCGACCCCGGCGTGATACCGGCCGGAAGACCACCCGGACCCGGGCCGTCGCAATTCTTGGCCAGGAACGTCGGGTCAACATTGTTGGGAACAGTGAGGGTTGGAAAATTTGCGACAGTCCCAGGAGTTGGGAACGCCCCCCCATACCAGGCGGTGTCGGGCACGGTCTGATTCAGCGTCTGCCCCTGAATCAATCTGCGCCATTCCATGTTGTAAAAGAAGAACGTCTTGTGGTCCGACTTCCAGAAGTCCACCGGACCGCCAACATTGAAGCCGAAAGTGTGGAAGCGCAACTCGGAAACTTTCTGCGGAGCCGGATTGAAATAATTCCGGGCGTCCAGTGCGTCATTACGGAGGAACTCCCAACCGCTGGCATGATATTGCTTGGTCCCGGACTTGATAACAGCCGTCATGGTTGCGGAGGACGAAAGACCGAATTCCGCACTGTAGTTCGAAGTCATCTCGCGGAACTCGGCGATCGCGTCCATGGAGGGCATAACGTCAGAGCCGCCCGCGCCGCCGCGGTCGTCGCTCTCAGCGCCGTCCAACAGATACAGATTGTGGCTCTCGCGCATTCCGTTGAAGCTTACGTTGGCGTCGCCGCCGACCGGGGTGGGAATCTGGAAGTCTCCCTGGCCGCTGGAGGCTCCCGGGGTCAGCGAAATCAGCGAGTACATGCTGCGCCCATTGGTAGCCAGCTGCGAGACCTGTTGTCCGGTGATGACGTCGCTGACTTCGCCGGAATCCGACTGCACGGCAATGGCGGCGGCTTCAACCGTGACCTGCTCCGTAGCGCTGCCCACGGCCAACTTGAAGTCGACGCGGGTACGGTCGTTGACGTTGAGGGTGATGTTTTTCTGCTCGGCTACCTTGAAGCCCTGCGCCGAGGCGCGAACTGTGTAGTGACCGATGTGAAGGTCGGGTGCGGCGAATTGGCCGTCTGTGCTGGTCGTCAGTGTGGTCGACAGGCCTGTGTCGTTGTTGGTGACGGTAATGGACGCGTTCGGGACTGCGGCGCCGGTCGGATCAGTAACCGTTCCGACGATGGTTGCCTCCTGAGCCAAGCCTTGCGCCGCGAACAGAACGACCGCGATCGCGAGGAATAACCCGAGGCGAACGTAACCCCGTTTCAGGAAAGGGCCGATACTCCCGGCATGCGTGGGCGAGAGAGATTTCATTTGTCCAGCCTCCAAACTTGCAATTGTCGGGGATGTCCTCAGGGATGGGACGGCCCGGACGTTCCGTGAACGTTTACGGTGTTTACAATCACACAACAACGGTTGTCAAGAAGAAAATCGATATCGTAAAGGAGTTTTGACATTTTTGAGACCTGGATTCCATCATTTTCATGGCTCGATAAGTTGCTCCTTGCTGGTACACCTCCGAAACCCCACCTTTTCTGTGGCTTGCTGCCACCGCTGACACACGCCTCAGTCTTGAAACCTCGAAGCCCTCCGCGGTTGCATCTCCTGATTCCTTGATGGTCTTGGACCCAGCCGAAGACGTTCGACCTGAATGTGTCAACCGTACGGCAGCATATCGACTGCGGCTCTCTTTCGACGATTCCTTGACCTTGGCATCGCGCTGTGCTACAAGCCTCCGTTCGACCGTAATCGTTAACGAAATTGCTCGCGTTGCCCGTCTCCAGCAATCACATGGGCTGCGCTGGAGGAATCTATGAAGACGTCCGCCCTCATCAGTTCGCTGGGATTTTTCCTGATTCTCGTGGCTTTGAATTCGGCCGCGCAAGATGAACCCAAGCCTCTCTATCTGGATCCGTCGCAACCCATCGAGGCCCGGGTCGCCGATCTGGTACACAGGATGACCTTAGAGGAAAAGGTCACCCAGTTGGTGAATCAGGCACGGGCGATCCCGCGACTACAGGTGCCGAACTACGACTGGTGGAGCGAGGCGCTGCATGGCGTCGCGAACGCCGGAACAGCGACAGTGTTTCCTGAGCCAGTCGGACTGGCAGCCACTTTTGATGATGCGGCGATTCACGAAATGGCAATCGTGATCGGAACTGAGGCGCGCGCCAAGCACTATCAGGCGGTGCGCGCAGGACGGCGCGACATCATGGAAGGACTGGACTTCTGGTCCCCGAACATCAACATTTTTCGCGATCCCCGCTGGGGACGCGGCCAGGAGACGTACGGGGAAGATCCGTTTCTCACGGGGCGCATGGGCGTGGCGTTCGTGACCGGGCTGCAGGGCGACGACCCGAAATATTTCCGCGTGATCTCGACACCCAAACATTATGCGGTGCATAGCGGACCCGAGCCCAGGCGGCATGCGATTGACGTTCAGGTCTCAAAACACGACATGGAAGACACCTACCTGCCCGCCTTTCGTGCCACGGTCGTGGATGGCAAAGCTGAGTCGATCATGTGTGCCTACAACCGCGTCAACGGCGAACCCGCGTGTGCCAACACATTCTTATTGAAGGACACGTTGCGCGGCGCCTGGGGTTTCAACGGCTACGTGGTTTCTGATTGCGACGCCGTCGTCGATATCTTCACCGGGCATCACTACACGAAAAGCCAGGCCGAGGCCACGGCCCTCTCGAATAAGACGGGCATGGATAATGAGTGCGCCGACTTCTTCACGATTGCGAAAGACGACCACGACTACAAGCCATTCCTCGACGCAGTGAAACAAGGGCTGTTGACCGAAGCCGACATCGACGTCACCTTGAAGCGGCTGTTTACGGCGCGAATGCGGCTCGGCATGTTCGATCCTCCGGCGATGGTTCCCTACGCAAACACTCCCGACTCAGAGATCGACAGCCCTCCGCACCGGCAACTCGCCCTGAAGATCGCGCGTGAGTCTATGACGCTGCTCAAGAATGACGGCATACTGCCCCTGGCGCGGGATGCGAAAAACATTCTCGTGGTCGGTCCTCTGGCTGAGTCTGTACAGGTTTTGCACGGCAATTACAGCGGCACGGCTTCGCATGCTGTAACGGCGCTGGAAGGAATCAAGAAGCAATTTGCGGGAGCGCAGGTAGCGTACGAGCCCGGAACAAATTTTCTGCGCGAAATGCCAGCCGTTCCCACGGCTGTGCTCCGTACCGACGACGGCAAGCCTGGACTTAAAGCTGAGTACTTCAGTGGCGATCTTAGCGGTACGCCGCAGGTGACGCGCGTGGATCCCATGATCAATCTGCAAGTCGCGCGCTTCAGTCCTGATCCTCAGACCTTTGTCGGCCCTGAGGGGATGAGGGAGTCCTCGGTGCGCTGGACCGGATTCCTGACTCCAACTGAGTCCGGCACCTATGAAATTGGGCTTTCCGGATCAAACGAACGTATGTGGCTGGACGGGAAACCCATCGTCGATGATCCGGTGCTACATGATCCCAACGTACAGACCACAACTGTAACGCTGGAGAAAGGGCATCGTTATCCCGTGAAGGTCGAATTCCTCAAGGGGGCCTTCATGATCAAGATGATCTGGCAGCGGAAAGGTGCGGATCCCTTGATTGAAGCCACTTCCGCGGCGCAAAAGGCCGACGTGGTCGTCGCCGTTGTCGGAATCACATCGAGGCTCGAGGGCGAGGAGATGAAAGTCGACGTCCCCGGCTTCCGCGGCGGCGATCGCACCAGCCTGAATCTGCCGGAGGAAGAAGCGGCGCTGCTCGGAGCGCTCAAGGGCACCGGCAAGCCGCTGGTTGTCGTTCTGATGAACGGCAGCGCGCTGGCGGTGAACTGGGCCAACGATCATGCGAATGCGATTCTCGATGCCTGGTACTCGGGCGAAGAAGGCGGCACTGCCATCGCCGAAACGCTGGCTGGAGTGAACAATCCTGCCGGACGCCTGCCGGTCACGTTCTACAAAGGCACCGAGCAGTTGCCGGATTTCGAAGACTACAACATGAAGAACCGCACTTATCGCTATTTCACCGGCGAGCCGCTCTATCCCTTTGGATACGGATTGAGCTACTCGACTTTCGAATACAGCGCCATAACGCTTTCGAGCCCGCAATTGCAGGCGGGAAATCCGCTGAATTTGGAAGTCGACGTGAAGAACACCGGCAAACGGGATGGCGATGAAGTCGTGGAGCTTTACATCACGTTCCCGAAACTCGCAGGAGCGCCGCTGAAGGCTTTGCGCGGATTTACGCGCGTCAATCTCAAAGCTGGGGAGCAGAAACATGTGAAATTGGCGCTCGGGCCGCGGGATTTGAGTTACGTCAATGAGGCCGGCGATCGGATGATTAGCGCTGGGGATTATCTGATCACTCTCGGGGGCGGGCAGCCCGGCGGCGGCGGGCAGCCCGGCACGGCGGCAGCGCACGCGGATTCTCATCTGATGATCCAGGGCGAGCAGAAGCTGCCGGAATAGCCGAAAAGCATTAACCACGAAGGCCTCGAAGGTTCACGAAGAAAAACTGTAAGCCTTCCTTCGTGTCCTTTGTGGTTCAATAAATATGTCTGCTCCATATGATCATCCGCAGTTTTCTTGCCGGAGTCTTATTGCTGCTCGCTAGCGTTCTTGCCGGAGCGCCCCTGCCGCCTCAGACACCGGACGGGCAGAAGCCAGTTACGCAAAGCCCGATCCACTTCACTTTTCAACCCATCGATTTCACACTCGACAGTGACGAGACGCTGCAGTATCACGCGCCTGAAACGATGGCGGGCGGTGTCGCCATCTTCGACTACAACAACGACGGCAAGCTCGACATTTTCTTCACTAACGGCGCAAACATTCAAACGCTGCAAAAAGATTCTCCGAAATATTCGAACCGTCTCTTCGAAAACGACGGCAAGGGACACTTCACCGACGTCACTGAGAAGGCCGGCTTGGCCGGCACCGGTTACGACACTGGCGTCGCAATTGGCGACTACGACAACGATGGCTATGAGGACATCTTCGTCTCCGGTGTGTATCGCAACACGCTGTATCACAACAACGGCAATGGAACGTTCACCGACGTCACTGAGAAGGCTGGGCTCAATAAGCCGGATAAGGAATATGGGCCTCTGTGGGCCGTCGCGGCCGCCTGGATCGATGTGAACAACGACGGTCTGCTCGATCTGGTCGTCATCAACTATCTGAAGTGGGATTTCAATCACGAGCCGGTCTGCGAGGGATACGGACACCACGATTATTGCCATCCCAAAATGTACAAGCCGACCCCGAATCAGCTGTTCATCAATAACGGCGATGGCACATTTCGCGACGCCTCGGTGGAAGCTGGATTCCGCGAGCATCCCGGCAAGGGCATGGGAGTGGCGGCGGCGGATTCGGACCTCACCGGCCGTATGGACCTGATTGTCCCGAACGACAAGCTGATGAACCAGTTCTACAAAAACAAAGGCGGCGGGAAGTTCGAGGAAGTCGCGTTCGATGAGAACGTCGCCCTACGCGAGGACGGAACCTACATCTCGGGCATGGGCGTGGATTTCCGCGATCTGGACAATGACGGGTATCCCGATATCATCATCGTTGCACTCGATAACGAAACGTTCCCGTTGTTTCGCAACACCGGTAAAGGAAGCTTTGTCGAAGTCACGCGCGAGAGCGGGATGACACGGCTCAGCCTGCCGATGTCCGGCTATTCGCCAATGATCGCCGATTTCGACAATGACGGATGGAAAGACATCTTCGTCTCGCGCGGGCATGTACAGTCGATGGCCTCCTCAAATAGCCTGCCCATCGCACAGCCGAACACCGTTTTCCACAATCTGGGCGGGATGAAGTTTTCGGCTCTCACTGCAGAAGCCGGGTTTACGGCACAACCTCCGGCGCGGCATCGGGGATCGGCAGTTGGCGATCTGAATGGCGATGGAAGACTTGATGTCGTAGTCAGCGCACTCAGCGCGCCCGCAGAGATCTGGATGAATCAAAGCCCCGGGAATAATCACTGGATCGAATTCAAGTTACAGGGGACGAAGAGCAATCGCGACGGGATCGGCGCGCGGATCAAAGTTGTGACCAAGTCCGGTGCTCAGTACAACCACATGACGACGAGCTGCGGATACGCTTCCTCGAGCGCAGGGCCGGTGCATTTCGGCTTGGGCGCGAATGCCTCGGCGGACGTGGTCGAGATTCATTGGCCGTCGGGAATTGTGCAGACCTTGAAAGATGTCGCGGCGGATCGCGTGTTGCAGGTGAAAGAACCCTCCGGGAAATAAATCTCATGAGGGTGCCTCACTCAAAGCGGTTTTCGTTGAGTGGGGAACACTTAGTCTCTTGCCGCCGACGTGTGGTCGTGGATGATCTTCCACCCGTCCGAAAATTTTCGGAAGATCAGCGTGAACCGTCCGTGCGGTGTCTTGCCATCGGACATGGTCAAGTGCCATGCACCGCGCACGAACGCCGATTCGGGGCCAAGCACTTCAATTCGCAGATCGGAAAATTCCAGTTTGCCCATCTCATGACCGGGACTCGCATAAGTCGCCTTGTAACGGTCAAGCGTAGCCTGCCATCCGCTGGTCTCTTTGGCATCCGAAAAGAACGTGAGATCTGGCGAGTTCCAGTATCCCGCCATGAAGGCGTCGAGGTCGTGACGATTCCAAGCGTCTTGCTGGGTGAGGAGGACGTGCTCGATTTCCGCTTGCGCGTACCCTTCCACAGATGCTTCTTCCGCGTCGGCGATGAGGACAGCCATCTTTTCTGCTGGAATCTTCCGGAATGCTTCTGCCGCAGCCAGTTGCTGATTGATTTCTCTGGCCGAGTTTAAGTTCACGGATTTCGTTTTGACTGCCAGCCCGGTAGATGCTTCTGACCACGGCGTCTGCTGCGCAACCGCACAGGTCGCTATCATCAGCGTCGTAAATGTGAGGCCGATTATTTGTTTCACGAGTGCCTCCACGAATCTCTAATGCGACTCTTCCGTTGCCGGCGCGTTATCTGGCGTATCCAGCCTTTGCCCCACTCGCGCCGCAAGCGGCGATGGCTGAAAATCTCCAACATCTTTGCCCGCCATCGCGGTCGTCATGAAGTTCATCCAGATCGGCAGCGCGGCGTGCGCGCCAGTTTCTTTTGCGCCCAGCGATTTCTTCTCGTCGTAGCCAACCCAAACACCACAGGTCATTGTCGGGGAGAATCCCACAAACCATGCGTCAGTGAAATCGTTGGTCGTCCCCGTTTTTCCCGCGACTGGAAACGGCAGCTTCGACGCCGCAATGCCCGTTCCGTGCAGCACGACTTCGCGCAACATCGAGGTCATAATTCGTGCCGTCCGCTCGCTGATGACATCCTTCACATCGGGAAAATCTTCTTCGAGGACGCGGCCCTCATAATCGGTCACGCGCGTGATGTAGCGCGGCGTGACGCGCACGCCGTCGTTGGGAAAGACGCTGTACGCGGAAGTTTGCTCCAGCAGCGTGATCTCGGCCGATCCCAAAGCCACCGGCAGATACGGCGGCAGCTTCGAGGTAATGCCAAAGCGCCCGGCATAGTCGATGACGTTCTTGATGCCAACTTTATCGGCCAGCCTTAGTGCCGGGATATTCCGCGACTGCGCCAGCGCACGCCGCAGCGTGATGATGCCTTCGAATTTTTCATCGTAGTTGTGAGGGGAGTACGGACCTGACGATGTTTCAAAACTGATGGGCTCGTCAAGAATCGTATCGTCGGGACTTGCACCGCCATCGATTACGGTGGTGTACACATATGGCTTGAATGACGACCCGACCTGACGCAGAGCCTGGGTGGCGCGGTCGAATTTCGATTCGTTGAAGTCGCGCCCACCGACCATCGCCTTGATTCCGCCAGTCGCGTTGTCGATGCCGAGCAGCGCGCCCTGGGCGCCCGAATCTTGTTCGAGGCTGACCTTAGCCGCACCATTGGCGCCGAGCGAGAGAATCTTGACGTAGCAGATATCTCCCGGCTTCAGGATTGCCGCGAGCTTCTGTCCCGTCCAGGCAACATCTGGTTGACCGAGCGCGGCCGTGTACCGGCCGAACTTCAACGTCGCGATGCCGGGGCCGGAAGCCGTCACAAGCGCGTGGACGTAACCATTGACCTCGGGCTCGTCGTCCCAGTCGGGATCCTCGTACTTGTCGATCGTCGCGCCTTCCGCAACGACATTCTCAAGATGCCCTTTCCATCCGTGGCGCCGCTCGTAACTGGCCAGGCCATCGAGCACGGCCTGATTCGCAGCCTTCTGTAAGTCGACATCCAGCGATGTGTAGACCTTCAGCCCGCCCTCATGAACCTGGTCCGTACCATACTTGTTTTCGAGATAGCGGCGAATCTCTTCGACAAAATACGGCGCGAGCGAATTGGGATCGTGCGCCAGGTGCAGTACCAGCGGCGCCGATCGCGCGTCGGCGGCCTGAGTGGCCGTGATCTTGCCATCTTCGAGCATGGCGTTGATCACCAGGTTTCGCCGCTTCTGCGCACGATCGGGATGATTGATCGGCGAGTAGTAGCTGGGCCCCTTCGGCAAACCTGCAAGCAGCGTCGCCTCTTCGAGCGTCAGTTGTTTGGCCGGCTTGCTGAAATAGAACTCCGAAGCGGCTTCAAAACCGAAGACGCCGTGACCCAGGGCAATCTGGTTGGCGTAGAGCGTGAAGATTTGCGTCTTCGTGAAGCGGCGTTCGATCTGGATCGCGAGCATCGCCTCCTGCACCTTGCGCTGCCAACGGCGATCCGGAGAAAGAAAAAGGTTGCGCGCAAGCTGCATCGTCAACGTGGACGCACCCTGCACTTTGCCGCCGGATTCGATATCGCGATAGGCGGCTCCGACAATACGCCAGAAATTAATGCCGGAGTGACTGTAAAAATCTTTGTCTTCGATCGAGACCAACGCGTTGCGCAGCACGGGGGGAAAATCGTCGTAACTGGCGACCACACGGCGCTGCAGCGCGAACGAGCCGATCACGCGGCCGTGATCGTCGTAGAGCTCGGTGATCGAACTGGGGCGGTAGGACTCGAGGGCGTCCACTTGCGGAAGGTCGGTGGCGTAGACGAGAAGCAGCCCGGTGGTAGCGCCGACCAGCGCGGAAATCAACACGAGCAGGCCGAAGAGGACGCGGCCGACGACCTTGCGTCCGCCGATTTCGACCTCCGGCAGATTTTCGTAGAGAACCTTCATGGAGGGAACGAAGTCAGGATAGCACCGATGCGGAATCCTTAAACGGTGTGGTGGCGTCATCCCGAGCGAAGCCGTTGTCTTCAGGCGAAGCGAGGGATCCGCCGTGAGGTTCGCATCCGCTCCGCGCAAGATCTCTCGTCCCGCTGGTAAAAGCGCGGGCCTTCGAGATGACGCCCTTTGGCGGAACTGAACAAAAGAATCGCGCACCCAAGAGGTGCGCGACCGTTGCTTTTCACTTTGCCAAATTACCCGATTACAGAATTACAAAATTTCTTATCCCGCGTGGCTCTTCAGCACTTCCACAGCTTTATTCAGCTGATCGTCCGTCTGATTCTTCTGCGGCTTGGTCTCATCTTCCGGAGCCGAGGTTTGATCTTCATCCTCGGAAACGACGCCATCGTCGGCGGCATCGGCAACCAGAACGTTAGGCGTGATCGCCGCATCCTGGATGGCCTTTCCGCTGGGCGAGTAATACTTCGCAACTGAGAGGATCAGCGCGCCGCCGTCGGGAAGATCGATCGTTTTCTGCACCGAGCCTTCACCGAAGGTCTTGTCGCCGACCACGTCGCCGCGCGCATTCTCCAGGATTGCGGCCGCCACGATCTCAGCCGCGCCTGAGGTTCCGCGGTTCACGAGAACGGCTAAAGGCAGGTTCGTGATCGTCTTCGATGGATCCGCGTTGAACGCTTCCCTGGGGAACCTCTGCCCTTGCAGATAAGTGATGGTTCCATGATTCAGGAACAGATTCGCCACCGCAATGCCTTCGTTCTCATCGCCTTCGGCGCAGTTGCGCAGGTCGAGCAGAATCTTCTTCGCTCCGGACTTTTCGAGCGACTTGATTTTAGCCCCGATCTCCTGGCTCTTGCCCTTGGTCAGCGTCTCGACTTTCACGTAGCCAATGCCGTCCTCCATCATTTTGTCCGAAACCGGCGGAATGGCGATTACGTCGCGCGTGATCATCACTTTCTGGGGCTCAGCGCGTCGCGCGCGAACAACCTCCACGTTCAGATTCGATCCCGGAACCCCGGCGATCAGATTGCGGATTTCCGGCAACGACATGTCGCGCGTGCTCATGCCCTCGATCGATTCGAAGATGTCGGTGGACTCAATTCCCGCTTTCTCCGCTGGAGAGCCGGGAAGAACGGAAACGACGGCCGCGTATCCGAAGCGTTTCGAGACGACCGCGCCAATTCCACCTTTTGCCTCGCTCTTGTGCGCCTTGAAAGCCTTGTAAGCATCAGGGCTCAAGTAGCTGGAGTTCGAATCGAGCGATTCCAGCAGACCGTGCAGCGCGCCATCGGTCACTTTGGGAATATTCGGCTCTTCCACGTACTCGCCGCGAATGCGCGAGAGAACTTCGCTGTAGACCTGCAGTTGGCGGTAAGAGCCGTCGTTCGACGAGGCGTGCACGCCTCCCATCGAACCCACGACCATGAAGAGCAATACGGCAAAAGAGGTGACAAGGATCGCTGCTTTGGTTTTCATCGACATCTGTTGTGATCTTCTTCCGGAAGGAGATGCTTCCTGCGAGCTGAATTCATTATATCTCTAGATGCGGCCCGGCCAACACCGGCTGCTCATTTTGGAGCCCTGGCGGTAACGACGGTTGGCCTCCGAGGTTTGTCCCTACATAACAAATCCCTGGGCTGACGGCTGACCTATTGTCCCGGCTTGAACTTGAGCGTCAGAGAGGTCTGCACCTGCACCGGGCGCCCGTTCATGACATAGGGCTTGAATTTCCAGGGTTTGACGCCGTCGATCGCCGCCCGCGCGAATACAAACGAGCCCTGCAGAAATTTGGCGTCCTGCACCACACCATCCCGCCCAATCAGGACTTGCAACACGACGGACCCCTGCTGGCCTTTGGCATTATCGGGATAAGCAATCGCAGGCTGGTCAGAGATCAGGGCGCGCTCGGCGGCTTCTGAAACATTGACCGGCTCGATCGAGGGCAGCGCGGTTTCAGGCGCCTTGTTCCCGCCGGCATCCGGAGTCATGGAGGCCATTTGCGACTTCAAGCTTGAGGGCACATTGGCCGGCGATGAGACTGGCTGGAGCTGCGGAGTTGGCGGCGAAGGCTTGAACGGATCGGGGCTGTGCCCAGTCAGCGACTGTGGAATTACCGGGCTGGGTTTTGCGTTTGCAACCTGCACCGGAGCTGCCGTGGTCTGCGCCGGCTGCTGCGTCGGCTGCACTTGAGGCGCCAGAACTTGTGGCTGTACTTGCGGAACTTGAGTGTTCGGTGCTTCCGCCGTCGACGTGGCCGCCTGGCCTGCCGGAGTCACCGCGGATGGGTCGGGCTGGACGGCGATTGCCTGCGGCTGAGTTGATGCCGAATCATTCGGCTTCTTGGCGGTTGGGTCAACCTCGGGCACGACCTGAATCTGCGAGGGGTCGGTCGTGGCATCAGGAATCGGTTCGGCAACCGGAAGCTTGTATTCATCTCCTGCCCTCGCGAAATCTTCGTGAGCGGCAGGTTGGGGAGGAGGCGTGGCGGGCTGAGGATTCAGCCAGGCATGCACCGTCTTCTGACCTCCGGTCCAGAGAGCGCGCAGTTGCGGATGCCATGGCGCTTGCGGCGCGGCGACGATGCCGCAGGCGGCGAGCCCTGCCGCCAGAATGATGGCTTTCTTGCCGAAGCCGAATCGCGGCTGCGCGGGCTTCGCGGGTTGCGCGGGGCGCTCTCCATCCATGTAGGCGAAGAGTTCGGCTTCGGTTTTTTGCTCGGTTTCCTTTTCTTCTTTTTTTTCTTTCTCGCCTTTTGACGCGGACTCTGGCGTGTGGACGCTGGGGGTGCTCAGATTCAGCGAGGTCAGATTCGATTCGGCGCTCGCGTTGGTCTTAACATTGGAAGCTGATGTGCCCGCCTGCGACGGGATGCCGTCATACCCCACGAGTTCGGGGTTCTGCCGCCGTTTTGCAGCAGGTGCCGGTGATTCGGGCTCTACCGGCGCTTCGGGCGCCGCCGGTGCGCGGCTGACCCGGTTCTTTAAGTACCATTCCAGGCCGCGACCCTCGGGCTCGGACGCCATGGTTGGAGACGGTTGCGGCTCCGGCGCAGGCTCAGGCTCACGCTTTTTCTTGGGAACCGCCGACGCGATGGGCTCAAGATCTTTGAGAGGATCGATCAGATCCGCGGTGGAATGCTCCGGCGATGGAATTTTCTCCGATTCCGTTTCAAATTGTGCGCCTGGCGTTACCGTGAAAGTCGGCAGAAGTTCACCGGTGCGCAGAGTGTTTTCAGGAACGCGTTGCACCGATGCTACAACGGCAGGCTTGGACCCGGCCGTGGCCGCCTGTGCTGCCGCGTGCGTGCCAGCCGACGCCGACTGTTTTGCGCGGATCAGGTCGCGCGCGGTCGTCAGAGTATCTTTGGCCTGGGTAAGAACGATGGGCTTGCGCAGGATCGAGTTCGCCCCGGCCTGCAGGGCGCCGGGAACGCTCTTCTCGTCGCTGACCAGGGCCAGTGTGATTGGCCGTTCCGCCGCTTTGCGTTCGCGAGCGGTGGTGAGCAGCACTCCGGCCTCGGGCTGCTTGTCCCAATCGATGATGACGATCTGAAATGCCTGATTGGTGATTTTCTCCGCTGCTACGACTGCATCGGCGCAGGATTCCGCCTCCACGCTCAGATCGGCCAGCATCTGGCGTATGAGTCCAGCGGTTCCGCCGTCCGAAGAAAAGACAAAGCAGCGAAGGGACATGCCTCTTCAGATTAGAAGTGTGCAGTAACTGGAGCAAGATTACCGTGGAGAAGTAACTTTGACTGTAAGCTTCCTGGAGGTACATGTACCTCCGGAAAGCCGACGCGTTAGAATGCTCGGTCACTCGAGATAAGCCTCTGTGCAGACAGCAGATGTGGTCATTATCGGCGGCGGGATCGTGGGCTCGAGCGTTGCCTATCATTTGACCGCGGCGGGATGCCGTAATGTGATGGTCCTCGAGCAGGAATCGGCAACCGGCAAGGGATCCACCGGGAAAAGCATGGGAGGAGTACGCGCCCAGTTTTCGACTCCAGTCAACATTCAAATGTCGCTCTACGCGATTCCGTTCTATGCCAGCTTCGAAGAGCGGCTCGGGTATCCGTGCGATTACCGTCCGCAGGGATATCTTTTTTGCGCGACCAACGAGCGGCACATGGCTTATCTGCGCGCCAACTTCGAAAAGCAGGTCGCGCTAGGTCTAAAAGGCGTGCGATTGTTGGAGGGTTCGGAGATTCGAGCAATGTTTCCGCAATTGCGCGGCGATGACATTGTTGGCGGCAGTTTCTGCGCCACGGATGGATTTGTCGATCCTTATAGCGCGATGAATGGGTTCATGACCTGGGCTACGGATCACGGCGCTACGCTCCGCAAGAACACAACCGTCTCTGGAATCGTTCGCGATGCGCACGGCCTTGCCGGAGTGGAAACGACGCGGGGTCCGATTTCGACGCGCAAGGTAGTGAACTGCGCGGGAGCGTGGGCGGCCGAGGTCGCTAAAATGGCCGGAGTAGATTTGCCCATAACTCCTTTGCGGCGAATGCTGGTGCCGAGCGAGCCTTTCGATCAGTTTCCGCACACCGCGCCAATGATCATCGATATGTCGAACGGGTTCCATTTCCGTCCGGAGAGCCGTGGATTTCTGCTTGCCTGGAATGATCCGGAAGAAACGCCAGGATTCAAGACGGAGTTCGAACCTGCGTTTGTCGAGAAGATCCTGACTCGCGCCGCGGATCGCGTGCCTTGCTTCGCCGATCTCCCTGTAAATCCGAAACGCGCGTGGGCCGGGCTATACGAAATGACGCCGGACCATCATCCGATTCTGGGCGAGGCGCCGGGAGTGCCGGGATTTTTCCTTGCCAACGGATTCAGCGGGCATGGCGTGATGCACTCTCCTGCGACAGGAAAGATCTTGAGCGATTTAATTCTTGAGGGTAAAACGGCCTTGATTGACGCGCAGCTGCTCGATCTCGCGCGCTTTGCGGAAAATCGGATGATTCACGAGACGGCGGTGCTTTGAACTTCCAGAACGCCCCCTGTCTTCCTCTGTGACCTCGTGGTGAATGCTTTACCACAGAGAACACGGAGATGCACAGAGAGTTCGCTAAACATGCTCGAAAAGAACTACTGGCTGTCGACCGTTGAAATGCCAACTGTGGACGGCACGCGTCCACTTCCGGAAATGGCTGATGTCGCGGTAATCGGCTCGGGCTTCACAGGCCTTTCGGCGGCGCGCGCGCTCGCCAAGCGCGGCGCGAAAGTCGCGGTGCTCGAAGCCGAGACCATCGGCTGGGGCGCCAGCTCGCGCAATGGCGGCATGGTCCTGACCGGCATGAAGCTTGGCGTCAACAAGCTGATCCGGATGTACGGTCGCGAGCGAACGCGGAAAATGTACGCGGCATCGCTCGAATCGATGGATTGTGTCGAGCAGATCGTGAAAGAGGAAAAGATCGACTGCAACTTCTCGCGCTGCGGGCATCTGGAAGTCGCCTGCAAGCAGAGCCATTTCGATGATTACGAGCGGCAGGCCGAGATCATCGAAGTCGAATTCAATCACAAGCTGCGCGTCGTGCCACGGAGCGAGTTGAGTGCGGAGATCGGTTCGAGCATCTACTACGGCGGCATGGTCGATGAAGTCAGCGCCGGATGCAATCCAGCCCGCTATGTCGCGGGACTGGCGCGGGCCGCGATCAAGGCCGGCGCCGAAGTATTCGAGCATGCGCGGGCCGGCTCGATCGATCGTGATTCGCGCAACGGAGAACTGGGATGGAAGATCACCACGTCCCGCGGACCGCTCTGGGCGCATGAAGTTTTTGTTGGAACCAGCGGTTATACGGGCGAGGCTACCCCGTCGCTCCGGAAGAAACTCATTCCGATCGGATCATTCATTATCACGACCGAAGTCCTGCCCGAAGCTCTGGCCAAAGAGCTCAGTCCTCGCAATCGCATGATCTACGATTCGAAGAATTATCTCTATTACTATCGCCTTACGCCCGATCGCCGCATGCTCTTCGGAGGCCGTGCCGCATTTTTTCCGGAAAACGTGAACACGATTCGCCGCAGCGCCGAACTGCTGCGCAAGGGCATGATCGACGTTTATCCGCAGCTCAGGGATGCACGTGTGGAATACGTCTGGGGAGGCACGCTCGATTTTGCCTTTGACATCATGCCGCACGCCGGCCAGATGGACGGCATGTACTACGCCGTCGGATATGCCGGCCACGGCGTCGCCATGGCTACGTACCAGGGACAGAAAATCGCCGAGATGATAGCGGGCGACAAACCCGAGAATCCGTTTGTGGGCATCCCATTCCCGGGCGCACCGCTTGGCTTGTACAACGGCAAGCCATGGTTTCTGCCGCTAGCGGGAGCATGGTACAAGGTGTTGGACTGGGTGAGCTGAAGTTACACCAGGATGGTGTAAAATGGTGATATGGCGACTACGAAACAGGTGCGACGAAGTGTAACCCTGCCGGTCCGTCTGGCCGAACAAGTTGAGCGCATCGCAAAGAAGAAGCGCGTGAGCGACAATCGTGTCCTCGTCGATTTGGTTGAGCAAGGACTCGAAGCCCAGAAACAGAAGGAAAAGGCTTTCTTTGCCCTTGCCCAGCGCTTTCGTGTGGCGGACGATCCCAGAGAAGTCAAAGAACTGGGCGACGAGATGGGACGCTTTATTTTCGGTGAGTGATGCCACAGATCGAAACGTGGCCGCGATTGCCAACAGGAATACGCGACCACCTCGTCGAACGCATGCGCGACCGCAAAATCGCCCTTGACGACCTGAATAAGCTTCGTATCTGGATGGAGACGAAACCCGATGTGCCGGAAGGCTTATGGTTCAAAGACTTCGGATCATTCAAGCTCTGCGGGGAAGGCAAGTTTCCGAAGACATTCCTCCTTGCGGGTCAGCCCGCGATTGGAACAAAGCTTTAGCATCGGAGGTTCATCGATTAACAACAGCATCTGGACTGGTGTCGCGTGCCTCAAGGCTGATCCGCGGGTCAAGAAGTTCCGAAGATTCGGCAAAGGCAAGGGTGCCTTCGTCAATGTAGTTGCGTGGGCAGAATCTCAGGATGCATTCGTGCAGAAGGTCAACCGTCATGCAGAAGAACTGGATTGCATTCTAGTCGAACTCGACGACGTGCAACCGCTCGAGTCCAGAATCAACCTTCCTGATCACCCGGACGAGTTAATCACAAATGGGGGATACCTCCCTCCGTCAGCCGAATGACACCGTTTGGGGAACATTTCACATGTGGACGCAGGAAGAGGCGAACTGAGGGAGCCGGGACCGTTAGATCTTCTTCAACACGAAATACACCGCCGGCCCCAACGCTATCGCGATCACTCCACCGATCGTTGCGAAGCGGTCGCCGCCGAGCAGGGCCACGATTGCCATGAAGACTGGCGCCGCGACCACGTAGAACAATCCCAGCCGGCCACCGGGAACTACAAACGATCGCGCGAGATCCGGGCGCGTGCGGCGGAGCTTCCAACCCGAGAGCACCGTCAGCACAGTCGTCGCCGAACGCAGCCAGATGTAGACCGAGATCAACTGACCCAGGTTTTGCCACGCCAAAGCGGCATAGATTACCGCAGAAACCACAATCGCCAGCCAGGGCGTCCCGTGGCGAGCGTGTTTGCGCGTGAGAATGCCGGGAAGGTATCCGTCTTGCGCCATCGCGAATGGCATGCGGGTGGTCGTGAGAATCGTGCTGTTGAGCAGTGCCACATTGCCGATCACGGCGGCAAGCGTCATCCACGTGCCGAGCCAAGGGCCTCCGATCAACCTGGCGGCATCGGAGAAGAAACCAGTCTTCCAATCCTGCCAATGTCCAGCTGAACCCAGACCCGCAAATGTAGGCAGGAAATAAGCGGCGACCGACAGTGGGACCACAAGGGCCAGCGCCCGCGGATAGGCTCTCTGCGGATTCTCGACCTCTTCGGCAACGGTGGAGAGTTGCTCATATCCCGAGTAGAGCCACAAGCCGAGCGCCAGGCCAACGCCGAACACTTTGAACGTCGCCTGATCCGGCACCACCCACGGATGGAACGGACTCTGATGCCAGTGCGTGAGACCGATGACGATCATGGTCATCACCGGAAGAAAAATGAAAATCTCCAGCGCGGTGGCGACCTGGCCAACCATCTGGATGCCGCGCACGTTGACCCACGTCAGCAGCGCGATGAGTCCCGCGGAGATGAGCCAGTGCTCCCACCAGGTCATGCGCGGAAAGTAATAGCGGAGGTAATCCGCGAACAGCACCGCGTAAGCACCGCCGAGCAGGAACGACGCCGACCAGTTCCACCATCCGGCGAGGAATCCCCAGAAGTCGCCGAAGGCCGCGCGGGTCCAGCGATAGAAGCCGCCTTCGACCGGCATGGCGGTGGTGAGTTCCGCCGAAACCAGCGACACCGGAATGCACCAAAAGAACGGAAGGATGAGCAGATACAGCAGCGTGATGCCGGGCCCGGAGGTTGTGACCATGTCCTCGAGTCCGAACGGCCCGCCGGTCGTGTAGGAAAACATCACGAAGACGAGACAGAAGAGGCCGGCCTTGCGCAGGGTGGAGGACTTAGCAGCGGTTGGCGTCTCGGTCGTATTCAATGAGGTTGTCGTGGAGGGAATTGTAGATCAGAGAAGGCGGACCGCGGTTTTTTCATCGAAGGCTCGATGAGTGTAAGCAGGATGTTATGCCAATTGACTCAGAATTGCTCACAGGCTCTGCCGGTGGCTTCGAGGGTGTTGATGAGCGACTCCTTGGGGAGCTTTTCGATAATCGGTTCGATGGCCCATCCCAATCCAAAGGGCACGTCACGCGTCAGCGAGATGGCTCGGCATTCGACCGCTACGCCGGTATTACGCTCCTCGATTCGCCAATAGGAATAGAGGCGCCACAGGAATCCGTAACCTGTGTCAGGCTCCAAGACTCGCTCGTCCGGACTCCCGGCATTTTCCACTTCTGCAATCCTGGTCGTGTACGAGCGGCACACCCAGCGCGTTTTGTCCACGGGGCAATAATGCACGTCATGATCAGTGTCGAGGACAACAGTAATGATTTTCTTTTTTAGAAGCCGCAAATGAACTTGGAAATCGTTGCCGTCACGGCTGATGAGTTTCGAATCGATTACTTCGGGTTTGTAGGTGTTCTTGTGCTTATCGTATTCCTGCATTACTGCGAGTAGCTCTTGGATGTTCGAATCACGAATGAACGCAGCCGCTATCCAGTCGTGGATTAAACCGTTCGGAACCTTGATCGGTCCTTTACCAGACCAAAATTGGGCCACCACTTGCCCCTGATCGACGGCCTGAGCTCGTTCTGGTGCCTGCTGAGACCACAAGAATGACCCGCTTCCGTGCAAACTTTCATCCATCTCCGTTTCAGCATTGCGAATGTATGCATCAAAGGCTTCCAAGGTCTTCGGGTGCAATTGCACGGGCTTTACAGTGAGGACCATTGGCTCGGACCTTTTGTGAATCGTGATCCGTACACATCTGCTTGTCAACGGGCGATCTAAGGTTTACGTGTGGAGAGGCTTGGAAAAAACCATCATTGTGGAAGATCCGTTTCTCACGTACAGTGAAACAACTGTCCGATGAGAAGAGCCCAGGCTGTAGCAAAGCATGGCGGTTCCCCTATCCGCACTCAGGAATACCGAGAAGCTAACCTCCCTATTTTGAGTGAGGTACTGTTTGCGGCCGAGTTGGTTCTGTTGCATGCCGCGCCCTTATATTACGGTCTAGGAATACCGCACGGCGACGGTTCGGCGGTGATCCTCCTCCCTGCCTTTCTTTGTCCGGATGCTTATTTGACACCCTTGCATCAATGGCTGGCGAGAATTGGATACAACCCGTTCTTTTCAGGTATTGGTTTCAACACCGAATGCCCGAACCTCCTGATCAAACAGCAACTGAATGCGACCTTCGAGAAGGCGTTGGTCGAATCCGGGCGCAAAGTCCATCTCATTGGGCACAGCCTGGGAGGAATTATTGCGCGCGCCATAGCCGCGCAGCGGCCATCGGATGTTGCTTCCGTTATCACTTTGGGTGCGCCATTTCGCGGTACGGTGGCTCACCGCAGCATCTTGCAGGCGGCTGAAATGGTTCGACGCCGTATCCATGCAAAACATGGCAGCGGCGTGCTTCCGGACTGCTACACCGGGCACTGCACCTGCGACTTCCTGAATTCGTTGCGTCACATCATGCCCGCGTCGGTAGCAGAAACGGCTGTTTACAGCGAGGGAGATGGAGTCGTGGACTGGCGATATTGCAAGACCGACCGCCCCGAATCGGACTTCTCAGTTTCCGGAACACATCTCGGGATGGTGTTTAACCCCTCGGTCTACCGTATCGTTGCTGAGCGCCTCGCTAAGGCAGGGGACGGCGAACTCGGATAGGCGATCAGACTCATCTGCGCGGCCTCGGGTGAATTTGAGTGTAATGGGATAACGCCCATACAAGGCGGCACGTAGTTTCCGTGTTGCCGACTATACACGAACTGGCTGATCCACAAACGGATTCTGCCGACCACGAGAACAAAGAGATCATCGCGAGCATGCCAGCGTACCTAGCGATGTCTTGTCCGTGCTCCTGGAACCACGGCTTGCTTATGCGTTGACTCTCCTGTGATCCCAATCACATTGATCGTTGCCCCATATCACAGTGTCGTTGGAGGTTCGGTGACAGACTCACCCGACCTTTTCGTAATGGATTGTTAGCTCAGAGACGTACGGAGAGATTTCCAGTCGGGAACTGGTGGCAGCCTACTTGAGGCAACGGGAGGATTCGGTTCAAAGGAGATTCCGATGCCCACACACAGCCAGGACACTGCCAACGGGGGCAACCCGCCGTCACCTCCGATCGCCCGGAGGCGATTCGCTGAAGTGCTGCTGGGTGGTGGATTCTTGGCGACCGCGGTTGCGTTCTTGTATCCGGTCTTGCGCTATCTCGCCCCACCGAAGGCTCCCGACCTGGGCAGCGATGCGGTGGTGGCCGGGCGCGTCGGCGAGTTGAAACCGAACAGCGGAAAGATCTTCCGCTTTGGAACTCATCCTGGCCTGCTGATCCGCACGGCCAGCGGAGAGTATCGGGCCATGTCAGCCACGTGCACACACCTTTCTTGCACCGTCCAGTATCGTGACGATCTACGCGAGGTATGGTGCGCCTGCCATAACGGCAAATACAACCTCGATGGCCGAAACATTTCGGGCCCTCCTCCACGCCCGTTGGAGCTTTTTGATGTCCAGGTGAAGGGCGAAGAAATTTTCGTGAGGCGTCGCCGCGAGGCCTGAACATGAGTCTCGTAAATAACGTGCGCGATTGGTTGGACGAGCGCCTAAAGTGGGACGAACTGATTGCCCCGTTGCGGAAGAAGACTGTTCCTCTTCACAGGCTCTCCTATTGGTATTTTCTCGGAGGCATCACTCTCTTCTTATTTGTGATCCAGGTATTGACTGGGATTTTGATGCTTCTTTATTACCGGCCCGGCGCGAACGAGGCTTTCGAGAGCGTGCAGTACATCATGACCCGGGTGCAGTTTGGCTGGCTGATTCGCTCCATCCATTCCTGGTCAGCCAACCTGATGATCTTCACGGCGTTTGCGCACATGTTCAGCGTATTGTTCCTGAAGGCATACCGCAAGCCGCGCGAACTCACTTGGGTCAGCGGAGTGATTCTCTTATTTCTGGTCATGGGGTTCGGCTTCAGCGGCTATCTGCTGCCGTGGAACACTTTGGCCTTCTTTGCCACTAAGGTCGGCACCGAGATTACTGGCCAAGTTCCCGTGATCGGGAAGCCCATGATGATCTTCCTTCGCGGCGGAGAAGACGTGACCGGCGCCACCTTGACTCGCTTTTTTGGATTCCACGTCGCGGTTCTGCCCGGATTGGCAACTGTATTGATCCTCGCGCATGTGCTGTTGGTGCAGCGCTTGGGTATCAGCATACCTCCCAAGTTGGAGATGGAGTGGGGCGCGAATCCGTCCGCGAAACGGGAAATGAAATTCTTTCCCAACTTTGCGCTTCGTGAACTGATGGGTTGGTACATAGCCCTGGGCGTTTTGGGTGGATTGGCGGCAATCTTTCCGTGGAACCTCGGGGTCAAGGCAGATCCCTTTGCTCCGGCACCGGCAGGAATCAAACCCGAGTGGTACTTCCTGTTCATGTTTCAGACCCTCAAGCTCATCCCGGCTAAGGTTTGGTTCATCGACGGGGAAATTCTGGGAGTGTTGGCTTTCGGACTGATTGGCCTGCTGTGGCCTCTGCTGCCTTTTTTTGAAGGTGACCACCCTTCGCACATGAAACGGTGGATCACTGGACTTTCTATCTTCGCTCTTGCGTACATGACAGGTATGAGCATTTATGGCCATCTGGCAAAATAAGACTCGGCGACTAGCGACGGCCAGATGCTTGGTCTTATTTGGGGTTATCGTGTTTGCTGCGTATGTGGCTTATGGGCAAACCCTGAACTCCTGTCTGGATTGTCACTCCGCACTGCCCGAACCCTTGGGAGTCACCCCGGAGAGATTCAGCCAAGATATCCACGCCCAGAAGGGCTTGACCTGCGCCAGTTGTCATGGGGGCGATCCAACCAGCGATGATCCAGATAAGTCCATGAGCCGTAAGGCAGGGTGGAAGGGGAAGATTGAACGCAAGCAGATTCCGCAATTGTGTGGAAGTTGCCATTCCGATCCAGGATACATTCGCCAGTTCAACCCCAGCTTGCGAACAGATCAGCTAGCGCAATACCACACCAGCGTGCATGGTAAGCGCTGGGCTGCTGGCGACACCAAGGTTGCCGTTTGCACCGATTGTCACAGTGTCCACGACCTAAAAGCACCCACTGATCCGCGTTCCACAGTCAATCCGGTTAACGTGGCGACGACTTGTGCTCGTTGCCATGCTGATGCGAATTACATGCAGGGATACTCGATTCCCACAGATCAGTTCGCAAAGTACAGCACTAGTGTCCACCATGACGCGCTCGCGGTGCGAGGGGATCTGAGTGCGCCGACTTGTTCTACGTGTCATGGAAACCACGGCGCCGCGCCGCCAGGAGTGGACAAGGTTCAGAACGTGTGCTCGACCTGTCACGTTTTCCAAGCCCAGATGTACGAAAAGAGCTCGCACAAAGCAGCGTTTCAAGCTGCTTCTCTTCCAGGATGCGTCGTGTGTCACAGCAATCATGGCATTGTCCATCCAACCGACGGGAAGCTTGGCACCGGTCCTGAGGCCGCTTGCATGCAGTGTCATAAGCGGGGGGATGTTTGTGATCAAGCAAGGGCAGGACTACTCGCGGACTTGAGGCGATTGGATGAAGCTATCCACAATGCAGACCGAGTTCTTGCGGTTGCCGAGTCCTCTGGTATGGAGGTGAGCGAAGCTCGGCTAGCTCAGAGCCAGGCACGGGACTCGCTTACTAAGGCTCGCGTCACCGTTCACAGCTTTCGGAAGGACCTAATGGACCAGGATATCGAGACCGGCTTGAATATTGCCGCCAAGGATCTGCAAGCTGGCCAGAAAGCTATGGTTGAGCGCAACTATCGTCGTGTCGGGCTAGGAATATCCCTTGTCGCAATCGGAATGGTCTTGGCCGGACTCTGGCTGTACCTCAAGAAGATAGAGAGTTAGAGGGACACCTCACGCGGCGGACGTGAAAGGAGGGTTGTTATGACCATGCTGAATAGACGCAAATTGCTTCTCATTTCGATCCCCTCACTAATTGCCGCAGCCGCGATCATAGCTGTGTTCACACACGAGCACCAGCCGGCCAATCCGCGGCGCGCACTTTACATTATCGGGGAACCCGCAAAAGGTGCCGCTCTGTTTTTTGGCAACAAACAATGCGGTATTTGCCACTCCATCAATGGAAAAGGGGGGCGAGTTGCCCTCGATCTTTCCGGGACGCACCCCGGCACGCCCGCAATGGGCTGGCTGGTGAGCGTATTGTGGAACCACGGACCGGGCATGTGGCGGCAGATCCGCCGAACCAAAGAGCCTTATCCCCAGTTGGACGCCCAAGAAATGGCGGACATACTTGCATTTTTGTACCAAGCGAGCAGCCTTGAGCGCACCGGCGACCCAGGCACCGGCCAGCGTGTATTTATTGAGAAGGGCTGCGCGCGGTGCCATTCGGTGAGTGGAACGGGGGGCCAGACGGCGCCTGATTTGTCCAAGATCGGTGGACTGGACGCGAACGCCTGGGCACGGGCCATGCTGAACCATGCCGGATCGATGATTGGTCCTATTACCAGCACTGTAGGGAAATGGCCGCAGTTCTCCGGTCATGAAATGAACGATCTCATCGCGTATGTGAGTCTCAGCGCACCCCACCCATCAAACGCACCGGAAACACCCGGCAATGCGGAGCAAGGGTGGGCCGTGTTCAAGAGCAAATGCATTCAGTGCCATTCCGCAGGTGGGCTGGGTGGCAGCGTGGGGCCGGAACTGGGCCCGGAGCATGATTATTCACTCACGACGGGGCAGTTTGCGAGTGTTCTGTGGAACCATGCTCCCGCGATGCTCCGTCAGGCCCGCGAAAGCGGGATTGCTCCTCCAATTCTTCAAGGTGACGAGATGACTGACTTGCGGGCATTCCTAGCCAGCCTGCGCTACTTCGAGCCAGCCGGGTCTCCCCTGGTTGGTCAGCTCGTCTTTTCCGAGCGCGGATGCGCAGCTTGCCATGGCCAGACGGCCGAGGGCACAAAGACTGCGCCCGCGCTCAGGTCGGGCAAAGAAGCTTACACCACGATTTCGTTCACTGTCGCCCTCTGGCGGCATGGCCCGCGCATGATTGATCGCACCGAGGAACTGGGAATCACGTGGCCGACCTTGAAGCCGACCGATATCGGCAATCTGGTCAGTTTCCTTAACGCACCTGTGCCCCCGAAGTAGCTCACATTCTAAGGCCTGCTCAGATATCGTCGCGACTTGCCGGATGACGGGCAAACCGGAAGTCAATTGACGTCATCAATTGACGTGAGCAGGCGATTGCACTCGTTGACGTGGTTTGAAAGTCCCCCGCGATACCCGGACAAATGTTACGCGGCCAGGCTGCCGCTGAGTGCGCCTTCGAGTTCCAGCAGCTTGCGCTTGGTCTCGAGGCCGCCGCCGTATCCGCACAACGTGCCATCAGACGCGATTACTCGGTGGCACGGGACCACAATGGCGATGGGATTCCGATGGTTGGCCATGCCAACGGCTCGAAATCCCCGGGCACGACCGACGGCGCGGGCGATATCGGCGTAGCTTCGGGTCTCCCCATACGGAATCGCGAGCAGGGCCTGCCAACAGGCAAGTTGAAAATCCGTTCCGCGAAGGTCGAGCGGAAAAGTGAACTGCCGTCGCTCGCCCGCGAAATACTCCTCGAGTTCGCGAACATAAGGACTCAGTGTGGCTTCGGACTCTTCGAAACGAAATTCCCCACCTTCGGCTCGCAAATCGCGCGGATTTGGGCGGATCGTCTGCTGGCCGGGCAGGCGGCCATCAAATTCGAGGGCCACCAACCCTCGACCGGAAATAGCTAGAAACAAAGGGCCTACGGGCGATTTGAAGAGGGTACAACAAAGCGTTTCCATATTCTGAGCGTAACAACCTTAGCACGCTGGAAGCTTATCGATATATCGTTCTTTCTCCGCGTCCTCCTGCGGCACTCTGCGGTAAAACCCTTTTCACCGCCGAGAGCGCAGAAAACAACCTGAGGCCGCGGAGAAAATCTTAAGTCGGAAGCTACCGTTTTCGAAGGTGCGTTAGTTGACAGAATCGTCCTGATGGCCCAGAGTAGTGGGCTGCAATCCGGCTGGTAAAGATTCGCTTTGAAAAAAGCCCTCCTCATCCTCGCCGCCGTGATCCTTGGACCGATTCTCCTAGTGAGCCTGGTCCGCGCTGCCGGAGACTGGCGCACCATCGGGCAGACCGAGGCTGGAGACAAGGTTTCAGTGAGCTCGGTTCGAGTGCTCAAGAACAATCAGCGGGTGGCGCTGGTTCGGGTCGAATACAAGGAACCGGCTGCACTTCCCCAGGGCGGTCCGTTTGTCGAGATGCGCGCGCGTGTGCGCTTTTATTGCTCCAGCGGCCAGGCCACACCGACCTCGGAATGGTTCTATTCGCGCGACCGCAGCGGACGATTCATGGTCAGCAAGAAAGCCTCGCATGACGATCAGTTCGGCAAGGCTCCCGAGGGTAATTTCGCCGATCTGGTCAGCAAAGCTGTTTGCGGACAGAAGTGACGGGATTTGCTTCTGAGTATCCCAACTATTTGTTGTGATTTTTCCATGCAAACGCCACATAAACCCCGCCTGACTTCGATTTCAGGTCTTTTCCGCCTCCGGCCGCGATCACCACATACTGGCGACCTCTAAGTTGATATGTGATCGGAGTGGCGTTGCCAGCAAACGGAAGTGTCGTCTCCCACAGCAATTCGCCCGTGGCTTTGTCGTAGGCGCGAAATTTCTTGTCATAATTCGTGGCGCCGATGAAGAGCAGTCCCCCGGCGGTCACCAGCGGACCGCCGTAGTTTTCCGTTCCCGTGTTCTTCATCCCTTTGGCAGCGAGTTCCGGATACTCGCCGAACGGAATCTTCCACACGTATTCGCCGGTATTCAGATCGATGGCGTTCAGCGTTCCCCAGGGCGGCGCGACCGCGGGATATCCATCGGGATCGTAGAAGCGTAGATACCCGGTGAAGTGGAAGGGGATGGCTGGCGGGGCCGGCCCTTCGCTGGTGACTTCTTCGGTCACATCGCCCGACCTGCCTCCGCCCATCACATATCCGACCAGAGCGGCGAGCTGCTCGTCGCCGAGGTTGGAGAAGCCCGGCATGCGACCCTTGCCGCTTCTGATCGTGGCTGCAACCTGGTCGGCGGAGAGCCGCTTGCCGACATTGACGAGCGCCGGAATCGCGGGCGGCGACCCAGCCATGTTGTCTCCGTGGCACACGGCACACTGGCTGGTGTAAAGGCCTTTGGGCGAATTCTGCTCGGCCTCAGCGGGAGTCGTCTCGGCGAGGCGGCCCGTCCAGGCAACGTCGTTCGAATTGATGTAGATGATTCCTGTCTCCGGATCAACCGCCTGGCCTCCCCATTCGGCCCCGCCATCGAACCCAGGGAACACAACCGTTTCGCGAGTAGTACTGAATGGAACGAACTGCCCTTCGCTGCGGAATGTGTGCAATCGATCCAATGCCCATTGATGCGCCTCGGGCGTGCGTTGCGTCAGCATGTCTTCGGTCAGAGTCTGTCGCGCGAACGGAGCTGGCTTGGTGGGCAGGCACTGCCCCGGCGCAGCAACCTCTCCGCGGACATCGCTCGGCGGATAATGCCGGCAATCGAGCGGAAAAAGTGGTTGGCCGGTCGTGCGATCGAAAAGAAAAACGAACCCCTGCTTGCTGGCTTGTGCGATTGCGTCGAACTTCTTTCCGTCGTGCTGCACCGTCAAAAGGATAGGCGGCGTGGGGAAGTCGCGATCCCACAGGTCGTGATGCACGCCCTGAAAATGCCAGATGCGCTCTCCTGTCTCTGCATTCAGGGCAATGAGGCTGTCAGCGAAGAGATCGTCTCCGATACGGTCTCCTCCATAAAAGTCGAAGGCCGCGGAACCGGTCGGTACATAGACGATGCCGCGCTTCACGTCGACCGTCATGCCGGTCCAGTTGTTGGCGGCGCCGCTGGTCTTCCATGAATCTTTGGGCCAGGTCTCGTAGCCGAATTCGCCGGGACGGGGAATGGTATGAAATTTCCAGCGCAGCTTTCCCGTGCGAACATCATAGGCGCGAATGTCTCCATAAGAAGCCGGAAGCGTTTCGGACTCGCGGCCGCCGACGATCATCAGGTCTTTGTAGATCACTGCCGGACTGGTCAGATAAATGACTTGCTGCTCGGGCGGGCGATCGAGGTCCTCGTGCAGATCGATGCGGCCATTTTTGCCGAAGCTAGAGATCGGCATGCCGGTCGCGGCATCGAGCGCGTAGACGAAGTTCATGACGCCGACGATGATGCGTTGGTCCTGATGAGGAGGCCCGGCTTTGCGAAACGCCTCGACGCTTTGGGGGTCGTAGCGCTGTGGTTCTGCGCTCCAGTACGCAAGGCCGCGATCGGGCTGCGTGCCTTTGATTCCGGAATCGAACTTCCAGAGCAGTTTTCCGGTGGCGGCATTCAGCGCAAAGATTTTCTGCGTGGGAGTGATTCCGTAAAGCACGCCATCGACTTCAATCGGGCTGGTCTGCAATCCACCGGATTCGCCGGTGTCGAATGACCAGGCGACTTCGAGCTGTTTGACGTTCTTGCGATTGATCTGCGTGAGCCGTGAGTAGCGATTGTTGTCGGATGTCCCGCCATAGATGGGCCAATCGCGGTTCCTGGGCTCGTCAGCCGCCTTCGTCGGGGCTGGCTGAGCAAGCAGTTGATTGGCTGTGATTAAGAAGAAAGCGAACGCCCGCGTGGCGAATCTTGTGATTTTCTTAACCGACAACGGAACCCCCCTGATCCTCAAGCCGGAAATTCTAAAACAAGAGCCCGTGTTCGGTTTTGAAGAAGCTGAAGCAGCCATCGGAAGTCGAAATTCCCGCGTCTCGCAACAGCGGAGAGACGTAGGGCACCGCATTTGTTCTGGATTTCCCTGACAACGGTTTTTGCACAGCCCCAACACCTCGGTAACTTTCCCACCACTTCCACGCACGATGCTTTGCGCTTATGCTGATAAGGAAGCTGGCGATCCCAAACAGCTTCTGCCTGCCTCGGTATGGATTCGCTCCGAATTTATGGGTTGGTCACCGCAGGAAGCGTCGCCCTTTTGGGGGCGTATGTGCTGCTGCGCCGCAAATCCAAGGGCCCCCAGGAACTGGAGCGCGAACGCCGCGCATGGCTTCAGGGCACGGGCCGCATTACCGATGGAACTGTCATCGATGTGCAGGAGCTGGCTGCGGCCAACAACCATCATGCGGCCGTGATGCTCATCTACAAGTACGATGTTGCGGGCGTAACCTACGAGTGCTCTCAGGACGTGACCTATCTGCGCCACTGGATCAATCTGCATTCGTGCCGCCTTGGGCTGCAGACATCGGTGAAGTACGATCCGCAAAATCCGGGAAATTCGCTGGTAGTTTCTGAAAACTGGATGGGACTGCGGCAGTAGCGTGCCGCGGATAAAGCCGCGGTTCCTTTAAGCATCTTTCCGGCACGCCTGAAGGCGTGCCCTTTCAAATCAATCGGCGGAGAAGAACAGGCAGACGTTCCTATTGTCCCCAGGCCAGCCGCATCATGGTGTTGTGCTTGTCGAAGCTGACCTGCAGAGTCTTCTGGTCGCCTCCCACGAACTCCGCCGAAATGCTCTTGGAGAGATCGACGGTCTGATCGGCGGAGCGGGCGCGCAGTCGAAGCACATGGTTCCCAGCGGGAACCGTCAGCGTCTCAGATTCCGCTCCCTTGACCCCGTTAAACACGACCAGCTTTTTCTGTACGCCGCCGTGCAAGGGACGGGTGAGAGCGAGCTTATCGTCGACCCAGACCGAAAGCGTCGCGCTTTTGAATTGGTGCTGAATCGTAAGCTCAAGCGTGGACGTTGGTACAACGACCTGCTTGACGATATGAAGACGGCTGGAGTGAAGCTTCGGGCGTGGCGCCGCACCACCTATGGTTGATGTAGCTGGCGTGGAGGTTTCCACCGGATGTGTGATGCTGGCCTGGGCTGGGGTTCGCGGATTCGAATTCTCCGCCACCGCAGTGCTCGGAAACAGGCCGGCGAGGCCTAATTTCCCCGGAATTACCAGGACTCCAGTTTTCGCGCCGATCACGACTAGTAAAAGAACGATAGCCGCTCCAACCATCAAATCCCGCACTGGCGTCAATAGAACATGCCGAACGACGTGCCCGGCATCCTCTACAGCCTGCGCGGGGCGGACGCTCGTCGCGGTGCGAGCCGCCGTGGAACGTGTTCCCGTCTGCAGGATCGCTTGCTGCGAAGAGGTGGTCGATCCCACTTTGTAACTCTGCTGCAGTTGCCGCAGATCGTCGGCGAACTCGGCGCCGCTCTGGTAGCGTTCTTCCGGATCCTTGGCGATCGCGCGAGAGATAACACTATCGAGTTGCGGGGGCAACGTCATATCAAAGGCGCTGGCCGCGACCGGTTCGCGGTTCGCCACCTTGAAGCACACCGTGGTGGCGCTGTCTCCCTGAAACGCCGAATGACCGGTGACCATCGCATAGAGGATTACGCCGAGAGAAAACAGATCCGAGCGTCCGTCGCATCCCTGCCCCGTCAATTGCTCCGGGGCCATGTAGGCGGGAGTTCCGAGGACCTTCCCCGGCACGGTAAAGTGCGCAAGATTCAGCTTCGCGATGCCGAAATCAGCAATCTTGGCGTGTCCGTCCTCAGTAACCAGAATGTTAGCCGGCTTGATGTCGCGGTGAACCACGCCCTGAGCGTGCGCATAATCGAGCGCTTCGGCGATTTCTTCGGCAAGCTTAAGCGCCTTGGCCAGGGAAACTTTTTTCTCCCGGGCCAGAATTTTGTTCAGTGGTTCGCCCGAAACGTACTCGAGGACGATGTAAGGATCTTTGTTCTCGGGGCTCGTTCCCACGTCGAAGACGGAGACGATGCCGGGGTGGTGCAGACGGCCGGCAGCTTGGGCCTCATTCGTGAAGCGCAGCCGGAACTCCTCTTCGGCTTCGGGTTCCTGTCCCCAGAGCGATACCGTCTTGATGGCGACCAAGCGGTCGATCTGCGGATCGCGAGCCTTGTAGACGACGCCCATGGCTCCACGGCCGAGTTCGCCTACGATCTCGTAGCGCCCGAATCGTTTGCTTTCGGGATGACTTTCCACTCAGCGGCCTCAACCCCACAGTTTTGGCCTGCCACTTCGTCTGGGAAGACCTGTCTATCGTAGCGCTGGTGCGATGCGGAACCTGCAAGCAGTACGACGCACTTCGTTACGCCGGTAATGTTCCGGCGCGTGCGAGTGAGAGACTGCCGGGGGAGGGTAGGAAATTTGCTAACTGCCGGTCACAAATCCGCCGCTGTGGGCGACCGTGATGCGCAGATACTTGTAGGGATTGACTGGCGTGTCGTTGATGCGAACTTCGTAGTGGAGGTGCGGGCCGGTCGAACGTCCGCTCTCACCCACATAGCCAATCACGTCGCCACGGTTCACCCGCTGGCCGGCCGTCACAGCATATCCGGAGAGGTGCCCGTAACGAGTGCTGATGCCGTTGCCGTGATCGATGATGATCGCCTTGCCGTATCCGCCCATCGTTTCTGTGGCGACAACCAAACCGTCGGCCGGGGCGATGATTTTTGTGCCGTAGCTGCTGCCGATATCCACGCCGCTGTGGAACGCGCCTTCACCGTTGAACGGATCGATCCGTTCGCCGAAGCTACCCGTGACCTGGCCTTCCACCGGCCAGAGATTGGGCGCGGCATTCGCTTTGATCCAGTCGGCCGTGCTGGCATTGCGGGTCAAGCCCATGGTCAGCCCGACCATCGTGGCGCCGCTCAGCGCAGAGGTGCGTAACGCGTGCAGTTGATCGAGCGAGGAACTGACGTCCTCATCTTGAATTCTCTCGCCGCCCACCATTGGCTGCGACTTCAACCCGTAGAGCGCGGAAACCTCTCCGGCAATCGAGCCCAGCGATGCAACCTGAACGTCGCGCTCTTTGGCCACCTGCTCGAGCTTCGAGTAATTATCTTTGAGCTGATCTTTCTCGTTGCGCAGCTGATTGAACTGCGAAACCTTCAGCAGCATGCGGGTATAAGAGCTGGCAATTCCGGTGAGGCTTAGAAATCCGATGGCTGCGCCGACTACAAACACGTACAGGTAATGAACGGGGATGGAGATCTTGCGTAGCTGCCCGTCATCACCGCGAGCTACAAAGAGGATGTAAAAGCGCTTCTGCATCGGCTTCTAAGTTTTTGAAGCAATCAGGTCCGGAACTTCAGGCTCGTTTCTCAGTTTCGAGAACGCCTGCTCGGAGCACCTGACTTTCGGGCTGCGTTCCCATCTTGGGAATGGAAATCTTCGCCGCCCTTCACCTACGGAACTGCGACACCAGCCCTGAGATTGACGCTCACTGCGACTACAACTGCTTGCAACAGCTAGCGTTGGCCAAAGGTTTTGTGAATGACTGGTTAACGGTAACAAACTGGGTTCCCCCTGTCAACGACCCACAAGAGCATGATCGGTTACCGAAGCGCCAGTAGCCGGAGGTCATAGGGGACGGGTTACCGGTGGGCCATTTTTTTCCTGAAACCGGCACTGGGGTCTGCGAATCTGATGTCCAGCGGTATAGTAATGGCGGCGTGCCGCTTCCCGAAAAACAGCTGATCGCCCAGATCCGCCGCATGGCGGGCACCTCCACCGCTGGGCGCTCTCGCCTCCCACAACCCGCCATCCTCAAAGGCATCGGAGACGACTGCGCCGTGCTGCGCTTGCTTCCGGGGCGCGACTCGCTGGTCACCACCGACTTCAGCCTCGAAGGTATTCATTTCCGCCGGGATTGGCATGCGCCGGAATCGGTAGGCCATCGTTGCCTGGTGCGCGGGCTGAGCGATATCGCAGCTATGGGTGGCGAGCCGGTGGCGGCATTCCTTTCACTGGCGCTGCCGCGCAGTCTTCCACAGTCGTGGGTCGGACGATTTGGGCGAGGCCTCATCAGTTTGGGGGAAAAGTGTGGCGTGACGCTGGCTGGCGGCGATGTGGCCGAGTCGCCGAACGGAATTTTGGCGGACATCATCGTGGTCGGCAGCGTGCCGAAGGGAAAAGCAGTTTTGCGGTCGGGAGCACGCCCGGGAGACCGCATTTTCGTCAGTGGCGAACTCGGCGGCTCGGCCGCGGCGGTTGCGCGGATGATGGCAACGCGGAAGAAAGTAAATCCCAGCGATTATCGGCGCCATTTCTATCCGGAGCCGCGGTTGGAAATTGGCCAAGTCTTGCGCAAGAAGCGAATTGCCTCAGCGATGATTGACCTCAGCGATGGAGTCTCCACCGATCTGGCACATATCTGCGAGGAGAGCGGTGTGGGGGCGGAGCTGGAGCTAGAGATGATTCCCCGAGCCCGCATCGGCAAACCAGCTCGCGAAGTCGATCTCGACCTGGCCCTGCACGGCGGAGAAGATTACGAACTTCTATTCACGGTCCCCGCTGGAAAACGCGTGCCGCGGCACATTGCAGGCGTCGCCCTGGCGGAGATTGGGCGAATCACGCGCAGCCGGAAGATTGTCGTCAGAAATGCGAAAGGCATCGGCTACGAATTGCTGGCGCGAGGCTGGGAACATTTTCGAAAGTAGATTTAGTTTCCGCGATCGAACTCCGTTGTCATCCTGAGGCGCAGCTTTTGGCGCCGAAGGATCTATGCAATCCGCAAGAAATTCGCGAAAAAGTTGCATAGATCCTTCGCGCAAATTCGCGCTCAGGATGACAAGCGCCTCTAATTATCGAAAAGGCGCGGTTACCTCCGTCACCACTCAGTACCTATCCGCGCACACAAAACCGGGCTAGAGTAAGTCCATGTCGTCCAGTAAAGTTTTTTTGCTCCCAGTGCTCGCATTGTTATTCACTGCCGCGGCCGCACAGAAACCTGTGCCTCCGCCGCCGGCGCGTGCGACCTCGCCATCACCCGCTGTCACAGATGAATTCATCCACAAACAGTTTGGCGACAACTGCTCGCTTCTCCTCGGGCCGCAGCAGTTCGTGGGCGATCTCGACGGCGACGGCGTCGACGACCTGGTCCTGGCGGCACGCTGCAAGAATCCCATGGCCGACCGCGATGAATATGGTTTTGTGGTTGCCGATCCTTATGACTCATTCCTCGGCTTCGGGGATGTGAAGGTCACGTCGACTTTCGCCTCCGATGAGCCGGAGCGGCGTGGTATCAGCCTGCTGATCATTCACGGCGATGGAACCGATGCCTGGCGCGCAGAGAAGCCCAAAGGCAAGTTCCTGATGATCAATCTGCCCTTCAAGACGCTTGCGGTGAAGCGCCTGGCGCTCAAAAAGAGGATCGTCCTGGGGATTTACATGGACGAACAGGGCGAGGGCGAGAGCACGTCGTCGGTCCTCTATTGGGACGGCAAGAAGTACAAGTACATGCAGCTCGGCTCGACGCTGGAGTAGCTCATGCCCGTCCTAGCGGTGACCGGGCCTCAAATTCTGCGCAGGTTGAACGCCTCCGCCCTTCTCATCGCGGTCATCAGCTCTTTCGGCTGCACGTCAAATCGACACAGGACCAAGCCAGATGGCATACCTCTATCCGCAGTTTGGTCCGGTGGTCCCGATGGCGGATCGTACATCGATTGCCTCGCAAGCGAGAAGGGAGAGTCCAATCGCTGTACGGTCTATAACGAGAATACCGGCGATGTGGAACAGAGCGGGGCGTTTGGGCTCAACTCAGGTAGGTCCGGAGCCTCAGCAAGTCAGCTTAAGTACGACGGTGCGCCAGACGGAATAAGGATATTTCTTGAAAACGCCGCGATTCTCTCACCTCTCCCTACAATTCGGCCTAGCGGTGTTCCAGGCAGCGCCTTTCTTGCCGAGAATGGCGTCTACTCGGACTGCGTCGCGACTAGAACGGAGTTGTATCGCTGTTCCTTGTTCCTTGCCGCTGACGGCAGAAAGATCGGCGAGGGTATCTTCCGATGCGATTCACAGCTTCCCGAATGTGCGGGTCATCTCAAACCCAAAATCGCAGGCCGCAAGACGATCTTTCTTGAAAATGCCGGTGCTCTTGATGCTGTAGATCAGAAACGGTAGCCCGATCGCGAGAAAAGCGAGATCAAGATTCCTTGCAGTACGGGAACTCCGTACCGCCCGCCTTGCTGACGTTCTGCTCGGCAAATTCGCACACTCGATCCAGAGTTGATTGCAATTCGGCATTGTAGCTTTCGAGCTCTGCGTCGCTTGCTTCCGCCGGGACATGAATCAACTTCCCGACGCGCACCAGTACCCGCGAGAACGGTCGGGGAATCAGCATGCGATCCCAACTGCGCAGCACCCAGGCCTTATCTACGGCGGCATGGAACGTGGTCATGGCACAACCCGAGGAACGTGAGAGTCCGGCCGGGCCCGGCTTCACCTTGCGCCGAGGGCCTCGAGGACCGTCGAGGGTGAAAGCCACCGTCCAGCCTTCTTCCAACGCGCGACGCAGCCCGAGCAGGGCGCGGATGGGATTGCGGCTGCTCGACCCCTTCACCGCGACGAAGCCGAAGCGCCGGATGATGCGCCCCATATACTCGCCGTCATAGCTGAAGCTGCTCATCACGCGGATGCCCATGTCGCGGAAAAGATAAGTCGCGGGGATCATGCACTCGTGCCAGAACGAGGCGACGAGCGGGCGCTCGTCGAGCGTCTTCTGCGCGCCATCTTCGTAGGAGACGCTTACGCGCAGAGTCGGGCCGAGCAGGCGGATAAACCAGTATCCGGCCCAGACGATCAGGCTAAGCACGATGCGCTGGCGCAGGCTCCACTTGCGCGGGCCGGATTCGGATTCAGCGGCTGCAGTCGCAGCGCTGGCGGGAGCTTCGGGCACGAAGCTATTGTAGCGGTACTCGATGAACCGGCAGGCACGTCAAAAGCTTGAACCGCTGAGATCGCGGAGGACGCCGGGTGTTGAAGAATTCTTGGTTTTCTCGGCGTTCTTTGCGGGCTGGGCGGTAGAACGAACGTCTAGTTTTCCAGGTAGGAATCGATCCAGCTCTTGACCTTCAGCCGGCGTTCGTCATTGGGATCGAAGCGGACGCCGATGGATTTCGGATCACACCAGCTGATGTTGCCGCGTACGTTGACGCGAGGCAGGCTCATCAAGGCAAACGAAACCTCCACGGGCGTGCCATTAGAAAATTCTTCCGGGCTTTTGACCGACAGTCCGCCTGAACTGAACTCGATGCTGCTGCCTACAATGTTGCGGCCATCGCCGATGATCGAGACTTCTGTCATTACCGGTATGCGTGCGTAACGCCGCAATTCGTGCAGCACCAGCATGCGGGTAGCGCGCACCAATTTCAAAACAGCGGGGCGCTCCAAGGGCGCCTGGAAAATGGCATTGATTCCGTATTTGGAATAGCGCATGGCCTCCTGCGCGCTACCGCCAACTCCGTAGATCACGCAGCGGCTGTTGGAGCGCGAACTGCGCGCGGCGTTCATCACCGGTTCGACGTCATCGGCCAGCGCGAGGACACAGGCATCGAACTTCTCCCGATCCAATCGTTCGGCTGCTTCAGCCGTGACCGGCACGGCTTCAATGTTGAATTGTTTGAAGCATTCCGAAAGCAGCGTCCGATTGGTTTCATTGAGGCCAACCAGAGCGGCGCGGGCTGCGGATTTCCGGATTGGGGGCATGGGGGCGAGGACAGTGGCAAAAGCTTTATGCATAAAGCTCCAGGGGGAGACTCCACTTTCGAAACTCATTCTCGGTCCGCAGGGGCAGCTTGCAAAGTTCCAAAAGGACCAATCTGGGCCGCGGCGGAAGGCCATGACGAAATTCACAGCAGCGGGAGAAAGGACATTACGTCGCTGAAAAGCCGCGTGGAATAAGGGGTTTCCAGCAGTTGCCCACAACTTCACTACTCTCGACAAGGATGGGTCTGTTCGATCTCGAAAGCGGCGCCCTTGATGCAGCACGCTATCGCCGATCGCTCTTTCCAGTTAATGGGCGTAATGGGGATTGTGCAAAAATTAACGACCAGTTAATCCCTGATGCACCCGTGCTTCCCAACGTGATGACCTACTTACTCGCTCTCCGGAGGGACGATGGCTTTCATTTCCCGCATCGCTGTCGATTCCCGTACCTCCAATTCCTGCTGCCGATGCAGGGTGGCCTCAGTGGGGTCAATTCCGGGCTTCTGATCGGTCTTCTCGATGAAGTAACGCCAGCCCTGGTGACGATCGGACGGGTCTTGGCCTGCTTCGAATTCCTGCAACTTTGATTCGGCGAGTTGCCTGCCTTTGACCACTTCGACCACTCCGGCGGAGCGGTACGTCCGAATGTTATGCCGGATGATGGCGTAGGAAGACGTGAGGTCGTGGCGTGTCAGAGAGAGCTCATTTCATTTCGTGCTGAGAAGCGATCGAGGGATGTTGACGAGTTCGCAATTCACATCCTGTGTCGCCGATGATCTCTTCGGTCAGAATCGCGCATTGGATCTCGATGAAGCTTGGGGCGAGCTTGGTTCACGTTCATCGGACGGCCGTTAAGCGTCGTTCCATCCAGTGCAGAAATAGCGCCCTGGGCTTCGGCCGCTTGCGTCATCTCCACGAACGCGATGCCGCGAGGTTCGCCTGTATCCCGGTCCTTGACGATGGTGATGGTTTCGACGGCACCGTGGGTTGCAAACAGCTGTCGCAGTTGCTGCTCCGTCACCGTGATATCCAGGTTCCCTACAAAAATGTTAGTCACAAGTTCCCTGGTTGATCTCGCCCAAATCTCGCAATCGGCAAACGAACGATGGAATTCCAAAAGGCGATCTTGATGAAGATCGCCTTTCGCAAAGACGCGCACTCAGACCGGCTGTACGTTTTCAGCTTGCCAGCCCTTGGGGCCCTTCGTAACGTCGAATTGCACGGTTTGACCCTCCTGCAAGCTCTTGAAGCCGCTCGCCTGGATTGCCGAGAAGTGCACAAAAACATCTTCGCCACTTTGGCGGCTGATGAAACCATACCCCTTTGCGTCGTTGAACCACTTTACTGTTCCTTGTTCTGCCATATGGATACTGGTGTTCCTTTTATTTGATTTACGCTGGAGAGATTCGGAAGTACGGAAGGCAGGTTACTGGCTTGTTGGGCGAGAGCTGCTCACGACCGATTCGGTCTAACGCACTAACCACCCTACGCTCAGGGCTCGCAACTCGCAAGCATCAAAAGCAAGTCGAAGTCTGAACAGTGCCCCCGCCCCAGCGCTGCTTACGGCGATTCGATCTGAAACGCGATATACTGTTACTACCAACCTCGAAGACACGCCTAAGCTCTTGCGCCCTTCGCGATTGAGAGATCGAGAGGCGTAATTCTTACATCCGTCGTTTCTGTTCGCGGCATTCCACGATGCCTTCAATTGGGATCCGCGCGATCGACCCCAGATCGTGCAGATCTAAAATCTGGCCCAACCTCTTCCTGTCAGGAGTTCATCATGTCGGCTCGGAATGGAGACAAGTCGCGATTTAACCGGGAACGCAAGCAGAAAATCGCTCGTCGCAAGCGCAACCAGGAATTGCTCAAACGCGCAGCAGAGACGGTCACCTTAGGGAGAACAACAGTCCGTGCACAGCCAAGGCCGGTCACGGCATGAATACCCAGTTGCTGTCTTTATCTATCTCGGCGCCAATTCCTGATGCCGCCAAAAAGAAACGAGTGCTGTTGATCGATAGTTCGCACGCGAGGCGCGATTTGCGCGCTGAAGTCATGCGGAAGCTCGGGATCGATGTCGATAGCGCTGCTGACATCGTGGAAGCGCGTATCTGGTGGAAACCCGCCCTGTACGACCTCGTTTTGATCAACATGGAAAAGGGACGCGGCCATCGCGACAAGTTTTGTGATGATATTAGAAGCGCAACTCCGCCGCAGCGCTTGGCCTTCCTGGTTGGCCAGCCAGAATATCTCACGGATTCGCTCAACCAGGATCAGGAATTGGCAATGGAGTGCGGTGGCGACCCGGCCCCCATCGTGAGTGGGAAGCGCATTCTCTCTGCCGATCCCGGAGATGCGACTCAGCGCTGGGGCATTCTGGAAGCTTCACGACAGATCTCTGCCGTCCGCTCCGCATCCATTGCTCGGACGCAAGCGATGCGCGCCCTGCCTCCTCCACCCCGAGATTCTGAAGGGCGGTCAGCGAAACCAACTGCGACACTGAGCAGCCTGGACGATTTACTGAGAGAGGAATTTCGATGAAGAACCTTTATGTTGGGAATCTGCCTCACAATACGACCGAAGCTGAGTTGCGAAACCTCTTCGAAGCGCACGGCGCAGTGGAAAAGATCACGCTGGTGACGGACCGTGATACCGGCCGTTCTCGGGGGTTCGGGTTTGTGGAAATGACCGATGCCAGTGAAGCCGACAAGGCCATCGCGACGCTGAATGGCACCGATCTCGGCGGACGCACGTTGACCATCAACGAGGCCAAACCCAAAGCGGAACGTCCTCGAGGCGGAGGCCATCGTTTTGGCGGTGGAGGCGGCCGTGGGCGCGACGACTATCGCGGCCATCCACGTCAGCCGCGCGAACCGCGCTGGTAGCTTTTTCGAATGATTAAATTAAGTCCGGCAAGGCTGGCAAATGCCTTCCGGCTACGAAGTAAGTGATCCAGAGGATACCTATGCCAACAGGACGATCAACATTTACAAAGCGCCAGAAGGAACAGACACGGCAACAGAGACAACGGGACAAAGCAGAGCGCAGGAATCAACGAAAACAGGAGAAGCCCGAAGCAGGCAGCGTCGACGAGATGGCCGAAATGCGTGCACACGCTGCAGAACAGGCGGCTCTTTTTGATCTCGGCGCAGAGCAAGCCGACACCCCAGAACCGTCCGCGGGTGACCACCTCGGCGAGTAACTGCAGTCTTCCGAGGGCTTAGCGCGCTCGGCAACGCAATTGACTACGAAATGGCTGTACGAGATCGACCTCGCACTAAACTTTGGAGGGTGAGAGTGGCAGAAATTCGATTGCAAGAGGGCGAATCCTTAGAAAATGCGCTTCGCCGATTCAAGCGCAAGGTTCAGTCGGAAGACATCATCAAAGAAGTGAAGCGTCATTCCTACTACTTGAAGCCGGGCGAGAAACGTCGGGTGAAAAGCGCCTTGGCGCGCAAGCGAGCGCGGAAAAAGAACCGTAGAGAAGGTCCATCTACGACGGACTCGCGTCGGATTGACAAATAATTCGACCCAGCGCGCCAACGCCGGATTAATCGCTCCAGCGGCGGAAGAGCAGCGCGCCGTTGGTCCCGCCGAAGCCAAACGAGTTCGACATGGCGTATTCGACTTCGGCTTTGCGCGCGTGATTGGGAACGAGATCCATTCCCGCAGTGTCGGGGTCAGGATTTTCCAGGTTGATCGTCGGCGGCAGCATCTGATCACGCAGCGCCAGAACAGTAATGCCCGCCTCAAGCCCGCCAGCGCCGCCGAGCAGGTGGCCGGTCATCGATTTCGTCGAGCTCACCGCGAGTTTGTGCTGGCCGAAGAAGTTTCGAATCGCGTGGGCTTCGAGCGTGTCCCCGATCGGCGTAGAAGTTCCGTGGGCGTTTACATATCCGACCACGTCGGGTGACACTCCGGCATCGCGCACGGCGTTGCGCATGACGCGGAATCCGCCTTCGTGTTCGGGCGCGGGCTGCGTCATGTGGTACGCGTCGCCGGACATTCCGTACCCCACGACTTCGGCAATAATCGGAGCACCACGTTTGCGGGCATGCTCCAGTTCCTCCAGGATCATGATGCCTGCGCCTTCGCCGATGACGAATCCGTCACGGCCCTGATCCCAGGGGCGGCTGGCCTTCTCTGGTTCGTCGTTCCGGGTCGAGAGCGCCCGCATGGCGGCAAACCCGCCAACGCCCATGGGAGTGATGGCCGCCTCGGTGCCGCCGGCGATCATCACGTCGGCATCATTGTGCTGAATGATGCGGAAGGAATCTCCGATGGAATGTGCGCTGGTCGTACATGCGGTCGCCGTGGCCTCGTTCGGCCCCTTGGCGCCGTAGCGCATGGAAACTTGCCCGGCGGCGAGATTGATGATCGCGGAGGGGATAAAAAAAGGAGATATCTTGCGTGGACCGCCCTCGATCAGCGCCGAATGTTCGCGCTCGATGATGTCGAATCCGCCAATGCCGGAACCAATGTGCACGCCGACGCGCTCATCGTTTTCCGGCGTGATCTTCAGGCCTGACGTCCTGAATGCTTCGTCCGAGGCGGCGATGGCGAAGTGAATGAACCGCGCCATCTTCTTGACTTCTTTCTTCTCGATATAGTTCAGCGGATCGAAGCCTTTGACCTCGGCGGCAATCTGGCAGGCAAAGTTGCTCGCGTCGAATCCCGTGATGCGCTTCACGCCCGATTGCCCCGCGAGCAGGGCCTTCCACACATCTTCGGTGGAATTCCCAACTCCGCAGATCAAGCCCAGGCCAGTGACTACGACCCTGCGTGTCAATTCAAGCCCCCATCTTTCTTGCGTTGCTGGATGTAGTCAATGGCTTCCTGCAGAGTACGGAAACTGCGGATCTTCCTCTCGTCCTCTGGCGGAATGTAATCTCCAAGAACTTCCTCGATCGCCATTATCAGTTCGACGCGATCAAGGGAACTCCCTTCGAGACGTTCGAGGAAATGCTGCTCCAACTATTTCCCCGCTTTCGCATGTTTGCCGATGTAATCCACGGCGTCCTGCACGGTGCGAATCTTCTCAGCATCCTCGTCGGGGATCTCGATATCGAAAGCCTCTTCGAAGGCCATCACCAACTCGACGGTGTCGAGTGAATCGGCGCCCAGGTCGTCGACAAACGACGCACTCGATGTGACTTCGCCCTCATCCACGCCCAACTGCTCCACGATAATCTGCTTTACCTTCTCGTCTACGGCTGCCATGTGTCTCCTCGTTTGGCTCGATTAGATTTGATGTCTGCTTCCGAAATCGCACCTTGAATTACGTGTTCCTCTTGGCACTCACACACACACTGCGGTACGAAAAAAGGCGAGTCTGTAGTGTAATGGTGCCGGTGAAGTAGTGTAAAGAAAGCGTTCGATCAATAAACGGCAAACCCTTCGTTCTGTTGGAATTGCGACCTCTGAATCCTAACGTTTGACGGCGACCGGGGTCAAACGGCCGACGGGTGCCGAAGTGATACGTCGCGGAGCTGAATATGAGAATAGCTTGCTGCATTTTTCTATTGTCTGCGATGGCACACGCCGCGCCTTGCCCGGCTTTCCCGGCGAAGGACGAAGCGACTCTGATCCAGATGGAGCAAGCATGGGCGCAAGCCCTGGAACACCAGGACGTGGAGGCGCTCGATTGCATTTTGGCCGACGAGTTTGAAGACGCCAACCCGGCCGGAGCTTTGTCCGGGCGATCGAAGATTTTGGCCGCAGCGCAAAAGCCAGGCAGTCATCACAGGTTGTCGGAGATGCACGCCCACGTTTACGGCGATGTTGGTTACGTCCGCGGACTCGCTACTGCCTTGACCGCTGAGGGCAAGCCGAAGGTGATGGTTCGATTCACCGATCTTTATGTTTATCGCAACCAACGCTGGCAGTGCGTGGCGGCACACGAATCCGAAGTTCCCATGGAGCGGCCGTTGCGTTCGAGATAAAAACTATGCGAGCCGTAGTGCAGCGCGTTAGCCGGACAAAAGTGACGGTGAATGGATTCGTGACCGGAGAGATCGGCCTCGGTCTGCTGGTGTTGCTCGGCGTCGGGCACCAAGACTCAGACGCTGACGTCGACTATCTCGCGCAGAAGATTGTCGGCTTACGCATCTTTGAAGACGCTGACGGCAAGATGAACCGCAGCGTTCTCGACGTAGGCGGCAGCGTGCTCGCCGTTTCGCAATTCACTCTGTACGGAGATGTGCGGCGGGGGAAGCGGCCCTCGTTCGACGATGCCGCGCCGCCCGAACAGGCGCGTCGACTGTATGAGCTGTTCGTGCAGCGGATTCAGACCGCCGGCCTGCGCTGCGAGACCGGACGCTTCCAGGAAATGATGCAGGTCGAACTGGTGAACGAAGGCCCGGTGACCATCCTACTGGATTCGAAAAAGACATTTTAGCAATAGAGATTCTGCTGAACGTACCGCTTGCTGTCGAACTTCCTTCCCGTGCTCATGGCCGACATGTAGCGAATCTGCCCGAAGATCGACCGCTCAAACCACGGGCGATCGAATTTTCCGACAATCGCCCATGCGATCCCGGCGTATCCGTTGGGATCTCGGCCATCGAGCTCATACTTGTCGTTGAGGCGGACGGCGATGCGGTAAGCATCGGCCGGAGTGTGGCTCCATTCCAGAATTTTCTTAGCCCAGTACATGCGCATGTAGTTGTGCATCCAGCCTGTGCTCACCATCTGCATTTGAGCGGCGTTCCAAAGCGGATCGTGAGTCTCGGCGTCTTCCAGTTCCCGCTCTGAGTAGATCACCGGTCGGGTGTCGCGAGCGTGTTTGGCCAGAGTGCGGTGCGCCCATGGCTCGGCGCATTCGAAGTTGTCGTAGTCAGGATTGAAGCGCACCAGGTTCACCGCCAATTCTCGCCAGACGATGATCTGGTTCAGAAAGGCGCGCTTGTCGGCATCGGGCACATCGGCATTTTGCACTGCCAGCGCCACGGTGATGGGGCTGATGTGGCCGAAGTGCAGGTATGGCGAGAGGCGGCTCGTGGAATCGGCCTCCGGGCGATTGCGCCATATTCGATAATCGGTCAGCTTCTTGCCGACGAATTCATTCAATAACCGCACAGCCTCGACGGTGCCTCCGCGCCACTCCGCCGCGGGAGAGACCCTCCCATCCAGATTCCAGCCTTCTGTGATGTCGCACTTGGGGTCAAGCGAATGCAGTTTGGGCGCTTTCTTCCATGCGATACGCGCACGCGGATTTCCGGGCTGAACCAAATAGGTTTTGAGATGTGCCTGCAAGCGCGGGCGAATAATGTGGGCGGCATACTGCGCTTTCTGTAGCAGCTTCGATGGGACGATTACATCGGCGTCAACCGTCCAGAACGGAACTTTGAGCTTCTCGGTCGCTTTCCGACGCCATCGTTCCGGTTCGCGCAGAGGATTCTCATCGGCTATCACCAGTGCGGGCTTTACCTCGTCGCAAAAGCTCAACAGACTGTGTTCGGGATAGCGGCGCAGCACAAATCCGACGTTTCGCTTCGCTAGCGCGACAGCGATATCCGGAATGCCTTGAGTGAGAAAACGGTAGTGCCGAAGATTGCCGTGCGGATAGAACGGGACCGGCGCAAAGAAAACAACAACAGGCTTACGCAGAGCGTTAGCGGCGTCGACGGCTACGTCGAGAGCAGGATTGTCTAAACCTCGCTGCGTCCGCTGCATCCAGTAAAGGACGCACTCGCCATCGCGGTTTGGATGGCCTGGCCGGCGCACGGTGACACGAGGATTGCTGCAAAGCTTCTCGAGGGAATCCATGACAGGCTGGCTGATTCTTATTGTCAGGCCTGAACTGGTCTTGTGCATAGAGCTGCTACTGACAGCGCAGGACTGCATCGGCGACTCGTGCCGCCTCCACCGACGCTTTTACGTCGTGCGTGCGGATGATGTGAGCGCCTTGCAGAATCAAGGCAGTCTCGGTGGCGAGAGTTCCGTAAAGGCGTTCCCCCGTGGAAACTTTTTCGCCGTGGCCAACGGTTCGTCCGATGAATAACTTGCGTGACGTCCCGGCCAACAGGGGAAATCCGAGATCGTGCAATTCGCTGAAGTGGGCGATTAGAGGATAGTTCTCGTCGAAGTTCTTGCCGAAACCGAAGCCGGGGTCGAGAACGAGGCGGTCGCGAGCAATGCCGGACTTCATCGCTTCGTCCGCCCAGTGCTTCAACTCGCGCTTCACGAGTTCCAGAACGTCGTCCGCTGGTGGCAGATTGCGCCACTGCTCGGGACGTCCTCGCATGTGCATCAGCACAGCTCCGCACTCGAGATCGGCCACGGTTCGCGCCATCTGCGGATCCCAGCGGAATCCGCTGACGTCGTTGACGACGTCAGCACCGCTTTCGACTGCAGCCCGGGCGACCGCAGCTTTGTAGGTGTCGACGGAAATAACGCAGTCCGGATGATTTTTCTTCAGTTTTGCAATAACGGGAATGATGCGGCGGAGCTCCTCGGCGGCGCTGATAATGGGCGTGGAATCATCGGCGGCACAGGATGAAATGTCGCTTCCCGCCTGCACTCTCGCGCCGGGCCGTGTGGACTCCCCTCCGATATCAACAATGTCGGCGCCTCCACCCAGCAGGCGCTCGGCGTGCTCGACGGCTTTCTCTGCATCAAGGAATTGGCCGCCATCAGAAAAGGAATCGGGCGTCACGTTCACGATACCCATGATCAACGTACGTCGCCCGAGTTCGAGCGAGCGCCGGCCGAGATTCCATTCGAAGGTTGGCCGCATGTGAGCAGGATTCTAAATGAGCTTACGGCTTCGAAAGCGGACTAGGATTTGCGTACCTCAGCGGCGCCGGACTGCCGCGGAGCGTCTGCCACTCGCGTGAGCCGCGGCCGGCCCGGTTCCAGTCGGGGGCTTGCGGGCTCCCTCAAGCAGCTCCTGCAGGACAGTCGCATTGTTGCGAGCCTCGTTTTTCGAAGCGAAGAGTAGCGTGAGCCGCTTCTTATGCTGTGCCAATTCGTAAAGGCGCTGCACAGCATGTTGAACCGCCGGTTGTTGCAACTCCTTCAGATATTTCTTGCGGAAGGCGGTCCATTGTTCCGGTTGGGCGTGATACCAGCGCCGCAGTTCGTTCGAAGGCGCCAGGTCGCGCAGCCACTCGTCAATCCCTGCCTGAGCTTTGGTCAAGCCGCGAGGCCAGAGGCGGTCGACGAGCACTCTCGTTCCGTCGTTGCGGGACGCTGGCTCGTAGATGCGTTTGATCGCAATCGTCATCTTCGTTCCCTTGCTACTATGATTGTAAAGCCGCTCGCAGCAAGATGTCTGGCGCACTGAGGATCGCGGATGGAATTGCACAGCAAGAGTTCGCTCTGGAACTTCTCGAGACTGGCTGGGTGCCTCCTCGCGCTGTTATCGGTTGTCGCCTGCGATGTCGAGCGTCGCAAATCAGATGCGGAGTTGGGTCTCAACCCGCAACAGGCCGCCGGGCGCCGCATTTACGACGCCGAGTGTGACCGCTGTCACGAGCCGTACTCGACGCGCGGCAAGAAAGGGCCAGGGCTCAAGGGAGTATTTCAGCACAAATATCTTTCGCTCAGCGGGCTGCCGGCGAATAATGAGCGCGTAACCGATATCATTCGGCTGGGTCGTGGCGAGATGCCGGGCTACGCTCAGAAGCTCGACAGGCAACAGATCGATGACCTTCTTGCCTACCTGCATACGTTATAGGGCAAGGTGGATCCGCATGGGATAATCCGAGCATGAAGGGCATTGCGAAATCCGAGCTTTTCCGCGAATTGCCCGCGGTGGACGAATTTCTCCGCGGCCCTGCCGGGTCGTCACTCGCCGATGCTCACGGAGCGGCTGCTGTCACGGACGCGGCGCGCGCCGTGCTCGGGCGGCTCCGCGAGGAAATCTCCTCCGGCCTGCTGGACGCGGCCGGGCTTCAGCTTGCATTGAACGGACTGGCGGAGGCGGCGGAAGCAGAAGTGAGGCGATCGCTGCAGCCATCATTGCGCAGCGTCATCAATGCGACCGGAGTAATTCTGCACACGAATCTCGGTCGCGCCCCGCTGGCGCAATCAGTTCTGGATCACATTCGCGAGACGGCGGGCGCCTATTCGAATCTCGAGTTCAACGTCGAGACTGGCGAACGAGGCAAGCGCGACGTCCACGTAAACCGCCTGTTCCAGAAGTTGCTTGCAGCGGAGGGAGCCGAGCATGGTGCCGTCTCCACTATCGTCGTCAACAACAATGCGGCCGCCGTACTGCTGGCGCTGAATACGCTGGCGGAGGGTGGTGAAGTCATCGTCTCCCGGGGAGAACTGGTCGAGATCGGCGGATCGTTCCGCATTCCCGATGTGATGGTGAAATCGGGCGCGACGCTGCGCGAGGTTGGCACCACGAATCGTACGCGCGTTGGTGATTACGAGAAGGCGATCAACGATCGGACGCGGCTGCTGTTGCGCGTGCATCGCTCAAATTTCGAGATTACCGGCTTCACGGAGCAGGCCTCCACAGCCGAATTGGTCGAACTCGGGCGCAAGTGCGGACTGCCGGTGATCGAAGATCTCGGCAGCGGAGCGCTGGTGGACCTGCAGAGTTTCGGCTTGCATGGCGAAACCAGCGTTATCGACAGCCTGCGCGTCGGAGTCGACATTGTGACTTACAGCGGCGACAAGCTGTTAGGCGGACCGCAGGCCGGGCTCATCAGCGGACGAGTGGAGTTGATCGCGAAGCTTCGGGCGAATTCTTTGTTTCGCGCGCTGCGTGTGGATAAACTCACGTATGCCGCACTGGAAGCCACCCTGCTGGCGTACATGAAGCGCGATCACGATGCAATACCCACGCTCAGGATGATGCGCCTGAGCAAAGACGAGATTGGCGCGCGTGCGGAGGCGTTCGCAGGAAAACCGCGACCAGAAAAAGTCCGAATTGAGATCGTTGACGGCGAATCGGTAATCGGAGGTGGCGCGGCGCCGTCGTCCGTTCTGCCGACCCGCCTGCTGGCCGTCACCTGCAATGATCTCAGCGCTGACGAATTGGCGGCAGCGCTAAGGCAATCCGATCCGCCCATCATCGCTCGCGTCGAGGAAGGGCGCGTGTTGTTGGATCTGCGGACCGTGTTCCCCGAGCAGGACCAGCTGATCGCAGCGGCGCTGGCGCGAATTGCGTGAGGAGACCTCAGGGGCTAAAGCCCCAATCTTTGGACGCCCTTTACGGCACGACTGAAGTCGTGCCCTTCCCAAAACATTCTTGAGTGAACCCCGTTAGCACTCATACCATAAGTTCCATTGGCCACCCTTTACACCATCGGACACTCGACCCGATCCCTCGACGAACTGATCGCGGCTCTGAAGACGCATCAGATCGAAACCGTCGTCGACATTCGCGCCTTCCCCATGTCTCGCCGCCTGCCACAGTTTAATCGCGACTCGTTCGAAAAAAGTCTCCCCGGCGCGGGCATTCGATACATCTGGATGAGAGCGCTTGGGGGATATCGCAAGAAAATTCTGGACGACTCTCCGAATATTGGACTGCGCAACCAGAGTTTCCGCAATTATGCCGACTACATGCTCACGCCAGAATTTGATGAGGCGATGAAAGAGTTGCTCGCGCTCGCCGCGCAGGCGCGCACCGCCTATATGTGCGCCGAGCGTGTCTACTTCCGCTGTCATCGCATGCTGGTTTCCGACTGGCTGGTCGCGCACGGACACGAAGTTCTGCACATCGATGCGACTGGGCCGCTCAAACCGCATAAGCTCACAGCGGAAGCCCGCATGATCGATGGGCAACTGCTCTATCGCGGAGATCGCTTGCTGTAAGATGCAATGGCAAGAGAGATGATTGTAGGCACGGGAATCGACATTGCGGAAGTTCCGCGGATCCGCCAGTCCATCGAGCGCTTCGGACAGCGCTTCCTTGAGCGCGTCTTCACCGAAGGTGAGCAGCGCTACTGTGACTCCAAAGCGAATCGGATGGAACGTTACGCCGCGCGCTTTGCCGCAAAGGAAGCCGCGATGAAGGCACTGGGTACGGGATGGAATCACGGCGTCAGGTGGCGGGATTGCGAAGTCGTGCGCATGCCCGGCGGACGTCCGACGATCGCGTTCCACGGCAAAGCCGCTGAGTTCGCCGCAAAACTCGGCGTAAGGAATGCAGCGCTCTCGATCTCGCACACGCAGGAGCAGGCAATCGCGCAGGTGATCCTGGAAAGCTGAACAGGAAGGTCGCCTCGCGCTTGATGCGACGCAAAAGGCGCGTCGCGCGCGGTGGCTCCATCAGATCCTTCGCTGCGCAAAATAAGCTTGCTCGGGATGACAGGCGCTATCTGCTAGACTGTCGCGTCAATCACTTATGGCCGCGATCGCCCCCACTGCTGTGTCCAGCGTCATCAAACAAAAAATTCCCGAACGAACTCTGCTGGCTGGCCTCGCGCTCACCAGCTTCGCCGCACTGTTGCTCGAACTGTCACTCACGCGTCTGTTTTCCGTGGTCTTGTTCTATCACTTTGCGTTTTTGGCGATTTCGATCGCGCTGTTGGGCCTAGGCGCGGGCGGTGTATTCGCGTATCTGCTGAAACCAAGGCTTGCGAAGTATCCGACCCGCACACTGGCCACACATCTTTGCGGGGCCAACGCCGTCGTGGTTGCGATCGTGCTCGAAATCGTTTTGCATGTTCCCGTCGCGCTCGACGTATCGCCCACGAACCTTCTTCGGCTGACCGTACTCTATTTGAGCGCGGCCGTTCCTTTCTTCTTGACTGGGCTTCTTTTCTCCATCGTCTTCGCCCGCGAGACCTCCCGCATCCCGCGGCTTTACGGCGCCGACCTTTGCGGGGGCGCCCTGGCCTGCCTTGCCATCGTTCCGTTGTTGAACTGGCTGGGCGGCCCAAACGTGATCCTGGTGGCAGGGGTTGCGTTGGCAGCGTCGGCGATCATCTGGGCCGACGCACGCGCCATCCGGAGGAATGCAGGAATTCTGGTGCTTGCGCTCATCGCTCTGATCGCCGCCAACCATTCTGGACGCCTTATTGACGTGGTCTATGCCAAAGGAATTCATCGCAATCGTTCCTGGGTGGAATTCGCGCACTGGAATGCGCTTTCCCGCGTTGAAGTCGATCGCCAGGGCCAGGCCAAGGCGATCGTGATCGATGCCGACGCCTCCACCTACATCATGAATGCGGACGTCTCGAAGTGGCACGACTCCGATTGGGAAGGGGATCTGATGTCGGCTCCGCCTGCGCTGGCAAACGTGCTTCGTCCGCACGGAGCCTTTGCAATCATCGGCCCCGGCGGCGGCGTCGACGTTCTGCGTGCCGTGGCCAATGGCAGTCCAAGCGTCACAGGCATCGAGATCAATCCCATCATCGCCACGACGATCATGCGCGGGCGGTATGCCGATTATGCGCAACATCTTTATGAGCGGCCGGAAGTACACATTCACGTCACCGATGGCCGCTCGTATTTGCGCGCAACGGCAGAGCGCTTTGACGTCGTCCAGATGACGCTCGTCGACACATGGGCGTCGACCGCCGCTGGTGCGTTCGCCCTCAGCGAAAACAATCTCTACACGGTCGAAGCCTTCCGCGAATATTTCGACCATCTCCAGCCAGATGGAATGATCGCCATCACGCGCTGGGAATTTCGCCAGCCGCGGGAAGCACTGCGAGTCGTGGCGGTTGCGATGGAGGCGCTGCATCGGATGGGTGTCACTGATCCATCACGTAACTTCATTGTGGCCTCACAAGGGGCACTCAATGAAGATGGGATTCCTGTCGTGGTGCTGGCGAAGAAAACCGCATTCACGCCCGCGGAAGAAGATGCCGTCCAGTCACAGGTGGACGACTATCCGCAACTGCACCCGCTCTATCTGCCATCCGAGCCCGGGAAGAATCCGTTTTCGCAGTTGATTGCGAGCAACGATCCTCAGGCATTCGCGCGCGCATACCCTTACAATGTCGCGCCGGTCAGCGATAATGCGCCATTTTTCTTTTTCACCGTGAAGGTGGGAGATGTCCTTGGGCAGAAAGGACTACGACGCGGAATCGATTGGAAGGTGAACTTGGGAGTGCTTGTGTTGTTACTCGTGCTGGTGATTTCCGCTATCGCCGTCGTAGTATTCCTGATTCTTCCGTTAGCTCTGTCCGGCCGAAGGCCACGCCAGTCACCGCTCCCGCTCGTGTACTTCATTGCTGTAGGATTGGGCTACATCCTCGTCGAGATTGCCTTCATTCAGAGGTTCGTGCTGTTTCTTGGACATCCAACCTACGCGCTGACGGTGGTCATTTTCCTTCTGATGCTGTCGAGTGGCGCCGGAAGCTTGGCGTCGCGACGCTGGCTGCCGCGCGCAGAAATGTGCTGGATCCCTCTTCTGCTGGTGCTCGTGGCGCTTGCTGCTGAAGTACTCTTTCTGCCCGGACGCCTCGCAGCATTGGTTGGATTGAGCTTCACGGCCCGACTGCTGATCTCCGGAGTCCTTCTCGTCCCCCTCGGATTTTTTATGGGCATGCCGTTCCCAACGGGGCTCCGCGCGTTGGCGTCTCGTCGCCAAGTGGAAGACGCCGCCTCTGAAAATGCGATCGAGTGGGCATGGGCGATGAATGCGGCGGCCAGCGTCCTGGGGTCGGTGTTGGCCATGGTCATCGCCATCCAGTTCGGACTGACGGTCACCCTGGCCGGCGGCGCAGCCGCCTATTTACTAGCTCTGGTCGTGTTGCCCTCCCTCCGCCCGATGCTGCGCAATACGACCGCTTAGCCTGGGCTCGATTTGTTATCATTTCGCGTGGGCGTGCTCCGGGCCGAACGGACTTCTGAGTTGTTTCCGCGGCCGGCGAGTTCTTCCCAGCCGGATTGATGAGGGGATTGTTTGCCAAGCCAGAAGCAGCTCAAGTGGTCACAACTCAAAGTTGGGATCACTGTGATCGTGGCCAGTCTGACGCTCGGATTTCTGCTGTTTCTCATGTCCGGAACCGCCGGCCTGTTCACTCCCCGCATCACCCTCAAATGCTATTTCGACAACGCACAGGGACTTCGTCCCGGCGCTCCCGTCCGCTTGAGCGGAGTCGATATCGGAAACGTCACCAGGATCAGCATTGTGGCCGACAAGGACAAACAGCAGACTCCGGTGCTCGTGGTGATGAAGGTCAGCACCAAGTATGGCTACGGGTTACGGCGCGATTCAACCACTTCGCTGGAGACGGCCGGAGTTCTGGGTGAGACCTACCTCGACATCGATAGTTCGCAGGCGGTCGGCGGTCCGGTGCAGGATGAAGACACTTTGCCGACGCAGGTGCATCCGGACTTCAATCAGGTGGTGCGCGCCAGCCAGAGCACGCTGCAGAACATGGACGCGCTGCTGAAGCGCGCCGACCGCATCCTGGCCTTTGCCGAAAGCGGCAAAGGCTCGCTGGGAAAATTGATCTACGATCCCACGCTCTACAACCGTTTCTCGGTGACGGTAGCGGATTTTCAGAAGATCGTCGAAGAGGTCGGCAACGGCGAGGGCAGCCTGGGACGCCTGATCAGCCGAAACGATGCGTATGACAAGTTCATCGCTACGCTCGACAAGATGAACGGCGTGATCGATGACATCCAGGCGGGCAAGGGAACAGCCGGCAAGTTCCTTCAAGATCCGTCGCTATACGACAACGCGAACGACACGATCGCCAATCTGAAAAAAGTGACCGAGGACATCAATGCGGGCAAGGGCACGCTGGGCAAGCTGAGCAAAGATGAGGAACTTGCTAAGAAGCTCGACACCACGATCACCAAACTTTCCGAGCTCACATCAGAATTGGAAGCGGGACAGGGCACGGCCGGCAAGCTCTTCAAGGACGACACCCTCTATAATCACGCCAACGAGACAATGGTGGAGACGAGAGACCTGGTCAAGGCCATTCGTGAAAATCCTAAGAAATACCTCAGCATCAAGCTCCACGTTTTCTGACGGACACTCGCAAGGCTGGCCCGAATTTAGTGCTCGCCGATCCCAAACATTGATCCCAACAGCAAAATCACGAGCACGCCGAGCGAAATCCATCCGTATTTGAAATCCTTCTCGCGAAAGAAGAGGAAGCAGGCCACAATTACGCGCACCACTGGCGTGGCGAGCATCAGCAGGACGCCCACGCGTTCGATCTCGAGGGGGACGCGCCCACTGACGAAAAACCCTACGACTATTCCTGCGACCATCACAAAGAAACATGAAAACGCTCCCGTGCGGAGAACCAAAGCTACGGCGCGATCGAATGAGCGTTCTCGCCGTTCGCTCATGCAAGACCTCGCGAGAGGTGGAAGATGAGGTGCCCGGCGAGATACAACATCACGGCCACGAGCAGGTAAATAACAATGCGGCTGTGAATGCGGGGAGCCAAGCGCGCCCCGAGAAGCGATCCCACGAACACTCCAGCCGCCAGTGGCGCCGCCACCTGCACCAGGATGTCGCCGCGGCGGTAGTAAACCAACGCGCTCGCTGCCGCTGTGACGCCGATCATGAAGTTCGACGTTGCCGTCGCGACCATCAGCGGCACGTTCATGAAAATGAACATCACCGGAACCTTGATGGGGCCGCCGCCGATGCCAAGCAACCCTGAAAGTCCGCCCGCAACGAGTGAGGCAGACAGTCCAAGAGGATATCGCTGTGGCTGGTACTGCGGGATCTGTACCTCTTCCTCGCTCAGCAAGAGAGTCTCGTCCCCTGCCTTTCTTTTGCCGGCTTTCGTCAGAATTGTGATGCCGCTATAGAGCAGGAATGCGGCGAACAAACCCTCCAAGGCATTGCGGTTGAAATATCCAACCAGGTAAGCCATGACGGCGGCGCCAAGCGCGGTCGCAAGTTCCAGAGTCATGCCCAGGCGAATATCGGTGGTGTGGCGCTGCAGGTGAACTGAAGAACTTGCGGCGGAGGTTGTAATCACTGCCACCAGACTGGTTCCGATTGCGTGGCGAATCGGAATGCCGAAGTATAGAGCGAGGACGGGCGTGATCAGAACCCCGCCACCGATACCTGTCAACGCACCCAGCAATCCGGCGACAAATCCCAGCACGACCAGCAGAAAAGTCACCATAGGGAAGACACGCCCCTTATGGCTAGTTTTTCGATGGAGATACTTCTTGTCCGCAGGAGGCTTGAACCGGAACTGCGGGCGGGGAATCCCGTCCGCGGCAACTTAGATCACCGTCCTCGCAGCGGCATCGGCATGCTCGTGCGCGTGATAACTGGACCGCACCAGCGGTCCCGATTCAACATGGCGGAAACCGAAGCGTAGAGCCTGGTTCCGCAGATAAGCAAACTCGTCTGGTGCGTAGAAGCGGGCGATGGGAAGATGATCCTTGGAAGGCCGCAAATATTGGCCAACAGTGAGGATGTCAACTCCACGCGAGCCCAGATCGCGGAAAACTCCAACGAGTTCTTCCGTCGACTCGCCCAAGCCCACCATGACACCACTCTTGGTCACCATTTTCGGAGAAATCTTCTTCGCCTTTTCCAGCAGGTCGAGCGTCCGCTGGTAGCGCGCGCCGGACCGAACGGCGCGATAAAGCCGCGGCACTGTCTCAGTATTGTGATTCAGGACGTCAGGTTGCGCATCGAGCACAATGCGCAGCGATTCTTCGACACCCTGAAAATCGGGGACGAGCACTTCGACGCGGCAATCGGGCGTCAGTTCACGAATCTCGCGGATCGTCTCGGCGAAGATGCGGGCGCTGCCGATGTTGTCGTCGTCGCGATTAACGCTGGTGACGACGGCGTGTTTCAAGCCTAAAGTCGCGACGGCTTCCGCGACGCGGCGCGGCTCAGCCCAGTCGATCGGCTCTGGACGTCCCTTCGGCACCGCGCAAAATCCGCAGCGACGGGTGCAGATATCGCCGAGCAGCATAAACGTTGCCGTCTTATGGTTCCAGCACTCGCCGATGTTGGGACATTGCGCCGATTCGCAGACGGTGTGCAAGCCCAGTCCGCGGGCGAGTTTCTTCAGATCGTGAAAGTTCTCGCCCACAGGAGCCTTCGCGCGCAGCCACGACGGTTTGGGCATCCGCAGCGGCGGACTGAGCTCGATCTGAATCAGTTGGGACGCTCCGGCCATTCTTTTGATTCTATCAGTTAGGGCCGTTTGTGCGAGGATGGGATCTCCCGGTAGTGGGCATTTCAAATGCGCGGTGGAGACTACTTTCGGTTCAGAAGTGCTCGTGCTCGCGCGGCATCGTTGGGAAGAAGGTCCGGCGGCACGCTGATCCCGGCGGAAGCTACCTGATAGCGGGCGCACTTCTTTTTGTCACCGAGGCAGTACATCTCTTTCATCAGATGGGCTACACCAGGCATGTCTGTCATTTGTCCGGAGAAGAATGGACAGGTGGTGAGTCGTTCACAATCGGCCATCCCTGACCTCCTGTTCATGACTTTAGGCTAGAAGAACCAGAAATGTCTGTGATCTCAGTAACGGCGCACATTACGAGTAACTAGTAAACACTTCAGAATCCAAGAACGCCAAACCCTGCCCTAGCCCACTTCGACCAGCCCATAGGTATGCTGCCAGCGTGCCCGCATCTGCACCAGCGCGCGGCTGATTTCGTCAGAGGAAATTTCAGAATTCGGACCAGAGAGAACAAACGCGGCTTCGCGCTTGGCCGTTTCGAGCACCTGCGCGTCGCGAATGATGTTGGCCACACGGAAACTGGGTATGCCAGCCTGGCGCGTGCCGAAGAATTCTCCCGGACCACGAAGTTCGAGATCGAGTTCCGCGATTTTGAATCCGTCGTTGCTATCGACCATCGCTTGCAACCTTCGTTGGCCTTCTTCCGTGACTTTGCCGCCAGTCATGAGCACGCAGTAGGACTTCGCAGCCCCGCGGCCGATGCGTCCGCGCAACTGGTGAAGTTGTGCCAGCCCGAACCGCTCCGCGTGCTCGATGACCATCATCGTCGCGTTCGGGACGTCGACGCCAACTTCGATCACTGTGGTCGCAACCAGGATTTGCAGCTCACCGCGCTGAAACATTCGCATGACCTGATCTTTGAGCTCGGCATCGAGACGGCCATGAAGCAGCCCGACCTTGAGATCCGGAAACACTTTGCCGCTCAGCTCGCGATACATCTTAATCGCGGCCTTCAGTTCACTTTCCTCGTTCTCAGCGATCACGGGATAGACCACATAGGCCTGGTGTCCTTTGGCGACCTGCTTACGAAGAAATTCCCAGACCTCGGCAGAGCGGTCATCGGAGACTGACTTCGTAACGATCGGCGTGCGTCCGGGCGGCAACTCGTCAAGGATGCTGAGATCCAGATCACCGTAGAGAGTCAGCGCGAGAGTGCGTGGAATCGGGGTGGCAGTCATCACGAGAACATCGGGCTCGGCATTGGCCGTGTGGGGCCGGGTCTCCGACCCGTCCGGATCGAGCGAAGCTCGACCGCCTCCTTCGACATCTCCCGATTTCTTCATCAACTTCAACCGCTGCATCACTCCAAAGCGATGTTGCTCGTCCACAATGACGAGGCCGAGATTGGCAAACTCGACTTTTTCTTCCAGTAAAGCATGCGTCCCGATCACCAGTTGTGCATTGCCCTGCGCGAGGTGCCTGCGGATTTCACGTTTGCGATCAGTCTCAATCGATCCGGTCAAGAGAACGATGCGGTATCCGGCATTTTCCAGAATGCGGCGCGCAGAAAAATAGTGTTGCTGCGCAAGAATTTCGGTAGGCGCCATCAGGGCAACCTGGTATCCGTTTTCGATCGCGATGATGGCCGCCTCGAATCCGACAATCGTCTTTCCCGATCCGACATCTCCCTGCAGCAAACGCCGCATGGGGTAAGGCTTCTCCATGTCCGAGGCGATTTCTTTTAATACACGTTTTTGCGCTGCAGTTGGGTGAAACGGAAGAATCTTCTTGATCGCCGCTCGAACCCGGTCGTCAAGCTTGAACGCAATTCCCGTCTGCGCTTTTTGCTGGCGGCGCTTCAACTCCAGCCCGAGTTCCACGAAGAAAAGTTCGTCGAAGATCAAACGGATGTGCGCCGGGGTACGCGAGGTCTGCAGCGCCTGCATGCTCTCGCCCGGTTCGGGCCAATGCACGTTCCACAGCGCGGCTCGCGGAGAAACCAGCCCCATATGAGCGCGCACCGCGGGAGGAATCGGGTCGGGCAACTCCGGCGTCAGGTTATCGAGCGCGGTGCGGATGGCCTTGCGAAACCAGCGCGGAGTAAGGCGTCCAGTGGATTCATAAATTGGCACGATGCGGCCGACTTCAAGCGAGTCCGCGGCTTTTTTCTCGATCGCGTCTTCGCCCGAGTCAGAGGGATCTCCCAGAATTTCGAATTGCGGCTGGATGATCTGGAGTTCGCGCGAGCGCTGATCCTCTTCGACCCTTCCGTAGAGCGCAATCATCTGACCGGGGGTAAATTTGTCCTGAAGATAGGTTGCATTGAACCAAAGGCAGCGGAGGCGCGCGCGGCCCTGCCCGACGGTGAGCTGAAAAATTGGCATCCTGCGCGTGCGGAAGAGGCCTGAATTGCGGACTTCTCCGATGACGGAGGCCATTTCGCCGGCGCGCAATTCAGAAATTCCGCGCGGATTCAGGCGATCTTCATACCGGAAAGGAAGATAATGAAGCAGGTCGCCGACCGTGCGGATGCCCTTCGCGGCCAGGACCTCGGCAATGCGCGGACCAACGCCCTTCACATATTGCACGGGCGTGGAGAGTTCGAGCATGATCGCGTCAGCAAAGAATAGCAGGAGCAAGGCGCGTTCATTTCCCACTTCTCGCACGGCGAGAAGTGGGGCACCCCAATGTCATTTACTTTCCTGAGATGTATCATTCGCACAACACCGCGGGGTTTCCATGGTGTCTAAAGCATCAGTGCTCGTGAATCTTCTCCAGATGCTGCTGGCAATCATCCTGGGAAACGTCGTGTACTTCGCCCTGATGCCGTCTCTACCTCCGCTGGCCCGCCATCATCGATTCCAACTCGATCTGGGCACCTTGGTCGATTTCTGGTTTTGTCTGGTCGCGTACGGGCTGATTCGTACTGCCCGGCGCTGGCGATAAGGCATTACTTTCGGAACCTCCGTGTAACCATTTCCGACGCTACAATCCCGGTTAAATGCGGAAGATCGCGGCTTTGTTCGACGCGAGCCGGGCGGTGCTCTCCACCTTCGATCTGGACGAGGTGCTGCAGCGCATCCTGGGAATTGCGCGCGAATATTTCGATCTGCAGAATGCGGCCGTGCTCCTGGTCGACCGGGAGGCGCAGCAGTTGTACGTTCGCGCGCAAAGTGGATGGGAGATGGACAAGGGCGTCCGTCATTTAGGAATTCACGAAGGTCTCACCGGCGCTTCCGTAGCCACGAAGCAGCCGGTTTATGCCCCCGATGTCACGCAGGATTCCCGATACGTATCACACGTGCAGTCGACCCGCTCTGAGCTGGCAATCCCTCTGATGATGGGCGACGAAGTCGTCGCGGTACTGGATTGCCAGAGCGATCGTGCCGAGCACTTTGATGGGGAAACGATCGAGCTCTTGACGCTTTTCTCCACCCAGGCGGCCATTGCGCTGCAGAACGCGCGGCTGTACTCGCTCGAACGCCGGCGAGCGCGGCAACTGGAAGCCATCAATAAAATCGCACAGCAAAGCACAGCTGTAATCGAGCTGCAGGACCTGCTGGGACGTGCATGCCCGGTGATTCAGGAAGCTTTTCAGGTGCCGCATGTATCGATCCTGCTGCGCGACGAAGGCGACCTGTTGATGCGCGCTCATTCCGGCAAACTCACACCCTGTTTTCCCGACGGTGGCCGCTTTCCTTCCACGCAATCGCCATGGTCGGAGGCAATTGCCAGCAGCGGCACTCTGGTGGAGAAGGATCTGAGCGCCGCGCCGAATTCATTTCGCCTCTTCAAAGAATCATGCTCGCGGTTGAGCATTCCCCTGATTTCGTTCGGGCAGACCCTGGGAGTGCTGACGTTACACAGCGATCGCAAGAATGCATTTCGCGAAAACGAACTGCAGTCCCTGGAATCCGTGGCCGATATCTGCGCCAACTCGATCCAAAATGCGCAGTACGTGGAGCGAGTCAAGCAGCTGGCCTATCTCGATGGCTTGACCGGCATCTTCAATCGGCGCTTTTTTGAAATGAGAATTCTTGAGGAGATTGAGCGCGCCCGGCGCTACGGAACTGCAATGGCCGTCATTATGGCCGATATTGATCAGTTCAAGCGCCTCAATGACGAGTTCGGCCACCTGCTCGGCGACGAAGTATTGCGGCAGGTGTCTTCGCTTTTCCACCAGCAATTGCGCAGGATCGACGTGGTATGCCGGTATGGCGGGGAAGAGTTCGCAATTCTGCTGACGCAAACGAATGCCGAGCAGGCGATGAACATTGCGGAGAAATTACGAAGGCTCGTCCAAGCCTGGCAGTTCCCGGGCGTGCCGCGCACCGTGACAATCAGCGCCGGAGTGGCGGCATTTCCTGTGCACGGAACCACTCGCGATGAGATGATCCAGGCCGCGGATAACGGCCTTTACGCGGCCAAGCAGGCAGGACGCAATCACGTGTGCCTGACAAGCATCGCGCGCGCCCGCGCTGCCGCGAGCGGAGCCTGATTCAGCTTTATAGCCAGCCTTCGTTACAGCCAGTCCTGCCGCATACGCAACAATTCCCGCCGTAGTTGCTCAACGTCTCTTCTCATTTCCTCTCGTTGTTTCTCGGTCTGGCGACGGAGCTCACTACGCTCACGCAAAAGCTCTTTTCGCAGCTGCTCGGCTTGCTTGCGCGAATTCTCGGCGGCCAGTTCCATATAGGGCCGCATTTTGGCGATCTGCTCCTGCGCTTCTCTCAGCGCCAGTTCGGAATCGGCGCGAAACTGCCCACCGTCAAAACTCTCCTCCTGCCACCATTCGCTGGAGTCTTTTTTATCGGGTAACGTCAGAGTCAGGTTCTGCTCTTTCTTCTCCCGGATAATGGCCACGTTCACCGAATTGCCGTTGCGCGACTTCACTCCGTGCATAAAATCGCTGGTATCGTGCACGGCTTGATCATTGACTTTCACGATCACGTCACCGGCGTGGAAGCCCGCTTTCTCGGCGCGGCTGCCTTTCTCCACCGAGCGCACCAGCACGCCATTCCCGTTCTTCACGCCGAAGAATTCGCCGAGCTGCGGCGTGATGTTCTCTACCATCAGTCCGCTGCGCGCCGACGACGTGACCATGACCATGCTGATTGCGGGGATATCGATATCGGGGAGGTGGATCTCAGGGACATTCACGTGTACATCCGGCGCGTGGCCATTCCATGACATGAATTCCTTGTGCCGATCCGCCAATTGGACCTTTACGGTGAGGGGCTGGCCATCGCGGCTTAGGCCAAGCGTGACGACGCGCCCGGGAGGCGTTTCATGGATCATCCGCCGCAACTGCGCTCCGCTCTCGATGGTGGTGCCGTTCATTGTCAGGATGACGTCATGCTCTTTGATTCCGGCCTTTCCGGCGGGCGCATCCTGATCGACCATCGTAACCTCGACGCCCTTTTCTTCTTTCAACTTCAGGGCGCTCAGGCGTTCGCTGGTGATATCGGCGAGATCGATTCCTAAATACGACGTGGTACCGCCTTCGTCGCTGGAGAAAACCCACGGTTGGCCTGGAGGATCAACCGAAAGGCTCTGTGCTGCGTAGGAAAAACCAAGCAGCAATGGCAATATCGCGATTACTGTCGTCATGCGTTTGTGCATGGTCACCCCCTGCCGGCTTCGATTGCCGGATGTGACTTCAATAACCTGAATTGCTGATTGTTGATTGGCGATTGCTGAATTCCAAACTGCGGCTGCTGCGACTTGTTTCAATCAACAATCAAGAAATCAACAATCAACAATTCCTATTTCGCGCGCCTGATGCAGATATCTCCAGTCGACGTGTGCACTTTCACGACCGGACCGCCGCCGTTCAGCTTGCCTTCGGCGGTCAGGGTCTTCGGGCCCCACTGATCGCCTTCGCTACTCACATGAATGTCGGGAAAATCCGACGTGATGCGGTGCCCGTTGCCCATGTCTACGATGGCACGAAGGTCGACCGCCACATCAGACGCAAGATACAGCGTAATGTCGCCCGCGCCGGTTTCCAGGACGGAATCGCGGCGATCGCCGCCCGTATTCACCAGCTTGACCGTGATCCCGCCCGCTCCCGTTTCAGCGCGCGCTGAGGGAACCCCGTAAAGTTCAATTCCGCCGCCACCAGTTTCAGCGTGCACATGACCCTTGGCGCCGTTCAGATGGATAGTGCCGCCGCCAGTCTCAATATCGACCGGACCGTCGATATCGCTCAGGTCAATATTGCCGCCACCAGTCGAAGCCTTTACCCGGCCGGCACATTGGCGGATTTCAATGCTGTTGCCGCCGGTCTCGACGCTCGCGCCCTGCGTGCAGGACTCGATGCGGATGCTCCCCCCACCTGTCTCGGCGACAAGCTTGCCGTTGGCGCGGCGGACTTCAATGGATCCACCGCCCGTGTGCAGTCCGAGATCGCCAGCGGCAGTTCCGACCGAGATCGATCCCCCGCCCGTCTCCGCGCTGATGCCCGCGCCAATATCGTCGAGGCGCATGCTGCCACCACCGCTTTCGGCTTCGAGCCGGCCGGAAATTCCAGTCGTCTCGACATTGCCGCCTTCGGTTTCCAGTTTGACTAGCGCGATTTCGCGGGGCACGTTGACGTTGAACTCGCCCCAAAAATGGTGCGGCCGTCTCTCTCCTTGCCAATCACCTACGATCCAGGCGGTGTCGCCCTTCACGTAAGCGGTAATCTTGTAGTTCTCGAACTCGCGGCGCGCTTCCTGCTCAGAAGAACGATCAAAGCGTGTATGAACGACGTAGTTGATGCCTTGCTGCTGTGTGCCGTGTACGACCACCGATCCCATGTCGACCTTGATGCGCAAATTCTTGACCGCAGCCAGCGATCCGGTGATCTCCTGCCCCCAGGATCCGCCTTCGCGGGATACATGAACATCTTGCTGTCCGCCCTGCGCAATTGCGCTCGGCGGAGCAAGCAGGGCCAGCATTCCAGCCAACCCCACGACTTGTAGCGCTCGTTTCAATTCAATTCACCTCTTTCCTTCATTCAACCAAATCTTGTCATCCTGAGACGGGCCCCTTTTGCCCGTCGAAGGACCTGGGCGAGCCGCGCGTTGCGGCGCGCAGCTCTTATTAAGAAAGCCGCGCCGCACCAATCGCGCGTTTGGCTCGCTTCCTTAATCAATCTCCGGCAACTGTGCGAGCATGGTGCGCGCCTGCGACTTGATATACGTGCTCTGATCTTTGGAGGCCAGCGCCATTAACACACCGCGCACGCTGCCATCGGCCTTCACCGGCTCGATCAAATGCAACGCTTCAATGCGGACTCCGGAATTCGTGTCGTTCAACAGCGCGCGCAGGATGGCGTCGCGCACGTTGGTATCAGCCTTGACATAGTTCCCGAGAGCATCGAGGGACTTGAGCCGCACGCCGGGATTCGTATCGTTCTGCAGCGCATAAATCAGCGCGTCCCGAACCTTCTGGTCTCCGCTGTTCTGGGCGAGCAGGTCGACCGAATCAACGCGCACGCCCGAGTTGTTGTAGTTGCGGGCGGCGTAGAGCAGCAACTGCTGGACCTGCTGGTCGTTCAGCGATCCCTGATACTGCTGCGTCGTTAGCGTGTTGTATTTGATTGCGACTTGATTGGTGCCGGGAACAAGACTGACAGAATCGATGGAGGCGACGGTGGGTTGAGGTGCTACGTCGACGTTATTGTTCGTTGCAGTGATCTGTGGATTCTGAATGCTGCGCGTGCCGTAAATCTTGTACGTGGTTCCAACTCCGCCCGCGAATCCCAGAATCAGAATCGCCGAAGCCAGCGCGGGGGAGAAGCGAATCTGGCGCAGCCAGTTGGCGGGATCGAATGCCAGCTTGTGCCACCAGGCGCCCTGCTGGGCAGTTTCGAGCGCTTCCTGCAGGCGCATGCGCGAGGAAGCCAGCAGATTCGGTGTGGGATCTTCAGCCCGATCCTGCGAAAGCAGCGCATGAAAACTCTGCTCGGCCTTCAATTCCAGCGCGCAATCGGGGCAGCGCGCAACGTGCTGCTCCAGTTCGTGGCGGGCGTCGTCGGCCAGTTCGCCATAAACGTGAAGCACGATATTTTCTCGAACCCATTCACACTTCATAATTGCCTCAGTCCGTAGTCCCGAGTCCTGAGTCCTGAGTCCCGATTTTGCGTTTGCTCACGACTCGGGACTCGCGACTCCGGACTAACTCATCTCATATCCGCCAGGGCCCCGCGCAACTTCTGCGTGGCCCGGAAGAGCGTGTTCTTGGCGGTCTCTTCCGTCGTATGCAAAATCTCGCCCACGGTTCGCAACTTCAGACCGTGATAATGCTTCAGCTCGAATACCATCCGTTCGCGCGGCGTCAGCTTTTCGAGCGCTCCGGCGATCCGCGCGCCCAACTGCCGCCGCATCAGATCGCGCTCCGGATTCGCCCCGGCCCGTCCATCCGCCACCTGCTCGAGCAGGTCGTACTCGCCGCCGTCCGGGTCTTTCGCGACCGGCGCATCTTCCCTGCGCACGTTCTTCTTGCGCAGGTGATCGAGACACAAATTGGTCACGATCCGGTAAATCCACGTATAGAAGGAACACTCGAAGCGAAAGCTGCCGATGTTTTTGTAGGCCTTGAGGAATGCGTCCTGATACACGTCCTGGGCGTCGTGCTCAGTTCCGGTGAGATGCAGCGCCAGGCGCAACACCGCCTGGTCGTAATGGCGTACGAGTTCCTCGAAGGCGGCGCGGTTTCCCCGCTGCGCCTCGCGAATGAGCATCGTGTCATCGATGCGGCGATCTGAAATTTGGCGATCCAGCCCAGCCATGCAACCCCGCGCGGGGTTCTGGTACTCAGAAGTACTGCTTCCACCGACTCTCTCTCTCGCACTCTGTTTCGAGTGGGCCCGTCCGCCAACCGCAAGTGTCATACACCACGCACCGGCCGGCATTTTCTCTGTCCCTCTACCTGCCCGGCTTTGGTGTCCACCGGGCTTGCACAGAGATAGACGCGGAGTCTCCAGAACCGTGAGCAAAAATTATAGGCGTACCGAGAAATTTTGTGGGAGGTAGGTGCTTGTCTCCCAAAGATTTAGTAGGAAGACAGAACAAACGCGGGCAGCCGGGCGGAGGCTTTGGCAGGGGAAGTGCCCTGGAAGTGGGGCAACCGCCGGTTTGCCGTACTAGCAGGAGACGGTCACACTAACCGCCCTTGGGAAATGAGAAATAAGCCTTCTTGTGAACGTCAAGCTCCCAAGTTGTTCTTACCTCTACCGGTGCACCTAAAACAAGAAATGGCTGAAACTCCAATCTGCGGGCTGCATCTTCTGCGGCCCTCCTCAGCTTTTCGGGACCTTCGATTGCTTTTGCGCTCTTGACCCTACCGTCTTTGCCTATTACCAGCTCGAAAATGAAATTACCTTCAGTGCCCTGCAGTCGGTCGTCGAGTCGGAGTGGTTTCACCAAGAGTGCTGCAACTTGGGCGCCGTCGACTTGTATGCTGTCGCCAACCGCAATAGCGTCTGGCGAGGGTTGGAAATCAACTTCGCTTAATTGGGTAACGGGAGCGAGTACCTCCACTCGAATCTCAAGATATTTCTTGCCGGCATGCATGACCTGGACCTTCTGCGCCACATATCGACCTTGAAAGTTGCCGATTTCGTTGTAAACCGTTTCGTCCCAACCATTGCCGCGGGTGTAGCGAATGGCAGCGAGTTGTGGCGCAAAGCAGTATTTTCGTAGGCCATTGTCCGAAATGGTGATGTCTGTGCGCCGGACAATCACGCAGGGGAGCTCTGTACTTCCGTTCTTCCAGATGAACTTATCCAATTTGGTATTTGGATTGATCTGGGCGCTGTATAGAGGATCTGTGACTTCTTTCCTTATCTGCGACTGCACTTGCGGCGGCCATTTTTGATCACCTGAAAAGAACAGGCCCCTTTCAGTCGCAACTTCGGTCCGGTGGAAGTCGTCAGCGGAATAGATCCGCTTGTATTTTTTCGGACCCGCCCACCATTCTTCGTACACGCCGCTGGAGTCGTTGTCGCCATCGGAGTCGAAGTGGTCGTACGAAAGCTTGATATGCCAAACGTGACCCCCGGAAGTATCCAGTCCATTCTTGCTGGCCAGCAGGGACAGCATGCTGTCTGGCTTCTCTTGGAAGGGTTCGGTTGATACTTGAGCGGGAACGGAGGGCGGTAAAGTCGCAAGAAGAGCCGGAACGATAACGGTGAAACAAATCAGTGCATGGCTTCGACTGATCACGTTCCAGTCCAACCCTTTCAGATCTGAAGCTTTACTCGCCCGCCTCTTTCTCGATCACGACCTTCAGATGTGCGGTTACGTCCTTGTGCAGCTTGATCGGGACGGTGAACTCGCCGAGAGTCTTCAGCGGCTCGTGCACTTGGATCTTGCGGCGGTCGACGTTGAATCCTTTCTTCATGAGCGCGTCCGCCAGATCGCCCGAGGTGACCGATCCGAACAGCTGATCGTGCTCGCCCGACTTGCGCGCGAACGATACCGACACGCCGTCGAACTGCTTTGCCAGTTCCTCGGCCTGGGCTTTCTCTTTGGCCGAGCGGCGCACGGCGGCGGCCTTCATCTGCGCGATGACGGCCTTGTTGCTTTCATTTGCCTGGATGGCCAGCTTGCGGGGCAGAAGATAGTTCCGCCCGTATCCTTCGGCAACCTTCACCACGTCGCCGCGCGATCCTAATTTCGCTACGTCTTCTTTGAGAATGACTTCCATGATGGCTCCAATCAAAGTCAAATTCGTTGCCACGGATTCACGCGGATCAACACGGATACACTAAATTCATTGAAAAATCTTTATCCGTGCAAATCCGTGGCGAAGTGTTGTTAGCTTGCTCTTCCTGCGAATGGTAGCAGGGCGATGTTGCGCGCCTGCTTGATCGCCGACGACAGCCGGTGCTGATGCGGCGCGCACACGCCGGTCAGGCGGCGCGGCACGATCTTGCCACTCTCAGCCACGAACTGCCCGAGCAGCCGGTAATCCTTGTAGTTGATGTCTTCGATCTTCTCGGTGCAGAACTTGCAAACTTTCTTGCGCCGAAAGAATTTCCGTCCGCCCGGACCGCCTTCACGGGGTCCTCCAGGACCGCGTCCGGGTCCGCCGAAGCGCGGACGATCTCCGCCGGGGCGTCCACCTTCGGAGCGTCCCTGCGGTCGTTCTTGCGGCGATCTTTCTTGCGGCGATCTTTCCTGCGGCGATCTTTCCTGCGACGATCTTTCCTGCGACGATCTTTCTTGCGGCGCTGCCGCCTGTTCTGGTGCTTTCGTCTCGTCTGCCATAACTCTCCTTGAAATCAGTGGCTAGTGACTAGCGGTTAGTTCTAGCCAAAACTCTCTCGTTCATATGCGTCTGTTACTGGCCACTAACAACTAGCCACTACCACTACGCACTACGCCGTCGCCGGCGTCTCCGCCGGAGCCGGCGCACTCGCTTCCGCGGCGGCCGCAGCAGGCTGCGCGCTGACCTTCTTCTTCGAGTCGCGGAGCGCCTTGATCTTGGCCAGCCGCTTCTGCTCTTCGTCGACACGAACGGTGAGGAACTTGATCACCGGCTCGGTCACGCGCAACCGGCGCTCGAGTTCGTGAATGACCGGCCCGCCGCCCTCCACAATGAAGAGCACGTAGATGCCGTCGTTGAAGCGCCGCACTGTGTAGGCGAGGCGCCGCTTGCCCATTTTCTCGACGCTCTTCACGGCCCCACCGGGGACGGAGGACTGCAGCATCGAAATCAGTTTGTCGAGATCCTCGTCCGTCATATCCGGCCGGACGATGAACATCAGCTCATAAGTACGATTCATGCTTCTTCTCCAAAACCAGTAGCTATTGATTAGTGGCTAGTTGTTTGAATTATTTTCGCTAGCCACTAACCACTAATCACTGGCCACTTTCCTCTTTCCGGTTAAAGCGATTCATCGCTGCCGCCGGACCGTCTTTCAAAATCAGTTTCACTGCTTCTTCGGCCGTATCGAGCATGCCGTCGATGATCTTCAAATCCGCCTTGCGCATCGGCGCCAGCAAATACTCGGCGCCATCTCCGACTTTGCGCTCCGGCGCTACCCCGATCCGGATTCGCAGGAAATCCTGCGTTCCCAGCGCACCGATGATCGACTCGATTCCGTTGTGCCCCGCCGAACTCCGCCGCGTATGAACCCGCAGCGTGCCCAGCGGGAAATCCAGTTCGTCCTGAATGACAATCAGGTCCGATTCCGGATTCGCTTCGTACTCCCGCAGCAGCCCTTGCACCGAGATGCCACTCAAATTCATGAACGTCTCGGGCTTGGCCAACAGCACCTGCTGATCGGCGATCACTGTCCGCGCCGTCAACGCGCGGCACTGGCGATTCCTAACTTCCACTCCGAGATTTCCGGCGATCCGATCGATCGCCAGAAATCCCACGTTATGCGGTGTGAACTGATATTCGATTCCGGGATTGCCGAGACCCACGATCAGTTTCACGCCACCATCCCGAACTGATTGTCATCCTGAGGCGACATGTTTTTCGTCGCCGAAGGACCTGGGCGAGCCGCGCGACGCTTCGCTTTGCGACGCAGAAACGCCTTGGCTCGCTTCCTTATTTTTTCTCTTTCTTTTCAGCTTTCTCGGGCTTTTCCGGAGCAGCCTCGGCGCCCTCTTCCTCAGTCTCCTGCTTGCCCTTCTTGATAACCTCAGGCTCGGCCGGAGCAGCCGCCGCTTCTGCCGCAGCCGCTTCAGGCGTGACCACCACTTCCTCTTTCACCGAGGTGATGTGGGCCACCGGTTGGTTTTCGTCCGTCAGAAATTTCAGCTTTGGCGAATGCGGCAGGTCGCTGACGCGCACCACCTTGCCGAACGTCAACTGACTCACATCCGCATCGATATGGCTCGGGATATCCGCAGGCAGGCACTCCACCTCGAGTTCACGCAGCATCTGCTCGAGAATGCCACCTTCCTGCTTCACGCCAGCCGCTTCGCCGACCAGAAAAATCGGCACGCTGACCCTCAAAACCTTGTCGAGCGCGATCCTCTTCAGGTCGATGTGCAGCAGCTTGCCCTTGATCGGCTCATACTGCCAGTCGACGATCATGGCCTTCGTTTTCTCGCCGTTGAGCGTGAGATCGAAGATGGTGTTGTGCCCGGTTTCGGAGTGCAGGATCCGCGTTACCACGCGGGGATCGACGCTCACCGAAACGGAGTCCTTCCCCGCGCCATACACCACGGCGGGAATCTTGCCATCGCGGCGCACCCGGCGGGCTTCATTTTTCGTTCCCGCCTGCCGCGGTTGCGCTTCCAATACGTTGGTTTCCAGTGCTGTTGCCATAAATGTCAGTTCCTAAACTAGCTTTCCTTCAGTTTTTTAAAAGTTTCAAGGTTTCAAGCTTGCAAAGACTAGGTCAATGCATGCCTTTGAAACTTGAAACTCTGAAACTTTGAAACTTTATGTAAACAACTTACTCACCGAAGTCTCTTCATGATTGGCCTGAATGGCGCGGCCAATCAGTCCTGCAATCGAGAGGACGGTAATCTTTCCGCCTTTCTCGGTTCTCGCTGCATCCGCCTCCGCGGTCAGAGGGATCGTGTTCGTGACCACGACTTGCTTGATCACCGAGTTGCGAATGTTCTCCACCGCCGGTCCGGACAGTACCGCATGCGATGCGCAAGCGTAAACCTGAGTCGCAGCGTTCTCGATCAATGCCGCCGCCGTCTTGACCAGGGTGCCGGCTGTGTCGATCAGGTCGTCGATGATCAAGCACGTGCGTCCATTGACATCGCCAATGACGTGCATCACTTCGGCAACATTCATTTCAACCCGGCGCTTATCGACGATCGCCAATGCGGCGTCTACCTTCTTCGCGAAAAATCTCGCCCGTTCCACGCCGCCGGCATCGGGTGAAACCACGGTCAGATTCGGCAGGGCCAATTTGCGGAAGTGATCCACCAGCACCGGCGACGCGAACAGGTGATCGACCGGGATATTGAAAAATCCCTGCAACTGCGGCGTATGCAAATCCACAATCAGCGCGCGATGCGCGCCCGCCGTAGTCAACAGATCGGCCACCAGCTTCGACGAGATCGGGCTGCGCGGTTTGTCTTTCCGGTCCTGCCGCGCGTATCCGAAGTACGGAATCACCGCGGTGATCCGCCGTGCCGAGGCGCGCTTGAGCGCATCGATCATCAGCATCAACTCAATCAAGTGCTCATCGACACTTGCCGACCTGCCGGACCGCGGGTCCGTCGCGCGGCACGTGGGCTGCATCACGAAAACATCCGCCCCACGCACGTTTTCCTGGATCTGGACGTAACACTCACCGTCAGCAAAGCGCGTAACCTGCGCCTGGCCGCGCTGCATGCCGAGAAAATGACAGACCTCGTCGGCTAGAGGCTCATTCGCCGTGCCGCTGAAGATCTTGAACTTGTCATCGGCGCGCGGACGCTGCTTCCGCTCCGGCTTCTCGTCGGTCACAGGCGACTTCTTCTCGGCTTTCTCCGTCTTCTCGGTCGGCGTGACTAAGGTGGCCATGATTTTTTGCTCTTGGCTTCTAGCCTTTGCCTTGGCTTTAAACTCTTGGCCCGAACAGGTTCGAGCAAAGCTAATAGCCAAAAGCGTTTTTTCTGGCTGGGCCGCTAGGATTCGAACCTAGACAAAGTGCTCCAAAGGCACTTGACCTACCATTAGTCGACGGCCCAGTAAAGGCAATTTTCGATTGTTGATTTTTCGATTGTCGATTGAACCCCGTTCTGGGGTGGACCTAATTGTCTTTCAATCCCGAAAAATCAACAATCAAAAAACTTTCTAGCCCAAATCGGCAATCGGAAATCGTCAATCGAAAAATTGCCGCCAGTAGGCCCGCCGCGTCAGGGTCGTCGTCGCCTGCGCCGCCCAGCCTTCCTTCTGCAGGTTTTTCGCCGCCTTCAGCGCCTCCGTACGCGAGGCAAACAGCCCATACAGCGTCGAGCCAGAACCCGACAGCGAGGCATATTTGGCGCCCGCGCGCTCAAGCGCACGCTTCCCTTCACGCAGTTCGGGATACTCAGGAAAGACGACTCGTTCGAAGTCGTTCTCGATCCCAGCCCGGACAAGCCAGAGAAGCGGGTTCCCGGCTCGGCCCCTTCCAACTACAGGAGCACTGGAGTAAGGCTCGCTCAGCCACGCCGACATCTCACGGCCAAGCACATTCATTCTATCGGACGGAGAAGATGCGGTCAATTTCGTAGTGTCTTGTGTAGGGACAGCCGCCCTCGGCTGTCCGGCCGAGCGAAGTTCGGCGGAAAGTTCGCCTGGATTGTCCACTGTCCTCGACATTTCCGTGGAAGAGCGGCCCTTCAGGGCCGCGTTTGCGTCGTCGGCAGAGAAATGGGGCTTTAGTCCCTGCAAGCGATCCCATTCCGCAAAAGCCTTCGGAGTTGACACGCCGATCTCCGGAGTCACCACCACGCACGGCATGGGAGGAAAATCCGGCAGGGGATACACCTGTTCCCCGCGCCCAACGCCGAGCACCGTTCCGCCAATAAGAAACAATGGCAGGTCCGATCCCACTTCCGCGGCGATCCGCAACCGCTCTGCGGGAGCTAGTGCCTTCCTCAGCGCCCGCTCCAGCCCCAGCAACGTGGCCACCGCATTCGCCGATGCTCCGCCCAGCCCGCCTTGCACTGGGAGCCGCTTCTCGATCTCGAGGACGACCTTGCTCTTGACCCCAAGCGCCGCCATTGCGCGCTCGACAACTCGATAGCAGGTGTTCGACTCATCCCGCGGCACGCGCGGATCGGCGCAGCGAATTTCAATTCCCGTGCCGCGTCCGGCGCTCACGCGGATCACATCGTGCAGGCCAATCGTCTGATACACAGTCAGGAGTCCGTGAAAACCGTCCGGCCGAGGCGGACCAATGCGCAGCCCGAGATTGATTTTCGCGAAGGATCGGACGGCGACGGTCATGGATGGATGATTGTAAGGGTTCGTGTGTTGATTTTCGACCTCCCGCAGATTTGTCGAGAGGTGAGCGTATACTCTCGCCCGTGGTGGGCGAGCATGAGCTCTTTATTTTGTTTGGCAAGGCGCTGGCATACCTCAGCCTCGGCGTCTACAGCGTTCTCTTGGCACTGTTCTGGGGGCCGGCGCTCTTGCTGCGCAATATTGCGCGCTCGTTTCGGGAACTCGGAGTCGACAGTTGGCCGCGTGCCAATGGATCGATTACCAATCGCAGGGTAAATGCTATCCACGGATGGATCCTGGATTACGCACTGGGCCAACTGGAATACACCTACCGGGTACACGGCGAGTATTATGCCGGAACCGTGACTCGGCAGTTCCCCGACGAACAGGCGGCATGGGATTTTGTAGACGCCCATCGCGAGGAACCGGTCGTGGTGAGGTATCGAGACGACAAAGCTGAGGCTTCGTTTTTGCTCATACCCGATCAGGGTCCAGGATGGCTCACGGATCGCGGACCCGGGCTGTTCTGGCAGGTCTGGGAGCACATTCGCAACGAAGTACGGCCGAGGGCGCGCGCGAGCTCTAGTCGATAGCCGCCCAACACATCCGCCTTGATCCGAGTCCATCCGCGGCGAATGAAGTTCCCGCATCGGCTGTGTAGAATAGGTTGAATGTCCCAAGCAGCGCAGGCCATCACGCGCAGCCCCGCCGATATTGTTCGGCTCACGCCTGTTTCTCAGGCGCCGAATGGCATCTGCTATGCCTCGGCCGGCGAGATCGCAGTCAATTCCTTCGATCTGGAGCGCATGGTTGCGGCTGTTCCAACGCGCATCGCGACGGCGCTCGAGCGCAAGGCCTATTACTTTGTCCCGCTGACGGTCAGCCACGGCGAGGAAACGCTGATCGCCGATCGTTACGACGTCGCGCTCAGCGATAACGCAGTCTGCCATCGCAATCTGAACCTTGGCGACTCCCAGTGCGTTTTTATTTCCACGCGCCTGATGGATGACAAGTTTTCTGTGGCCTTCGAGTTCTACATCAATGTCGGCCATGCGCTGGTAGAGCGCGCCGGAGTATCGCACGATTTCAGCGAGCTTGCATGGAAGCAGGTGGAGGCGGGCGTGCGCGGCGAGACCTCGCTCGATGCCTGGGAAGCCCGCAAGCTCGCGATCGCAAATGGTCCGGAGGCCGAGCGTTACAAGAACGAGTATTTCGAGGCGACGTTCTCCGATACGATTTCGATTTATCTGCTCTCGCTTTATCTTGATGTCGACTACTACGATCTGCGCGAGCGTGATTATCCCCTGCTCGCCCCTTCAGCACTGGCCGAACGTTTGCGGAAAGTCGCGGAACTGTTCCCGCCGAATACTGGTTTTGAGTTCGCCGTTTTGTACAAGCGCCGTGGATAACGTCTGACGCTATGGCGACCGCTTCCGCATTCCGCTCGCCACATTGGTATGGGATTCCATTCCGTGTGCTTCTGCTGACATTCATCGGCACGCTGCTGAGTTTCGCCCTGAGTCTTTTCCTCTCGATCATCGGAGTCGTACTGGTTTCAGTTGTGCGCGGAGTGCATCCCGACATGCGCGTCGCCTACCGGCACTTCGCGCTCCCAGCGGCGCTGGTGATGGGCACTGCGTCTTTGATATTCGCCGTCATGACCGAGATCCGTCATTATCGCCAGATGAAGAGCCTGGCGGCGATCGAGAAGATGAGCTGAACCATGCCGGTCCGCGTCGCGATACCCATTCCCCATTCGGTTGACTTGGATTATTCCGCGCGGGCGATGCCGCAATACGAGCGCGCGGTTGAATTGGTCGGCGGAGAACCTGTTCGCATTCCTATGGATCAAAGCGCGGCGGAAGTAGCTGCGATTCTGAAGACCTGCGATGCGGTGTTGTTACCGGGCAGCCCAGCCGATGTGGATCCGGCAAAGTTCGGGCAATCGCGATCAGAGCGAACAGCGGCCGCCGATCCGCGGCGCGAAGAAGTCGACCGACTGATGCTTGACGACGCTTATGCGCGCCGCAAACCGGTGCTGGGCATCTGTTACGGCTTACAAAGCCTGAATGTCTATCGACGGGGATCGCTCGTCCAGCACATCCCGGATTTTCTGCCGGCAGAGACTCGCCACAAAGTCGATCACTCCGTGGGAAAAAAGCTCGCGATCGCGCACACGGTGGAAATCGGGCGGAATTCAACACTGGCTGGAATTGTTAATCCGGCGAAATCCATCGCGGCGAATAAAAATCGGGAAGGGCACGAGTTTACTCGTGCCGAATCGGACGGAAATAGGAGTTCGGCTTTAGCCGCTGAGGGCGCCGGAATCATTGTTCCCGTCAACTCTTCGCATCATCAGTCAGCGGACGCAATTGGCAACGATCTTCGCATCGTGGCCCGCTGTCCCGCTGACGGCATCATCGAAGCCTTGGAGGGAACGAACCCCGATCATTTCGTGATCGCGGTCCAGTGGCACCCGGAACGCTCGGTTGAGAACGATGCACCGTCGCGCGTAATCTTTCGCGCGCTGATCGAGGCTGCCGGATAGCTCATCTCTTCTTGCGTTTGGATTTGCCGCGTACTCGTGACGATCTCACTTTTCCCAGCAAAACCACTACGTGCGCAATCGCCGCATTCTCCACGTTCAATCCCTCCGGAGTTTTCGCTTTCAGTCCCACGCAGTCGCCCGGAACACCCAATAATTCCGCCACTCGCGTGCGAATCGCCGCGGCATGCGGACCAATCTTCGGGGCGGCGAGAATCAGGCTGGCATCGACGTTGGCCACAGAGTATCCCGCGTCGCGAACGCGCTTCCGAGCTTCCCGAAGAAAGATGACCGAGTCGGCGCCCTTCCACTTGGGATCGGACGGCGGAAACAGTGCGCCAATGTCCGGCGCCGCGATCGCTCCGAGCAGCGCGTCGGTGATGGCGTGTAGAAGGACGTCGCCATCGGAGTGCCCGCCTAGACCTCTGTCATGAGCCAGCGTCACGCCGCCGATCTTCAGCGGAATGCCGGGACGGAACTCGTGGGAATCGAAACCGTAGCCGATTCTCACGCGGAAACCTTGGCCACGGATTCGCACGGATTTCCACGGATCTTTTTTCTTTCATTGTCGAACAGCAGGCGACGGAATTGCGGACGAACGCCGAAGTTGAAAAGCAGGCCGACTTCAATCTTCGTCGCTCGAAGGTAGTGGAGGAGTTGGGCTTCGTGGGCGGATTCCAGATTTCTGGCAGTCTTCAATTCGAGAAGAACCGACTCTTCTACTACGAGGTCAGCGAAATACTGTCCAACTTTCACGCCGCGAAACCATACGGGCACCGAAACCTCTCGATCTGATTTCAGACCCGCCTGCTGCAAAGCCACGGTCATGGCCTCAGCATACGTTGACTCCAGAAATCCGTACCCGAGCTCGTTGTAAACGTCATAGAAGATGCCAATGATCTTTTCGGTAATAACGGAGTGCATTAAACCGCTGGCGGAGGCTTCCATGATCATCGAGTGTAACCCAGCAGTAAGGGGTCTATCCGTGCTAATCCGTGAAAATCCGTGGCTCACTTCCGTAAATAGAACTCTGCCAGCTCCATATCCGCGGGAGTCGTGATTTTTATATTTCTCGGCGAACCCATCACCACCGCGACCTCATGTCCGGAGCGCTCCGCCAGTGACGCTTCGTCGGTTCCAGTAAATCCATCTGCAGCAGCCTCATCAAAAGCTTTTTTGATCACGTCATAGCGGAATCCCTGCGGCGTTTGTGCCAACACCACTCCCGCGCGTGGAATGGTTGCCTTGATGATTGCTCCTTCGGCGGTTCGCTCCACCTGCTTGACGGTATCAGTCGCAGGCAGGCCGGCAATGGCAGCGCCATACTTTTTCGCGGCTTCGATCACCTCGTGAATGATCTCCTCCGTGACCAGCGGCCGCACCGCATCGTGGACCAGGACAATGTCATCCGCTTGAGCGCTGACTGCGTTGAGAGCGTTCTGCACCGACTGCTGGCGATGCTCGCCGCCCACGACAAGCGCGACTTTCTTCCTCAGCACGTCTTTGGCTTCGGTTCGCAGCCGTTCGCGAAAACCCTCGATTTCGTTTTCACGGAGAGCCACCCAAATCTCGCTGACCGAATCCACTGCGGAAAATCTGCGCAAGGTATGAATCAGGATGGGCGTGCCGCCGAGTTCAGTGAACTGCTTCGACGGATGCGGCTTCTTCATCTTCGCGTCGAGCGCGCTGGGCATGGGCGCCATGCGCGTCCCCAGCCCTGCTGCCGGAATGATCACGACTACCTTCATGGCGGTCTGCCAGTATACGAGCGCTAAGTTAGTAGTTCAAATTCGCTGGCGCGGAACGCGGCCTTACAGCATCATGAAAAGGGCTAGCCATCGGCACTATCATCACAATTGCACTACATCTCGAACCTTGTTTTCGGAGGAAAGCCTCTGATGCACTCTATCGGTCACGCACTGCAATGGCTTTGGGGAAATACGCAGCCTGTCTTTCATCTGCTGGCCGCGATCTCGGTCGCGATTGCCGCAGCGGCATACTGGAAGAATTCCGCGCTGGAGCGGGCCCGCTGGCTGTCCAGCCTCTATACGAAATTCTACGAAGCTCCCGATCTGAAGTTCACCCGCGAAGCTCTGGATTGCAATCCTCCCAATTCGCCGGAAGTGAAAAAGCTAGTCGAAGAGCAGGATGCACGCTTTACCGACTACCTCAATTTCTTCGAGTTCATGGCTTATCTAAAAGCCTGCGGCCAGCTTTCGCAGAAGGACATCGCGGCGCTGTTTGACTATTATCTGCGCGTTCTCTTCAAGCACGATGACGTGCGAAAATATGTACTGGACGACAAAAACGGATACGGCTATTTGAAACGACTTCTGATGAAGTTTTCTTCCTGAGGCTTGAATGGCGAACGCCACCCATCATCTTTTTGTTTATGGAACGCTCTCTCCGCGCCACGCTCCGCCGGAGATCGCTTCCACTGTCCAGCGTCTGCGCCCAGTTGGGACGGCAACCGTTCGCGGACGACTCTACGACTTAGGCGAGTATCCGGGAGCCATCCTGAATGAGAAGTCGCGATCGCTAATTCGCGGAGAGGTGTTCGAACTACCGGCTGATCGCAGCGCGCTGACTTCGCTCGACAACTATGAGGGATTCGAGCCGACCAAGCCCGCTTCCAGCCTTTTTTTGCGGCGCGTCTGGCCGGTCACCATGGATGACGGAAAGCGTCTGCGCTGCTGGGTCTACATCTACAACGGGGACATGAAAGACGCCCAGCCAGTGCGCAGCGGCAGATACTCGCGACGACGTGCAGCGCGCCGAAACGCCGCATCACGACCCTCGGAAGCAAAGTAACTTTCAATTTATCTCTGTCATTCCGAACCGAGTCAGAAACTCGGCGAGGAACCTGCTTTTGTGGTAAAGCAGATTCCTCCGTTCGGTCGAAATGACAAAGTGACTAGGTGTTGACTACGACGGCGTCTGTTTCGTTTCCAGCGCGGGTGGGGCAGGCACAACGGTCGGCGTTGCCGGGCTGACCGGGACCGCAGCAGCTGGCCGCGAATAGGCTCGCTCATCCCATTTGCCGAAAATCATCTTTCCGGCTGTCGTCTGCAGCACCGACGTGACCGAGACGTCGATGGTCTTGCCGATCATCTTGCGCGCGTTGTCGACGACCACCATCGTGCCGTCATCCAGATAAGCGACGCCCTGGTTGTATTCCTTGCCTTCTTTCAGGATGAAGACGCGCATGGTCTCGCCGGGCAGCACGATCGGCTTGAGCGAGTTCGCCAGTTCGTTGATGTTGAGCACTTCCACGCCTTGCAGCTGTGCGACTTTGTTCAGGTTGAAGTCGTTCGTGATGATCTTGCCTTCATAGACCTTGGCCAGCTCGATCAGTTTCAAATCGACTTCACGGATGGCGGGGAAATCGTCTTCCACGATCTGAATCTGCAGGTTCGCGACTTTCTGCAACCGCTGCAGGATGTCGAGACCACGGCGTCCGCGATTGCGCTTGAGCGAGTCCGCAGAGTCGGCCACAAGTTGCAGCTCGCGTAGAACGAACTGCGGAGTCACGATCACGCCGTCGAGGAAGCCGGTCTCGGCGATATCGGCGATGCGCCCGTCAATGATGACGCTGGTATCGAGGATCTTGTAGCTCTTCTTGCCCTGCTTCTCGCCGCCGAAGATTCCGCCCAGGGCCGCAAGGTTGAGCAGGTCGCCCTTGTTGGCGCCGACGATCAGGCCGACGTAGGCCATCAGCAACATGACAAGAATCTGCAGGAAGCTCTGAGTGTTCCCCGGCGGCACACTGCTGCGGATCACCAGGGCGAACAGATAGGCTCCACAAATGCCGAGAAAGCTGCCGATGGCCGCACCGATCAGACGCTTGAGGCTGACGGTGCGCAGCTTCCATTCGAATAGAACGATAGCGGCGCCGGTCAGAGCACCGATGCCGGCATCGACCGCGGCTGGCCGCCCGAAGGGCTGGATTACATAGCAGGTGACGGCAACAACAACAACGAAAAGAAGACGTACAAAAATGATATCCACGGCAACCTCCCCGCGGATGCAAGCCCGACTGGGTTAGTGCACCCGTGCCCATTCCTCGCCGCCCCCAACGAGAATCGGCCGTTCGTATGCAGGGCGTATGAATAAGGGAATAAAAGTTACGCCCCGTTCCGGCCTTCCTGGGGCACGGCCGGAAAGCAACTAGTTAACGCCAAAAGTATATACCTCGGAATTAGGGCTGAGGACAACAGATGGGACGCCAACTCGCGCCGCTTTGGACCCTGAACTTCCGACCTCGGACCTCGGGCCGCGAACGAACCTCGGCGCGGGGTCTGAAGGCTGAGGGTCCCCGGGGGTGAGGTTCGAATCCGAGTCCCGAAGTCTGAGGTCCGGTTTTCCCCTGCTACACTTCTTCTGTCATGAAAGCGCTCGTGATCCGCAGCTTAACGGGCCCGGATGCTTTGGCAGTGCAGCAGGTTTCTGAACCCACGGCAAAATCCGGGCAAACGATAGTTCGGGTTTCCGCCGGAGGGCTGAACTTTGCCGATGTAATGACGACTCATGGCGGGTATCCGGGAACACCTCCGCCGCCATTAATTGCGGGACGAGAGTTCGCCGGGGTGGAAGAATCCAGCGGACGGCGCGTGATGGGATATGCGCAGTGGGCTGCCTTCGCCGAAAAAACGGCGGCGTATACAAACGTGCTCTGGCCGGCGCCCGATCACTGGAGCGATGAGCAGGCCGCCGCTTTCCCGGTCAACTATTTCACAGCGTACCTCGCCTATTGGCAGGCAGGAATGACACACACACCCGCACCGGATGGGGGTGCCCCAGGTCTCGGGGGTGCCCCAGGTCTCGGGGGTGCCCCAGGTCTCGGGGGTGCCCCAGGTCTCGCCGATTTTGCGAGACCTGGGAAGACTCCGCGCGTTCTCATCCACGCCGTCGCTGGCGGCGTCGGCACGGCCGCGGCCCAGATCGGAAAACTGCTCGGCGTCGAGATGTACGGGACCTCCTCTTCCGACGAGAAGCTGGCGCGAGTCAAAGAGCTCGGCCTGCAGCACGGCATCAACTACAAACGCAACGACTATGAAGAAGTCGTCAAGAACTTCACTCGCGGAGAAGGCGTCGACGCCGTCTTCGAAATGCTCGGCGGCGAGCATACGGCCAAGAGCCTGCGCTGCCTACGCGACTTCGGACGGGTGATCCAGTACGGCACCGCGACCGGCAAGTCGCCGAAACTCGACGTGCGGGCCATGTACGCAAAGTCAAGCATGGTGCAGGGACTGTGGCTTACGTATCTGTCACAGAAACGCGAGATCATGGAACCGGCCTGGCAACAACTCTCAGCCTGGATTTCCGAGCGAAAGCTGACTCCGCAAATCGGACAAGTCTTTCCGTTCGACCGCGCGGTTGAAGCGTACAAGCTGCTGGAAGAAGGCAAGAATTACGGGAAAGTGGTGCTGAAAATCGCGTAGGGCCTTAGCCGCGAAGCGGCGCAAGAATACAGCCCACGCCGTAAGGCGTGGGTTGGGAGCGGACAAAAACGAGCCAGCCCCGAAGGGGCGCAAGAATAGTTCTTACATGAAAAAGAAAGTCACAATTTACGAGAAGCCGACCTGAAGCACGTGCCGTGAGGTCAAGCGGGTCTTGACTGAACGAGGAGTGGAGTACGAGAGCGTCAATTACCTCGAGCATCCGTTGTCGGCGGACGAATTGAACAAGCTGTTGCAACGCGCTGGACTGAGGCCACACGACGTACTCCGCACGAAAGAACCGGCATATCGCGAACTCGTCGCTGGAAGGGACTTGAGTGACGAGGAGCTTCTTGAGGCCTTGGCAGCGCATCCCGAGCTGCTGCAAAGGCCGATCGTTGTGCGCGATAACAAAGCCGTGCTCGCCAGACCGGTGGAGAATCTAAAAAAGCTGGGGATTAAATAGCATGATTCATGGGCACATTGCGATACCCCTATTCGCTGGAGTTTTGGTCCTCGCTCCCCCTTCGAATGCTCAGGACCAGGCGACGATTCGGTCCGTCGTAGATGTCCTTCGGAGGGGGCATGTCTCGGGGTCCCTGGAATATCGAGGACGCTGTGGTGATGAGGACGAACATGTGACACGTGGCCTCACCGCCGCTGTTGTACCCGCCAGCGATGCAGTACCGCCTCTTCAAATCCTCCGTGAAATGTTCAGGAAAGACGAAGGCATAGACATTACGCAAGAGCTTGACGGAACTATTCGGATTACAGAAAGGGCAGCCGATCGAGACCTACTGAGTGTCAAAATCGAGCACCTTTCATTTGACGATCAACGAAAAAAGGACGGCGCGCTATTCTCATCTTCTCCACCCGCGGTGCTGAGCTTCATTACCGAGGCACCAGCTGTGAGGCGTTTCATGAAAGATCACAGCATCACCCGGGCCCCAAAGCTGATAAATGAGCCGACGACCCCAGAGCCACACATCTCAGGGGAACTGAATAACGTTACCTTGGCTCAAGCCTTGGATTACCTTGCGAAGACCTTCGGAGGCTTGTGGGTTTACAAAGAGTGCCCTGGTAACAAGGCCAGCAAGCGGATCGTGGACCTCCGCTTCTACCGCTATTGGGAATGACCGTCCGTGCTGCCCACCCTTTCGCACTAATCGCGAAAGGATGGGGCACCCACAGGTGGAATTAGATCGGCAAAGAACAAAAATAGAGAAGGAGTAAGGCCACTCGTCTGACTGCAACAATCGACGAACGCATGGCTTGTGCTGGGTTACGATGTCGTTCAAGGGGTGAGTATGTTTGCACGCTCCACGGTCTTCTTCCTCGTGCTCTGCGCCCCGTTGGCGACGGCGGCTCAGAGCGGAGCGCAAGACAACAAAACTCCGATCCCTACTATAAAGAGCAAAGTCCGGCTCGTTCTGGTCGACGTGGTCGTGACCAACAACAAAGGCGAATCGGTTCCCGGACTTCACAAGTCAGACTTCGAGATCTCCGAGGACGGCACTCCGCAAACCATCTCTAACTTCGAGGAGCATCAGGGCGCACCGGCGACACAGGTCAAGTTGCCTCCCATGCCGCCCAATGTCTACACGAACTTTCCCCTCACCCAGAAAGCAGATTCCGTAAACGTACTTCTGTTGGACGCGCTGAACACGCCATCGAATGACCAATCCTACGTGCATTCGCAGATGCTCAAGTATCTGAAGACGATTCCGCCCAACACGCGGGTTGCCATTTTCACGCTGGCGTCGCGCTTGCGGATGTTGCAGGGAATCACGACTGATTCCTCGTTATTGCTAGCGACGCTCAACAACGATAAAAGCGTGCCTCATCCATCTGCCTTGCTGCCTTCTGCGGTGGAGAAGGATGCCAACCAGCGCTACATCGACTTCAAGGCCGAGAATGCGGCGGGAGCTCCTGCTCAAGAGCAAAATCTGGCGCTGGCAGCGGTTGATCCTATCAACGCGGCAATGGCATTCCAGGCCGATGTGACGGGCTTCCTCACCGAGTCGCGCATGTCGATCACGTTGGAGGCCTTGCAGCAGCTGGCGCGCTACCTTTCTGATGTGCCAGGCCGCAAGAATGTGATTTGGTTCTCCGGTTCCTTCCCCACCGCCCTAATCCCCAACCCTGATCTGCCTGATCCCTTCGGGGGTATGCGGGACTTCCAGGAGGAAATCTGCAAGACCTCCGACATGCTGGCCAGCAGCCAGATCGCCATCTATCCCGTCGCGGCCGAAGGCCTCATTTCCCAAACCGCTTTCCAGGCCAACAACGTCGAGATTGGGGAGAGAAGAGGAACGCTGGCAATACAGGACACGATGCAGAAGATGAACAACGAATCTCTGGATCGCGATTCCAGCCATGCGGCGATGGAGGAAATCGCGAGAGATACCGGAGGGAAGGCGTTCTACAACACCAACGGGCTGAGCGACGCTCTGACCCGCGTGGTCGACAACGGCTCCCGCTATTACTCGCTAACTTATTCGCCGAGCAACCCGGCCATGGACGGGAAATTCCGCCGCATTCAGGTAAAGCTGCTCAAAGGCAAGTATGCCCTTGCCTACCGCCGTGGATATTTTGCCGACGACCCCGGCACTGCCCTCGCCATTGGGCAAGAACCGCACGCCGATCCGTTGCTGCCGCTCATCGGGCGAAACCTGCCGGACTACAGTCAGATTCTCTTCAAGATTCTGGTCCAACCCTCGAACCCGCAGCCAGCTGCCGATGCGACCCGCGCGGGAAGCAATAACGAATTGAAAGGTCCGCTCACTCGCTACGGCGTCGACTTCGCAGTTTCGCTTGGAGATCTGAAACTCAATCACACTCCCGACGGCAACATTCAAGGTGCGATTGAAATCATGCTCGTCGCCTACGATGCTGAAGGAAAGCCGCTCAATATGGCGGTCGCACGGAACGAGATTCGTATCCCCGAGAAAGATTTTCCGAGCGTGCAGAGGCAGGGCCTGCAGATTCACAAGGAAATTGATGTACCCGCCGGCAATGAATACTTGCGCACTGGCATCTATGATCTAAAGTCTGGACGCGCCGGCACACTCGGTGCTCCTTTGATCGTGACCGGCAAGGCCGCGGCGAAATAAACGAGACGCAGCCAACAAATAACTCACCATAACTCCTCGTTCTCAGTGCCCGCTGAAATCCCTTGCCATCACTTCCATCTCGCGAAGATTGAATGGAATGTCCTGAGCCATGGTGTCGTATTTACCGCTGGAGTCCTTGAAACCGGCGTATATGACAATCCAATTGCCCTCTTTTGTAAATCTTAGGAATCGTTTGGGTTTGTCCGTGATATTCCAGAGAAGATGCACTGCGTACCAGCCAGCTCTCAGCTTTGTAAACCGATAATTGCCGCTTGCGTCAACTGTCGTTGTGCTCACGTCATGCATGCACGAGCGCAGCTTTGTTACCGAGTTTTCATCCCAATTTCCATGCATGAAAAGTTTGACGCACTGTTCGTTATCGAATGACTGCAGAAATACGGCAGCGTCGACGATCGGTGCTCCATTTTCTTTCAGTGTTCCCTGGATTGTGCCCAGAGGCTCCTGACCGCTTAAATGGTTGGCCACTAGAGCAAAGAAACAAAATGCGAGAGTTTTCGTAGTCTTCATTGCCATGCTCCGGTACGACCCTGGTTGTTGAACGCCTCACCCTCTGAACACCCATCCGTCGCTCACCAGGAAATTAGCGATCGAACACAGCGCGACGGCAATCGCGTTGGCGACGAGATAGTTGATGTGTCCCTCGCCGACCATTACACGCATCAGCGCGAGATTGCCGACGATCGAAACCGCTCCGGTGGTGAGATTGAATCGCGCGAATCTCACAAGCGATCTGCGCCACGCGGGCTGCACACGGTCAGACCATGTGAACTGCTCATGCCAGATGAAATTGTGCACAACGGCGGCCTCGACGGCGAACGCTGTGGCGAAGAGATAGTCAAACCCAAACACAGTCTTCAGCAGGAACAACGCCGCCAACTGCACGCCGATGCCGATTCCGCCGACGAAGTTGAACTTGAGCCAGCGCACCAAGGCTGACGGTGCTTTTTTCGCGGCCTCGCGGGGCCCCAGTGCGGGGGAGATCCCCATTCGACTCTCCCTCGCTAACGCTCGGGATTCGCTCAGGGCAGGCTCTGGCGCCGTTGGAGAAAGCACGGCGCTTCGGGATGACGCCGCGAAAATAGGAGCGCTCAGCGCGGACCTTCGGGATGACGCCGGAGGAGTAGGGTCGCTCACAAAATCGTTCATTCCGGAATCCTTTCTTCCCGGTACAGCCGCAGCGCGTTCTGAATCGTGAAGAAGACGACCATCAATCCCATGCCTGCCAGGCCGATCGCGCCGCCCACATCGAACAGCCGATATGTCCCGCCAAAAAGGTGAATCATCGGACTCCGCAACAGCGCGAGATTTCCCACGGCCAGCAGAATGCGAAGCTCAGTTGGTCCAAAGCGCCAGAAGGAGAGCCGGAACTCGCCCAGGGCGTGCGTCGCCAGGTACGACTGGATCGACAACATCAGGAAGGCGATGAGCAGCCCGATCGCGATCCACGGATGCATGTATCCCGAAAGCGCGAGGCCTCCCATCAACGCCACCGCGCCAAAGCTATCGACCATGTGATCGACATAGAAGCCATAGCGCGGCCGCAGTCGCTGGCGAACACGGGCCAGCGTGCCATCGAGCGAGTCGCCGACCCAATTCAGCGCCAGGCAGGCGATGACGCCGAGCAGTGCGACCCTGTTCCACGAAGCCAGCGCATAAAACGCTCCGGCCCCGATCTGCGCGAGTAAACCCATGATCGTGAGATGATCGGGTCCGATCCACTCCGGCGTGCGGGCGGCGAGCCATAGCAAGGCGCGCTTCTCGGGCTTCGCTACCCAACTCTCCTGGACACGCACGCTGGTTTCGGCCGGCATGCGCCGGGATTTTTCATCCCGCAGTGCGCGAAGCACTCGCGGGTTCACCTGTTCACAGAACTCGGTCATGGTTTGAGAGCCTGCGATTGCCATTTCGTCCTCCGTTTGGGTTCTTTCGGCACCGTTTTCGCAGGACGGGCGCGCAATCACAATGCACAGCGGGTCAAATCGCGATCAAACCGAGGTCAAGCGCAAAGTTGCTGGAAGGAAAGGGCTTCCTGGCTCAGATCATCCGAGCAAGACCGGTCGGGGATGACGAAATTGAGGGAGACTGACCAGGGTGCTCTTATCCCGAGCGCTACAGGTCTTTACCTTTTCTCTTTCCGCAACATCCAACAAATTGGTGGAGGTTTTATGAAAGTGTTTCGCAGGTCTTCTTTCTTTTGCTTCTTGGTCTTGGCGTTGGCAATCTGCGCGGGTGTCGCGGGGGCTCAGGAGACTCGCGCCGGCAACTCGGCGCGACTGATCGTTACGCTTGAGCCGCATCATGGCGACGCAGTGCCCGAAATCAATCGCGAAGATGTCATGGTCTTTGAAGGCAAGGATCGCGATCAGGTCACGGAATGGACTCCTGCGCAGGGCGATAACGGCGCATTAGAGATGTTCATCCTGATCGATGACAGTTCCAGCACCAGCCTCGGCTCGCAGTTGCAGGATATCCGTCAGTTCATCATGGCGCAGCCTTCGTCAGCCAAAGTTGGCGTTGCCTACATGCAGAACGGGATTGCGCGCATCGCCCAGGATTTGACTGGCGATCACAGCCAGGCGGCGAATGCCCTTCGACTGCCGATCGGAGAAGCGGGCGTAAATGCCAGTCCATATTTCTCTTTAAGCGATCTTGCCAAGCGTTGGCCGGCCAGCAACGCACGGCACGAGGTGCTCATGGTGAGCGATGGAATCGATCGGTACTACGGGATTGGTGATCTGCAGGATCCGTATCTCGACGCCGCTATTGATGATGCCGCCCGCGCCGGAGTGGTCGTTTCCGCAATCTACTCGCCCGGAGTCGGACATTTCAGTCACAGCTACTGGCAGTCGTATTGGGGGCAGTTGTACTTGTCCGAACTAGCGGAGAAGACCGGCGGCGAAGCGTATTACATCGGATTCACCGGTGCGCCGCCGGCTTTCAGCCCGTATTTGCAGGACCTGGAGCGCCGGTTGCAGCATCAGTATTGGCTGGGATTCATCCCCAAGGCGGAGAAGAAGGCGTCGTGGCACAACGTGCGTCTGCGCACCGAAGTGCCGAACGTTGATTTGGTTTCCGCCGGGCGCGTCTACGCGCCCTAAATATTACTCGCTTTAGCGGGAGCGAATCGATCATTACTCGTGTCGCGAGATTCCGATAAGATTGACCTCTGATCGGGATTCGATGACGAAATTCCTCCGCTTCCTCCGCCCTACGCACGAGCACACGGCATTTTCGGCGACACTGTTGCTGATCTCGGCCGTGATGCTGTCGCGCGTCATTGGATACGTTCGCGATGCCTACATTGCATGGGCCTATGGCGCGGGCGGAGCCACTGACGCCTACATGGCGGCTTTCACGCTGCCGGATTTTCTCAATTACGTTGTGGCCGGGGGCGCCGCTTCGATCACGTTCATCTCGATCTACACTCGCTTTCTTGCCGAAAAGCGCGAGGCCGACGCGCAAAGAACTTTCTCAATCATCATCACCGTAATGACGACGGTGATGATCGTGGGGACGATCGCGGCTGAAATCTTTGCCCCGCAATTCATTCGCTGGTTCGTCAAAGGCTTCAGCCCCGACAAAGTTGCGTTGTGCACGCACCTCACCCGGATCCTTTTGCCCGCACAGATTTTTTTCTACGTCGGCGGCGTGGTCTCGGCGGTTCTGTTATCACATCGGCTTTTTCTGCTGCCCGCGTTTGGCCCGATTCTCTACAACGTATTCATCATTCTCGGCGGGGTGGTGGGCGGGCGACATTTTGGCATTCAGTCGCTGGCTTACGGAGCTCTCATCGGAAGCATCGCCGGTCCCTTCCTGGCAAGTGTGATCGGGGCGGCGCGCATCGGCACTGGATATCGGCCGTCGTTCGATATCTCAAATCCGGCGTTCCGCGAGTGGGTTCGATTATCGATTCCGCTGATGCTCGGCTTCTCTCTGGTGACGGTCGATGACTGGATTCTGCGTCATTACGCTGCGGTCGATGTGGGCGAGATCAGCCGTCTCTCTTATGCCAAGCGGCTCTTTGCTGTCCCGATTGCGGTTCTGGGACAGGCCACGGGGCAGGCGTCGCTGCCATTTTTCGCTCGCCTGTTCAACGAAAAGAAACTGAAGGAATTTGCCGACACGGTGAACGATTCCGTGTACCGCGTCTCCGCCGCATCGTTGCTGGTTACCGGATGGATGATGGTGGCAGCCCTGCCGCTGATCGACCTGGTTTACCGCCGCGGAAGGTTCTCATTCGGAGATTCCCAGACCAGCGCCGTTTACTTTTTCTGGTTCTCGCTGTCGCTCATATTGTGGTCAGCGCAAGGACTCTATGCGCGCGCTTTCTACGCTGCAGGAGACACGCTCACGCCCATGGTCGCGGTAACGATAATCACGGCGCTGTCGCTTCCCATCTACTCATTCTTGTTTCACACATTCGGAGTGGTGGGACTCGCATGGGCTTCCGACATTGGGATCGGGATGAACCTCATCGCTCTCGCTGGATTGTTGCATCGGCGAAGGCTGGTCTCGCTGGCCGGGCTGCGTTGGGATGAGTTGGGAAAGTCAGCGCTTACTGCGGTCATCGCCGCCCTTATCAGCTTCGAAGTGGCGAAGGCCGTTCCCATCACCTCCGGGCACGGTGGACGCTTCGCCGATATTGCTCAGCTCGCTTTGGTTTCCCTGACCTGGGCCGCCGCAGTTGCAGCGGGATTGTGGCTGTTGCGTTCCGAGTTGCCTGGCGATCTTCGCCGCCGCAAGCGTACGGCGTATCCCGCAGTCGCACAGGATGAGAGCAAAGAAATTATGGGAGCGGGAAGATAGCCCTGATGAAGCTCCGCTAACGTTGCATAGAAACCAACTAGTTGGTAAACTGGTTGGGTGAGAACGGTTGGTGCATTTGAAGCCAAGACTCATTTGAACGAACTCCTGAAACGGGTCTCTCAAGGCGAAACGATTCAGATCACACGCCGCGGCGTACCTGTCGCAAAGTTAGTACCCGCGGACGACGCTGAGAAAAAGGATCTCAAGAGAATAGTGCGCGAGATTCGTGAGATACGTAAGGGTGCTACCTTGGGCGAATTGTCCATCAAAGATCTGATTAACGAGGGGCGCCGCTATTAACCGTTTTGTTCTCGATGCGTCTGTGACTGTCGCGTGGTGCTTCCCGGATGAACACCTAGCGGGCGCTGAAGCCATTTTGGACTCGCTTTCGCAAAGCGCCGAGGCGATCGCGCCTTCCATTTGGCCATTTGAAGTGGCAAACGCGTTGATTATCGGAGAACGGAGGAATCGCATTTCGGTCGCGCAGGTCACTTTGTTACTTAGGCGTCTCCGCGACTTACCAATCGCCCTGGATCCAGCACGAACCGAAAACGTCTTTGAACGCATTCTGCCATTTGCCAGGCAAGAACATTTGACCGAGTACGACGCCGCATATCTCGAATTGGCCATACGTGAAGGCCTGCCTCTTGCGACTCTCGACGCGGACCTCCGTCGTGCCGCCAGGAAAGCAGGCATTAGCCTCGTAAAAATGTGAAGATTCGGAGTTTCAGGCGAATGCGCGAGGGTTCCGGCTGGCAAAAAAGAGGCGAGTGAACCACTCCGATGACTAAAGCGGTCAAACGTATTCCGATCCAAAATCTTGCTCGCGAGCTGCGGCAGGTCCCCGAATCCGATTTCGTCCCTACCGAGCCTCTCCGCCGATTTTTGCAGCAGATGCCGGTTGACGCCGACTCTCTTGCTCCCTATCTGAACTGGGATCGCCAGCACTATACGCGCAACCTGATCGACCGCACTCCTCTTTACGAGTTGATGGCCATCTGCTGGGAAGTCGGACAGGCAAGTTCGGTCCACAACCATCGCGATCAGAATTGCTGGATGGCCGTCCCCATCGGCCGCCTGCATGTGGAGAACTTTCACCTGGTGCACCAGGACTTGCCGGCGGGGAAATGCCGCCTCGAGCCGCTCAACGTTGTCGAGATGAATGTTTCCGAGCCTTGTGCAGTGAATCCCGCGGACCCGGTGCATCGGGTTGTGAATTCGCTTGAGTTCAAGCAGCGCGCGGTAAGTTTACACGTCTATTCCCGCCCATTTGACACCTGCGTCGTCTACTCGCTCGAGCAGGGCACCTGCGGCGAAATCAAGCTGCACTTCAACACGGAGTACGGCAAGGCGAAGTAGAGGTTGGTCCGCTCACATGGGAGGCGTCATCCCGAGCGAAGCCGCTCTTCAGGCGGAGAGAGGGATCTCCCTCAAAGGGACTGCTTGGGGAGATCCCTCGGCCCGCTGGTGAGAACGCGGGCCTTCGGGATGACTCCGAATAGGAGCGCAAAACGATCATCGGCGAAATGTTGGCGGCCTTCTCGGGCTGTTAAACTAACCTGGTTGTCTCCCCGAAGAAAAACATCGAATGCCGCGGCGGAAGCGCCGATTGCAGAGAAGACGGTTCCCAAGCCCAGGCCGAAAGCCTGCCCGGACCCAGCATCCCAGGGCCGCATCTTCCTGATCGATACCATGTCGTTCATCTTCCGCGCCTATCATGCGATGGCGCGGCAGCGCCCGATGTCGACCAAGACCGGCCTGCCTACTGCGGCGATTTACGTTTTTGTAAATATGCTCCGCAAACTGCGCGACGATTTTTCGCCGCAGTACCTGGCTGCCGTCTTAGATGTTGCCGGGCCGACCTTCCGCGACGAACAGGCCGAAGCGGTTGCCACCGTCCGCAAGTTCGACATCAAAACGCAAACCTTCGTGGAAGTCGAATACAAGGGCTACAAAGCGAATCGCAAGGCGATGCCCGAAGACCTGGCACAGCAGGTTCCCTACATCAAGCGGGCGCTCGAGGCCTATCGCATTCCGATGATCGGGGTGACGCGCTTCGAGGCCGATGACGTCATCGGCACTCTGGCGCGCAAAGCAGCGGAAGCCGCGCATCCCGTCTACATCGTTTCCAGCGACAAGGACATGATGCAACTGGTCAACGAGACAGTTCACATCTTGAATCCGCCGAAGGACAACCTGATCTGCGACGCCGCGAAGGTCGAAGAGATTTTGGGCGTGCCGCCAGAGCGCGTCATCGACATGATGGCGCTTCGCGGTGACTCGATCGATAACATTCCCGGCGCACCCGGCATCGGCGATAAAGGTTCGGTTGAAATTATCAAGCGCTTTGGCTCGCTCGAGGCCGCACTCGACCGCGCCGCTGAAGTCGAGCGAAAGACCTATCGCGAATCGCTGCTGAACAACCGCGACACGATTCTCTTCAGCAAGAAGTTGGCCACGATCGATACGAATGTTCCGGTCGAGCTCGATATCGATTCCATGCGGGTGGGAGATCCGGATGTCGACGCGTTGCGTGCGCTCTTCACCGAACTCGAGTTCACTTCCCTGCTGAAGGAAGTGCTTCCTGTAGCCGAAGTCCGCGAGACGCAGTACGCAGAGGCGAAGTCGGCGAAGGATGTCGAAACAGTATTGCGCTCGCTGCCCCCGGATGGTGTTCTGTCGATTGCAGTCGACCAGCAAGCGTCAACCTTGGAATCGGATGCGAACGAAGAAGAGAAAAAAAAAGAAGACGAACCACTGGACGCTCAACTTTCGCTGATGGATGCGGCGGCGGCCATGCCTTCGCCCGAACGCGCAGCGCCCCGCGTTGCAATTTCTGCCGCAGCCGGATCGGCCATCGTGATGACGCTCGACTCCGGCGAAGCAGCCATCAAAATCAAGGCAGCCTTGCAGAACAACTCGCTGCCGAAGTGCGTTCACGATTACAAGTCCGCCATCCATGCCCTCGCTCCTCTGGGAGTCGCAATACGTGGCGTTCGGCACGATCCCATGCTGTACTCCTATCTCCTCGACCCGACTTATTCCTCGCACAGTCTGGCAGAGATCGCGCTGCGCCGCGCGAATCTAAAGCTGAGTGGTGAACTTGCTGAAGCTGCCGACATGACCGGCCGCCTCACGCAGACGTTGCGCACAGAAGTCGAGCAAGCCGGGCTGCTGAAACTTTACGAACAAATCGATCTGCCGCTCGTTCCCGTGCTCGGCCGCATGGAAGAGGCAGGCGTGAAGATCGACACCGGCGCGCTCGCGCAAATGTCGGTCGAGCTCGAGCGCGAAATCGGGGCGAAAGAGAAAGAAATTCACGAAGCTGCCGGGATGGAGTTTAACGTTGGCTCTCCCAAGCAGCTCGGCGACGTTCTTTTCAACCGCATGAACCTGCCGAAACCGGTGAAATATGGCAAGGGACGCACGATCTCGACCGCCGTCGATGTGATGGAGGAACTGGCCGAGAATCATCCGATTGCGCGCATGGTGCTCGATTACCGCCAGCTCGCCAAGCTGAAATCGACCTACGTCGACGCCCTGCCTGCTTTGATCACTCCGGGCAGTGGAAGGCTGCATACGACCTTCGCTCAGACCGGAACTGCGACGGGCCGGCTCTCCTCTGCGAATCCGAACCTGCAAAATATTCCCATTCGCACTGAGCTCGGACGCGGCATCCGAGCAGCGTTCATTGCCGAGCCCGGCTGCGTGCTGCTTACGGCGGACTATTCGCAAATCGAATTGCGGCTGTTGGCGCACTTCTCGCGCGATCCCTTGCTGGTGGAGGCCTATCGGCGTGGCGACGATATCCACACACTGACTGCTTCTCAGGTTTTCGGCGTGCCGCCGCTAATGGTCACGGCTGATCACCGCCGCCAGGCCAAGGTCGTGAATTTCGGTATTGTGTATGGACTTTCGCCGTTCGGTCTCTCGCAGAATCTTGGAATCGAGACGTCCGAGGCTAAGCAGTTCATTGAGGCGTATTTCACCAAGTATGCGGGAGTGCGGGCCTTCATCGATAAGACGCTGGAAGAAGCTCGGCGCGAGTTGAAAGTGCGAACCCTGTTCGGGCGCATCCGGCCCATTCCCGACATCAACAGTAAGAACTTCACCCAACGCGGATTCGCCGAACGCACGGCCGTCAACACGCCGCTCCAAGGCACCGCCGCGGACCTGATCAAGATTGCCATGATCCGGATCGACGAAGCGATCCGCGAGCGCAGCCTGAAATCGCGCATGACACTGCAGGTGCATGACGAACTGGTGTTCGAGGTGCCCGAGGCGGAAGTCGACGCCATGCGATCGCTCGTGCGCGAACACATGGAAAAAGTTCACGAGCTCGCCGTGCCGCTTCTGGTGGAGATGGGCGTGGGGCCGAACTGGCGAGATTTGGAATGATTACGTGCCGCGGGGACTTGTGTGGCGCGCGCGAACTGCTGCCCGGAGAAATGGCAACCCCCTTTTTGGGGAAAGATTGGTCGGGGAGAGAGGATTTGAACCTCCTACCCCCTGGTCCCGAACCAGATTCAGCGAGTTGTGGAACGATACTGAATCTTGTAGGCCAGAACTGAATGTGGTGGAACCAGTTGCGGCTCACGCCAGCTTAGTGATTGAGCCTTGTTGAGCATTGATGCAACGACCGACGCAAAAACGTCTACATCTTGAGGAATTTGAAGCGCCAACCTACTGCAGTCGTGTCGCGACTACTAGCGCTTTGTCGAGGACGACATCTTCTCCTCTTTTTAGGCTTGAGATGGAAGGGTGAATCTCCACGTCTGGTTTAATGCCAACACCTTCAAACTCAGATCCGTCAGGGAAAGACTGACGCTGGACGGATACTTTGAGAAACATACCGTTGTGGAAGTTGTAGACGTAAGGCAGTCCCGAACTGCCCTCGGTTGTCTCACCGACAATTACGCCGCGACCGCTTTCCTTGAACGGCTCAACGAGTTCTTCGCAAGCAGAAACACAACCACCGTCCACAATCAGAATTACACGGCCGCGAAAGGCGTTCGGGTACGGAGCCACGACTTCGCCGCCCCAGGTAACCCGCACAACGCAAGAACGGTCTTCTGCCCAGTATTCGCAATTGCGCAATCCTTCCGGAACCATCGTTGAGATTCGTCCCTTCTCATCATCACCATCCGCGTCGACCAAAGCGAAGCGAGTTGCCGTCGATTTCTTCCATGTGTGATACGGGCGGTCCATGAGCGCCTGAACAAGCTTTTTGGGCGGGATACCCCCGGAGTTGTTCCTCACGTCGAGAATTAGAGTCTTTGCGCTTTGAAACTGACGCACAAAGGCCAGTGCCGCCTGTTCGAACTGGGGATCGGAAAAGGCGGGAATCTTGATGTAGGCCGTCGACCTGGGCTTTAGCCACCTCTCTTCGGCTTTTTGTTCTGGAGTTTTGATTTTTTCACGATCAATTTCGACTTTTTTGTCACTATCCAGAGTTAAAGTGAACCGCTTGGGGAAAAGATATGGGAGAAGAAATAGATTGTGACGTTGCGCCGCCACGCTAGATGCAGCAATATATCGCTGCTGCTGCTGGAAGAAGGCTTCCGTGGGTGTGTCATCGATTTTGGTAATGATGTCGCCCGCTTTCAAGACGGGCAGAAGGCTGGATCGAACAACCCAATACCCCTCGAGAGGCTCTGCATAGAAACCCAGCGGTTCGTTCTGCGAGTCAAGCCATGTGTCCCAGAAGAACGTGTGGCTGTTGTGAAGTTGGGCGACGAATTCTATTGTCGCGAGGTCGAATGCGCGTCGGTCGTCGGTCGAAAGGGCGATTCGCAGGTAGGTTTTGTATGAGGCATCCAAACTCGTCCTTGGCAGCTCTCTTGGTGGAAGGAAATATCCCTGCACAAGCCAATATAGGTTCGCCGCCGTGAAGGTTCGCGTTTCGACGCTGAATTTCGGACTGTGGGTCGTTTGTGAAGGCGCGAAGGCGGTCGCGAAAAGTAACAAGGGCGTAATGTAACAGTTTCCGCGCATACCTCCTGGCATTGCGAGAGGGTGTCCCCAACTAGAGTTGGGACACTGCCGCTTCACTTCACACTCAGACAAGATTGGGGAATTGCCAACGTCGTTTGTGGATTGTACCGAGTTCCCTTGGTCAATCTGTCCCGGGCTTTGAGATCCTGATTTTCCTTCCTATTTCGAAAGCGCGTGTCCCGTCCTTCGCGCATAATCCCGCCGACCTTTCTAACTTCTGATAGTTTCCCGCCTCTGCCTCCGGTAAACCCATAAATCACGCCCATAGAACCGGATAATGACGATTGCCCAAATGAAATAGGGTATGGCAAACAGACCGTGCCAGGTGACGAAGACATAAGGCTCAAGTAGTGGGGCAATCCCCAAGTAAATTCCAAAGAATATCAATAGCAAATCGAATACAGTTCGTATGCCGGTTTTCTCCGCAATAATACTCACCCTTTCTTCTTTTTTGCCGCCTATCTCAATACTGACCAGGTACCACAGCAATCCGATCAGGATGAGGTACAGAATGTTTTCAATTATGACACCGGCCCAACCCGCATACAGTTGTGGAAACTCCCGAAAGGCAAACCTCAGGCACCAACCCCTAATCAGCACAACAGGAGCGTTGAGAGCGTCGCAGAATTGCCGGTCGGGAGCCGTGAATGAAGGATGACTCGGTCTGAGAAGATTGCTTGTAATCAGAGCGGCCGCAATGAGGACCTGCAACAACGGAAGCCATATCCGAAGTCTGGCGCGCATTACCTTCCCCCTGACTTAAAACTTGGACAGGATTGAAGAACATGATCCTTAATGTAAATGCTGATATTCGTAGAGTTGCTAGAATGCGGGAGATTAAGAAGAGTCTGGACGGTGGAGTCGGTGGAGCCAGTCATCCCATGGAGCGCCTCGTGAAAGAGAATGCTCTCATTAAATATGTTAACGGCGGGTGGCCCAGCCTCTCGACTTCGATTTCTCTTCCCATTTTGAAACTGTGGGTGCCCCGTCCTCGCGCTTTTTGCGAGGGCGGGTACGATGCTGCCGATACCATAGTACTTCCCAATGCCCAGCGGCTTGCATCGGAGCTACGGCGCACATCACCTGCACTTTATCACCGCTTCGTGTTATCGGCGATTGCCCTTTCTCGGTTCACCGCGCAGTCGTGACCGCTTCCTGTCCATCCTGGAACAAACCCGCGCGAAGTATCACTTCGTCGTGGTCGGCTACGTGGTGATGCCGGAGCACATCCACCTTTTGATCACCGAGCCGGACGCGGGCACCCCTTCCACGGTGATGCAAGTGCTGAAGCAGCGCACCGCACACGCCCTGTTGCCCAGGCGACCACGCAGAGACCCGCGGCAGCGAGAACTGTTCGGCGAGCCACCGCGCCGGGCGTTCTGGCAGGCTCGCTTTTACGATTACAACGTGTGGAGCACCAAGAAGCGGTTTGAGAAACTGCGCTATATGCATCGCAATCCGGTGAAACGCAGATTAGTCGAGTCGCCCGAACAGTGGCGCTGGAGCAGTTACCGACACTATCGGCTGGACGAACCCGGACCCGTGCAGGTGAACGCAGGCTGGGGAGAGATTTCGTTCACCGACCGTGTGGCCTAACATTCTTCAGAAGAATCGCACGCCGTTGGCAGCATCGTACCCGCCCTTCGCACAAAACGCGAAGAGCAGGGCACCCACGTCATGGTCGTGTCAGCAGATCGGAGCAGATCGGAAAGGCCGGCCGCTGCACCCCCGATGTTATAATCAACGTCGGCAGATTCTTAGCGGCGTGCCCGCGCCGCACAACGTCGGGGAGTGGCTCAGCCTGGTAGAGCACCTGGTTCGGGACCAGGGGGTCGGAGGTTCAAATCCTCTCTCCCCGACCATTCTTTTCAAGCACTTGAACTTCACTTCTGGTTTTTCGTCTACATCGATGGTGTCGAAATTGTAGACGGTTCCTGCATCGTGGATTTCCAGCTGGATTTCCAGCGAGAAATCCACGGTGACTTCGACCAGGATTCTCAAGTTTGTGTTCTTTTTTGACCAAAAACTCACGAGGGCGCCGATTGCGTTCGGCTGTAACTCTTTAGGAAAATCCGTCCGAGAAACGGCTAACGGCAGCCGACCATTCGTTTAGAACCGCGTCAAGTCCGCTCGGCAACAAACGCAATGTTGAGGCTAGCCTGAGAAGTCGAGGTGTTTGTCTAATGGATGACTGCTAAGATGCGAAATCAGCGATTCCGTTAAGCTGCGGAACGCGGCCGTTTTAGCAAGACCTTGTCGCACCCGGCTTAAGAAAATATTCAACGTCTTCGTTCCAAGGATCACTTCACTTATTTGCAAGTACGGAGGTAATGCAATTTCACCCTTTAGTTTCAACGTAGAAAGATGTTTGCCCGCTTTCTTCGCGAAACCCAACTCGTAGGGCACCCACCATGATTCAGCGGTATCAGCAGAGACCAGACACATGATATGGGTTGAGTTCGCGATGCCACGTTCGATGAACTGAGTGATACCGGCAGGATCGCCTCTCCTAACAGCGTTCTGTAAATCTGAGTCGTTTACATCAAGGTAGACGTCAATGTCTCCTAGCTGCGCTATGTAATTGCCGACGGCAACAGCTGCAGTTTTGTCGACGGATATGTGCGACAGAAAGATGCAGGGCTGATTGGCCTTGGCAAGATGACGGTTCTCGTAGAGAGCTCGGTTAACTCCGGGCATAGAATTCCCTTCGTCAGGCCATCATGGTTCTATGTCCAGCCACTCATCAAGTGCCCCTGTGTTCCATGCCAGCCATTGAGTTGAGCGGCCGTTCATCAGCGCATTCGGAATAGTCGCTTGATCCGAGACCTTCAGGGTCATCCCGTGAATGCGCTTCCAAGTGTCGCCCCCTGAGACTGGTTTCTTCATCTCGTAAAAGGTATTGATCTCCCAATCCACCCAGTCACTGTTATGAGTATTGTCCCCGACCCATACCATCAGCTTAGAAGCACGATCGAATTTTCTTCTGATTTCGTCACGAACCAGTTGGAACGGGCGTCCGACGGCGAATATTTGATCGGTTTCCTGTTCCTGTCGCGTACAGCGTCCTTTAGGGAATGACCTGAAAATCAGGTGGATGATTAGGGTTGTTCTTCAGCAATTTGAAGCCCGCGACCTGCTGTTGGTCGTCGTGATCATAGCTTATGAATGCATTGGCCGGCATGGAATCCCTCCCGACTGTTTCAAGCCTGGTTATTCTTGGCAAGCTGGAGCCGTGATAGCCCAATCAGCACCAGTTCGATGGCACGCTCAATGACCGATGTGTGAAAGAGTTCATTGTTCTCGTCCACCGTCAGAGCATTGTTGCGTGCGAGCCGCTCTCTACCTGTCTCGCGGAACGCGTTCCAGACGGCCGTTCTGTCCATTACACGGTCGTTGCGTGTGGCCAAATCCCGCTCCTGAGTGGGCGGCGCGGCATACAGGGACTCCAGCGGTGAAGGGCGGCAGAAATCATCCGGCATGGCATTCCCTTCAAAGGCAAGCATTACCTGTTCGGCGGCGCCGCCGAGGAAGCCTGCAACGTAAAGAGGCTTATTGTCCGTCACGGCAAGGAATGCTTCCTCGATAATTCCCGGATAGCGCCCGGCATAACCCGACCTACGGCCGCCGATGCAGAAGCGGGCATGGGAGGTACTGTTAAGTCGGCGGCGAAGGAATGTGAGTCCCCTCGCACGCACATACCGATAAAGCGGATTGTCGGGATCGGCGCGGCGTGCATCGGCTTCAACGGCCTGCAATTCTCTCGGAAGACCGGCCGGCTCCACGCGTAACGTCGAGCTGAGCTGTTCGAGCTCAGGACCGGAAAGATAAGGCGTATCCGGCCAAGGCACCAGGTTTCGTAAGAGGGGTTCGTTTTCTGCTTCGGCCTGCGCAGGAGACAGCGGGATGGGGGACTGTACTTGCCTCGCAAATCCGTACACCGCTTCCATGACGCCGTCCTCTCGCCAATCGTGGCCGAAAATCAAACTGGCTCCCTGCCCAAACAGCGCTGCGACTATTTGCAGCGTGACTCGGTTGACCTGGGCGGATGGGAACCCTCGTTGGGTGCTGTCATCGCTCTCGGAAACCGCCAGGTTCACGATACAACCTGCTAAGGGGCGTTGAGGGTATGTCACGGAGTCGCTCCTGTGGTTGCGGCGAGAGTGTTCGGAGTAGTCAACCTAGTTCCTTTCGGCGCACAGGCTCCGACGAGAGCGGCGGCGGCCTCGTAAGTGCCGGCACGCAATGGGGGATCGGGATAGAGAATCATGCGAGGGGTTGTGGCGGGCTGGGTTGATGCGGTCAAAGCATGGCATGCACGCAGAAGTGCGGACATGCTCGGGGCGAAGGAAAATACACGCAGCTCCAGCGGATTCGGCAGCGCCCCGGTTTGCTTCATTTGCTCTACTCTTCGCATAAAAACCAGGAAACGAAGTCCCTCCCGCAGCGCAAGAAAAAGAATCCGCAGAAGATTTCCATCAGGTATTCGGACTGTAGGAACCCGATCAAACGGGAGTGCGCCCGCAGGATGGTCCAGGCCGGTACGCGCTTCGACCAAAACCGCAGGTGTTGCATATTCATCGGCCCAGAGGACTTCCTGTTTGCACCAAAAACGGCTCTCGTACACTTCGGTGCGCAGCATCACAATGAGGGAAGAGCCTACCTCCCGTTCGAGTTCTCTTTGCCAGTCGCACCCTGCAGGAAGATCCGCAGCATCGTAAAAACTTTTCAACCAAGGAATCGAGTCGATCTGATGCTTCAGAGCATGGGCCAGCGGCAACCCGTCAATCTTTGCGTGGCTAATGAATAGGCGAAGATATCCGGCGGGCTCTGCCGAGACTCTCGGCAAGGCTTCGGCGAGGCGGACTCTGCATTCGTGCAGTACGCGGAGTGCTAGCATGGCTGGGCGTATCGCGGTCTCGCCAAGATCATGAGCCTGCAATAGCTGGTGATTGACGAAGGCAGGCCGCTTTGCTGTGTAGAGTCGTCCCACGCGTTCGTCCATTGCCACAGGCAGCATGGAATGGCGACCGTTGGACGCACTAGTGAGAGCCCAGCATCGAGCGAGCCAATCCCATAACGGATCGCCGCCTTTGTCCAGCAGCCCGCGGTCGATGAATACGACGGTGACTGTGTGACAGAAGGCGTCGAGTGCGGATGCGGGGTCAAGTACGGGAACCCCTGGGAAGATTTCCGATTGAATACCGAGATCATCACCCGTAGCAAGATAGTTGCCGGCTTCTTCTCCACCTTGGAATGCACGCAGAAGTGCCTTTTGATACGTGGCGACTTCACCGTCATCAGGATGCCGAAAGATGAGAATCTGAAGCGGCGCGACACTTGGCATAACGTTCTGAAACCGCCTGATTTTGGTCCGCACCTAAAATATGTGGTAGAAACCGTTAACGCAAGAACGGAAACGAGGGAGGCTAGAGCAACGTCATTTGTTTGTTGCGATCCGGTAGTTTGTACAAGCAGCGGATCTGATCAATGAATTCGGTCTGGCCTCCGTAGCTCGGATGACGGACTTGCACAACGTCGCTGACCCCGGCGAATCTGTCTGCGACTTTCGCTGCATCGTTTCCAATCGCGACTAACCGACGTGGGCGCAGCATTGTTATCAGCTCTGCGAGCAGAGCTTCGCCGGCCATGCGTTCTTTCTGACGGTGTGAGCGATTGGTGAACGGATCATTCGGTTCATGGGGGTGGAGCGGGAATACATTCCAAAGAAAAACAGCAGCCGGGACGGATACAAGCATGGTCCAGATCACCGCGGCGGTGCGCTCCGCCATAATCGAGCCCGTTGTGGCCCTCTCAATCGATATCTTCCAGCGCGCCGCGTGAATTGGCACGTGCACGTCGTCCGTCAGCGCCAGACCGGTGCGGCGGCCTCCCCTATGTCCCAGGTCCCGACCGATCCACAAGGCATCAATCTCGATCATGGAAGCCGCTTGAAGAAGCTGTAAGAGAGCCTGTGATCGCAGAGAAGGAGCGTCCTGAACATCATGGACAGCGCATCGGTCCGCGTAGGGATTAAAAACGTTCTCGAAGCTAAGTCCTTTGATAGAGCTTACGAATTCCGCTGGTCTCACCCCTTCCCTCCCTTCAACGGCAGATATTCGATGCTGCGTTTGGAGCGATCACCGACAACGATGCCACCTTTGTTGGCTCTTACCTGCCGGAAAACATCATATCCGCTGAGAATCGCAACCTCCCACAAACTTAACGGGCAAGTCTCAACCTCGTAACCCATAACGAACTGTTGAACGATCTTCAACAAATCAAACGACACCCGCGACTGCCCCTCGAAGTAATTCAAATTCTTCGCACGACCGAACATCCACGCGGTGAGTCCTTCCTCCACAACGATCGCCCGCCCGCCGTCCTGGGCCTCGTCAACCTTCGGATTGCTCTTGCGCTTCTGTTTAAGGAGAGCTCTGAAGGTCGGCGACCAGTGCAGGATAGCTGCATGAGCAAAATGAAATACGTCATGAAAGCGATAACCGTCAGGATCGCGGATGTTGTCCGTCAGCGGGTCGCCGACGAAAACGCCGTTCATGCGAAGGTAGCTGCGGCCGCTCACACGCTCGTCAATCGTAATCGCAAAGTGCATCGGCAGCTGCTCCTCTGCCGGAAATCCATCGTCGAAGTTCGGTAAGGATGAATAGTCGGGGGCGATGAAGCGACCTGTGGTTTTCCTGATGTTCTTGCGAATGACTTCGGCGAATGAGACGCGGACGGCACTAAGCGCTTTGAGATAGGAAGCGGCGAAGGTGGTAAGCGCTGAGCGCGCCGTATTCGGAGATGTTCGCACCGCGAAGAGCGCTGCGGCAGCTTGCCCTAATTCGAAGAGCGCAGAATCAAGCTCGGGAACGGTTAACGGTGTCGCAATTTGGGAAATCGGACTGTCGAGCAGATCGTTGGCCGCCACTAATGCGCTGTAGCTTCCTTGACGGGAAGCGTCGGCAAGGATCTCATCAAGTCTAATGTTCAGTCGTCGGCACAGGGCAGTCAGATACCAAAACGCATCCCCGAATTCCTCTTCAACCGCGTAACGGTAGCCTGCATACACCTCCCGTTCGCGAAGCTTTCGCGTTGTATTGCACGGGAACCGCCTCGCTGCCGAACCTCGCTACGGAAATGCACCGTCGTGGACTCAGGAACCGGCATGGCGGCCGCATCACCGTAAACGGGATGGCGACGATACTGAGAAGCCCGTTCTACGTTGGCCTCATGAGAATCGAGCGCACGGGACAGACGTTCCGCGGCGTTCACGATCCATTAGTCACGACTGATCTCTTTGAAAAAGCGCAGGAAGTGCTCGACGGCAAGCGTGTGGATCGTGCAACGAAGCACACCTTCACGTACAGCCGAGTGGTACGCTGCGGCAGTTGCGGATATTCACTGATCGGCGAGCGCAAGAAAGGCCACGTCTACTACCGTTGCCACAACCGGCCATTCAAGAATCCGACGATCTGCCCAGCCACATCAGTGCGCGAAGAAAGGATCGACGAAACCATTCTCGACGCTCTTTCGGACATAGCATTGACGGACGATGAGTTCCGGATGGCGCGCCGGTTCGTTGAGGAACGCAGGGATGCCGATCATCAGCAACGCAAACTCTCCGAACAGGGATTTCAGTTGCAAACCGCACAAATCGAGGCAAGGCTTTCGAAGCTGACCGACCTCATGATCGAGGGCACGATTGATCGGCCCCTCTATGAAACGAAACAGAAAGCGTTGCTTCTGGAGCAGGCGGCAGTGCGGGATCGATTGGAACAGATCAGGCGCGGTGACGGATTGGAATTCAGCGAGTTTGAAAAAACTGTCGAACTCGCAAAAAGCCCGTTATTGCTATACAAATCCGCGTCGGTTGAGAAAAAGCGTGAATTGCTGAAAACGCTACTGTCGAACCTGACCGTCTCATCCAAGAACGTAGCGATTAAGCTGTCTTTACCGTTCCGATTGATTCGAGACCGGGAAAAGAGTGAGGATGGTGGACCATATCGGGGGAGTTGTCGAACCTGGGAAATACTATTCAATCAAATTCAGAACTACAACGCGTCAGCCATCGATAAAGCCGAGGCCTAAGGTGGCTGTGCTTTCATAGTACGCAACTTCTTCCACAAAACAAGGTGGCGGGATTTGCGTCGAAACTTCCCCGTCCACGCATGAAGGCATTTTCTGGAATCTCCCATGAACCATTACGCCGTCAATCAATACCTCCGGAAAGGTGGCCGGAGTAGACATTCCACGCGGGTTCCCCGAGAACCATCGTGAAATGCGGGTTTTGGTCGTCTTTTCAGTTCTCCAGCGTCCGTTAAACTGATTTCACGCTTCGGCGTGTGGGCCTCAGCCGAAGTGCCGTTAATACGGGAAGGCTCTTTGTTGAAACCAGGAAATGGCTGGACCGCTTTCGTACATAGGTGGGAAGAACCGTCTGGCGAAGCGGGTCATTGAAATATTTCCGGAGCATCTGACCTACGTGGAGGCGTTCGCGGGCGGTGCGCAGGTTTTCTTCCGCAAGGAACCGAGCAAAGTTGAAGTTCTGAACGATCTCGACGGCGAGATCGTGAACTTCTACCGCGTCTGTCAGCAGCACTACGAGGAATTGCTCCGGTATTTCAAGTACGTGGTCGTGAGCCGGGAGTGGTTCGATCTTCTGAAACGAAGCGAGCCTTCGTCGCTCACCGACATCCAACGGGCCGCTCGCTATCTATATATATTGCGGAACTGCTTTGCGAGCCTGGTTCGCAATCCCGTCTATCACCGCAATGTGGTCCAACCACCGAGTTTCAACTTGACCAGCCTTCCCGAGCTCATTGAAAACGCCCACAAACGACTAGAGCGGGTCCAATTAGAACGCGCGCCGTACGAGGAGGTCATCCATCGTTTTGACCGCCCCACGACGCTCTTCTACTTGGACCCGCCATATTTTGGAAGGAAACTGTATCGCCATAACCTCGGCGAGGCTGATTTCGAGAAGCTGGCCGGGCAGCTCAAGAAAATCCGGGGCAAGTTCATTCTGTCGCTGAATGATGTGCCGGAAGTGCGGACGCTCTTCCGGGACTTTCAAATTCAGAGCGTCGAGCTGCATTACACGTCCCAAAAGGAAGCCGGCAAGCGATATAAAGAGGTGCTGATCACGAATTTTAAGCCGAAAGCTAATTCGTAACCTTCTCTCCTTATCTTTTCTTCCAAAACCCTTGCCGCCTCGCCGTTGCCTCAGGAGCCTGTCACCCTCGCTCCTGAGTTTTCGTGTGAGCCTTGCACGCTCGATTCCCTCGTCTCGTGAACCGAAACAGGAGAAAACCCGATGAACGATGACAATCGCGCCCCAATACCGTGTCCTGTATGCGGCAATGACGATATCGACACGCTGGTCTGGGACGATCCGGAAAGCGGAGCCCAATTCGTGACCTGCCTCGCCTGTGGGACCCGATACAACCCATTCACCGACGAATCGCAGTGGCCATCCTGAGGCACTCGCTTTCCGCACCTTCACGTCCTCTTCCTGAATCGTTCCTTCTGCAAATCTCCGCTGTCGTTCCCATGGGGGCCTGTCCACTCGGCCCCCTGGGTTTTCTTGCTTGTTACCAATAACGGCGACCCCACTCTGAGAATGAATCCATGATTCACTTCCTGGAACAACTCGTTGCCAGCATCTGGAATCGCCTCGCCCTAAGGCGACGCGGAGCACGGTTCGGGGGAGGAAGTCTCGACCTGGGATATCGGGTTACCGACGGCCGCCCGACGAAGAGCCGCGTAACACTCACGAGCCGCGAACGCATGCGGCATGTGGTCGTACTCGGCAAAACGGGCAGTGGCAAGAGCTACCTGCTCCGGCACATGAGCGAGCAGGACATCGAGAAGAACCGCGGATTCATCTACCTCGACCTGCATGGCGATGCGACGCCGTTTCTGCTTCGTCGCATCAATGCGCGAGAGCGCCGCGAGCATTGTCATCTGAGCGATCGCTTGATTCTCATCGATCCTGCCGACCCGATTATGTCGGTTGGACTCAATCCGCTGGAACAGGAATCCCCCGACTTCGTTGCCATTGCCGAGGTCGCAGAGATTCTGAAGCGTCATTGGGGGCTCGATCACTTCGGCGCTCGCACGGACGAACTCCTGAGGAATGCGCTGTTCGTGCTCTCGGCGAACCACCTGACGCTTATCGAACTCACGGCACTCCTCGCTGACAGCGATTTCCGTTCGGCCTGTCTGGGAAATGTCGCGAACGCAGAGGTGCGCCAGTACTTCGATCTCCGGTACGACCAAGCAAGCGAAGCGATGCAGGCCACGATGCGAGAGCCGATCCTCAACAAGACATCGGCCTTCACCGCCGATCCGAAGTTCCGGCACATCGTGGGCCAGCAGCATTCGAGCTTCTCGTTCCGCGAGGCAATGGACGAAGGTCAGTGGATCATTGTGAACCTCGCGAAAGGTCGGCTGGGCGCACAGGCGCTCACCCTGGGGAGCTTGATTTTCACGATGGTGAAGAACGCGCTCTTCGCCCGCACGACGGACCGCCTCTCGACAATCTACTGCGATGAGGTCCAGAACTTCGTCGGGCAAGCGAGCGAAATCGAAACTGTGCTTGCTGAATCTCGCAAGATGAGCACTGGCTTCGTCGCCGCCCACCAGTTCATGGATCAGCTCCCTTCGGAAATGCGCTCGGCGCTCCTTTCGGTCGGCACGCATGCGTTTTTCCAGCTCTCAAGCCAGGATGCCGCGCAGGTCTCACAGGCGCTGGGCGGAGGGCGTTCGCTTACCGAACGCCTCAAGAATTTGCCGCAGCGGTACGCCATCGTGAAGATTGGCGGCGACGACTGGTCCGAAGTGCGAGTGCCGACACTCGAAGACCCGCCGGTTGATTACACCGATCTCTTGAATCGGGTCCGCTACACCCGCGGTCGCGTGCGAGCCCACATCGAGCGCGACATCGCCGAGCGCCGCAACCGTCGGCACGACGCCGAAGAGGACCTCCAATGACCGGCGCCGCTGATACCGGAACCGTTATCACCGAGCGCGACCTCACTCTTCTGGGGGCGTTGTCCATCGCTCGGGTGCTCGATTGCGAGCAGTTCATGGTGGTGAGTCGATTTTCGTCGGTCCGGCGCGCGAATCGGCGATTGCTCAAACTCGTGCGGGCCGGACTCCTGCGTCGCTGGTTCGTGGGAACGGAGATGGGCGGCGTTAAAGCGCTCTACGGCCTCTCGCCCGAAGCGGCACGGCTGATCGGCGAGAGTTCCCAAGGCCTTCTTCCCTGGAAGCAGGACCGGGTGATCACGAGCAGCCAGTTTCTGGCGCATCAGCAATCGATCAATACGGTTTTCATTCAGGCACGATTCCAAACCTTGGCAGCCGATGCTTCGTGCGTTCGGTGGCTCAGCTTTCGCGAGCCGCTCTCAACTGCCGTCCCGCTCATTCCTGATGGGTACTTCGAAATCAAGCACCAGGGATCCATTCACCCAATTTTTCTCGAAGCGGACCTGGGAACCGAGAGCTCGAAGGTATGGAAGCGCAAGGTCGAGTGGTATCTCAAGTTCGCTCTCAACGGCGACTTTGAACGCAGGTTCGGAGAGAAACGGTTTCGCGTTCTCATCATGCTCCATTCCTCCCGCCGACTGGAGGTCGTACGAACCACCATCGCTCATAGGACTGACAAGCTCTTCTGGTTTTCAACCGAGGATCAGGTGCGAAGCGAGGGCATCATGGCTCCGATATGGCTTCGTCCGAGCGGGACGGAAAGGACACCCCTTCCATGAGGCACCAAGAGGTACGTAGTAGGACTTCGCTCCGGCGCGGAAAGGCTTGCAAATGCACACGAATTCAACGCCGGGACCGGGCCAATGCTAGCCCGGCCATTGGCCCGCCGATTGGCCCAGTCGGAACGATGAAACGAACTAGGCATCTTCCATGAAATTTTGCTACCAGTGCGGTAGGGCATCGGCGGGCGATCCGCCCTTCTGCTCGAAATGCGGGCGCAGCTTCGACGTACGGCTTTGTCCCCGGATGCACCAGAACTCGCGGTATGCCAAGGTGTGTTCCCGGTGCGGCTCCCACGAACTCTCTGAGGCTCAGCCGCAGGTTTCCTTCTGGTGGAAGGTTCTGGAATTCCTCGTGAAGGCCGGCTGTGGAGTCTTCCTCGTCTACGTCTCGCTGACCGCCCTTGTCGACCTGCTCCAGCGCCCGCAATTCCAGGCCGGATTGCTGGTTATTGCAGTCGTGGTCGGCCTTCTCTGGTGGGCATGGAGCCAGTTGCCCGAGTGGTTTCGCAAATTCGTTTGGCGCTTCCTGAAGCGAAAGGAGCATGACCGTGAACGCTAGCCTGAACACTTTTCCGCTTCATTCGGCGGGTGTGAGCAGTAGTGAGCCCGCACATGGGGAAACACTTGGCGCACCACTCAGCATTCAGGAAGTCGCGGCCTTGCTTGGCTGCTCAGCCTGGACCGTCCGCCAGCGCTATCTCAGGCAAGGCTTGCCACACCTGCAGGCCCGACCGCGCGGCAAGCTCGTTTTCTTCCGCGAACAGGTCATTGCCTGGATTGAAAAACGACAACGACTGAAAGGAGGTATCTTGCGGTGACTCTTTATCGGCGGAGCCGGAAGTACTCGATCCAACTGTGGGTCGATGGCGTCCGGCACCTCAAATCCACAGGAACGACCAACCGGCGCGAGGCCGAAGCGATCGAACGTGAGTTTCGCGAAGAGCTGAACCGCCGGCGTCACCAGATCCGTGAGGCATCTCCCGAGATGACTTTTGCAGATTTGGCGGCTCGCTTCCTGGCCGATGGCTCACCGCGTCCCTATCACCTCGACCGCCTGAAAGCGCTGCTTCCCCATTTCGGCGAGCGACCGATCGGCACCATCTCTAAGGTCTCGGTGCGGGAATACCGTGCCGCGCGGCGGAAAGAAAAGCCGAAACTCTCCGAAACCACCCTCAACCGCGACATCGAGGTTCTCCGCCATCTTCTTTATTGGGCGATGGACGAGGGCTTCATGGCCGCGAACCCCTTGGCTCGCCTGCGCCTGCCGAAAGCGCGCCGTAAACCGAGGCCGATTCTCACCCTCGCTGAGGAGAACAAGTTGCTTTCGGCCGCAGCACCGCACATGCGACCGATCATTATGGCGGCGCTCGATGCGGGAATGCGGCGGGGCGAACTCCTTACCCAGCGACTGGAGCACGTTGACGTTGACCGCGGCGTGCTCCAGGTTACGCACTCAAAAACCGCCGGCGGGGAGGCCCGTGAGATCCCGCTTACCGCGAGACTCATCGACCTCTTTGCTACCTCGAAACGCGACAAGCCCGAAGGCCTGGCCTTCACCTTCAAAGGCCGTGCCATCCAGCGGATCAAAACTGCCTGGAAGGCGGCCGTGCGAAGGTCCGGCATCCGCCAGCTGCGCTTCCATGACCTTCGGCACACCTTCAATACCCGAATGATGGAGGCCGGAGTTCTGCAGGATGTGAGGAAGGCGATCATGGGCCATTCTTCGGGCGAAGAAGTGAATTCCCTCTACACGCACGTTGAGCTGCCGATACGGCGCGAGGCCATTCGGAAGCTCGAAGTATGGATGGAGGCTGAACGAAAGAAGCTGCAACGACAAACTGAAGGAGAACCACATGGAAAGTCCGAATCAACCGACCAACGAAGAGCTGATCGCCCTGATCCGCTGGGATTCACGGCGGCAGACTGAGTCTGCTCTCGCAAAACTGACCGAAGTGCTCGATTGCCTCCGCGATGACAACCATCTGGGAGCACTCGGCGCATTCCGCTCACTCGACGAAGACATGGCTCGCCTGAAAGTCTTCCTTGCTCGCATCGCGTGGCTTACCGGCCTAGGAGGAGCAGTTCAAGGTCGTAGCTCGTAAGTGGACAGGGAAAACTGGCACCAGAGTTAGTCAAAGGACGAAAAGGAGAGAAATGATGTGACCGATAAAGAATCGCTGAAACTCATTGTTGTCTACGACCGCTCTCGTAACGAGTGTGCCGTCGTATCGCATAACCAGACTCCGGAGGCAGTTCAGAGCTACCTCGACCAATGGAGCCGTCATCTTCGGTCAGAGTACTCGTTCGTTGTGCTCGACCAGACGAAAGCGCACCAGACCGAAGACGCGCAGAAGTGCCGGGCGTGCCGCGAGACCGTTGTCCGCTCGGCCCACATCCAACCGCAACCTACTTTCAAAAGGAGGCAGAAATGACCGCAGCAGCAAAATCACCGGGCCGGACCTCGTCGCGGCCCACACCGGAACCGCCGGCACCAGCGGCACCAACCAGCGGCACTGGACGGAAGCCGTGGAAGAAGAAGACTCCCGTCGAAATCTTTGCCGGTCAACTCGAACGTCTGCGCACGGACGTTCAGGAAAAAGAAGAAGAACTCAAACAGGCCAAGAGCCAACTGCAGAAGCTCGAGGAAGCGATGAAGCTCCTCGAATCTGCCTAGTACCTTGCTTTACGGAGTTTGCCCCAGGGCACGCTCCGTTTTTATTACGGGCGAAGATGACTCAGCTTCTATTCGTGCTGCCGGTACTCGTGATGGTAATGATCGGGACCCTCATCGCGGCGCAGGTTCTCAGCCTCGAACAACTCGGGAGCAGTATCTGGCGCGCCTTTGTGCTCATTGCCATAGTTTTCGTCACAGCCTGGTTCCTGAAGGCCGTCGTGTTACCGATATTGGTTTGCACCCTCGTACTGTTGAGACATGCGATGGTCGTGTTCCTAATGCTTGTGGTCGCTGCGGCGGTAGTGCTGCTGTGCTGGCGCTTGTTGAAATCCGGGAACCGGAACACGGGAAACCACGCGAAAACGGAGGAGTGAGCAATGAAAAAAGCATTGGAAAGCTGGATGTCGGAAGACTTCGAAAAACTTGGAGCGGAGACGATGCGCAAATGCTGGGACGTGCGGCAGGCCGCCAGTATCTGCGCTCCAACGCTAGAGGCCTACGGACTCAGATTGAAGCCCTTGCTGAAGGAGCTGCAATCTGCGGAGGCGACTTTGAAACACCAGGCTAGCGCGTTGCACAGCATTCTCTATGAACGCCTCATTCCCGCGAGCGATGCGCACATGCTGGCGCATAGCCGAAGGCTCAAGATTGTCGCCTTGTTCACGGTTCTTACCGCGCTCGGTTGCCTAGTTGGCAACGCCTCCACCTTTTATCTAATGGGGGCCGGCCCCCTGCTCGCGATTGCAGGTGCTTTCGGCATGACCGCGATCCCGCTCGGTATTGGCCACCTCGCCTATGAACGGCTCATTGCCGCGAGTAGAGGCCTGCAAGCGCTGGTTGTTCTTGTCGTGGTTGTACTCTTTGCAGCCGGCATCATCATCGTCGGACAGGGTCGGCGTGAAATGATTGATCGCTCGATCACCACCCCGACCGTGAGTTCCTACGTCGATGGAGAAGGCTCGGAGAATAATCAGCCGATCGAGCAGCCGAAGTCGGACCCGTCATCGGGGGATAAGATTCGCCGCACTCTTGGCGAAGGCATATTCCTCATCGTGTTGGCCGCTGAGTTGGGACTTGCCTACCTTGTGGGATGGTTTATTGAACTCTACAGCGATCCCTATAACACGGCGTGGCGAAGGCTCCAGCACATAAGAAGGGAATTGTCGGAACTAGAGTCTAGGATCGCAGAACTCGTACATGCACCGGAAGTGGCCAAGAAATGCTGTCTCGCGGGAATTCTCACGGCCGAGGCCGAGCGGCCTCGGCGTCATCCTCCGTATCATCAGGCGCTCACACTTCTGCTGGCGATCGCGTTCTTTTTCGCCCTGCCGCTGCACGCTCAAACTGTCGAGCACTACGAAGGAATTCTGATCGACACGAGCGCCTCGATCTCCCGTGGCGGTCGGACCAATGAACTCTTTCAGCAATACTTGATCGCCGCGAGGAGAACTCTCCTCAGTGAGGCGCCAAACTCGCGGGTCTGGGTGTGGAGCATCTCAGCCAATTCCTTCGGCGGAGCACATGAGATCCTGAAAGGTTGGACTCCGGACGCGCGCGGCGTCTTCACCGACGACCTTAATCGCGCTCGAATTCAACTGGCTTCTACTTTCGAGCGAAAATCGGCAACGCTGGCACCCCTTGCAACCTCGACCGACATATTCGGTGGACTTTGGCATCTGAAGGCTCTCTTTGAATCAAGTCAGACGTTACACGCTGCGAGAGTCTCCAGATCCATTGTCATATTCTCCGACATGATGAACGAGACCAGAGCGTTTCCCATGCCGGAATTGCTCGAACTAGGACCCGAACAAATGCTGGAGCGCGCCAGGGCCGATGGGCTGATCGTGCCACTTAGTGGCTATAGAGTCTATGTGCGCGGTGCATCAAACGAAGGCCTGAATCCCAAGAGTTGGAATATCGTGAAGACTTTCTGGATTGGGTACTTCCAAAGAACAGGCGCAGAGCTAGAATCCTACTCCGTAGATTGCAGCGTGGAACCTTAAGCTCACGTCACTCATGTTGATATCTGTGTACGGCGGAGATTGGTTGGCTTTCCCACGCGACATGCGGCATGTGACTTCGTGTATTATTCGAGACAACCGTAGTCCAATTCTTCCCCATGAGAGTCAACTGAATGACCGATCTAGGTGCGGTACTAGAGCAGTTGAAACAGGAACGAACCAGGTTAGATAGGGCAATTGCGGCTTTGAGCGAAGTAACAGACAGGACGCGGGCAAAATTGTCCAAGACTGGCAGTCGGCCCAAGCGTCAGTTATCTGTAGCGGCTCGTAAGCGGATTGCCGCAGCTCAACGTGCTCGCTGGGCCAAAGTTAGGGCGGCAAAGAAAGCAGCCTGAGCGGAATAGAAAGGCACGGCCAGGACCCGTGCCTTTTCTTCTTCCAGTGTCAATCGGTGAATCGAAATTTACCTGAGCTGCAGGATTAGAAAACCTAAGAATTCACCTCAAAACGCGACTTGACCAGCAGCTAGGGGTATTCCAAGCAAGTCTGCCGTTGAAAATGACTACGCGGAAACTTCGTAACGGCCGCACGGTTCTCCGTATCGGTTCGGATTTCGTAACAAGGAATATTTTCCCCGTTGACAGACCGCGGAAGTGGTAGCAGAATTCACGGCACCCCATCCTCTAGCAACTGACTGGTGCAATTCGTCGGTTGCTAGTTGCCGAATCTGCGAACGCACGAACTGGACAATCAATAACGTTATTGAGTCGAGCGATGTGCCATCTTTTACCGTGCAGTGCCAGAGTTTTGTTGCCGTGCCTGATTCTGGTCATCGGGCTTTTCTTAAACTCAGAAAACGCAGCCGCGCAGTCCTGTCGTGGTAATCCGACCCAGGGCTGCACAAGTCCTGGAGCCGCGTGTACGGCCTCGGGTGGTGCGCACGGTGTTTGCACCAATGTTCAGAACCTGCCACCTGGGGAGCGCGAATGTGCCTGTATGGCACCTCCCGGAGATGCGTGTCGGGCCGTCTGTCCGGTCAATGCTCCTCTAGCCAACCGTCTTTTCTACATTCACGACCTTGGTCATCGCTGCATCGATGTTGGATCACCAGCCTCTTGGACCCAAGGCATCCCCGTCCTCATCAATGCGTGCAATGGTACTGCTGCCCAGCAAATCCGGGTAAAGGAAATCGACAGCAGTCACGACGTGGGGCTTTCCGTCGATCGTCAAATACCCATCGCGACAGTGAGTGCTTCGGCGACGGGTATTGTAGCGCCGCCCGTTGCGGTCGGATTCTGCCTTGGGGTGCATGGAGGGGCGGTAACCCCCGGCGCTGCACTCGAGCTCCAGGTTTGTAACGCTCTGTCTCCCGCGCAACGCTTTGCTTTAGATGGGGATGCGATTCTTATAGGTTCGCAATCCGAGGCCAAAGTTGCGCGCGACTTTGTGGTTGAGCGCCAGAACGGTTCGACGGTTCAGCAGACGCCGCTGGTGGTAGCCAAGCACGATTTGTGGGAGGTGGAACCTTTGCGCATCGACGCGCGATATTTCCGCTTCAACGCCGTCGATGGGTCGGGTTCGGCGCCCACATCAGGATTTCTCACGGTCTCCGACGAAACACATCTCGTTTGTGCCGCGCGGTGCGGTTGGGGAACGGTTGTGCAGATTGATGACCACGATCCACTGGAACTCACCTCGTTACCTTCCCCGGGCATCGGAATCGCTGATGGGACCACGATTCGGGGCTACCGGAGCTCTACATACCAGGGACCAGAAATCCGAACCTGTGTCCTTGCTCCCGACCAGGGCGAATGGGCCGCCTTCGCGATCACTGGTCACGCTGTACGGGTGACTGGGCTGCGGCTACACGGGCCGAATGCAGATTCGCGGTGTGGGAAGGATATCGAAAATCACTCTAGCGATGAAAACGGCATATCCGTCGCGCCAGGCAGCAATCCATCAACGCCGAGCGCGTGGCTGGACCGTCTGGACGTATCTAACTGGCCAGGTTCTGGCATCAGGATAGACGGCGGTGATCCTACGTCCACACCCGGCACTGTATATCCATATCAACCATTCGCGAGTGTGGTCGCCAACTTGATCCACGACAATACGTACGGATCTAACACTCAGAACAGCGCGTTTATGCAGAACCGCGCGAACATCTTCTATTCACACGAAAATCAACCGGTTGTATCGCGGATTATGGGCTGCGGTGGCGGCTATGCGGCAATGGACAACCTCTTTCTGACCGAGTCATCTCACATCTCCAGCGACGACGTTGACATGCACGGCAGTCTGAATCCTGGGCACTGGAACGGTGGAAAGGCTGGAGATTACTTCGACGTCGGCTCGAACACTTTCCTTCTCAAGGACAAGGACAACTTCGTCGCCAATGTCAACCAACGCGGTGCTTCTTGTCGATTTACGAATATCCACGACAATGTCTTTGTCCGCTCCGCGACAGGTGCAATTCATGATCCTTACCCTCCAGCCCCGACCGAATACGCCAATACTTTCAATGCGCAGGACCCTACGCAAGGAATGCTTCTCCCAGTTGGAGACTTCGATGGTGACCGAATCGATGATGTTCTACTGGCGACAGGGGCTGCCTGGTACTACTCGTCGGGTGGACAGACGGAATGGCGCTACCTGAATCGCATGCCCGAGCGCGCGTCGGCTCTGCTGTTAGGGGATTTCGATGGAGATGGTCGCACCGACGTAGCAACGCTTCACGGCTCCAACATTGATATTTCGTGGGCAGGTGTCTCAACATGGCAGACGATCAACGTGACCGCATGGCCTGTATCTGATTTGGCCGTCGGTGATTTCGATGGTGACGGACGCGCTGATCTCTTTCTGGCGACCGGCACACAATGGTTCCTTGCATCTGGCGGCCGGAATTGGGTACCGTTTTCAGGTTTCAGCGATGCTATGTCCAATCTGCGCTTCGGTCACTTCACAGACAAAACCAAGATGCAGATCCTGCGTGCACATAACCATCGTTGGGAAGTCACTGAATGGGGCATGGCCTCCTGGACTGATATCGGAGAAGCAACCACCGATTCGGTAGCCGGACTCGTCGCGGGTGATTTCAACGGCGATGGCTTTACAGACCTAGCCCGCTCGATAACACATCCGCTTCCTGTTCCCCCGCCATCACCGGGATCGTTCCTGCCTTATGACTGGCAGTACACGTCTCCCGGTCACGGGAGCTCGTGGACTGGCTTTGGGACCTATTCCACTCCCATGGCTGCGATCCTTAGCTTTGATGGAGAACCCGTGACTCGAGTAATCCTGTGGGTGAATGACAAGTTTTATTACAGCCGAGGTGGTGCACTACAACCGCTCAGTAGACAGCCGATGCGGTGAGATGCACACCAACGACTACCATCGGTTGGGCTCGAACCCAGGCCAAGAGGCCTTCCGTTATGAACGTAAATGGTTGATCGGCAGCAAAGAATTGGCAGATATTAAAAGCCAATAGGAAAATTATGAAAACCTTCAAGCTTGTGGCGATTGGACTAGGGCTTGCTTTGTCTAGCGGACTCTCCCAGGCACAGAATAACTGTGGGAACCAGGCGACGCTGCCAAAGATTACCAGCACCGCAATCGTCAGCCCTAGTGCACTGACCGGATTAGGAGATGCCTCAGTTGGTTGGAACCCGGACTTCGGCCGACTTGAGCTGAGCGGGATTGAGTACGTGGCTGGTGATGCGGTTCGAATCCAACTGGTCACCGATGGATGCACTGATATTAAACAAGTCCAGGTGGGCTCGTTCGCCATGACGCCAGCGACGCCTTATTCTGGGTCCGGAGGGAACTACCATTGGTATCACTCCATCGACACACAGAATGATTCGGCCGGCCACGGATACTTGATTTGGGTGGGTTACCCGATAGTGGCTGATGGTTCGACGGAACAGGTGAGCGTTACCGTCGTGCGCTCCGGAGGGACTGGGACCGCCGAATACCAATTTCCGCTCGTTCATGTGAGGCGGGTCCAGCCCCGGTTCACCGATGCTGCGTCCGGATATTCCGGCACGGAGATCTACAATACGTTTGCGGAAGCCCTCCTCAAGAACTTTGGACCGAGTAATTCAGTCAATGTCAATGGAACACGAATATATAACTATGATCCCAAGAGCCTAAGCGTTTACATAGACCCTACGGGAATCTGGTTCAGTTTTTCATTCAATGTCGACATTTCGTGCCAACCAAGGGTGAAGCTTACTGGCACCTTCATGATCGAGACCAATCGCAATACCAACGAAAAGCCACCGCTAACTGTCAACTGGGTCAACCCAGTTGCGAAGAACCATGACTATACCGCGTGCGAGATAGCAACATCCGTGATACAAAACATCCTGCATTACTTTTCCTGCGCGACTGCCCCGAGCTGCTACATACCTCCTTACCCGCCCGGAGCTGGGTCCGTGCAACAGGCACTGACTGAAGAGATCGAAAGTGCCTTGAATTCGAAGAATTCCGTGCCCCTTAGTACTATCCGGGGCTTTCTTGACGGCGCGACAACGCAAACTGATCAGCTGCTGATCAACTTTACGCTACAAGCCCCTTCTGTCGAGATTGACGTCCCGTACGATGCTTTCGACATGAGCCGAACAGCGACACGATTGCCTCCGAATCAAGCGATAGCTTTAGTGGCAAGCGGACTGGGTATGCGCGATGATATTGCTGAGGGGACCCCGCAGAGCAGGCTCTCATCTGGCCCGAACGGCGTGCCTCTCCACACCGGTGCGGCCTTTCCGCTTGAACAGACGGTGACTCGCGATGGAGCGCTGGTGGACAACGGCGCTCAGGTCGCCCAGTTACTCGCCGAGTTCCCCACAGGCCAGATCGTGCCCACCGAGACCGTGCCGACTGGACCAATGGATTTCCGTTACACGGCTGGGTGCGGCTTGACGGGGCCGGCGGTCGAACCGCTCAAGGGTATGCCCCAGATTCGGCTTGGAGTGAACGACACGAAATCCGATGCGCAGCGTCTTCGGTCTCTCGACGCGCTCGGATACAGCGTGCGTCTTTTCTTTGGTTTGCCCTTCGGAGTTCCGGGAACCGCGTGTACTAGCTCGTACAGCCCGCCGGTGAATCGATAACTGGTTACAGCTACAAAATCGTTTACAGCAACGTAGTGCTTACTAAGCGGAGCGTTGGAAATACCGATCCTTTAAGCGGGCCGCTCGTGAATTCTAAGGGCGACGTGCTACCGCCGCACCAAATGCTCAGAAGACCGACTTCGCGTCTCTCGAAATGTTGACTGAAGTCGAATCGCTAGGGAACAGTTACTTGTACGGTCCCGACGTTCTTTGTCACTCCATCCGAAGCGGCCTGCACGGTCAAATTGAACGACGTATTGCCGCCACCACCACCCCCGCCACCGCCCCCACCACCACCGCCGCTACCTCCGCCCCCGCAGGAAGGTAGAAGACTGATAACCGCGAGCAGCATCAGGCAAGCGAAGAGGCGCCGGTGTTTTTTGTGGTTGAGAGCCGGCGCTATAAATATTCCGAAAACTGACGAGATCAGGACGAGTGCCGTCGGTATAGTCGGGCGTTTCCTCTGTTCTTGCGAGCGTTTCAGGTCCGGCTTCGTAGTTACCGTCACAGTCAGCGTTGCAGCTGTTCCTCCCGACGACGGTGTTACGGAACTCGGGTTGATCCCGCAGGTTGTGCCACTGGGGGCACCGTTGCACGACAGTGAAACAGAGTCAGTGAACCCGTTTACCTCCGTCACGTTAATCGTTACCGTGCCGGACTTGCCCACTGCAACCGAGAGAGAATTCGTCGACAGACTTGCATTGAAATCTCCAATGTTGAGCTGGGCCGAGGCGGATCGCGTGACAATGCCATTCGACACTCCCACTGTGAAGCTATAGGTGCCAGTTGCCAAACCATTCGTCTGGATCGCTGGGCCAAAGCCATAAATGGAGTTTCCCACCGTGCAGACACCTGGACTCGGAATCCCGGTGCAAGTGTAAGTAAAGCTCGCACCATAATTATTGATGGATGTTACGTTCAGAATGTAATTCGCCGTCTGTGTTTTCAGCACAGTCTGGGAACCGGGAGAAATGCTCACTGTGTAGTCGCCAACTCCGAGCGTTTCGCTGACAGTAGAGGTAATCGTTCCATCCGTACCCGCAATCGTGAAGGGAAAGATACCAAAGGGTGTGCTCGAAGTGGTGTTGACGATTACCGACGTGCCGGTACTACCTCCACGACCAACTGTCAGTGTGCTGGAACCGAACTGACACGATGCGCCTGCGGGCAGGCCCTGGCAACTCAGGCTGATCGTCGTAGCGTACCCCGCCAGTGAACTCATCGAGAGCTGGTAATCTGCTGTAGGTTCGCCCGGGAACGTTGCCTGCTTGTTCCAGTATGTGGACAACACAACACCATACTGGCCTTGTGCCGTCGCCTGAGTTCCATATGCAGTAGATGTGACGCCGTTCAACGTTCCCTGAATCCAGAAAACATGGCTGGAGTTAAAGGAATTTCCAATGGTGAACTTGACATCCTGCGTCAGTGACCCGGCAGGAATCGTAACGGTGGCCGGAATGCTAATCGCCGGATCGCTGGCGGCCAAGCTTACTTGTGTCGATGTGGAGGAAACAGCGGCCAGAGAAACCTGCACGGAGCCACTGGTACCGACGACTGGATCAGCTACGAGTGCCAGTTGAACCGGCATTCCAGGTCCAGCAGGGATGACCTGAAACGACGACGTGTATACGTCGCTCTCGATCAGGTCTGTCCGCCCGTCTCCAGTTACGTCGAATGCCGTGGTGGGTCGGGAATCGTTGAGAAAATACGTCTGATACGTAGGGGTGAACGTGCCATCACCATTGCCGAGCAGAAATTGAACGTAATACGTGCGGGTCTGATAATCACTGGCCGTTTGGAGGGCGGCGAGATCTGGGATTCCGTCGCCATTGAAATCGCCGAGCCATACCGGAAAGCGACCTCCTGATGTCGTGCCCAATGTCGTCGGATTCGCAGTTGTGCCGCTGTAAGGAGCATAGGAATTGGCGAGGACAAAGGTCCCATCAGATTGGCACAAGTAAATGGTGAACTTGGGGCTGGCGAGTCCGTTCGGATAGTCGACTTCCGGCTGCTGGTTATCGATGACGTCCGGCCTACCATCGTGGTTCAAGTCAGCTACGGCGGGATTCGTCAGATTCGGGATTACCATTTTTGCCGGTGCAAAAGTGCCGTCGCCATTTCCTAGAAGTTCGTAGACATCGTTGCCCTGAAACGGCACGACATTGCCGTAGAACCAGACCAACAAATCTAGTTTTCCATCGTTGTTAAAGTCCCCCACCCACAAGCCTTGGACCCAATGTCCGGCGCTGTTAGTGTTGAAGGCAATGGGAGTCTGCGCTGCGAATGTTCCGTCGCCATGGCCCAGATAAATCGTGATCGTAGCAACCCCAGTCTGAGAGGCAGGCGCGGCGATAGCTAAGTCGAGGTTTCCATCGTGATTGAAATCGCCCGCCGCGAGAATCCCGCTCAGAGCAGGACTGGTGATCTTTGGGCTCCCAAAGCTGCCGCCGCCCGTGTTGGGCGCAAAGACGAGTTGCGGACTGGCGCCTTCGCCAAAATAGGATGAAATAGTAACGATGTCGGGGCGGCCAGAATTTCTGAAGTCACCGAGCAAGAAATCCGTTATTTCGAAAGTCCCTTCGCCGACAGGCGAGTAAGTCGGCGCCCCGAAGTGTCCCGTGCCATCGTTGAGCATAACCGTGGCTTGGTTCGCATTCGGGTACCCGGCCCCGACTTGCATTAGGACGAGGTCCGGATTTCCGTCTCCATTCACATCGATCGGGAAGAAACTGCTGATTGGCGCGTTGACTGGACCGGATTCGATGCCGCTGTAGTAGCCGGTATACTCGCCTTGCGGAATCCCGAATCCACCTTTGCCGTCATTCAAGAAGATTGTCGACGAGTCACTGTCCTGATTGGCCGTGATGATGTCAGGATGTCCATCTCGATTGAAGTCGGCGACGGCTAATCCAAACGATGTTTGTCCGCCTCGGTATACATGGGCGGGTCCAAAATGTCCTTTTCCATCGCCGAAATGCACTGCGAGCAAGTTACCGGCGACCTGTCCGTAGCCCGTCTCAGCATAGATTCCCGAATAGACGAGATCGAGGTTACCATCTCCGTTTACATCGACCAATGCGGCAGCCCACGCAAAATCACCTTCGCCTTCATAAAATGAAGGAGGCTGGAACGTACTGTCGCAATTGCCGAGGAACACCGTTGCAATGCCCAGATTGCTGAAATCAATAACATCGGGACACCCATCTTCATTCACATCGCCTGCCACCACCGTCAAAGGCCAAACCCCAGCCAGACCTACGCTCAGGTCTATGGGCTGGGCTTCCTTGAAAAGCCCGGTGCCGTCGTTGATGAAGACGATGGCACCCGCGCCCGGATCAACCACAACGGCATCTGGCTTGCCGTTCTTTTCGAAGTCAGCCACGACTAGCGACTCCGGTGTCTGCACACCAAAAGTCAGAGGCGGCGCGAAGATAGGATCTCCAAATCCTCCGGTGCCGTCGCCCATCAGCGATACCAGTGGACCCGCAGACGGATCATTCGCCAAAACTCCCGCAAGCACGTCCAGATGGCCATCGTTGTTCAGGTCAGCTATCGCGAGTGAAATAGGAGCGCCGGTTACAAAATACGTCTTTTCCTGAGCGAAGGTCCCGTCACCGTTCCCCAATAGAACGCCGATGCTCGCACTGTCCGCTTCGGCCACAACGATGTCGAGTTTGCCGATGCCACGAAGATCGGCCAGCGCAACCGCAATCGGAGATTGTCCAGTGAGCGATATTACCGTTGCTTGGGTGAATGTACCGTCCCCGCGTCCCAAATAAACCCACACATTGTTGCTGCCCCCATTGGCTACGACCCAGTCTGGAATGCCGTCACCGTTAAGGTCCCCGGCTGCAGCCGCACTCGGAATATAGTCGGCAGGCAACAGCGGACGCAGTTGCAATCCCGCCAATGGCGGCGGATTCGGCGGAGACATCGGTCCAACGCCCCCGCCAAGCGGGTTCGACAAAGCGGGATTTGAAGCGGGCAGCGGCGCTTGCGCGCGCGGCCGGGAAAACGCCTTCAAGTAGCCTGGTCCCGCTCGCTCCGTGTATTTCCATCCCAGGAAACGAGTAGGTACACCAGGCGTCATCGGCGAAGATCCGCCGAGACCGATTGACAGAAAGGGTGCCTGCAGGTAAGCCGCGGTCTGCGGAAGGATCGTGAACGTCAAGGAATTCGAAGTGCCCCCCCCGGGAGGGCCGTTCACGACGCTGATTTGAACCATGCCCGGCTGCTGGATCATCGAGTATGGAACACCGACCTCCAGTTGGTTGGGATTGAAGGAGAAGCTTCCCGAGCCCTGAAGCGGCGTACCGTTCCAGTAGACCTGCGCTGCCCCGAATCCAGTGCCATTGATGGTCAACGTGAAGCTGAAGGATCCTGCGGTCACTGAGGTTGGCGAGATCGAAGTGACCGTCGGCGTACCCGTCGAAACCGGGATCGTAATGGAGTTTGATTGTCCGCCGCCGGGGGCCGGATTTGTGACCCAAACGTAGGTACTGGAGATCACCTGCGCAATGGTTTGAGCCGGAATCTCGGCGGTCAGTTGCGTGCTGCTCACATAGGTGGTGGGCTGATTGTGAAGATTGAAATTCACCGCCGATGTTGGCACAAAACCCGAGCCAGTTATCGTAAGTGTGTACGAAGGTCCATCGAGCGGCACGGTGGTTGGTGATACCGACGTGATCGCCGGACTCGGGTTGTTCGGAGGCGTGGCACTGCTGAGACTCCACGACAATGCTGAACCGCCGAGAATGACGGGATCATTCCACGTCCACATTGTTCCCATCGCCGGCGAGACCTGGACGCCAACCGTCGCTTCGGAGCCAGCGGCTTGAAAATAACAATAGTCGGCAAAAGATGTGTTCGCGTACTCGAACAAAATATCGCTGCTCGACTCCGAGAACACCACTTCGAACGTGACCGTCGCCGCAGGGTCGTCGTGGCAGAGAAAACTTCTGACGTTCCTCCACTCTACGACCAATTGCCTGTTCAGCGTGGTGCCCACTATCTCCCAATAAACATTTTGCGCCGAGCCGGTGACGGGATACAGATCCATCCAGAACGGCGCAACCAAAGTGACGGGAACTGGCGCCTGACCGGGAATTGCACTGTTAATGAAGGGTGAGTATCCGTCAGTGAAGCTGATCGTGCCATTGCTGCCCACCTGCAGATTCGTGAAGCTGCCGCCCCCGAACGGAATTGCAAACGGTGACGTGACCTGAGCAACTGCGTCGTCCTCTAAATTGAGGTTCGTCCCCGTGATGCTGACATAGTTGTAAGAGGTCGTTGTCGCGACGTAGCTGTTCAGCACTTCTGCGGAAACTGAATGCCCAGAAGGAAAAGCGAGTGCGTAGCTGCCGATTGCCGTTGGTGTCCATTGGGCGGTGTAAACGCCGTCACCGGCAACCTGATCAGAGCCAGTTCCATCGTCGACCAATGAAATGACTTGTCCGCCAGGAGACACAGTGACTTGCACATTGCCAGCAGGTTGTGCGCAGTCTACGTTGAGGACTTCAAGAGTGACGGGATTTCCGGTCGTGGCAGCGATTGCATCATTGACAGGCGCGAGTCGCGCCTCCAGTGTCTTGCCCGAACAAGTCATCGAGCCATTCAGATTGAGCCGCGTCCCAGAGATCGTTTGCGACAGGGAGGAGCGGGCATCACCTCCGGTGAACAGCAGATTCTTGATTCCCCGCCAGTCGAGAGACGAGTTCTGCGCCGCCAATAGTGCGACCGCTCCGGTTACATGCGGCGTCGCCATCGATGTGCCCGACAGCACTTGATAATTGCCGCCCGGCCACGTACTGAGAATTTCCTGTCCGGGAGCGCCAAGATGGACAGTATGTTGTCCGATGTTCGAGAAATCGGCTACCGCGTCGGTGCGCGTGGTCGCCGCGACCGAGATTACATTCGGCAACGCCGTATTTGCGGGATAGGTCGGAACAACGTCATTGTTGCTGAATTCATTGCCCGCAGCGGCGATGAAAAGAATTCCAGCTTGCATTTGCGCCGCGATCGCGTCGTTTAGCGCCTGCGAATACTGAGTTCCTCCCCAGCTATTATTGGTGGCCACTATGTTGTAACCACTGTTTTTCATCTGCAGTACGTAATCGAGGCAGGAGATCGCGTCGGAAGTTTGCCCGCTTCCAGTGGAATCGAGGAACTTGCAGGACATCAGCTGCACGCTCCAGTTAATTCCAACCACGCCCAGGCCGTTATTGCCGGCAGCTCCGATGGTGCCGGTAACATGCGTGCCGTGCCCGTTGTCATCGAAAACATCCATGTGGTTAGAGATTGTCGATATGCCGTAGCAACCGTTTGTTCCGTCGTCGATGCCGTTGCAGAGAGAGGTATTGTGGAACAGGTTTGGAATCAGATCGGGATGCGTGTAGTCAATTCCCGTGTCAATCGTCGCCACGACGACGTTGTGGCTGCCAGTCGTAATATTCCAAGCCAGCGTAGCGCCCACGTCGTCTCCAGCCGTTCCGCCGTTCTGGCCCGTATTGAGTAGGTTCCACATCTGCGAAAACAATGGATCGTTCGGGGTTGAGAACGCATGAACGATGTAGTCAGGTTCGGCATATTCGACCTCGGGGCGCTGCCGGTAGTAGCGCAATGCTGAGCGAACGTCCAGGCTCGCTGGAAGACTCACTGACTCTAGGTTTTTTACGGCTACGTATCGCTTCAGAGAGCCTGCTCCAATTGTGCTGTGGAGCATCTCCTTCGCCCGAGCGCTCGTGCCCTTGCGAAACTTAACCAAGATTCGATCAGTAGCAACTTTGTCTTCGAGCTTGATCGCAGTACGGCTGACTCCAGGAACTTGTGAGAAAAGGATGGAACTCCACGTCGACAAAAGCGCTAGTAATGCAAGGGTTCTAGGAAAGCTGGCGATGGAAGGCATTTGCACCACATCCAAGAGAACAGAAAGTATCCTCCAAAAGTGGGTTGAGATCAATTCACGCGATCAAGGTACGGCAATGTTCGGATTTCGTAAGATCAATTCCACTCGGCATGAGCCAAGTTAGCGAGCAAATAAGGGCCAAGTATCAGATTTGTAGAGCATTGCAGTCGTTCTGTTTTTGTAACAAGGCCTTGGATGAAGGCTAATGTAACAGTATTTGTCGCTAAAGATTGTAAGTGATTTCCGTCTCTCTGCGTAGTGAGCAGACGCACACTAGCACACATTATTATTGACTTCCACAACAACACACTCGTACTTTGTCAGCTAAATCAGCGAATAGGATCGCCAGTCAGAGCGGCGGATTCTAGATGTCCGTTAATCCTTCCTCGCTGCTTCCCTCAAATCAGGCTGTCTACCAGGTGCTCGCGTCTGTTTTGCATTCTAAGTGCGCGCGGGCTCGTTGTTGTTGTCTGACATAACGGAGGTTTTATGCGTAGCCGATACACCATCTCCCTACTTGTTGGTCTCGTCAGTTGTTGTGTTGTAGCGGCACAGACTGCTCCTGCGAGTAATGCCCAAGCAGTTCTGTATGCGGGCCAAGCGATCGCTGCGCTAACAAGGGGGAACTCTATTTCGGACGTGGTGCTGAATGCAAATGCGACGTATTCGGCCGGCGAAGACGAAACGGGTACGGCGACTCTTCTGGCTGTGAACATCGGCGAAAGCCGTATTGATATCTCCCTTCCCAGTGGAACGCGAACAGAGATTCGCGATGCTCAGACCGGCAACGCTTTAGGAAAATGGATCAATCAAAGCGGCACATCGGGAAGGTTTGCCCCGCACAATTGCCTGACAGATGCGGTCTGGTTTTTTCCAGCCTTAAGTTCGCTCAATGCGCAAGCGAGTGTGGTACTTGCCTATGTTGGCCCGGAGACGCGTAATGGCGAGGGCGTACAGCACCTCCGGTCCTATGTGTATCAGGCCATTAAGGACCAGGCTGCGGCTGTCAATTCACGCCAGCTTAGCACGATGGACTTTTATCTTGATTCAACAACGCTCTTGCCGTCGGCAATCCTGTACAACGTTCATCCTGACAAGGATGCGACGGCCAACATTCCGGTCGAGATTGACTTCTCGAATTACCAAGCCATCAACGGAATTGTTGTTCCGATGCGCATCCAGAAGTATATGCAAGGAACCCTGACGATCGACCTGACTGTCATATCCGCTGTGTTCAATAGCGGCGTGTCCCTTTCTAACTTCAGCGTCAATTGAGCCGCTTAGGAGGACCTGTGAAACATTATTACAGCTGCATTGCACTGCCCCTAATCATTCTGATCTCATATTCCTCCGCTACTGGGCAGATCTCAACGGGCACTCCTCAGTTTGGTAGCTTTGGCGGTGGCCCATTCGACGCAATCAACCTTGGCAATTTGAACATCCACTTCGTCGTTCCCATCCGGCACAAGGCAGGGCGAGGCACACCCTTTTCCGCCGCCGATCTGACGTATGACAGTTCGATTTGGGTGCCAGTTGGGTCGAGCGGTAGTCAGGTCTGGCAACCCACCAATACGGGTCCTAACGTTCCGAACTCGTACTGGGGCTGGCAAGGTCTGTCGAATTCTGGTTCTACGTACCTCAACTACACTCTGCAAGTCATCCCTCGGACACAATGCGGTTCCTCGCCTTCCTACTACTATTACGGATGGGAATGGGGCAACTTCACCTATTACGACCAGAACGGAGCTCATCCCTTCGGATTGGGCGGTGAGCAGTATTGGGTTAACAATTGCCCTCCGGGGGTTGGCCCTCCAAATGGACCTTTGCCTAACTATAACCAGCAGAGTGTGGCGTCCGACGGATCAGGTTTCACTTTCAAATTGGGCATCCCTGGAGCGGGAACCATTTCCACATCCATCACCAACAAGCGCGGTGCCCTCATCAATCCACCGATAGTCACGGGCTCGTCCCAACAGGGATCGTACAGCTACACTGACCCGAACGGTAATGAGATTACGGCGACAAACGGCGTATACACCGATACCCTTGGACAGCAAGCTCTTACTGTCATGGGGACCCAACCGAGCAATACCACCTTAACGTATACCGCCCCTTCAGGCGCTACTGCTACCTACACGGTGAGCTATAAAGCGTACACCGTTAAGACGAATTTCGGGTGCAGTGGGGTCACAGAGTACAACCAGTCGAACGTGTACCTTGTCGATAAGATTACTCTTCCAGATAGCACGTTTTATCAATTCGGGTACGAAGCAACAGCTGGTGGGGGTTCAGGCCAGGTGACGGCACGCCTAGCCTCCGTGGCATTGCCTGCAGGAGGCGAAGTTACATATTCCTACCCTCAGACAACCGGCGGCCATAACGGAATCACCTGCAAAGACGGCAGCGCTCCTGCAGTCAGTGGTTCTGCAAGCGTGACTCGGACCCTCACGCCTGGAGGAACTTGGCTGTATACGCGGTCACTTGTGACTGGTACGCCCGGACCGGGATCGACTTGGACGACAACGGTGGAGGATCCGAATGCCAACTATACGGTGATCAATTTCGCCGAAGACAGCACGACCAACTCAAGCAGTACGGTTGCCACCTACAATTTCTATGAGACGCAGCGCCAAATCTATCAAGGAAGCATATCCGGCTCCAATCTTCTGCTGACAACCACGGCGTGCTACAAGGGCAATTACTCAAGCTGCAGCACGTCCACCGTGGGTTCTCCGATCACTCAGAAGGACTTTTACACACAGCCGAAGAGCGGGCAGAACCGCCTATCTGAGATGCTATACAACAGCGTTGGTCTTGTTACGGACGACAAGGAATATGACTACGGTGTGACGACAGGTGCAGCACCTGGGACGACACATCTCATCCTCGAGACCCAAACTACGTACGGCAGCTATAACGGTTCTGGCTGTACGGCCCTGGGCAATAACGTCAACAACAGGCCCTGTCAGGTTTTCGTGAAGGATTGGAGCAGCGGTACGGCTACGACCCTGTCTCAGACCAACTACAGTTATGATCAGACAACGCCCACGCCCACATCCAATACTCCACAGCACATTTCGATAACGGGTTCGCGTGGGAACTTGACGACAGTATCCAATTACGTCACAGGCTCAACCTCTCTTTCGAAGACCTTTACGTACTACGACACGGGAAACCCAAACGTCGCGACTGATGTTAACAATGCACAGACCACATACTCGTATGGCACTGGATCGTGCGGAAACTCTTTTCCCACGTCGATTAGTGAACCGTTGACGCTTTCCCGTTCGATGACATGGAACTGCCTCGGTGGTGTTACCACACAGGTCACGGACGAGAACGGCAAGAATGTCACGTCGGACTACAGCACCGACCCTTATTTTTGGCGTCCCGACAGCGTCACCGACCAAATGAGCAATCAGACGAAGATGAGCTACACGGGTCAGACCGTAGTCGAATCTGCGCTTCAAAACTTCAATAGCGGGAGCTCGGAATCCGATTCCCGGATAACGACAGACGGCTTCGGTCGAATGATCTATACGCAGCGATTGCAAGGTCCCACAGGCGGCAATTACGACACGACCGAAGTTGACTATAACAATCTGAATCAGGCCTATCGTGTCACGATGCCGTACACGGCTGTGGGAAGCCCTTCCAGCGGAAACGGTACCGCTCCAGCCAAGAACACAACCTACGACGCATTAGGCCGCGTTCTTACCATCACCGATGCAAACGGTGGCACAATATCATACACGTACATCGTGAATGATGTCCTCCAAAAGGTCAGCGGGACACAGACTTTTCAGAAGCAGTATGAATATGACGGCCTTGGAAGGCTGACATCAGTTTGTGAGATCTCTGGAACACTGCCCGGGGTTGGAACTTGCGGTCAGACGACTGCGCAAACGGGCTACTGGACGCGTTACAAATACGACGCTCTTGGGCGCTTGATCGGAGTCTGTCAAAAGACCACCCAACCATTGTCGGTGGACTGTACCCAGAGTCCTTCATCTGGTCAGCAGTCTCGTTCGTTCACATACGACATGGTGAGCCGAATGTTGACGGAGACCAATCCGGAAACTGGTAACAATGGCGTCGCCGGAACGATCACGTATACCTACGACAGCGTGAGTTCTGGAAACTGCGCCGGAACCTTTGCGGGCGACATCGTGAAGAAGGTTGACGCAGGCGGGAACGTCTCCTGCTACACGTACGATGCGTTGCATCGCACGGTTCAAATTACATATCCAGCAGGTCCGAATGCAACCGCAACTCCGGCTAAGTACTTTTGGTACGACACGCAATATTACGGAAATGGCGGAGCGAACCTCGCCGGCAGACTAGTCGCAGCTTTGACCTGCCAAACAAATACTTCCTGTGCTGGGAACTCGGTTGTGTACACGATCTTTGGTTACTCGGCGAGAGGAGAAGTGACCGATGTTTGGGAGACCACTCCACATTCTGCAGGCACCTACCACACGACGGCAGCCTACTGGCCCACCGGGACCCTGATGACTCTGAGCGGCATCCCGGGGGTGCCCACCTTCAATTACGGGGCAAGCGGCACCGGGCTCGACGGGGAAGGACGAATCACGCAGGTTACTGCGGGCTCTGGGACAAACCCCGTTACGGGTGTTACCTATGCGCCAAATACGACAAACAGCAACTACACCGGGCCGTTGGGATCGCTGACTGGGGTCACTTTCGGCTCAGGGGATTCCGACAGCTTCGGCTACGATCCAAATACTGGCCGCGTGACCGGCTATCTGTTCTCGGTGAACAATCAAAGCGATGTGGGCACGCTGACATGGAACTCGAACGGCACATTAGGAAGCTTTGTCATCAACGATCAGATTACAGGAACGTCGGACAGCCAAAGTTGCAACTATGGCTACGACGACCTGAGGCGCATCTCGAGCGTGACTTGTGGAACGTTCTGGGTACAGAATTTCGCATACGATGCCTTCGGCAACATCACCAAGAATGTGCCGCAGGGGGACGGAGGATTGTCGTTTTTGCCGAGCTACTGGACGTCGCCCCCAACGAATCAGTTCACAACGCTTCCCGGCGTTACCCCGAGCTATGACACAAACGGAAACCTGCTTACTGATAACCTGAATACCTACACCTGGGACGCATTGGAAAAGATGGCCACCGTAAACACCGGTAGCGCAACAGTCACAGTTGTTTACGACGCCTTAGGGCGGATGGTTGAGAACAATGCTGGCGGCACATGGACAGAGTTTGTTTATGGTCCGACCGGAAAGCTGGCGAAGTGCAACGGGCAATCATTGGTGAAGGCTCTTATTTCGTTACCGGGCGGAGCGACAGCGGTCTACAATACCAACGGGTTGGCGTATTTCCGACATTCAGATTGGCTTGGTAGCTCGCGACTGACTTCCACAGCAAGCAGGCCGACGCAAATGTATTCAAGTTCTGCGTACGCTCCTTTTGGCGAGCAATATGCGACTGCGGGCACGGCGGACGCGTCGTACACGGGCCAGACACCGGACACGGTTGCGAGCCTTTACGACTTCCCAGCGCGTCGGCACAGCCCCAGCCAAGGACGCTGGATTTCGCCTGATCCCTCCGGACGTGCAGCTGTAACGCTGACGAATCCGCAATCTTGGAACCGGTATGCGTATACACTGAACAATCCGCTTACGTTGGTCGATCCGATGGGGCTGGATGAAGAGAATTCCTGCGATCAGGACGATTGGGGTGATGACGATTGCAGTGACGACGGAGGCGATGGAGGAGGCGGAGGAGATGGAGGAAGCGGCGGCGACAATAGTGGCTGCGATCCAACCATGGACCCCAACTGCAGCAGAAGCGGCGACAACGGCATTCAGCAGCCCTCGACTTGTGATCCTTCGGACTCGAGTTGCAGTGGGTCACAGTCCGTCAACCAGCCTAACCCAGCCACTTGTCAGGCCGGAGATTTTAGCTGCAATCCCTTTGACGATGGTTGTCTCACCCTCTATTCGGCACAGTGTCAGTCAGGAGCAGCCGCCTTGCAGACGATAATCGCTGGCGACGACCCGTGCATCTTCATCCAGACGGACAAGAATGGCAATTACAACGGAAATTACACCGTAAACAATAATCTCAACCAACAGCAGTGTAGCCAGCAGCACGGACAATGGGCACCGCCAGGGTACAACTGGTCAGTCAATTCGAATGGACAAGTGGAGGTCGCTTGGATATCGCAAAGTGCCTGCGTTGGCTATCAAGCGTTTAGTTGGTGGCTTTTGGGGTTCAACGGTGGCGTCGCCGTAGCAAGTGGTGGCACAGCGAGCGTAGCATTGCCCTTTACACTTGGAAACGCGCTTCTCAGCAATATTGTCTGTCAGGGTAGCCAAGCAACTCACTTGTAGGAAGGGGATTCGAATGCTGGAATTCTTGCGGCAACTACTTACGGTTGGGCGTCACCAATTCGCAAAACCCCCGGTGCGGTCTTATTATCTCTGGGCGGAGATAGCGGTTCTCATGTTTGTAGGGTCTTGGGTTACATTTTTAATCGCATTCTATGGATTGAGTCTGAGCGGCCAAGAGATAATTATCGCAAGCTTGCCCGTAGTTATGCTGACCGTACTGTGGTTAGGAATTTTGCGAGTGCATAAGGACGTCCGTGAAGCATGTCAGAGCCAGTTGAATTCTCAGAAGAACACTTCAGAAAAGGATGATCCGCACATCGGCATGCTCCTCGATAAGTTGGCGTTTCTTTCGTCTGCGGGCTTCTATTATGCTGCAGCGGCTGTTATTGGTGCCTATTATGCACTTGTGCCGGTAGCTCTTCATACACGCCGTTGAACCGGAGTTTGGACGTAGAATCTTCTTCTGACGCTCCTAACAGCCTATGGCGGCAACACTGACATTCAAGGTTTTTGTAGCTTGTAGTACACCTTTGAAGAATGCGGTGGTATGGGCGGTATCATCATGGTAACTTCGACGGTACCACTGCACAGTTCACTCAGCAGTACGCCGGAATGTCCGCGCAGACGTGTCAGGCAAAGTTGAGATACGGGACATAGGTCGCGGGTGCGTTTGCCGTCGATCCATGCGTATACTTGAACAATGCTGGAATTGGTGTCGAGTCACTAGACCAAGGTCTCAAGCCTTGGAGAGTGCGGTGCGCGGGTGGTGTGTGGGTAGCACCTCAACCACCTGGAACTTTGTACGGTGTCGATGAAAACGGAAATGTCTTCACACAGCCCCCCAGAATCTTGGGGAAGCTTCTCGTGCAGATTCGCGGGTTACATGGGACATAAGTTGGAGGCGGTGTCAGGGATCATCCTTTTATTCAGACATCCGGAGATATCGGGTGCAACCTTTCTGATTGGGTCAAGCCTCGACCTTGTGACCTGCCCCCCCGCTTTCGTTCCCGTAAGAATACGACAAACTCCTGCTGCCCCTCTCCGGCTTGAGCCGGGATGGCAGAGCGCGGGGGGCAAGCGACAGCGTTTGAACCCCTTTGCCTCTCGAGCAGTCTGTGTGGAAGCCTGCTCCCTTGGACGCGTATGGCGAGTATGAGAAAAATCAGAATCGTGCAATACCTCAATCCCTGAAAATAGCATTTGTAGTGCGGTTTGTCGCCTGGGTTTGTCACTAGTATTCGATTACGCTGGCTCATTCCGTGATGGCCGTCAGCATAGTAAAGCAATCGAACGCGACCATCACCAGCATCGTTGGACGTTTCGCCGTGACAAAAAGATCTCCGTCCCTTGATCGGGTTACACGAGCAAATGGTTTTACGCTGCTTGAGTTGGTCGTTGCGACAACGATCTTAGCAGTGCTCACGATGATGGCGCTGCCTCTAGCGCGAGTCACAATAAAACGAGAAAAGGAGAATCGGTTACGCCAGGCGCTGTGGGAGATGCGAGACGCGATAGATCGATACAAAGATTCCGCGGACCGGGGCTCTTTCCAAATCAAAGCGGATACCAACGGATATCCGCCATCACTGGACGATTTGGTGAAAGGGGTCGACGTGCAAGGAAAGAAATTGAAATTTCTCCGCCGAATTCCTGTCGATCCCATGACTGGAACGACCGAGTGGGGCATGCACTCGATGCAGGATGATCCGGACTCTGATTCATGGGGTGGCCAGAACGTCTTCGACGTCTATACGAAATCGGAGGGCGAGGGTCTGGATGGAACAAAATACAAGGACTGGTGATCCTCGCGAAGTAGTCGCCGCCAGCGCATAATAAGGAGCATCGGCAATGTAGACGTTTTTGCGTCGGTCGTTGCCATCAAAGTTCAATAACGCTCAATCACTGAGCCGGTGCGCGCCATAACTCGTTCCACCACAATCAGTTCTGGCCTACAACATTCAATATCGTTTTCACAACTGCTGGAATCTGGTTCGGGACCAGGTGCTCTACCCGAAAATCCCGCTCGGAACTCCTTTAGATTCAGCAACCCAAAATCCGCAGTTGTTGAAGTTTGTTGAACTCCGTTGAACTCGGAGGCTTTGACCGCTACGGATTTGTCTACATCAAGCATAAAGCTGTGTTGCTTGGTTAGGACTTGGTTTGTTCTCAGCAGTTTATGAAGCTTGTCCAGAGGTAAAGCACCTGGGGTTACACCAGGTGCTCTTCTTGCCTTTTCTCATATTTTTTTCACGCATCGCGGAAGATCGCGGCGCAGACAACAACTAATCCGCTGGGTCAATGAGCGTAATTTTCAGGATTCTTCGCCAAACCGGGGTTTTCCACAGCCCTAATGTTCATCCGTCACAGACAGCCCCCAGTCAATTATGAGATTTCTCTCGAACACGTATTCGTTCCGTTGCTGCACAGGCCCAGCCTCGTGAGTGCCTCCTCGCGAAGCGCTGACGATGGCGGAAAGATTCCCCTTACTTCTCCGCCGTCTGGCTGTGCAGCGGTGACCAAAGCAAAAGGGCGGGCGGGGCGGGCGGTTTTCTCCGCGTCGCCTGCCCAGTCTCGGAGGCGATGGACCTTGTCGCTCACGAAAAGAACGACAAAAGAGAACTCAATTCCTAAACCATGACGCTCTTTGTAACCCGATTCCGCCTCAGAAGCCCAGCCATAGGAGGTGTTCTTGGTGTCTTCTCGCATTTTTGCCTTGCCTGAGAATCTTGAGTGGAAGAACGCCTATCTGTTGGCTGTCTTAGAAAAGGACCGTGCTCGCATACCTGGGTTGATTCAGATGGCCAAGGAGAAGCTTTGCAAGCGATTGCGCGAACTATTGGCAGTGGGGTCGGCTCCGAGCGACGAAGTCGAAGCGATCCATGATGCGTTAGATTTGCTTCAAGCCTTGCAGAGCAGCTTGTCGTACCGGGACGAAGTGGCAAGTGAGGCAGACCGGCAAGATTAGCACCGGCTGCATTGCGGCAAACTTCCATAAATGCTTGGCATTTGCATCCGAGTGTTAGGTTCGCTGAGCTGTTGTGAGATGTCATTTGCTAAGGCGCGTCCGGGTCAGATTCGTTGACCTTCGCCCGCCAGTCCTCTAGGAACCGCGTTTTGCAGCGCCCCTTTCGAGGTCATTCGGCTCAAATAGCACGAAGCCGATGTTGATCACCCCACTCGCAATTCCGGGTGAATATTGGATCAAGAAGGCCAGTTCCTTTTTGTGAGCCAAGCGGAAGTCAATCCCCGAATTGTTCAGAGATCGTGATTTTTCGCCATTCGCGAAGGTCAAATTTGGCCCGGCGGCCACGCGGCCGTTGAAAGAGTCAAATCGCCTGCTGCGCCATTTGGCTGCATATGACATCACGAACAAGTAAAGAGCGGGCAAAAACCGACAAAGACCTTTGGACGCCGGAATTCGTGGCGTGACAGGTCCCCAATCCTTAGTCGCGAGCATCCGGGGGAAGCCAAGTTTTCGCTCCCGAGTCGCACCTCGCAACAACTCGGGGCTGGCGGCAAAGGGGGACATCAGTCGACGTAGAAATCGACGAGAACGTAGCTGGCGGCGCCACCGCTTAGGGCGACTCCATGGCCCCAAAAGTACTGCCCGCCGCAGGTTACGCCAATCCAGCCTACATTCCTGAGCGCGGCATAAAACGATGCTGGATCATAACCGTCGTCGTACACATTGCTCCACTGATTGGGATCGAATGGCACGATAATCGTGATCGTTTGGTTGTCGCGTGCCCCGAGATTATATCTGCTTGTGTCAGCCCACCAGCGTCCATTGGGGTTGGACAGATCATCGTTCCGCTGTTCGAAGAAAATATGAATGCTGGCCGGCAGTATGTCGTTGGGATCGATCACTTCGTATTGCGCTCCTGCGCTGTCGACCCTGAACGTTACGTGCACGCTGTGCGGGACGGTGGCCGCGTTGAATGGCGTCTGGATATAGTGAACTTGGCCTGCAGTCGGGAAGGCAAATGACCAGGCGCCTTGGACGTTTGGGGAGGGATGATGAGGCATCCCGGCGCTGTAAAAGATATACCAGTCTTGCGGATTGACGGAGACCACATTCGGCTGAGAGGGTCGAATGTCGGGTGGAGGAAAAATGTCATCATATGGGAAAACGCTATCGAAGCACCCCGGCAGGCAAATCAGAATCGCCAGCATGACTGCCATGACGGATGATCTCACAAGTTTTCCGTTCGCAAGTTTTTCCGGAGCGTTCATCGCCCGAATTCAAGCATGTGCCCTGCCGCCTACGAATGCTTGCCCATGAGGTTCCTCTCATGGGGACATATGGCACTCCAGCCAGATACGTCTGCGCGGCATCGTGCCAATGCTGTTCCGAGAGCCTTCGCGCTATTGGCCGGGACCTTGCTCGGAGACCACGCGTCCGGTTCCATTCATGACGCAGTAGCAACCGAACGGTCACCCAAAGCGTTTGCGAACTCCATTAAGAAAAACCAACACTCGGTGTATTCCGTACCCAGGGCAGCCTCCGGCTCGGAATCCTCTTTTTGTTGTTAATACTATCGTTCGCGCTGTGCGCCGCCGATAGTTCTCGGCCCTCAGACTTTTCAACGTTGTCATCACTGTGGACGTGGATGAAGCGTTGTTCCTAACTGCAGGCGACTGGACCTTTTCCGACGCTCGAAATCTCGGCATTTACCGAAACACGGAGGTTTATGGCTTCGTAAACCGATGTGCGTCGTTTGATCTGTGCCTGCCACCGATTGAAACCATCGAATTCTGGAAGAATCTCGAAAATCGTGGCCGTCATACCAGAGGGGTGAATGGAGCTCAGCAAGATGCTCCACAACTGCTAAGTGTTAGCGTGCGCGGACCGAGAATTGTTACCAATCGGGACCCACAGACGGCCACTCACATATTCTCTTACCGCACAATCAACGTGAGATTAGTAATCTTATGCAGTATCCCCGACGTTGAAGCTACACTGAAGTTGTAGGTTCCAGTCTGAGAAACGGACGGAGCCATTGGACTAACTGCAGAGCAGCCTGTCAAGAGTAGCAAACTGAGAACCGTAGTCCGCACGTAAGCAGGCCACCTTCGGCGGCAATTATCGGTCGGCACTATGCACAACACGAATGAGATGAAAGAAGCGCAAAGCCAAGCAATGAAGAGCCGACGTCTTCCTGCAAGCGAGCTAGTGACGCCCACGATACTCGAGGTGCTTACCGTAATCTTGACAGGTGCATCGGGGACTATCGAGCTCGGATCAATCGTACATGTTGCAAAAGTTGGTAACCCAGCACATGAGAAGCTCACATTCTTCGTGAAGGATGTGCCAGCAGATCTGACCTCCAATATATAAGTTGCCGCTCCACCTGACTCGATCATAGCGCTGTTACTCTCAACCGATGTCGTGAAATCCTGGCCCGTGCCCGACAGGCTGACCGATTGAGGTCTGCTGGCCGCGGAGTCGTGTAATTCCAATGTTCCAGCGAGCTGATCGGGCGTTGTCGGAGTAAACTCCACCTGGACAGTACAGGTCCCCGTCGGGGTGACCGTATTGCCTGTGCAGGTGTCACTGAGGATCGCAAAATCTCCGGTTACCTGCACGCCGGAAACAACCACGTCCACGCTGCCGGTGTTGGAGAGCGTCACCGTTTGTGGCGAGCTCGACGATCCAACCGTCGTATCGGGGAATGACAAACTGCTAGGGCTTACGTTCACGTTGGAGTCGGTGCCGTTTCCGGTTAACGCAACAGTGTGAGGAGAATCCTGTGCGCTGTCGGAGATGGTGAACGACGCGTTCCGGGCACCGGATGCGCTCGGTGTAAACGTAAAGGTAAGAGTGCAAGAGGAGGCCGGAGCTACGGTGGCGGAACAGTCATCGCTTTCTGCAAAGTCGCCAGCGTCCCCCGTGGTATTTCGACCCGTGATGACTAATGGAGCAGATCCCGTATTCCGCAGGATGCTGGTCTGCGAGGCACTCGTACTTCCGACGAATTGGAAACCGAGATCAAGCGACCATGGCCCAATGGTGACCGCAGGCGCAATGGTGACCGGGTCGATCTTTGCGATGAAGGCATCCGTATTTCCGCCCCAGCTCGCTTGAAATGCAGATTGGGTTATAGGAAAATCCAGGGACTCCGTCAAGCCGGTCACGTAAACAGCTCCATTGGTATCAAGCGCGAGCCCACTCGCCGACTCCGGACCCTGGCCGCCGAGGAAAGTCGACATCAACAGGGTGCTAGCACTGGGATCAAGTTCGACGAGAACGACGTCGCCATTGCCCGCGTATCCTTCGATGGGATTAATCAAGCTGAACTGATCAGCGCTTCCCAGAACAAAAGCATTTCGATTAGCATCGAGCTGGATAACTTGTGCAAAAGTCATATCGCCGGAACCCAAGTAGGTCGAATACAAGATGTTCGCTCCGGCAGCATCAAGCTTAGCGACGATGCTTCCGCTGCAGCTCTCAAGCGACGGATTACAAATGGCTGTGTTGGTTACAGGAAAGCTGTTAGTTTCACTTGTACCACCAGTAACATACGCCGCCCCATCAGAATCGACGGCTATCCCGTCCAGCAGTCCAAAGAGTGGGCCAGGAAAGTAGGTGGAATATCCAATTGCGCCTGAGCTCGTAAGTTTTGAAACGAAACTCGTCTCCGTTGCATTTGGGTAGGGAAAGTTCGACATCAGTGACCCAGGGGTCACCGGAAAGTTCGTCGTGTTTGTGTAACCGGTGACATAAGCATTGCCCGATACGTCCGTTGCGATTCCAAGTAATTCGGATTTTGGAAAGCACCAATTGCAGGTAGTGGCATTCAGGGTACTGCCGCCCAGATACGAGGAATAGACAAGGGAATTCCCCGCAGGCGCCGTAAACTTCGTAATGAATCCATATTCCCCCCAATCGCCGAACTGGTCCTGTGAGACCGACGGCTGATATGCATTCACTGTTGGGAAGTCGGTCGATGTTGTGACTCCCGCAACGATCGCCTCACCAGCCGGGTCAACAGCCACGGAGTATGCAGTCTGCGAATTGGACCCGCCCAGGTAGCTCGAGTACAGGAGTGAAGATCCATCCGAGGAAAACTCGGATAAGAAGACGTCCGCGCTGCCGGTCAGTGTGGACTGGTAAGCATTTACGACAGGAAAATCCGTCGACGCGGCTGTACCTGTAACGTACGCGTTTCCTGAAGAATCAAGAGCAATCGCTCCGACGTCGTCGTTGCCACTTGTTCCTCCAAAATAATCCGCAAATACCAGGCCGTTCCCGTTTGCATTCAGCTTTGCCAGAAATAGCCGGAACTGGGTCGGGTTATAAGAGCCGATGGTGACCAGTGGAAAATCTAGCGAATCCGTGAGGCCTAATACATACGCTTCCCCAGTCGCATCCACAGCTATCCCCGAGCTGAAATCATCACCGCTGCCACCCAGGAAAGTCGAATAGACGAGGACCGGGTCAATGACCAGAGCTTTGGTCTTGTCGTGTGCTGCAAGCGCGAAGCCAACGTGAATCGCATCGTGCTTGACGTAAGAGCCCGCGACCCCCTTGCGGCCTCCGCTACTCTCCTGGAAAACAACGGGTACCTCGAAGAGAAGCTTGCTCTTGCCTTTCCGCAATATTAGACTGCCGCTAGAATCCACATCGATCGAATCAGCACCGCGAATCTCGAATTGAATGCGAGAAGGATCGGCACCCGGGCGCACTCGGAAGTCATACTCCAATCGATGATCCTTTCCGTAATAGACGAGGTCAATTCCCGGGTAGACGTCGGTGTAGCGAACCTGTTTGTACGTTGGAACGTTGCGGTGCCATTTACTTGGATCGCGACCAATGAAGTAATTTACCTTCGTCGCCAGGGGTTGCTCGCCAACAATGACTGGACTGTGTTTGCCACCAACGAGATCAATGGCAATTGCACTATATTGGCGCTCCATGCTCTTCGGGCGATGGAGAGTATTCGCAGCGGAGATTTGCGAGTTGTCTGAAGTCTCGACGGAACCTTCGTTCTGAGTCTGGAAGCTCAAAACCATACCGGCAGGTGTGAGAAAAGCCGTGTACCCAGAACCCCGTGTCAGGAATTCAATTCCAGAGTTCAGTTGTCCTTCATTTGCTTCAAATAGCAGCGGCAGATTACCGTACGAAGCAACAGTGCCTACCGGCGCAGCGATCTTCCGTTGCGGTGCTTGGGCCATTTGCTGAGTGGGACGAATCATCCCTATCCCGGCGACGCACAAAACTGCAAAGATTAAACCCTTCCCACGCATGGATGCCTCTCAGCTAATCTCATCGGTGCTTTTCCCAGAAAACATTAGAAAGGTGGACACACACATTTAGAACAGGTCAATGACGAATGAAATGGTCGCTCTCGCTGGTGTTGCAAGCCTGCAGTGCGTTGACGACGGGCCCGGTTGCAAAAGGCCTTTATTTAGGATCACCAGGTGCTCCCACTTTGACGCTTCCGCATCGAAGATGCTCACAAAGGCCTGCGATGTCGTTGAGCGCATTGCCCCGAGATTCACCAGTCATCATCACTGCCGAAACAGTGATGTTGGATCACACTTAGTTTGCCGCAAACATTGCGATTGAGGCCTCACGCATAGCCGATAAATCCTGACTACTTTTGTCGACTGGTGCCCTCTCGTGGTTGAGTTTGCGAAGGCCCGCCCACCTGCGCAGGCAATCTGCCACCCTGTTCCGAAATGGAACTAGCTACGACCAATCGTCTACATCGCTGAGTGTCTTTCGCTTGGAACGCACATGCAAGCAGTGTATTGATGGTGGCATAGCAGTTCACATTGCGAGAGGTATTGAGAACATGAAGCTTTGCCTGGTTTGCATAGCACTATTTTCTTCACTCTTTTGTCATGGACAAGCGCAAACCCCGCCGACACCGGGCTCCTCAACTAATGCAGAACCGAGTCGGGAGGCGCCACCTACAGTGGCGACTCGCAGCCAATCTGGGGCGCTTCTTCGCACGGCCTTGCCAGACGCACCCGTGCCGACTCCTGACCCACCAGAGATCGATTTCCTAGCCTACGATCCCCGTCGCGGTGCCTCACTGCCAAACATTGAATGGCCGTTGAATGCTCCGAACCAACCTAAGAAGCCGGAGGTTCACATCGAACCTTACTGGGATAAAACAACCATCGCTACTTGGGGTGTACTTGCTGGGTCAATGATATTCGACTCCGAGATTACTCATCAGGGCATTGCGCACCACAACTGCGTGGAGCGCAACTTGGACGTAGGACGCTATCCTTCGCGCGGAGAGCTGTATTTTGATAACTTCGTGGGTGAGTTTGCGCCCCTTTTCGCCCTGGAATGGGTAGGCGGACTTGCTATGCGTAATGGGCATGTGAATGGGCGATTTTGGAAATCATTCAGGCGCTACTACCCGTTGGGTCCGGCTGCCTGGCATTTCGAAGGAGGAGCACAATGGCTCGCACACTGTTGGTAAGAACAATACTTTGTATTGTCTTGCTACCCTTGACGGTCTGCTCTGCGGCTGAAAGCAGCTGGGGACAATCGCCCGACTCGTGGGACGCAGACTCAAATGGACGCTCCTATGACGAAGTTAAGCAGTCAATATTCGAGCGAGAACATAAGCTTATCCAAATCATTGGACATTACCCGATGCTGATGGAGACGTATGTTCAGAGCTTGGGTTTTCACTCCGACGTTGACATGGATAAGACAAGGGACAGGAAGAGAGAGGGCCTACTTGACGATCTATACTATTTGTCGGATGTAGACTTTTCCAATGCTTCCTATAGCGCCCCCAGGGTAAGGCAGATAATTGGCCACCACTGGCGGCAGCAATATGTCGTTACAAATAACAGTATGATGGAGCGACTCCCTCCTGAAGGCCCAGTCTATATGTTTTTTCCCGACGTTTCAGACTTTAACGAGAGGTCTTATACTCTAAGATACCACCAGAAGACCGTCATCAATGACACGACATGCTGGGAATTCATAGTACACCCGCGGGAGGGAGTGCGCCCGGTAGGATTTTCTGGTTCCATCTGGGTCGACCAATCCACTCTCGCAATTGTCAGGGTAAAGGGCGTCGACGTCTCAACAGAGCCCTGGTACAAACGCGCATTTGAAGGCAGGTTCTTCCAGTTTGATTCTTTTCGTGAAAGAGACCCATGGGGGAACTGGCTGCCATCAGTGACATACTTTGACGAAAGGCGTACATATATCGAGGATGGAGATCTCCGAAACGACTACAGGGGATACTCCATTTTGTGGCGTCGTGGCGCCGCCGAACAACGACCTCGGTCGATCTCGGATCCAGGAACCGAGATCGGCACGGCTGGAGTAGTGGAGCAACTCGAACGCGACGGAGTACTGGCAAAGGTCGGACCGGAAGAACAGATGCTGAATGCCATCGTTCAGCAGCTACAGCGGGCTGCAGGCGTCCGGGGAACTCTACAGTGCCGCATTCTTGTAACGACACCGGTCGAAATGTTCGCTGTAGGCAGAACGATCGTTGTGAGTCGCGGATTACTCAATTTGGTTCCAGACAAGGCGGTCCTGGCAGTTTTAATTGCGAGATCGATGGCTAGCATCTTGCAGGATAACCAGCGTTCCAAGCCTATACTTCCCCATAGCATATTTGACTCGGCGAAACGCAAGGACTTCGCCGGTCTCGGAATTGATTCGACAACAAGCGAGGCCGCTACGGATAAGGAAATGCTCTTGCTGCTGAAGGGAAGCGGCTTCGAATCCGGAGTTCCTGAAACAGTGGAGTTCTTGGCGGGACTACAAAAGGGGTCTAGGCTGTTTCGTAATTTAGTGAAGCCGCGCTTCGGGTCGACGATTATTCCCTCAAGAGAGGGTTTCGCGACGCTATCTGCTGAGCCGATTAGTCCGCGTCCTCTAAGTGAGATTCGGCTGCGGGACGTGTTCCGCATCGCCGCTGATGGATCGATCAGAAGGAACTGCTCCCTATGTCGTTCCGATAATGGATCGGATGAATTTAGCGCCTCAGTGAATCGCTTAACCAGTCCTCAGTAGACTCGGCAAGAGGGGATGACGTCACGGCGGGAGGCCTCCCAAACGGAGTCTTACTTGCATGCCTACCGTCTCGGAAGAGCTAAAGTGGTCCGAAGAACGGGAAATGTCTCATTGTGCAGGCGAGCGCGACTCCAGTAACAGCATTTTAGGCGCGTAAATCGCCGTCGCTGAAAGAGACGCAAACTATGCTACTTCGCATCATCGCAGCAGTCTCACTAGCGTGCAGTGGAGTACTTGCACTGAGCCAAGAAATCGACATCAATGAATTACCACGCCCCGAGTTCGGAGGCTTAAACCACAAACAGGTGACACGAAGGATCTTTGAGCAAGAAAACGCCATGATTGACAAGTTAGCAACTCTGCACCCGTTTACGGAGTCATATATGCAGAGTTTGGGGCCTCGCAGGAAGGAAAAAACGGGTCCGGCATTCGAGGAGCAGTCTGAGGGAGTGATTGACGATCTGTATTTCTTCGGACGAACTGATTTCTCAGACAACGGTATAGGCGAAGTACTATTGTTCGGCGGAGGTCCTTGGAGGGAAACATACATTAAGGATAACAGCGACCTCCTTGCGGAAGTCCATCCGCTTGGCATGGTATGGATGTTTTTCGTGGACCTCAATGAGTTTGACGCTGATACGTACGCCCTCACGTACGAGGGAAAGCAGACGCTCATGAACACCGAATGTCTTGTGTTTGCGGTCGCGCCCGTCCGGCAGCGCGCATGGGGACGCTTTCACGGTGATATATGGGTCGACTCTTTGTCGTTTGGGATTGTGCGCGCCAAAGGAGCCTTCACCAGTGCGCACGGGTGGAGCCGGCTACTGCACGGGAGGGCGAGATTCTTTCATTTTGATACTTGGAGAGAAAAGACCGAAAACGGTCTCTGGGTACCCAATTCAAGCAATTTTGAGGAACGAAAGACTTCCGGCTTTAATGCCGGAAACGTCGAGTACCATTACAGAGGATATTCACACTTCTGGCGACAGCCGAGACAGGCTGCGCATGGGAACGAAGCTGAAGACATATCAACAAAGAGTTCAGTCGCCCCTGGCTCATTGGATTCTTCTGAAAGCCTGATCTCTCAACTTGAATCGACCGGCTTATTGGCTTCCCTCGGACCCGAGGAAAGGCGCTTGAATCAAATTGTGCAGCAAATAGCGCCAACGAACGTAGCAAATGCACCTACGATTAACTGTCGTATCCTTCTGACTACTCCGGTCGATATTTTCTCGTTAGGAAACACCATAATCGTAAGCCGCGGGTTGCTGAACCTTGCACCGAGTGACTCTGTTCTGGCTTTTATGCTCGCGCGCCAAGTGGCCTATGTCCTTCTAGGTAACACCGCCAACATTCCGGCTCTTTCCACTGAAACTCTGTTCAATGTCTCTGGGAAGCACGAATTCCCAGGCTTGGGGATTCGCGTACGACCCGAGGACGAGGCGGCGGCTGACTCCAAGGCAACCCTCCTTATTCAACAATCTCCCTATAAGGGTACCGATGCCGACGCACGTTCGTTCTTGTCTCAACTAAAGTCGGAATCTAATCGGTTCCCGAATCTGATTCGCGCACGCTTTGGAGCAAGTATTATTTCTTCAAACCAGGGCGCACAGGTTAAGGTTGATGGACGGTATGTGAGAGGCTCTGAGTTACGCTTCATAAATCGGTATGGAATTTCGTGGAATCGGGAGATCGTGGATTCTCAGCAAGACAAGAGTCAAACGGAGATCGGCGTCCTGAAACCACTTGCAGTTCAAACACCGGTTCTTAAGTGAGAATGAATTTGTGGACCAAAGGAGGCAAACAGTCAATGTTAGCTACGCTGTTAATTATTACAACCCTCGGTATGATATGGACAGTAGTCGCTGGGCACAAAGCTTTGGCGATGCCCGGAATAGACGGTCAACTCAAATCTCAAAGTCGTCTGATCTGGCCTAGCGTGATATTGCTTAGTGCCGCGGCGCTGACCGCCTTGGCCATTATCCTTTTGGCAATCGTCAGCGCAATGTACCTAAAGTTGCTCTTTTGGATGCTCGTCGCTGGAGCAGCGCTTTCCGTGGCATCGATACTTGCGTCAACTTGGGCACCGCGAGGGCTTCGCATAACAGCCCAGTTTGCCGCTGCCATCTGGTTGATCGGATTCGGTCTAATCACAGGGTACTTGTACATTCTCGGTATGTTGTCGCCATTGCCTTTGTGATGCTGAATTGCGACCTGAAAAAAGGGTCCGGAAGTGTGCCAGACTGATGGCTCGTCGCGCGCCTTGATTCCTCTGCCATTGTAACCGCAAATCAACCGGCGGGGCTCAGTGCAAAGTTGTGACGATATTTCAGCCGGCAACTCTTAGGGGCAGTGCGAGCTCGCTTTCCACGTGCGCGTTTAACGCGACATCAACTCGTCAGCACTAGGCAACGCCGGGAATGGTGTGCGCTTTCCTGCTCCTCAACAAACCGAGCAGTCAAAGGCGTTCGGACTAGAAAGTCGAAATCGCAGAACTACCTCTTGCTGACTCCTGGAATCCAGTCTATGCCCGGAACAGGATTAGCTTGCCAAAGTTCGGGCGGCTATTTTGTCATACGTATACGTGCTTCACATCGCAGAGAGCCGGTTGAGAGTTCGATACTGTCGGAAGACTCCGAAACGGAACGTCGCGTTTTTTTCTGATGACCGCTTCTAGACCGAGCGACTCATGCGCTGGCCGGCGAGCAGAGCAACTGAAGCGACCACTGTGGTGCCCGGTCCATATTCAATACTCGACCTTCCCCCGCGCGACATTCAGCGAAAGCTCAATGAGTGATAAAGCCTGTTGTCGCCATCGACCTTCGGCCTCACTGAAATGGGATTAGTCGGAGGATCTGTGCTCACATTTGGAGGTTGTCTGACTGTGAGGTGCTCACACGCCAAAGCGTCAATGTCGACGGGTGCGCTGGAACCCGAACAAAGTGCCCGATATAGTTCTTCAACAAACTCTTCTTCGAGTTTTCTTCGTAACGCGGAGTAGAAAACGGCGACGAGAAATGCTCCAAGAGATGAACCAAAGAAGAATGCCAATAGAATCAGAAATGTTGAGCCGCCAATTGTCATAGATCATCACCAACGTTGCTAAGTTGGGAGCAGAGCACGTAGGCCCGGGTTCAACCCGAACCCTCCTTCCCGCGAGTCTGGGCACCGCAAAGCCTATCCTCGTACAGAACGACAGATTCTGTCTGTGACGAGTGAACACGATTTCCACAGGTAAAGAACGGAAGGGATAAGGAAGCCGTTCCGACGGGACCAGAACAGTGAATCAAAGCGCCAACAGATTACTCGAATGTTGCCACCGAATGCGGGAGGTCAAGCAGTAAGCGGCACGCGAGTCGACAACTCACTCGAATTCCTCATCTGCGTGACCGCAAGAGTGGTTGGAAGTTGACGCCGATGATGTTTTGTCTTCGACCCACGGGCGGTTTCATCGATTCCGCAGATTCTTTGACTATCTTCACAGCCCTCTCAGCCGCCCCGTTCTGTCGCTGTCGATTTCATGGGCGATAATTGCCAAAAGGGAGCCATGGCTTCCTCAACTGATCACGTTTCTGCCCTTGGGTTCGTCTTTGCTTCGTGCCGCTTCAAGCTAGTTTTACGAAAACTTCACAAAGGCGTGAAGTCGATTTCAGTATTTTCGTATAGGTCAAGGGGAGTCTTTTACATCCTCTGAAATGATGTGTGCTCGCGTTCCACATGTTCCTTGAACGCGACAACTAGCTCCTCGGTGCTAAGCAGTGCCGGGAACAGCTTGCGGTCTCCTGCCCTTCGGCAAGCCGAACACTCAAAGGCGTTCGGATTAGACAATCGAAATTCCAAAACTACCTCTTGCTTACTCATCTCCTCCACTCCATTCACCGGAACGGGGCCATTTTCCCACAATTCTGCGTCCGTTTGTCACACCGATGCGTGCTTTACGTCACAGAAATGCGGTTGCGGGTTTCCGTACAGTGCCGGAAGGCCGTGTCAAGGGACGGGCGCTGTCTGGCTTATGGCCAGACTCTGTTGCGGGAGGTTCGTTTACTCGAAAGCCTCCAATCAATCTCATGAGATAACGCTTTTATGAAACTCGGTGATTGGCAGCCAAACAGGAATTCTTGGCTGATTGCGGGCATCGTTCTAATTGCTCGCGGTCCGCGTACCGCATCTAGACACTCCGACGAGCAACAGCGCTCAACGAAGGGGAACACATTGTGCAAAACTCCAGAGCATCTCTTCACAACCTGCACACCTTCCATTCTCAGCTCCAGCCCGTCTCGACCGCCTGGACGATCAATGTCGAAACGCTTGACCTCTTAGCTTGTCCCAGCTGGCGCTGGGAGCTTGATCGCTTGCGGAGTTCCCGGGAGCCGTTCTTTCGGCGAGTCCTTAGGATTCGCGAGCGATGGTCATATCGGGTCGTGTCGGTCAGACGCCCCTTCGATCCTGCAGGATGCAGGTGGCCTGATTTCCACAACCAATACAGAATGCTCTCGTATTGGCGGTGTGCATCGACGGTTTTTTGGGAGGTGGTTGGCCCTGACGAACTCATGTCGACTCTGCGAGGCTCCAACGACGGCAAGTGCCTGTCTTGGGTAAACGCAAACGGGGGCTACTTCGCTACGTCAGCTGTGGAGTCCGACCCTTGGAAACTATACCTTTGCCAGCATGAAATCCGTGGTGACTAGTTATAGTGCTCGGCGTGCATTGGACTGTTTGTGGAGGCTGCGACAGTCAGTGACGAAGAGTAACATGCACAGAGCGCGAAGGTTCGGTGACCGGAGCCCACGACGGGAGCAGGGATCCGACTCCGGGGTCAGCCTGCCCCGTTTTCATCGACCATTGCGACCACAAAGAGACGTGTAGAACTCATCCCATCCTCTTACGAAAGTAGGCTGATCACGCGTATGCGGCCTTTTTAAGATCAACCCAGTTTGAGAAGGGAGTTTTGCTCGACCGTCCGAAGTCCATTATTAGAGTGCGAACCATCGTTCTCCGCTTGAAGAGTTGAGTGGCGAGACAACGCAAAGCGTCCCGCTGACCTCTATACCATTCCTCTGGTATGTCCGCAGCAATTCCAGATATCGTCTCGAAATCGATGTTCTCGATTCGTGACAGCCACGGCTCAAACGAGTTCCACCCGGTTATGTCGCCATAAACCTCTAAGTGTCGATAAATTCCGAGGTTTAGAGCGTCCGGAAAGTTCCACTCGCCGGCATTGAAGCAGTAACCTTGATCAATGAATGTTGCTGTGTACTTGCGTTCAAACCCTTTTCGATAAAAGCACGCCTGCCGACCGTCCTTATTCCCAGTCCATTTATCGAAGGCCAGCACGCCAGCAAATGTACGAATGTTTTTGACTCGTACTAGAGATTCGGCAGGACAATAATCGAAGACTTGAGCGTCGGAACCGAGATTTAGAGGGTATTTTGACCCGAATTGAAGCCCGGGCCAGCATTTGACCGAGTGGTGAGCTAATTCAATCCTGAGGTCTGGCGTGTGATCTATTAACCATTGATCGACTTGGACGATAGCTGTCGCGGGTACTGGAAGGCCGACATGGCTCGCAAGGCGCGTTGCAAGCATCTCGTTGGCGAGAATCCGTGGATGCTGCGGGTTGTTCTGGAATTTGACTACATAGAGATTTCCATCGGAGCAGCGCATCAAATGAGACTGAGCGCCCCCCCGCATGCGTCTAATATGCTGAACTGCGTCAACGGACATCTGCCCTCCGAGAATGATGAATTGTGGTTTTATTCGGTCGCCGCTCGGAGGCTACGGCAAGTGGGAAACTTGCGACCGATTGGTTGACACTACCCATTTGAAGATCACAAAACTGTGACACGTATCGCACTCGTTAGTATGTTGAATCACATTGGACGGTGGTCATACGTCACAACGCTTTGAGGAAATCGTGGCACTACGATTCCGATTTGGGATCAATTCCCACGATCAAAGCCATTTGCGAACTCATGGGCGTCAAAATACTGTGCAAATGCTTTCCTGGAGAACGAAGCCTCTCAATACACACATCCTTCGGATCGCGGATCGGATGGAGAGCTGATTGCTATTGAAAGGGGTGGCGGCTGCATTGCGGCAGACCGAAACCCCGAGAGCGAAAGCGTGAGGTTCGCAAGTCGGGGCTAATCACTTCAACTTAAACTTCTCAATTTCCTACGCTCAATCACCCCAATATTCTCGACCCAAGAGTCGTCAATTTACTTGGGCGACCCGCTTTTTGGGACCCAGCCCAAGGCCAACATAGAGAGTGCGTGGTCTGGATCGGTGGCTACGCAATGGTATCTTTCGGAAACCCGAACGGCGTTAGAAAAGGAGTCTTCCATAAGGTTTAGCATTTGCATCCGGGTGTTAGGGTCGCCGAGTTGTTGGGAGATGTCATTTGCTAAGGCCTGAAGCATCTCAAGATCAGCGTCCGGGTCAAATTCGCTGACCTTCGTTTGCCAGCCTTCCAGGAAGCCTGCTTTGCAGAAACCCCTTTCGAGATCATTCGGTTCAAATAGCACAAAACCGATGTTGATCTCATCACCCGCTATTCGGGGCGAATAGCGGATCAAAAAGTAGACCAGTTTCTTTTGCTCGGCCATGCGTGGAGTCCCCTTGCCACGAGAAGTTGAGGTATATTCTGCTCTATCAATTCTGGGATCGCAAGCAATGACCCCCCTTGCAGCTTGGCTAGGGACGGAACAGGGGTCGGGCGGTGCTAGGGACTTGTCCCTGTCACCTCGGAACCCGATGTGACGGATGTCACAACTTTTGCGTTTGAACCTGTGAATAATTCAATAAGCATCCCATTCCTAAACGGAGGATGCCTATGGCGCTCCCCGTAAAGCCTCTGATTCCTGCAGCGCAGTACGTTCGGATGTCGGACGAACAGCAAGTGTATTCGATCGCAAATCAAAAAGCGGCGATTGAGGAGTACGCCGCAGCACATGGTTTTCAAATCGTGAAAACATATGCGGACCCGGGACGGAGTGGTGTTGAGGCAAAAAGGCGAACCGCATTACAGGCGTTACTCCAGGATGTGCTTAGCGGCTGCGCGAAATATGAGGCGATCCTTGTCTATGACGTGAGTCGTTGGGGTCGATATCCCAACAATGATGAGGCTGCCCATTACGAATTTCTCTGCCAGAGCTCTGGTATTCCGCTCCATTACTGCGCTGAACCTTTTTTAAACGACGGTACTCCAACAAGTTCCTTGGTTAAGGATTGGAAGAGGAGCATGGCGGCGGAATACAGCCGCGAATTGAGCGTGAAGGTAACTCGCGGTAAAACGCGGATCGTACAAATGGGATATTGGGTGGGTGGACAACCGGGATATGGGTTCAGACGAATGATGATCTCTCCCGATGGAAAGCGGAAACGGATTTTGAAGCTTGGGGAACAAAAGCAGGTGCACACTGATCGCATCATCTTGGTACCTGGTCCCGCGTCGGAGCAGAAGATTGTTCGCCTGATTTTCTCGCTCGCAATTGCGGGCAACGGCAGCACGGCAATCGCAACTGAACTCAATCGCCAGGGCTTTACTCAGTATGGCAAGCCTTGGATCTCGAATGGCGTGTTCAACGTTCTAACTAATCCCAAGTATGCAGGCTGGAATGTCTGGAAGCGCACCAGTCGGCTGCTTCAAACAAAGGAACGTAAGAACACACCCGACCAATGGGTTACGAAGCAAGGTGCCTTCAGCTCGATTGTCGATCAGGAGACCTACGATGAAGCCCAACGTCGCCGTAAAAAGAAATTAGATTACTGGTGGTCTGAAAAGGAAATGTTACGCCAGCTTCGGCGATTGTTCACAAAAAAGGGCTATTTGAGCCAAGACTTGCTCTTGAAAACCCCCGGCATGCCGGCTATTAGCACTCTCCACCACCATTTTGGTACATATCGCCAGATGTACGAATTGGTTGGTTATCATGTTCCAGATGAAGACATGTTTAAAGGCGAGCAAACCCGGCGATCGATGTTGCTGCGGAGACGGGTGATTGCGAGCATAAAGGCGCTGTTTCCAGGACATATCAGCATCACGCGCGTTTCAGCAACATGCTCTCGCTCTGTCCTTGTAATCGATGGACTTATCAAGGTCTCTTTACTGCTAGCTAGAGAAAATCACGGGTTGAGTAAAGGATGGGTAGTGGCTCCGAATCCCAATGAGCGTGATTTTATCACCTTGGTTTGTACGATGAGCCCGGACAACTGTCGTGTAATTGGCTACTATTTGCTGCCGCATACGCATCCGTTCGGACCGAGACAATTGTGTGACGGTTATCTGCGCAGGGCTCGACAACTGCGGGGATTATCGGAATTGTACGCAGATGTGAAGCGGCTCTGGGCGGAAAGGTCGTGTGTACAGCCAGTGAGAACGAACTTTCCATAAGCTTCGATCTATTTTCGTCGATGATCTGTCTCTAAGGTTTGTCGGTTTCGTCGATGTGCCCTCAACAACAGCGACCCTGCCGATACCGTAGAATAGCTGAAGAATGGATATGAGCTGGGTGACCGACCGAATCGCGGTCGGAGGTGGCATCTGGAACGCGGAAAACATGGCGGAGGTGGCGCACGCGGGAATCACGCACATCATCGACATGCAGATTGAATTTGACGATACGCTACTGGCCTCGCACCACGGTATCGAGGTCTTCTGGAATCCGACGGATGACGACTTTGAGTCAAAGCCTGCAGCGCTTTTCCAGCGCGGGGTAGATTTCGCGGCTGAGGCACTCGAACAGGCAAATACAAAACTGTATGTGCATTGCGCGGCGGGAGTGCATCGTGCACCGATGATGACGGTGGCGTTGCTGGCCTCGATGGGATGGAAAATGCGTGACGCGATGCGGACGATTCAGGTGAAGCGCCCGGTCGTGGACTTTGCCGATGTGTATGTGAGAAGTGTCGAGGAATTCCTGGAGAAATCGGGAAAGAATCTAGCTCCCGAGGAGTGATGATCTCTCAGTTCTTCGCCGCTGATGGCGTGTCTTAGCTTATTGCCAGATAGTTACGCCAATCCACCCGACATTCCTAAGCGCGGCATAAAACGACCCTGGATCGTAACCGTCGTCGTACACATTGCTCTACTGACTGAGAGCGAATGGCACGATAATCGTTACGGTAGTCTCTTGTGGTTCACGTGTTCTCGGCGGAAATGGTCAAAATCCGGGTAACCGGAAATGCCTTTAAATTCGAGAAGATCGCCTATAACGCTTCATAACGCAATTTTGTTTTTGCGATTTTAGGCGCAAAGAATCTTTTCCACAGCCACGCTTGGTTACAACACTTGGAGACAATGCTACCGTAATTCCGGTAACCTCGCTAAACTATCTGAACGAATTTCTTCCCGATAAATTCGTAGAACTCGGGATTTTTGCAGCCGCGGCGCTGAGCCTCTTTCTCGAACTCTCCACGATACGGTGGCAGGCGAGCGTATTCCGCTTCTTTGCTTTTTACAAAACTTTCTCGCTGTTCGTGCTTCGCCGGCCTCGGTCTCGGATATTCGCTCAGCACGCTTGATCGTGCGCCTTTGTTCCTGAGCTTGCCGCTGTTGCCCTGGCAGTTCTTGCTGATGACCGCGATGCGCTATGGCTTGAAGGAAGCTCAGGTGCAGAGCCTGTACGTCCTTCCATTTCGCGAACAGCTAAATATGGGACTGCCCCAGGCAGCTCATTCTTATTACGGTTTGCAAACGTACTATTTTCTCGCAGTGATTTTTCTACTCACTGCTCTGGCCTCCATTCCTGTCGGTCAGCTTTGGGGCGCGTTGATGGAGCGCCGCAGCAAGTTGGTGGGCTATGGCTTGAATCTGTTGGGAAGTCTGGCGGGAATTCTGTTGATCTTCGTAGTCAGCGCTTTTGGGCACCGCCCGTCTTGCCTTGCGTATTCAATTTCTTCGACGGTTACTGCCTGTCGGTTCGTGCTCGATCTTGCGATGTTCGGCTTGCAACTCGTCGCAAAGGCGTTTCAGCGAAAATGAGCGGTGATCCGGACGACAGTAAGGAGTCCACAGCCAGGGCACGTGTTTTCGCCCGCCCGAATGGTTGTCCTCCAATTGCACTGAACTCGCACAAAAACACTGGTGTGGACAATCCGAGCAGGCTCAGCCAGAAGTGAGCTGGGCATTGCGGGAGATTGCACCTTAACAGAACACTGTGGTTAAATTTGCCAACCTACAATTCACAAGAGTGTGGCAGGAGCCGTTCGGATGCAATGGTACTTTTTCTTCTTTTTTGTCTCAGGATTCTGCAGCGTTCTGTACGAAATCGTCTGGTTACGTCTGGCCATGGCTCAGTACGGTGTAACCACACCACTAATTTCCATTGTGCTATCGGTGTTCATGCTGGGCCTTGGCTTCGGTTCATGGGGTGCTGGCCGACTGGTGAAAAGGTGGCGACGGCGAATTTCATTTCCAGCCCTATTGCTCTACGGATGTACGGAACTGGTGATTGGGATTTCCGCTTGGATCGTTGCTGTCGAACTCTCGTGGGGAAGGCTTCTGCTGGAACGACTGGAGACACATGGTCTCTCCTCCTCCAGTTACTATCTGGCCGCCGGAACGTGGATCGTGTTGACCTTGGGTCCAGGGTGCACAGCCATGGGTGCTACTTTCCCATTCGCCCTGTTCGCGATTGAACAAGAACGACGAAAGGACTCCACTCATTCGTTTAGCTTCCTCTACTTAGCCAACGTTCTTGGAGCATTGCTCGGCACTTGCCTGCCCCTATTCTTGATTGAGATCTTTGGTTTTCACAAGACGCTAGCACTGAGTTCGTTCTTCAATTTCATGCTGGCTGCGTTAGCGTTCTCCCTTACCCTGCAGCGCCGCACCGGAGTGATACATCCGGATGAAGCTGTACAACCAGAATCCGCACACACTGCGTTCTCCGACCCGAGACTGCTCTGGCTGCTGTTGGGCACTGGAACGACCAGCATGGCAGTGGAGGTGATTTGGGTACGGATGTTTACTCCGTTGTTGGAAACGGCGGTGTACGCATTCGCGGCTATTTTGGCGTTCTACCTTTTGGCGACATACTCCGGCTCGGTACTGTACCGCTGGAGAATGGTTCGTCTCAACACGGGCGGAGGAATCGTCTGGGCTGTATTGGGTTTCAGCTTGATGCTGCCATTAGTGGCAACTGATCCCAGATTTCATATGGGGAAGTTCTATAGCTTGACTCTGGGCATAGCTCCATTTTCCGCTGTTTTGGGTTTTGTCACTCCGCTGATTGTGGACAGGATCTCTGAGGGCGACGGAGAACGGGCCGGGCGAGCCTATGCCGTCAACGTGCTGGGGTGCGTGCTTGGTCCCCTGCTCGCAGGGTTCGTCCTGCTTCCTGCTTTCGGCGAGCGCGCATCCCTATGTTTGGTCGCACTTCCTTGGTTTGCAATTGCCTTCTATGCACAGAAATGCCAACTGATCGATCGGCCGCGTTCCTCTAGTCTTCGCACTGCGATCGTGTTTGCGTTGCCAGCCGTCGCGTTGGGTATTTTTCTTTCCACCCGCGCATTTGAAGATCAGTTCAGGAATTCGATGGTGCTGCGCGATTACACAGCCACAGTTGTGGCGAAAGGTGATACGCGACTGGAAAAGCGGCTGCTCATCAATGGCGTCGGAATGACGGGTTTGCGCCCGATCACCAAGATGATGGCACACCTGCCTCTGGCGATGCTTGATCGCAAGCCTACCAATATTCTAATCATCTGCTTCGGCATGGGAACCACTCATCGCTCTGCGCTATCCTGGGGCATTTCATCGACGGTAGTAGAGCTGGTGCCAAGTGTTCCAAAGGTCTACGGATTTTTTCACCAAGATGGTCCGGAACTGCTGCGATCACCGAAGTCGCACCTAGTCATCGACGATGGCAGACTTTTCCTGGAGCGTACATCCGAAATGTATGACGTAATTACGATAGATCCGCCGCCCCCGATTGATGCGGCAGGGTCGAGCCTGCTTTACTCGAAAGAATTCTATGTTCTGATCAAGCGTCATTTAAGACCGGGAGGGATTTTGCAGGCATGGCTCCCCGAAGGAGGAGAACCTATCGTGCAGTCTGCAGTGGCCAAAGCGCTGAGGGAGTCTTTTCCTCATATACGCGTCTTCACCTCAGTGATGGACTACGGGATGCATTTTCTGGCGAGCATGTCAGAGATATCGTCGACAAGTGCACAGGTTCTGGCATCGCGAATGCCGCCGTCAGCAGCTGCTGACATGATTGAGTGGGGCCCGGAGACGACACCGGAACAACAGTTTGCCGCAGCGCTGCGCCGCGAGCTGTCTTTGGAACGGTTGATTGAAAGAGATCCCAATGCACCAGCTATGACGGATGACCGTCCAGTGAACGAGTACTACTATCTCCGCCATCGGCCAGCAGTGTTTCAGAAAATTGTGGCACTACACCTTACACCGTCCGCGCAGCTCACTCCCGTCCGATAAAAAGAAGCATGGACCACCTGAGCCTCAAAATGGGGCGAGTCTATTTTGCCGTCGCCATAAGGGTCGCAGCTTCCATAGTGGAAAAACAGCGTAGCAACGCGCTCCCCCCCTGCCTCTGGACCCCAAATCGACGATTTGACTTTGACGTTGGAGCCTGCGAGCGGGCCCGGCGGCACGCGGCGAGGCAGGGATGTGCGGTGTGGCATGCGGGCTGCGGTGCGGGAAGTGTGGGCGCGGTGCGGCGGGAAACATTACGTGGCAGGGCGGGGGGAGGTGCGGCTGCGGGAACGGTTAATCGTCGCCCGTTGTGAGCGAAGTCACAGACGTGCAATCATCAACATCTAGTTTTGCCACATTAACTCGTTCTACGATCCTGCCGTGCACATGAAATGGGCTCTCGCACTTTGGGCGTCGGTGTTCATTTTGGCGGGCCTCTCGTCCGCTGAAGTGTGTCGATACGGACTGGCAGCAAAAGAAGGTGAATGCTCTAGTGTCGAGAGAGATGCTCTCCAACGTATTGCATCGGCGAAAACGATCTGCTACAGCGCTAACAGCCAAGTTCAGTGGAGCAAAAATAATAAACAGCCTGTTGGAGCGTTCGAAATTATGCGTGTTGGCGCTCGGATCGCGATGAAAGGGTTGCCATCACGACGTGCAATGTGTTGAGAATGCTCGGAGATTGGGAAATAGCACGTCCGTACAACTTTCTTTTGCTTCCGATGGTGGATCCCGTGTACGGAATCGCATTTCATCGGCAATCGAACGACAAAGTTCTCTTGGTGTGCGCGTTTTCTTCAAAACAGGAGCGGTGGTTCGAGTTGGAATGCGTGAACGTGCACGACCGCAAGAAATACAAAATGCTCGATTGCAATGCATCCGGAAGCGAAAAGCCTGGCACCTGACGGAACACCGTGCACCGCCGACACGCGCGGCCTGCTACAACGCGCGCACGTAATCGCGGGAGAAATTCGCTACGTGGGCAAAGAAACCGACAGAAAGTGGGAGGAGGGTGACGAGATCAGCGTTTTGGAGTTTGCAGCAACGGAATACGGGCGAAAACAAAGATTAACCTAGGTGCCAGCTCCGGATTTACGCCTCTGAAGCATCTCGCCTTGTCGATGAAGCTTCGGCCCGACGTGCTTTACATCACGCACCCACACGCTGACCACTTAGATGATGTCGAGACAGCCCTTGACAAGGATTTCCGCCCGTTGGGAATTTACTATCAAGAGTACGACTGGGAGGATGTGAAGAAGAGAGAAAAGAAGGAGCTTGCCTACAAGGTGGACAAGTTCAAAGAATTGATAGACGTTGTACCGCGCACGCTGAAGTGTTGGCGATACACACCAGCCGTTTCGAAAAAGCAGTTTGGCGATACAACTTACGTCAACAACTCAAGCTTGTTTGTCATCTACACTTGGCGCGATTTCAAGATATCAATCACAGGTGACCTTGAAAGCGACGGTATGCAAGGTACGTTGGATACGAAGGAGTTCTGCACAGACGCGAAAGGAACAGACATTCTTATACCGCCACACCACGGCCACACCAACGGTTTTCCAACCGATTGGGTTTCTAAAGTCGGAAAGCCACATGTGAGTATCATTTCAGTTCAAGAGCGGGACCAACACGTCGACGGTCGCTACAGCAAACCCGATTTCGCTCGCGGAGTGACGTTTGGTGGACAGACACGCTATCGCCTTACAACAAGGTCCGATGGGAGCATAGTTGTGGAGATGTCCTACGGTTCTGACGGCAGGGCGAAGTGGAGTTTCCAGTCATTCTAACGAAGTGCTTCCAGTGTTTTCGGGTGCGTCCAGGAGGGAACGACGGTGTGGCAGTTTTGCCGTTCCTTCCTTCCACCCCCTCAAACTACTGACCCCTATCCACGGTTGTCTTTAGACTCAAACTCTGGGCGGGAAAAGAATTCCGCTACAAATTCGAGATCTACAAATTTTCTTCCCCGAGGGTCCCATCCCTCAATCGGAGGCCACCCCGTTGACGGAAGCCTAAAACTGAGCGCATACATCGAAAAGAACTTTCAGACTGCGATACCGAACCCCGTTCTTCGCGAGGAAGGAGAAATCTCCTTAGATCCAACCGGGCAGCGCTCAAACCACGAACCTCAATGGCCAAATTGCAATGTAGACGATTTTGCGTCGGTCGTAGCATCACAGCTCAACGACGATCAATCACTGAGAGGGTTCGAGCCGCAACTCGTTCCATCACAAACAGTTCTCGCCTACAATATTCAGTATCGTTCCACAACTGCTAGAATCTGGTTCGGGACCAGGGGGTCGGAGGTTCAAATCCTCTCTCCCCGACCAATCTCTTCAAGCTATTCGCAGTTTCCAGCCATGAAAATCGCCTACACAGCGCGCCATCTGTACACTCCGCTGCAAGAGATTTCCGATCCACTCCTGGTCGTGGAAGACAGTCACATCGCACAGGTCGCCTCGAGATCCGAAAGAGAAGCGCCCGGCAATATGAAAGTCGTGGATTATGGCGACGCGGCAATCGCCCCGGGCTTTCTCGACGTGCACATCCATGGAGGAAGCGGGCTGGATTTGATGCGTGCAGCGCCGGCGGAACTGCCTGCACTCGGCAAATTCCTTGCGGCTCATGGGGTGACAGCTTACTTCCCTACAACCGTAGCCGCTCCACTCGACGTCACCTGCACGGCGCTTGATCGGCTCGCGACTGCAATTGAGGCGGCAGCTTCTTCTTCCAACGGCGGAGCGGCCGCGCGGCCCCTGGGGATTCATCTGGAAGGGCCGTTCCTCAGCCACAAACGTCGTGGAGTTCATCCGCCGGAATATCTGGTCGAACCGACGATCCCGATTTTTGACCGGCTGTGGCAGGCCGCCCGTGGGCACGTGCGAATGCTGACGATCGCGCCTGAAATTCCCGGAGCCCTGGAGGTCATTGCAGAGGCAGCACGGCGCAATGTTTGCGTGAGCATCGGACATTCGGATGCGGACATGTCATCCGCGCAGGCCGCAGTCAGAGCGGGCGCGCACCATGCTACCCACACCTTCAACGCCATGCGTCCGCTCGATCACCGCGAGCCGGGTATCGTCGGCGAGGTTCTCAGCGATGACCGGATCACCGCCGATCTGATTGCCGATGGAATTCACGTGGCGCCCGCCGTGGTCAAACTCTTCCTGCAGGCCAAAGGGCCCGAACGAGCGGTGCTGATCACGGACGCGATTTCGGCCACCGGCATGCCCGATGGGCAATATCAACTTGGGCCGATCAAAGTCGACGTCAAAGACGGAAAATGCACTTCGAACGGCAGCCTTGCCGGAAGCGTGCTGACCATGGATCGAGCCGTACGCAACATTATTCAATTTTCGAATTGGAGCCTTCGCGATGCCGTGCGCGCGGCGACGTTGAATCCGGCTCGGGCTGTCGGCATGCCGGAGTGCGGCGCTTTAGTGGGTGGGGCGCGAGCCGATATTGTGGTGCTGAATCCTGCAGGTGAGGTACTGAAAACAATCGTAGGCGGGCGCGAATCCTAATTCGGTTTGCGCCGTTTGGCTTCGGCCAGGTGTTGGAGGAGCATCGCTTCATCGGCGCGTGAAAGCTGATCGAGAAACGACTTGGGCTTTTCATCGCTCGCAGGCTTAACTGAGATCGCCTGCCGCAGCTTGTCTCCGTATTCTGGTTCGTTGTTCACCACCTGAGAATAGAACCAAAGAAAGTGCCGCATCTGATCGAGAGCAGCACGCAGGGTCTCGATCGGCTCGGTTTCGGCAAGCGAGTTGAGTTCTTCCATCAACTCCGGGTCGCTCGGAGCCTGCATCGCGGCGCAGTTGAGTTCCTGCTGGATCGTTTGCAGATCCTCAGTAACGCGCGCGATTCGCCGATGAAGGTCGTCCATATCTTCGCGGATCATTCGTCGTTCTCACGATCTCATCGCGAAGGCCGAGCGAACAGATGTCCCACGGGCATGCGCTTTCGTAATTCTGCGTTACTTTCGTCCACGCAACGTCACACGCGCTTTGAAAATGCCCGCCAAATGGGCATGTCTACGCCGTCTGTGATACAAACGCCCGGTGCCCGAAATCTCTCAGGAACTTGCTACCCATGAAGGGCTAGTTCGCGCCATCGGCCGCTGGAGCATGGCCGCCTTGGTCGTGAATTGCATCATTGGCAGCGGAGTGTTCGGGCTGCCGTCGATTCTGGCGAGTTTGCTGGGACGGGCCAGTATCGTCGCCGTGGTTGTGGGCGCTGCGGCGATGGCCATTGTCATGGCATGCTTTGCCGAAGTGGCATCACGCTTTCAAGAGACCGGGGGGCCTTATCTCTACGCGCAGAAAGCGTTCGGCCGCTTCATGGGCATTCAGGTAGCGTGGCTGGTGTGGATGGTGCGTCTTGCGTCCTGCGCTGCCAATGCGAATCTGTTCGTGATTTATCTGGGAGAGTTTTGGCCCGCGGCGACCCGAACATCAATGAAGATTCTCATTCTGATCCTGCTGCTCGGGATTCTGGCAGGGATCAACCTACGTGGGGTCAAGGCCGGAGCGCACGTCAGCACAGCCTTTACAGTCGCGAAACTGGCAACCCTCGGGCTGGTTGCTGCTGCGGGCGCAATCTATCTGATCGCGTCTCATCGGGTCGCTCCGCCGACGGTTGTGATGCCGGGCTCAAATCACTGGGGACGTGCCATCGTTCTGCTCGTGTTCAGCTACGGAGGCTTCGAGGCCGCACTGATTTCGGCCGGCGAAGCCAAGGATCCGCGGCACGATCTGCCGTTCGGATTATTCGCCGCACTGATTACCTGCGCGCTGATCTATGCCGTGATTCAGTGGGTCGTCGTGGGAGTGCTCCCTGATCCCGCGCACAGTGAGCGCCCGCTCGCCGATGTGGCGCGAATCGTGATCGGAAGCAGCGGCGCAGTGCTCACCGCGCTTGGAGCCTTGTTCTCCGTTTATGGATACTTAAGTGGAAATATGCTGGCCACTCCGCGCATCACTTTCGCCTTAGCCGAGCGCGGAGATTTCCCTTCTGCCTTTGCGCTGGTACATCCGCGCTTCCGCACTCCGTATTTCTCCATCCTTATCTTTGCGCTGCTGGTATTGACGATGGCAATCTTCGGCACTTTCGCCGGCAACGCCACACTCTCCGCGGGATCGCGCCTTTTTTATTACGGGCTGGCCTGCGCCGCTGTCCCGATATTGAGAAAAAAAGAAGTGACTCCGCCGCTCTTTCTGCTTCCCGGAGGTCTTTTGCTTTCGGTGGCAGGGGTGTTGATGTGCGCATTTCTGCTCACGCAGATTGAGTACACAAAGTCACTGGTCTTGCTGGCAGCTGTTGCAGTCGCATTCTTTAATTGGCTGGCGGTGCGCAGGCGGAAGCCGCAGGGCGCTCAGTTCGTATAGATGCGGACGTAGTCGACCAGCATCTGCGAAGGAAATACTGTGGTATTGTCGGGCGGTCCGGGCCAACTGCCGCCAATCGCTAAATTCAAGATGATGAACTGTGGTCCTTGGTCGAACGGCCACGTGTTGGTATTAAAGTTGCCGTTGATCGGCGTGAAGGTGGCGTAGATGTTGTTGACCGGATCGTCCACGTAGTACTGAATTTGTCCCTTGCTCCAGATCATGCCGTAGGTGTGCCAGCCGGCCGCAGAGAAACCGGTGGGGTGATAAGTCTGGCTTCCACTGATTTCGCTACTTTGCGTTCCGCCATGGACCGACCCGGCGATCCAATCGTAGCCCGGGGGAGTGCCGCCGTAGTACGGAGGAGGATTGCTGCCGTCGATGTGCTCCATGACATCGAGTTCACCGCAAGCCGGCCAGTTGATGGTCGCAATATTGCTTCCCAGCATCCAGAAAGCCGGCCACATGCCTTGCTGCTCCGGCAATTGCATCCTCGCCTCAATGCGCCCGTACATGAAGCTGAACAATCCCTGGGTTTTGAGGCGCGCTGAGGTGTATACGTTCGCAGACGGATTCTGTCCCACGATGTACAGAACGCCATCCGTTCCGGTGTGAGTGCCAACGTATTCGCTGGGACTGGACGTGCTGCACGGGCCCGCGCTGGAGCCCCACGCGCAGTAGTACTCAAGTTCGCTGTTACCAAAACCGCTGTTGCCGGTGTCATAGGTCCAGACCGAGGGATTGGGTTGTGCGTTGGCGCCGCTGGAATTGGAAAACTCGTCGCTCCATACCAGCGTTCCCGAAAGAATATTCAACGAAAAGGTATGGCTACTCACATCGCTCGAGTTGCCGCTCGCGACGGCGATAGCATTGACCGTCAGGTTGGAGGCTACAAGGAACGGCGCCAGGTACGGCTGGGATGAAGTGGTGGGCTTGCTTCCATCTACAGTGTAGTAGATGGTTGTCCCCGGCGTAGAGGAAGACAGCGTGACGATGACTGCGTTGTTCTGCGCGGCTGTCGTGGCAATCGCGGGCGCGGCAACTGTGTTCCCTCCCCCATTGAAGGTCGCGTTTCCCGATCCACATGCCGTTATCCAGGCACTACAGACTAGGACTCCGATCGACACGAAAGCCTTCGCTCGCATAAATCCCCCCGCGCGAGAATCATCGCTCGCTGCGCCATTAAATGCATCTTCTGACGCGAGAGTCAATGACTCCGGTCACGGGCGAATCCGGATACGATCCAAGGTTTACGACGGAGCGCTGCGCTCGAGTGCCAGCAAAGTCTTTTTTCGGCCGACGCCCCAGCGATATCCTCCCAGACTGCCATCGCCACGCACGACGCGATGGCAGGGAATCGCCACTGCCACGGGATTCGTCGCACAGGCACGAGCGACGGCGCGGCACGCCTTCGGATGTCCAATCGCCTTCGCGACTTGGGCATAGGATTTCGTCTCGCCGAAAGGGATGGACTGCAGATAAGTCCAGACACGACGCTGAAACGCCGTCGAGCGGATGTCGAGCGGCAACGACGAATCCAGATCGCTCCCACAAATCTTGCCGAGCAGCGCTTCAATCCACGGACGGATCGTGCCTTCATCCATTTTCCGTGTAGCGAACGGGAATTCCCGCTTGAGACCTTCAATTAACTCGCCATCGCTGCGGCCGAACTGAATCGAGCAGATGCCGCGATCGGTCGCTGCGATCAGCATGCGCCCAATAGAAGAATCGGAACACGCATACCGGATCGTGGCGGCAATCGCGCCTCGACGATACTTGTCCGGCGTCATGCCGAGCTGCGATGCGGTGCGTTCATAGAGACGGCTGCTGGAGCCGTAGCCCGCGTCATACATCGCGCGGGTCACAGAATCTCCAGACTGCAGATTGCGTTTCAGCGACTTCAGGCGGCACGAGTCGGCGTACTCGCGTGGAGTGATCCCAAGAATGGCTCGAAAGCGGCGCTGCAAATGAAATGGGCTCTGATGAAATTCCCTGCCCAGCCGTTCCAGCGTGAGCGTCTCATCGAGATGCTGCTCGATGAAGCGGCAAATCGCCTTCACAGTGTCGCTGGCCGAATTGCCGCTTAGGGCTCTGGGATGGCAGCGCAGGCAAGCACGGAATCCGGCCTGCTCCGCGGCTTGAGGCCCCGCAAAAAAGCGCACGTTCTCGCGCCGTGGACGACGCGCCGCGCAGGATGGCCGGCAATACACTCCGGTCGACGACACTGCGAACACAAAGTCGCCGTCGCGGCTCGTATCCCGTGCCAGAACGGCGTTCCAGCGTTGCTCGTCGCCAGGATCGGTGGACACTTGTGCGCTTGGTCGAGGAGCTGACATCAGTTCTTCCGGTTCAAGTATGGCATTCGTGGTCATAGTAAGAAAAGCGTAGGCGGTATGGGAAAAATCGACTATCCGAATCTTGCGGGCAAAGCAAATCAGGGGCTAGGGATCAGGGGCTAGGGATTAGAGGCTAGGGCAGCGACCAAAAGCGCGGCGGAAGTTGCTTTGAAAGGGCACGGCTTCAGCCGTGCCGCCCGAGCGACACCCTCGCAAGCGGCTTTAGCCGCTGGGCCAATTTGCTTCGCCTGCAAGAAACCATTACAGTTCCCTTGTCGAAATCTCCTGCACAACTGAGGACTCACCATGAGACAGATGCGCATCAACATTTCCGCGATTCTATTGCTATTGACGATCGGCTCCGGGGCCCAGCAGGCGTCGAAACATGTTTTGAGCGCTGACGAACTGAAGAAAGCCGTCCCGACGGAGTACTTCTACCGAGGCCAGAAGGCCCCCGTGCAACTGCGAAATGCAGTCGGGTTCCAGCTCGCGGATGGAAAAATGACGCTTGCATCGCTGGTGGATGCCTCCGGCTATTCGACGGCCATTCAGCAAAAGTACCAAGGCCTGCTGATCACCGAGAGCAAGCTCAACATCGGCGGATCGTCATTGCCGCCCGGCCAATACGGATTCGGCTTCACCGCGGATGGCAAGTTCGTCGTGATGGATGTCGCCAACAGCGACGTTCTCAGTACCGCTTCACAGAACGATCAGGCGTTGCAGCATGCGGTGCCGTTGAAGCTTGTCGAAGATGGCGACGGATACAAGCTCTACGCAGGAAAGAAGTGGGTAGGAATCAAGGTGGAATAAGACCGTGTAGATCTGATGGATTTCGGAGTCATCCCGGAGCGCCAGCGGAGTCAAGGCGCTTTCGGGCTTTCTTGGACAGCTTGACCGGAGGCAATGCGAAGGGACTTTCAAACAGTCCCATTAAACTCTCGGAAATCGTCAGAGCCCCAGCTACCACAACGTGACGCTGTTGGCGAGTTTTTAACACGATTACTCTTTTCTTCTCTACCGACTTGCCAAGTCGGTTCGTGACGAACGTGATGTCATCCTCGTTTGGCTCGTCAATCTCCAGATCGTAAAGGATTGAAGGCAAATCGACGTATTCGACATTATAGAATTTTAGATCGACATTTTTAGAGGCCTCGGAGAGCTTCGGGCAGCGAATCAAGAGTTGCCCATGGCTGACGCGGTACTCCCACAGCTTAAACAAACTTCCGACATCGCCTCGTGGAATCTGGGTTTTCATGCCAGAGGACACCTAAGCTCAACACCCAGGAACCAGCCCTATCTTGCCGCTGTTCCCCTCATCAGCTTGAGTAGCTCTTCCCTTCTCGCCCGGTACAGCTGGCGGTCGGGATCAAGTTGTGCGGCGATATCGATCTCAGACAGTGCCTCCTGATAACGATCCATGCTCATGAGGCAGGCCGCCAAAGAAAAGTGATTGTCGGCGGAGGCATTCACCCGCAATGCCTCGCGGAATTCCTTCTCCGCTGCGGGCAGATCCTGTTCCTGGAACAGGAGCGTGCCCAGCAGGTGATGAGCGAGGTCTGAATCAGGATTCAAGGCGACCGCGACCTGCAGCTCGTGGAGCGCCGCCTCCGGCTTGTTATCCATCATCAAAGCCTGGCCTAAAATGCGGTGCTCGGTCGATCCGGACGGGTTCTGGTTCACCGCCATCTGTAATTGCTCTACAGCCGCACCATAGTTATTCTTCGCCATGTAGGCGCTGGCGAGGCAACCGTGTCCCTGCTGCCATTCGGGATGCTGCTTGTACAGTTCAGACATTTCCTCGATAGCTGCGTCGAACTTGCCCTCATCGCAATAGGTATTTCCCAGGTTGTTGCGGACAGCCGCTTCGCCGGGCGCCAGCCGCTTGGCCTCGCGATACTCGGCGACCGCTGCCGGAAGATTTCCCTGCTCGTGCCGGATCAGGCCCAGATTTGAATGCGCTTCCCAGAATAGCGGCCGAATCCGAATGGCCTGTTCATAAGCCCAGATTGCGCGATTCAGATCACCGGCTGCGTGCAGCGCGATGCCCATGTCATAGAACGTGTCCGGATTGTCCGGATCGAAAGTCAGTGACTCGGCATAAGCATGGATCGCAGGCTCGTACTGGCCGAGCGAGTAGTGTCCCAGCCCGAGAAATTGGTAAGCCTCGGCGTTTTGGGGATCGATACTCAGCGCGGTGCGGGCCTCGGCGATCGAGTTCGGGCCGTCGTCCAGCCGATAAAAAAGGTAGGCCATGGCGCTGTGATTTTCCGGAAGGTCCGGCATGCGCTTCAGGGCCGTGGCGAGCTCATCGTAGGCATCGTCGAACTGGTCCTGCTGGCGGAGCAGGACCCCAAGGGCATAGTGCAGAGCTGGATCATCTGCCTGAGGCCCCACGACTGAACGCAGGTCCAGCTCAGCTTGATGGTAGCTTTGGCGCTTGGCCTGCGAGGCCGCCGTCCGAATCGCTTTGGGAATGGCCGGGCCGATCTGCGCGGAAGTCACGTTTCCGGAGCTGACGACTTTGATCAACGCCGGGCCAGCGCCGGCCGCTTCTAGATCGTGTAACTCGCGCTGGGTGGGCAGGTTGGCCAAGCCACGCTCGCTCACCAGACGAGCCAGCCGTGAACTGGAAACGCCCCCCACTAACCAGGAGGCAAGTTCGGTGGTGGTTACCGGCTGAACGGCAGAGACTTGCCCGACAGAATGTTGCGGGATCAGGGATGATAAAAACAGAAGCAGCAGAAGTGGCAGAAGCTCTGAACCCTTGACTCTCACCGGACTCCCCAAAACGTGGATTGGCTTTCGGCTAGCGGCTCGGAGGGGAATGCGACAGCATACACCTTCGGAAAGCCCTCCAGAACATTAGCCCGGCCGCCTGTTGAGCCGTAAGGTCACGGTGGTAACTAGCTGGTTCTAGTCTTCCGTGATCCAAATCACGTTTCGCCGTGGCAGGATTCACCGAAACGTCGCCCGGAGCCGGTTAGAACACTGGAAGCTGGTTCCGGTCTTGGAAGGACAGTGGGGAGTAGTCCTAACCTTCCCCTTCGGGCCGGGAATGGCGTATGATCTAGCTGGCTTATATCCCTCGGAGGCTCCGATGTTTGAAGGTCTATTTCAACCGATGCACCTGCTGGTTATCTTCTTTATTGCCTTGCTGGTGTTCGGCCCCAAGAAATTGCCTGAGCTCGGCAAAGGCCTGGGTGAAGGGATTCGTGCTCTGAAAGACGGCATGAAGAACGAACCACCCGCGCAGGCATCAACCGATCAGAGCAAGAAAACTGACACCAAGAGCTAGGCGACCACCCTGTCGAGAGTAGGCCGCGAGACTTCTCGGCCCTTGCGCCACGTTCCTCTTCTGTTCGTAGCAACTCTGGGCTCCCAAACCGTTACTTATTACTTCGCAAGTCGGAGGCCGCTTCGTGCTGCGCAAAATTGAACTGCTTCCCCTCGTTGTGTTCCTCTTCGCCTCATCCGCCCTGTTTGCCGATCAGGTCACGTTGAAAAATGGCGATCGCCTGACTGGAACTGTCGTGAAATCGGACGGCAAAACGCTCCTCCTGCACACCGACGCTGCCGGCGACGTCACCTTCAAGTTCGACGCGATCCAGGAGATCAGCACCACCGAACAATTGCATGTGACCTTGAAGGGCGGGAAGACCGCAATAGGCCCGGTCGCAACATCGGACGGAAAGATCGAAATTGCCACGAAAGCGGCTGGGACCGTGGAAGCCGCGAAAGAGGACGTAACTCTGATCCGCAACGACGCTGAGCAGCAGGCGTTTGAGAAACTTCAGAATCCCGGACTTCTGCACGGCTGGAATGGCGGGACCAACATCGGCTTCTCAGTTGCACGCGGCAACAGCGAGACCGAGAATCTGGCTCTCGCCTTCAATGCAATTCATCCCACGCTGAATGACAAGATCACGCTGTATGCGAGTTCGATTTACACGACCAACGCGCTGTCGAATCCCAGCACCGTCGCGAATCTTGAGCAGGGCGGCTTTCGTTACGACCGCAATGTAAACCCGCGGCTGTTCGTCTTTGGCGCAGCCGACTTCATGAGCAATGCGCTGCAATTCCTCGATCTGCGCGGCGTCTACAGCGGCGGTTTCGGTTTCCACGCTATCAAGTCCGACGCGACGGTTCTCGACTTCCTGGGCGGCGTCAACTACACGCATGAAACCTATTCCAATGGACCTCTGATCGCGGGAAGCGCGCCGCCAGCATACGTTTCGTACGGACATACGAATCGTTTCGCTGCTCTGACTTTGGGCGAGGAATTGAACCAGAAGTTGGGGAAGAGCACGGTTGTCACTCAGAGTTTCGATTTTTATCCCGACCTGCAGCAGACGGGGGAATATCGTGGAACGTTCAATCTCGGCACAGTGACCAAGCTCAGCAAATGGCTGGGCTGGCAGAATCAGTTCGGGGATATCTATGTGTCCAATCCGCCAATCGGCGCGAAAAAGAACGATGTCATCCTGACCACCGGGCTGAACGTGACCTTTACTCACTAGGCGGAAGCTAACCGACCGGCGTCATCCCGAAGGCCCGCTCTTTTACCAGCGGGCGGAGGGATCTCGCGCGAATCCTACCTACAGCTTTCACGTCTGTCAGTGGCTCGTTAAGCCCGATGCGACCCGGGACATCCCGTTCCGGGATGCTCACGATTCTAGCCCCGCTTCCCTCATTTGATTCCCGCCGTCGAGGCGAGTATGTTGGTCTGTCCCATGGTTCCTACCGCAGAACATTCCAGGAGAATTTCCATGTTGAAACGATTCATTACCTGCATTTTTGTGTTCGCCGGCCTGGTCACGCTCGCCATCGCTGCGGATCAGGAGAACGTCTGCAAGGGCGATCCTGACAAGTGGCAGCAGCTGTTCAACGGCAAAGACCTGACCGGATGGAAACATGTAGGGCCCGGCGGCGACACCGTGGAAGACGGCCTGATTCGTACGCACGGCGGCATGGGCCTGCTCTATTGGACTGGCGGCAAGATTGGCAATTGCCAGATTCATGTCGTCTACAAGATGCGCGATGAAAACGACAACTCCGGCGTATTCATCCGCATTCCCATCGAGCCTCGCGAGGAATGGATGCCGGTGCACTACGGCTACGAAGTGCAGATCGACAATCATCCGGAGAAGTCGAACGAGGACGAGTACCACGAGACCGGTATGCTGTATTCGCTGACGAAGCCGCTGGTGAAGCAGGCGTGGAAACCGGGTCCGGAGTGGAACACGATGGACATCACGCTCGATGGAATCCATACGATCGTTACGCTGAACGGCCAAAAGGTGACTGATTTCAAAGAGGGCGATTCGGTTCCCGACAAGAAATTCGATTTCGAGCCGCAGCGCGGACCGCGGCCTATGTTTGGCTGGTTCGGATTGCAGAATCACAGCGACAACGACATCGTGTTCTTCAAAGAAGTGGCGATCAAACCGCTGAAGAAATAGGGAAGCGAGCCAAACGCGCAATTCACGCGTCGCAAAAATCGCGACGCAGTGCGCGGCTCGCCCAGGTCCTTCGGCGACGAAAAACACGTCGCCTCAGGATGACAAATAATTCCGATATTGGAGGAGCTTCGATGAAACGGACTTTTTCGCGACGTGCATTTTTGCAAGGAAGTGCGGTCACGGCGGGAACGTTGATCGCGTCGAAAACCATTCGCCTCAAAGCTGAGCCATTTCCGAAAGCCGTGGCGCCTAGCGACCGCGTGCGCTTTGGAATGATCGGCATCGGCATGCAGGGTTCGGGCCTGCTCACGCAGGCGATCACGATTCCTGGCATCGAGTGTGTGGCTGCCGCCGATTTATATGATGGCCGACACACCTTGGCAAAAGAAATTACCGCCAATCCCAGCCTGCCGACCACGCGGAAATATCAGGAGCTTCTCGATCGCAAAGACATCGATTGCATTGTGGCTGCCGTGCCGGATCACTGGCATCGCCGCGTTGTGGTCGACGCCTGCAACGCGGGCAAAGATATTTATTGCGAGAAGCCGATGTCGCACAACGTTGCCGACGGACTGGCGATGGTCGATGCTGCGCAAAAGAACAATCGCATCGTGCAGATCGGCTCGCAACGAGTGAGTTCTGTCCTCTTGGCCACCGCGAAAGATCTGTACTCAAAGGGCGCGATCGGCGACGTCGAAATGGTCGAGCTCACCCTTGGGCGGAACGATCCAACCGGGGCTTGGGAGTATCCGCCGCCTTTCGACCTTTCGCCCGAAACGCTCGACTGGGATACTTGGCTGAACGATGCTCCCAAGATTCCGTTCAACAAATATCACTTCGCGCGCTGGCGCTGCTGGAAGGCGTACGGCACCGGCGTTGCCGGCGACCTGATGGTTCATCTCATCAGCGGGATGCTGGCAACTCTCGGCTGGAACGAGGTGCCTCGGTCGGCCACAGCAATGGGCGGAATTTTCCGCTTCCCCGATGGACGCGACATGCCCGATTTCCATACCGTCCTGTTCGATTATCACGGCATCCCGGTCTATGTGCGCCTCGACCTCGGCTGCGAAACTCCCGAGCTCGCGCGTTTTATGGGACCGAAAGGTCTACTCGACGCTGGCGAGTTCGAGCTGCGTCATTCGCCGCAACCCGGCGTTGATCTCGATCCCAGCTATTATGCCTTCAGCTTCCCGCAGAAGATGCGCGAGGAATACTTCAAGCAGTGGCACGCGGAGCACGATCCGCAACTCGGGAAAGAACCGGTCCACGAGGACACCGTTTACAAAGGACACGACTGGGACGACATGCGTCCGCACTTGAACGTCTTTTTCCAGTCGGTGAAGTCGCGCAAGCCGGTGACCGAAGACGCCGTGTTCGGAAACCATGCTGCGATCGCGTGCCACATGGCGAACGAATCGTATTTCCGCAAATCGCCGGTGACCTGGGACGCCGCTTCCAAGACGATCAAGTCGTAACTCGGGGGATAAAATCATGCCTTCGACTCATTCCGCCGGGCAGAATCGGAAGTCCATTCCGGTCCTGCTCGGCTTTCTCTTCTTAGCAGCTGCGGCGTTCTCTCAGGACTTGCCATCTGCCAAACCCGAATCGGTGGGACTTTCATCGGAGCGTCTCGATCGCATCGCGACAGTGGTGCAGCGCGATATTGACGACAAGCGCATTGCCGGAGCGGTGACCCTCGTCGTGCGTCATGGCAAGGTCGCGTGGTTCAAGGCGCAAGGTATGGCCGACCGCGAAAACTCGAAGCCGATGCCGACCGATGCCATGTTCCGCATCTGCTCGATGACCAAGCCCATCACCAGCGTCGCCGTGATGATGTTGTATGAGGAAGGCAAGTTTCTGCTGGATGATCCAGTCTCGAAGTACCTTCCCGAGTTCAGGAATCCCAAAGTGCTCGTGAAACCGGCGTCGGGCGAGCCGTACACAATTCCGGCCACCAAGGAGATCACCATCCGTGATCTGCTGCGACACACTTCCGGCATCACGTACAACTGGAATGCCGATCTCGGTCCGATGTACGAGAAAGCCGACGTTGCGAGTGGCTTGTTGCAATACGACGGCACGATCGGCGACAGCGTGAAGCGTCTGGGTCCGCTGCCGTTGTTGTTCAATCCCGGCGAGCGCTTCGAGTATAGCCTCAGCGTTGATGTGCTCGGACGGCTGGTCGAGGTGCTCTCGGGCAAGCCACTGGACGAATTTTTCCGCACGCGAATCTTCGAGCCACTCGGAATGAAGGATACGTACTTTTTTGTGCCGGACAACAAGGTTCCACGTTTGGCGACTGCTTACACCTATTACGAGGGAAAGGGACTGCAACGGTTCCCCGACACTCCGATTCGCGAAGGTACATTCGTCTATTCCGCGGACTATCCAACGCGCGGCCCCAAGAAGCTTTTCTCCGGCGGAGCCGGGCTAGTCTCGACCGCAATGGACTATGCCCGCTTCTGCCAGATGATGCTCGACGAGGGCAAAGCCGGCAACACCCGTCTGCTCAGCCGGAAAACCGTCGAACTGATGACGCACGATCAATTGGGAAAGATCGGGCCCGATCAGGGCTTCGGCCTGGGGTTTGGCATCGAAGGCACAAAGTCACCGTTGTCTGAACTGGGATCGCCGGGCGAGTACAACTGGGGAGGATTCTTCTATACCGGTTTCACCATTGATCCGAAAGAACAGATGATCGTCGTGTTCATGGCGCAGCTGCATCCGACAGGAGACTTGACGCTGGATCGGCAGGTGAATGAACTCGCCTATCAGGCGATCAACGACTGAGAAAAGCATTTGTGATTGTTGATTGCTGATTGTTGATTAAGGCCAGCACCACCAGGCTTTCAATCAACAATCAAAAAATCAACAATGAGCAATTGCCGCGTATATCATTTCAGTAACGAGCATCACCGAAAGTCCTCAACTGCAGTTTCTCCGCTCTGGAGCCGTTTATGTCTGCGATTAATCTCACTATCAACGGAGCGCGGCATAGCATTGACGTCGATCCACAATCCAGCCTGCTGACGGTGCTGCGCGAGCACCTGGATCTCACCGGCAGCAAGTACGGATGCGGCGAGGGACAATGCGGCGCCTGCACAGTTTTGATCGATGGAAAGGCGCAGCGTTCCTGCATCACGCGCGTCGGCAACGTTGCGCAAAAACAGATTACGACCATTGAGGGTTTGGCCATCGGCGAGCGCTTGCATCCCGTGCAGCAGGCGTTTCTCGATGTCGGGGCCATGCAGTGCGCCTATTGCACTTCTGGAATGATCATGTCGGCAGTGGCATTGCTGCGGCAAAACACGAATCCCCAGCCGAAAGAGATTGTCGATTTTATGGATGGCAACGTCTGCCGCTGCGGGACGTATCCGCGCATTGTGATCGCGATTCAGAAGGCAGCAAGCATAATGCGCGACTCCGCAACCGCGAAAGGAGCCAGCCGATGAGGGATAACTTCAGCAACGTCGTTGCGCTGGAGCCCGAGCGCTACGAACTGCGCGCTGCGCCTCCGTACCATTTCGATCTCGACCGCCGCGATTTCTTCAAGTTCCTCGGTGCGGGCCTGGTTGTGATCTCGGTTCTGAAGCCCGCTCTGGTTGCGCAGGAATCGGGTGACGCCCGTCGGCGCAGCGAGTCGCTTCCGACTGAAATCGACGCCTGGCTGCACATCGGCGAGAACGGCCGCGTCACTGTGTATACCGGCAAAGTTGAGATCGGGCAAAATATCCGAACCTCTTTGAGTCAGGCAGTGTCCGAGGAGCTGTCCGTACCAGTCGATCGTATCGGTCTTGTCATGGGCGACACCCAGCTCACACCCTTTGACATGGGCACGTTCGGCAGCCGTACCACTCCCACCATGAATCTGCAGTTACGCAAAGTTTCAGCAGCCGCGCGGAATGTGCTGATCAGTCTGGCCGCTCAGCAATGGAAAACTGATGCGCGGCACTTAGTCGCAGCGGACGGCAAGGTCAATGATCCCCGCACGAACCGATCTCTTGAGTACGCTGCCCTGCTGAAAGGACAGCAACTGACTGCTTCATTGCCTGCTGAAGATCCGCTAATCCCTGCGGCGAATTGGAAAGTCGCCGGTCGGTCGTTGCCCAAAGTCGATGGCAGAGATTTCGTAACCGGCAGGCACCGCTATCCCTCCGACCAGACTTTGCCCGGAATGCTGTACGGCAAAGTTCTGCGGCCAGCGGCATTCGACGCGACACTGGTCTCCGTTGACACTCAAAAAGCGGAGCAGGCGGGCGTTACTGTCGTGCATGATGGGAATTCCGTTGGCGTCGCCGCGCCCACGTCGGAAGTAGCTTCTGCCGCCCTCGCGGCTATTCGCGCCGAATGGAAATCGGATCCGCAGATTTCAAATAAAGAACTCTTCGACTATCTGCGAAAAAACACGAGCGAGGGAAAAGATCCCACCGGCGACGGGGATCGATTCGATACCGGCTCTGTCGATCAGGCGCTCGCTTCTGCCGACCACAAATTGCAGCAGACCTATACGGTCCAATACATCGCACACGTCCCCCTCGAACCGCGCGCTGCGCTGGCGAAGTGGGACGGCGACCAACTCACCGTGTGGACCGGAACGCAGCGTCCCTTCGGCGTTCGCGGTCAACTCGCAGAGGCGTTTCACATTCCCGAGGACCACATCCGGGTTCTGATGCCCGACATGGGTTCTGGATACGGCGGCAAGCACACCGGCGAGACCGCAATCGAGGCAGCACGATTGGCGCGCGCGGCGAAGCGGCCGGTTAAAGTGGTCTGGACGCGCGAAGAGGAGTTTACCTGGGCATATTTCCGGCCCGCGGGAGTTATTGATATCGTCAGCGGCGTCCGCAATGACGGGACCATTACCGCGTGGGAATTTCACAATTACAATTCCGGATCTGCAGGAATTCGCACCTACTATGAAGTACCCAACCAGCGCATCGTTTTTCATCCCGTCAAGTCTCCGCTGCGGCAAGGATCGTATCGAGCACTGGCAGCCACGGCCAACCACTTCGCGCGCGAATCTCATATGGACGAACTCGCGCACGAGGTGAAGATGGATCCACTGGAGTTCCGACTGAAGAATCTGAAGAACGATCGCCTGCGTGCGGTCTTCGAAGCGGCTGCTAAACAATTCGGCTGGCCTAAGGAAAAGACTGCAGGCCACGGCTTCGGCATGGGTGGCGGCTACGAGAAGCTCGGCAATGTGGCAACGTTTGCCGAAGTGCAGGTCGATCGCTCATCCGGCGAGACCAAGGTTTTGCGAGTTGTCTCTGCGTTCGAATGCGGAGCCATCGTCAATCCCGACGGCCTGCGAAATCAGGTCGAAGGATCCAATGTGCAGGGCCTTGGCGGCGCGCTGTTCGAGGCGATCCAATTCGACAACGGCAAGATTCTGAATGGCAGGCTGTCGCAGTATCGCGTGCCGCGTTTCAGCGACGTTCCGGTAATTGAAACCGTCCTGCTCGACCGCAAGGACCTTCCCTCGGCGGGGGCAGGTGAGTGTCCGCTAATAGGGCTGGCTCCGGCGATTGCCAACGCGATCTTCGACGCAACTGGTGTACGATTGCGGGCTCTGCCGCTGGTACCAAACGGATTGAAAGTTGACTAAGTTGATTTCCAAATCAACTTCTTCGCAGGAGCGATCATGAGCGATTCCTCGTCGATCAGCCGTCGAACCTTTATTGAAACGTCTGCTGCAGCTTTAGCTGCAACCGCGGTCTTGCCGGCAACCGCGTTTTCTTACAGCCGCGTCATCGGCGCGAATGATCGCATCGCGCTAGGTCACATCGGGATTGGCAGCCGTGGCATTGACCTCGGCCTGATTGCGTCCAAACTGAAAGACAGCCATAAAGTCGAGATGATTGCAGTCTGCGACCTATGGACCGGAAATCGAGAACGAGCAACTGCGAAGAACACGAACTATTACGGCAGGGCCCCGCGTGCAGTACAGCATCCGCAGGAATTGCTCGCGATGAAGGACATCGATGGCGTGCTGATCTCTACTCCGGAGCACACGCACTCGCCCATACTGAGACTTGCCGCCGAAGCCGGCAAAGACGCGTATTGCGAGAAGCCAATGGGCAATGTACTAGGCGAGGTAAAGGCCGCGCGTGACGCTGTAGTGAATGCGAAGACGATTGTGCAGGTCGGCACACAGCACCGCAGCGAGCCATATCAGGTGGCCGCGCAAGAAGTGGCACGGAGCGGCGCACTCGGCGACGTCAGCAAGGTCGAGATTGTATGGAACTATCACGGCCCGCGTTGGCGTGGACGTCCGGAAGTAAGGCAGATCCGCGAGCAGGACACCGACTGGAACGCCTGGCTCATGACCAAGCCGCAGCGTCCATTCGATCCGCAGCTTTATTTTGAGTTTCGGCTGTACAAGGAATTTTCGAGCGGAATCCCCGACCAGTGGATGAGCCACGCCATCGATCTGGTGCACTGGTTCATGGAAGATAACTATCCCGCCTCGGTCGTTTCGCATGGCGGTGTCTTCGCATGGCATGATGGTCGTCAGAACGCTGACACATTCCAGACCCTGCTCGAATATCCCAAGGGATTTCTCGTCAGTTATTCGACCAGTTTCGGCAACGACGCGCCCAGTTTCACGCGGTATATGGGGAAGAAGGCGACGCTGATCAATATTGGCGGCGAAGGGAGTCCACGATACCAACTGATTGAAGAACAGGGCACGCACGAAGACGACGTCAACATCGATCAGAAGCGGCAATCGAAATACATCCGACTGCCCGGCGAAGACAAGCTGCCGCCCATGGGGATTGACGATCTCTCGCTCGAGCACATGGGCAACTGGTTCGATTGCATGCGCTCGCGGCAGCAACCACATGCAACGGTAAATGCCGGATTTGCCCACTCGGTCGCCTGCATAATGGCGGCGGAGGCGTACTGGTCAGGAAAGAAAATTTACTGGGACGCGAAGAATGAATCGTTCTCGGATACAAAACCGGCTTAAAGTCCGCAGGCGTGCGCGTCGCCCAGGCACTGGCCGACAACGCGGGCATAGTCGGCGATGGCAATCTCCGGATCTTCAAGATCCGGATGCCACATCTTTTCCCATTCGAAACAGTAGTAGCCTTTGTATCCGATCGACTGTAGAGCCTTGATCTGCCGTGCCACGGGCACAGTTCCGCGGCCAGTCAGCACGTACTTGCGGTCTTCTCCGCTGCCAACCGAATCCTTCAAATGCGTATGACGAATCCACTGACCCAACTGCTTGACCGTGAATTCCGGCTCTTCATTCGAAGTGGCGAAGGTGTGATGCGCGTCCCAAAGCAGGGCGACGTAATCAGATCCGGCGGCCTGCAGAACGTCTTTCAACGCAGCCGATGACGTGAAATGGTCATGCGATTCGATGATCACGGTCACATTGTGCGGCTTGGCATAGGTTCCGAGTTCGCGCAGTCCTGCGGCTACGCGCTTCTTCGTGGCTTCGTCTGGGACTGGGGCCTCGTCGGACTCGGCTTTCCCCCCGAACACTCGCACATAAGGTGCTTCCAACTTCTCTGCCAAATCGATGAATCGCCGGGCGTCTGCTAATTCTTTCTCCCGTTTGGCCGGGTCCTCAAAATAAAGAGTTGCGGAACTGCCCAGATTCGCAATCTTCAGATTCGCAGCTCGAATCTCTTTTTTCGTCTGCTCAATGCGATCCGGAGCGAAAATTGGATTCGATGGAAGATCCATGTTCCCGCTCAGCCCGCGCAGCTCGATCGCAGAGAATCCATGCTGGTGCGCGAAATCCAGAATCTTCAGCCAATCCCACGCCGGACAGCCTAGAGTCGAAAACGCGATCGGAATGCGGCTTGGTCCATCTTTCGCGAGCAGACGGGCAGGCAGGGCGGTAGCCAAGGCGACGGCGGAAAGCGCTTCCAGGAATTCGCGGCGATTGGTCATAGCTCTCCCTTTTTCATCTGCTGCACGGCGTAGTCGCACGCCCGCGCTGTCAATGCCATGTATGTCAGCGACGGATTGACGCATGAAGATGACGTCATGGCAGCGCCGTCGGTCATGAAGAGGTTTTTCACATCGTGCAATTGATTATGCGCATTGAGCACCGATGCTTTCGGGTCGCGACCCATGCGGGCTGTGCCCATCTCGTGAATGCAGTATCCGGGCGGATCTTCGCCTTCAAACGTCTGAATGTTTCGGCCTCCGGCGGCCGCAAGCATCTCGGCCGCCGCGATCTGCATATCTTTGCGGATCGCGAGTTCATTCTCGCTCCACGTGACATGCATCTTCAGGACAGGAATTCCCCAGGCATCGACCTTCTCTTTGTCGAGCTCACAAAAATTGTTGTGATTGGGAAGGCATTCCCCAAAACCTCCCATGCCGACTCGCCATGGGCCGGGCTGTCGCAATGACTTCTTGAACTCAGGTCCAAAACCTGTTTGCGCGATGCCGCGCTCCCAACCCTCGCGGTAGCCGCTGCCTTCATAGCCGTAGCCGCGCAGGAACGCGCTGTGCTTCGTCTTCACATTGCGGAATCGCGGAATATAAATGCCGTTGGGCCGCCGGCCAATCATAATGCGATCTTCATTGCCCGGAATGGTCGCCTCCGCACCGGCGGCCATGACGTGGTCCATTACGTTATGTCCCAACTCTCCGCTCGAATTTCCGAGGCCATTGGGATATTCGGTCGTCGACGAATTAAGCAGAATGCGCGCCGACTCCAGCGCCGAGGCACACAGGAAAACAACTTTGGCCCGGAACTCAAGCGAGGCGCGGCTGCGGCCATCAATGACGCGCACGCCGGTCGCGCGGCGCGCCTTTGCGTCGAACGTCACGCTATGCACCACGCTGTACGAGCGAAGCGTCATGCGCCCGGTCTTTTGCGCGGCCGGCAATGTGGCGTTCACGCTGGAGAAGTAGGAACGCGTGATGCATCCCCGCTCACAGGGACCGCAGTAATGACAGGCCGAGCGTCCGAGGTGATCCTGCGTGAGCACCGCCACGCGCCCGATCGTCACCCAGCGCTCGCTCGGGAAATATTTCCGCACTCCGTCGCGGAGGACTTCCTCGGCGCAATTCAACTGCATCGGAGGTAGAAGTTTATTGTCGGGCAGATGCGGCAGACCGAGCGCCTCGCCTGAGATTCCAACGAATTCTTCCACGTACGAATACCACGGTTCGATCTCGGCATAACGGATTGGCCAATCGACCCCGATTCCCTCGCGCGCATTCGCTTCGAAATCAAGATCGCTCCAGCGATAGGTTTGGCGGCCCCACATGATCGATCGCCCGCCGACTTGGCGTCCGCGAATCCAGCGAAACGGCTTGCCTTCGCCGGTCGTATAAGGATTCTCGGTGTCGTTGACGAAGAACTTGGACGACCACTCATCGCAGGCATAGCAAGTGCCCTGGATGGGTTGATCCTTCAATTGCCGCTTGCGATCACCCATACCGCGATAACGCATTTCCCAGGAGGGCACATGCTCCACATAGTCCTGTTCGGGAGTAATGGCTCGGCCGGCCTCGAGTACCAGCGTCTTCAGGCCTTTTTCTGAGAGTTCTTTCGCTGCCCAGCCGCCGCTGATCCCGGAGCCCACCACGATCGCGTCATAGTTCGTTTGTTCGCTCACGGCTGCTCCTCCTTTTCGGGAGAAGTCTTCGCACACGGCTCGAAGCGATCGGGAATGATTTCAAAATGCAACTCCTGAGTGGCGCCCGCTTCAGAGGTGTAATAAGCAGTTAGAGTCAGGCGGCGGAACATGGCGTAAAAATTCGAATTCGCCGCACCATTCAATGCTCGTCTCCTTCTCCGCGGGGAGATTTCAATTTCACGCATCATCTCGTCCCCCAGGAGAATCAGGATTTCCGACTGCTGCTCAGCAGAGCAATCCACAAAATCTTTCCCGAACATTTTCTGGGTCCGGGCGTCGACCTGCGCAAGTCCGTTCAAGAAGTTCGTCCGCTCCGCGTCGTCCGACCATTCCGTCAGAATCAGATCGATGAAAGCGCTGGTGCCAACGTCGGTTGCGCCAGGAGTGTCCGTCCGCGGCAGTAAAAGTTCCGCCATCGTCCTGACCGTCGCCTCCTGGTGCGCATTGAGCGTGCGAGGAGATGACGGCTCGGCGAGCAGTGAGCGCGCTTCTCGCAGCACGGTGATCAGACGGTTGGGAGCAAGTTGCAGCGCCGTGCCTGTTGCCAGAAGTCGGAGAACATCGCGCCTTTGCATCGGAATGGGCCCTCGCAGCAGAGCACTATGTTACCGAATTCTTCAACCTTTCGTTGGATCGCGCGTTGGGCGGCCGCCTTACCGCAACCGGGCTGTCGCCGCTTCGACCCGGCCAGACCAGGTGACGGTTGTGGTGTTCGGATAATAGTGACTCAGAATCTGCTGTAAGTTCGCTCCGCGTTCTGCCATGGCTCTGGCGCCGGCCTGACAGAGTCCGATGCCGTGACCGAGTCCCGTTCCCTCTAGAACGGTTTCGTCGCCTTCCTTGTGGGTGATGAAATCATTGCTTGCGACAGCGCTCCAACCAAGACGGCGAGCCACTGTCAGACGGGACGATTCATCGGAACCGCGCAGAGATGCTGCTTCGCTGGAGGCGATTCGGCTCGTCCAGTGCGCCGGATGCGACCGGCAATATTCGCAGGCAACCGAATAGTAGGGATAATCGGCAGAAATGAGACCGACTTGCGCCGGAGTGTGAGTTTGTCCGCTGCAGCTGCGTGTATACATCGCCGGGAATGGTTTCGATTTATACGCCAGCACCAGCCCGCTCGTTGCTTCCACAGCTCTCGCAACGGGACCCTCTGAAGCGGGCGGCTCGCGCAGAAATTGGCAGTGTGTTGTGTCGCAGAAGTCAAAATCGGCATGGCGCCCACTTCCAGATACGAAATAGGAACGAGTCGCGATCGCCTGCGCCTTGAGAGCCTCCATCGGTGTGTCCGGCGGGTTTTCAGCGGCGACCACCGATGCCACGGCTGTTTCCACATCCATCGTGACGATGGGAATTAGTGTGTCGTCAGAAGCTTTGATCTGGAGCGTTCCACGATAATGGCGTGCGATCTTGCCCGGCACTGCTAGTTCGAAATCGACCGGCTCTCTATTGCGCCCGGAGAGGAACAGACGAGCACTCTTGATCTTTCGTCCCGTACAAACTAGAAGGATGCCGCTTGAGGTTTCACTGATTGTAGCGGCGCCCGTTCCTGCACTCGTTTCGAGCAGGATTTGCTGATCTCCTGCTCGCAGCATCAACGTGGAACCGGGAACTGCACTCACGCTCAATTGCCGAGGATGGAACAAGCCGAACACTCCGATTCGCACTTCGGGCTCACGGGATCTCGCTGCGGTCGTGGGAATCTTCGACTCAAGGCAAAGTGAGACAGCGATAAGGACAAGCACGAATGCTCTTGCTACTGCAAAAACTCCCGTGTTCCTGAACCGCGCACTCATACCTTTAATCCTGGATCCGACGCAGCATCTGGCCGGCTGTCTTTGCAGCTTGCGATCCCGGGACTCCGTGAACGCGGACCATGAGCAAAATCTTCGGATCGTCCGCAGGAAGCATCGCGATAGCTAAGCCGTCTCCCGGCGCATGCCGCGCATGCGTGCACGGCGCCGTTCCTGTCTTGGCCAGGATGCGGCTGCCGGGCAAGGCACGGCCAACCTCGGCACCAGTTCCCTGTTGCGCCGATTTCGCCATCCCGTCGAGGATCTGCTGCACAGCAGGACGTTCGCGCTCGCGACTCAACTCAATGTAAGCGCGAGCCATGCGCAACGGAGCTACCCGCCAACTTGGTCCCACGCCGGCCAATGCCGTCCCTTTAGCCTCGGGATCCGGAGGATCAATCCGAAAACGGTCTGCAGTCGCCGACACATCCTCCGGAGTCAGATCTTCCGTCAAGGTTCGGAAGTATGAATTGCAGGAGTATGCGATCGCGCTGGTTAGGTCCACAGGACCATGTCCGCCAGGACGCCAGCAGCCGCTGGCGGTTCCCAGGCAAATGTGCGACGGATAATGGAAGTCGTGCTGATCTCCATACGCGAGAGCGGTGAATGGCTTTGCGAGCGAACCCAGCGGAACTGGAAGTTCGGGGTTCTCCCAGCTCGAAGCCAAAAGCTGGCCGCTGTGCGCGTCGAGCAGCAGAAAGGAAATGTCTGGATCGGAGAAATCGCGGCGCAGGGCTTCTCCGGCAGTCTGCGCGAACAAAGATGTTCCCGGCATGCGATGCTCATCCGTCGCCGCTCCGGCGGGCTTGTGGGGAGCGAGCAACGCAACTGCAAGAAATGCCGCAGCGACTGAGAATAGTTTTCTTACTGCGACCATTCGTAATTCACAGTTTGCCGAACCTTGCTACCCTCCGAGCGAATCTCAATGTGCTCGGCGGAGACGCCGGACAAAGTTGCGCTCAGGCTGCTCATGTTTCCGGAAAAAAATTGTGGCTCGCGCACTCCGTTCTCAGACGACGCTCCTCCCGGACGATCTACCAATCGCATGAACCGCTCAAAATTACCACGCTCGCGATCGTGTCGGAATCCAGCCAACAGTTCGAGAGGCGCGCGCTCGGATCTTTGACTAGCCTTCGCCAGCATCGATTGCATGAGAGCGGAATCATCGCTCACCAACAGGTACTTACCCCGCGCCGCAACATAAAGAGGGAAAAGGCCGTCGAGTTGCCGATATCCGCTCTTCTGCGCCCAACCAATGCCCAGTTGGCTGGCAGTCAGGCCCGGTCGAATAGCCTCGGAAAACGCTGATTGCACAGTTGCTTCGTTCCAGTCTGAGCGCGAGGCAATCACAATCGCAGACCGCATTCGAACAAAAACTCCCGCACTATCGCGATCGGTGGTTTGAATCTGAAGAGACGCGCGTGGAAGACTCTTTTCCAATAAATCCTTCAAAACCGATGCAGACTCATTCTCGCTCGCGGAAGCCGGGGCCTGGTCAATGCGAGTCTCCAGATCGGCACTCGATCCCTGTTCTCCGGAAGTCAACACCACTTGGGGTGCGAAATGCGAAACCGGAGCAGGCCCCGAGCGCGGCGTCAGCAACTTGGCTTGAAGCAAGCTGATGATAGCCTCAGGTGTTGGATTCGCCTTGGCAATATAGCCTCCAGCATCGTCGGGGATCAATCGAGTGATTTCTGCCACAGCGGCCAGCGCTTCAGCGGATGCCGGGCTCTCCGGATCCTTTTTTCGGATCAGCACGCGTTCTTCCCGATACTGCTTCGAGGAGCGAAACAGATCGCAGACCGCAGCCGAGTATTGCGAAAGGTCGGTGATGTTTTGCTGCACCCAGTATGTCCGGAAATACCCATTTGGAACGAGCGTTTGCAAGTCGAGCACCATCCGAAGATCGCCGGTCTTGCCGCTCGCCGAGGTGGCCTGCGTCCACCATGGTTCGTTTTCTACGGTGCGATCCTGCTTGCCGGCCATCAGTTGTAACGCGCCAGCCATCAGATCTTCGCGCGTGGACAACAGCAGATAGTCTCCGGAGACGGCGAACGCAACCTCACGCTGCGATTCCGGGTCACGCCGAGAATAGAAATCGACGCCGCCAGCATTACGCGGCTCAAACCTTGCGCGCGTCTGCCACAGTTTTGTCTCGCTCGAACGCGCCGAGGGCAAGTACGTGATGTAAAGGAATTGCAGCTTGCCGATGTCATACAGCGCCAGCACGCTGTGTTCGCCTGCAACCTGCGAAAGAAAATCCATGTCTGGCGGAAGTCCGGCGGCAGCGGCGAACTGTTCCCCCGCCCCTTTCAGCCGCAAAAATAGCCGCGACCGCGAAAACACTTCGTAATTGTCGCTTTGAATCCACGCGCGTTTCTCCGACGAAGAATTCCAGTCGTGGAGCAGCGCGGAAAAATCCTTCGCCTCCAGATACAACTGCGAACCAGCAGGGACGAACTTGGACAGCGACTCGGGGGCGGGCGCGGCAGCACGATAGCCGGTCCAGCCGATTCCTGCACATGCGACGGAGAGACAGAGAACAATGGCAATGCGCTTCATGGTTTCACGCTCCCTGACGGCGTGTCTTTCGAGACTTCTGGCGTGCGCAGCGCCAGTTTCGGCCGCACCACGCGATCCTGTTCAAGGGCCTCGTGCAAGAGCGGCTGGCGAGCCAGATTGTCGTGCTGGATTCGCAGAACTCTTCTCGCTTCGGCAATCTTGTGATTCAGAGTTTTGCGAACCGCAGAAGACGTTTCCAGATTCCGCGCGCTCTGGTAATACGAGAGCGCGTCGTCGATTCGTCCAACCTGGTTCATCGTGTCGCCGATCAATTGCGCAATCCGTGCCTGCTCCGGCTTCGGCATCTGGGTCTGCGCTGGCACGCGGTAGGTTGAATCATCTGCGCCGGTTTCTTCTTCTTCACCTGAGCTGACGATCTCTTCTTCTTCCGTGCCGGGTTCTGAAACACGGTTGCGCAGGAATTGCGTCTGCAGCAGCGGATCGAGAATGCCCAGCGCATACTTGTACGACTTGATCTCGCGCGCTGCCTCAAACAGTGGCAGGCGTGCCGGATTTCGGCGAGGAAAATCGATCACACAATGGCTGAGGAGTTGGAACTTCGTCTGAGGGTCGGCAATCCGCTCTGCCGTATCGATGCGCGCTTGATAGAAGTAGAATTTGTCTGCAGCCGTCCCGCTCATTCCGGCCGGGCCGCCCGCGATGAGGGTCAACTCGGCGCTGCCGAGATTTGAATGGTCCTTTCCGGAAAGCGCGACAGCCGCCTTGAGCCGCAGATCGTAGGAAACGGTGGAAGATGCGGCGATCTGCGACAGGGACGCTTGCGCTCCCGCCGAATCGCCGCCCGCACCAAGTCTGGCTTTGGCTAGCCGCACGCGATACGACGCATCCCAAGGTGCCGATTTCACGAGTTGATCCAGGAACTCAAGGGCTTCCGCATTGTGCCCTGTTTTCTCGAGCAACGCAGCGGCAGGATCGAGGTTCTCAAACGGGGCACCTACCGCAACCGCTAAGCGCCGCAGCAAGTCGAGCGCTCCCGCAGTATCGCCGGCTGCAATGCGAATTTCCGCCAGACCGAGGAAGTTCGCGGCCACCAGCCTGTGTTCCTCAATCTCGTTGGCGAAAACGAGCTCCAGAATTTTGCGCGCGGACTGCTTGTCACCCGCCTCGAACAGCCGGCGTGCCGCGGTTCGCAACGTTTCTGCGGGCGGCATGGTTTGTGGCTCGGATCGATAGGCCACGAGCTTCGCATCCAGCGTTTCGAGTTGTGCCGCTACCTGCAGCTCAAGCGGAACCAAAGCGGTCCGCTGAGTGTCGCGAGTTTCCTGCGGCAGATTGTCGATGGACGCAGCTGCGGCCGAGAATTGCTTCGTGCGGATCAGATACTTAAGCCACCGCAGTTGCCAGTCGCCGAGTTCCTGCTGCGCATTCTGGCGGGCAAAGCCATCCAGCTTCGACAGCGCGCCTTCTTTCAGTTCGAGAATGCGCTGATAAATCTTTCCTCGCTGCGACAACGGAATCCACGCAGCGTCGGCTACGTCTCCGAGCACGGCCGCTGGATCTTGAGCTGATCCTGCGATATCCAGCAACCAGTCTGTCGCCGTTGAGTGCTCCTGCGCGGCATACGCCGGAAGCAGCACGGCGTTCGATTGCCACGTGCCGTTGTGCTGGAGATACGCACGCACGACCGCGTCCGCGTCAGACTTGAGTTCGGCCAAGAGATGATGCGTGCGCAGCTGATCGCAGGTTTGTCCGAAATCGCGCCAGAAAGTTTCCGGGACGTTGTTGCTGTTGACCTGTTTCGAAAGCCCCGCTAATGCCTGCTCCCATTCGACGAGCGCTGCGTCGCGATCGCCTTGCTTGTAGTATTCGACCGCGAGGCTGTCGTGGATATCCGCCTGGTCGGGTGAAAGTTCCAGCGTGTGTGTATATTCGGCGATCGCGCGCTTCGTATCTCCAGCGCCCGCGTAGTAGTCCGCGAGCGTCCTGTATCCCGAGGCGCTCGCCGGGCTCTCTTCAAGAACGGCCGGCAAAAAGTCTTCCGGATTTCCCAGCTTCGCCGTTCCCAAATATTCGCCGTAGCGCGAGCCATAATAAAACCAGGTGTTGCCCGCGAGTCCCTGACTGCGATCGACCGGCTTCGAAATGCGCACGCCGATCGGATCATCGCCCAATGCAGCCAGAAACGCATTGTTGATGGCCGGTGTCGGCTCAGAGAAATACAGCCCGACCAGCGCGTTGTACGCTTTATTCCAAACCGGTTGTCGAGCCTTGCTGCGCGCCTCAACAACGGCATGCGCAAAAGCGGCGTCTCCGTGCGAGACAGCAAAATCCGCCGCCGGCTCGCTCCCGCTGGAGATTCTTACTAACTCTTCCGGCTGGTGCGCGAGAAGCAGCTGAAACAATCTTTCTTGTCGGCCCGTGTCTAATCGACTTTGGGCGTACAGGCCCGACAAAACCCGAAGCTCGTTCGGATCGTCGCCCGCGGCCTGATACGCGTCGGCCGCGGCATGCAGCGCAGGGACGCGACGCAGCGACGGCGTTGCGGCTGCCAATTGCTCCATCTGTCCAGCCAATTCTGCATAACGTCCGCGCCGGCGCTGCAGATCCACCAAAGGCTGAATGTTCGGAAACTGATCCGGCATGCCTGCTCGGCGCAGAAGGCCGTCGAAACGCCACTTTGCCTCCTGATCGGCCAGTTCAGCCGATACAGCCAGTGGGATCGCGAACTTCTCCGAATCGTCCGGCGTCATTGCGCGTTGTTTCGATTCGGCAAACTGTGCGAAGTTGAGCCGCTCTTCCGGTGTGAAATACATATCGACTGCACTGCCTATCTCCTGCAGGGCGGCTTCCAGTCCGTTGCGTGCAGTGTCGATGCGATTGCGGCGTACATTCTCGCGCCACTGCGAATCGGTCAGTCCAGTAATTCCTTGATGCTGCACCTGCTGCTTGAGCAGAGGCAATTCTGCCGAAGCATCGGCTAGCGCTTTCTGCAGCGTGCTGTACGCCTGATCCTGCTGCCGCAGCCGGGTCATGATGCGCACATAGGTTTTAGCGGCCTCGTGATACTCCGGGCTGGCCAGCAACTCGCCGCCAGCCTTTAAGACGCCTTGTTCGGCGAAGCTGCGAGCCTGCTCCAGCATGCCCCAGGTTTCCAATTGGCGGGCGACGTCAAAGTAATTGTTCGGATTGTCGGGCCGTCCCTCGATCAGCGCAGCCTTGAGCGCCGCAACAACCTCATTGATCTTTCCCTGTCTCGCACGCACCGCAGCCAGCTTTTCCATCCATTGCGGATCTTTGTAGGCGAGCTGATAGATTTTTTCGTAATCCGCCGCGGCTTCGTCGAAGCGCATCAGGCGCTCTTCGAGCTCCGCGCGTGCCGTGTACAAATCCACCCGATCAGGCCGGACGGCAATCGCCTTCCCATAGGTTTCGATGGCTGCCGGATAACTTTCAAGATTGGTCTGGATACGAGCCAGCACCATCGACCAGTGATAATCGCGAGGTGACTGCGCGACCGTCTTGGTATAGAAGCCAACAATCTGCGGCTGTCGCTGATAGCGCAGCGCATACAAGGCGGCTTCGGTCACGAGCGCATCGTCATCGGGAAAGTTGTTGATCAGTTCGATGTATTGATCGACTCCGCCGGCGTAATCCTTCATCCGGGTAAGCGCGGGAATGAGTCCTCGCCGCAGAGTTGCAATCTGCGCCTTGCGTGCATCGAGCGGGAGAGAAGCATTGCGGAACGCGGCGATCTTTTCCAGATAGAACTGCTGCAAGCCGCGATCGTCGCCCGCATGAGCATATGTGTCCGCCATCGCGGCGAGGTATTCACTGTTATAAGGAGCGTCTTTGAGCAGCCCGGCCAACAACTCGCGCGCCTGCTGGTATTGCTTGGCTTCAGTCGATTTGCGCGCTGCCTCATACGTAAACTGCGTGCTCAAAGCCGGGTAGGCAGACTTTGCCGCTTCCAGCAACACAGAAATGGCTTGCGGCTGCATCTTCATCCGCCAGTAGAAATCGACGGTCGAGCGGACTACACCTAGAATCTTGGGATTCTCTCGATAGAGCGCCTCCACATTCTTCTGTGCCGCGGCGAAGTCCTTCCGGCTCTCGTAAAGCCGGATCAATGCATAGCGCAGCTCAAGCCGGGTCACCGGATCCGTGCTCAAGGCCGCTTGCCGCTCCATGGCATGCTGGCGCACCGTCTCGAGCGATTTCTGCTGCGCCAGGGTTTCAATCTCTTCGGCTTGTTCAACAGAATTCGTGCTTTTCGCCAGCGAATCGAGATACGACTCCATCTCCGGTCTGCGATTCTGTGCTTCCAGAACTTTCACCCGCAGATACAGCGCGGGCATGGAAATTTCTGCTCTCGCAGAAATTTTCGCGGTGCTCTGATCCACCAGATCGCGGAACTTGGGCCGCCGCGCCAGTTGCAGCAGACGATTCTCCGACGGCGAGTCCGAGGCATCGAGCGCGCCTTTCACGTATTCGTCAATGGCACGTGGATAGTCGCGCTCGTTCTCATAGATCGCACCCATTTCATAGGAATAGAGCTTGGGGTTCGCAAGCCGCTCGCGGCCCTTTGCCAGCAGACGCACCGCGTTGTCGAAATCGAAGTAATCCCAATAAATCGTGGCCGCGTCGAGGTAGCCATTGGATTGGCCGGGCGCGACCTGCGGAATCCGCTCCCAATACGGCGCCGATTGAGCAAACTGTTCGTGATCGGCAAAGACATCGCCGATGCGAGCCATCAGCTCAGTGTCAGTCGGATTGGCTTGCAGCAGATTGTCTTCAATTTTTGCCGCGATCGCGGTGTCAGCAGGTTCGAAATAGGCGAGCGATCGATAGACCGAAGATGCGGTACCGGCGATCTCCGGCTCGGCGGGATATTGCGCAGCCAGCGACTTCAGCATGGGAGCGCTTTCTTCGAAATGCGAGCGCCACAAGTTCGCGTTTGCCAGAAAATCGGCCGCGGCCGGATTCTTTTCCCAACTGGCAGTGTCCGGCGCACTCTCATGAATGACTTCCAGTTCGGAGTCGAGCTTGCCGCTTCGGGAAAGATACTCGAAGAATTGATTTCGCAAGCTCACTTCTTCGAACCAGTGCTGGCGCAACAAGGCCTCCCAGGCAACCGGATCGCGAGTCTCCTTCCGCGAATAGGCAGACAACAGATTCCGCACGAAAACGGGATTGTGGGGAAAACGCTGATTAGCGTAGAGATTCACCCGTAAATAGAGTGCGGGACCGCCGCCCATCACGTTGTTGAAATAACGCTCCAGTTCGCTGCCTTTAAAGCTGGCAATCGCGTCGCGCGTGAACTGCTCGAACTCTGCGTTTCTGCGATAGCGCAAGTAGAATCGAGCCAGCTTGTCGTACCACGATTTGTCAGAGAACCGCGCCATCGCCATCCGATAGACTTCTTCCTGTTGCGAGCCCAGCCGGTTCTGATCGAGAAAAGTTGCGAGACGTTCATACAATCCCGGATCGTCCGGATTGCGATCGATCTCGCGCCGCAAAACTGCCAACGCAGCGGGAACCTGCTTCATCGCGACGAGTCGCGCCAGATAACGTTCCAGCACGCGATCGTACTCTGGAGATCGAGGACCACTCGGCGCGACCGGCTCGCTTGTTCCAGCGAGTTGGAATGACTGACTCAAGCGCCTGGTAGGAACGGTATTCTGGGGGTTCTCGCCGGCTTCGGCTTCGCTTTCCTCGTCAGACAAGTTCGTTGACCGGTACTCCGGCGTGTGTGCTCCAGTCTGAGTTCCGAGCGGAACATTCTGTGCCTTCGCCGCCAATTCAGCGAGCACGCTATCGTAGATCGCGAACTCATCCTTCGGATCATCTTTGCGTGCGTAGGCATCGGCCATCAGAAGCGCAACGGATGTCCGCTGTTCCGCTTGCGGAAAACTCGCCAGGAATTCGCGTCCGCCCTGGATGACGGCATCACTTTCCGCGGAGTTGGCATAGAACTCGAGCAATTGGGCATGCAACTCGGCCCGCCGCGCTGCCTTGGGAAAATCTGCGTCCAGTTTAGCCAGCAGTTCTGCCGCTCGTGCGCGATGGAAATATGGAGCGGCCCGCTGCTCCTCTTCCGAATAGTACGCAGCTGGCTCTGTCGTGTTCAGAATCAGCGACAAGATTCCATTCAGATAGCCGGGGCCCTGATCCATCGTACCGATATCGCGGTACATCGAAAGCTCACCAGTGCCGAAGCGAATCGGAGTTTCCGGCGCGGTGAGCAGAATGCCGGTCAGGCCGGCAATGGCCGTTTCCTGCGCGCTCGGCGAGTCTTTGCTGTTGTAGAGCGCAAAGTAGTAGCGGGCCGCTTCCGGATACGCATGAATCTCTTCCAGCAAGCGCGCATAGACATAGAGTTCCTGCGAAGTCCAGGACGACTTCTTCGCTTCTTTGCTGAGGCGAACATCGGTAATGGCCTGCTGCGCCTCGGCCATTTTCCCCTGCTGCTGGCAGTAGTAGAAGATTCGCGCAGTCGCGTTGAGATCTTCTGGATTGGTTGCGAGCGCGGCCCGCGCATCATCGCGGAACTTGCGGAGATTCTGCGTGTCGCGCAGCAAATCGAAATAACTCTTTACCAGTTGCGGATCCCACAAGGGCTGGAAACTTTTCTCATAGACCGCCAGGCCTTCGCGCACCGATCCGCGACGGTACTCGACCATGGCATTGGCTTTCACCGGGAAAATCTGATCGCCCGGAAATTGTTTCTGATAGTCGGCGACTAGCTGCATGGCTGCGGAGTATTCCTTCTGCTCGACCAAGAACTGTAAAAGGCGGGCGTACAGAGACTGCTCCGCGGGATAGCGGCGAATCCAGGCGCGGTACTGCGCGATCGCAGTGTCTTTCTGCAGGCCCTGCAACTGAATTACTCCAAAAATGCGCTCAAACGCCTGCCAGGAGCCCTGCTGCACAACTGGAGTGAGCTTCTCGGATATAAGCGGCGGCGCCGCAGCAACAGCTTCAAGAACTTTGATTTCGTCCGCCGGGCGCAGCCGGCGATGATAGAAGTCCGCCAGTGCGAGTTGCGCATTGATCTTGTCCGTGGACTTGTCGACGTAAGCCTTCCAGTCCGCCTCAGCAGCCGAAAAATCGAGCTGCTGTTCGTCCTCGAGCGCGCGCAATGAATACAAGTCGGAATTTTGCGATTGAGCCTTGATCAAATCGGTCAGCGCGGGACGCGCCTCGCGCGGTGGCCGCCGAAAAGCTACTGCCCCGCCCGGCAGTGACATCATGCGGAAAAACACGGCCTCGGTTACGCTGCTCGCCTCGACGTTGCGGATCCAGGAAGGCAACTCACCGAATGCTGCAACCGTCGCGCCGATCGCAACTACAACGGCCCACGATCTCATCCTGTCGCAAAGGGCGCGACAAGGGTAGGACAACCATCTCAAAGCTCCGCGCTCGCGCCGCAAATCAAGGAAGCACTTCAATCTGCACCTCCTGCGTGCCGATGTTGTGGGCAATGTCTTCGGCTGTAACTGTCAACGTGTAATTGCCAGGAATCGCCTGCTCAGGAACAGCGAGCGAGCCAGTATTCGCGCCAACTTGTGCGTCCCAGCGCAGCGCAACCGGCGCTGCACCTTCCATGCGGGCGACCAGCGTGCGCGTGCTCTCTGACGCCTTGACTTTGAGATTGATCTGCTGCCCGCGGTGAAACCTCTTGCCCTCGAGTTTCACCCGCACGACCGGGGGCGTGCTGGCAATAACGAAGCTCTTCGCTTCCCGATACGTATGCCCCAGTTGGTCGCGCAGGATTAAACGAACTGTATACGTGCCGTCCCGCATATCGGCCGGAGCCAAAAAGCGGGTCTGCCAGATATCTTCGGAAGTTAGATGGCGAAGCGGTTGCACCAGTCCGAAGGGAAATAGCGCGATTACGGAAACGATGGATTCATCTGTCTTGACGCGAAGAACGGGATCGCCGGGACGAATGACTCGCGGCCGCAGCAGCGCACGCGGCACGGCGAGGAAAGATGTGTAGGGCGTAACGAACTTGTACTGCCGCGCCAGCCGGATGATTTCGTCGATGGTGGCCTGATCTTCGCCTTCGCGCTCGATTTTCTCGAGCAGCGCATCGACGCGTGCACGCGCCCACAGCCGCGGCAGTTGCGGATGATCGAATGTTTGTGCCGGCAGATTCGTTTTTCCGGTAAGCTGAATCGGCGTTCCATCGCGCACTCCACGAACTGTGAAGCCTACGTTGTCCTGCGGCTTCTGATATCGTCCAACCCACGAAGCCATCGCACCGGAAAACGTTGCCGCTTGCAGCGGATACACCGTGTCTACAACGTCGGGTTCGACCGAAAGATCCAGCTGGCCCACCGGACTGCGCCCGATCTTCGAAAGAAACGAATTCAGCTTGAAGTCCATCGGCTCGGTGGAGAGCACATGCTCGAGCACGCCATCCTGGCGCGTGAGCATTCGAAACAGCGGCAGGTTCGCGCCATCTCCGACGGCAAGAATGTATGTACGAGGACGTTGCGTCTCGTTCATTTGCTTCCACGCAGATGCGTACCAGGCGGCAAGCTTGCCATTCTGGATAGGGCCGCGAGTCGCGCCACCATCGCTCAGCATGACGAGATACGTGCTGCCGGAACGAGCCAGCGCCGCTTGCTCCAGTCCTGTCTGCAGAGCCCGCTGGATATCCGTCCCTCCACGCAGCCGGCTCGCCCGTACGGCGTCCGTCGCACGCTGAATGTTGGCTGGCTCTCCAGTCGCAAGCGGAACGATCTGCGTCTCGGAATTGAAGAGCACCAGGGCGAAGTGATCTTTGGGCTGCAGCGTGTGCAGCAGAGTTTCAAACGCCTGGTAGCTGCGTTCCAGCTTTTCCCACTGCATCGAGAGCGAGGTATCGAACAGCACAATGACGTTTTTCGGAGCGCTGCTGGCGCTGGCCGAGCTCGGCGGATTTGATCCGAATCCCAGCAGTGCCTCGGCCTCGAAGAATCCCGGCTCCTTGTTGCTGCGCACTGGGGAAATCTCTGTCGGAGATGGCTGGCCACTTACCGGATTGCGATAAGTCAGCAGCTGCAGCGTGTCTGATGCAACGGGATCCAGCTCATATGTAGCGACGAAGTCTTCCGTCAGATTGACGTTCTGGCCTTCGAAGCTGCCCTTCACCAGGTGCGGCGTGTTCTGCTCGAACTGCAAGGGAAAAGTCTTCGCCGCAGCCTGAAAATTGCGAATGGCATGCGCCGAGTGCAGCTCGAAATTGATTCGCAGATGCGCCGCAGCCTGCGCGGAATACGCGTCCGGCCGCAGCGGAATCGCGAAATACGACCTCAGATTCTCGACCGGCATCGACTCGTGATATTCAATTTCCAGCCGCTTCGTTCCGTATGCGGGAATCGGAACGATCTTCGCGCTGAACACTGACGTCCGCTTGGCTTCCTCGCTGCCGCGTTCGCCCATCTCCAGTAAGCCGGGATCGATCGATTGCCACTTGAGCTGGTTGTAAATTTCCTCCGCGCGCTTTCTCTCGAGGATTACGGCCGGCAGTCGTACCGGACCATCCCATGTCGCAAAATCGGAAATCGTGGCGTGACTGGGCAGCGCAAAAATGTAGTTCCCTTCTTCGATTGCTTCGGTATGATTCGCGAAAATCTGGCGTACGAAGACGCGCGCGTCACCGTTGTCGATGCGAATCGTGATCTCCATCTCTTCGAGCGATAGAATTGCGGGATTCGGCTGCTGCTTATCGCGTGGAATGAGAACGCCGGCATCGGCAAATAGCAGCGATGAAGCCAGCAGCACAATGAGCACGGACACGAACAGGTTTTTCATGGATGCAGCTTCTGCTCTGGTATGCGGACCAGACCGTTATCAGTACCCACGTACACATATCCATTGGCCACGGCAAATGCCGTGACGTTCACTGAAGGCAAGCCATCGCGGATCGCAGACCAGCGGCCGGATTGCCGATCGTAAAAATAAAACCCATCGCCGAGAGTGCCTGCGAGAACATAATTGGGAGACACATACATCGCGTTGGGATTGATCACAACAGGCGCAGACGCGATCTCAAATCCGTGAAACTTTCCGGACGAATCGAGCGCAAGGACGCCCGCACCATAGGTGCCGACCATCCACTCTGCTCCCACCGGAGCGATCGCAGTAATCCAGTTATGTTTCAGGTTTGAAGTAGCGGTGGTGTAGTTGAACCTCACGTCACCTGCGCGCAGCTGCGAAAGACCGCCGAGGGTCCCGGCTAGGAGCTCGTCCCCAGCGACTCCAAGGGCGTAGACGTGATTGTTGACCAGCCCATGAAAGGCATACATGCTGCGCGCGCCGCCGGGGTCGAGAAAAGTGAGTCCGGCAGGAGTCGCCAACGCCAGGCCGTCTCGATAATTCACAATATCGGTAACGTGATCGGCGATGAGGCCGTCAGAACGTGTAAGCACCTGCTGCTCACTCCCGGCTGCATCGAAACGTACCAGCCCGTTCGCCGTCGCGACATCAATCGCTCCTGCTTTTTCCTGAAAGATGCGATTCACACAGAATACGTGCTCGTCTTCTACGTGGCGCGCGCGACCATCAGCGGAGAGCACATCCAGTCCGCGATCGAAATATCCGACCCACAATTGCCCATTGGAATCCGCCGCCAGCGCCGAGATGTTGCGATCGCTCAAGCTCGCACGACCCGAAGTCAACACGCGCTCCCAGCCAAACGCGTGCGTATTCTTTTGATAAAGGCCGCTACGCGCCAAGGCATAGACCGCGTCGCCGCTGGCAAAGATCTGCCGCACCTCCGCCAACTCACTTGGTTGTCCTATGCTGGGATTCCGATGAGGTCCCTCCAGCGCAATGGCTACGACTCCCTGATCCTCCGACCCCACGTAGAGCGTCGAAGCAGTGGGGAGAAGAGCGGTCGCCATGACTCCCGGTGCCAGCACGCGCGAGAACCGGCCGGCATCGAAAACGGCAACTCCAGTCGGCGTCCCCACAAAAACCGTGTCCTCCGAAATCGCCAGCGATTGCACCTGCCGGTCGGGCAATCCCCCGGCTTCGGCAAAGCTCTCGACTTCGCCGCCGTGAAAGTGCAGAACGCCGCGGTCGATCGTGCCAACCCACAAATCCGAGTCGCTGCCGGCCAGAGCGGTCACATAAAGCGAATCGAGCACGGGATGCAGGAGGGTAATCTGTTTTCCGTCGTAGAACAGCACGCCGCGTTTCTTGGTCCCGATCAAGAGATGTCCCGAAGCCGTGGGCAAGATCGCGGTCACGGCCCGCGCGTCTGGATTTGCGGGCAGAATTTGCCGAAAGCTCCTGCCGTTGAAAGCAAGAAGACCGCTTTCGGCAGTAGCAACAATGAGTTCCGTTTCCCGCGAATCCGAAAGAACTGCGGGCGCGAGTGCGACCAACGGCGACCCGGGCAGGTCTATGCCGACGCTGTACTGACGGACTAAAGACCCTTCCGGCGTGTACTCAAGCAGTCCGGCAGGACCGGCGACATAGAGATGATCCTGAAACTGGGCTGCCTGGAGAAAAACTTGAGGAGAGCTGACCGCTTCAAATCCTGGATTCGCCGGAGGAGTGAAAGGCCGCTCGACAAAACGGAATTCGCGCTCGGCCCGTACATCCTGGTCGGCCAGCCGAATCGCGTGCGACCCTCGCCACATCACCCAGGTTCCAGCCAAAGCTGCGAGCGCCAGGCCTGAGGCAAGCGCTGCATAGAGACTGACGAGGGACGTCCGCTTCATGAGTCCTCTGGGCAGGACAAGGAACTATAAACCTCACGTCCCGCTCTGAAAAGCCCACAAAGCAAGACGGCTACCAAAATTCTGTTTCGCGATTTTCGTGGGCTTTTCTGCGGCTGTGCATCGCGCGCCATGTGTCAATCGGCTGACACCGTATCTGCGTTGACACACGCGCCTCGTTGTAGGTCGAATGAGCACGTGGTATAGTCCGCGACGCATTTGGCTCCCTTACGTTCGGCTTGCCTCATTCGAGAGCAGGAGGCCTGCAATGGCGACGCTTTCTCAGGCTGCTCCGGCGCGCCCGATGAATCGCTTTGCGGGACCTCGAGGCCTCGTCGATAAGTACTTCTACTTGGCGATGTCCCTGCTGATCCCGGTCATTGTGGTCTGGGGCTTCAGCCAAACTGTCAATGAGAGCCTGTTTCATGCTAACCCGCCTCGGCCGCTGATTCTGTGGATCCATGGAGCAGCGTTCTCTGGCTGGGTTGTCTTCTTCCTGTTTCAATCCGTTCTGGTCCGCACACGAAATGTAAAGTGGCATCGATTTTTCGGCTGGTTTGGGGCCGCACTCGGCGCAACCATGGTCCCACTCGGTGTCGCGACCGCGATCGGAATGGGCCGATTCGATACCTACCAACTCCACCAATCCGGGGCCGAATCTTTTCTGATCATTCCGTTCTACGACATGGCAGCATTCGGTACGCTCGTTGCCTTGGCGATTGCGTGGCGCAAGCAGCCCGAATTCCATCGCCGATTGCTTTTTATCGCCACCTGCGAACTGCTCAACGCACCCTTCGATCGTTTTGACTTTGTCTTTGATCACAACCTCGGCTTCGTCTGCCTGGACCTGATTATCGGCCTCGGAATAGTGCGCGACCTGCTTGTGAATCGCCGCATCCATCGCGTCTATGTCGTGGCGTTACCAGCACTCATTCTCCTGCAAGTTCTGGTGATGGTCGTTTGGCGTAGTCAGGCGGCGTGGTGGGTACGGATCGCGCATGCCATCTTGGGGTGATGCTCGTAGCTCCAGGCAGGGGAGTACACACGCTCGGAAAGTAGCGAAGGGGCGATGGTAGGCCCGAATGGATTCGAACTTGAGCCGTTTTGCGGGCGTGAGCGTAGCGGGAACCCGCTGGCGAAAGCCCGAGCAATGCGAGGGACCTCAGTTTTATAAAATCTGTGGTGAGGATGGTAGGCCCGAATGGATTCGAACCATCGACCTCTTCCGTGTCAAGGAAGCGCTCTGGACCAACTGAGCTACGGGCCTGTTCTGGAGGCTTTTCAATTCTAATGGGCAGCGGGCGATTCCGGCAAACTCAGGCAGGCCTTATTCTCAGAGGAATTTCTGATCGACCAGGAAGAGAGGGCAGTCTTCGGGCAGCTTACTTCGCGCCGAGCAGCGTCATCAGCGCGTCCATGTCTTTCTTGGCGTCCGGCTTTGCATCGTTGAGATCAACGCCCCAAAACTTTTCTTGCGCGTCGAGGCACTCGACGCCGATCTGGATTTCGTTTTCGCTCAACCGGCTGATCCACTTGATCTGAAACTTCGCCCGGCGCGGACCGCGCTGCAACTCGACGTTCATGCCGTTTTGCATCTGGGCGCGCAGTCCTCCGATCCGCGCTCCGACGGCGGTAATGTCGATGGTGTGCGCGAGGTGGGTAGTCTGGTCGACGCTGATCTTGACCGGCAAAACCATCCTGCGCCGCGCTGCTTTGCGTCTTTCCTGCATTCGGGGGAATTATGCTGCAGCAACTTTCAGCGCAAAAGTTACCAGAGTCACGCCATCTCGCGCTGCCGTATCCTTCACTGCCTTTTCACCTTCGCAAGATTCGTCGCCCTGCCCAACAGGGCTGACCCGTTGATTTCCTGGCAGATCTTTTCGAACTCCAACCGCGGTCCCAGCCAGCGCAACTCGTCAACAGAATCGAAGACGGGGACGTCCAGCCGCAGCGTGGCCAGCCTGCGGAACAACAGAGCTTCCTCCCAGGCGCCAAAAAGTGATTCCGCGAGCGGCCTCGCCCGGCGAATCGCGGGATTCCATTCGCTCCAGTCCTTCGGAACGTTCTCCAGATGCCGATACTGGGCCAACACGCTGCCCGCAGCCTTTTCACCCCAGCCCGAAATCCCGGGATACCCATCGGCGCTGTCGCCCACGAGCGCCAGATAATCTGGAATCGATTCCGGCCCGACCCCGAACTTGGCCTTGACTCCCGCTTCGTCACGAACAATCTGGCGGCGACGGTCGAGCTGGACGACACGCGTCCCGAGCACGCTTTGGGCCAAGTCCTTATCCGGAGTGCAGATGGAGACCTGCTTTACCCGATTATCCTGCGCCGCTTTGGCCGCTGCCGCCGCCAGCGCGTCATCCGCCTCGAAGTGAGTCATCGGCCAGACGCGTATGCCCATCGCATCGAGCGCTTCTTCGAGCCGCGGAAACTGCGACAGCAGTTCGGGCGGCACTCCTTCGCTTGTCTTGTATCCCGCATAGAGATCGTTACGAAAGGATTCCACTACGTGATCCGTTGCCACACCGATATGAGTCGCGCCGGCTTCGATCATCGACAAAACCGTGCCGAGCACGCCGCGAACAGCGCCAATCTCTTCGCCCTTCACGTCTTTTGCCGACGGCACAGCAAAAAAATACCGGAACAACTCATAGGTGCCATCAACCAGATAGATATCCACCGAAGTCTCCCGAGGCGTTCGAGGATAGTAAACGATTGCTCGTTCCGCTGCTCGAACAGGATTCGGCAATCCAACCGGTCAAGTGACCTCCGTCATGTGACGAAAGGGCACAATCACATAAAAACACCGCGATGATCCCGCAAAATATTTCTTGGGGAGGGCGTTCATCCGTGTTGCATCTTGATTATCTGTCGTGCCTGTTGACGGTCGCCTCGACCATTCTAGTGGGGCGGCGGTGCTGGGAAGGCTGGGCTTTAGCTGCGGTCAACAGCGCCATCATCTGCGTGATCGGCTTTCGCACGGCTCAACTCGGCTTCATTCCGGCAAATCTGTTCTGTATCGTCGTCAGCGCCATCAATCTGCAGGCGTGGCGCAAATCCGGATCCTACTGATTGTTATTGCGCGATGAGCAGATTTTCCGCAAACGGCCACTCCTGGTCGATCCATTGCACTTCACAACGGAATCCGGCTTCGCGAGCCATGGGATCAATTTCCGCGGCTGAATACTTGTGGCTGCTTTCGGTCCATATAGTCTCGCTCTCCTGAAACTCCACGACGACTCCCGCTGTGGGAATACTTACAACCTGCTTATGTCTCGACCTCAAATGCATTTCCACGCTGCGCGCCGATTCATTGATTTTGGCCACGTGCTCGAACTGTGCCAGCTCAAAATCGGCCCCCAGTTCGCGATTCGCGCGTGCCAGCAGATTCAGATTGAACGCTGCGGTCACGCCGAGTTCGTCGTCGTAGGCCTCCAGAATCTGCCAAGCCGGTTTTTCCAGGTCAGTGCCCAACAACAGCGAGTCTCCGGGCAGCAATTTGGATCGCACCTCAGAAAGGAACTTTACGCCCGCGCGGCGATCGAAATTTCCAATTGTGCTGCCCAGGAACAAAACCAGCAAGCGCTGGCCGGACTTGCGCCGTGCCGCGACTTCGAGCAGGCCGTCGAGATATTCGTTCTCCAGTCCGACGATACTGATCGCTTCAATGTCGCTCAGCTCCCGCTCGCACATCATCAGCGCGGAATGAGAAATTTCGATGGGATAATACGAAGTCCGCTGCCGGCGGCACAACGCTTTCAGCAGCCAGCGCGTCTTCTTTCCGCTGCCGCTGCCCAGCTCGGTCACCGCAACTGGACCGCCGACTCGCTCCACAATGTCGCTGGCATATCTTCGCAACAGGCGCTCGTCAGCTCGCGTCAGGCCGTATTGCGGCAAATGACTGATCACTTCGAAGAGCGCCGAGCCAACTTCGTCGTAAAGATATTTCGACGGAAGTTCTTTCTGGTCGGGGCGCGTCAGTCCGGCGCGAACGTCGGCGGCAAATTCATACGTAACATTGCTGGGGATCGCATGGACAAGCATGAGAACTCCTCGGGGTCAGGCATTCACGCAACGGAATCCCGCGTAAACATACTGGTAATGCGCCTGAAACCAGTTGCGGAATGTGGGGCGCAGCATGCAGGCCGTCGTGCGCATCGACCCGCCTTTCATCACGAAGTGTTTGCCGTCAAAGAAATCAGCCGAGTATCCGCGATAGAAGGGAAATGGCTCGAACCCTGGGAATGGAGAAAAGACAGTCGAGCTCCATTCCCAGCCATTCCCCAGCATGTTCGCCACGCCGAACGCGCTAGCTCCGCGTGGATGCGCATTCACCGGCTCTGGATTCCAGTTCGCGAAATCGAAATTCCCCAGATTCGGCTCAGGAGAGTTACTGCCCCAGGGATAGGCCCGCTCCATTCCATCTGGCGATCCATAGGCCGCTCGATGCCACTGCGTCTCGCTGGGAAGTGACTTCCCTACCCAGCGTGCATAGGCCTCGGCTTCCGCATGGCTCACGTATACGGGCCAGTCAAGCGGCAGGGGAACGTCCACAAACATCGTGCGGCACTGCCACTGGTCGTTATGCCTGTTCCAAAACACTGGCTGCCAGATGCCGCGCTCGCTCTTCCACTTCCAGTCCTCATCTTTCCAGAATTCGCGCGATTGATATCCGCCAGCGTTAACGAATTCTAGGAATTGACCGTTCGTCACCATGAAGCGGTCGATCTCAAATTCCGGCACGTCCGCTGTGTGGGCTTCGAATTCGTTATCCCAGCCGAATTCGCTTCCCGTTCGCGACAGGCCTAGCGTGGTTCGTCCCGCGGGAATCTTGATCATGGAATATTCTGCGGGAGGACTAACAATCGAGGTCGGGGACGTCCGCGGAATCTTCTGCTGCAGCGGGAGTTGATGCAGCATGTACGCCAGCGTTTCTGCGTGCATCAAGCGGTGCTCGATGGCTACGTTCAGCAGAGTCTCCAGCGAGAATCCGTCGCGAATATTGCTTCCTGAATCGAGAATTCCGCTCGAGAGCTTCGCATCAAAGGCTGAACGAATTTTGCTCACATAGTCACGAACAACACTTAGCGCAGGCCAGTCCGACGGCTGGTCGGAAGGTAACCCTCCTCCCACGGGGTCGATGCCAAAGGCAAAAAGCTGGTCAAATTCGGGATGAAAACTTTTCAGCCCGAAGACCTGTTCATGCAGCAGGTTCCAGTCGAACGCTTCGAGATGTCCAACATAAAAGATGATGCGATGCCGTTCTGGAATGGGCCGCTCATACATGGCCTCGGAGCGCACGATCTGGAACAGAGCATCACTCCTTTGTCTTGCATCGGCCAGCCGTTCCAGGAGTAAGTTCGCAACAGCAACATCCCTGTGCGCAGTCAGCATGCGGCCTCCTGTGTCGTCATTGGACGTGTCGCGCGATGAAAAGTGACAATTTATTGCTCGCCGCCCGGTAAGATCGATTCCATGCAAATCCCCCTTTTTCGCCTCAACGTTTTTCCCCATCGCCTGGGTGGCGGGAATCCGGCCGGGGTCTGCATTTTGGATCGTTGGTTAGATGACGACCTGCTGCGCAAAGTTACTGCCGAAAACAATCTTTCTGCGACGGCTTTTCTGGTTCCCGCTGGAAACGGCTATGAAATACGGTGGTTTTCCGTCCGCTGCGAGCTGCAGCTTTGCGGGCACGCGACCTTCGCCTCCGGCTATGTGGCCCTGAAACTGCTCCATCCGGAACTTGACCAGATCAGTTTCGAGACTCGCTTGAAGGGAACGGTGATCGTGCGGAAGGATGGGGATCTACTAGCGATGGATTTTCCGGCGCTGGTTCCCAAGCTGTGTAACCATCCGCCGGACATCCTCAAAGACGGATTGGGCGCTGCACCCGAAGCCCTATTCGAAGCAAATAGTGTTTATTTCGCAGTTCTTGGCAATCAAAGTGCAATCGAGAAGATTCGACCGAATTCGGCGCTACTTGAGCAACTTCACCCTTATGCAGTTTGTGTCACCGCCCCCGGAGATGCAGCGGATTACGTATTGCGCTACTTTGCCCCCGGATATGGGCTGCCCGAAGATCCTGTCACTGGCTCGGCGCACTGCGCGCTGGTCCCTTATTGGAGCGATCGGCTGGGCAAATCGCGATTGCATGTTCGTCAGCTCTCCTCGCGAGGAGGTCAGCTGTGGACCGAGATGGCCGGAAATCGCGTTCTGCTGAAAGGTAATGCGGAGCTGACGCTTCGCGGATCGATGGAAATTCCGGTGCAATGAGGAGCAGCTCTGAGCGTTCTCCGCGGCTTTTCTCCGTGGACTCGACGTTTAAGAGCTAACCGCAGAGAACGCGGAGATTACGCAGGGGGCGCAGAGATATTCCGATTCGCGCAATTCAATGAGCTAACCCTTTCGCCCGCAGAAACTCCCGGACCACATCCTGCGTATCGCGATGCTGCCCGTCGGCGGCGTAATTCATCTGCTGCATCTCGGCGTCCGAAATTTTTCCACCTAACTCAGCCAATGCCGCCGCCACCTCCGGATGCTCTTGCACTGTCTGCTCACGGATGATCGGTACCGCCTCGTACGGCGGGAAATAATGCTTGTCATCTTCGAGCGCGAACAAATCGAGCGCGGGAATGAGGCCGTCGGTGGCATTCCCACCCGCGAAATCAATCTGATGGTCTTTGAGTGCTCGCGCCAGCAGGCCCAGGTCCATGATCCGTGGCTGTTCGGCGAACCGAAGTCCATACGCGGCAACAAGCCCGCGATATCCATCGGGCCTCTCCATGAACTCATACCCGAATCCGGCACGCCACTGCGCAGTGAATGCGGCTGCCTGCGACAGCGTTTCAATATTCAAACGGCGCGCGTCCTCTCCACGAATCTCCATCGCGAACGTATCGTTGAATCCGAATGAAGGCCCGAGAGTCAGATGGAAGCGGCGTTCGTACTCGCTCTTGACCTCATCGTAAACTTTTTTCCGATCACTGCTCGCCTGAGTTTTGAGAATCGCGGTTAGTGCAGTGCCGGTATATTCAGGATAGATATCGATGCGTCCCGCCAGAATTGCCTGCTGACAAATGTACGTCCCTGCCAGATAGAAGCGCCGGTCCACTTTCAGGTTCGTGTGAGTCTCGATCTGCTGCGCGATCAGTTCTCCGAGGATAAACGACTCGGTGAAGTTCTTCGAGCCGACGACGATGCGGTTAGAGCGCGAAGGCGCGCAGGAGAGCAGAGTCACGGAGAATGCTGCGACAAGGGAAAGAAGAAGCTTGAACTTCATCGCGCAGCCAGCCGCCTCTCCAGCCATCCCACACCGAAATCCGCGAGCAGAGCCAGAATTGCTGCGGGAATTGCACCCGCGAGAATCACGCGATCATCCACCATGGCCAGCCCGCGAAAGATGAACTCCCCCAGTCCACCGGCGCCGAGTGCGGCAGCAATCGTGGCCGTACCAACCGAGATGACAATCGCAATCCGCACTCCCGAAAGAATGACGCTCACCGCTAGCGGCAGTTCCACCTGAAACAATAGCTGCGACTCGGTCAGCCCCATACCTCGCCCGGCTTCGACCACAGCGGGATCAACGCCTCGAATGCCCGTGTATGTGTTGCGAATGATGGGCAGCAACGCATACAACGTGAGCGCCAGAATCGCGAGCCGATCAGAGCGGTCGCCGAGCCAAGGCACCGGCAGCAAAAATCCGAAGAGCGCCAGGCTAGGGATGGTTTGAATAATATTTGCGCTCGCCAGTACCGGCTTGTTGAATTTGGGCCGATGCGCGATGAGGGTGCCCAGCGGAATTCCAATTAACATGGCGAGAGCGGTCGATACCCCCACCAGCCACAAATGCTCTTGAATGGCGTCGTTTAGTTGAGAATGATTTTGCAGCATGAAGCGAATGACGTTCATCGGGCACCTCGATCCCGCAAGGAGTCCAGACCAGCTTCGAAGGCTTTTACGAATGCCGATGCCCATCGGTCATCAGATTTCACAAAGTTGTCCGGCGTCAGCACAGTGACCAGCTTTCCTGCTTCCATCAGCGCAATCCTCGATCCCAACCGTAACGCCTCGCGTAGATCGTGCGTCACGAAGACGACCGTCTTGTGAAGTCTCTTCTGCAACAGCGAGAATTCGTGCTGCAATTCGTCCCGCGTCAGCGGATCGAGCGCGCCGAAGGGCTCGTCCATCAGCAGAATCTCAGGTTCCGCGGCCAAAGCCCGCGCCACTCCCACGCGCTGACGCTGCCCGCCCGATAACTGATGCGGATACCTCTTCGCCAGCTCCGGTGCGAGTCCCACCAACTGCAGTAACTCACTGACACGCGCACGAATTCGTTCTTCAGCCCACCCCTCAGTCCGCGGCACGAGGCCGATGTTCCGTTCGACCGTGAAGTGTGGAAACAGCCCAACTTCCTGGATCACGTATCCGATGCTGCGGCGTAGGCGAATCACGTCCAGCTTTGCACTCGACTCTCCGTTGACGCGGACATCGCCAGAACTCGGCGCCACCAGCCGATTCACAAGCTTCAAGGTTGTTGTTTTGCCAGAACCGCTTCGTCCCAGCAGCACCAGCGTCTCGCCACGAGCAACTTGCAGATTCAGACCCGAAAGGACTTGCACGCTATCAACGCGATAGGACACGTCGACAAATTCGATGACCGGAGCATTCGCTGGCGCGTGCATATTCCGCCCAGCATACCGGAGATTTGCAATGTGCGCCCCTCCCGGCGACAATCTTGGCATGGCACAAGATTTCCGCGAGCAGACGTTACCCCGCCCCGGACCTTTTCAACCCGGTGCCCTGGTGATCGCTACGCTCAGCAATCCGCGCGAAAAGTTCTGGGGAATGATCCTGGCACTGGCTCCCGAAGGCTTGAGCCTCAGCGGAGCCGAATTGGCTTCATTTGAAGATTTGACGGCAATGGTCCGGGACGGCGAGCCGTTCACGCCAGCTGTCGTTTTCTTTCCGATGCATCGCGTCGAGCGCGTCGAATTGGATCTGCCCGACGGCAATCTCTCTTCTCTTTCGCAGCGCTTCCTTGCCAAGACCGGCCTCGAGCCCTCGGCCGTGCTCGCGCCTCCAGCTCAAGTCCTCGATCGCGGCGATGTTACTGAACATGCCCCCGAGAGGCGTTCGTGAAGCTTTCGAAAGTCCTCACTGCTCCCAACCAGCTCACCCTGCTGCGCATGATTTTCGTCCCTTTCATCGTGATCCATCTGGTGGACGGCCGATATCTGTGGGCGCTCATCGTTTTCGTAATCGCGGGATTCAGCGACGGCTTGGACGGTCTGCTGGCACGCACGCTTCATCAGCAGACTTTGCTCGGACAATATCTGGATCCCATTGCCGACAAATTGCTGCTCAGCACCATGTTCCTGGTGCTGTCCATCCTGCACAGAATTCCGTGGAAATATACAGTCGTTGTCTTCAGCCGCGACATCTCGATTCTGGCCGCCAGCGCGGTGCTGTTCGCCATTGCCGGATTGCGCGACTTCCGTCCCAGCATCTTTGGCAAGGCCAACACGGTTTCGCAGATCGGCGCCGTTTTCTTTGTCATATTGTTGCAGGTCCACCTGCAGCGCTGGGTCTGGATCGCGCGCGTCGTATTCCTGCGTGCAACATTCATCTTCACAATTGTTTCCGCACTGCACTACGTGATCCTTGTGCAGCAGCGCCTGCGCCATCAGACACATGCGTTGCCGCCCGCCCCAACTCCTTAGAGCAGATTTGACCCGCTTTTCATTCCAACCCTAGAATCGTAGGTTCGTCTCACGTTGCCTTTTGACATGCCCCTTCGCCTCTTCAACACGATGTCGTCTCAAATCGAGGAGTTCCGGCCGCTGCGCGATTCCGAAGTCCGGATGTACGCCTGTGGGCCCACGGTCTACGATTACGGGCACATCGGCAACTTTCGCACCTTTGTCGCTGTCGATCTTCTGCGTCGCTTCCTGCGCCAGAGCGGATACAAGGTTCGCCATGTCATGAACATCACGGATGTGGACGACAAAATCATTCGTAACTCGGCGCGTGATGGCGTTAGCGTTCAGCAGTACACGGCGAAATACGAAAAAGCGTTTCTGGAAGACTCAGCCATGATCGGGATCGAGCAGCCGATCCTGGTGCGCGCCACCGAGCACATTCCCGAGATGGCTGAATTCGTGAAGAAACTCGTCGAGAAGGGGATCGCCTACCGCACCGAGGACGGCTCGTACTATTTTAGGATCGCGAAATTTCCGGAGTACGGCAAGCTGTCAAAACGCGATTTTAGCGGCATGCTCGACGGCGCTCGCGTCGATGTCGATGAATACGACAAGGACAGCGCCCGCGATTTCGCTCTCTGGAAAGCTCCCAAGACGGGCGAGGCGTTTTGGAATACGCCGATCGGCCCCGGCCGGCCCGGCTGGCACCTCGAGTGCTCGGTCATGTCGATGGAGGAACTCGGGGAGACTTTCGATCTTCACGCGGGAGGAGAAGATCTCGTTTTTCCGCATCATGAGAATGAAATCGCGCAGTCGGAATCGTTCACCGGCAAGCCGTTCGCCCATTTCTGGTTTCACGCCCGCTTTCTGCTGGTCGAGGGCGAGAAGATGTCGAAGAGTTTAGGAAATTTCTTCACGCTTCGTGATCTTGTGCTCAAGGGTTACAAGCCATCGTCGATCCGCTATCTGCTGACGTCGGTGCCTTATCGCAATCAGTTGAACTTCACCTTTGACGGCCTGAAGCAGGCGGCTGTTTCGGTCGACCGTTTGCGCAATTTTCGGCTGCGCCTCAGTACTGGTAATTTTGCTGAGGGCTCCAACCCCCAACTTCAAACCCTCGCCAGGGAATCGTTGTCCCGCATGCGCGCTGCGCTCGAAGACGATCTCAACACGGCGCAGGCGCAGGCTGCCATCTTTGAAATGGTCCGCCAGGCCAACACTGCATTCGATGCGGGAGAGTTAAAGAAGGACGATATTCCACCATTGCTCGATGCTCTCAAGAAGTTCGACGAAGTCTTCGCCGTTCTCGATGATGACGATCTTCCGAAGATGAAGCAGGTTATGGATTGGGCGATTAAAGAGGGCCGCGAAAAAGATATCAGCGACACCTTGCGAGAAGCGATGCAGTCGGCGGAATTTTCTGATGCAGCCGTTGAAGCAAAACTTTCTGAAATGAAATCTGCCCGCGCCGCCCGTGACTTCAAGAACTCCGACGCCATCCGTGCACAGCTCGCCGATGCCGGCATCCTCGTCGAGATCACCAAAGATGGCATCCGCTGGCGCCGGAAGTGACACGCAGTGTCATCCTGAGCGAGCCTATTTTGCGAAGCGAAGGATCTGGGCGGGCCGCGCGAAGCGTCGTGTTCTCTGCGACGCAACAGTCGAGTGTTTGGCTCGCTTCCTTGTTTCCTTCCGCGCTCCAACTCACACTCGGATGTTACTCTGAAAGCTGACGGCTGCCAGCCTCATGAAATCTCTCGACGAATACCTTCGCGACGCGGAACAGGCCCACGGACATCTCTGCGCCGGCCAGGTTCTAGGAGTTCGGCTTGCCATGCTTGGCCTGCAGAAGCTTGGCATCGATGATCCGCACGGGAAAGATCGCAAGCGTCTGGTCACTTTCGTCGAGATCGATCGCTGCGCGACCGACGCCGTCGCCGTGGTCACAGGATGCCGTCTCGGTAAACGCGCGCTGAAGTTTCGCGATTGGGGAAAAATGGCGGCAACATTCGTCGACGCAAGCAGCGGCAAAGCTATACGCGTCTCCGCGAGAGACTCGTCAAAAACGCTGGCCCGCCAGATGCACCCCGAGATTGAAAATAGGAATCAACAACAGATGCTCGCCTATCGCGAAATGGCAGACGAGGACCTGTTCACGACCCAATGGGTGAAAGTTGATCTGCCTCCGGAAGAATTTCCGGGTTATAAAGGTGAGCGTGCGGTCTGTGCCGAATGCGGAGAAGGAATCAATTTCCGGCGAGAAGTCCGCCGCGACGATAAAGTGCTCTGCCGCGCTTGTGCCGGCGAAAGCTACTACTCCGTTTTATGAATGGACCTCGGGACGGTACGGACAAGACTTATGAGTATCAATCCTTTGATTCCAGTACCTGTGCAACACCACACGTTTTGACATCCTCGCACTCGGACAGGAGTTTCATTCTTCAGAGCGCCCACTTGGCGCTCCTCCTTGGACAACGCCTGCGGCGCATTCTTGCCGTCAATCCAGGATGAAATTGCTCTTTGCGGTAACGTGGCGTGCACCTGAGCAATGTAGGTTCCCCGGTCGTACTCGCAGATGACTGTATAAAGGTCAGGCATTAGACGCTGCCTGCTCGTACGCGTGTGCCACGCGCAAGATCGTAGCCTCGTCGAAATGCTTGCCGAGAATCTGCAGACCGATCGGTAACTTTTCACGTGTTGCGCCACACGGAATCGAAATCCCCGGAATCCCCGCTAGGTCCGCCGTCACTGTGTAAATGTCAGCCAGGTACATGGCCAGCGGATCATTTGATTTTTCGCCTAACCGGAAAGCCGCCGTCGGACTAGTCGGAGTCACAATCGCATCCACCTTCCGAAACGCTTCTTCGAAGTCGCGGGTCAACAGCGTGCGCACTTTCTGAGCTTTCAGATAATACGCGTCATAGTAGCCGGCGCTCAGCGCATAAGTGCCGAGCATAATGCGCCGCTTCACCTCCGGTCCGAAGCCCTCATCACGAGTACGCCGATACATTTCAGACAGATTCTTCACTCCACGCGCTCTCAGGCCGTAGCGCACGCCATCGAAGCGCGCCAGATTCGCCGAAGCCTCCGCGGTCGCAATGATGTAATAGGTTGGAATGGCATACGGCGTGTGCGGCAACGATACCGGCACGATCTCGCAGCCCAGCGTCTTCAACTTGTCGATTGCCGACTCAACCGCCTGACGTACTTCGTCGTCGAGGCCTTCTGCGAAATACTCTTTCGCAACACCAATTCTCAAGCCCCGAGCTCCCTTGTCCAACTCGGAGACATAATCGGGAACGGGAACATCGGAGGAAGTGGAATCCATCGGATCGCGGCCTGCAATCGTGCGTAACACAGTGGCTGCATCTTTCACCGTCTTCGCGAGAGGGCCAATGTGATCGAGCGATGAGGCGAACGCGATCAAGCCGTATCGCGAGACACGGCCGTAAGTCGGCATCAGGCCGACGACGCCGCAAAATGAAGCCGGCTGGCGGATCGAGCCTCCGGTGTCCGAGCCGAGGGTGAACACTGCCATGTCAGCGGCTACTGCAGCCGCCGATCCCCCCGAGGATCCTCCGGGCACGCGATCCAGATTCCGCGGATTACGCACCGGATGATAAGCAGAATTTTCATTCGACGATCCCATGGCAAACTCGTCGCAATTCATCTTGCCAAGCATCACCGCGCCTGCAGCTTCCAAGCGCGCTACGGCCGTACAGTTGTACGGCGGAACGTAATTTTCCAGGATCTTCGAGCCCGCCGTGGTGCGCACGCCACGCGTGTTCATTACGTCTTTGATCCCGACCGGCACGCCCGCGAGCGGCGGCAGGGATTTGCCTTCTGCTGCCATGCGATCGATGCGATCCGCCTGCTCTAGCGCGCGCTCTTTCGAGAGAGTGAGGAACGCGCCGACCTGGCCATCTTCTTTCTGGATTCGTTCGTAGTGGGCTTCGGAAAGGGCCTGCGCCGTGACCTTGCGCTCAGCAACAGCCGAACGGGCTGCATCGATCGTAAGGGCCGTTATGTCCATTTAATGAGTGTGAAACTTGCCGGAAGGCTCGGCGGTCGGATCGTCCAGTTCCGCATTGAAAACTCGACGAATTTCGGAAATCGTCTCTTTTACGTCCCAACCTCTGGCCTCGCGAAGAGCATTCGCGACATGTCGAGCAATGTCAGTCAGCAAGATTCCCCAGAATACTCTTTCCTGGTCGCCGCGGCTGTCGACATTAAGGCTGCAGTGAAGCCCCTGATGCACCACCCAGGCACGCACCATCTCTTGTGCCTTTCTGTCGGAGCGTGCTTGAGGAGGAATTGGCAATTCGTTAAGCATTATTCCCGTCCTGGGCCTGAACTATCTTTCAATCACTTTCGGCACACGGAAAAATTCTTCGTCGGGATCCGGCGCATTTGTGAGCGCTTCATCATGCGGCAAGGACTTTCTTAGCCCCTCAACAATGTCGTCTCGCTGCGCGTACTGAAATCGCTCACTTCCCTGCTTAGCGTTGCTGACTCCGTAGCGATCGGAGACCTGGGCCATCGGCGGCACATCCGAGGTATCAAGCTCGTTCAGGCGATCGACGTAATCGAGAATCGAATTCAGATCACGCAGCATGCTGCGCCGCTCGTCTTCGGTCAGATCAAGATTCGCAAGCTCGGCGACGTAGGCAACGTCTTTTTCGGTGACTTTCATAGAAGAAGCATCAACTACGCGGGTCAGCGTTTGTCACTACGAACTCGATTCTGCGAACGGCCTCGATGGTGTACTGATTGATGGCGGCAAGGTACTTTGGGGCGAGCGTCTGCAATTCGGCCTTCCATCTCTCCTCGGGCACAGCCACACGCAACACGCCGTCCTGGAAAATCAGAGCCCGAGTTCGTTCGGCAACCGTCGATCCGCACACCACCGGCCAGGCCATCAGTGGCGCTTCCATCGGTGGCGCCCGCCGCAGCGATCGCGCCACGATCTTCTCTAATTCCGATCCAGCCGGTTCCAAGCGGACTCCTTAGATTCCTCGTTTTCTCTGTGACCACCTGTGGTGAAAGGCAGGAATCACCACAGCGGACACAGAGATCACAGAGGAATCTCGATTTTAACATCCAACGTTTTGTGCGCCCCGACTCTCACGCGGGAAATTCTTTCCTCACGAATTCCAACGCGGCATCGCGGGAGGGCAGTCGTCCTTCAAGCTGCGCGTCCTCAACCGCATTCAGGATTTCACGAAACTTTGGCCCGGGCCTGTGCCCCTGCTCAATGAGATCGTCGCCCGTGACGAGCGGCCTGGGACGCATGGTCTCGGGCGGAATCTCCTTTTCTCTTTCGCGCAGAAATTCGTAAGTGCTCAGGTTCCGGTGACTGGCAAGGCAATCCGCACGATGCAGCGCCAAGTGCTCCTCGAACTTCGGCATGCGCATGAACTTTTTCAGCGTCGATTCCTTCATCCGTCCAACGTGCCCGAAGCGCATGTGATTGTCTACCAGAGCGAGAATCTGTTCCGTCTCGTCATTGGAAAACCGCAAGCGTCGGCAGATGTCAGCCGCAATCTTGACGCCCACTTCGACGTGGTCGTCGAAGCGAATACGATCCGGTCCGACGCGGAACGTAGCCGGCTTGCCTACATCGTGCAGCAGCGCACCCCAAGCCAGCGTCAGCGGGCATGGATCTGGCAAATTTTCGAGCAACAGCAATGTATGCACGAAGACGTCGCCCTCAGGATGAAACTCCGGCGGCTGCTCAACTCCGTGCATGGCCGAAATTTCTGGCAGGACCTGCCGCAGCAATCCGCTGTCGTCCAGCAACAAGAACGCTCGCCGTGCATGCCCTTCGCTCAACATGCGGGTCAGTTCATCGCGCACACGCTCGCGCGATACCACGCGAATCTGTTCCGCCATCTCCTGAATGCTCGCGAAGGTTGCCGGCTCGAGGGCATATTCAAACCGCGCCGCAAAGCGGATCGCCCGCAGCATCCGCAGCTTGTCTTCCCCAAAACGCAGCGCGGGATCGCCGATGGTGCGGACGATCCCCGCCTCTAGATCGTCACTCCCGCCGACGAAATCCAGCACTTCGCCGGGAACTGGGCCGCTTAGAGGATCGAGCAGCATGCCGTTGATGGTGAAATCGCGGCGCGCGACATCCTCGTGCGGATCGCGGCTGAACCGCACTTCATCCGGATGCCTCCCATCCGAATAGCCGATGTCTGCGCGAAAAGTCGCAACCTCAATGACCCTGCCAGACCCTGCGTTGGCAACATCCGTTTCGGGTACCGGCACCAGCACCACCCC